>Ga0164290_1000036_pt1 | contig 504215 bp, 474 predicted proteins | sample Micstemetagenome_FD_108782 | JGI IMG/M metagenome (GOLD analysis project Ga0164290, IMG submission 108782) | Contaminated culture microbial community from soil near Moab, Utah, USA - Microcoleus steenstrupii SON62 (Illumina Assembly) | ecosystem: Environmental > Terrestrial > Soil > Soil crust... | reverse complement strand
CTTGTCGCGGAAGTCGAGCTTCACGCCGGGCTGGAAGCACCATTCGAGCGGCACCTCGTCGATGGTGATGGCGCGCTCGCCCTTGTTCATCGTCGGATGGAAGTGATAGGGCGCGTCGAGATGGGTGCCGTTGTGAGTCGAGAGGTTGACGTTCTCGACCGCCCAGCCGGCGCCGTCGGGCAGGTCTTCCTTCTTGAGGCCCGGAAAGAAACCGGCGATCTGGCCCGCCGTGTCGGCATGCTTGTGATACTGGATCTTCGGCCCGAACGGGGGCGGATCGGAGATCACGTCATTCTCGAGATAGATCGACAGGTCGACGAAACGGCGGGGCATGGAGCGTCTTCTTGTTTCAGGGACCGGTGAGCGCACCGAGGATCGAGCGGGTCAGGAGCCGGCCGATGCACTTCTGGCCGAAATCGTTGAGGTGCAACCCGTCGAGCTGCACGAACTGGGCGTAGGGCATGCCGTCGTCGTACCAGCTGCGCATGATGTCGTAGCGCCGGAACAGTCCGGCGGAAAAATCCTTGGCCGCGCCGGCCATGGCCTTCTCGTAGGCTTCCTTGTCGGGCGCGGCGACCACCGCCGGCACGTATTGCAGGTTCATCAGCACGAAGTCCGCTCCCAGCGACGTGCCGAGCTTGAGGCCCGCGCGCAGGGTCGAATCGAACTTCTCGATCGGCATCTGGCGGATGGCCGCGTTGGTCCCGGTCTGCCAGATGACGAGGGAAGCCGGATTGCCTTCCATCTCGGTGCGCATGCGGGCGGCCATCTCCTCGACGTCCTGCCCGCCGATGCCGCGGTTGATCACCTCGATATCGATGCCGGGCAGCGCCTTCTCCAGGCCGATGCGGAGTTGGGTGGGGAAAGCATAGGCCGGGTTGGAGACGCCGTAGCCGGCCGTCGTCGACGAGCCCAGCGCGATGATCCGCAGCACCTTCTTTTCGGCCATCGCCTTGCGCGAGATCGGCAGGGTGGTGCCGAGTTCGAGCATGGCGGGCTTGGCGCGGCAGAGCGTCATCGACTGGGCAAAGGCCGGGCCGGCTGCCGCAGTTGCCAGGACAAGCCCGAAAGCCGCGGCCAGCAGGGCGAAGGCGCGCTTCATCGGGAGGCCCCGGCGAGGGCGGGCAGACGCGGCGGCATACGCGTTCCCCCACCCTTGAACCAGGCGGCGATATAGGCGGCCAGGCACATGATCCCGATGCCCACAATGCTCACGAGAATCTGCGACAAGATCGAATCTTCATAATGGCCAACGATCACCTGGCCACTCAGCGCCAGGAAGGTCCCGATGCAGAATATAAGCAAGGACGCCTCCCCGCATCTGCGAAGTGGCTGCCAGATCGGCCATTTCAGGGCGGGCGCGTCCATCGGCACCGCGATCCGGACCAGCCAGGCGATGGCCAGGAAATGCAGGAATCTCAGGACGTCGATGTTGGTCTTGTCGATCGGATAGATGACCCGCACCACCCAGGTCGGGATCAGCCGTTCCAGCGGATTGTACTGCCAGGACAGGGCGATCAGGGCCGCGAAGAGCACGAAGGCGACGGCGAGGATCGTCAGGGGCGTGCGGTATCGGTCGAGTCGGGACAGTCCGGGACCGAACACGGCGCAGGCCGCCCCGACATGAAACACGACCTGCCAGGCCATGGGGTTGAAATACCAGACCTTTTCGTCCGGATAGGCGGGCAGGCTCCAGTCGTAGCGGCAGGTCACGACATAGAGGACGACCGAGACGGCGATCACCGCCCATGGCCAGCGCACCAGCACGGGCAGGACCCAGGGGAAGGCCGCGAGCAGCACGATGTAGAGCGGCAGCACGTCGAGGTTCACCGGCCGGAACTTCAGCAGCGCCGCTTCCAGGATGGCGCGATAGGGGTTCTGGCCCAGGCCGAGCAATTCCATTTCCTCAATCAGCGCGGGGGCGTCGCGCGCGATCGAGACCCAGGCGATCTGGGCGGTGAAGGCCACGAACAGTAGGATGTGCGCGACGTAGAGCTGCCAGACCCGGCGGTAGATTCGCGCCGCGGTGCGCGGCCAGCCCTCCTTGTCCAGCATCCGACCATAGGCGATGACCGCGGTGTAGCCGGAGATGAAGACGAAGATCTCGGTGGCATCGCTGAAGCCGTAGTTGCGGACGGTCAGCCAGCTCACGATGTTGGTCGGGATGTGGTCGAGGAAGATGAACCACAGGGCGAGGCCGCGGAACAGGTCGAGACGGATGTCGCGAACGGAGGCGGCGGGCATGCTCCATTGGTACCGCAGCCGAATCGTCTGCGCTACGCTCCGCGTCGGAGGAAAACAATGACCAGGCCCCCCTTGCTGCTCGTTCCCGGCGTACTCTGCTCGCCACGCCTCTTTGCCGCGCAGGTCGCAGCCCTCGAAGGGCAGGCCGACATCGTCGTGCCGGACTGGCGCAGGGCGCCACTTTCGATATGGGACAACTGGCAGAGCGCCGCCCGCTGGGTGGTCGACCAGATGCCAGCGGAGAAGTTCGCGCTGGCCGGCCTGTCGCTGGGCGGCATGCTGGCCGTCGAGATCATGCAGTTTGCCGCCCCGCGCGTGACGAAGCTCGCTTTGCTCGACACCGGCATGCGCAGCCAGAGCGAGGCCGAGCGCGCCGTCCGCCGCGCCCGCATCCGCCTCGCCGACGAGGGACACTTCGAACTCGTCCTCGGCATGCAGATGACGCGCTTCATCCCGGCCTATCGCCTGCCCGACAAGGCGCTGGTCGACGAGGTGATGACGATGTGTAGCGAGATCGGCGTCGAGATTTACAAGAGGCAGGAGGAGCTGGCGGCGATCCGCGTGGACCGCCGGCCCGACCTGCTGCGCATCCAGTGCCCGACCACGGTCGTGTGCGGCCGCGACGACGCGGCGACGCCGCTCTTCCTGTCGGAGGAGATCGCCAAGGCCATCCCGGCCGCCAGCCTGGCCGTGATCGAACAGTGCGGGCATCTCGTCACGATGGAGAAGCCCGAAGAGACCAATCTGATCCTGAAGACGTGGCTGGACAGGTAAGGATGCCTGTCATCCTGAGCCGGAGGCGAAGAATCTCCCGCTCGCTCTGAAACTTCAGCCGACGATCTTCTTCTCGCGCAACGCCGCGATCTCAGCCGCGCCGAGGCCCGCCAGCTCCGTCAGCACCTGATCTGTGTGCTCGCCCAGCGACGGCGGCGGGCGCGTGTCGTCGACCGGCGTGTCGGAGAAATGGAAGTTCGAGCCGATCAGCGGCACGTCGCCGACGCGGGTGTGCTTGTAGGTCTTCAGCATCCCACGGCGCTTCACCTCCGGCTCGTCCAGCGCCTCCTTCATGGTGCGGATCGGGCCAGCCGGGAGATGGCGCAGCTTCTGCGCCCAGTTCTCCTTGGTGTCGGTCGTCAGCACCTCTTCCATGAGACGCGTCAGCTCGGGCTTGTTGGCGACGCGATTGGCCACCGTGTCGAAGCGCGGGTCGGTGATCCATTCAGGACGGCCGAGCGCCCTGGCCGTATCGGCGAACAGCTTCTGGTTCGCGACGGCCATGTAGATCTTGCCGTTCGACGTGTTGAACGAGCTGTTGGGCGCCGACGCGAAGTGGCCGTTGCCGGCGCGCCGCGGCTGGTCGCCGCCGATCAGGTAGTAAGCGCCCATGTTGCCCAGCGAGACCAGCGCGGTGTCGTAGAGCGCGAGATCGATGTGCTGGCCCTTGTTGGTGTCGCGGCGCGCGTAGAGCGCGGCGTTGATGGCGGCCACCGAATGGATCGCCGTCATCGTGTCGACGATGGCGATGGCGTGGCGCAGCCCCTCGCCGTCGGCCTCGCCGTTGACGCTCATCATGCCCGATTCGGCCTGCAGCACGGGATCGTAGCCCGGCCGATCCGAGAGCGGCCCGGTCTGTCCGTAGGCCGAAATCGAGAGATAGATCAGCTTCGGGTAGTTCGCCGCGACGCTGGCATAGTCGAAGCCGTACTTCTTCAGCACGCCGGGCCGGAAATTCTCGACCAGCACGTCGGCGCTCTCGAGCAGCTTGCGCACGATCGCCTGGCCCTCGGGCTTGGTGAAGTCCAGCGCCACGCTCTTCTTGCCCCTGTTGAAGGTCATGAAGAAGTGGCTCTCGCCGGTGGGGCCGCCGGCGCGCGGACCGGCGCCCTTGCGCGTGTCGTCGCCGCCGTCGGGATTCTCGATCTTGATGACCTCGGCGCCCATGTCCGAGAGCATCTGGGTACACATGGGACCCGCGATCACGCGGGAGAAATCGATGATGCGAATGCCGTCGAGCGGCGGCCGACCTGACTGTGACATGGCTGCAAGGTAGGACTGCAGCCGGCGCGCTGTCCATGCGCCGCAGATGCGCTAGACTTCATACCCATGGACACATTCCGCATGTCGCTGTCTCGCCGCAGCCTGTTCGCCCTGCCCCTGCTCGCCGCCCTGCCCGCCGCCGCGCAGACCGAAATCTTTCCCACGAAGGCGATCCGCATCGTCGTGCCGTTCGCGCCCGGTGGCTCGGGCGACATCACCGCGCGCCTGGTCGGCAAGTACATCGAGGAGAAGACCGGCCAGCCCTTCATCGTCGAGAACAAGCCGGGCGCCAACGGCATCGTCGGTGCGATGTCGGTCAAGGTCGCGCCGCCGGACGGCTACACGCTGATGCTGGCCACCACCTCCACCAACGCCGCCAACGTCCACATGTACAAGAACCCGGGCTACGATCCGGAGAAGGATTTCTCGGTCGTCGGGATCATCGGCTCCTCCGGCACCTTCCTCGTGGTGCCGGCCGACAGCCCCTACAAGACCCTGGCCGAGCTGCTGGCCGACGCCAAGGCGCGCCCGGGCAAGCTCAACTTCGGTTATTTCAACGCCAGTTCGCAGGTACCGGCCGAGGTGCTGGGCAAGAGGGCCGGCGTCGAATGGCAGGGCGTCGGCTACAAGGCGATCGGCAACGCCTGGAACGACCTCTACGGCGGCGCCATCAACTTCATGTTCGTCGACCTCACCGCCGGGCGCGGCCAGGTCGTCGACAAGAAGGCGCGCGCGCTCGCCATCTCGCTTCCCAGCCGCAGCCCGCTCTATCCCGACATCCCGGTCCTCGCTGAAACCTTCCCCGGATTCACCACGTCCGGCTTCCTGGCGATCGCGGTGCCGAAGGCCACGCCGCTGCCCATCCAGCAGCGGCTGAACACGCTGATCAACGAGGCCATCACCGCGCCCGAGAACAACAAGCGCCTGACCGAGGAGTTCGCCCTCACCGCCAAGCCTCTGACCCTGGAACAGTGCGCCCAGCAGGACCGCGACGAGCGGGCCAAGTGGGCCGACTACGTCAAGATCGCGAAGATCGAGCCGCAGTAAGCGTCATTCCGACCCCCGCGGGGATTCCTTCCATCGCCTGAGGGGAAGCGGGTCGGAACCACCCTCCCGCAATTCGGCCTGCCCGGCGGTCTGGTCCTCGCCCAGGGACGATGCCGCGACGGCGGCGGCACGCTCCCGCAGGAAGACCTCGGCCGCCTTCTCGCCCTCGGCGATCAGCATGGTGATGTTCTCCGAGCCGCGATCGATCTTGCCCTCGTAATCCAGCAGGTCCTGCAGCTCGACCGGCATCTCGATGCAGGGGATGTGGTAGGGCTTGGCGACGTCGGTATGGAACGACTTGGGAATGCGCACCGGCGCCTTGATGTCGAAGCGGCTGAGGAATTCCGGACGGAAGGCGTCGGCCAGGATCAGGTCGTTCATGAATTCGAGATGCCCGAGCTGCTGGAACAGCGAGATGTTGCCCTCGAGCTGGTTGCGCCGGTCGACGATCTCGCCGGGCTTCACCGGCACCCGCCGGCTGGCGGTCGGGTTGATCTTGATCAGCCAGATTTCGTCGGGAATGTTCGCCTCGCCGACCGAGCGCGGGCGCAACAATTCCTCGACGGGCGGATTGTCGGAGAACAGCCCGTCCCAGTAGGCATCGCCGCCGATCGGCACCGCGGGGAAAATGTTTGGCACCGCGCAGGAGGCCAGCACATGCTCGACGCGGATCGGCTCGTGCGCGGACACGAACTTTGCAAGCGCGCCGCTCGTCACGTTGGCCGCGCCCAGCATCAGCACGGGCCGCCGCGGCCGGGGGCCCCACGAGGCGATCTCCGCGAAGTCGATGTGCTTCTCCAGCAACCCGCGGAAGTCGGAGAAACCCATGCGCTGGCCGGCCGTCATGAACTCCATCATCGACTGCATCATGGGCGACGAGGGGCTGAGCTGCAGGGTCGGCATCATCCCGGCATTCACCAGCCTCGCCGATTCGACGATGAAGCGGTTGATCGCATGCTCGACCGGTCCCTGGGCGGTGTTCTCCTGCCAGAAATCCATCATGCGCTTCCACACCGGCCGCTCGCCCTTCATGAACGAGTACCAGAGCAGCGTGGCGCACACGGCGCCGCCCGAGGTGCCGCTGATGGCCACTACCTCGAAATCCTCCTTGAGCTGCTCATGGGCCCGGCAGAGCGCCTTCAGGGCGCCGGCGGTAAAGGCGGTCTGGCTGCCGCCGCCCTGGCAGGCGATCGCGATCTTGGTTCTGGGCATGACGCGTTCCTTCGACAAGAGGGTCGCACTTTAGCGCGCCGCGAGCGACTTCGCCCCTGCGACTGGTCGGAGCGGTCCGTCGGACACGCAGCCCCGACAATTGCATGCAGACACATGACAGTTCGTCGAACGGCCCTCAGCGCGCTTTACCGAGCCTGATGATGGTGATGGCGCCGTTCACGCGATCGGCCTCGAACTCGATCTTGTCCCCGGTCTTCATCCTGTCGAGCATGGCCGGGTCGGCAACCCGGAACACCATGGTCATTGCGTCCATGTCGAGCCTCTTGATGGGGCCATGCTTGAGGGTGACCTTTCCGGCGGACTTGTCGACCTTCACGACCTCGGCCGGCACCATGCTGCCATCGGCCCATGCGGACACCGACAATGCGATCGTGACCAGTGTCGACGCGACGACCTTCCTGAACATGTAAATTCTCCACTGTTGCGAGGACTCACTCGACGACGATGGTGCCGGTCATGCCCGCCTGACGATGTCCCGGGATGAGGCAGGAAACGTCGAACGTGCCCGCCCTGGTGAACTGCCAGAGAATCTCGCCGGTGGCCTTGGGTTTCAGGCGCTTGGCGTTGGGATCGTCGTGCTCCATGTCGGGGTTCTTCTCCATCTCCTTCATGTGCTTCAGGTTTTCCTCGACGGTGCCGATCACGAATTCATGATCGACGACGCCGTTGTTGCGGAGCTGGAAGCGAACCTGCTCGCCCCTCCTGAATTTGAAGTTGTCAGGGAGGAACAGCATCTTCCCGTCACTCTCGCGGAAGATGACCTGGACGACGCGCGCCGGCTTTTTCGGATCGCCCGGTTTCCCGTACGGCGTCTCCTCGCCATGGGCATGGCCTTCGCCCGGAGCATGGCCGGGCGCCGCGACGGCCACGGCGGTCAACAGGGCCACGGTGATCGATGCCGTCAGGAGCATTCTGACCTTCACGATTGCCTCCTTGGTCGCGTTACTTGTGAGAGTCATGGGACGAGGGTTTGACCACGCGCGCCGGCGGGTTGCCGGATCGGTCGGTCCGTGCGGGTGTTGGCGCGCGGGTAACGGCGGGCTGCGGCCCTTTCCATTCCCAGGCCACCGTTCCGGGTGGATGCTGGTACCAGCCGGGATCCCTGTAGTCCTTGGATCCGATGCCCTCGCGCACCTTCACGACGGAGAACATGCCGCCCATCTCGACAGCGCCGAACTGGGCGAAGCCGGTCATCATCGGCAGCGTGTTGTCCGGCAGCGGCATCTCCATCTCGCCCATGTCGGCCATGCCGGCGCTGCCCATCGGCATGTAGTCGGGCACCAGTCGCTTCATCCGTCCGGCGAACTGCTTCTTGTCGACGCCGATGAAATTGCGGATGCCATGGCCCATCGCGTTCATCGTGTGATGCGATTTGTGACAGTGGATCGCCCAGTCGCCTGGATGGATCGCGTCGAACTCGTAGGCGCGCATGGCGCCCACCGGAATGTCGATCGTGACTTCGGGCCAGCGTGCCTCCGGCCGTACCCAGCCGCCATCGGTGCAGGTGACCTCGAAGTCGTAGCCGTGCATGTGGATCGGGTGGTTGGTCATGGTGAGATTGCCCACGCGCACTCGCACGCGATCGCCCTTCGCCACCACGAGCGGGTCGATGCCGGGAAAGACCCGGCTGTTCCAGGTCCACATGTTGAAGTTCAGCATCTCGGCGACTTTCGGCACGTAGGCGCCGGGTTCGATGTCGTACGCGCTCAGCAGGAACACGAAGTCGCGGTCGACGCGGTGCTGCCGGGGATCGCGGGGATGGACCACGAAGAAGCCCATCATGCCCATCGCCATCTGCACCATCTCGTCGGCATGCGGGTGGTACATGAAGGTCCCGCTCTTCATGAGCTGGAATTCGTAGACGAAGGTCTTGCCTGGCTTGATATGAGGCTGCGTCAGCCCTCCGACTCCATCCATGCCGCAGGGCAGGATCTGGCCATGCCAGTGGATGGTCGTGTGCTCCGGCAGGCGATTGGTCACGAAGATACGGACCTTGTCGCCCTCGACCGCCTCGATCGTCGGACCGGGGCTCTGGCCGTTGTAGCCCCACAGCCGCGCCGTCATGCCGGGCGCGATCTCGCGCTCGACCGGTTCGGCGACGAGATGGAACTCCTTCCAGTCGCCATTCTGCCGCCACGGCAGCGTCCATCCGTTCAACGTCACGACGGGCTGATAGTCGGGTCCGCTGGTCGGATAGAGAGGCGGCTGCATCGTGTTCGCGGTGGTGGTCGGCGCTTCGGGAATCGACTGCGCCTGGACGCGACCGCTGACGGCGGCGGCACCCAGGAGCGCGAGACCTGACGCACCAACAAGATCGCGGCGGGAAATGCTCATGTCGTTCTCCTGTCCTTAGAGGCCGAGCGGAATGGTCTGGGGAGGCGGGGTCGTGTTGATCACCCCGGACGGCGGCACGGTGCCGCCGACGGTCAGGGCGGCCTGGAGGTCGGCGACGGCAAGGTGGTAATCGCGCAGGGCGTCGAGCGACCCAATGCTGGCATTGATCCGCTCGCGCTCATCGATCAGCACTTCGAAAACATCGGACAGCATGCCGTTGTATCGAAGGAGCACCTCGGACGAGATCTGGCGGCGGAGCGGAACGATGCGCGACTGGTAGTACCTCGCGATGTCATAGGTCGCGCGATACGTCGAATAGGCGACACGAGCCTCCGAACGGGCATTGACCGACCGTTCGACGAGCCTGTTGATCGCCCGCATGTAGATCTCCTGGGCGGCGGTCAGGCGGGCCTGGCCGGTATCGAAGACGGGAATCACGATACCGAGTTCGATCCCATACCTGTTCTTGGAGGTCTGCTCGCCGGTGCTGCCGGTTTCGACTTCGTTGCGATAACCGAGGCCCAGTTCCAGGAAGGAGAGGTAGCGTGTCGCATTCACGAAATTCGCCGACTTTGCCAGCGTCACGATCTCGTAGCGCAGGATGATCAGGTCGACGCGCCGTCTCATCGCATCGACCTCCACGTCGGCCAGTGCCTCGACCGCGGCCGGCAGGACCGGCAGCCGGGACGGAAGCCTGTAATCGAGATCGCTTCCCCAGAGGCCAAGAATCCGCGTCAAAGCCTCTCGCGATGTGGTGACCGCCAGCCGTGCCTGCGCGACCTGGACACTCAGGTCGGCATAGAAGGCGGCGACGCGTGCCTGGTCGAGCTTGTTGGCGGCACCGGTCTCGCCCAGCTGCTTCATCATCTGTGCCGAGGCGTTTGCCGTTTCGCGCGCCCGTTCCAGCAGGGCAAGGCGCTGCTGCGCGGCGAGCGCACGGATAAAGGCCCGCCTCACGTTGATCGTCAGGCTGAGGGTCGTCGCGATCGCCCGATAGCGCGCCTCGTCGAACTCGCGCTTCGCGATCTCGGTTTTGGCGGGCAGCGTCGCGAAGGCGAGCAAGTTTCCGACGAGCTGGAACCCGAATTCGACGAAGCTTCCCGTGCCGAAGGTGCGGTTCAGAACGATCGCGGGATTGGGGGGCAGGCTCGCCTGGACATAGTCGGCTTCCGAGATGCCCAGGTCGTTGTAGGCGGCCTGCAGCCCGCGATTGTTCAGGAGCGCGACCTGAACGGCCGCCTCCTCTGTGAGCGATTCGGCAAGCAGGGCCTGCACGCGCTCGCGAGCGCGGCGAGCGTCTTCCGGCGTCGAGAGCTTCACGACGTCGCGTCCGATTTCCCGGCGAATTCCGTCCGTGACCGGCGCCATGCCGCCATCGTCGGTGAACTGGACGCATCCGGCAGCCAGCAGGCCGAAGAGGGTCGCGCCGGCCACTCGCGAAAGGGCACTCATTGCGGCCGCCCGGCCGCGGGCGCCACGCGATCGTTGAGTTCCCGCCACGGCTTCAGGCCGACGGGCGCGTGGGGCGCGGTGCCGGACATCACCGGCTGGTACGGCGTCCCGACGATGGCGGCATGGGGGCTGGAAGCGTCGTCAGGCGACAACGCGGGCAATGGAGGGGCGGCGCACGCGGCCACTCCAAGCGCAAGCATGGCTGGGATCAGGAATTTCATGACGGAAGCCCGGACAGGATGGCGTGAACGCAAACGGGGGCGAGCTCGCGGCCGGACGGCGGCGAGTTCCCGGCGTTCGCGCAAGTCGGGCTTCGGAGCTAGCGGGCCGGCGAACGACCCACGACCGAGCACACGCTCAAGGCGCGAACGCGATCAGACGTATCTGGGAGGACGTTCCGAACGGTCGCCGCAACGGCCCTCGAGCAGGTCGCTCATGAGCATCGGGACCGGTGAGGAGATTGAGGGGCCCATCCACTCATCCACGCCGGCAGCAGCCATTGCCGCATGGCAGGCAATGGTGCAGCAGCCGTCGCCGTGGTCCGCCGCACCGCCGCCCGGACAGGTGCCGCCCTTGTGCGCGACAGGAACTTCCGTTGCTTCCGGCGGGGTCGCCGGCGCGGTCCGCTCCTCATGCGCGACAGGCTGCGACGTCCTGGTGGTTACGGGACGCTCATCCGCATGTGCATGAGCGCCGTGGGCCGACGCGGCGCCCGCTGCAAGCACCCACATCGCGAACCCAAGCAGGAGCGCTTGTGCGATCTTCCTCAGCGAGCAGATGAGGGTCATCGGCATTCCTCGTCAGCGCCGTCGACTATCCAGCACTTCGAGGATCTCGTCGATCTTGATCTGCCGGTCCTTGTCGGAGCCGGCATGGAAGGCGTGCGCCACGCAATGCTGCAGGTGATCGCCCAGCGTCTCCTGCTCGACCTTGTCGAGCGCGGCGCGCACGGCGCGGATCTGCGTCAGCACGTCGATGCAGTAGCGCTCCTCCTCGATCATGCGCGCGACGCCGCGCACCTGGCCCTCGATGCGGCTGAGGCGCGCGAGCTGCGACTTCTTGAGCTTCTCGTCCATCCTTGAACCATACCCCCGTAGGGTATAGATAGCAAGCATGAGCCACGCCTGCTGCCACGCCTCCCATGCGCCTGTCGCCGATCCGGCGGTCGCCATCGATCCCGTCTGCGGGATGAAGGTGAAGATCGAGGGTGCGAAGAACACCACGGTGCACGAAGGACAGACCTATTACTTCTGCAATCCCAAGTGCCTGCAGAAGTTCACGGCCGATCCGGTGCGCTACCTGAAGCCCGAGGAAGCGCCGCCCGCACCGCCGGTCGCGCCAGGTGCGATCTTCACCTGCCCCATGCATCCCGAAATCCGTCAGGTCGGTCCGGGAAGCTGCCCGATCTGCGGCATGGCGCTCGAACCCGCCGAAATCTCGCTCGACGACGGACCGAACGAAGAACTGGTCGACATGACCCGCCGGCTCTGGATCGGCGGCGCGCTCTCCGTGCCGTTGGTGGCGCTCGACATGGGCGGGCATCTCTTCGACCTGCACGGACTCTTGCCGCACGGCCTGACGCCCTGGCTGCTGATGGCGCTGGCAACACCTGTGGTCCTGTGGGCGGGCTGGCCGTTCTTCGTTCGCGGGTGGCAGTCGGTTCGCACCGGCCACCTCAACATGTTCACCCTGATCGCGCTCGGTACAGGTGTCGCCTGGGCCTACAGCGTCGTGGCGACGATCGCGCCCGGCCTGTTCCCGGCCGGGCTACGCGGCGCCGGTGGCATGGTGCCGGTCTATTTCGAGCCGGCCGCCGTGATCGTCGTGCTGGTGCTGGTGGGTCAGGTGCTCGAGCTGCGCGCACGCGATGCGACCGGCGGCGCCATCAAGGCGCTCCTGGGGCTGGCGCCGCGCACCGCCCTGCGCATCGACGCCAACGGCAACGATGTCGAAGTGGCGATCGACCGGATCGCGGTCGGCGACCGGCTGCGCGTGCGGCCCGGCGAAAAGGTTCCGGTCGACGGCGCGATCGTCGAGGGCGCCGGCTCGGTTGACGAATCGAGCATCACCGGCGAGCCGATGCCGGTTTCCAAGGCGGCGGACGCTAGGGTGATCGGCGGCACGGTGAACGTGAGCGGCAGCTTCGTGATGAAAGCCGAACTGGTCGGCAGCGACACCATGCTGTCGCGCATCGTGCGCATGGTCGCCGAGGCGCAGCGCAGCCGCGCGCCCATCCAGCGCCTGGCCGACATCGTCGCCGGCTGGTTCGTGCCGACGGTCATCGCCGTCGCCGTGATCGCCTTCGCCGCCTGGTCGATCTGGGGTCCCTCGCCGGCCTTCTCCTATGCACTGGTGGCGGCAGTCTCCGTGCTGATCATCGCCTGCCCCTGCGCGCTGGGCCTCGCCACGCCGATGTCGATCATGGTCGGTGTCGGCCGCGGCGCCGCCGCCGGCATCCTGATCCGCAACGCCGAAGCGCTGGAGCGGCTGGAGAAAGTCGACACGCTGGTCGTCGACAAGACCGGCACGCTGACCTTGGGCAAGCCGACCCTGTCGGCGGTCGAAACGCTGGGTGACCTGCCGGAGGACGAGATCCTGCGGCTGGCCGCCAGCCTCGAACGCGGCAGCGAGCATCCGATCGCGACGTCGATCCTGGCCGGCGCCCGGGCGCGGGACGTGACGACGGCGAGCGTCGAAAACTTCGCCTCGCCCGCCGGCAAGGGCGTGTCGGGTACGGTGGACGGTCGGCGCCTGCTGCTCGGCAATTCCGCCTTCCTCCGCGAGGCCGGCATCGACGTTACCGCCGCCGACGCCAAGGCCGATACGTTGCGCGAAGGCGGTGCCACCGTCGTGCTGCTGGCGGTCGGTGGATCGGTCGCGGGCCTGCTGGCGGTGAGCGATCCGATCAAGGACACGACGACCGAAGCCCTGACGCGCCTGCGCGAGGCGGGCCTGCACATCGTCATGCTGACCGGCGACAACCGGCGCAGTGCCGCCGCGGTCGCGGCCCGGCTGGGCATCGACGCGGTCGAAGCCGAGGTGCTGCCCGAGGACAAGGCGCGGATCGTCCAGCGGCTGAAGGCCGAGGGGCGCGTCGTGGCCATGGCCGGAGACGGCATCAACGACGCCCCCGCCCTGGCCGCCGCCGATGTCGGCATCGCCATGGGCACCGGCACCGACATCGCCATGGAGAGCGCCGGGGTCACGCTGGTGAAGGGCGACCTGCGGGGCATAGCCCGCGCCCGACACCTGTCCCGGGCGACCATGGCCAACATCCGGCAGAACCTGTTCTTCGCCTTCGTCTACAACGCGGCCGGCGTGCCGATCGCGGCGGGCATACTCTATCCGGTCCTCGGAATTACGCTGAGCCCGGTCCTGGCGGCCGCGGCCATGGCCCTGAGTTCGGTGAGCGTCATCGGAAATGCACTCCGACTGCGGCGACTGGAGATCTGAGCCGGCTGCGACATTTCGGAACTTCCGTGTCGCTTTGCGCTTGATCTGGGCCCGGGTCGGCAGGAAAGTGATCGTACCATGCGCCTGATCCACCGATCGCATCGCGCCGCCAACGCCGTCCGGACCGTATCTCCGAGCGGCGAGCTGTTCGTTGCGTCGATCGTGATCTGCATGATCCTGGCTTCGTTCGGCGATGCGGTCGATCCGACCTGGCTGGGCGAGGCCGGACTGGAATTCGCCTTCTTCGATCTAGGCGGCGAATTCTCCGTGCTGGCGATGCGCCAATGGCACCTGCTGGAACTGTTGCTGGCCGGCAGCGTCATGGCCGCGGGGATCATGATCCTCCGCATCGTGGTCGGCGCCTTCTTCCAACCCCTCGATTCCGCCCATCAGGACGGCGTCGAGAAGGTGCCGATAAAGCTCTGACGACTGACTGAAACACCGGCGACCGCCCTTCCCCGGGAAGCGCGCGGCGGCCGTACTCATTCATTTGTTGTTGGAGACTTTCATGGAACTCGAACTGTTTTCGGGCGCATTCTTTTCGGCGCTCCTGGCCATCATCCTGATCGACCTCGTCCTGGCGGGCGACAACGCCCTGATCATCGGCCTGGTCGCGCGCAATCTTCCCAAGGAAAGCCAGAAGAAGGTCATCTTCTGGGGCACCTTCGGCGCCATCGCCATCCGCGCCCTGATGGCGATCCTCGTCGTCTACATCCTCGCCGTCCCGGGCTTCATGCTGGCCGGCGGTCTCGCCCTCGTCTGGATCGCGCGCAAGCTGCTGACGCCCCAGGACAAGGAAGAGGAGAGCCACCTCGTCAAGGCGCCGGCCGCGAGCTTCGCCGCTGCGGTGCGCACCATCGTCATCGCCGACGCGGTGATGGGCATCGACAACGTGCTGGCCATCGGCGGCGCCTCGCACGGCTCGATCCTGCTGATCCTGATCGGCCTCGCCATCAGCGTGCCGATCATCGTCTGGGGCAGCCAGCTCGTGATCAAGCTGGTCGACCGCTATCCGTCGGTGATCCTGATCGGCGGCGCGGTGCTCTGCTGGACCGCCTACGGGATGATCGTCCGCGAGCCGATGCTGGTGGCGTGGTTCGAGGCACATCCGGCGGCCAAGCTGGTGCTGGCGGTGCTGGCCTTCTCGATCGCGCTCGCGCCCTGGTACGCCGAGCGTCTCAGCGAGCAGATGAAGCCGCTGACGGTGCTGCTGCCGGCCATCCTTCTCTGGATGCTGGGCTTCGAAGTCGCGTCGAGTGTCTGGAAGGTCCAGGTCGACTACCTCATGGCGACGACGCAGGGCGAGTATCTGATCGAGGGCGTGCGCTGGATCGGCTGGCTCCCGTTCGCCGCGCTCTTCCTGTGGATCCGCGAGCGCATGATGCTGCGCAACGTCCGCGTGGCTCGCAGCACGCAGTAGGGCTGATCCCGGATCGCTCGTTTCCGAAAATACAAACGCCGCCGGCATCTTGCCCGGCGGCGTTTTCTTTTGAGATGCGCGCCTTCGCTTTCGAAGCGCGACTACGACACCGACAACTCGGCGCCAGTCAGTCGGCGATAGGCTTCGAGGTAGCGCTTGCTCGTCGCGTCGACGACCTCGGGCGGCAACTTCGGCGCCGGCGCCTCGCCGTTCCAGCGGCCGGCATGGCGCTCGACATCGAGCCAGTCGCGCAGCGGCTGCTTGTCGAAGCTGGGCTGCGGCCTGCCCTCGGCGTAACCGTCGAGCGGCCAGAAGCGCGACGAATCCGGCGTCATCACCTCGTCGATCAGCAGGATCTTGCCGTCAGCCGTGCGGCCGAATTCGAACTTGGTGTCGGCGATGATGATGCCCTGCTTCAGCGCGACGTCGCGGCCGCGCGTGTAGACGAGGCGCGTCAGCCGCTCGAGCTCGGCGGTGACGTCGGCGCCCAGCACCTGCTTCATCTGGCCGATGGTGATGTTCTCGTCATGGCCGCTCTCGGCCTTGGTCGCCGGGCTGAAGATCGGCGGATCGAGGCGGCCGCTCTCCTTCAGGCCCTGGGGCAGCGTCTCGCCGGCGAGGGTCCCCGCCTTGGCATATTCGCGCCAGGCCGAACCGGTGATGTAGCCGCGGACCACGCATTCGATCGGGAAGACCGTGCCGCGCCGGCAGAGCATGGCGCGGCCGGCGATCTCGGCGCGGTGGCCCTCGAGCGCAGGCACCGCGGCGACGATCTCGTCTGCGTCGGCCGATATCATGTGATGATCGACGACGTCGCCCAGCTGGCGGAACCACCAGGCGCTGACCTGGGTCAGCACGGCCCCCTTCTGCGGGATGGGCTCGGCCATCACCACGTCGTAGGCGCTCACCCGGTCGGTTGCGACCAGCAGCAGCCGGTCGGCATCCACGGCATAGACATCGCGCACCTTGCCGCGCGCGATCCGCTCCAGCGGCAGGTCACTCACCGTCATCAGCATCATCCAAACCCCTCGTCCTGAGGAGGCCGCGCAGCGGCCGTCTCGAAGGACCAGCCGCAGTGCGGGTGCCCACCCTTCGAGACGCGGCCTGCGGCCGCTCCTCGGGGTGAGGTCCTCCAATCAACCTTCCTTGCGCATTTCCTCGAATACTTCCTTGGCGGTGAGCATGGCCTCGCGCACCGACGGCAGGCCGATATAGCCGCAAAGGTGCATCAGCGCCTCGGACAATTCGTCCTCGCTCCAGCCCTGACGGCGGGCCATGCGCAGGTGGATGGCGAGCTCCGGCCAGCGCGCCTGGGCGGTGTCGGAGATGACGCAGATCAGCGTCTTGGTCTTGAGGTCGAGTCCGGGGCGCGACCACAGCATGCCGAAGACCGCCTCGCGGGCATAGTCGCCGAACTTCTTCATCATCGGGTCGTCGTAGACCGACTTATTCATGTCGGCGGCGAACTTCTCGCCCATCAGGCTGGCCCGGATTTCGCTGCCCTTCCGGTAATTCTCGCTCTCGGCCATCACTTCCTCCTTTGTGACAATTTCTGGACTGCAGCGTCCCGGAATTCGCGGGTAGGATCAATCGTTCAAGGGGAGACAAGACGACACGATGGCCGCCAGCGGCACTGAAGTTGAACCCGCCGGCAGGCGGCGCCGGGCGGCGCTGACCCTGGCCGCCCTCGGTGTCGTGTTCGGCGACATCGGCACCAGCCCGCTCTACACGGTCAAGGAGTGCTTCAGCGAGTACACCGGCATCCAACCCACGCACGATAACGTGCTGGGCATGCTGTCGCTGATCACCTGGGCGCTGATCGTCGTGGTCACGCTGAAATATGTCGTCGTGGTCATGCGCGCCGACAACAAGGGCGAGGGCGGCGTGCTGGCGCTGATGGCGCTGGTCTCCAGCCAATCGAACATCAAGTCGCCTTGGCGCCGCCGCTTCTACCTCATGCTGGGGATCGCCGGCGCCGCGCTGTTCTACGGCGACTGCCTGCTCACCCCCGCCATCTCGGTGCTGAGCGCGGTCGAGGGCCTGACCGTCGCCACGCCGGCATTCCAGCCGATGGTCATACCGATCGCGGTCGGCGTGATCGTTGCCCTGTTCTCGGTGCAGCATTTCGGCACCAGCGGCATCGGCAAATGGTTCGGTCCGATCACGCTGATATGGTTCGTGGTGCTGGCCGTTCTGGGCGCGCATCAGCTCGTACAGCGGCCGGAAGTGCTTGCCGCGCTGTCACCGCATCATGCGATCGGTTTCGCGATGCGCGAGAAGATCGTGGCCTTCGTCGCGCTGGGCGCGGTCACGCTCGCGATCACGGGCGCCGAGGCGCTGTATGCCGACATGGGCCATTTCGGCGCCAAGCCGATCCGGCTCGCCTGGCTGGGGCTCGTCCTGCCGTCCCTGCTCCTCAATTACTATGGGCAGGGCGCGCTGATCCTCAGCGACCCCACCGCGCTGGCCAACCCGTTCTTCAATCTGGCGCCCGACTGGGCGCTCTATCCGCTGGTCGCCCTCGCCACCGCCGCCACGGTCATCGCCTCGCAGGCGACCATCTCGGGCGCGTTCTCGATGGCCAAGCAGGCGGCCCTGCTGGGCCTCAGCCCGCGCGTCCACATCCAGCACACCTCGGCCAGCGAGTTCGGGCAGGTCTACCTGCCGGTGGTCAACTGGCTGCAGCTGGTGGGCGTCGTCATCCTGGTCATGGCGTTCAAGTCGTCGACCAACCTGGCCGCGGCCTACGGCATCGCCGTCACCGGCACGATGCTGATCACCAGCACGCTCGTGTTCGTGATCGCGGTCCGCAAGTGGAACTGGGGCTGGCCACTCAGCATCCTGGTGTTCGGCGCCTTCATGACGCTCGACCTGGCGCTGCTCTCCTCCAACATGCTGAAGTTCCTCGACGGCGGCTGGGTGCCGCTGGCGATCGCCGCCATGATCTTCCTCTGCATGTGGACCTGGCTGACGGGCCGCGCCGCTGTAGCCCGGCGCGAGCAGGACGAAGCGCTGCCGCTGGAAGCGCTGCTGGAAAGCATCAACCCGGCCCGCGTGCATCGACCTCAGGGCACCGCCGTCTACCTCACGGCTTTTTCCGGCAATGCGCCGCGCTGCCTGATGCACAATCTCAAGCACAACGAGGTGCTGCACGAGCATGTCGTGCTGCTCAGCATCGAGGTCCCGGACATCCCCTTCGTGTCGCCGGAAGGCCGCAGCCAGGTCACCCATCTCGGCAAGGGCGTGCACCGTGTGGTGATGCACTATGGGTTCATGGAGCAGCCCGACGTGCCGAGCGACCTCGCCCTCCTGGAAGACAAGGGCATCCCGTTCGACCCGATGCGGACGTCCTACTTCGTCGGCCGCAACAGCTTCGTGAGCGCCGACAAGCCGCTATTGCCGCGCTGGCAGCAGAAGCTCTTCCTCACCCTGTCGCGGTTCGCCGCCAGTGCCGGCGACTTCTTCGGCCTGCCCGCCAACCGCGTGGTCGAGTTGGGCAGCCGCATCGAAATCTGAGGTCAGGCGTCGAACCCCGACAACGAGATCGCGTCCTGGGCGGGCGGCTGCAGGCCGCGCGACAGGAGATCGCCCAGCCGGGCAAAGATGCGGCCGGCCTCGGTGCAGCCGACATCCTGCGTCACCGCCTCGGCGGCAATGTTGAGCAGCGCGTTGCCGGCAAGGTCGCGGCACTCCGCCGGCAGGCCCTCCACGGCGTCGGAGATCACCCGCATCGCGTGCTGCAGGTCGGACAGGCGGTCGGGCATCGGTGCGGTCATGGGATCGGCCTTCAGTTGAGACGGCCTGCGGCGGCGCCGGCGGCGGGCGCGAGTCTCAGGCCCGCGCCCGCCAGGGCGACGGCAAAGGCCTTGAGACGGACGGCGGCGACGCGCGAGGCGGTGGGCGCCATCATGATGTCGAGCGAGGCGAGCAGTGGACGGTCGTGATCGGCCTGGGCCAGCCCGCACAGCGCCACCAGCACGGCCTCGTCGCGGCTCACGCTGGAACAGGTTGGCACATGGATTTCCATGGCGCGCCGCGCGCCGAACAGGAACGCATCCATGGCGATCACGAAATCCGGCAGCACCTCGAGCAAGCCCGCTACCTTGAAGCCGCGATGGAGGATCGAGTCTTCACCGGGCAGCGCGCGATCCTGCCGCCACTGGCGAAGCGCCCAGAGCACGAAGCGTTCCCCCACCGGCAGCGAGCAGGCGCAATCGAACCGGCCGCAGCCGGGCTTGAGGCTTTGCCGAGCGCTAAGCCCTTGTTGTTGCGTGACTTCCATAGCTTCACCACTGCTGAAGGACCTTGACCGTGGCCGCAGTCTATGCAATTGAGACTCGTTCGCAACTTAAAAGGATATACAGGGGAGATGAGCGAGATGAGCCGCCCGTTTCGGACCGACGAAACGCCGCGCGACAGGCCGGAGCTGACGATGCCCGCGGTGGAGAGTGTCGCGATCCTGCAGGGGCGACGCGAGGTTCTCATCCGCCATGGCGCGGAACTGTATCGCCTGCGCCTCACCGCCTCGAACAAGCTCATCCTGACCAAGTGATCGAAGACCCCGAGGGGCCATCCCTCCTCGGCTAAACTGCCCAGCCAGCCGGCTCCCTTTGGGGGGAGCCCCGCAAGCCAGGCGTCCTTTTTTCTTGGGGACCTGGCTCAAATGAAAACCCGCGCACTGCTCTATGCGCTGATGGCGACAACCGCCGTCGGTGCCTTCCTACCCGCGCCCGCATCGGCGCAGACATCGACCGCTCCGCCCGTCGCCGATCCGACGCAGCCGGCGCCGGCCACCCACGGCGTGCCTACGCAGCTCGACGCCGTGACGACCGCCGCGATGCGCAGCCGGCGTCCGCTCGATGACGTGCCCGCGACCGTGTCCGTGATCACGACCGAGAACATCGATCGCGAGAACATGCAGGACGTCCGCGACCTCGTCCGCAACGAGCCCGGCGTCACCGTCGGCAACAATCCCAATCGCGCCGGCTTCCAGAACTTCGTGATCCGTGGCATCGGCGGCAACCGCGTGCTGCTGATGGTCGACGGCATGCGCACGCCCGACTTCCCCGACAGCAACCAGGGTGCCGGCACCTATTCGCGCGAGCAGCCCGACCTCGAGGACATCAAGCGCGTCGAGATCATCCGCGGCCCCGCCTCCGCGCTTTACGGCTCGGACGCGATCGGCGGCGTTGTGGCCTACACGACCAAGGATCCCGGCGACTACATGCGCGACGGCAAGAACTTCTATGCCAGCGCCAAGGCCGCCTACAGCGGCGCCAACCAGCAGTTCTCCGAATCGTTCACCGGCGCCGTGCGCTCGGGCAACGTCGAGTTCATGGGCATCTATACGCGGCGCGATGGCGACCAGTACACGCCCGCGCAGACCATGATCGCACCCAACCCGACGACGTGGAGCAACAACAACTTCTTCGCCAAGCTGGTGATTAAGCCGACGGAGGTCGACACGATCCGCCTCACCGGCACCTATTCCGACGGCGTGCAGAGCACCAACATCCTCACGGGTATCGGCCGGTTTCCCTCCCTGTTCGCGAGCATCTACGACGAATGGGGCAAGGACTATACCCAGACCTATCGCATCAGCGCGCAGTGGGAACACAACGCCCCGATCGGCTTCATCGACCGGCTGAGCTTCCTCGCCTACTTCAATTCGGTCAACACGCAGGCCGACACCTATCAGCTGCGCGGCGCCTTGAACGGCGTGATTCCGAGCAACGCCCGCACCTCGCAGTTCTACTACAACCAGAACGTCGCGGGTGCCGAGCTGCAGATGCACACGGACGCCAACATCGGCGGCCTCGACAATTTCTTCACCTATGGCCTGAGCTTCGCCTACACGACGACGACCCGGCCGCGCGACCGCTGGCAGATCACGCTCGCGACCGGTGCCCGCACCAAGGTGGTCGGCGGCGAGACCTATCCCAACAAGAACTTCCCCGACACCGACACGGTGCAGGCCGGCATCTACGTGCAGGACGAGATCAGCGCACTGGGCGGTCGCCTGAAGATCACGCCGGCGGTGCGCCTCGACTATTACAGCATGACACCCAATCCGGATAAGTACTTCTGGAACTCGACGGGCGCGACGCTGAACGTCGTCCCGCAGGCCAGCACCTATGTCTCGGCCTCGCCGAAGCTCGGCCTGCTCTACCACTTCAACGACACCTATTCGGGTTACTTCCAGTACGCGACGGGCTTCCGCGCGCCGCCGTACGACAACGCCAACTTCGGCTTCACCAACACCGCGTCGTTCTACCAGATCCTGCCCAACGCCAACCTGAAGCCCGAGACGGCGAACTCCTTCGAGGTCGGCCTCCGCGGCAAATACGAGAACGGCTCGAGCTGGCAGCTCACCGGCTTCTACAACCTCTACAACAACTTTCTCGAGACCACGGTCGTGGGCATGGTGGGCCCGGTCACCCAGTTCCAGTACGTCAACCTGACCAACGTGACGATCTGGGGCATCGAGGCGCGCGGCGAGTACCGCTTCGCTCCCGAATGGGCGGTCGCCGGCTGGACCGCGTTCGCGCAGGGCACCGACACCAGGACTGGCCTGCCGGTCGATTCGGTGTCGCCCTGGACCACGCAGGCCCGCATCCGCTACGGCTTCGACAAGGGCCTGGTCGCACAGCTCATCGGCACGGTGGCGGCCGCGCACAACGCGGTCAGCAGCCCGACGGCCTTCCAGGCGCCGGCCTACTTCAACCTCGACGCCACCGTCGGCTACGTCATCAACGACCACTTCAAGGTCAATGCCGGCGCGTTCAACATCACCAACGCCAAGTACTGGAACTCGCCGGATATGGTCGGCATCCAGGCAAGCAACCCGCAACTGGACCTCTACGCCCAGCCCGGCCGGTACTTCGGCGTCAACCTGACGGCCAAGTGGTAGTCCCGGCAGCCCTCTCTGCCGAGCGACTGCCGGCGCCACCGGCACGCGGTCCGCGTGTGCCGGTGGCGTTGTCGCTTGCTCTGCACGGGCTGGCGATCATTCCCCTCCTTCTCGCCGGCATGTCCGGCAGCAGCGCCAACGACGACGAACCGGCGCTGATGGTCGAACTCTCGCTGGCGGCGCCCACCGCCGGGCCCGCGGCCGAGGCCGACCAACCCGAAAGCACGCCCCAACCCCAGCAACAGCCCGAGCCGCCGACGCCTCCGGTCGAGGCGACCGAGGTGACGCCACCGCCTGAACCCGAGCCACCGCCCCCGCAAGAGGTCGCGGCTGCGGAGCCCGACATCAAGGTCGAGCTGCCTCCACCGGACGAGCCGCCACCGCCGACTGCCGCGGAGATGAAGCCGGTCGAGCCGCCCAAGCCAAAGCCGCCGCAACCCAAGCCGGCGGCCGCGCCGCGCCCGACGGCGCAGGTCGCCGTCACCAAGGTCCCTTCGCCGGAAGCCGGCAATGCCAGTATCACGCAGCAGCAGGCGGCCTCCTCGTCGTCGCTCATCGTGTTCGAGGGCAAGCCGCGATATCGCGTGCCACCAACGCCCGCCGTCTATCCGCCGCGCTCGATAGAACTCGGCCAGCAGGGCGAGGTCCTGGTGCGCGTGCGCCTACAGCCCGACGGCGCCGCTGCCGAGATCGTTCTATGGCGCAGCAGCAACTTTCCCCTGCTCGACCGCTCGGCGCTCGCCGCGGTGCGCGGCTGGCACTTCCTTCCCGCCATGCGCGATGGCCGACCGGTCGCCGCCTGGGTGGAAATCCCCGTTCGTTTTCATCTTCGTTGAAAGGACAGCCCATGCTTTCGCACTCGACCGCCGATCTCGCCACCCGCTGGAGCCGCCTGCGCGGCGAGAAGCCCGCCCTGCGCATCCGTGATGCCGCCGCGACGCTGGGCGTCGGCGAGGCCGAACTGGTGGCGCTCGGTGTCGGCCAGACCGCGACGCCGCTCACGGCCGACTGGCGCGGCATCCTGAACGACATGCCGGCCGTCGGCCGCGTGATGTGCCTGACGCGCAACGAGCATTGCGTGCACGAGCGCCATGGCCGCTTCGAGGAGGTCGATGTAAAGGGCGCGCATGCCGGGATCGTGCTGGGCACGGACATCGACCTGCGTCTGTTTCTCGGACAGTGGAAGCATGGCTTCGCGGTGCGCGAACCGCTGAAGCAGGGCGAGCGGCTCAGCCTGCAGTTCTTCGACGGCACCGGCGAGGCCGTGCACAAGATCTATGCCACCGACGAGACGGATCGGCCGGCGTTCGACGCGCTGATCGCGCGCTACACGGCCGCGACGCCGCCCGAGATGAAGATCGCGGCCCGTAGCCCCGATGCGGACGACCGCCCCGATTCCGAGATTGACCTCGAGGGTCTGCGCGCGGCCTGGCGAGGCATGAAGGACACCCATGAGTTCTTCGGCATGCTGGGCAAGTTCAAGGTCGGTCGCGTCCAGGCGCTGCGCCTGGTGGGCGAGGATCTGGCGCGCGAGCTGCCGGTGCGGTCGCTGCGGGCTGCCTTCGAGGCCGCAGCGGCCGACGGCACGCCCGTCATGGTCTTCGTCGGGAATCGCGGTTGCATCCAGATCCATACCGGTCCGGTGAAGCGCCTGGTCGCCACACCGGGCTGGTTCAACGTGCTCGACCCCGACTTCAACCTGCACCTGCGCGACGAGGGTGTGGTGCGCGTCTTCTCGGTGCGCAAGCCGACCGAGGACGGCATCGTGACCTCGCTCGAGGCGTTCGATGCGAACGGCCGCAACATCCTGCTGATGTTCGGCGCCCGCAAGCCGGGCAAGCCCGAGCTCGAGGACTGGCGCGCCATCGTCGCCAACGTCGAGAAGCAGGCGGCTTCCTGATGAAGCGCCGTACCGTCCTCGGGCTGGGTGCTGCCGCCGCCGTCGCGGCTCTCCCGGTCCATGCGCAGCAGCCGCCCCGCATCGTGTCGGTCGGCAGCTCCATTACAGAGATCATCTACGACCTCGGCGCCGAGAAGCTGCTCGTCGGCGTCGACACGACCAGCCTCTATCCCGAGGCTGCACGGAAACTGCCGCAGGTCGGCTACATGCGGGCGCTGTCTGCCGAAGGCGTGCTGTCGCTGAAGCCGACCCTGATCATCGCGACCACGGCGGCCGGGCCGGCCGGAGCGCTCGACCAGCTCAAGGCGACCGGCATCGAGATCATGATCCTGCCGGACAAGTACGACTATGACAGCGTGGTCACCAAGATCGCCGCCATAGGCAAGGTGACCGGCAAAATCTCCGAAGCCGACGCCATGATCGCCAGGGGACGCGAAGCGATGCAGTCGCTGGCGGATCGGCTGGCAACGGCCAGGAGCCATCCGCGCGTGCTGTTCCTGCTGTCGATGAGCGGCGGCGCCCCGCAGGCCGCGGGCCGTGACACGGCGGCGGCCGGTATCATCAAGCTGGCCGGCGGCATCAATGCCGTCGACGGCTATTCGGGCTACCGGCCGCTGACGCCGGAATCGGTCATCGCCTCCAATGCCGACTATGTGCTGGTGACACGCCAGACGGTGCAGGCCATGGGCGGCAGGCAAGCCATTCTCGACCAGCCCTCGCTGAACCGCACGCCCGCCGGCAAGGCCGGGAAGATCATCGAGTTCGACACGCTGCTCCTGCTGGGCTTCGGGCCCCGCACGCCCGAAGCCGCCACCGAACTCGCCATGGCGCTGCATCCCGACCTCGTCCGCGCGCCGTGACGGCGTTCGCACTGCGTCGTCCGATCCCGCTGTTCGCGCTCGCCGCTCTGGCGAGCGTGGTCGCGAGCCTGTGCATCGGCGCCTTCCCCGTCGGCCTCGGCCAGATCCTGTCGGCCATCGGCCTGTCGAACGAACCGCTCGACGACACCACGGCGGCGGTCCTCTATGCGATCCGCGCTCCGCGTGTCTTCGCGGCCTTTGCCGTCGGCGCCGCGCTGGCCGCCGGCGGGGCCGCGATGCAGAGCCTGTTCCGCAACCCGCTGGCCGATCCCGGCCTGCTCGGCGTATCGAGCGGCGCGGCGCTGGCCGCGGTCTCGGTGATCGTGCTGGGCGAGAGGGTGATGCACATCGTGCCGCCGGAGCTGCGGCCCTGGTCGCTACCGGTCGCGGCCTTCCTCGGCGGGCTCGCCGCCACCGTCGTCGTCTATCGCATTGCCGCACGGGAAGGCGTGACCCTGGTGGGCACGCTGCTGCTGGCCGGCATCGCCATCAATGCGCTGACGTCGGCCGGCATCGGCATGCTGGTCTTCGTGGCCGACGACCAGCAGCTTCGCACGCTGATCTTCTGGACCATGGGCGGCTTCGGCTCGGTCACCTGGGTGGCGATCACGCCCGCCCTTCTCATTCTCCTGATCAGCGTGCCGACCCTGCTGCCGACCGCGCATCTGCTCGATGCGCTGGCGCTGGGTGAGCGCGAAGCCGGTCATGTCGGCGTCGATGTCGAACGCCTGAAGAGGCGCCTCGTGGCCCAGGTGGCGCTTGCGGTTGGCGCCGGCGTGGCGATCTCCGGCATCGTGGGCTTCGTCGGCCTGATCGCGCCCCACATCGTGCGCCTGTTGCTCGGCCCCTCGCATCGCACGCTGCTGCCGGCGGCCGCCCTTTTCGGCGGGGCGTTCCTCGTGCTCGCGGATGCGCTGGCGCGCACCATGGTCTCGCCGGCCGAACTGCCGATCGGCGTATTGACGGCATTGGTCGGCGGTCCGTTCTTCCTGTGGCTCCTGGCGAGCCGTGCCGCACGGGGTGGCCTGTGAAGATGCTTCAGGCGATCGGCGTCGAGGTGCGCGTGCGCATCAGGACGCTGCTGCGCGATGTCTCGCTCGAGGTCGAGCCGGGCGAGTTCGTGGCGATCATCGGCCCTAACGGCGCCGGCAAGAGCACGCTGCTCAATGCCCTGGCGGGCGACCGTCCCTTGACCTCGGGCGAGATCCTGCTCGACGGGCGGCCGTTCGGACAGTGGAGCAAACCGGAGCTGGCACGACGTCGCGCCGTGCTGCCGCAGCATTCGGCCGTGGCCTTCGACTTCACCGGCCTGCAGATCGCGATGCTGGGACTGCTCGCCTTTCGCGGCACCCTGTCGGAAAGACAGATGCAGGCACTGGCCGAACAGGCTCTCGCCGAGACCGAGGCACTGGCCTTCGCCGACCGGCCCTACACCGTTCTGTCCGGCGGCGAACGCCAGCGCATCCAGCTGGCGCGCGTGCTGGCGCAGTGCGACGCCGACCCGTCGGCGACACCATTCCTGCTGCTCGACGAGCCGATCACCGGCCTCGATCTCTCGCACCAGCATGCCGCCCTCGCCAGCGCGCGCCGACGCGTCGACCGCGGCCTGGGCGTTCTCGCCGTGCTGCACGACCTCAACATGGCGGCGCGGTATGCCGATCGCGTCGGCATCGTCGAGGACGGTCGTGTGACCAATCTGGGGCCGACGCGCGAGACACTCGACCCGGCACGGCTTTCCGCCGTTTTCGCGACGCCCATCGTCCGAATCGAGACCGGCAGTGGGGCTGCATTTCTCAGTCCCGGCTGATTCACCGTGAATCGGTGTTCAATCCGACATAAACCCGCCGGATTCGAACGATGATATGATGCCTCAGCCAGTACTCAGATTACTGACCACGGGCATCCATGGGCGAACGCCCCACTCTGTTGATGACGACGCGGCTCGGCGTGCGCCCCTTGGGCGTGCGAGGCGAGCCCTTGCATTCGGTGGCCAGCCAGCTCCTGTCCGTCATCCGGCGCCGGCTGGGTGACGGCCCGGCCGATCTGCTGGCCGAGCCGCAGCTTCGCGAATCGGGCGACGGCATCGACTGGTATGCCGCGCGCGGCGGTACGGTTCAGCGCCTCTCCGAACTGGGCGAGGCCCAGCGCGCCGAGGCGTTGCGCACGGTTGAGGATCGGCTCGCCCAGATCCGCGCCCTGGGCGCCCAGCTCAAGGGCTCGGAGACCAGCGAGGAAGCGCGGCTGATCGGCCGCACGCTCGAACTCTCCACCTCGCGCCCCTCGGACGATTTCGTCTTCCTCGTCGACGGACAGCCGGTGATCGTGGCCTGGGGCTATGAAGCCGACGCCGCCGCAAGCCTGCAGGCTTTCCAGCTCGCGACGGTCCCGCCGGCCGCAATGCCGCAGGCCGTGTTCGCCAGCGCACCGGCCGCGGCCCTGCCGGCCACGCGCATCGTCGGCTGGGCGCCGTGGTTCAGCGCGCTGCTGTTCGGCCTGCTGCTCCTGCTGCTGTTGCTCCTGACCTCGTGGCTGCTGCGCGCCTGCGTGCCGGTCGACCCGACGCTGAACGTCGCCACGATCGAGACCCCGGCACCGCCCGCCCCGGAAGCGCCGCCCGATCCGACGCCTCTTCTGAAAGCCGCCCTCGAGTCGGCGGGCGACGAGGAACGCAAGCTCAAGGCGGAACTCGTGGCGCTGGAAGCCGAACTCAAGGGCAAGCTCGAACAGTGCAAGCCGATCGAGCCGCCCAAGCCACCGGCGCCTCCGCCGGTTGCCAAGGTCGACCCGCCGAAGGCACCGCCTCCACCGGCGCCTAAGCCGCAGCCGCCCCAGCAGGCCACCGCGCCGCCGACCAACCGGCCGCCGCCGGGCCAGCTCCCGTGCGACTGGTCGGGCGATTCGGGCGGGGAGGGCGTGACGCGCAACAAGCACTATCTCGGCGACAAGCCGGGCTTCGTGGCCCTCAACTACCAGCTCTTCGTGCGGCCCGACGACATCAGGGTCATGTATCGCGGACAGAACATCGCCGGCACCGGCGGACCTCGCAGCGGGCGCGGCGGCTTCGGCTTCGACTGGAATCCGGTGGCCGGGGATTATTCGGTCGATGTGATCGTAACGGGTGAGCAATGGGGCACGCGCTGGAACTACGCCATTTCCTGCCCGCGTGCCGGCAGACGGTGAGGAACTAGATGACCGCAGGTCCGCTACTCGTCAGTGAGCCGCTGCAGCGCTACCGCGCGCTCGGCCTGGCCGGCGATCCGGTGTGGCGCGCCGCGGGACAGTTGCGCGCCGCCATCGCCGCACGCCTGTCACGCGACCATGCCGATCTCCTGGCATTGCCCGAAGCCGAACCGAGCGGCCGCTCGATCAACTGGTACGCGCCGTTCGACGGCGAGGTGAAGCGCCTCGGCGATCTGGATGATGCCGAGCGACGCGAGATCCTCGACAGGGTGCAGCGCCTCCATGGTGAGATCGCGGGCCTCGCGACGCAGATGGAAGCCGTCGACCGGTCGAACGCCGAGCGCAACTTCGCCCGCCTGCTGCGCCATGCACTGACCGCGCCGGGCGAGGAAACGCTCTACGTCGTCGACGGTCGCCCGGTGATGGCGTTCTGGGGCTTCACGGCCGATGCCGCGCTTCCCGGCGTGTTCCTCAACAGTCCGCCGCCAGCCGTTGCACCACGCATTGCCGCGCCCCTGGTCGCCCGGCCCGAAGCCGTGATGGCTTCCGCTCCGGCAATCGCTGCCGTCGCGGCGCCGCGCACCGTCTGGTGGCAGTGGCTGCTGCTCGGCGTGCTGCTGATGCTGATCCTGGCGCTGCTGGCTTGGCTCGTGCGGCCTTACCTGCCGCGCCTCGAACCCTATATCGAGGCGGAAGCGCGCGAGCGTGCGTTGAGCTTCGCCGTGCGCCAACCGATGGAACTGCAGCAGACCCGCGTATCGACGCTCGTGCAGGAGAACGAATCGCTGCGTCTCGAACTGGCGCGCCTCACCGACGAGCTGTCGCGTCGCGGCGGCGACTGTGCCGCAGGCGTGCTTGGACCGGGTGGCGTGATCGTTGGTTCCGTCGGCGGCCCACCGATCGAACGCGGCGCCGGGCCCGATGCCGCCGGGGCCATCGCCGATCCGAACAAGGATGCGTCCAAGGAGCTCGACAAGCAGCAGGAGGCCATGGGTCCGAACGGCAAGGACACCAAGGGCCTGGACGAGCAGAACAAGGACAAGAACACCGCGTCGAAGAACGATCCCAAGAAGGACGAGCCCAAGCCGATGGTGGTCCCGCCCGAATCCAAGCAGAAGCAGGACCTCGCCTTCCTGAAGGGCGACTGGCGTTCGCGGACCGGCCTCGCCACCGCGACCGGCGAGAAGGACATCCGCCCTTCCTACACGCTCGACGACAAGGGCAAGGGCAAGGTGTCGTTCACCCAGAAGAACGGCGCCACCTGCGAAGCCCCGGCCGAAGCACGCTGGGACGGCACCAAGCTGGTGATCGAGGAAAAGAGCAACCCGCGCTGCAGCGACGGCAAGACTTACGCCCGCAATACCGTGAATTGCGAGATCGGCGCCGACGGAGCGGCGCAATGCAAGGGCAGCCAGCCCGGCGACCCGCGCAGCTACAAGGTGCAGATCGGGCGTTGAGACCTTACATACACATGATGATGGCCGTATCGGAATGACATGAGCGACCTTGCCCGCCTGCCGAGCTATCCCAGCCCGACGACGCTGATTGCCCGCTCCGGCATCCAGTTCCTCGACTTCGGCTTCGACCCCGTGCGCCTCAAGGTGCGCGAATGGGGCTTCCATGACGCCGCCGCCTCCAACGCGGTCGACGATCTGGTGCAGCTCGACTTCGACGAGGGCCGCGGCCAGTACGAGGTGGTCGAGAACGGCCGCCGGCGCGCCGCCGATCCCAACCTCGTCATCACCGCCAAGGATGCGCTCGCGCCCTTTCTCGACAAGTGGGTGCCGGTGCCGTTCCTACAGGTGCGGCCCAACAACCAGTTCCGCGAAGGCCCTGCCGACTGGGCGCGCGTGCGCGTGGTCGACCTCGAGGCGCGCTACGGCTCGGGCTATCGCGACGAGCAGGGCAACCGCTATCGCGCGGTGCTGGCCTTCGACACCGGCCTGATCGCCGAGGCCGAGGGCCGGGCCTATCTCGCGCCTTCGCCCAAGGACGTGACCTCCGGTGCCTTGTTCTCACTGGCGCCGCAGCAGCGCGCCAACCACTGGCTGCTGCGCCAGGGCTGGATGGTGCAGTGGCTCGACGAGCTGTTCCACGAGCTGCATCCGCGCGCGACGGCGGAAGAGATCGACAACGACATCAAGCAGAAGCCGCAGGAAGCGACCGCGCGCTACCTCGCCTTCCTCGGTCTGCTCGCGGCGGCCGCGCACTTCCCGCCGGTCAAGCTGGTGGGCGACGCCGAGCGGCCGGGCCGCGGCGCGATCGAGGTCGACCTCGTGCTCGACGTCGGCAATTCGCGCACCTGCGGCCTGCTGATCGAGGCGGCGGGCGAGCTGGGCGTCAACCTGAACGATTCCTACGAACTGGCCCTGCGCGACCTCTCGCACCCCGAGGTCGTCCACACGCGCCCCTTCGAATCGCGCGTGGAGTTCGCCCAGGCATGGTTCGGCAAGAACCATCTCTCGCGACTGGGCGGTCGCGCCGATGCCTTCGTCTGGCCGACCATGACCCGCGTCGGTCCCGAGGCGACGCGGCTGGCGGCCCGCCGGCGCGGCACCGAGGGCAATACCGGCATGTCGAGCCCCAAGCGTTATCTGTGGGACGAGGAAGCGCAGACCCGCGAATGGCGCTTCAACGTGGCCTATGCCCAGGACCAGACGGCGATGCCGGCCGCCGCCGGGCCGATGGCCCAGCTCGTGAACCAGAAGGGCGAGCCGCTGCATCTGGTCGATGCCGACGCCGATTCAGCCGACCACCTGCCGGTGTTCGAGCCGCTCTACTCACGTTCTTCGGTCATGACGTTCGTCCTCACCGAAGTGCTGCTGCAGGCGCTGACGCTCATGAACTCGCCGCAGCAGCGCGGCCGGCGCGCCCATGCCGAGACGCCGCGCCGCCTGCGCCGCATCGTGCTCACCCTGCCGACCGGCATGCCGCTCGCCGAACGGCTGATCTTCCGCAAGCGCGCCGAGGCCGCGCGCGACCTCGTCTGGATGATGATGGGCTGGAAGCTCGACGATCCGGCGGCGCCGGCGCCGCGCGTGCTCACCGACTGGGACGAGGCGAGCTGCACGCAACTCGTCTACCTCTACACCGAGGTCGCCCGCAATTTCGGCGGCGACGCACGCCGCTTCTTCCAGATCACGCGCAAGCCGCGCGGCAAGCCGCCCGAGGACGTGCTCAACATCGCCAGCATCGACGTGGGTGGCGGCACGACCGATCTCATCATCAACTCCTACCGGCTCGAAGGCGCCGGAACGTCGGTGACGCTGTTCCCGGAACAGAAGTTCCGCGAGGGCTTCAACGTGGCCGGCGACGATATCCTGCTGCGCGTCGTGCAGGGCCATGTGCTGCCGCCGATCGAGGCGGCGCTGCGCACCGCGGGCATCGCCAATCCGGGGGACCTGATGGCCGAGCTGGTGGGCGGTGATCGCGGCGGCGAGGACGTGATCCAGCGTAACCTGCGCCAGCAGTTCGCGCTCCAGATCGCCCAGCCGATCGCGCTCGAGTTCCTGCGCGCGGCCGAGACCTACGACCCGACCTCCGGCGTCGTCGCGGCCGAGCCGCGGGCCTACGAGACCTTCTTCCCGGGCGGCTCCAAGCCGTCGGACGAAGTCGTCACCTTCGTGAACGAGGCGGCACGCAAGCGCGGCGCCCAGAACTTCGACCTGCGCGCCGTCGTCTTCCCGGTCGACCTGCCGGGCCTCGACAAGACGGTGCGCGCCGAGATGGGCCGCGTGCTGGCGCCGCTCGCCGAGATCGTCCACGCCTACGATTGCGACGTGCTGCTTCTCTCCGGCCGACCGTCCCGCCTGCCCGGCATCCGCGCGCTGGTGATGGAACTGCTGCCGCTGCCGCCGGAGCGGGTGATCTCGCTGCACGAATATCGCGTCGGCGCCTGGTATCCGTTCCGCGACGCGCGCCTGCGCGTCGAGGATCCGAAGACCACGGTCGCGGTCGGCGCCATGATCGCGGCGCTGGCGCAGTCGCAGCTTCCGGACTTCTCCTTCCGCTCCGACCTGCTGCGCTCCAAGAGCATCGCCCGGTTCATCGGCAAGCTCGACGGCGGCGGCCGCCTGCAGAAGGAGGATCTCGTCTATCGCGACGTCGATCTCGACAATCGCGAGTACGAGCTGCCCGAGATCGCCTTCGAGTTCCGCGGGCCCATGTGGCTGGGGGCCCGCCAGCTCGACCTGGTGCGCTGGCCGGCGGCGCGGCTCTATGCACTCGAATTTGCCAAGCCTGAGTATGCCGAGCGCCATGCGCGCGAGACGCCGTTCAAGATCGCGCTCGCCCGGGTGAAGCCCAAGGACAAGGACTCGGGCGACGTCGAACGTTTCCGTCTGCGTCAGGTGACCAATCGCGACGGCCGCGCCGTCGCGCTCGATCGCCTGACTCTCCGCCTTCAGACACTGCCGCGCCGTGAGGGCTACTGGCTCGACACCGGCATGCTCAAGACCGGCTAAGGGACCATCGGGAAGATCATGGACACAGTCGATCTCAAGCTGGCCCAGGACTGCGAGGCGCTGGCCGTCGCCGCGAGCGAGGGCGTGGCGTGGCTGCGCAACGCGGCGGAACAGTCGCCGACCGTGGCGCAGCAGGCGCCGTCGCTGGTGAGCGAGCTGCAGAAGGTCCGCAACCAGAGCCGCAAGCTGGCGCGCGCCGCGCGGCGCCGCATGTGCGTGGGCGTGTTCGGCCCCAGCCAGGCCGGCAAGTCCTATCTCGTCTCGATCCTCGCGAGCCGCGACGGCCGTCCCCTGCAGGCGCGCTTCGCCGACAAGACCTACGATTTCCTGCGCGAGATCAACCCGCCGGGCAATCGCGAGTCGACCGGTCTTGTCACGCGCTTCGGCCTGGGCCTCAGCGACGGCTCGGCCGAGTTCCCGGTGCGCGTGCGTCTGCTGACGCAGACCGACATCGTGAAGATCCTGGGCAACTCCTTCCTGCTCGACTTCGACCACCAGAAGGCCGAGTTCGTCGGCCCGGACGGTGCGGCGATCCGCAAGCGCCTGACTGAACTTCGCGCCAAGGCACATCCGGCGCCGGTCGGCGATCTCGAATCCGACGACGTGCTCGACCTGATCGAGTATTTCGACACCTTCTTCGCAGGCGTTACCGCCGAGCTGCGCACCGACTTCTGGCGCGAGGCGATCGATCTGGCGCCGCGCCTGTCGGGCCACGACCGCGCCCGCCTGTGGTCGGTGCTGTGGTACGACTTCCAGCCCTTCACCGATCTCTATCTCACGCTCTATGACGGACTGCAGAAGCTCAGCCACGCTCCCGAGGCACTGCTGGGCATGGACGCGCTGATCCCGCGCGAGAAGAGCATCGTCGACGTGCTGACGCTCGACCGGCTCGGCGCCGACAACGACGATCCGCTGCTGGTGCGCCCCAAGCAGGCGGATGGCCGCTCCTCACCCGACGCGCGACTGCCGCGCTCGCTGGTCTGCGCGCTCACCGCCGAGCTGAACGTCGCGATCGACGAGAAGCCGTGGGACTTCTTCGATCACACCGATCTTCTCGACTTCCCCGGCGCCCGCTCGCGCCTGAAGCTCGCAAACCTCGACGACGTCGCCAAGACCAAGGGCGTGGCCGAGGGCGCCAACCCGCTGCGCGAGCTGCTGCTGCGCGGCAAGGTCGCCTATCTCTTCCAGCGCTACTCGGCCGAGCGCGAACTCAGCGCCATTCTCCTGTGCATTCCCGACGGCAACCAGGAAGTCCGCGACCTCTCCGACATGATGACGGCGTGGATCGACCAGACGATCGGCGCCACGCCGGCGGATCGCGCCAAGCAGAAGAACGCGCTGTTCCTCGTGCTGACCAAGATGGACCGCGAGTTCGAGCAGAAGGCCGGCGAGACCGAGGAATCGCGCCGCCTGCGCTGGAGCGCGCGCCTCGGCAATTCGCTGGTAAACAATTTCCGCGGCGAGTGGCCGCTGAACTGGAACGGCAAGCCGTTCGACAACAGCTTCTGGCTGCGCAATCCGACCGTCATCGACGAACGGCTGATGGACTATGACGGCGGCCGCGAGGTCGGTATCGCCGACAGCTTCGCCCAGCGCGCCGGCGAGCTGCGCCGCCACTTCGTCGAGAACGAAGACGTGCGCCGCCACTTTGCCGATCCGGCCCTGGCCTGGGACGAAGCCTTCCGCGCCAACGACGGCGGCGTGGCGCATCTCGTCAAAAGCCTGATCCCGGTCTGCGATCCCGCCATCAAGCGCGCCCAGGTGCGCGGCCAGCTCGACGTCCAACTGCGCCGCCTGGTCGACCGGCTGGCCGGCTTCCACAGCGCTTCCGACGGCGATGCCCGCACCAAAAAGCGCGACCTCGTGCACACGGTGCTGCGCGGTCTCGCCAACGTCATCCAGCAGCAGCTGTTCGGCGAACTGGTCGCCGCCCTTCAGATCGCCGACACCGCCCTGCGCGAGATCTACTTCCGCATCGCCATGGCGCAGCCCTCCGAAGAGGGCCTGGGCAAGAACGGCAAGCTGCAGCCCGCCGCCGCGCAGTCGACCGGCGCCGCCGTCGACATCAGCGCCATCTTCGCCGATGTCTTCGGCGAGGAGCACGGCCGCGCGGCCCCGCCTTCCGGCGTGATCGAGGACCGGGCGGAGCGCTTCGCCCGCGAGGCCGCCGAGTACTGGCTGGAGAACATGCGCCGGGTCGGCGCCGACGAGAAGGCGCTGTCGCATTTCGGCGTCGACCGCCAGCATCTCGGCTGGCTGATCGACGAGCTGATCGTCGGCGCCCATCGCCTGAAGCTGATCGACCAGCTGTCCCATGAGGTGCGCGCGCTGGAGAACGCGGCCAACGCCAAGTGGGAGGAGATCGCCGAGCGCCAGGTGCGCACCGCCTCCTCGGCGCTGAACGGCTATGTGAGCGCGCTGGGCTTCGACAAGCTGCCGCTCGACCAGCGGCCCGGCCTGCCGCCCAACGCGCCGCAGCGCCGCGTCTTCGAGCAGCCGACGATCATGATCGACGGCATCCCGCAACTCAGCGAGAACCCGGCGCCGATCTACGCCGATTATTGCAAGGACTGGATGCGCGCCTTCCTGCAGCTTGCGATGGACAATGTCGGCTACGAGGGTGGCCGCGAGATCACGCCCGAGCAGAACGACCGCCTGGGCGCCATCCTGCGCACCGTGGCGGCCTAAGGACTTTCGATGCCCGTCCGCGCGACCATTGCCCCGCTGCCGGAACCCGGCCACGCTCTGCTGCGCGTGAGCGAGCTCGACGCCGCGCCGGACGGCCTGACCCTCTCGATCCAGCGCCAGCAGGGACCCGATACGCATCTGGCCGACGATGGCTGGCGGCGCACCGAGACCTGGCTTCTGCCCGACGAGGTGAGCCGTAACGGCGACGTGCTGGAATTCCATCTCGGCCCCGAGATCTGCGACCGGCTGGCCGGCATCGCCACGATCCGCCTGCGCGTGCGCGAGCCCGACATCGGCGTGGTCGGCACGACGGTCGTGGCCTGGCCCGCGATGCTGACCTCTGGCGCGGCCGGCGCCTCGGGCACCTACGACGACACGGTGCGCCTGCGACGCCGCCAGCAACCGGCGCCGCCGCCCGAGCCCGAACTGCCGCCACCGCTGGAGATCGCGCCGGAGCCGCCGCCGCCCCCACCGCCGCGTCCCGACTTGCGGGCGGCGCGCGATCCGATGGCGGACATGCCGAAACGCTCCGGCGCGACGCGATGGATGATCGCGGCCGTCCTCGTGCTGCTGGCCGTGGGCGGCGGCTATTATTACTGGACCAACCATCTGCATCCGCCGGAGCCCGTCGTTGCCGCCGCGACCCCGCCCACGCCGACGCCCGTGCAGCCTCCCGCGAAGTCGGTGCGTGAGACGGTCGCGGAGTATCTCGCAACGAAGCCCACGCCCGAAGCCATGCTGGCCAAGGCCCAGGACTTCGCGAAGGCCGGCGACACCGCGGCCTCCTTCCTCGTGTTCCGCCAGGCCGCCGAGCAGGGCAACGCCGCCGCGCAGCTCGAACTTGCGTCCTTCTACGATCCGATGGCGCCGGCCAGGGCAGGCTTCCCGCACGACGGCACGCAGGCGGCCGACTGGTACGAGCGCGCGGCGCTGACGGGCCTGGCCGAGGCCCAGCGCAAGCTCGGCCTGTTGCTCGCCAAGGGCGGCGCCGGTCTTACCGCCGATGTGACAAAGGCCAGGGTTTGGCTACAACAGGCGGCGGCACAGAACGATGCCGATGCGAAGAAGGCGCTGGACGGTCTCCCCAAATGAAGTTGAGTCTTTTGCTGCCGGTGACGGCGGCGCTTTTCGCCGGTCCTGCGCACGCTCAGACAGCAAAACCTGCAAGCCCGCCGCCACCGCCGAGCAACCTGAGCTGCGGCGTGCTCAAGGCGGAAACCTCTAAGACGGGCTCGACCTCAAACTGGACGGTCTCCGGCCCGGCGGGAAAGAACACCGAGACCGGCGTCCTGAAGAGCGGCCCACGCTTCGAATGCATCGACGGCGCCGTGCTGACCGTAGAATTCACCTCGACGGCCGGTCACTCCTTCTTCGACGCTTACTTCCCCGACGGCACCAACATCGGCTACGGCCGCCAGCAGATCGACCGTCGCGGCGGACGTGTCGTCCTCCCGATTCAGGCCAAGGGTCGCATCGCCGCGCCCTATCGCGCCGCCTTCGACTATCACTGCAAGCTCAGCATGCCGGCCGATCCGATCACGCCGTCCATGCGAGCGGAGTGCGCCTTCTAGAAAAGCGCGAAGGTCCCTCAGACCAGCCGGTACCCCACGCCCGGCTCGGTGAGGACGTGCTGCGGCGAGGCCGGGTCGGTCTCGATCTTCTGGCGAAGCTGGCGAATGTAGACGCGCAGATATTGCGGATCGACGGCCTCGTCGCGCCAGACCTCCCGCAGCAGGTGGCGGTGCGTCAGCACCTTGCCGGCATGGATCGCGAGCTGTTCGAGGATGTCGTACTCCTTGGGCGACAGCTTCACCGTCTCGCCCTCCCGCTCGACCAGCCGCCGCACCAGGTCGACTTTCAGCGTGCCGCTGGTGAAGCCGCGGTCCGCACCCTGCTGCTGCAGCCGATGACGCAGCGCCGCGCGCAACCGCGCCATCAGTTCCTCGGCGCCGAACGGCTTGGTGACGTAGTCGTCGGCGCCGGAATCGAGGGCGGCTACCTTGGCGGCCTCTTCGCCGCGGCCCGAGAGAACCACGATGGGGACCGGCCCGAGCTTGCGTATCTCGGCGATCAGCTCGAGCCCGTCGCGATCGGGCAGGCCGAGATCGAGCAGTATCAAGTCCGGCCGGTGATGCCGCATCGCCTGCAGCGCCTCCGCGCCCGTCCCCGCTTCCAGCGTGCGATACTCGTGGGCCGCGAGGGTCGTGCGCAGCAACCTGCGGATCGGCGGCTCGTCCTCGACGATCAGGATCGTGGCGCCGTCAGCCGTCATTGGGGAACACCGGGAAACTCACCATGAACTCGGCCCCGCTGCGATCGCCCCGGTTGCGCGCGGTGAGCGTACCGCCCATCGCCTCGACGAAGCCACGGGCGATGGCGAGGCCCAGGCCCGTGCCGGCCCGCCGCCGGTCGCCCGATTCGGCGCGATAGAACTTGTCGAAGATCCGGTCGAGATCGGCCTCGCCAAGTCCCGGCCCCTCGTCGCGGACCATGATCGCGACCCGGCCGCTCTCCTGTCTCGCTTCGACCGAGATCCGGCCGCCGGGCGCGGAATACTTGGCCGCATTGTCGAGAAGGTTGAACAGGACCTGCTCGGCCAGGACGAAATCGAGCTGCAGCGCGGGCAGGACGGGAGACACCGCGCTCGACGTCTCATGCCCGGCCACCAGGGGTGCCGCGCGCCGCAGCGCGGTCGAGACGAGATCGCCAACCTCCACCGCTTCGCGCTTGGGGACGATCGCGCCGGCATCGAGGCGCGTCATGTCGAGAAGGTTACCGACGAATCGGTCGAGCCGCTCGGCCTCGCCCTGCGCCGTCGCCAGCAGCTCCTCGCGCGCCGCTGCGTCGTAGCGCTCGCCGAAGCTGCGAAGGCTGGAGAGCGCGCCGATGATCGAGGCGAGTGGCGTGCGAAGGTCGTGCGATACCGAGGTCAGCATCGCCGAACGCAGCCGTTCCCGTTCGGCGCCCAGCCGCGCCTGGTCGATATCCTCGGCCAGGGTCACGCGCTCGATGGCGACGGCGGCCTGATTGCCCACCGCTTCGAGCAGCCGGCGTTCGCTCGCGGTCAGTTCATGGCCCTCCTTGTTCGGCAGCACGCCGATCACCGCGATGGCCGAGCGGCTGGTGCGGATGGGCAGGAACAGCCAGCGTCCGCCCGGCAGCGTATCGGTGCCGCGTCCGGCGGGCCGATCGGCATCCCACGACCAGCGCGCGGCCGCGAGGTCGGCGTCGCTCAGCGCGCCGTCGGGCGGGAAGGCCGCGCGGGTCGTGAGGCCGCCGGCCTCGGGCATCAGCACGACGATCTCCGCCCCGAGCAGCCGGGCGAGATGCGAGACGACGATCCAGAGGAGATCGTAGAGATCGACGACACCCGCGATCTTGCGGCTGAAGGCGTAGAGCCCGGCGGTGGTCCGCGCCTCTCGACGGGCCGATTCTGTCTGGGTGCGGGTCCGCGCCGCCAGCGCGCTCGCGATGACCGCCACCACGACGAACAGGAAAAGCGCCATCACGTTGGCGGGATCGGCGATGGTGAACTGGTAGAGCGGCGGCAGGAAGAAGAAGTTGAAGCAGGCGACACTGAGCGCCGAGACCCACAGCGACGGCACCAGCCCGTGGCGCGCCGCCGAGAACAGCACCGGCAGCACGTAGACCAGCGAGACGTTGGGCAGCACGATCAGCCGGTCGATCAGGACGCCGATGGCGGTGGCCATCGCCGCGCCCAGCGCGCCCTCGAGGTAGGGGCCGGACGTGAGCGGCACGTCGCGCAGCCAGTCGCGCGGCCCGCTCTTCTGCTCGCCCTCGCCCGACGGCGCCACCTCGACGGCGAGACCCGAGCCCGCCCTCACCAGTTCGTCGACCACCGAGCCGTGGCGCAATTCGAACCAGCGCGAACGCCGCGACTTGCCGACCACGACGCGCGTGGCATTGCGCGAGCGCGCAAAGGCCAAGATCTCCTCAACGACCGAGCGGCCGGGCACGGTTGCGATCTCCGCACCGAGCTGGACCGCCAGACGTTGCGCCTCGGCCAGCCGCGCATGCTCGGCGTCCGATAGCGTGGCGTGCCGGTCGGTCTCGACATAGAGCGCGATCAATTCGGCATCGAGCGCATCGGCGCTGCGCTTGGCGGCGCGCACGGCATTGGCCGCACCGGGGCCGGGATCGAGACAGACGATCACCCTTTCACCCGCGGCCCAGGGGCCGGCGATGGCGTGCTCGCGCATGTAGCTGCGCATCTGCTCGTCGACGCGTACGGCGGTGCGACGCAGCGCCAGTTCACGCAGCGCCGTCAGGTTGCCGGGCGAGAAATAGTGGCGCAGCGCGCGCTGGGCCTGGTCGCGGACATAGACCTTGCCCTGGGCAAGTCGGGCGATCAGGTCGGCCGGCGTCAGGTCGATCAGTTCGACCTCGTCGGCGGCATCGACCACTCGGTCCGGCACGGTCTCGCGCACTCGGATGCGCGTGATCCGCGCCACCACATCGTTCAGGCTCTCGATATGCTGGACGTTCAGGGTCGAATAGACGTCGATGCCGGCGGCCAGCAGCTCCTCGACGTCGAGGTAGCGTTTGGGATGGCGACTGCCCTCGGCGTTGGTGTGGGCGAGCTCGTCGACGAGGACCAGCGCCGGACGCCGCTTGAGGATGGAGTCGAGGTCCATCTCGCCGATCGTGCGGCCGCGATACTCGACGATGCGGCGAGGCAGGATCTCCAGCCCCTTGAGCTGGGCCTCGGTCTCGACGCGTCCGTGGGTCTCGACGACGCCGACCACCACGTCGATGCCCTCGCGGCTGCGGCGATGGGCGGCCGACAGCATCTCCCAGGTCTTGCCGACGCCCGGCGCCGCGCCGAGGAAGATCTTGTGCTTGCCGCGCGACTCCTTTTCCGCCGCCTTCAGGAGCGCGTCGGGCGAGGGCCGGAGTTCGTCAGCGGTCGCGGGCATTCAAGCCGATCATTGTCACCGCTTGGCCAGCGCGTCGAGGGCGAGGTTGAGTTGCAGCACGTTGACCCGCGGCTCGCCCAGCAGACCATACATGCGGCCCTCAGTGTGCTGCGCCACCAGCGCCTGCACCTCGGCCTCACGCAGGCCGCGCGCCTTGGCCACCCGCGCCACCTGCCAGGCGGCCGCCTGCGGCGAGACGTGCGGATCGAGGCCGCTGCCGGAGGTCGTCACCAGGTCGACCGGCACGCCGCGGCCGAGCCTGTCGGCCTCTTCCTTGACCCTATCGATCAGCGCCCTGGAGGTCGGCCCCAGGTTCGAACCCGCCGAACCGGCCGCGTTGTAGGGCGCGGCCACGGTCTTGGTCGAATCGGCCGGATCGGTGTCGGTCGTGGCCGAGGGCCGGCCGTGGAAGTAGCCCTCGCCGGTGAACGGCTGGCCGATCAGCGTCGATCCGACGACCTTGCCGTCCTTCTCGACGAGCGATCCGGCGGCCTGGCCGGGGAAGGCCGCGCCGGCGACGCCGACCATGGCGAGCGGATAGGCGAGACCCAGCAGCGCGGTCATCAGAACCAGCATGACGAGGGAAGCGCGCAAATGACGAAGCATGATTGTCTCCTTCAGGCGAGGCCGGCCGCCGAGACCACAACGTCGATCAGCTTGATGCCGACGAAGGGCACGACGAGGCCGCCGATTCCATAGACCAGCAGGTTGCGGCGCAGCAGGGCCGCCGCCCCGCTCGGCCGGTACTGCACGCCGCGCAGCGCCAACGGGATCAGCGCCACGATGATCAGGGCATTGAAGATGATGGCCGAGAGGATGGCGCTCTGCGGCGTCGCCAGCCCCATGACGTTCAGCACGCCAAGTTGCGGATAGAAGGCGATGAACATCGCCGGGATGATGGCGAAGTACTTCGCCACGTCGTTGGCGATCGAGAACGTCGTGAGTGCCCCACGCGTCATCAGCAGCTGCTTGCCGATCGCCACGATCTCGATGAGCTTGGTCGGGTCGCTGTCGAGATCGACCATGTTGCCGGCCTCGCGCGCGGCGTTGGTGCCGGTCTGCATGGCCACCCCGACATCGGCCTGGGCGAGCGCCGGTGCGTCGTTGGTGCCGTCGCCGCACATGGCGACCAGCTTGCCCTTGGCCTGCTCCTCGCGGATCAGGCGCAGCTTGGCCTCCGGGGTCGCCTGGGCGAGAAAATCGTCGACCCCCGCTTCGGCGGCGATCGCGGCGGCCGTCTGCGGATTGTCGCCGGTGATCATCACGGTACGGATGCCCATGGCGCGCAGCTCCGTGAAGCGCTCGCGGATGCCGCCCTTCACGATGTCCTTGAGATGGACCACGCCCAGGATGCGGCCGTTGCGCGATACGCCGAGCGGCGTGCCACCCTCCTTCGCGATGGTCGTGGCGATGCGGGTCACCTCGTCGACCGGCGGCGTGATGCCGAGCGAGCGGGCATGCTCGATCACCGAGTCGATCGCACCCTTGCGGATGACCGCGCCCTCATGGTCGACGCCGCTCATGCGCGTCTGGGCCGTGAAGGGCACGAACTTCGCGTGCAGCTCCGCCACGTCGACACCGCGCAGGCCGTATTTCTCCTTGGCCAGCACGACGATCGACCGTCCCTCCGGCGTCTCGTCGGCCAGGCTGGCGAGTTGGGCCACCTGCGCCACCTCGTCCTCGGTCACGCCCGACACCGGGATGAACTGCGTGGCGTGGCGGTTGCCCAGGGTGATCGTGCCGGTCTTGTCGAGCAGCAGCGTGTCGACATCGCCCGCCGCCTCGACGGCGCGGCCGGAGGTCGCCAGCACGTTGAAGCGAACCAGCCGGTTCATGCCGGCGATGCCGATGGCCGAAAGAAGCGCGCCGATGGTCGTGGGGATCAGGGTGACGAACAGCGCGATCAGCACGACGACGGAAACCGCGCCGCCGGCATAGGTCGCGAAGCTCGGAATGGTCACCACCGCCAGAACGAAGATCAGGGTGAGGCCCGCCAGCAGGACGCTGAGCGCCAGCTCGTTGGGCGTCTTCTGGCGCGCGGCGCCTTCGACCAGGGCGATCATGCGGTCGAGGAAGCTCGACCCCTCCTCCGCGGTGATGCGGACCTTGATCCGGTCCGACAGGACGCGCGTGCCGCCGGTGACGGCCGAGCGGTCGCCGCCGGCCTCGCGGATGACCGGCGTGGATTCGCCGGTGATGGCCGATTCGTCGATGGTGGCCACACCCTCGATGATCTCGCCGTCACCCGGCACGAGGTCGCCGGCCTCGACCAGCACCTTCTCGCCGACCTTGAGCGTGTGGGCGCGGCGCGGCTCGAACGTGTCGCCCACGCCCAGGAGCACCTTGGCCATGGTCTCGCTGCGCATGCGGCGCAACGTGTCGGCCTGCGCCTTGCCGCGGCCTTCCGCGACCGCCTCGGCGAAGGTGGCGAACAACACGGTGATCCACAGCCAGATCACGATCTGGATCTGGAAGCCCGAGCCCGTCACGCCGGTCGCGATGTCGCGCACGGTGAGGACCGTGGCGGCCAGCGCCACCATCTCGACGGTGAACATCACCGGGTTCTTCACCAGCTCGCGCGGGTCGAGCTTGATGAGGCTACCCAGCAGGGCGGGTTTCAGGATCGCAGGGTCGAACAGGGACTGCGATTTGTCGCGTTTGCTCATGATGAAGCCTCGTTAGAACAGCGTGCCGGCGAGCATGGCGAAGTGCTCGACGATGGGGCCGAGGGCCAGGGCCGGCAGGAAGGTGAGACCGCCGACGATCAGCACCGCGCCGACCAGCAGGCCGACGAACAGCGGACCGTGGGTCGGGAAAGTGCCGGCCGAGGCCGCCGCCTTGCGCTTGGCGGCCAGCGCACCGGCCACGGCCAGCATCGGGATGATGATGGCGAAGCGGCCGACCATCATCGCGACGGCGAGCGTGCCGTTGTAGAAGACGGTGTTGGCGGTCAGGCCACCGAAGGCGCTGCCGTTGTTCGCCGCGGCCGACGTGTAGGCATAGAAGATCTCGCTGAAGCCGTGCGGGCCGGCATTGGCCGGGCCCGCGAGGCCCGCCGGCACGACGCTGGCCAGTGCCGTGAAGCCCAGGACGGCGAGCGGCACGCAGAGGATCGCCAGCATGGTGAACTTCACCTCGCGCGCCTCGATCTTCTTGCCGACATATTCCGGCGTCCGGCCGACCATCAGGCCGGCGAGGAAGATCGCCAGGATGGCGAACAGCAGCATGCCGTAAAGGCCGGCGCCGACGCCCCCGATGATGATCTCGCCCAGCAGCATGTTGATCAGCGGGATCATGCCGCCGAGCGGCATGAAACTGTCGTGCATGGCGTTGACGGCGCCGCATGAAGCGGCGGTCGTGATGACCGCGAACAGGGCCGACAGAGGCGCGCCGAAACGCACTTCCTTGCCTTCCATGTTGCCGGCGGCATTATCGACACCGAGCGCGCCGATCAGCGGATTACCGCCCGCCTCGGCCCAGTAGCAGACGACCACGCCCGCCAGGAACAGCACGCTCATGGCGGCCAGGATCGCCCAGCCCTGGCGCTCGTCGCCGACGGCGCGGCCGAAGAGGTTGGTCAGCGCCGCGCCGATCACGAAGATCGACAGCATCTGCACGAGGTTCGAGAGCGCCGTCGGATTCTCGTAAGGGTGCGCGGAGTTGGCGTTGAAGAAGCCGCCACCATTGGTGCCCAGCATCTTGATGGCGAGCTGCGAGGCCACCGGCCCCTGCGCGATGGTCTGTTTGGCACCCTCGACGGTCGTGGCCTCGACATAGGAGGACAGGTTCTGCGGCACGCCCTGCCAGACGTAGAACACCGTCAGCAGCAGGCAGAAGGGCAGCAGTACGTAGAGCGTGACGCGCACCATGTCGGCCCAGAAATTGCCGATACCCTTGGACTCGGCGCGCGCAAAGCCTCGGACCAGCGCCACGGCGAGCGCAATGCCGGTGGCAGCGCTCAGGAAGTTCTGAACCGAGAGGCCGGCCATCTGCGAGAGATAGCTCATGGTCGTCTCGCCGCCGTAGCTCTGCCAGTTGGTGTTGGTCAGGAAGCTCACCGCGGTGTTGCCCGCGAGGTCGGGCGCGACGGCAGACATGCCCTGCGGATTGAGGGGCAGCAGATCCTGAACGCGCAGCAGCAGATAGAGGAAGGCGAAGCCCACGATGTGGAACACGACCATTGCGCGGGCATAGACCCACCAGCTCTGTTCCTCCGACGGATCGATGCCGGCAAGACGGTAGAAGCCGCGCTCGACCGGCCGCAGCACCGGCGACAGCAGGGTGCGCCGTCCCGCCATGACGTTGTCGAGATAGCCGCCCAGCGGCCGCGTGAGCAGCAGCACGAGGCCGCAGAAGAGCGCGATCTGCGCCCAGCCGTTGATGGTCATGGGATCCTCAGAACTTCTCGGGCCGCGCCAGCGCGACCGTGAGATAGACGAGCAGAAGGGCGGCGAGCGCGCCGCCGAGCGCGTAATCGAAGCTCATGGTCGCCTCACAGCCTGTGGCACAGGCGTTCGTAGGCGATCAGCAGGCAGAACAGCACCAAGCCGCCGCCGAAGAACAGGATGTCGAGCACGGCAATCTCCTTCGCCGACATAGAAGGACCGCCAGGCATAGGAATTCGAGCCGGCGACGCCGCGGCCGGCATAGGAAGTTCATAGGAATTTCAGGAGCGGCCGGATCGAGCCGGTCGACTTGCCCGCTAGGTACGGAACCGCAGCGCGACCGCCAGCATGCGCAGCGACAGGAGGGCGAGGCTGAGGCCCAGCATCGCGAACAGCAGGCTGGGCTCGGCGAGCGGTACGCCGCGATAGGGGAAGATCTGGCCGCCGATCAGCATGAACAGCCAGATGCCGCCCCAGCTCGCCATCTCGAACAAAGAGGCCGAACCGGGACTATAGGCCGGGGGCTTTTGATAGGAGGGCGCGAACCGCACCCGCCAGAACATGTAGGCCGAGGCCAGGATGAACCAGAGGAAGGCCAGGAACTGCACGGCCGTCAGCAGGGTCACGGGCTTCGAAACACGACACCAGAAGGCTGGCAGCCCGGCGGCGCACAAGCCATCGAGGAAGCCCGCGGTGAAGCCGACCGCCGGGCCTTCCAGCGACAGGTTCATGAGCGCGAGATAGGCGAGGATCGTCGCCACGACGGGCGACAGGCCGACCATCCACTCCCAGCGAAGGAGTGGCGTCATCTTCGACTTGGCTTGTGCCATCGAGGGAGCCGCCGGCTAGAGCGCCATGCGGGCGTGCAGGTCGAACATGATCCAGAAGCTGCCGCCCACCATGATGAAGAGCAGCAGCGCGGTGAAGACCAGCGCGAGCACGTTCTCGCGCGGCGTGGTCGTGAAGTTGATGTGCAGGAAGAAGCGCAGATGGACCAGCACCTGCAGCACCGCGGCGATGCCGATGATCAGCAGCGTGCGCTGCGGCGGCAGGGCGTGCGTGTAGACCAGCCAGAACGGGATGGCGCTCAGCACGACCGCCAGCACGAAGCCGATCAGGTAGGAGCGCAGGCCGTGCGTGGATTCCGGAGGACGTTCCATCACAGCAGCCCCGGCAGATAGACGATGGAGAAGATGCCGACCCAGGCGATATCGAGGAAGTGCCAGAAGAGTCCGAGCCGCTGCAACCGCGAGGCGACCGGCATCGTGAGGCCCTTCATCGCGACCTGGGCGCCGAGGATCACGATCCAGAGCAGGCCCATGGTGACGTGGACGCCGTGCGTGCCGACCAGCGTGAAGAACGCCGAGAGGAAGCCGCTGCGGTCGGGACCCGCGCCCTGGGCGATCAGGCCGGCGAACTCCCGCACCTCAAGGAAGACGAAGGCCGCGCCCAGCACGAAGGTGATGGCGAGCCACACCAGAACCGCGCCGCGATTGCCCGCTTTCACCTGGAGGCTGGCAAAGCCGAAGGTCATGCTGGAGACCAGCAGCAGGCCCGTCTCGATCGCGGCATTGTCCAGGTCGAAGATCTGCTTGCCCGTCGGACCGCCGGCCGTGCCGGGGATCATGATGGCGTAGGTCGCGAACAGCAGGGCGAAGATTACGGCATCGCCCATCAGGTAGAGCCAAAAGCCCAGCGCCCGCTGCTCGTGGGTCTCTATCTCCTCGCGCTCGTGCTCGCTCATGTGGGCGACGCTCATGACCGGCTCCCCATGAGTCGGAACCGTTCGTCCTCGATCGCCTTCACCTCGGCGGCCGACATGGTGAACTCCTGGTCGTCATTGGACGAGCGCACGATCACGGCCGCGAACACGACCGCACCGGACGCCAGCACCAGCCACCAGATGTGCCAGACCATGGCGAAGCCCAGCACGAAGCCGAAGGCGCCTACGATCACGCCGATCGGCGTGTTGGACGGGATGCGGATCGCCTCGTAGCGGGCCGGCCGCTGGTAAGCGACGCCCTTCTCCTTCATCTCGAGGAAGGCCTCGCGATCGCCCACCGTCGGGATCACCGCGAAATTGTACGGCGGCGGCGGCGAGGAGGTCGACCATTCGAGCGTGCGGCCGTTGAACGGATCACCCGTCAGGTCGCGCGTCTTGTTGCGGTCGCGGAGCGAGGCGTAGAGCTGCATCACCATGCAGCCGATGCCGCATAGCACGACCAGAGCGCCGGACGCCGCCACCAGCAGGTAGGGCTGCCAGGTCGGATCGTTGTAGGTTTCCATGCGGCGCGGCATGCCCTTCAGGCCGAGCAGGTAGAGCGGCATGAAGGCGAGATAGAAGCCGATGATCCAGCACCAGAAGGCGCCGATGCCCCAGCCGCGGTTGAAGGCGAAGCCGAAGGCCTTGGGGAACCAGTACATGTAGCCGGCGAGATAGCCGAACAGCACGCCCGGGATGATCATGTTGTGGAAGTGCGCGACCAGGAAGGTCGTGTTGTGCATCAGGAAGTCGGCCGGCGGGATGGCCAGCAGCACGCCCGTCATGCCGCCGATCACGAACGTCACGATGAAACCGATGCTCCACATCATCGACGGATGGAACTCGATGCGGCCGCGATACATGGTGAGCAGCCAGTTGAACACCTTCACGCCGGTCGGCACGGCGATGATCATGGTCATGACGCCGAAGAAGGCGTTGACGCCGGCGCTGGAGCCCATGGTGAAGAAATGGTGCAGCCAGACAGTGAAGGACAGGATGCCGATCGCCGCCGTCGCATAGACCAGCGATTCGTAGCCGAACAGCCGCTTGCGCGAGAAGGTCGACACGACCTCGGAGAAGATGCCGAAGGCCGGCAGGATCAGGATGTAGACTTCCGGATGGCCCCAGATCCAGAACAGGTTGACGTAGTTCATCATGTTGCCGCCATGCGCATTCGTGAAGAAGTGCATGCCGGCAAGGCGGTCGAGGGCGAGGAGACCGCAGGCCACGGTGATCGCGGGGAAGGCGAAGGCCATCAGGACCGAGGCGACGAGCGCGGTCCAGACGAAGGGAGTCATGCGCATCAGGGTCATGCCCGGCGCGCGACGCTTCAGGATCGTCACGATGAAGTTGATGCCCGACATGGTCGAGCCGACACCCGATATGAGGATCGCCCAGATCCAGTAGTCGACGCCGACACCGGGATTGTACTCGATGCCCGAATAAGGCGGATAGCCGGTCCAGCCGGCGGTCGAGAACTTGCCGATGACCAGCGAGACCATGACCAGCGCAGCTCCCGCTGCGCTCAGCCACAGGCTGACGGCGTTCAGCCAGGGGAAGGCCACGTCGCGGGTGCCGATCTGCAGCGGCACGATGACGTTGATCAGTCCCGTCATGAACGGCATCGCCATGAAGAAGATCATGATGGTGCCGTGGGAGCTGAAGATCTGGTCGAAATGCTCGGGCGGCAGGTACCCGCCGCTGTTCAGCGCCATCGCCTGCTGGGCGCGCATCATCAGGGCATCGACGAAGCCGCGCAGCAGCATGATCAGCGCCAGCACGATGTACATGACGCCGATCCGCTTGTGGTCGACGCTGGTCAGCCAGTCGGTCCAGAGATACTTCCAGGCCTTCAGGTAGGTCAGCACGACGGCGACAAGCAGCGCGCCGCCGACGGTGACGGCGGCGCCGCCCGCGGCGATCGGGCTGTAGAACGGCAGGGCCTCGATCGTCAGTTTGCCGAACATCCGCTATCTCCGCGCCGGCGCATCATGCGCATGGCCGCTGTGCCTGAACTTGTCGATGATCGAGTCGAACAGCTTGGGCTCGACCGTCGAGTAATAGGTGATGGGGTTGGCGCGGCTCTTCGCGGCCAGCGCCTTGTAGGCGTTGGCATCGAGCGCCGCGCCGCTCTGCTTGGCTCGCGCCACCCAGGCCTCGAAGTCGGCCGGCGTCATGGCCAGGACCTCGAAATGCTGGTCCGAGTAGCCGCCGCCGCTGTACTGGCTGTTGCGGCCGACGAACTTGCCGGGCTGGTCCGCCAGCATCTGCAGGCGGGTCTGCATGCCGGCCATGGCGTAAATCTGCCCGGCGAGCTGCGGCACGTAGAAGGAGTTCATCACCGTGTCGGAGGTGATGCGCAGGCTGACCGGCCGGCCCGCCGGGAAGACGAGCTGGTTCACCACGGCGATGCCCTGCTCCGGATAGATGAACAGCCACTTCCAGTCCTGGGCCACGACCTGGACGTCGAACGGCGGCTCCTTGGATTCCAGCGGGCGGTAGGGATCGAGGCGATGGGTGCTGCGCCACAGCAGCACCGCGACGGCGATCACGATGACGGTCGGGATCAGCCAGGTGATGGCGTCGAGCTTGACCGAATTGGCCCAAGTCGGCGTGTACTTGGCCTCGGTGTTGGTGGCGCGGTATTTCCAGGCGAACCACAGGGTGAGGATGATGATCGGAACGATCACCAGCATCATCACGTAGAATGCGTCGAACAGCAGATCGCGCTCGGCGAGGGCGATCGGGCCCTTCGGGTCCAGTACCGGAGCCCGTCGGAGGTCGCAGGCGCTCGTCAGAACGGCCAAGACGGCCGTCAATGCCGCGCCTTGCCATCGATTAACAGCCAGCCTCACGCTTCCCTGCCCAACCTATTGCACTGTCAGGGCAGAGTGGCGCCAGCTCTTGTATAGAGCAACGATTCTTTTGTTACGTTTGGGTCTTCAATTCAGGTCTTCTGACCGGGCGGCGCGGGTGTCGATGTGGGCGGCGTCTTGCCGGCGGGGTCCTTGGCCGTACAGACGTCGGCGCGCAGGCGATCCTTGAGCGTCGCGATCTGGTCCTCGATCTGCTTGTTCGCGGCCTTCTGCTTCTCGATCTGCTCCTCAAGCGCCTTCACCTGGGCTGCATCGGGACCGGCCGGTGCGGGGGGTGCGGGCGGCGCAGGAAGCTGGACGGCAACGTTCACGATCGGGCGATAGAAAAGGTACCAGCCCAGTCCGAGGCCGGCGGCGAGCAGGAAGAATCCCCCCACCAGGCCGCCCAGAATCCAGGGCCAGCGCGGCGTCGAAGGCTCTTGGGTCTGAGAGGTATCGGCCATGTGCCAGTGAGGCTCCCGTTGAAGCAGCCAGTCAATACCCGCCGCGCGGCGGAATTTGGGCGTCGGGCAGGCCGCGCCAAGGCTCTTGCGCCGGGCAGCCTGCGATATAAGTGTATATGCACAGAATGGCGCCCTCGACCCGCCGCACGGCCGCGTCTAGGGTCGCCGCCACGAACCAAGGAGAGTTCCATGACCGCGTGCATCGTCGGTTGGTCCCACGGCAAATTCGGCAAGCTCGACGGCGAGACCAGCGAGTCGCTGATCGTCAAGGCGGCGTCCGAGGCGATCGCCCACGCCGGCATCGAGCCCAGGGACGTCGACGTCATCTATGTCGGCAACCTGAACGGCGGCTTCGTGCGCCAGGAGTTCCACTCCTCGCTGCCGCTGCAGGCCCATCCCGACCTGCGCTTCAAGCCCTCGACCAGGGTCGAGAATGCCTGCGCCACCGGCTCGGCGGCGATCCACATGGGCCTGAACACGCTGGCCGCCGGCAAGGCGCGCTTCGTGCTGGTGGTCGGCGTCGAGAAGATGACCGAGCTCAACTCGACGCAGGCCGGCGAGGTGCTGATCAAGGCCTCGTACGTCGCGGAGGAAGCCAACATCGAGGCGGGCTTCGCCGGCATCTTCGGCAAGATCACCTCGGCCTACTTCCAGCGCTACGGCGACAAGTCCGACGCGCTCGCCAAGATCGCGGTCAAGGCCCACAAGAACGGCGCGAAGAATCCGTTCGCGCACTTCCAGAAGGAATTCGCCTACGACTTCTGCCGCACGCCCTCGGACAAGAACCCGTTCGTGGCCGGCCCGCTGAAGCGCACCGACTGCTCGCCCGTCACCGACGGAGCGGCGGCGGTGATCCTGACGGACGTCGGCACGGCGCTGGGCATGAAGCAGGCGATCGCCTTCCGCGCGGCCGAGCACGTCAACGACTTCCTGCCGATGAGCAAGCGCGACATCATCAAGTTCGAGGGGCCGCAGCTCGCCTGGCAGCGCGCGCTGAAGTCCGCGCATCTCGACCTGCTCGACCTCTCCTTCGTCGAGAGCCACGACTGCTTCACCTCGGCCGAACTGATCGAATACGAGGCGATGGGCCTCACGGCACCGGGCGAAGGCGAGCGCGCCATCCATGAAGGCTGGGTCGAGCGCGACGGCAAGCTGCCGGTCAACGTCTCGGGCGGCCTGAAGGCCAAGGGCCATCCGGTCGGCGCCACCGGCGTCTCGATGCACGTGATGGCCGCGATGCAGCTCGCCGGCACCGCGCCGGAAGGGCTGCAACTGCCGAAGGCGAAGCTCGGCGGCGTGTTCAACATGGGCGGCGCGGCGGTCGCCAACTATGTGAGCATCCTCGAGCCGCTGCGCTAAGCTCCGTGCGTGCCGTCGGCTCTCGCGAAAGCGACGCCATCCTGGGCGCCATGCGCCAGGTGGCGCTGGCGGGCGGACACACGATCACCTACGCCGACACGGCGAGCATCAGGGCAGCGGCGCACTATCTCCTGCGCCGCCACGGGCTGGTCGATCTCGGCACGCTGCCCGCGGCCGAACCGGCCGATCTCGTCGAGGTCCTGAAGGATCGCACGCTCGCCGAGGAGGCGGTGAAGTACCTCGCCATCATGGCGATGGTCGACGGCTCGCTCGACCACGGCAAGCTGAAGCGCGTGCTGGAATACTCCCGCGCCCTCGACATCGAGGCCGACTATCTCACCGATCTCGTCGAGGCGGCCTCGGGCCACCTCGCCTGGGCCACCGCCGACATGTGGCGCAAGAACTTCGACAGCGTTCTCAGCCGCCCCTCGGAGGGTCTCGATCCCAACGTCTGGATCCGGCCCTACGAAGGCGCCAATGCCGATCCCGACCTGGTCGCGCGCTACGAGGCGCTGGGCGGGCTGCCACAGAACACGTTCGGCAAGGCGCTGTGGGATTTCGACAAGGCGAACGGCTATCCCTTCCCCGGCGATCCGATGGCGCTGAACGCCGCCTTCGGCACGGCGCACGATTCCACGCACGTGATCTCGGGCTACGACACCAGCGCCCGCGGCGAACTACTGGTGTCGACCTTCACGGCCGGCATGCATCCGATCAATCCGATGAGCGGCCACATCCTGCCGGTGATCTTCTTCTTTCACTTCGGCGAGCAGCTGAACGACGTGGGTCACGCGGGCAAAGGCGGCCTCGATCCCGACGAGTTCTGGCATGCCTGGGCGCGCGGCGCGGAGATGACGGCCGACATCTTCGATCCGCAGTGGAGCGTCTGGGACTGGGTCGAGCACGACCTCGACGCGCTGCGCCGCCAGTGGAACGTGACGCCGCCAGGGAACAGGCGTTAGGCAATCAATCCTCCTCTCCATTCAAATGGGGAGGTGTCGCTGTCTTCAGCGACGGAGGGGTCATGACCCCATCGCCCTCGTAAGACGAGGGCACTTCCCCTTTGCGGACGCCGCAAAGGGGAAGCGACCGATGCGTCACACCACCGGGCTTGCGCCGCCGTCGACGTTGATCGCGACGCCGGTGATAAAGGAGCCCGCATCGGAGCAGAGGAAGCAGGCCATACGGGCGAACTCCTCGGCTTTGCCCATGCGGCCGAGCGGGATGCGGCCCTTGGCCATGCCGGCGAGGAATTCCTCGTAGGTCTTGCCCTCGCCCGCCGCGGTCTTGTGGCGGCGCTGCCACTGGTCGCTCTCGATCAGGCCGACCAGCATCGCGTTGACGAGGATATTGTCCTTGGCGAGTTCCTGGCTCATCGCCTTGGTGAGCGCGAGGCCCGCCGCGCGGCTGACGCTGGTCGGCGTCGAGTTGGCGGTCGGCGCCTTGGCGCCGATGTTCAGCACGTTGACGATGCGGCCCCACTTGCGCGCGCGCATGCCGGGAATGGCCGCGCGGCTGAGACGGATGGCAGCGAACAGCTTCAGATCGAGGTCGCCCTGCCAGTCCTCGTCGGTCACGGTCTCGAACGACTTGGCATGGCTGATGCCGGCATTATTCACGACGATGTCGATCTTGCCGAAATCGGCGTCGATCTTCTTGACCGTGTCGGCGATGGGCGCGGCCTTCGAGACGTCGCAGGAATAGGCCTCGATCTTGATGTTGGCCTTGCCCGCCGCCTTCTGCACCTCGGCCTTGGCCGCGGCGAGCGCGTCGGCCTTGCGGGCCAGCAGCGCTACCGACGCGCCCGACGCAGCGAACTCCTTGGCCATGGCGAGGCCCAGGCCGGTGCTCGCGCCGGTGATCACGGCCACCCGGCCATCCATACGTACGTCCATCTTGTCCTCCCGAAATCGGCGAAATCGGGCGATACCATATCCATCGATTTACGGGGCAGCGAGTCCGACATCCCGCAAGGCGAGGCGGACAGTCAGCCGTTCCTCGTCACGCTCTGCTCACGCCCCCTGCCGAGCCCGCTCGACCGCCGCGAGGACGCGCTCGGGCGTAGCCGGCGCGTCGAGACGCACCGCCGCGTTCCGGCCACCCACCGCGCCGATCGCGTCCTTGAGCGCGGTCCATACGGCCGTCGCCAGCATCAGCGGCGGCTCGCCCACCGCCTTGGAGCGGAAGATCGTCGCCTCGCGCGAGGGCGCATTGTCGAGCAGCGTCACGTTGAACACCGGCGGCACGTCGCGGCTGCCGGGAATCTTGTAGGTCGACGGCCCTGCCGTGCGCAGCCGGCCCCGCGCGTCCCACCACAATTCCTCGCAGGTGAGCCAGCCCTGGCCCTGCACGAAGGCACCCTCGATCTGGCCGAGATCGATTGCGGGATTGAGCGAGGCGCCGCAGTCCTGCACGAGATCGGCGCGCAGCACGCGGCTCTCGCCGGTCAGCGTGTCGATCGCGACCTCGGCCATCGCGGCGCCGAAGGAGAAATAGAAGAACGGCCGGCCGCGCATCGCCACGGAATCCCAATGGATTTTCGGCGTCTTGTAATAGCCGGTCGAGGACAGCGAGACTCGCCCGAGCCAGCAGAGCTTCGCGAGTTCGCCGAAGCTCAGCACCTGGTTGCTGCCCGGCTTCGCGATGCGCACGGTGCCGTCGGCGAATTCGATGTCGGCCTCCACCACGCCGAAATATTCGGCGGCATAGGCCACCATGCGCTGGCGGATCGTGTTCGCGGCCTCCCACGCCGCCCAGCCATTGAGATCCGTCCCCGTCGAGGCCGCGGTCGGCGAGGTGTTGGGCACTTCGGCGGTCGAGGTCGCGGACGGCCGGATGCGGTCGATGTCGACCTTGAACACCTCGGCCACGATCTGCGCGATCTTGACGAACAGCCCCTGCCCCATCTCGGTGCCGCCGTGGTTCAGGCGAATCGAGCCGTCGGTATAGACATGCACCAGCGCACCGGCCTGGTTCATGTGCGGCAGGTTGAATGAGATGCCGAACTTCAGCGGGAAGAGTCCCAGCCCGCGTTTCAGCACGGGGTTCGCCGCATTGAAGGCGTCGATCTCGGCACGCCGCCGTTCGATCTCGCCGCCTTTCTTCACCTCGGCCCAGCAGCGCGCCAGATGGTTCTCGTCGACCTTCTGGCCGTAGGGCGTCTCGTCCCGCCCCTCGGCATAGAAGTTGAGCGCCCGCACCTCGACCGGATCGCGGCCGAGATGGAGTGCGATACGGTCGAGCGCATCCTCCATGATCACCACGCCCTGCGGCCCGCCGAAACCGCGGAAGGCCGTGTTCGACTGCTTATTGGTGCGGCAGGCATAGCCGACGGCGCGGAAGTGCGGAATCCAGTAGGCGTTGTCGGTATGGGTGAGCGCGCGCGCCACGACCCCCGGCGTGAGATCGAGGCTCCAGCCGGCATCGGCCGCCAGCACGGCGTCGAGCGCCCGCACGCGACCCTCGTCGTCGAAGCCCACCGTGTAGCGATAGTCGAAACCGTGACGCTTGCCGGTCGCCACCATGTCGACCTCGCGCGGCAACCTGAGCTTCACCGGCCGGCCGGTATGGTTCGCCGCGACCGCTGCGGCGGCTGCGACCCAGGAGGCATTGCTCTCCTTGCCGCCGAAGCCGCCGCCCAGGCGGCGCACCACCGCCGTCACGCGGTTGAAGTCGCACCCGAGCAGCCGCGCGCAGATATGCTGGACCTCCGTCGGATGCTGGGTCGAGGAATGGACCGTGATGTCGCCGTCCTCGCCTGGCAGCGCAAAGGCGATCTGGCCTTCGAGATAGAAATGCTCTTGCCCGCCGACGCTGAATTCGGCTTCGAGCCGATGCGGTGCACTTGCCAACGCCGCATCGGGATCGCCGCGCAGCACCGTCGACGGCGCCTGCACATAGGCCTTTCGTTCCAGCGCCGTCGCGATGTCGAGGATCGGTTCTTCGGCCTCGATCTCGACGACGACTTTCTCGACAGCGGCACGCGCCGCATCGAGCGTTTCCGCGACGACCATCGCCAGCGTCTGGCCTGCGAACTCGATCCGGTCGAATGCGAACAACGGTTCGTTCTGGCCGATGGCGGCAACGTCGTTCTTGCCGGGAATTTCCGTCGGGCCCAGCACCGCGACCACCCCGGGCATCTTCGACGCCACGGCGACGTCGACTTTCACGAGTTTCCCGCAGGCGATGGTACTCAGCACCAATGCGCCGTGCAGCGTGCCCGGCGGTTCGGGCATGTCGTCGATATACAGCGCCTGCCCCGTGACGTGCTTCAGCGCGCTGTCGTGGCGCCGCGCCTTGTGGACCTGCGCGCTCACAGCGCCTCGACCTCGAGCACGCGCTGCGGGTCGGCGAGACGCAGTTCCAGCCGCCGCAGCAGGTTGGCCGCGACCTGCAGGCGATAGTCGGCCGAGCCGCGCCAGTCGTCGACCGGCTTGAAATCCTCTCCGACGGCGGCAATTGCGGCTGCAAAGCCGTCCTTGAGCAAGGCCGCCTCGGCCGCACGCGCCCGGCGCGGCGTCGCCGCCATGCCGCCGAACGCCAGCCGCGCATCCTCGATCTTTCCATTGCGGATTCGCACGCGGTAGGCGCCCGCGACGGTCGAGATATCCTGGTCGCGGCGCTTGCTCACCTTGTCGCAATGAAAGCTTTCGCCCTCCCACAGACGCGCCATGGAAATGCTCTGGATGATCTCGTCCGGCGCCAGCGCGGTCTTGCGATAGTCGAGGAAGAAGTCGTCGAGCGGGATTTCGCGCGTGCCCCGCTTCGAGACCAGGGTCAGGCTCGCCTCCAGCGCCAGCAGGACCGGCGGCATGTCGCCGATCGGCGAGGCCGTGCCGATATTGCCGCCGATCGTGCCCATATTGCGGATCTGCCGCGAGCCCAGCCGCGACAGATAGGAACGCAGCGCGGGAAAGGCCTCGACGAGGTTGGACGTCGCCGCCGCATAGGTCGCCGCCGCGCCGATGATGATCTTGTCGTCGGTCGTGGAGATCGCCGCCAGCTCGGGCACGTGCCGGAGATGGATCACTTGCTTCGGCGGCTTGCGCGCACGGCTCGCCAGCAGGCCGAGATCGGTGGCGCCGGCCAGCAGCAACGCGTCGGGATGTGCCGCGCGCAGATCGAGGAGTTCATCGAGCGTGCGCGGCGCGAAGAAGGCGCCGTCGAACACGACGGACGCCGACCGTGCGAGGATCGCAGGCGCGGCAGGCGGCGGTTCGACGGCCAGGCCTGCGATCCGCGTCATCGCCTCGACGATCGGCCGATAGCCCGTGCAGCGGCAGAGATTGCCGGCCAGCGCATCGTGGATCGCTGCCGTGTCAGCGGTGTCGCCACCGCTCGCGAAGGCCAGCGCCGACATCACGAAGCCCGGCGTGCAGAAGCCGCATTGCGTCGCATCGGCTTCGGCCATCGCCGTCTGGACGGGATGCGGCCCGCCCTCGGCGCCGCGCAGACCCTCAACCGTGCGCACCGACTGGCCGTCGACCTGTCCCAGCAGAACGATGCAGGAATTGATCGCCTCACGGCGGCCGTCGCGCTCCAGCACCACGGTGCAGGCGCCGCAATCGCCTTCGGCGCAGCCTTCCTTGGTCCCGCGCAGGCCGCGATGGTCGCGCAGCCAGTCGAGCAGGGTCGTCATCGGCGAGAGGCCGGGGACTTCCACGAGCGTATCGTTGAGCGCGAAGCGTATGTTATCCGCCATGCGAACAGGATGGTGGGCGTTGAAGTGCGACGCAACCCGTGTTGCACTCCCCATGCCAACCACAGCGCGCCAACCAAGGAAAGAAAGCCCCCGGATGGACCCCTACCGTTTCGGCTATTCCCCCATTGTCGGCCGACCGAAGCTTTCCTGGCCCAACGGCGCGCGGGTCGCGGTCTGGGTCTGCCCCAACATCGAGCATTACGAATACATCCCGGCCGAGGTCCGCGTGCGCAATCCGTGGCCGCGCATGCCGCATCCCGACGTGCTGGGCTATGGCGGCCGCGACTACGGCAACCGGGTGGGCCTCTGGCGCATGTTCGAGGTGCTCGACAAGCACAGCATTCGCTGCACCGTCTCGCTCTCGATGTCGGTGATCGAGATGTACCCCGAGATCCTGGAAGCCATGGAAGCCCGTCGCTGGGAATACATGAGCCACGGCTACTTCAACACGCGCTACCACTGGGGCTACAGCGAGCAGGAGGAGCGCGAGGTCATCGAGCACAGCAAGGCGACGCATCTGCGCCTCACCGGCCGCAAGCTGCGCGGCTGGTTCTCGCCGGCCGTGTCCAACACGTTGAACACGCCCGACCTCGTGAAGGAAGCCGGCCTCGATTATTTCTGCGACTTCTACCACGACGACCAGCCGACGCCGCTCGCCACGAAACACGGGCCGCTGATCCATGTTCCCTACTCGATGGATCTCAACGACGCGATGATCTACCGCCAGCCGGTCGAGGCGGAGGAGTTCGCTCAGATGATCATCGACCATTTCGACACGGTCTATCGCGAGGGCGGCGAGAACGGCCGCGTCATGTGCCTCGCGCTCCACCCCTACATGATGGGTGCACCGCACCGGCTGAAGCATCTCGACCGTGCGCTGTCCTATATCCGCCAGCACAAGGACGCCTGGGTCTGCACCGCCGAGGAAATCCACGACTGGTACGTCGCGAACGGGCTTAAACCCTACCAGCAGCATCTCGGAAAGGACGCCTGACATGAGCGCCCCCGTTTCCAAGAACCCGCCGCCCCTGCCCGCCGGGATGGACAATCCCTGGTACGATTTCTCGCCCTATCCGAAGCGGCCGAAGCTCAACTGGCCGCGCAACGCGCGCGTAGCGTTCTACGTCGTGCTGCATCTCGAATATTACGAACTGCTGCCGCCCGACGGCATCGTGAAGGACAGCCGCTTCACGGGCGAGTTCGGGACATATCATCCCGACTACCGGACCTGGACGCAGCGCGAGTACGGCAACCGCACCGGCATCTTCCGCGTCCTCGACGTACTCGACCGCTACCAGATCCGGGCCGGCGTCGCGGTCAATGCCATGGCGGCGGAGCGCTATCCGTTCTTGATGGAGCAGTTCCGCAAGCGGAACTACGAGATCATCGGCCACGGCGTCTCGGCCAACCGCATGATCAGCTCGAAGATGAGCGAGGCCGAGGAGAAGCAGGAGATCGCGACCTCGCTCGCCGCCCTCGAGAAGGCCTCGGGCACGGCGCCGCGGGGCTGGCTCGGCCAGGAATTCGGCGAAAGCCAGCGCACGCCGAAGCTGCTGGCCGATGCCGGCCTCGACTACGTCCTCGACTGGCCCAACGACGACCAGCCCTATCCGGTGCATGTCGGCGAGGGCCGTAAGTTCGTCTCGCTGCCCAACCAGCCGGAATGGGACGACGTACAGCAGCTCTGGCTGCGGCGCATCAACACCACGCGCTATCCCGACATCGTGGGCGACGCGTTCGAGCTGCTGCATCACGAGGGCGGCCAGGTGTTCAACCTGTCGATCCATCCCTGGCTGATGGGAATGGCGCATCGCATCAAGTATCTCGACGAGGCCCTGCGCCGCGTCGAGCGCTTCGGCAATGTCTGGCACGCGACGCCCGTCGAGGTGGCGAAACACTATCGCGAAACGATGATGGGCTGATCCGCGTGACCCAGTTCTGGCTCGATACGCTCGCGGAATTCATTGCGGGCTTCCGTCTGGAGTCCCTGAAGCCGACCACGGTCGAGCAGACGACCTATGTCGTCCTCGACACGATCGGCGCCATCGTGGGCGGCGCGGCCGAGCCCGAGATGCAGGCGCTGACCGCCAAGCTGACCGTCAGCCCGGTCGGCGAGGCCTCGGTGATGGGTACCGGCAAGACAGCCGTGTCGGCCGCAGCCGCGTTCCTCAACGGCACCGCCGGCACATTCCTCGAGATGGACGAGGGCAATCGCTTCGCCAAGGGTCATCCCTCGATCCATGCGTTGCCGGCGGTCTGGGCCCTGGCCGAGATCAAGGGCCTGTCCGGCAAGGCCGTGATGGAATCGCTGATTCTGGGCTACGAGGTCGGCGCCCGCATCGGCATCGCCGCCGCGATGCGACCCGACATGCACCCGCACGGGACCTGGGGCACGGTGGGCGCGGCCGTCGCCGTATCCAAGCTGCTGGGCTACGACGCCGCGCAAATCCGCGAGACGATCAATGTCGCTTCATCGCTCACCCTCGCGTCCTCCAAGCGCACCATGCTGGAGGGCGGCACGGTGCGGAACGCCTATGCCGGCATCTCCAACCGCATGGCGCTGATGGCGATCGATCTCGTCGAGGCCGGCTTCATCGGCGAACGCGACGGGCTGTCGAGCGTGTTCGGCAAGGTCGTGTCCGAGCGGTTCGATACGGCGCGGATGATCGACGGACTCGGCCGCGACTGGCAGATCGACCAGAACTATTTCAAGCTCCATTCCTGCTGCCGCTACAATCACGGCGCGCTGGACGCGCTCGACATCCTGCTCGCGAAGCAGGCCGTCGCGGCGGACTCGGTCGAGCGCGTGGATGTAGCGAGCTATCTCTACGCCGCCGAACTCGACGACCAGTCCCCGCGCAACACGCTGGCCGGCAAGTTCTCGGTGCCCTTCGCCGTCGCCACGCGCCTGGTGCGCGGCTCCTCGCGTGTGGAGAACTTCACCTGGGACGCGCTGCGCGACGAGCGCGTGCAGGCGTTGGCCAAGCGCGTGTTCGTCGTCGAGGACAAGGCGATGACCGCCCGGCTGCCGCAGTTCCGGCCGGCCCGCGTCGATCTCCGGCTGCGCGACGGCCGCACACTCACTTCGGCCGTCGAGGCCAATCGCGGCGACGACCAGGATCCCTATTCACGCGACGAGCTCACCGGAAAGTACTTCTCGCTGACGGCACGGATGTTGCCTCACGAAGTTGCCGACGAAATGCGGAAGAAGATTCTGGTACTGGACAGGGCTGCCGACATACGCTCGATCTTCGCTCGTTGATTGCCGGGAGGTTTTCATGACCAAGCAACGCACGTCTGCGGTTTCACGCCGGACCTTTCTCGCCGGCAGCACGGCATTGGCCACCGGAGCGATCGCTGCCCCTTCCCTTGTCGGCGCGCAGCCCGCTGCCGTGAAGGTCGGCATGATCCATCCCGTCACCGGCTTCGTCGCCTATAACGGCCAGCAGAGCCGGCTGGGCGGCGCGATGGCGATCGAGGACGTAAACAAGGCGGGCGGCATCAAGGCGATGGGCGGCGCCAAACTCGAAGCGCTGCTGGGCGACAGCCAGTCCAAGGTCGAGGTCGGCGTCAGCGAAGTCGAGAAGATGAACGAACAGGGCGTGGCGGCCTATATCGGCTGCTTCCAGAGCCCGGTCGGCATCGCCGCCAGCCAGGCCGCCGCCAAGTACGGCACGCCCTTCCTCGTGGATGTCGGCGCCTCCGACCTGCTGATGAGCCGCGGCCTCAAGAACGTATTCCGCCTCAAACCGGGCTTCGGCGTCTGCGTCGACGACGGCATCGCCTCGCTGGGTGCGCTGAACAAGGCGGCCAACGGCGTCGCCAAGACCGCGGTCATCGTCCACGAATCGGGTGAGTTCGGTACCGGTACGGCCAAGCTGGTGGCGGGCAAGCTGCCCTCGATCGGCATCGCGGCGAAGGAACTGATCGCCCACGACAATCCGACTCGCAACTTCGACAACATCGCGCTGCGCATCCGCTCGCTGGCGCCCGACATCGTCATGATGTCGAACTACGGCAACGAATACATGCTGCTGGCGCGCACGCTCTACCAGCAGAAGGTCAACGTCGCGGGCTTCTTCTCGATCCTGGGCGGCGGCTTCAACTACAAGTTCGTCAAGGAGATGCCCGACGTCTCCCAGTACATGATGGACGTGAACCACTGGTACAACCCGAAGAGCCCGCAGGCCCAGGCGCTGAAGAAGCGCGTCGAGGCCACGGGCGCGCTGTTCACCTTCGAGGTCTATCTCACCTACAGCAACGTCATGCTGCTGGCCGATGCGCTGGAGAAGGCGGGCTCGGCCGACAAGGAGAAGCTCATCGCGGCGCTGGCCGCCTCGACGTTCAAGGCCGAGCTGATGCCCTACGGACCGACCAAGTTCGTCAACGGACAGAACGAGGGCGGCCGGCCGGCGACCATGCAGTCGCTCAAGGGCGAGATCGAGGTGATCGCGCCCGAGGCATTCGCCTCGGCCAAGGCGGTATTCCCCAAGCCGAAGCTCTAAGGGCTTCCGGGTGATATTGAATCGCGTCGAGTTTCCCAACGAAGACCTCACCCTGAGGAGCGAACGCAGTGAGCGTCTCGAAGGGTGGGCACGAGCACCGCGTCTGCTGCCCATCCTTCGAGACGGCCCTTCGGGCCTCCTCAGGATGAGGGGTAGACCCGAAGCCGAAAGAAACTGAGGGACGTGTTCGATCCCGCTTTTCTCTTTGCGGGTATCCTGAACGGCCTTCTGGCCGGCGGCATCTATGTGCTGGTGGCCGTCGGGCTGACGCTGATCTACGGCGTCCTGCACATCATCAACTTCGCGCATGGCAGCCTGCTGATGCTGGCCATGTATGCGGTCTTCTATCTCTGGCGGCTGATCGGCATCGATCCTTATGCCGCCCTGCCGGTCGTGATCGCCGGCGCCTTCGGTTTCGGCTTCGTGCTCTACCGGCTGCTGATCGGCCGCTACAATCACGGCCGCGACGAGAACATCCTGCTGATCACGCTGGGCCTCTCGATCGTGATCGACAATGTCGCGCTGCTGTTCTTCGGCGGCGACACGCAGACCATCGACGTGCCCTATGCCGGCACCTTTGTCGAGATCGGCGCGGCCTTCCTGCCGCTGCCCAAGATCATCTCGTTCGCCGCCTCGCTGGTGCTCTGCGCGGCGCTCGGCCTCTACATGGCGCGCAGCGACATGGGCAAGGCGATCCGCGCCGTCGCCAAGGAGAGGCAGGGCGCGCGGCTGGTCGGCATCGACGTCGAGAACGTCTTCGCCGTGTCCTACGGCATCGGCATCGCCTGCCTGGGCGCGGCGGCCTGCCTTCTGATGCCGACCTATTACGTGACGCCGTCGTCGGGCCACGCCTTCGTGCTCGTGGCCTTCACCATCGTCGTGCTGGGCGGCATGGGCAGTTTCGCGGGTGCGGCGGTCGGCGGCTTCATCATCGGCATCACCGAATCGCTCGGCGGGCTTTTCCTGGGCGAGCAGCTCGGCCAGATCGGGATCTCGCTGATCTTCATCCTGATCCTGCTGCTGAAGCCGACCGGCCTGTTCGGGAGCAAGGCGTGAGCCGCCCTGTGCTCCTCTGCGTCCTCGGGCTCGCCGCCGCCCTGGCTTATCCGCTGCTGGTGCCGAACTACCTCGTCACGATCGGCATGCTGGTCTTCTTCACCGCCTTCATCGGGCAGTCGTGGAACATCGCTGGTGGCTTCGCGGGCCAGACCTCGTTCGGCCATGTCGTGTTCTTCGGCACCGGCGCCTACACCTCGACCATCCTGCAGGTTACCTACGGCTGGAATCCCTGGCTCGCCTGGGTGGCCGCCATGGCAGCCGGCGGCGCGGTCGGCTGGATGATCGCCGTGCTCTCGTTCCGGGCGGGCCTGCGTGGCTCCTACTTCGCGCTGATCACCCTGGCCTTTGCCGAGGTCTTCCGCATCCTCGCCAACTCGGTGCCTTTCACCAAGGGCGGGCTCGGTATGCTGATCAAGGCCGACCCGCGGCCGATCAACTTCCAGTTCAAGGACCCGATCTGGATCTACTATCTCGCGCTGCTGCTCTGCATCGTCTCGCTGCTGATCGCGTGGCAGCTCACGCGCAGCCGCTTCGGCGCGCGGCTGGTGGCGATCCGCGAGAACGAGGACGCGGCGCGGGCGCTGGGCATCGACGTGTTCGCCGAGAAGGTGAAGGTGCTCACCCTGTCCGGCGCGATGTGCGCGGCCGGTGGCACCTTCTACGCCCAGAAGTATCTCTACATCGATCCCGGCATCGCCTTCGGCGTCGACAAGTCGGTCGAGATGCTGCTGGTCAGCATGGTCGGCGGCGCGGGCACGATCTTCGGGCCGCTGATCGGCTCCTTCACACTGATGGGCATCAACGAAGTGACGCGCTGGCTGGCCAGCGTCGTACCGGCCCTCAAGAACGTCCAGCCGCTCAGCCTCATCGTCTACGGCATCATGCTGATCCTGATCGTGGCGCGCCTGCCCGACGGGCTGATGAGCCTGTTCCGCCGAAAGCCGCGCCATGCTTGAGGTGCGCGAGGTCTCCAAGAGCTTCGGCGGCCTGAAGGCCGTGGACCGCGCCTCGCTCGACGTGGCCCGCGGCGAGATCGTGGGCCTGATCGGGCCGAACGGTGCCGGCAAGACCACGCTGTTCGCGGCCATCGCGGGCTTCCACCGGCCCGACGCCGGCACGGTTTCCTTCGAGGGCAGGCCCATCACCGGCCTCGCGCCGCACCGCATCTGCGCCGCCGGCATGGTCCGCACCTTTCAGATCACGCAGCCCTTCGCGGGCATCAGCGTGCGCGAGAACATCATGGTCGGCGCCTATCTGCACACGGCCGACCGTCGGCTCGCGGCGCGCGAAGCCGAGGCGGTGGCGGCGCTGGTCGGGATGAAGGACCAGCTCGACCAGCGCGGCGCCGATCTCACCGTCGCCGGCCGCAAGCGGCTCGAGCTCGCGCGGGCCCTCGCCACGGGACCGCGGCTGCTCCTGCTCGACGAAGTGATGGCCGGCCTCAACCCGACGGAGATCGTCGAGATCGTGGGCGTCATCCGCAACATCCGCGCCGCGGGCGTCACCATCCTGCTGATCGAGCACGTCATGCAAGCGGTGACCTCGCTCGCCGAACGCGTCTACGTGCTGAACCAGGGCCGCATGATCGCCGAGGGCACGCCGGCCGCCATCGCCGACAACGAGGAAGTCATCGAAGCCTATCTCGGCCACGGCGCCGCGAAGGTGCTCCGTGCGTGAGACCGTGACCTCGCGCCCCGATGACGGCGCGAGGGAGGTCCTGCGTGCTTGAGATCGCGGGCCTGCGCGCAGGCTACGGCCCCATCGAGGTGCTGCGCGGCGTCGACCTCACCGTGGGCGCGGGCGAGATCGTGGCCCTGCTGGGCAGCAACGGCGCCGGCAAGTCGACGCTCAACAACAATGTTTCCGGCCTCTACCGCCCGTTCGGCGGCTCGATCCGCTTCGAGGGCGAGGAGATCACGGGCGCGTACTCCATGCACATCGTCGAAGCGGGTCTGGTGCAGGTGCCGGAGGGCCGTCGCGTCTTTCCCAACCTGTCGGTGCGCGACAACCTCGAACTCGGCAGCTATCGCCGCGGCAAGCCCGCGCGCGCCGCCAACCTCGAGCGCGTGCTCGAAACCTTCCCGCGCCTGCGCGAGCGGCTCGCGCAGGCGGCCGGCACGCTGTCGGGCGGCGAGCAGCAGATGCTGGCGATCGGCCGCGGGTTGATGGGCGAGCCGCGCCTGCTGATCCTCGACGAGCCCTCGCTCGGCCTATCGCCGCTCCTGGTCGAGGAGATGTTCGGCCTGATCGGCCGGCTCAACCGGGAGGGCCTCGCGATCCTGCTGGTCGAGCAGAACGTCGTGCAGTCGCTCGCCATCGCCCATCGCGCCTATGTGCTGGAGAACGGCCGCATCGCGCTCTCAGGCAGCGCCGCCGACCTCGCCCGCGATCCCGACTTGAGAAAGAGTTACCTGGGTCACTGACCGCCGCGGTCAGGCGGCCTCGCCGGCCACCCAGCCGATCGACCACGATCACGCGAAGAAGACCATCTCCTGGCCGGACCAGCACCGTCTCAGAACTTGGGCGCACGCTTCTCCAGGAACGCCGCCGTGCCTTCATGGTAATCGGGGCCGAAATAGACGTCCCGGCGCAGGCCATGGAGGTACTCGTAGGTCGCCGGGTTGATCGGCACCGATTCGCTCAACACGCGGATGGCCTCCTTGGACGCGGCAATCGCCTTGGAGGAGCGCGACGCAATCGTCCTCGCCATCGCGTAGGTTTCCGCCTCGAGCGACGCCGCCGGCACGACTTGATTGACGATACCGACGCGCTCCGCCCGTTCGGCCGAAATGAGATTCGCCGAGAAGAACATCTCCTTCACCACGGTGAGCGGCAGGCGGCTCATGAAGTTGAGAATACCGGCCACGTTGTACGGCAACCCGAGCTTCGCAGGCGTGATCGCGAAGGCGCAGGTTTCGTCACCCATCACGAGGTCGCAGGCCATGACCAGATCGCACGCGCCGCCCCATGCGGAACCGTGGACCATGGCGATCACCGGCGCCGGAAAGGCCTTGACCGCCCGCAGCAACTGTTCGAGCGGATCGCTATAGGGCAGCGGATCGACATCCGCCCTCGGCAGCTCGCCGACATCGTGACCGGCCGACCAGACCTTGCCACCGGAGGCGCTGCGCAGCACCACCACGCGGGCGCCGCCTGCCTTGAATGAATCCAGAGCCGCGATGACCTCGGCGATCAAATCGGCGCCGAGGGCGTTGCGCTTGTCGTCATGGTCGAACGCGATGGTGCCGATCTTGTCGGCAAGCGTCGTGCGGATCAGCGGCATGCGATCAACTCTCAGATCAATGTGACTTTGCGGGCCGCCGACATCAGCTCGTCACGGAAGGACGGATCGGCAATCCCGATCAACGCCAGCGCGCGTTCCTTGGTCGACTTGCCCCGCAGGTTCACCGCACCGTGTTCGGTGACCACCCATTCCACGTCCATGCGAAGGTCGGTCACCATCGCGACCTTGGGCACGATACTGGAGACCGTTCCCTTTCGCGCCGTCGACTGGATCGCGATGATCGACTTGCCACGCTTCGCGAGCGAAGCGCCCTTGACGAAGTCGAACTGGCCGCCCGACCCGCTATACTCATGCTCGCCGATGAACTCGGCATTGACCTGCCCATAGAGGTCGATCTCGATCGCCGTATTGACCGAGATGAAATCGTCGTGCTGTGCGATCGTACGGACGTCGTTCACGTAGGACGATGCGTAGCTCTCGAAGGCGCTGTTATCGTTCATGAAGGCGTAGGAGTCGGTCGTGCCGAAGGCCACGGTGAAGACGTGCTTGCCGGGATGGAACGTCTTGCGCGCGCCGGTGATGACGCCCTTCTGTACCAGGTCGGCCATGGCCGGCGAGAACAGCTCGGTATGGATGCCGAGGTCCGAATGTTTCTCCAGGGCCATGGCAACACCGGAGGGTATCTTGCCGATGCCGAGCTGGATCGTGGCGCCGTTCGGCACCATGGGCGCAACCAGAGCACCGATGGCGCGTCCCTCGGGTGATGGTTCGGCGACACCCGCTTCGATCAGCGGCACGTGATTCTCAACGATCGCGGCCACTTCACTCACATGAACCTGCGACTGCCCGAACACCCGAGGCATGTTGCGATTGACCTCGACGATCAGGCGCTTGCATCGCCGTGCGGCGGTCGAGGCGAAGTCGTTGTTCGTCCCCAGCGAGAAAAACCCACCGCCGTCCATCGGCGAGACGGTCACGACGAAAGTGTCGAGTGCGATGATTTCCTCGAACAGGCGGGGAATCTGGCTGAAGTTGACGGGAACGAAGCTCAGCAGCTTGTGGCCAGTCTTGACCTGGCGCTTGATGATATCGTGGTCTGGGCCGCCGATGAAAAAGCTGTGGGCGTCGACCTTTTCGATCACATCCTCGGCCAGCAGGGTCTTGGCCAGCGGCTCCATCGCAATCTTGTAATAAAGCCGAATCTGTTTGAGATCGTTGGACCGCAGCCGGTCGGCAAGCGCCGCCAACAAGGCCGGCGGCTGGCCGATCGCCATGCCGAGGGAAAGCGTTGCCCCATCGGGAACACCCGCAACCGCCTTCTCGGCAGTCGTCAGCTTGGCCATGTACAGGTCAGCGTACCGTGTTGCGGTCATTTTGATCCTCCGCGCAGCTCACAGCTGCGCCCCCCGCTCACTTGAACTGACAAGGGCATCACGGTCAACAAGCCGGGTCAGGCCGCCTCGCCCGCCACCCAGCCGCTCGACCACGCCCACTGAAAGTTATAGCCGCCCAGCCAGCCGGTGACGTCGACCGCCTCGCCGATCGCGTAGAGGCCCGAGACCTTCTTCGCCTCCATGGTCTTGGACGAGAGCCCTTCGGTATCGATGCCGCCCAGTGTGACCTCTGCCTTGGCGTAGCCCTCGGTGCCGTTGGGCACAAATGTCCAGAGCTTGAGTCTGTTCGCGAGCGTTTCGAGGTCGCGGTCACGCTGGCCCGCCATGGTGCCTTCGGTCGCCAGGCTTTGCGCCAGCCGCTGCGGCAGGATTTCCGCGAGGATGGTGCGGAGCTCGGCCTTGGGTCGCGTGCGCTTGCGCTCCTTCAGCAGCGACGCCGCATCGAGATCGGGCAGCAGGTCGACGGTGATCTCCTGCCCCAGCTTCCAGTAGGACGAGACCTGCAGGATCGCGGGGCCCGACAGGCCGCGATGGGTGAACAGCAGCGCCTCGCGGAAGCGTGCGCGGCCGCAGCGCGCCTCGACGTCGAGCGACACGCCGCTGATCTCGGGCACGGGCAGCGTGAGCGGCACCAGCGCCGGGCGCGTCTCGGTAACGCGCAGCTTGAACTGACGCGCGATCTCGTGCGCCAGAGCGGTCGCACCCATTTTCGGAATCGAAAGCCCGCCGGTCGCCAGCACCAGAGACGCCGCGGAGAAGTCGCCACGGTCCGTCGCCACGGTGAAGCGATCAGCCTTCTCGACGCGCGTGACCTTGTGCTCGACCCGCACGTCGACGCCCACGGCGGCGCATTCGTCCAGAAGCATTTTCACGATCTGCCGCGCAGAACCGTCGCAGAAGAGCTGGCCCAGCGTCTTCTCATGCCAGGCAATACGGTGCCGGTTCACCAGCTCGATGAAGTCGTTCTGCGTGTAGCGCGCCAGCGCCGATTTGCAGAAATGCGGATTGGACGAGAGGAACGCCTCCGGCCGCGCGTCGAGATTGGTGAAGTTGCAGCGCCCGCCGCCGGAGATCAGGATCTTCTTGCCGACCTTCTCGGCATGGTCGAGCAGCAGCACCTTGCGACCGCGCTGGCCCGCGCGCATCGCGCACATCAGCCCCGCGGCGCCGCCGCCCAGCACGACGACGTCGAAGGTGTTCGGCTGGCTCACGCCAGCGCCTTGCCCATGATCCAGAGCGCGGCAGCGAGGCCCGCGATCGCGCCGGCGACCGAGCCGCCGACATAGAGCGTCGCCATCAGATACTCGTGCCGCTCCCACAGCAGCACCGCATCGAGCGAGAAGGCGGAGAAGGTCGTGAAGCCACCCATGATCCCGGTGGCGAGGAACAGCCGGTAATGGGCCGCCGCGCCCATGCGCTCGGCGAACCAGCCGGTGATCAGGCCCATCACGATCGAGCCCACGATATTGATCACCAGCGTGTGCCAGGGGAAGTGCGAGCCCAGCAGCCGCGCCACCCAGATGTTCATGCCGTGGCGCGCCACGCCACCGATGCCCGCGCCCACGAAGACGATCAGGTAGCTCATCAGCGCCTGCCTCCGAACTTCGTCTTCCAGTCAGGCACGGCGCCGGCGAACGGCAGCGCCGTCGCCTCGTAGACGCCGCGCGCCACCGCCCGCGCCAGACAGTCGGCCGCGACGGTGCCCAGCTCCGTCAGGACCGGCGGGTCGCCGCCACGGCCCGCCTTGCCGGTCGCGGCGGCGAACACCGTGTCGCCGTCGTTGGGCGCATGCACCGGCCGCAGCGACTTCGACAGCCCGTCATTGGCCATGATGGCGAGACGCTTGCACTCTGCCTTGGTGAGCGTCGCATCCGTCGCGACGAGTGCGATGGTGGTCGCCGTCACCGGCAGCGGCTGGCCTTTGAAGCGCATCCTGAGCGCGTCTTCGGGCAACTTCGCCGGCCAGCCGAGGCCACCGAACTCGTCACCCTGCTCATAGGCGCCCGCCCAGAAATGCGGGCCACTGCCGATCGTCGCCGCACCTACCGCATTCACCGCGACGAGCGCGCCGACCGTGAAGCCCTGGCTTGTCTTCGCGCTGGTCGAGCCCAGCCCGCCCTTCAGGCCGGCCGTCGTCGCGCCGACGCCCGCGCCTGCGGTGCCCAGCGCGAATTCGTGCGATGCCACCAGCGCCGCATCGCGGCCGAGATCCCAATAGGGCGGCTTGTGCTTCACCGGCTCACGCATCCAGTCCTTTTCGCCACCGTTGATCAGGTCAAACAGGATCGCCTGCACCGCGACGGGAATGGCGAGGCCGCCGAAGGTCCGGCCCTGTCCGCGCTGGCACAGCACGGCGGACGCACCGCCCGCCGCGTCGAGCCCATAGACCGAGCCGCCCGACAGCACGACGGCGTCGATCGCCTGCCCCACCGCCTCGGGTTCGAGCGAGGTGGCCATGCGATCGCCCGGTGCGCCGCCAAGGGTCGAGATGCTGGCGATCGCGCCCTCCTCGAAGATCGCGACTGTGGCGCCCGTGGCCGCGCGCATGTCCTGGGCGTTGCCGACCAGCACGCCCGGCACATCGGTGATCAGGTTCCTCACGTCAGGAACTCGCCGCCGTTCACATGGATGGTCTGGCCGGTGATGAAGGTGCCTTCCGGTCCGACCAGCAGGCGTACCATCGCCGCGATCTCCTCGACCGTGCCGAAGCGCTTGAGCGGAATGGGCCGGTTCACGCGATTGGGCGGCGCCGCGCCGGCGGCAGCTCCGCGCGTCGTATCGATGGCGCCGGGCGCCAGGGCGTTGCAGGTGATCCCGTGCGGCGCCAATTCCACCGCCAGCGCCCGCATCAGCCCTTCCAGTCCCGACTTCGACGCCGAGACGTGGCAGCGGTTGGGCGTGCCGACATGCGTCGAGATACCCGACAGCGCCACGAAGGCGCCGCCGCCGCGCGCCACCATCTGCGGCACGATCGCCTTGCCCAGCAGGAAGGCACCATCGAGCGCGACCGACATGATCTCGCGCCATTCGCCGAACGACATGTCGAGGAACGAGGTCTGACGGCGCAGGCCGGCATTGCTCACGAGGATATCGACGCCGCCGAACTTGGCCGCGGCCTCCGCGGCGAGACGCGGCGGCACGGCCGGGTCGGAAACGTCGCCCATCGCGGCCATCGCCTTGCCGCCGGCCGCCTCGATCTCGGCCACGACGGCATCGACTGCCGCCTTGTCCGACCGGCCGTTGACCACGATCGCGGCCCCGTCGCGCGCCAGGGTCAGCGCGATCGTACGGCCGATATTCTTGCCCGCGCCCGTCACCAGCGCGACTTTGCCTTGCAGGGGTAATGACATGCGATCTCCGCCCAGGGTCCGGCGGGGACCCTAGCGGAGATCGTCCGCGAACTTAAGCGTTGCGCTAGCCGGCGACGATGTAGGCCTTGAGTGCTTCGGTCTCGTGCCGGGCCTCTTCCAGCCGCGCCTTCACGACGTCGCCGATCGAGACGAGGCCCAGCAGTTCACCGTGGCGCACCACCGGCAGATGACGGAAGCGTCCGCGCGTCATCTGCTCCATCACATGGTCGATGGAGTCGTCGGGATCGCAGGTCACGACATCGCGCGTCATGATGCTGCGCGCCTCGAACTCCAGGGCGGCCGCGCCATGGCTGGCAAAAGCGCGCACGAGGTCGCGCTCCGAGACGATGCCCGCCACCGCGTTCTCGCCATCGAGCACCAGCACCGACCCGATGCGACGCGTGCTCAGTTGCTGGGAAATCTGGGCGACCGAGGTCCCCGGTGTGACCGTGAATACGAGACCGCCCTTACGCGACAGGATATCGGAGACGAACATGGGTTCCCCCCTCGCTGTGGTGATAGGCATGGTAAACGCCAACGCTGTAGCGCGGAGCGAGGTTGCGGGCGATAAAGCCCCTCATGAACGATGCTCGATCGGCCCTCGTCCTCTTCTCCGGTGGGCAGGATTCCACCACGTGTCTGGCCTGGGCGCTAGAGCGATTTGCGCATGTCGAGACAGTCGCTTTCGATTACCGCCAGCGGCACCGGATCGAGCTCGATCAACGGCTTGTGGTCCTGGACGAGGTCCGGCGCAAGTTTCCGCAATGGGCGGACCGGCTCGGCGAAGACCATTTCATCGACATGGGCGTGCTGGGGCAGATCAGCGAAACCTCGCTGACGCGCGACGTGGCGTTCGCCATGGAAAAGGACGGCCTGCCCAACAGCTTCGTGCCCGGCCGCAACCTGCTGTTCTTCACCTTCGCCGCGGCCGTCGCGTGGCGGCGGAACATCCGCAACCTGGTGGGCGGCATGTGCGAGACAGATTTCTCGGGCTATCCGGACTGCCGCGACAACACGATCAAGGCACTGCAGGTCACGCTCAACCTCGGCATGGATCGCGCCTTCGTGCTGCACACGCCGCTGATGTGGCTCGACAAGGCCGAGACCTGGGGGCTGGCGAACGAGTTGGGCGGCAATCCGCTCGTCGAGCTGGTCCTGGAGCACACCCATACCTGCTACGACAGCGTGCGCGGTCCGCGGAACGACTGGGGATACGGGTGCGGCGAATGCCCCGCCTGTGCACTTCGCAAGCGGGGCTTCGTGGCCTGGCGCGAGGGAAAATCCTCGCTCTGAGAGAGTTTAGCGGCCGCCCGCGAGCTGACGGGCGCCGGTCAGGTTCTGCTGGATCTTCGGAAGCTGGCCCTGGGCATAGCGGCGCAGCGCACCGTTGCCGCCGTCCTGCGAATAGGCGCCATACTGCGCGTTGGCATCGATGTGCGCAGCCAGTTGGGCGTTGGCGTAGGAGGTGTCGAATTCGACGCCTTCCAGCACGTTCAGCCGCTGAAGGGTCGCGGTCCAGCCCGGCGCGTTGCTCGGATCGGGCGCGTACGAGACGCCGGCTTCCTGGCGCGACTTGCTGAGGTACTGCGCGGCCTCCGTCTGGTCGGCGACCATGCGGGCCGCAAAGCCGCGAACGTTCTCGTTCGTCGACTTGGCAAGCGCGAGGCGACCCGAGGCGATCTCGAAGTCGTTGAATTCCTGGGCGAAGCCCACGAAGCGGGCGTCGGGTAGCGCGTTGACGGCGAACGCGGCGCCGGCCGGAAGAACCGACAGGGCGGCAACGCCGAACAGGACAGAACGGCGGGCGATGGACTGCATGAAATACTCCTGGATTGTGTGCTCATGAACGCAACCATCGCGGGCGGGTTCCCCCGGGTTCCAGTGGCGCAACAGACCTGCTAGGAGCGCGGGCATGATCTCGTCCAAGCAGGCCAAGCTCGAAGGCCTCGTCTACTTCCTGGCTTTCGTCGCCTGCATCCCGCTCGCCAACTGGATGATCGGGCATGTCGGCACGGTCTGCGTGCCGCAGGGCCCGTGCCTGGTGCCGGTCTGGCCGTGGGGCCCGGGGGCCAAGCCGCTGATGGCGCCGTCGGGCGTGCTGATGATCGGCCTGGCGCTGGTGCTGCGTGATCTCGTGCAGCGGCGCCTGGGTCGCGGCGTCACCCTGGGCGCCATCGTGGCCGGCGCGGCCCTGTCGGGAGCCGTCGCGCCGCCACAGCTCCTCGTCGCCTCGACCGCCGCCTTCCTGCTCTCCGAACTCGCCGACTTCGCCGTCTACACGCCGCTGCAGTCGCGCGGCCTTGTCCTGGCCGTGCTGGCCAGCAGCGTCGTCGGCCTCGTGGCCGACAGCATCCTGTTCCTGTGGCTGGCCTTCGGCAGCCTCGACTATGTGGCCGGCCAGATCATGGGCAAGCTCTGGATGGTGCTGCTGGCGCTTCCCTTCATTCACTGGATCCGCAAACGCGAGTTGTCGACATGAGCCTTTCCCTTCTCCCCGTGGACGACCGTGTGTCCGTGTCGGGCCAACTCACACCGGCCGACATGAAGGAGATCGCCGGCGCGGGCTTCACCGCCGTGGTGAATAACCGGCCCGACGGCGAGGCCTTCTTCGGCCAGCCCAGCACCGCCGACCTGCGGGCGGCCGCCGAGGCAGCCGGACTGCAATTCCTCGACCTGCCCTTCTCCGGTCCGCGCGCGACGCCCGACCAGGTGCGCGCCTTCGCCGATCTGCTGGCGGGCGGCGACGGCCGGGTCGTCGCCTTCTGCAAGAGCGGCATGCGCTCGGCGCTTCTCTGGGGCGCCGCGTCGCTGGCCAATGGCCGCTCCCTCGAAGAGGTGCTTCAGGGCGCCCGCAAGGCCGGGCAGGAGTTGAGCGGCGCGGCCGAACTGATGACCGATCTCGCGCAGGCGGCGCGAAGCTGACATGCGCCGTTGAGATATGGCGGCGGCCAAAGCCGCCGGCCGAAAGACTTGGCTTGCACCGGACGCGCTGCCGCTTCTTAATCGCGCGTCCTGAAGAGATCCGTTGGGGGAATGTTCACATGATGAAGTCGATTCTGGCCGTGTCCGAGGGCGGTCCCGATGCCGCGATGTCGTTCCGGCTGGCCGCCCGGGTCGCCTCGATCTTCGACGCCAGCGTGGACGCGCTGCACCTCCCGGTCGGTCCGGCCGGCGGCGCCGTCGGCGGTCTCGCCATGAGCGGCGAGGCGATGCCGCTCATCATGAACCTCGACGACGACCGGCTCGAGGAGCGCAGCAAGGCGTCCGAGAGCGCGTACAAGGAAGTGCTCGGTGGTCTGGCGGGCTCGACCTATACCGCCGCCGAGACCGCGACGCTCGACACACTGGTCGCGATGGGCCGCTGCTCGGACCTGGTGGTGCTCGGCCGTCCCGGCTCCGATCCCGAGAACGTGGCGCCCGCCACCGTCGAGGCCGCCATCCATGAATGCGCCCGCGCCGTCATGATCGCGCCGCCGAACGCCGGCAGCGGCGGCTTCGGCTCGATCGTCGTGGCATGGAACGGCAGCTTCCAGGCCGCCCGCGCCGTCGAATACTCCCTGCCGTTCCTCGCGAAGGCCAACAGTGTGACGCTGCTGGTCGTCGGCTCGAAGGCCGACGATGTCGGCGCCTCGTACCTCGCCCGTAACCTCGGCCGCCACGGCATCAAGACCGTCATCGACGCGATCGATCCAGGCGCTGTGTCGGGCCGTGCACGCGGCCGCGCCCTGCTCGACTACACACACGGCAAGGGCGCCGACCTGCTGGTGATGGGCGCCTACGGCCGCGGCCAGGTGCTGAGCTTCCTCGGCCTCGGCGGCGCGACCGGCAAGGTCATCTCATCCTGCCGCGTGCCGCTGTTGATGGCTCACTAGGCCGAGCAAAGCTCGGCCGGAGGCGGAAGTCCCTACGGGCAGGCGCCCGCGCCCTGGGCCACGACCTGCGGGTCGGTGCACGCGGTGCAGGCGTTGCTGTAGGTCTTGCGTGAGCCGTCGCGCAACTGCCCGCAGGCGGGCCGATAATCCTTGGTGCACATCTGCGGCCGCGGATCGGCGCACTGTCCGCCGGCGACCGGCATCGATTCCGGCGCGAGTTCGGCGCGGACGAAGCGGAACATGAACGGTTGCGTGCGGTAGTCGCTCAACGTGCCGAACATCGCGATCTTCGTGCCCACCGACGGCGGCGGGTTCAGCGGACGCGACGTCGTGACCTCGATGTCGACGAGATTGCCGGCCTGCGCCTCGTCGGTGATCGCGCCTTCGATGCGCTCGGGCGTGACTGAAATCACCTTGAACATGAGCTTGAGCCGCGAGGCGGCCTGCCTCTCGCCGATCGCCTTCCACACCGCCTCGGCCGCGCGCTTGTTGGCCGGGCTGACGTCGCGATGGCGCAGCACCAGAACCCATTGTGCCGGGGTGAGTTTGTTGACCTCGTTGTCTTCCAGCACCTGCAACGCCTGTTCCGGCGGCGTCATGGCGCGCGGGATCGATCGCTTGAAGTTGGCCGGCGGCGCGGTTTCGTTCGCCACCCGCGTCACGATCGCGTCCCATCCCTCCTCGCTGCCGCGATAGACGCGATAGCGCGAGCGAACATAGCGGTCGATGTCCTGCGCGGCCGAATCGTTCTTCGCCGCCTTCGCGATGGCGATCGCGCGGGCGCCGTACCAGAAGCCCAGCGCATCGACGGGCGAGCCTTCCAATTGCACGACGGCGTACTGATAGACATCCTGAAGATTGGTGGGGTCGGCCGCGACCGCCTCGCGATAGAACACACGCGCCTTGTCGTAGTCCTTCTCCTGCAACGCCGCGAAGCCCAGCACGCCGTTGAAGATGCCGGCGAGCTGCTCCTTCACCTTCGCGAAGCCCTCGTCGTCGAGCAGCGCCGGCTTCTGCCACTTTGGCATCACGGCGAGGCCGCGCTGCGAGGCCGTCACCGCGCCGGCGAGCGCGGCGGCCTCGCCTCCGGAGGCCTTGAGGCGCCCCACATAGGCCCTGTTGGCGAGCGCGCGCACATTGTCGGGATCGACCTGCAGCAGGCGGGCGACCAGCACGTCGGCCTTGGCCGGCTGGTTGGCGGCCTGCCACGCGGAGATCGCCTGCTCATGCGCCTCGAGACGCAGGATGCTGCCGGGGTACCACGCGATGAACACCTCCATCGCCTGCGCCTTGCGCGCGGGATCCCTGGTGTTCAGCGCCGCCATGTAGCTGTCGTACTCGGCGGGATTGGTAAAGCTGCTGCGCTGCGCCGAGCCCGGCGCCTGGGCAGGGGCCGCCTGGCCCGGACTCTGCGCCGGAGCCTGAACCGTAGGCTGCGTCTGAGCCGAGGCGTGCAATGGCGCGACGGCGCACACCGCCGAGAAAACGAGAGCCATCCATCGCAACGCCTGCATCCCCGACTCCTCTCCGATCACACGCTGTCTTGCAAGGCCCAATCGGCCTGAATTGCCGTGACCATCCAGGGGAATTGAGGCACTCTTCCGGCGCTGGATTTAAGCGGGGAAAATGACGATGAGAAACCGGCGTTCGACGGCATCGATGCTCGTCGCTGCGGCGCTTTGGGCCGCCTGCGGCATGACACCGGCGCTCGCCCAGCAAGGCGGTCCGCCGCCGGCCGTCCTCGTGCAGCCCGCCGAGATGAAGCCGATCGCCGACCAGGCCGAGTTCATCGGCCGCGCCGCCGCCGTCGACAAGGTCGAGCTGCGCGCCCGGGTGAAGGGCTTCCTCGGGCCCCGCAAGTTCGCCGACGGCGACCAGGTCAAGAAGGACCAGATCGTCTTTACCATCGAGCCCGAGACCTACCAGGCGGCGGTCGACCAGAAGAAGGCCCAGCGGGATGCCTCGCTGGCGGCGCTGGCAAACGCCGAGATGCAGCTCAAGCGCGCCGCCGAGCTGCTGCGCACCAACACCGGCACCCAGGTCACCTACGACCAGCGCCTGTCCGAGCAGCTCCAGGCCAAGGCCCAGGTCGAGGACGCCAGCGCCCAGCTCCGCGATGCCGAACTGCAGCTCTCCTACACCGAGATCAAGTCGCCGATCGACGGCCGCATCGGCCGCGCCGCCTTCTCGCCGGGCAACCTCGTCAGCCCCGATTCGGGCGTGCTGGCAACCGTCGTCAGCGAGCATCCGATCCGCGTGCTCTTCCCCGTGACGCAGCGCGAGCTGCTCGACGCGAGGCGCGAGCAGGCCGCCGATCCGAACGGCATCGTCGTGCGCATCCGGCTGGCCGACGGCTCGATCTACAAGGAAAAGGGCAAGATCGACTTCATCGACAACACGGTCGACGCCAAGACCGACGGCCAGATCGTGCGCGCCACCTTCCCCAACACGGGCGGCGTGTTGACCGACGGCCAGACCCTGCGCGTCATCATCGAGGGCGAGACGGTGCCGACGGCGGTCGCCGTGCCGCAGGCCGCCATCGCCCAGGACCAGACCGGCGCCTACCTGTTCGTCGTCAACGACAAGAACGTGGTCGAGCAGAAGAGGGTCAGGACCGGTGTATCGCGCGACGGCATGGTCGCCATCACCTCGGGTCTCCAGGCCGGCGAGAGGGTCATCGTCCAGGGCCAGCAGCGCGTGCGGCCGGGCATGACGGTCAATCCCACCGTGGCGCCACCCGCAGCCTCGACGCAGAAGCAGTAAGTCATGACGATCTCGTCGTTGTTCATCCGCCGGCCGCGGCTGGCGTTCGTCATCTCCACCGTCATCACCATCGCCGGCCTCATCGCCATGACGGCGCTGCCGGTGGCGCAGTTCCCCGACATCGTGCCACCGCAGGTCCGCGTCACCGCGACCTATCCCGGCGCCTCGGCCCAGGCGGTCGAGGAAAGCGTGGCGCAGGTCATCGAGGCGCAGGTGAACGGCGTCGAGCGCATGATCTACATGAAGTCGACGTCGGGCGGCGACGGCAGCTACGCGCTCAGCGTCAGCTTCGAGGTCGGCTCCGACCCCGACCTCAACACCGTCAACGTCAACAACCGGGTCAACCAGGCCATCGCGCTCTTGCCGCCCGAGGTCCAGCGGCTCGGCGTCACCACCAAGAAGCAGTCCTCGGCGCTGCTGCAGGTGGTGGCCGTCTTTTCGCCGAACGGTTCGCGCGACGCGCTGTTCCTGTCGAATTTCGCGACCATCACCCTGCTCGACACGCTGCGGCGCGTGCCGGGCGTCGGCGAGGCCACGCTGTTCGGCGCGCTCGACTACTCGATGCGCATCTGGCTGAACCTCGAGCGCATGGCGAGCCTCGACATCACCCCCAACGAGGTGGTGCAGGCGGTGCAAAGCCAGAACGTCCAGGCCGCCGTCGGCCTGGTGGGCGCCGCGCCATTGCTCGACGATGTCAGCTTCCAGCTCAACATCACCACCCAGGGCCGCCTCGTTACGGTCGAGGAGTTCGAGAACATCGTGGTGCGCGCCAAGTCCGACGGCGCGCTGGTGCGGGTCAAGGACATCGCCCGTGTCGAGCTCGGCGCCAAAACCAGCGACCAGCTCGGCCGCTACAACGGCCAGGCCGCGGCCGGTATCCAGATCTACCAGCTCCCCGGCGCCAATGCCCTGGCCACGGCCAAGGGCGTGCGCGACGCGATCAAGGCGCTGGAGCCGCGCTTCCCCGAGGACGTCGCCTACAACGTCATGTACGACACGACCGTCTTCGTGCAGGCCACGATCAAGAGCGTGATCTCCACGCTGATCGAGGCCTTCGTCCTCGTTGCGATCGTCGTCTTCATCTTCCTCGGCAACCTGCGCGCCACCCTGATTCCCATCATCGCCGTGCCGGTCGCGCTGATCGGCACCTTCGCCGTCATGCTGGCGCTGGGCTACTCGGCCAACACCATCTCGCTGCTGGCGCTGGTGCTGGCCATCGGCATCGTGGTCGACGACGCCATCGTCGTGGTCGAGGCGGTCGAACACATCCTGGAACACGAGCCCGAGCTCACGGTCCCCCAGGCGACCGAGAAGGCAATGGGCCAGGTCACCGGACCGATCATCGCCATCACGCTGGTGCTGCTGTCGGTATTCATCCCGACCGCCTTCATCCCCGGCATCTCCGGCCAGCTCTACGCGCAGTTCGCCGTGGCCGTGTCGGTCTCGATGATCATCTCCGCGATCAACGCGCTCACGCTGTCGCCGGCGCTCTGCTCGCTGATCCTGAAGCATCGCAAGAAGCCGACCGGCGTCATGGGCTGGATGCAAAGCCGCATCGACAAGACTCGCGACGGCTACACCAAGGTCGTGACGCCGATGGCGCGGCGCGGGATCGTGGCGCTCCTGCTGGTCGTGGGCTTCGCTGCCGCGACCGGCGGCATCGGCTCCATGGTGCCCTCGGGCTTCCTGCCCGACGAGGACCAGGGTGCTTTCATGGCCGAGGTGCAGCTCCCCGACGCGGCTTCGACCAACCGCACGCTGGCGGCCGTCGAGGAGGTCGAGAAGACCATCGCGAACCGGCCCTGGAAGCAGAGCGTCTTCACCGTCTCGGGCTACAGCCTGATCGACGGCCTGGCGCTGCCCAACCGGGCACTGGTCGTGGTCGAGCTGAAGCCGTTCGACCAGAGGAAAGACCCCTCGCTCTCGGTGTTCGAGGCCCTGAAGGAACTCAACGCCGCCTTCAGCCAGATCGCGTCCGCCAACGTCTTTGCCTTCAACCTGCCGCCCATCATGGGGCTGGGCAATTCGTCGGGCTTCGAGTTCGTGGTTCAGTCGCTCGCCGGCGCCGCGCCGGCCGACCTCGCCGCCGTGGCGCGCGGCGTGATGATCTCGGCGCAGGAAGTGCCGGAGCTTGCCGGGGTCTACACCACCTACAGTGCCTCGACGCCGCAGATCAATCTCAAGCTCGACCGCGAGCGCGCCCAGGCACTGGGCATCTCGATCGCCGACATCTTCTCCGCCATGCAGACCGCGCTTGGCGGCGCCTATACCAACGACTTCAACCTGTTCGGCCGGACCTGGCAGGTGAAGGTGCAGGCCGAGGCCGCCGACCGCAGCAAGGTGAACGACGTGTTCCGCATACGCGTGCGTTCGGCGAGCGGCGAACTCGTGCCGCTGCAGGCAGTGGCGAACATCGAGATGGTCACCGCGCCCTCCTCGGTCGTCCGCTACAACAACCTGCGCTCCGTGGTGGTGAACGGGGCGCCCGCGCCGGGCTACTCCTCGGGCGACGCCATCGCCGCCATGGAAAAGCTCGCGACCCGCACCCTGCCCGCCGGCTACGGCTTCGAATGGACGGGCACGGCGCTCCAGGAGAAGGCGGCCAGCGGCCAGACCGGGTTCATCCTGGGCCTCGCCGTCGTCTTCGCCTACCTGTTCCTGGTCGGCCTCTACGAGAGCACGGCGATCCCGGTCGCGGCGCTGCTGTCGGTCATCGTCGGCCTGTTCGGTGCGGTGACGGCGCTGTTCGTCTCCGGCCTCGACAACAACATCTTCGCCCAGATCGGCATCGTGGTGCTGATCGCGCTCGCGGCCAAGAACGCCATCCTGATCATCGAGTTCGCGATGGCCGAACGCGAGAAGGGAGCCGACATCGTGACCGCGGCCACGACGGCGGCCAACCTGCGGTTCCGGGCCGTCATGATGACGTCGTTCGCCTTCATCCTGGGCCTGGTGCCGCTGGTCATCTCCTCGGGTGCGGGTGCCGCCACCCAGCGCGCCGTCGGCACCGCGGTGTTCGGCGGCATGATCGCCGCGTCGTTCCTCGGCATCTTCGTGATCCCGGGCCTCTACGTCGCCTTGCAGCGCTTCCGCGAGACGGTGAAGGGCTGGATGGGCACCAAGCCTGCGGCGACGCCGGCTTCGGCCCCGCCCACGGCCAAGCCGGAGCACTGACCGGCAACCCGACCACGGAGCGGCCTCGTTCCTTCCTTGGCGCCCCCGGACATCGCACGCGATGTCCTGACGCTATCGGGCCGAGCTTTGCTCGGCCTCAGGCCGCGACTTTGACCGGACGGTCGCTGCGGCACTTCATCAGCGGCTGGATGTGCTGGCCGAACTGGTCCATGCCGGCCAGGAAGTCGTCGAAGGTCAGCATGATGCCCTTGGTGCCGGGCACAGTGGCACATTCGTCGAGCATCTTCGCGATGCTCGCATAGGAGCCCACGAGGGTGCCCATGTTGAAGTTGATCGCGCCCTCGGGCGCGGAGATGCGCTTGGCCGTGCCGCCATCGTCCGCGTTGGGATCGGCGTCGGCCTGGCCCGACATCCAGGCCATCGCGCCCATGTCGGCGCCCTCGTTGTAGAGCTTCCACTTGGCCATCGCCTTCTCGTCAGTCTCGTCGGCGATCACCATCATCAGCACGTAGTTGCCGACGTCGCGGCCGGTTTTGGCCGCGGCATCGACCATCAGCTGGTTGGTCGGCGCATGGGCGGTCGGCGTGTTCACACCCTTGCCCAGGGTGAAGTTGTAGTTGCAGTAGGTCGCGCCGAACTCCATGCCGCGCGGGCTCTGGCCGGCGCTGACGATCTTGATCGGCGTCCCGGGGCGCGGGGAGAGCTTGCAGTCCGACATCTGGAAATACTTGCCCTTGAAATCGGACGTGCCGGTCTCCCAGAGCTCCTTCATCACCGTGACGAACTCGGTGCTGTAGTCGTAGCGGTAGCCGAAATAGGCTTCGCCCGGCCACAAGCCCATTTGCTCGTATTCGTCCTTGGCCCAGCCCGACACGATGTTCACGCCGAACCGGCCGTGCGAGATCGAATCGATGGTCGAGGCCATGCGCGCGACGATGGCCGGCGGGATGGTGAGCACCGCAACCGAGGCATAGAGCCGGATGCGTTCGGTCACGGCGGCGAGCCCCGCCATCAGGGTGAAGGATTCGAGATTATGGTCCCAGAACTCGCTCTCGCCGCCGAAGCCGCGCAGCTTGATCATCGACAGGGCAAAATCGAGCCCGTAGCCCTCGGCCTTCTGAACGATCTGCCGGTTGAGATCGAAGCTCGGCATATATTGCGGCGACGTGGTGGAGATCAGCCAGCCATTGTTTCCGATCGGAATGAACACACCGATGTCCATGGAGCCCTCCTCGACTATGGGCTCCCGGCAGCAAGCGGCATGCCAGCCTAGGCGTCGTTCACGAGTCTCCTGAGCCCGGATTCGTGCAGGGTCGTGTCCTGGCCCGGCGGCGCGATGCGCACGGCATCCTCCAGGGTCATGGTCTGGCGCCATTCCTCGGCCGGCCGGGCGCGGTCGTCGGAGCCGATCTGGTCGACGCCCCAGTAGAGCTCGAGATGATGGCCGTCAGGATCGAGGAACTCGACCGAGACCTGGCAGCCGGCGCGGCGGCGGCCCTGGTAGACGATCTCGACGCCATGTGCCTTCAGGTGATCGTGGGCACGGAACACCTCGTCGAGCGTGGCCAGCTCGAAGGCCAGGTGATGCAGCGTGCGCGCGCTCGCCTCGGTGGCCGGCGCGCCATCGACCAGCGCCAGGCAATGATGGTCGCCGTTGGAGCGCAGGAACACCATGCCGCCCGGCATCATGGTGGCGGGATAGACGTCGGAAATCCTGAAGCCCAGCACGTCGGTATAGAAACGCCGCGACCGGTCGAGGTCGGCGACGTTCACCACCGCATGGCCGAGCTTCTGGACCTTGAACGGCAAGCCCTGGGGCATGAACGGCTACCTTTCCGTGCGGGGCTCGGTCATCATGCGCCCATCTGGTCCGAAGGGGGAAGAACGCATGGCGAAATCGCCCAACAAGCTGTCGGCGAGCGAAGCGGTCCTGCGCATGTCGCAGAAGCGCCTGAAGGCGCGCGATCTCGTCGAAGCCTGCCTCGACCGGATCGAGCTGCGCGAGGGACAGGTGCACGCCTGGGAGGCGCTCGACGCCGACGGCGCCCGCAAGCGCGCCGACATGCTCGACAAGCGCGCCAGGCCCGTGGGGCCGCTGCACGGCATCCCGCTCGCCGTGAAGGACATCATCTCGACGAAGACAATGCCGACCACCTGCGGCTCGCCGATCTACCGCGACCATGTCGCGGGCCGTGACGCCGCCTGCGTGACGCAGCTCGTGAACGCCGGCGCCATCGTGCTGGGCAAGTCGGTGACGACGGAATTCGCCGGCGCCCATGCCGGCAAGACGCACAACCCGCACAACCTGCGCCACACACCGGCCGGCTCCTCCTCGGGCTCGGCCGCCGCGGTCGCCGATACGATGGTTCCGATCGGATACGGCACGCAGACCTCGGGCTCGGTGATCCGGCCCGGCGCCTTCAACGGTATCGTTGCCTACAAGGGCACCTTCGGCTGGGCCGACACGACAGGCATCAAGACCTACGCGAAGAGCCTCGACACGCTGGGGTTCTTCACCCGCACGGCCAACGACCTGGCGCTGATCCGCGCCGCCTACGGCCATGCCCCGGCCGATCCGCCCCTCCACGCGCCGCGCATCGGCTTGTGCCGCACCCTGTGGTGGGACCAGGCCGAGCCGTACAACAGGAAGAACATCGAGCTTGCCGCCCGAACCTTGCGGGCCGGCGGCGCCAAGGTGCGCGACTGGGAAATGCCCGAGAGCTGGGGGCCGCTCATCACCGCGCACAACCGGGTCATGACCAAGGAGGCGACCCAGCATTATGGGCCGGAACGTGCCCGCTTCCCCCATCTCCTGTCGCCCAGCCTGACAGCGAGCCTCGAGGTGGGCGACAGCGTCACCTCAGCCCAGCTCGCCGATGCCAGGAAGCGCAAGCGCCGGGCGTTGGCCGATCTCACACAGGTGTGGGAACGCTTCGACTTCCTGCTGGCCCCGGCCGCCCGCGGCGAGGCGCCGGCAGGGCTCGGCTACACCGGCGATCCGATCTTCAACCGCTTCTGGACCCTTTTGGGCACGCCCTGCATTGCCCTGCCCTTCAATGCCGGACCGTTCGGCCTGCCGCTGTCGGTGCAGTTGATCGCGCCGCTGCGGGACGACGACCAGCTCATTGCCTGGGCGCGCTGGGTGGAGGCCCGCCTCTCGTGAAGGTGAAATCGTGAAACTGGGCCTGATCGGTTACGGCGCCATCGGCAAGCATGTCGAAGCCGCTGGCCTCGAGAACATCGAACTGGTCTCCGTCCTGGTGCGCCGGCCGCGGCCGGAAGGCGTGCTGACGCACGAGCCCGACCGGTTCTTCGCCCACAAGTTCGACGCCGTGGCCGAATGCGCCGGACACGAGGCCGTCCGCGCGCATGGGCAGCGCGTGCTGGAGAACGGCGCGGATTTTCTTGTTACCTCCGTCGGCGCTTTTACGGACACGGCGCTGTTCGATCGCTTGCTGGCGGCCGCAAAAGCCAGCAGCAGGCGCCTGATCCTGCCCTCGGCCGGCATCGGCGCACTCGACATCCTGAGCAGCGCCGCGGTCGGCGGGCTGGAGAGCGTCACTGTTACGGTGCGCAAGGATCCGTCGGCCTGGAAGGGCACGATCGCCGAGACGCTGGTCGATCTCGATGGTCTCACGGCGCCCCACACCGTGTTCGACGGGCCGGTGCGTGAGGGCGCGCGGCTCTACCCGCAGAACGTCAACATCTCGGCGGCCGCCGCCATTGCCGGAATCGGCCTCGACAGGACGCGCGTCGTCATCGTGGCCGATCCCACCCTCACCACGCACATCGTCGAGCTGGAAGCCAAGGGCACGTTCGGCCGCTTCACATTCATGGAGGACGTGGCCGTCAGCGAGGAGAACCGCAAGACCGGCAAGCTGGTCGCCATGGCGATGGTGAAGTCGGTGCGCCAACTGGCCTCGACGTTAGTGGTTGCCGCGTAACGAAAAGCCACCTTCACAAGAGGGGGAGGAAACAAATGGAAGAGTTCGACTACGTCATCGTGGGTGCTGGCGCGGCGGGCTGCGTGCTGGCCAATCGCCTGTCGGCTTCGGGCAAGAACACGGTCGCGGTGATCGAGGCCGGCGGCAAGGACAACCATATCTGGATCAAGGTGCCGGCCGGCTTCAACAAGACGGTCTACAACGAGACTCTCAACTGGGGCTACGAGACCGCGCCCGGCCCGCACATCGACGGTCGGAAGATCAGATTTCCGCGCGGCAAGGTGCTGGGCGGCTCGGGCTCGATCAACGGCCATCTCTATGTGCGCGGCCAGTCGGCCGACTACGACACCTGGGCGCAGCTCGGCTGCCGCGGCTGGTCGTGGGACGACCTGCTGCCCTACTTCAAGCGCGCCGAGAGCCGCGTCGGCGGCAGCGACGAGACGCGCGGCCGCTCCGGTCCGCTGTACATCGAGGACCAGCGCGACCCGCACGTGCTGAGCGACGCCTTCATGGATGCCAACGAAGCGCTCGGGCTGAAGCGCTCGCCCGACTACAACAGCGGCGACCAGGAGGGCACGCTGCTCTACCAGAACATGATGAAGGGCGGCCGGCGCTGGAGCCCGGTCGACGCCTATCTGCGCCCCGCGATGGGCCGGGCGAACCTCAAGGTGATCACCCACGCGCTGGTCGAGCGCATCGATCTCGAGGGCAGGAAGGCCGTCGGCATCACCTATCGCCAGGGCGGCCAATCGAAGCAGGTCTGTGCCCGCCGCGACGTGATCCTGAGCGGCGGCGCCATCAACACCCCGCAGCTGCTGCAGATCTCCGGCATCGGCAACGCCGACGACCTGCATGAGATCGGCGTGGCGGTGAAGCACGCTTTGCCGGGCGTCGGCCGCAACTTCCGCGACCACTATGCCGTGCGCGTCTCGGCGCTGGTGAAGGGCGCGGGCTCACTGAACGAGAAGAGCCGCGGCCTGCCGCTGGTAGCTGAGGTGCTGCGCTATGCCTTCACGCGCAAGGGCCTGCTGACGGCGGCGCCCAGCCATGCCGGCGGCTACTTCAAGACGCGGCCCGGCCTCGCCACGCCCGACATGCAGCTCTACTTCGCACCGGCCAGTTACATGCCCGGCCGCTACGGTACCTCGGAACTGGATCGCGTGCCCGGCATGACGCTGGGCGTCTCGCAGCTCCGGCCCGAGAGCACCGGCCACGTCAAGGCGACGAGCGCAGATCCCACAGCCAAGCCCGAGATCCAGCCCAACTATCTCGCCGTCCAGCATGACCGCGACGCGCTACTGGCGGCGATGAAGTACCTGCGCAAGCTGCTCGCCACGCCGCCGCTCAGCCGCTTCGTGGTCGAGGAGAACCTGCCCGGCCCGGCGGTGCAGACCGACGAGCAATGGATGGCGCACGCCCGCGCCACCGGCTCGACGACCTATCACCCGGTCGGCACCGCCAAGCTCGGCACCGACCCTATGGCCGTGGTCGATCCGCTCAGCATGCGCGTGATCGGCCTCGAAGGCCTGCGCGTCGCCGACGCGTCGTGCATGCCGACGATGGTCTCGGGCAACACCTACGCCGCGACCAACGCGATTGCGGAGAAGGCGAGCGATCTCATTCCGGCGACGTAGAGTCTTCGGGATCGATACGGGTTAGGTCAAACCTTCACCACCAACCTCACCCTGAGGAGCGGTCCGCAGGACCACGTCTCGAAGGGTCGGCACGAGCACCGCGTTTGTTGCCCATCCTTCGAGACGCCGCACTGCGCGCGGCTCCTCAGGATGAGATGGTGCGGTAGGTTACTTTGAGAACGCTAAACGTACCCAGGTCCCTCGATGACCGGATGGGCGATCAGGAACTTCTCGTCGATCTCGACACCGATGCCGGGCTTGTCGAGCGGGCGGACGTTGCCGTCCTTGCCGATCTCCCACGGCGCGCTGCCCAGCTCGTCGCGGAACTTGTTGGCCACGGAGAGATCGGCCTCGAAGTAACCGCCATTGTCGATCGACGCCAGGAAGTGGATCGACACGGCGTGGTTCAGGCCGGTCATCGAACTGTGCGGATGGATCGGCAGCTTCCACATCGACGCCGCCGCCGCGATGCGCTGCACCTCGGTGATGCCGCCGCTCTTGGACAGGTCGGGCTGCAGGATGGTGATGTTGCCGTCCTCGATGATGCGGTGGAACTCGAAGCGCGTGTAGTGGTTCTCGCCGGCGGCCAGCGGCGTCACGCCCCAGCCCTTGGCCATCGCGTAGGAGCGGTGGTCGTGCGCGGGGAACGGCTCCTCCAGCCAGGCGATGCCCAGCTCGTCCATCGCCGGCATCACGCGCCGCACATCCTCGACCGTGTAGCCGGTGTTGGCGTCGGTCAGCAGCACCATGTCGTCGCCGAAGCGCTTGCGCACCGCGGTCATGCGCGCGATGTCGTTCTTCACGCTGTCGCCGACCCTCAGCTTCAACGCCTTGTAGCCCGCCGCGACCATCGGCCCGGCTTCGTCTGCCAGCGATTCCGGCGCCTGGTAGCCCAGCGAAATGCCGCCGGCATAGGCCGGCACCGGCCTGTTGGAACCGCCCAAAAGCTTGTAGAGCGGCCAGCCCACGGCCTTGCCCTTGATGTCCCACAGCGCCTGGTCGAGGCCGCTCATGGCCATGGCGGTGGCGGCGCCCATGCCGTGGCTGCCGAGCTGGAACTTGTAGATCTTGGCCCAGATGCCGACCGTGTCGGTGGCATCCATGCCGACCACGAAGCCCTTCAGGGTCGTGTTGATCAGGTGGCCGATGCTGCCCGGCGAGCGCGCATGGTGGCTCTCGCCCCAGCCCACGATGCCGTCCTCGGTCGTCACCTTGACCATCACGCAGTCGCGCTTGGTCATAGTGCCGATGCCGAGCGAAACCTGCAGTTCCTTCGGCACGCGATAGCTGGTCGGATAGGCCTTTACGTCGACGATTTTCATGAATTCTCCTTCCCTCCCCATTCAAATGGGGAGGTGGCGCCGTCATACGGCGACGGAGGGGTCATCTGCGGAGCGACCCCATGACCCCTCCGTCAGCGTAAGACGCTGACATCTCCCCAGATGACTGGGGAGGCACGCTTAAGCCACCTTGTACTTCTTCAGTACCTCGCGATCGATCTCGATGCCGAGACCGGGCCCCGTCGGGACCTTCACGATGCCCTTCTTCTGCTCGATCGGCTCCTGCGCCAGGTGATCGCGCAGCGGATTGGGCGTCTGCTCGAACTCGAGCATCGGCGGCATCGGGCGGAAGGCCGGCGGCTGGTCCGGCAGGGCCGCGAGGAACTGCACCGTCGCGGCGAGGCCGATGGCCGAACCCCAGGCGTGCGGCACGCATTCGACGCCGAAGGCCGAGGCCAGCGTCGCGATCTTGCGGCACTCCGAGAAGCCGCCCGCCGCGCAGAGGTCGGGCTGCACGATGTCCATCGCCTTGCGCGCGATGACGTCGCGGAAGCCCCAGCGGGTGAAATCGTTCTCACCGCCGGCCACCGCCATGTCGAGGGCGCGCGTCACTTCGATGTAGCCGTCATGATCCTCGGGGCTGATCGGCTCCTCGAACCAGAGGATGTCGTGCTCCTCCAGCATGCGGCCGAGCTTGATGGCGTTGGGCACCGAGAAACAGTGATTGGCGTCGACGGCCAGCTTGACGTTCGGACCGATCGCCTCGCGCACCGCCGCGACGCGCTTCGTATCGAGCTTGAGGTCGCCCAGCCCGATCTTCATCTTGATGGCCTGGAAGCCGGCGTGCTTGAACTCCAGCGCCTCCTCGACCGCCTCTTCGATCAGCTTGTTCATGTCGATGAAGTAGAGGCCGGTCGCGTAGGGAATCACTTCGCTGCGATAGGCGCCGCCGATCAGCTTGTGGACCGGCTTGTTCACCGCCCGGCCCATGATGTCCCACAGCGCGATGTCGATGCCGGAGATGGCCGAGATCGCCATGCCGGTCGTGCCGTAATCCTTGATCCTGTTGTAGAGGTCTTCCCAGATTGCCTCGACGTCGAACGGATCCCTACCGACGACGCGCGCCTTGAACTGCGTCTCGACGAAGGTCTTGGCGACGGCGGCGGGCCCGTAGCACTCGCCCCAACCGGTGATGCCCTCGTCGGTCGAGATCTCGACGAGGCAGGTCGAGCGCGTGCCATAGACCCAGCCACGCGCCGAGACGAAGGGCTTGTCCACCTTGCAGCTCAGGATGTGGCAGACGACGTCCGTCACCTTCATCGTTTCCTCCAGATTTATTTGTTAGCCGACTGTTATCAGCAAATTGCCGAGCTTGTCCTGCCGGACCTTGTCGCCCGGCTCGACGACCGTCGTGCAGTCGAGCTGTTCGAGAATCGCCGGTCCTTCGAGCGTAGCGTCGAGCGGTAGCTTCTCGCGGGCATAGACCGGCGTCTGGCGCCAGCCGTCGCTGAACCAGACGCGGCGCTCGCCAAGCTTGGCCGCCGCTAGCGTCGCCGCGCGCTCGGTCGCAGCGAGTGCGCCGAGGGAAATTTTCGGTCGCACACCGATCACCGCCGTGTGCAAGTTGACGAGAACCGGCGGGATCTCCGCCAGCTCGATACCGAAACGCCGCCAATAGGCGGCGGCAAAGGCCTTGTGCAGGCCCGCGACGCCGATATCGGCGCTGTCGACGCCGACCGACAGGATGTGGCTCTGCCCCTGGAACTGCATGTCGGCGGACAGGACGCGGCGCAGTTCGCGCACCGGCACGCCCTCGCGCCCGATTGTCGCCTCGCCCTCGGCCGCCTGCTCGGCATAGATGCGCGCGACCGTGGCGTCGTCGACGGCGGACAGCGGCTTGTTCACCGTGCGCACATAGTCGTGGCGCAGGTCGGCCACGACACAGCCCAGCGCGTTGGTGATGCCGGGTCGCGCCGGCACCAGCACGGTGGGAATGCCCAGCTCGCGGGCCAGTGCGGTCGCGTGCAAGGGGCCCGCACCGCCGAAGGCGAACAGCGCGAAGTCGCGCGGGTCATGGCCGCGCGACAGCGACACCAGGCGCACCGCGCCCGCCATGCGATCGTTGGCTATGCGCAGCACGGCGGCGGCCGCCGCCTCGGCATCGAGGCCGAGCCGCTGGCCGACCTTCTCCAGCATGAGGCCGCGCACATGGTCGAGCGTCACCGGATGGTCGACGCCCAGAAGCTTGTCGGGATTGAGCCGGCCCAGGACCAGGTTGGCATCGGTGATGGTGGGCTCGGCGCCGCCGCGGCCGTAGCAGATGGGGCCCGGGCGCGCGCCCGCGCTCTCCGGCCCGACGCGCAACATGCCCGCCGCATCGACCGAGGCGATGGAGCCGCCGCCCGCGCCGATCGTGTGCACGTCGACCATCGGCACGTGGATCGGCATGGCATATTCGAGTTCGAGCTCGCCCGAGACCTGCGGCACGGCATTCTCGATCAGCCCGACATCGGTGGAGGTGCCGCCCATGTCGTAGGTGATCAGGTTGGGATGGCCCGAGGCGCGGCCGGTATAAGCTGCCGCCATTACGCCCGAGGCCGGGCCGGACATCACCGTATTGACCGCCGCCTCGGCGATCAGCTGCGAGGAGATGGTGCCGCCGTTGCCCTGCATCACCAGCAGGTCGCGATCGTAGCCCTTGGCCTTCAACTCCGTGCGCAGCCGCGACAGATAGCGGTCGAGGACGGGCTGGACCGAGGCATTGACCGCCGCCGTCACGCCGCGCTCGTACTCGCGATACTCCGACAGGATGACGTGACCCGCCGTGACATAGGCGTTGGGCCAGAGCCCGCGCACGATCTCTGCGGCGCGGCGCTCGTGCGCCGGATTGATATAGCTGTGCAGGAAATGGATGACGACGGCCTCGCAGCCCGCCGCCAGCAGCTTTCGCGCGGCGTCGGCGACGGCGGCTTCGTCGAGCGGCGTGAGCACCTTGCCGTCGGCATCCATGCGCTCGGGCACTTCGAGCCGCACCTCGCGGTCGATCATCGGCCGGAAGGTGCCGCGCAGGCCATAGGCCTGGGGCCGCGTGCGACGCCCGAGTTCCAGCACGTCGCGAAAACCCTTGGTGGTGATCAGGCCGACCCTGGCGATCTTGCGCTCGAGCAGCGCGTTGGTGGTCGTCGTCGTGCCGTGGACCACCGCCTGAAGCAGCGCCGGGTCGAGGCTGGCGGCCGCCAGCGCGGCCATGAAGCCGATCGCCTGGTTGTCGACGGTGGTGGGCACCTTGGCCAGCCTCACCTCGTTCGAGGCGGGATCGATCGCCAGCAGGTCGGTGAAGGTACCGCCGACATCGATGCCGACGGTGAAGGTGCTTTTGGGCGGCATGTGTTCAAACCGATAGATATTGTTCGCGCAGGGAGTCGTTGGCCGCCAGCTCGGCCATCGAGCCGCCGAAGCGGATCTGGCCTTTCTCGATGATATAGGCGCGGTCGGCGACACCCAGCGCGAAGTGGAGGTTCTGCTCGCAGAGGATGACCGACATGCCCTCGCCCTTCAGTGCCCGGATGGAGTTGGCCATCTCCTCGACGATGATGGGCGCCAGCCCCTCGGATGGTTCGTCGAGCAGCACGCAGCTCGGATTGCCCATCAGGGTGCGGGCGATGGTGAGCATCTGCTGTTCGCCGCCCGACATGCGCCCGCCCGGCCGCTCGCGCATGCGGGCGAGATTGGGGAACAGCTTGAACAGCTTCTCCTCGGTCCAGAGCGGCACGCCGGCGCGCGCCGCCTGGCGGCCGACTTCGAGATTCTCCATCACCGACAGCTCGGTGAAGATGCGCCGCTCCTCAGGCACGTAGCCGAGGCCGAGCCGCGCAATGCGATACGGCGGCAGGCGCTCGATGCGCTGGCCCGCGAAGCTCACCTCGCCGCGGGCCGGCGGCACCAGGCCCATGATCGCCTTCATGGCGGTCGACTTGCCGGCCCCGTTGCGGCCGAGCAGCGCCACGACCTCGCCCGCGCGCGCCTCCAGCGAGATGCCGTGCAGGATGTGGGCGCGGCCGTAGAAGGCGTGCAGGTCGTTGACCTGGAGCATCGCCGCGGCCATCAGTGCGCGCTTCCGAGATAGACCGCGCGCACATCGGGATTGGCGCGTACTTCCTGCGGCGTACCGCCGGCGATCAGCACGCCACGGTCGAGCACGATGATGCGGTCGGCCTGGGTGAAGACCACGTCCATGTCGTGCTCGGTGAACAGGACCGCGATGTTGCGCGCCCGCGCCAGCCGCGCCGTCAGCTCCATCAGCGCGACCCTCTCCTTGGGCGCCATGCCGGCGGTGGGTTCGTCCATCAGCAGCAGGCGCGGCTCGTTGGCGAGCGCAATGGCCAGTTCGACCCTCTTCAGGTCGCCATAGGCCAGCACGCCACAGGTCCGCTCCGCCTGGTCGAGCATGCCGACCTGGTCGAGCAGCGCGTCGGCCTCGGCGGCGAACGCTGCGCCGAAGCGCGACAGCAGCGAGCGCAGGCGGCCGGCATGGGAATAGAGCGCCATCTGCACGTTCTCGCGGACGCTGAGCGAGGCGAAGGTGGCGGTGATCTGGAAGGTGCGGCCGACGCCCAGCCGCCAGATGGCGCGCGGGCGCAGGCCCACGATGTCGCGGCCTTCGAGGCGCACGATGCCGGAGTCGGGTGCGAGCTGGCCGTTCAGCATGTTGAAGCACGTGCTCTTGCCCGCGCCGTTCGGCCCGATCAGCGCCAGCATCTCGCCGGCCGACACGGCGAAGGAGACGTCGGCCACCGCCTGCACGCCGCCGAACGCCTTGTGCAGGCCATCGACCTGGAGGACCGGATGGCTCATGCCCGCTGTTCCCGCCAGCGCGTGACCAGCGCCTTCAGGCCGCCGACCAATCCTTGCGGAAAGAGCAGCACGATCAGAAGGATCACGCCGCCCATGACGGCGCGCCAGAACTCGGTGTTGCGCGCCACCACGTCGCGCAGCCAGGTGAAGATGGCCGCGCCGACGACCGGGCCGGTCAAGGTCTCGACGCCGCCCAGCAGGACCATGATCAGCCCGTCGGTCGACTGCGCGATCGAGATGCTCGACGGCGAGATGCTGCCCTTGGAGAAGGCATAAACCGCGCCCGCGAGACCGGCCATCGCACCGACCAGCACGAAGGCCGCCCACTGGAAGCCGCGCAGGTCGATGCCGATCGCCTCGGCGCGCAACGGCGAATCGCGGCCGGCGCGCAGGGCGTAGCCGAACGGCGAGAACAGCACCCTCCACAGGAACACGATGCCGGCGCCGCACAGGACGAGCGCGAGATAGTAGTAGACCGTCTTGTCGGCGAGCCATGCCGCCGGCCAGACGCCGAACACGCCGTTGCTGCCGCCGGTGACGGAATCCCACTGGAAGACGATCGACCAGCTGATCTGCGCGAAGGCCAGAGTCAGCATTGCGAGATAGACGCCGGAGAGGCGCACGCAGAACCAGCCATAGACGATGGCGAAGGCGCCGGCGACCAGCGGCGCCAGCAGGAGTGCTGCTTCCATCGGCAGGCCGAAGCGCTTCAGCAGGAGCCCCGCCGCATAGGCGCCGATGCCGAAATAGGCGGCGTGGCCGAACGAGACCATGCCGGCCGGCCCCATGATGAAGTGCAGCGAGACCGAAAACAGCGCGAAGCAGACGATGTCGGTCAGCAGGATGGTGGCGTAGCGGTCGGCGACCAGCGGCACGAGGGCCAGCAGCGCCAGCCAGACCAGCGCGAAGGTCCACGACGGCACCTGCAGCGGCGGCGCCGGCTCAGAGGCGGCGCGCTGCGCGGCCTGCGGCTTGCCCAGCAGCCCGTAGGGCCGCACCACCAGCACCAGCGCCATGATCAGAAACTCGACCACCAGGGTAAGCTTGGAGAAGGACACCTCGAAGCCGAACCAGGTCACGGTGCCGATGCCGATGCAGAAGGCCTTGGCGACGCCGATGATGATGGCGGCCAGGAACGCGCCGCCGATGCTGCCCAGCCCGCCCACGACCGTGACCACGAAGGCGTCGGCGATGATGGCGAGGTCGAGCTCGAGATTGGCCGGCTCGCGCGGGATCTGCAGCGCACCGCCCAGTCCTGCCAGCAACGAACCCACGAAAAAGACAGAAGTGAAAAGCTTGGCCTGGTCGACGCCCAGCGCGCCGACCATTTCTCGATCCTGCGTCGCCGCCCGCACCAGCGCGCCCCAGCGCGTGCGCGTCAACAGCAGCCAGATCGCACCGAGCACGACCGGCCCGATGGCGATCAGCAGCAGGTCGTACGCCGGGATGCGGCGGCCCATGATCTCGACAGCCATCGTGAGCCCCGGCGCGCGCGGGCCGACCAAGTCCTCGGCACCCCAGGTGAAGAGCGCGATGTCCTTGATCACCAGCACGATCGCGAAGGTCGCCAGCAACTGGAACAGCTCCGGCGCACGGTAGATGCGCCGCAGCACCAGCACCTCGATCAGGACACCGACCAGCCCGACTGCCAGCGCCGACAGCGCAACGGCGCCCCAGAAACCCAGCGGCGTGCGGCCGAAGAACTCGATCAGCGAATAGGCGCCGTAGAGCCCCAGCATGTAGAGCGAACCGTGCGCGAAGTTCACGATCCGCGTGACGCCGAAGATCAGCGACAGGCCGGCCGACACCAGGAACAGCGACGCGGCCGCGGCCAGCCCGTTCAGGAGCTGGATGATGAAGGAAGCGAGGGTCACGCGATGGCCGAGGAAGAAAAAGATGTCATCCCGAGCACGGCGAGGGACCTTTCCGGACGCCTCAAAGGTCCCTCACTTCGTTCGGGATGACAGCTTTACCGTCAGTTCTTCGGCCGCATCTTCTGGACGTCGGCGTCGCTCGGCAGGGCGTCCTTGCCGTCGACGAAGCGCCAGTTCTTCATGTAGCCCTTGCCGTCCTTCACGCCGATCTGGCCAACATAGGCGCCCATGGTCGACTGATGGTCGATCGGCCGGTACTCGACCATGCCGAACGGCGTCATCAGCGTGAGCCCCTTCATGGCGGCGACCAGCTTCTCCTGGTCGAGCGAGCCCGCCTTCTTGATGGCTTCGGCGGCCGACATCACGGTCGCATAGCCCACCACCGAGCCCAGCCGCGGATAGTCCTTGAACTTCGCCTGGTAGGCGTTGAGGAACTTGGTGTGCTCGGGCGTTTTGAGTTCGCTCCACGGATAGCCGGTGACGTACCAGCCATCGGGCGACTCCTCCTTCAGCGGGTCGAGATATTCCGGCTCGCCGGCCAGGAGATTGAACACCTCGACGGCCTTGAACAGGCCGCGGGTCTGGCCCTCGCGCACGAACTTCGCGAGATCCGGACCGAACAGCGAGGAGAAGATCGCATCGGGCTTGGCGTCGGCCAGCGCCTGCGCGACCGTACCCGCGTCGATCTTGCCGAGCGGCGGCGCCTGCTCGGCGACGAACTCGACGTCAGGCTGCTTCTCCTTCAGGAGCTTCTTGAAGGCGGCCGTCGCCGACTGGCCGTATTCGTAGTTCGGATAGACGATCGCCCAGCGCTTCTTCTTGAGCTTGACCGCGTCGGGAATGAGCATCGCCGTCTGCATGTAGGTCGAGGTGCGCAGGCGGAACGTGTAGGCGTTACCCTGGTCCCAGACGATCTTGTCGGTCAGAGGCTCGGCGGCGATGAACAGCACCTTGCGCTGCTTGGCGAAGTCGGCGACGGCAAGGCCGACGTTCGAGGGGAAGGTGCCGATCAGGAACGCGGCGCCCTCGCGGCTCAGCAGCTCCTCGGCGACGCGGACGGCGTCACCGGGATTGCCATTGTCGTCGCGGCTCACGACCTCGATCTTGCGGCCGAGCACGCCGCCCGCCGCGTTCACTTCCTCGACCGCCAACTCGATGCCCTTCTTGTAGGGCTCGAGGAAGGCCGGGAAAACCTTGTAGCTGTTGAGCTCGCCGATCTTGATCGGTGCCTGCGCGGCGGCCGGTCCGACGAGCGACAGCGCCACGAGCGCGGCGGTGCCGGCAAGCAGGCGATTGCGGGTCAGCATGAGATCCCCCTCTTCGTTAAGTGAAACATTCCCTGTGAACCGACCCTAGCGAGGCCGGCCCCTCTCCCACAAGCATTCAGTCGGCGAAGCTCGACCGGGCCTGTATTCCCCAGTGACCGTCCTGACAGGTCACGATGTAGATCGTCTCGAAGGCGCCCAGCAGCGAGTTGTCCGCGCGCCAGCGGCTGAACTTCACCTTGAGGTGGACCTTGTCGCGCCCGACATGGATCGGCGTGCGCTCGTCCCACGTGCTGTGATGCCAGCCATCACCGGCGCGGGCGACGAAATCGCCCAGCTTGTAGTCGCCGTGGTTGGGCCAGACCACGACCTTGCCGCCGGCCAGCCGCACATGCGGGAAATTGCAGGCGGCGTTGACAGCCGGCTCGTCGTGGCGGTTCAGCCCGTCGATATAGGCGTCCATCACCTTCAAGGCGGCCGCGAGCGCGTCGTCGTTCATCGTTGCCCCCTGGTCATCGCTGACCATCCCCCAGCTTGATCTCGGCCGGCGTCAGCCCGCCCACCCTCGCATGAGGACGGCCACCCATCGAGGCGGCGACGATGAACACGATCTCGTCCGGCCGCGGCCCGTCGGGCACGCAGAACTCGATGGTGTCGAAATGGCTGCGCACATAGGCCGCCGTCACGTGATGCAGCGGAATGTCGATGCGCGCGCCAGCCGACGCGACCTTCACGGTCGAGGGCACGATCGACTTGGCGCCGCCCATGGCGTGACGAATGCCGAAGCCGCTGGGCTGATGCCACAGCGCGGCATGTTCCAGTTCACCGTTCAGGCCGACGATCGCGCCCTTGCCATAGGCTTCCAGTTCGGAGCCCCTGGCGCTCAGCATCTTCATCACCCGTTCGGTGAGATCGACCGCCAGCGGCTCCAGCGCCTTCATCATCGGCTGGATGTCGGCGACATGCCGGCCGGCATAGGGGTTGGCGATCACACCGCCGACCACGGCCTTGGTGACCGGCCGCGCCAGCGCCGGACCGAAGTCGTGGAGCGTCTCCTCGACCGTCGCCACGTATTTCCGGATTTTCACAAGGTCGCTCATCCCGCCTCCGACAGAGCAAGCGGCGTGCCGCCCGTTTCGAGTCTCCAATGTCCCCGCAACGACACGGCAGCGCTGTCGATCAGGCCACGGAGCCTGAGGCGGCGCGCTTCGGCGAGCCCGCGATCGAGCGCCGCGTCGATGGTTTCCAACGGCAGGTCGCCCACCGCGACCGTCACTAGCCGGTCGCCGAGGTCGCTGTCCGGATCGAGCGAACAGGCCGGCTGGCGCTCGATGGCCGGATGATCGGCATTCACCGCATTGGCGATCATCGTCGCCGCCGCATCGGCCGCCGCCGCCGTCGCCGCGAGCACCGTCGCACTGTCGGCAATGCCCCGGGAGAAGGACCGCCCGCCCCAGCCCGAAGTCGCGATGCCGCGCACCGGCCGGTCGTGCGTCAGCAGGGCCACGCCGTCTAATGAATAACGTTCCTCCCCATTCAAATGGGGAGGTGGCGGCGTCATCGCCGACGGAGGGGTCATACTGTGCACCGACAAGCATGACCCCATCGCCCCGTATGACGGGGCACTTCCCCATCTGAATGGGGAAGAGGTCGAATCCGCGAAGATGCCGGCGCGCAGCGACTGCCCGGGCGCGAGATGAAGGGCGATGTCGCCGCCGTCGTTCACATAGGCCTTGTCGAGGGTGCGGCCGCGGACCATCGCCTGAAGCATCTCGTCGGCGACGGCGCCGGCGACAGCCGCCATCGGCGTGATGAAGACCGTGCGATGCGGCCATACGGCTTCGGCCATGCGCCGGGCCACCGGCCCCTGCAGCAGCGGATAGGCCTGCGTCACCGGCCGGCGCAGCACCGCAAGCTCGCCCACCAGGGTCGGCAGCACATCGCCGAAGCGATCGATGGCCTGCGCATAGGCACGCTCGACCTCGTCCGCCGCGCCGAACGCCTCGACGATGAGGTCGATCGGACCGTGCTGCAGGTGCAGCCGTCCATCGCCGAGGCGGGCGGCGACGGCGCTCATTCGATACGCACCTTGTGGTGCGCCAGCACGCTTTCCAGCGTGACCGCACGCGAAGCGTAGCCGCCCAGCGCCGCATAATCGTCGGCGCGCAGGGTGAACTCGATCGGCGCCACCAGCGCCGGGGTCGGCACATAGCCGAACGAATTGGCCGGCATGCGCGCCACGTCGACCATCAGCGTTATGCCTCCGCCCGGCCAGATGAAGGCGGGCACGCCGCCCAGCGTGACCTTGGTGAGCGTGTCGCGCACCGACCGCGTCAGCCGCACCGGGTTCTCGGTGACGCCCGCGCGCAGCGAGCCCCCGGCGCCGGCCATGAACAGGACGGTGCAGAGCGCGGGCTCGCAATTCTCGGCAATGCGATCGACGACGTGACGCACCGGGACCGGCATCTCGGCCGGCTGTGGCTTCAATTCATTGTCGAGCGTGAACCACGCCGAATGCTCGCCGGTCGTCGAGACCATCAGCAGCTTCAGACCGGGCCAGGCCTGCTTCGGATCGATCTTCTCGATGATCTCCAGCGGGTCGCTGACATTGGTGCCGCCCCAGCCCAGTCCCGGCTCGGCGACCTGGAAGTAGCGGCCCGGCGTCGAGCGGCGGCCGCGCACGCGGATGCCGGCCGGCTTCATGTCGAGAAAGGCGCCGCCCTGATGCTCGCTCAGCACGCCGGTGATGTGGTCGTCGACAACGATCACCTCGTCGACATGGTCCTTCCATTGCGGCGCGAACATGCCGATGGCCGCCGAGCCGCAACCCACGCGCATGCGTTCCTCGAGAATGCCGTTCACGACCGGTGGCCGGTCGGCTTGCACGATCACCGTCGAGCCGCCGTCGATGCTGAGCTCGACGGCCTCGCGATTGCACAGCGCTAGCAGGGCGTCGCAGGTGACGACGCCCTCCTTCTTGCTGCCGCCGGTGAGGTGATGGACGCCGCCCAGCGACAGCATCTGCGAGCCGTACTCGGCCGTGGTGACGTGGCCCACCGCCTCACCCTTGACCCTCACCGCCGCCTGCTCGGGACCGAGATAGCGATCGGTGTCGATCTTCACCTTGACGCCGCAGTAGCTGAAGATCCCCTCGGTCACGACCGTGACCATGTCGACGCCGTCATGCTTCGACGAAACGATGAACGGCGCCGGCTTGTAGTCGGGATAGGTGGTGGTGGCGCCGATGCCGGTGACGAAGGCGCCCTCGCCCTTCCCGAGTTCGCCGCGCCACGCTTCGCTGCCCTCGACGAAGGCGACGCGGGCGAGATCGGGCTTGGCCAGCAGCAGCAGCGGATCGACCCGCACCAGCGCGCCGTTCTCGTTGGCGTAGCGGTCGCAGGCACCGGCTCGGCCGGGACGGATGCGGCAGAGGACGGGACAGGCGTCGCAGCGCACGATGCCGGCGCTACGTTCGGCCTCCGAGAGCGAGATGTCGTCGCTCATGATCTTGCTCTCTCTTGGGCGACAATGGCTTCGCGCAGACGGTGGGGCAGCAGCGGGACGCGGTGGGCGCGCACGCCGGTCGCATGATGGACCGCGCCCAGGATCGCCGGCGCCGTCGGCACCAGCGCCGGCTCGCCGATTCCCTTGGCGCCGGACGGACCCAGCGGCTCGCGGTCCTCGATCAGGATGCACTCGATCTCGGGGACATCGCCCACGGTCGGGATGAGATAGTCGTGCAGGTTCTCGGTACGGCCGGGCAGGTATTCCTCCATCAACGCGAGACCCAGCCCCTGCGCCACTCCACCCTGGATCTGGCCCTCGACGAGGGTCGGGTTGATCGCCCGGCCAACATCGTGTGCCGCCACGATGCGCAGGACCTTCACCGTGCCCAGCTCGACATCGACCTCGACTTCCGCCAGCTGGGCGGCGAACCCGTAGGTCGCGTAGGGCACGCCCTGGCCGTCGGCATCGAGCGGCGTGGTCGGCGGATCGAACGTGCCTTCGCCGATCAACGGACCGGCCGTGACGAGATCGATCGTCCGCACCACGGCGCCATCGCGCACCGAGAGCTTCGCGCTCTCGAGTGTCAGGGTCGCCCCCGGGCCGGCATTGGCCAGCCGCAGGATCTGCTGGCGGAGATCCTGGCCGGCTTTCTCTGCCGCCCTGCCCGACACGAAGGTCTGGCGCGAGGCCGAGGTCTTGCCGGCATCGGCGGTGAGATCGGTGTCGCCCGTCACCAGGGAGAAATGCGAGGCCGGCAGGCCGACCGCATCGGCGGCGATCTGGACCATGATCGTGTTGCTGCCCTGTCCGATGTCGAGCGCGCCGCTGTAGAGCGTGAGCGTGCCGGCCGGCGACAGCCCGACACGCATGCGCGAGGGGTTCGACATCGAGGTATTGCCGATGCCGTACCACATGCAGCCGACGCCGATGCCGCGCCGGCGCGGACCGCCGTGGGCATTGAAGGCAGCGATCGCCTCGTGGGCGGCCCGCCAATGCGGCCGCAGGGCGTCGAGGCATTGGGCGAGACCGGCGGAATGGGCGAGCGTCTGCCCCGTCGCAGTCGTGTCGCCGGCCCGCAGGGCGTTGCGATGGCGGAACTCCAACCGGTCGATGCCCAGCCGGTCGGCTAGTTCGTCCATCATCGCCTCGTGCGCGATGGCGGCCTGCGGCACGCCGAAGCCGCGAAAGGCGCCCGCGGGCGGGCCGTTGGTGAAGAAGGCCTCGCCCCAGGTCCGCACGTTGGGAATGGCATAAGGCCCCATCGCATGCACCGGCACGCGGTTGGCGACGGTCGGACCCCACGAGGCATAGGCGCCTGTATCGAAGGTCGCCGTCACGTCGCAGGCGAGAAGCTTGCCCTCGGCGTCGCACCCGAACCGGGCCTTCACTCGCGCCGGATGGCGCTTGGTGCTGGCGGCCATGCTTTCGGGCCGCGAATAGACCAGCGCCACCGGCCGGCCCAGCGTCCAGGCCGCGATGGCGATCAGCGGCTGGACCGACAGGTCGAGCTTGCCGCCGAAGCCGCCGCCGCAGGCGGTCGGGACGATGCGCACTGCCTCGGGCTTCAGACGCATCAGGTTCGCGACCTCGTCGCGGTCCATGTAGGGCGTCTGCGTGGTCGCGTGGATCTCGATGCGGTCGCCGACCCGCAACGCCCAGCCGGCCTCCGGTTCGATATAGGCGTGTTCGACGAAGGCGGTCTCGAACGTGCCTTCCGCCACGGCGGCGCACGCCTCGAAGGCGCTCGCAGCGTCGCCGCGCTTCACGCCGCCTTCGAGCAACAGGTTACCCGGCTTGTCGGCCTGGACCAGCGGCGCGTCGGCGGCCATCGCGGCATCTATGCCCACCACCGGCGGCTCCGGCATCCAGGTGATCGGCACTTCGTCGTCGCGGATGGCCATGACCTCCGCGCGCTCGCCGACCAGCGCGACCACCGCCTCGCCGCGATAGCGCACCAGACCGTCGGCCAGCACCGGCTGGTCCTTCACGTCGGGATAGATGCCATAGCCGTTGAACGGTACGTCCGCCGCCGTCAGCACCGCCGCAAGGCGTTGGCGCAAGGGGCCGAGATCGCCCAATTCGAAGCGCGCCCGCGCATGGGGCGAACGCACGACGCGAACCCACAGGGCATCCTTGGGAATGGCGTCGGCGCCAAAGACATCGCGGCCCGTGACCTTGACGTGCCCGTCGACGCGGACGATGCGGGCACCGACGGCTTCACCGGCCGGCGGCGCGGGCGCCGGCGCTCGTGCGACGACGTCCATCACCGCATCGACGATCTTGCCGTAGCCGGTGCAGCGGCAGAGCACGCCCCCCAGCGCATCCTCGACCTCGGCGCGCGTCGGCTTGCCGTTCTGCCGCACCAGCTCCTGCGCGGCCATCAGCATGCCCGGCGTGCAGATGCCGCACTGGGCCGCCCCATGATCGAGGAATGATTGCTGGAGGTCAGCAACAGCACTATCGCCGCTTTCGAGACCTTCGACCGTCTCGACGCTGCAGCCTTCCACCTGCCCCATGGCGACCAGGCAGGAACAGACCTGCCGCCCGTCGAGCAGGACCGTACAGGCGCCGCAATCGCCGGCGTCGCAGCCGATCTTGGTGCCGGTGACGCCGAGATCGTCGCGCAGCGCCGCGGCCAGTCGCGTGACCGGCGCGCCGTCCCAGTCCGTCTCGCGTCCATTGAGGGTGAACTGCAGTTTCACGCCGCCACCTCCGACAGGAGACGTCGCAGCAGGACCAGGGCCACTTCGCCGCGATAGCCCGCGCTGCCGCGCACATCATCGATCGGCGACAGCGGCGCTAGATGGCGGGGCTCGACCCGTTCACCCAGGTGCGCGTCAACCGGCACACCGACCAGCGTTCGTTCGAGGTCCGGCAGGCGTTGCGCCACCGGCGAGCAGGCGCCGACGGCGATACGCGCCGCCGCGACCGTTCGATTGCTAACCTCCACGACGACCGAGGCCATCGCGATCGAGATCACGAGATAGCGGCGGGCGCCCAGTTTGAGGAACGCGCTGCGGGCCTCGTGTTTCGGACGCGGAACATGAAGGGCCGTGACGAGCTCGCCGGGCAGCAGCGCCGTCTTGCGCACGCCAGTGACGAAGGCGCCGAGCGGCAGGCGGCGAGCGCCGTCGCGGCTCGCCACCTCGACTTCGGCATCGAGGGCCAGCAGGGGCGGTACGCCATCGGCGGCCGGCGAGGCGTTGCAGATGTTTCCCGCGATCGTGCCGGCATTCTGGATCTGCCGGCCGCCGACCTCGCGCGCCGCCTGCTTCAGCCCGTCGAACAGGGGAGGCAGGCCGGCTTCGACCAGTTCGCTCCAGGTCGTCGTGGCGCCCAGGCGCCAGCCGTCGGCGGTTTCGGAAATGCCGCGAAGGGCCGCAATTGCCCCGATGTCGAGAATGTCTTCGGTGACGGGCCGTCCGACTCGGGCAGGATAGAAGTCGGTCCCGCCCGCAAGCACCATGAAGGGTCGGGTCAGTGCCTGGAGAGCCTCTTCAAGGCCTCGGGGTCGGAGATAGGCGCCCATATCGTTCGTGTACGTACGATGACACAGGACACGTACGAGTCAAACGATTGAGTCGGATTCAGATGATTCGCGACAGGAGTTCGAGGAGCTGCTTCTGCTCCTGGGCGTTGAGCGGCTTCAGCGTCTCGCGCGACACGGCCGGTCCGTTGAGCAGGAGCTTGTTGACCAGCTTCTGGCCTTCGGTGGTGAGACTGAGCAGGGTGCGACGGGCATCGCCGGGATCGGGGCGCGAATCGACGAGGCCCCGTTCCTTCAGCCGGCGCACCACGCCCTGCATGGTGGCCTTGTCCATGCCCACAAGGCGACCGAGGAGGTTCTGCGACAGCTCGGTATATTCATCGAGCTTCGCCAGGCTCGAATACTGCGTCGGTGTGATGTTGGGGTCGCCGATGCCGACCTGGAAGATCGCGCTGGCGCGCTGATGCGCGCGACGCAGCAGATAACCGATCTGGTCTTCGATACGATAGGGTCGTGAGGCAGCGCTCGATGCCGCTTTCGGCTCGTGCTGTTTTTTTGCGACGTTGCTCCGCATCGCCCCCCCGGCTTGCTGCCTCTTGGCTACACCGGCGAAGCGCGTCGCACAACGGTCACATAACACTCTTTATCGAAGGTGAATGATCGGATCATCGATTCGCTCGCGCGATGCCGAAGGCGCGAACTTTTCGAGGTCCTGCAACCCGGAGCGTTTCCAAGCGGCGCAATGCCCGAGTCGGCCGCGCGGAGAATCGCGAGCCGGTTCTCATCTATCAAGCGCCTTCAAGGATTTACGGCGATGTTTTGCGACGCAATGGCTGGAACGATGACGCAGCCCCATGGCGATGTCAGTGTGACCGTACATTCATTCAACACAGGACAGGCAAATGCCCGGCGCGCTCGAAGGCATCAGGATCGTCGATCTCACGAACATCATCCTCGGCCCTTACGGCACGATGCTGCTGGCCGACCAGGGCGCCGACGTGATCAAGGTCGAGGCACCGGAGGGCGACGCGGTGCGTCACATCGGCAAACCCGGCAAGACACCGGGGATGGGACCGACCTATCTCTATGTGAACCGCAACAAGCGATCGCTCTGCCTCGATCTCAAGAACAAGGACGCGCGCGCCGCCCTGCTCAAGGTCGTGGCAACGGCCGATGCCTTCGTCCATGCGCTGCGACCGCAGGCCATCAAGTCGCTGGGACTGGACTACGAGGAGATCCGCAAGGTGAAGCCCGACATCGTCTATGTCGGCGCCTATGGCTATTCGGCCGAAGGTCCTTACGGAAAACTGCCGGCCTATGACGATGCCATCCAGGCGCGCTTCGGCATCGCCGACCTCATGGGCCGCGCCGCCGGCGACGACGTCCCGAAATATCCGCCGACCATCATCGCCGACAAGACGGTGGGCCTCACCTTCGCCTTCTCGACCCTTTCGGCCCTGATGCACCGCCAGCGCACCGGCGAGGGACAGTTCGTCGAGGTGCCGATGTTCGAGACCATGTCGGCCTGGCTGCTGGTCGAGCATCTGTGGGAGCGGACCTTCAGCGACGAGGGCGAGGTCGGCTACACGCGCCTGCTGGCCCGCACCCGCAAGCCCTACCGCACGCTCGACGGCTGGATGGCGATCCTGCCCTACAACGACAAGCACTGGCGCAACTTCTTCGAGCTGGTCGGCCGCTCCGAGGTGCTGCAGGACCCGCGCTATTCGACCATCAACGCGCGCTCGATGCATATCGGCGACATGTACGCCATGGTCGAGGCGATTGCGCCGTCGAAGACCACGGCCGAATGGGTGAAGCTGCTCGACGAGGCACAGATCCCCAACGCGCCGGTGTCCAAGCCGGCCGACCTGTTCGAGGACCCTCACCTGATCTGGCGCAAGCTGTTCAAGAAGTATCCGCACCCGTCGGAAGGCGAGATCATGATGGTCGAGCCGCCGATGACCATGAGCAAGACACCGCCTTCGATCCGCACCATGGCGCCGCTGCAGGGGCAGGATTCCCGTGCCGTGCTGGCCGAGGCGGGCGTCACCGCCGCCGACATCGAGGCGCTGAAGACGTCCGGCGCGCTTATCGAGCCGTCATAGTCCCGGCGGATCTTTCGACGGCCAGTTCGGCGGCGGCGAGATCTTCCAGCGCCGCCCCGACCGACTTGAACAAGGTAATCGAGGCAGCATCGCCGGTCGCGCGGCCGGGCTGCTGGCCGCGGGCCAGTTCGAACAGGTCGCCGATCACATGCGCCTCTCCGATGGCGCCGCTGGCGATGGCCTGGACGACGTCGCCGCCTTCCTTCAGCGCACCGGCGCGCGTGTCGACGTAGAGGCGGGCCCGCTGCACCGCGCGGTCGTCGCTCTCGCGCATCTGGGGTGTGTAGGCTCCGACCAGATCGATATGTTGCCCTTCGCGCAGCCACTCGCCCTCGACCAGGGGCGCCTTGGAGAGCGTGGCACAGGAAATGATGTCGGCCTCCCGTACGGCGGCCTTGCGGTCGCTGACCGCCCGGACCCCGACCGCACGACCGATCGCGGCCGGCAGGGTCGCTGAAAGCCGGGCCGCCAGCGTCTCGGCCTGCGCCGGCGTACGGCCCCAGATGGCCACCTCCGAGATCGGCCGCATTTTGGCGTGCACCCGGATCAGCTCGGGTGCCAGCGCGCCGGTGCCGATCATCAGCAGGCGCGAGGCATCGGGCCGCGACAGGTAGCGCGAAGCGAGGCCGGAGGCGCAGGCGGTGCGCCGCTTGGTCAGCATCGTGCCGTCGAGCAGCGCCAGCGTGGCGCCGGTCGTGCCGTCGAGCAGCAGGTACTGGCCGTAGATCGACGGCAACGCGCGCTTGCCGTTGTCGGGGAACACCGTCACGACCTTGACGCCGACATGGGCGGACGGGCCCGTGGTCCAGGCCGGCATCAGGAGCAGCATCGCATCGGCCGAGCCCGCGCCGAGCGCCTCCTTGATCGGATGGTGGTGCCGGACCGGCATCTCGCAGCCCGCGCGAAACAGCGCGTCGAGCCGGTCGATCAGGGCGATGTCATCCAGGGCGGCGTCGATCTCGGACGCCGAGAGAACCTTCACGAAAGCGGGCCGCGCGCGGCGCGGGAACCGAGTTCGGGCGCGACCAGTGCGCTCTGACGCTCCAGCGCCCGCTGGTCGCGGGGCGCCAGACCGGCCGGCGCCGCAGCCTGCTGCGCTGTCTGCACGGCCTTGAGGCGCGCCACCTCACGATCCAGGCGAGCGGCCTCGCCACCCGCCTCACGCGCACGGCGGCGATGATGCCGGCCGGCCCACCAGCCCATGCTCAGTCCCGCCAGGACACCCAGCATCAGCATGGCGATGACCAGCAGATAGACCGGCAGCACGATGATGTGCGGCAGCGGCCACAGCGCGAGCTGCACGAGCTGGGTATTGCTGACGGCCACCAGCACGCCGATCAGGATGAACACCAGGAAAAGGATGCGGGAGAGGATTTTCATGCGGGGTGGAGAATGCCACACCGCGCCCCTGCGACGCGAGGCGAACGATCAGGCCGGGGTTACTTCTTGTCGTCGTCCGCGGACTCGGGCGGCAGCAGGCCGGCGGCGCGCGCGGCCTCCTTGTTCAGCCGGTCGCGCAGGTCCTTGCCGGTCTTGAAATAGGGCACGCGCTTGGAGGCCACCGCGACCTGCTCGCCGGTGCGCGGATTGCGGCCGGTGCGCGGATCGCGCTTTTTCACGGAGAATGCCCCGAAGCCGCGCAATTCGACCCGGTGACCGGAAGCCAGCGCCTTGGAGATCTCGTCGAACACGGTGGCGACGATCCGCTCGACGTCCCTCTGGTAGAGGTGCGGATTCCGGGCCGCCAGGCGGGCAATCAGCTCGGACTTGGTCATCGCGTTTCCATGAACGGGGCGATTCAGCCCCAGAGCACAATGATTAAGTCCTTGATATTAAACTCAATAACGGGATCGTCAAGCCTAAGTCCTTGAAACCAAAAGAAAAGGCCGACCCTTGCGGGCCGGCCCTTCCGTAAACCATGAGAAACCGGCTTACTTTTCGTCGCCGGCTTCGGCCTTCTTCTTGAGGGCCGCGCCCAGGATGTCGCCCAGGCTGGCGCCGGAGTCAGACGAACCGAAGTCGGCCATCGCCTTCTTCTCCTCGTCGAGCTCGCGGGCCTTGACCGACAGCACGACCCGGCGCGAGGCCTTGTCGATGTTGGTGATCTTGGCATCGAGCTTGTCGCCGATCGCGTAGCGGTCGGGACGCTGCTCGGAGCGGTCGCGGCTGAGCTCGGTCTTGCGGATGAAACCCGGGATGCCGTCCTGCACCGTGACTTCGATGCCATTGTCCTGGATGCCGGCCACAATGACCGTGACGACGTCACCCTTCTTGGCAACCACACCGACTGCCTCGAACGGGTCGTTGGCAAGCTGCTTGATGCCGAGCGAGATGCGCTCCTTGTCCATGTCGACGTCGAGGACCTTGACCTTGACCTGGTCGCCCTTCTTGAAGTCGCGGATCGCCTCCTCGCCGGCCTTGTCCCAGCTCAGGTCGCTGAGATGGACCATGCCGTCGATGTCGCCGGGCAGGCCCACGAACAGGCCGAACTCGGTGATGTTGCGGACCTCGCCCTCGAGTTCCGTACCGGCCGGGAACTGCTCGGCGAAGCTCTCCCACGGGTTGGCCATGCACTGCTTGAGGCCGAGCGAGATGCGGCGCTTGGACATGTCGACGTCCAGCACCATCACTTCGACTTCCTGCGAAGTCGACACGATCTTGCCGGGGTGCACGTTCTTCTTGGTCCAGCTCATCTCCGAGACGTGGACCAGACCCTCGACACCCGGCTCCAGCTCGACGAACGCGCCGTAGTCGGTGATGTTGGTGACGCGGCCCTTGAGCTTGAGGTTGACCGGGTACTTCGCACCAGCACCGTCCCACGGATCGCTCATCAGCTGCTTCATGCCGAGCGAGATACGCTGCGTCTCGGGATTGAAGCGGACGACCTGCACCTTGACCTGCTGGCCGATGGTGAGGGCTTCCGACGGATGGTTGATGCGCTTCCAGGCGATGTCGGTGACATGGAGCAGGCCGTCGACGCCGCCCAGATCCACGAACGCGCCGTAGTCGGTGATGTTCTTGACGACGCCGTCGAGCACCTGGCCCTCGGACAGCGCGCCCATCAGGCGCGTACGGTCTTCGGCGCGGGTCTCTTCCATGACGGCGCGACGCGACACGACGATGTTGCCGCGGCGGCGGTCCATCTTGAGGATCGCGAACTGCTGAGCCTGGCCCATCAGCGGGCCGACATCGCGCACCGGGCGCACGTCGACCTGGCTGCCCGGCAGGAAGGCCACGGCGCCCGACAGGTCGACCGTGAAGCCACCCTTCACGCGGCCGAAGATCGTGCCCATGACACGTTCCTGGTCGGTGAACGCCTTCTCGAGAACGGTCCAGGCCTCTTCGCGGCGAGCCTTGTCGCGCGACAGGACGGCCTCGCCCTCCTTGTTTTCCATGCGGTCGACGAAGATGTCGACGGTGTCGCCTTCCTTGACCTCGGGGGCCCCGGTGCCGCCGTTGGCGAACTCACGCAGGGCGACGCGGCCCTCGGACTTCAAGCCGACGTCGATGGTGACGAAATCGTTGGCGATGCGAATGACGCGGCCCTTGACGACCTGTCCTTCGAAGCTCGTCGAACCGCCCAGCGATTCGTCGAGTAGTGCTGCGAACTCGTCGCTCGACGTGTCGTTCGCGGGTTTACGGAGGGCGCTGCCCTTTGCCATGTAGACTCTCCATCATCGATCCCGGGACCCTTGTCCCGTCGGCCAACCGGTTAAGTCCGGCGGATCCACTGCCTTTGAAAACACCGACGCAAGGACGACACGTCCCGGCGCAATCGCCGCTGAAAATCTTCGATCTTCCGGCGGCGACTTACGGCCCGGAAGATCGAAAGCCCTTGCGCTCGATGAATGCCAAAGCCGCGGCGAAAGCCGCATCGGCATCCATGTCGCTGGTATCGAGGTGGAAAGCATCGGGTGCGGCTTTAAGAGGTGCTGCCGCCCGTTCGCTGTCGCGACGGTCCCGCTCCGCCATCTCGGCAAGAACGCGCGGCTTTATAGTGTCCACCCCCTTGGCGCGCAACTCCCGGTACCGCCGTTCCGCCCGCGCCTCGGCGCTGGCCGTCACGAACAGCTTTATTGGAGCCCCAGGGCAGATCACGGTACCCACGTCCCGCCCGTCGAGCACCGCCCCGGAGGCCTGACTCGCGAATTTCTTCTGGAAATCCAACAGCTTGGCCCGGACCTCCGGCAGCGCTGCGACCTTCGAGGCAGCCTGGCCCGCCACGTCGGTGCGCAACTCGGGATTCCCGAGATCGGCCGGCTCCAGCCCGGCGGCAACCTCTTCCGGCGGTCGGCCGGTCTGTTCCGCCTTCAGCCCGACCGCCCGGTAGAGCAAGCCGGTATCGAGATGGGGCAGGCCGAAATGAGCCGCCAGGCGTCGTGCCAGCGTGCCCTTGCCGGCCGCCGAAGGCCCGTCGATGGCGATGATGGGGGCAATGACGGTGCCAACCACGGGCTTCGTCACGCCGCCTCGATCCGGGCCCCGAGGGCGCCCATCAGGCGGGCGAAGCCGGGGAAGCTGGTGTCGATCGGCGAGCCGTCGTCGACCGCCACGCCCTCGCGCGAGGCCAGCCCCAGCACGAGGAACGCCATGGCGATGCGATGATCGAGATGGGTGACGACCGTCCCGCCGCCCGCCGGTGTCGCGCCGGTACCGTGCACGAACAGCGTGTCGGCGCCCATCTCGTGGCTGACGCCGTTGACCGTCAGCCCGGCCGAGACGCTGGCCAACCGGTCGCTTTCCTTGGCCCGCAGCTCGGCCAGGCCCAGCATCCGCGTGGTGCCGCGGGCGCAGGCGGCCGCGACGGCCAGGATCGGATACTCGTCGATCATCGAGGGCGCGCGCTCCGGGGGCACCTCGACGCCGGTCAGCTCGCTGCCCCTGACGCGCAGGTCTGCCACCGGCTCGCCGCCGACCTCGCGGCGATTCTCCTCTGTGATGTCGGCGCCCATCTCGCGCAGCGTGTCGTAGAGGCCGGCGCGCAGCGGGTTGAGGCCGACATTCTCGACCGTCACGTCGCTGCCCGGCCGGATCGCCGCCGCCACGACGGCGAAGGCCGCCGACGAGGGATCGCCCGGCACGACGATGTCGCGCGCCTTGAGTTCGGGCCAGCCGACCACGGTGATGCGCTTGCCGCCGCCCTCGGCCGGACCGACCCGCACCTCGGCACCGAAATGGCGCAGCATGCGCTCGGTATGGTCGCGCGTGGCCTCGGGCTCGATCACGGTGGTCTCGCCCGCCGTGTTGAGGCCCGCCAGCAGGATCGCGCTCTTGACCTGGGCCGAGGCCACAGGGAGGCGGTACTCGATCGGCACCATCTCGTCGGTACCGACGATGGCGAGCGGCATGCGGCCGCCCTCGCGCGCCTCGAAGCGGGCGCCCATCTGCGACAGCGGTACGATGACCCGCTGCATCGGACGGCGGCGCAGCGAGGCGTCGCCGGTCATGAAGCTGGTGAAGCGGTGGCTGGCCAGGATGCCCGAGAGCAGCCGCGCCGAGGTGCCGGAATTGCCGAGGTCGAGCACATTGTCGGGCTCGCGCGCGCCGCCGACGCCAAATCCGCGCACGCGCCATGCACCGCCGCCTTCATGGTCGACCTGCGCGCCCAGCGCCCGCAGGGCGGCGGCGGTGGCGAGCACGTCCTCGCCTTCCAGCAGGCCGGTGATCTTCGTTTCGCCCAGCGCAAGCGCGCCGAACATCAGGGAGCGATGGGAGACCGACTTGTCGCCGGGCGCCCGGACGCGTCCCTGCAACCGGTCCACGGGACGGGCGATCAGCTTGGCCGGAGCGGCGTGAGCGGACAGGGCGGACTCCACGGCAGAGGGTCGGACGGAAGGCCGCACGGCGGCGCGGCGCCGTCCTAGCACGCCGGAATTTGGTTTTGACAGGGTGAAAGACGCGTGACATACGCCCTCCCTCGCGGCCCGTTCGGCCGATTCCAGCTTATTTGCAGGAGATTCAGCGTGGTCAAAGCAAGCTGGGGCACCAAACGCACCTGCCAGAGCTGTGCAGCGCGCTTCTACGACCTGAACAAGAGCCCGATCAAATGCCCGAAGTGCGGGCGTGAGCACGATCGCGAGGACTTCGTGAAGGTCCGCCGGGGTCGCGGCGCCGCCGCGGCGACGGCAGCAGCGGCAGCCGCCGCGGCAGCGGCAGCGGCCAAGGCAGCGGCCGCCAAGAAGAAGGTGGACGATCTGGACGGCGACGACTTGCCCGATGCGGACGGCGACGACGCGCTGGCGGCGGACGACCTGGACGATGACGAGGACGATATCGAGGTTGAGGTCGAAGTCGACGATAAGGGAGAAGGCGACCGCTAGAGGCAGTTGCAAGCGCGCGAGGCATTAATTATACCTCCCGCCTTCCCAAGGATTTCGGGGCCATAGCTCAGCTGGGAGAGCGCTACAATGGCATTGTAGAGGTCAACGGTTCGATCCCGTTTGGCTCCACCAATAAAAACAAGGGGTTAGCTGGAAACGGCTGACCCCTTCGTTTTTCCGGGGACACATAGGGGACACGCCACGAGCGTATTCGCTCCCTCTGTTCCGAAGACAGTTCCTTGCCCTATGGTTGCGACGGGGAGAGGGATTATGACATCCGAGTTTTGCCCGGCAGGCAGCACTTCCGTAGAAACTACGAATCTTTTTGCTGCATTCTTCGCAATTAAGTTGCTCGGAAGACTCTGGCCAACTTGCGAGGCCATTCCTATTTTAGTCCCAACACGGCCAGCCCCTCTGCGCTCGAAAGAGCGTAAGGGCTGGTTTTCGTTTGGGCGCCCTTAGATGGCGCTTCTCTCTTACCACAAGCCTTTCGTCACCATTCCTTCGCAGGTTTCGCTACTGCAGAGCCGTGGAATGGCCATTACCGATGCTGCGCGTGCCGAAGCTTATTTGGAGCGCGTGGGCTACTATCGGCTGAGTGGCTACTGGCATCCTTTCCGCAAGAGCAGGCTCTCGAACGGCACCCGCATTGTTGAGGACCAGTTCACAGTCGGCACCGCTTTTTCGGACATAGTCGCGCTCTACGTTTTCGACAAGAAGTTACGTCTCCTCTTTCTGGATGCGATCGAGCGCATTGAAGTCGGGCTTAGGGTCGGCATCGCCCTGCAGTTGGGTCAACGCGATGCATGGGCTCACCGAAAAACCTCGGAGATCGACGCCAAGTTTCTCCAGCAACATTATTCGGGTCAATGCAGCAAGCACCAGCACTGGCTCGTTCGCGTCGACGACCTAGCCGCGCGCTCTCACGAAGACTTCGCAAAGCACTTCATGGCGAATTATTCGGATCCACTCCCGCTATGGATGTCCATCGAGCTATGGGACTTCGGCCTTATGTCCACATTTCTAGCGGGCATGAAGTACGTAGATCAGGAGGCGTTAGCAAAGAAGTACGGTGTCCCACGCCCCGACCTGTTGGAGTCTTGGACCCGCAGCATCAATCACGTGAGAAACATTTGCGCGCACCACAGCCGTCTATGGAATCGATCGCCGGCGGACCAACCGCGTATTCCCCGGACCGGAGAAATCCCTGATCTGGATCATTTGAGAGCGTCCAACCAGCAGCAGACGCGCCTCTACGCTGTTGCGGCAGTAATTCAATACCTTCTCCGAACTATCAACCCTGGCTCAAGCTGGGGCGCCCGCGTTGCCCAACTGATAGAAACGTTTCCCGTACTTCCCACGGGAATGGGCATCGAACGCGCCGGATTTCCCAAGCAGTGGCAACAACTGCCGCTGTGGGCACCTCCCGTACCGACTTCCCAAAGTGCGGCGCCATGACCTTTCTACTCAAGGAAGCGTCGTCGAATGTTTTCGAATCGATGAGCCGGTTACACCGCACCCGACGATCTAATTCGGCGCTCGCACGTCCCGCAGCGCCCGATTGAAGAAATGTCGCGTAGCCTTGTCTCGTGCGTCCTTGTCGGTCAGCACGATATTCTGCATTTCCTTGTCGCGCTGAAACATGCGGATAGCGCCCTGGAAGAAGGCTTGTGCGAAGGCCGAATAGACTACGTCCGGCGGGTTATTGCGCAGCATGTCGGCCAGATCGGTGCTGAGGATCTCGCGATTGACTTGCTCGAAGCGCACGATGTCAGCCTCTGAGAAGTCGGTACCGTGGCGATCATTGAAGGCCTTGACGATCTCCGACAGCTCCTTCTTCTCGTCCTCGGTGTAAGGCTTGGCCCCAAACTCGCTGATCGGCTGGAGCGGCGCGCCATCGCCGGGCTGCAGGGACGCCTTGCCCTGCTCCTTCTGCTCCACCTTGAACGCATGCAAGCGCAGCATGTCGTCCGTGATCTCGATCTCGGCCGGTACCTCCCGGTTTGGCAATAGCCGCGCCAGCCATGCACCGTAGGCGTAGAGCTTTTCCAGGCCGGTATCTGCCAGCGTCATGATCTGGGCGACGAAGCTGTAGAAGCGCATGAAGCTGCGCAACAGCTGGCGGAACTCTTCTTGCCGGCCCTCGTCGCCATCGGCCTCGAAGCGCCCGACTGACTGTTTGACGAGTCCTTCAAGCTGCGCGCGGTCGCCCGCCGTCAGCGCGCCCTTGTAGAACGTCTTTGCAAAGCGCTCGATCTCCTCCTTGTCGAGATAGCCGAACTTGAAGAGCCGCCCTTCCAGATCATAGACAAGGTTGGGATCGGAATTGGCCTCCAGCGCCGTCACCTCGAAGTAGGGCCGGAACGCCTCCTGGATCTCCTCTACGGTGTTCTGGAAGTCGAGGATGTAGATCTGGTCCTTGTCGTTCGTCGTTCGATTGAGGCGCGACAAAGTCTGCACCGCCTGCAGTCCCGCCAGTTTGCGATCGACATACATGGCGCAGAGTTTGGGCTGGTCGAAGCCGGTCTGATATTTTTCGGCAACGATCAGAATCTGAAACTGGTCTGGATAGGGCGTACCGTCCGGCCTGAATCCGTCGAAGCGGCCGGGAAGCTCGGTCTCGGAAAAGCCGTTGAGACCGGCTTCGGTGTAGGTCTCGCCTTCATTGACCAGCTCGCCGGAAAACGCGACCAGCGCCTTCAGGTCGGTGTATCCCTGCGCCTGGATGTAGTCGCGAACCCCAAAATAGTAGCGCAGGGCGTGATCCCGGCTGCCGGTCACGATCATGGCTTTTGCCTGCCCGTTCAGCATCGCCATGACATGCCGGCGGTAGTGCTCGACGATGATCTCGACCTTCTGGCCGATCGCAGTTGGATGCAGGTTCGCGTAGCGCGCCACCCGGCGCTGTCCGCGCCGCCCACTGAGTTCGGGATCATCCTCGATCGCCTTTTCGAGCTCGTAGTAGGCTCGATAGGTCATGTAGTTCTGGAGAACGTCCAGAATGAAGCCCTCCTCGATGGCCTGCCGCATCGAGTACAGATGGAACGGGTGGGGCAGCCCGTCCGTGCCCTTGATGCCGAAGCGCTCCAGCGTGACGTTGCGCGGCGTTGCCGTGAAGGCGAAGAAGCTGACGTTCGCCTGCGGCCCGCGGGCCTTCTGGAACGCGGCGACGATGTCTTCGATGTCCTCGCTCGATGTCGCCTCACGGGTCAGCGCATCGGTCAGGGCCTGCGCGGACTTGCCCGACTGGCTGCTGTGCGCCTCATCGACGATCACCGCGAAGGTCCGGCCGCTTTGCCCCGAGATCTCCTTCAGGTGATCGGTCGAGAATTTCTGGATAGTCGTGACTATGATGCGCGCGCCCTTGGCAATGGCCTCCTTCAGCTGGCGCGAGGTTCCATCAATTCTGTGCACGACGCCTTGCGTCTGCTCGAACTGAGAGACCGTTTCCTGCAGTTGCCGGTCGAGCACGATCCGGTCAGTGACGATGATCGCGGTATCGAACACCGGCTTGTCCGCAGCGTCGTGCAGGTTGATGGCATGGTGCGCCAGCCAGCCGATCGTGTTCGACTTGCCTGAGCCGGCCGAGTGTTGAACGAGGTAGTTGCTTCCTGCCCTGTGCTTCTGCGCGTGGGCCATCATGCGACGCACTGCGTCCAGTTGCTGGAAACGGGGGAAGATCAGCGTCTCGGTCTTGCCTGCCGTCTCAAGATGGATGAATCGGCCGATGATATCGAGGAGAACCGCGCGAGAAAAAATGGCGTCGCCCCATGGCCCCGGGCGATAGAGATAGGCGACCCGAAAGTCACCCTCGACATCGGAGTTGCCCGCGCCGCCGTTGCGGCCGCGGTTGAACGGCAGGAAGCGCGTCTTGCCGTTCTGAAGCCGGGTCGTCATTGAGACGTTGTCTTCGTCCAGCGCAAAGTGCACCAGCGCGCCACGCTTGAAGGTCAGCAACGGCTCGCCCGCCGGTGAGCGATCCTGACGGTACTGCTTTTCGGCGTGGCGAAAGGTCGTACCTGTGAGGAGGTTCTTGGCCTCTATCGTGGCGAAAGGCAGCCCATTGACGAACAAGACAACGTCCAATCGGCCGTCATTCTTCTGGCTGTATTCGACCTCCTTCATCACCGACAGGATGTTGGCCTCGTACTCGGCAACACGCTTGGGCTCCAGCGCGCTCGCCGGCCTGAAGTAGCAGAGCCGGAATTGGATGCCAGGCACGATCTTGATGCCCTGGCGCAGGACATCGAGCACGCCCCGGTCCTTCAGCGCCTTGCCGAGCTGGGCGAAGAATGTGTCCTCGGCAGACGTGGCATAGTGCGCCAAGAGCTTCGCCCACTCCCCCGCCTGCGTGTCCTGGACGAAGCGCAGGGCCAAAGCACGGTCGACCGCCAGCGCACGGTCGTAGTCTGTCTTGGGGTCACGCCTTTGGTAACCCTCAGTCTCGACAAGCTGGTCAATCAGGCAATCCTGAAGCACTTGCTCTTTGTGAAGGTTGTGAGTCGAGATCGTCATGCGGACATCGCCTCCCGTACCTCGTCCAGTCGCTGATCGGTGGCGCCGCGTCGGCGCCAAGTGGGGACGTCAATCTGGCCGGTCACAGCGGCGGTGATCAGGGCGGCACGAAACTCGCGGAGGCGTTCTATCGATCTCTGTGTAGTCAGTGAGACACACTCATTCGCCGCCAAAATTGCGCTACAGAACTTCGCACGGGCGATCTGCGCTTCAATTGCGATGTAGGGAAAACGGAAATCAGCGATTTGATCCGCGCTAATGTGCGGGACGCTCACTCCAGTAAGCTCCGGCTCGAAGTATCCAAGAAACCTCTTGCTGGACAGCAGCAGCTTTAGAAAGTCCTTCGCTAGAGTCTTGAGAGGAACGATTTTACAAACCCGCTGCAAGAGCAGGGATGGAACATCGGCAGTCGTTAGCTCAGCAACTCGGACCCCCCCCGAAATCCAAGGACGATCCATTCCCATCACAACGTCGCCTACCGCGAGCCGAAACCTTTCCAGGCCTCCGGCCAGATCATGCGGCCAATAGACGACGTCGTCCCATTTAACTGCGCCCGGCGACACGTTTGCGCCACGCAACAGACGAATGTCGCTTTCGATGGCACTGAAATTCGCGCTTGAGAATGCATAGCCAGGAATAATCTTGGCGTGGCGACCGAGCTTCGACGGCGTGGTACTCGCTGAGACTGCTTCTTCGATTGCAGCCAGGGATCGCTCATTCAGTAGAGCGATCAACTGCTGCTTCTTCTCGATGAGCCTAGCGATGCGGGCGGTCTCGCGGTCGAGGAAATCCGAGATGACAATCTGATTGGCCCGGTCAGGAATCCAAACATCACTGCGAAATAGAGCAGCATCGTCCAGATTTTGAATCCCGGTGTTCTGCTTCACAAATTGAATTGAGAAGCCGCTCATGTATTGAGCTACCAGGAGGTATAGGAGGAATCGCGGGCAGATTGAGTGGTTGGGACGCACTCTGGCAACGAAGTTGGAGGTAACAAATGGCCCCTCACCAGAAAACATGACGACCCGTCCAACCGGTGTTTTCTCCCCGCCTCCTGATTTTTCTATTACGAGGTCACCTTGCTTAAGTTTGAGCTGACGGAACTGGTCTGCGCCAAAAGAGCGAATGGTCGGGTTGGAGAGGTCTAACCGCAAACGAGGCCAGTCGAAGTCGGCGACACGTACGCAGACACAGTCAATTTGGTCAGTGCCGGCTTCGCCGCCCCATGCGCCATTCTTTGATCCCTCAATCAGGAATCTTAGAGGAACTCGCCTCCATCCTGGCGGCTCGCCTTGGAAGAACGTAGTCATGCCGCCACCTCATTCAGCAGCGCGGCAATCTCGGCCTCCAAAGCCTTCAGCTCAGCGTCGATTTCCTCCAGTGGGCGCGGCGGAACGTAGCGATAGAAGTAGCGATTGAAGTTGATCTCGTAGCCCACGCGCCCCACTGCGCCATCGCGGCCGTCGCGGTAGCTCTCGTCTACCCAGGCGTCGGACACGTAGGGCGTCACTTCGCGCGCCACGTAGTCCCGCCACTCCTCCTTGAGCGGCACCCGCTCGTGGTCGCGCAGCTCGGAATCAGGCTCGGGCCGACCGTCGGAGTCGGTGCAGATGCTGCCCTCCTCGTCCCGCTCCGACAGAGCCGACAGCATCGCCTTGCGGACCGGCGTGCTGATCTTCATGCTCCCGGCCTTCTGCGCTTTGGTCAGCGCCTTTTCGAAGGCCTCACGATCGCGGAACAGCGCGTCACCCAAGCCGAGAAGGGCATCACTGATCGCCTGACGCTCGTCCCCGGGCAGCTTTTGGAACGCTTTCTCGTCTCGCAGCCGGGCCATGCGCTCGCGGCTGACCTGGAAATTCAGACGCAAGGGCCGCTCAACGCGGATTTCGCGATAGCCGAAGTCGGTCGTGTCGAAGAGCTTGGAATACTCGCCGTACCCGCCGCTGCCGTTCAGCATTTCGGCGTAGATGCGGACAAGCTCCTTACGTGCCTCCTCAGGGATTTCCCGTCGCTTGGACCCCAGCGACTTGCGCATGGGTTTCCAGAAGCGCTCGCCGCTGGCGTCGATAAGCTGCACCTTGCCACGCCGCGCCTTGGGTTTGCGGTTGGTCAGAAGCCACACATAAGTCTGGATGCCAGTGTTGTAGAACAGGTCGGTCGGCAGGGCGACGATGGCCTCGACCCAATCGTTTTCCAGCACCCAGCGGCGGATCTCGCTTTCGCCTGAGCCCGCCCCGCCGGTGAAGAGAGGCGAGCCGTTCATGACGATGCCGATGCGCGAGCCGGTCTCATCGTCGCGCATCTTGGAAATCATGTGCTGCAGGAACAGGAGCTGCCCGTCGGAGATCCGCGGCAACCCGGCGCCAAAGCGGCCGTCGAGGCCTAGCGCCTCGGCCTCGTCTCGGATCGGCTCCTGATACTTCTTCCAGTCCACGCCATAAGGCGGGTTGGACAGCATGTAGTGGAAGGTCTTGCCCTTGTGGGTGTCGTTCGTCAGGGTGTTGCCGAAGGCGATCTGTTCAGGGTCGTGGCCGGTCACCAGCATGTCCGACTTGCAGATGCCGAAGGACTCGCCGTTCAGCTCCTGCCCGAACAGCTCGACGCGGATCGAGGGGTTGAACTCCTTCAGCGCCTCCTCGGTCAACGCCAGCATGCCGCCGGTGCCGCAGGCGGGGTCGTAGACCTGCCGGATGATGCCTTTGCCGGTCAGCTTGGTGTCGTCGTTGGCGATCAACAGCTCGACGATAAGACGGATCACCTCGCGCGGGGTAAAGTGCTCGCCGGCCGTCTCGTTCGAGATTTCCGAGAAGCGGCGGATCAGGTCCTCAAACAGGTAGCCCATGTCGACGCTGCTGACCTTATCCGAGTGCAGGTCGATCTCCGTGAAGCGCTCGAAGGCATTCCAGAGGATGCCGGCCTCCTTCAAACGCTTGAGCTGGTCAGTGAACAGGAACTTGTCGAGGATGATGTCGCGGACGTTGGCCGAGAACTTGGTGATGTAGTTGACCAGGTTGTCGTGCAATTGCGCGGGGTCCTGGCCCTTGAGGCTGGTGAAGGTAAGCTTCGACAGGTTGTAGACCTTCACGTTTCCGCCCACGGCGCCGAACAGGATCATGTCCCGAGTTGCGTCATCGACACCTTTGGGCAGGTCTTTCGCGGCCGTCAGCACCGCGCTCTTCGACGATTCCAGGATGCAATCCAGTCGGCGCAACACCACGAATGGCAAGATGACCTTGCCGTACTCGGACTGCTTGAAATCCCCTCGCAGAATTTCGGCGATCGACCAGACGAATCCGCTTAGAGACTGAATTTCCGCTCTTGCCACTGTCATTCCCCCAACACACAGCCTGTATGCCAACGCCGTCAGCGGCAACCCTCAACTCTTCTTTGCGAGTAGTCCGGCAACGCTGTTCAGCCAGCCCCCGTCAAAGCGGGCATTGTAGCAATCGAACCGGTCTGCGAGCCGATCGTAGGTCCGCCAGCGCATCCATTTGGGCTTGGGCGGCGGCCCATCGCGCCAGTTTCCCTCGCCTTCAAGCCTGCGGAAGATTTTCGTCGCCTGGCGCTGAGCCCGTCCCATCGCATCCTCCCGCTGTGAAGCGTAGCCCAGCCGGTAAGCCTGACGGCTGTAGAAGCGGGACCCGCCCAGCGGCAGGTACAACTTCATCGTCTTTCGGAAACTATTGGGGCACTCGAACCACCAACGGCTGCCGCCGAGCGGCTGCGGCGTCCTGAGCAGCCGAACCCTGTAGCGATGGATGGTCCGGTCTCCGTTCCGGGGGCGATGCACCAACTCGAAAAAGGCGTCGTGCTCGCGGGTCGTATCGATCTGGAAGACCACTGGAAAGGGTTTGCCGTCGACCCACAATCGCCACCGCAACGTCCCCTTAATGCCGCTGCGCAGGCCCGCGCGCAGCAGATTGGTGGTGCTCAGCACGATAGAAGCACATGCATCCGAAGTAGGATTACCGCCCACCCGGCCAGATCGAGAACCGCCCAAACGCTCCTCGCTGATTTTCCTAAATTTGGTGGCTAACTTAGCATTACTCGTTGAAATCATTCAATTTTCTGGGACGGCGATTCCTCACCAGTCAGCCTGAATTTGTGGGCGATTTCGGCACAGCATCGACCCACCAGTTGGTCGTGCTCCTGTTTCAGGCGCTCGAAAGTCCGCCACCGCATCCACTTCGGCTTCCAGCCGTCCCCGTTGAGGAACCCGGGCTCCCAGCCAAGCCGCAGCCGAATCCTGTCCGCCTTCCGTGCAGCCCGATCACCAGGACCTTCGCGCGTACTGGCATATGCCAAGCGATGGCAGTGACGGCAGGCGAATATCCGGCCGCCATAGAGGACCGCCACACGGCGCCCGCAACCCGACGCCGGGCACATGAACCACGGCCGGCGGCCGCCCAAATGGCAGCGGGTCCAGCTAAGGCCTACAGGGTAGCGTTCGTCCGCCCAGCCGCCGCCCTGGCTGCTATGCCGGTAAGTCAGGATCAGCCTGTCCGACTCGGTCCGAAGGCCGATCGAAGCGACCACCTTGTCTCGTCGCAGCCACTGCCAGCTCCCGAAAAAACCGGGCCGTAAGGCGCCCCTGGCCGCAAGGCGCCGAATATCGAGGCCACGCAGATCCTCGGTCGAGGACCTAGCACCGTGGCGCCAGCGATTGCCGCTGCCGATTCCACCCATTGGATTATTCCGAAATCATTAGGCTAACCGACACACCCATCGCTCCATCGCGGACTTCAGATTTTCCTGAGAGTTGAGGCTACCGTGGCTGTTCTTTTCCATTTTCAGGGAAAGATTTCGTCCCGACCCAGGCAGCCAAGCTGCATGAGCTTTCCAGGGAGAAGACACGACATCGCGAGCGCGCGACGCTCGGCTTTGGGGCAGGCCCCGCGCCGCGCCTCGCTCATGTCCGGGTCCACTCATGCGCACCCATACCCAGTGGTTATATTAGCGGTCGGTGGCAGAACCGATGCAGGGTGCGCCAAGGCCCCTGACGGGTTCTGACGCCGAACCATACAAGGACGCTGGGTCCTGAAAGCGATCCGTCGCGCAGTGTGACGGTTCGGTACGGGAACCGCGTTTTGTTTTTCGGTTCGGCTTCAGAACCGGACCGGGCTTCCATTGCCTCCAGGCATTTGTTGGTGGGTTTCCATCAACGCCCTTGTCCGTCACGGCCCAGGTCGAGGCCAATCGGCCATACCACTGCCCCTTGCGCGTACAGACGACGAACCCCTTTTCGACCAGCTCGGCAAGCGCCGCGAGCACGGTTGCCTTGCCCATGTGCAGCAGGCGGGCCGCTTCCTCGATACTGAGGATCAGCTTCCCGTTGTTGTGGCCATGGAAGCGGCATCGCAGCTCGATAAACACCTTCACGGCAGAGCCCCCTAGCGAACGCCACGCTGTGCTCTGCAGCATCGGATAGGAGAGAGGGGCGTATTGCTCCACCTTCTCCCTGACGTCCTTCCGTCCTCTTCGCGCTCTATAGGCCATTGGCGACTATCCCTGAGACTGCAGCAACGCCTCGCGCTCGCGTTGTCCACCGCTGGCGAGCCACCGCGTCCACCCGCCGTTAGACTCGTTCGGAGGTATGCCGCTTGGGGGCCGTCGTCTTGCTGGCCACCCAAGCAAGGAGATCGGCGGGCTTGTAGAGCGGCCTTCGCCCGAAAGACTCGAACACAGGCCCACCGCCAACCGTCGCGTACTTGTTCAAGGTGGCATAGGCGACCCGGTATCCCCTTTCGGTCAGGAAGGCTGCCGCTTCCGTCCGGGTAAGTCGACGTTCCGTTTCCGTGTGCATCGTTTGCTCTCGAAAAAGCCGGACAGCGCCGGCGCGCGAGAGCAACCTAGCGACGCTGCGCAAGAAATCAGGTGTGCAAGCCGTTCGCCAACGACGAACCGTTTGGACGGGCGCTCTAGCGCTTGGGGCGTTCCATCATCAGCTCGTCTTTCCCGTTGGATAGCGCCGCCCGGATCTTCTCGCCCTCTCGCACCCAAAGGCTGGCTGCGGCGCTTGGCGTGAACTGACGAAGCCGCTTTGCCGCCTGACCATCCGTCCCCTGATCGGTAAAAAAACCCAGCTCGCCCATGCCAGCAATAATTTTCAGGCGGATAAAGTCGACGGCCCTCACAAATGGGCCGTTCTCGTTTGGCCTGGTCTTGGGGGGTTCAACGCCATAAGCCGACTGCAGCAGGCGGGCCACCGCTTGCAGGAGAAAGACGTTCTGGGCCTGACGCGGGTTGAGTCGCGACCGGCCATTGCTGGCCTGCTCTTGATACTGTCCGGCTGCATATTCAGCGGTCTTCTTGAGAAGCCACAAGGCAGACGGCACACGATCGAGCGATTCCCAGATATCGTCACCTAATCCCAAGAAGCGGATATGATGCTCGTTGATGCCGGTGTCCGTGCCGATATTCGTCAGTACGATGCGTGTCTGCAGCAGCATCTGCCGCTCGGGATAGCCCATATCGGGCGTGCCCAGGTTTTCCAAGAGGCTCCCCAGGTCGCGCACCAGCGCCCGGCACCATTCGGCGGTCTTGCTGTCTGATGTCGGGGCATGGTGGAAGGCAAAGCGAAGGAAGAAATCCTCCGCGATGAAGTTGAGTTGGTCCGCCGCCCGCCCAGGCTCTACCAGCAAGGTAGCCCCGACGACCTCCTGAAGCTGGGAAGCATCCCGCTCTTTGAAGAAATCGCAGGAGCCTCGCATGGTGATTTGCGCCGGGACGGGAATAAGGCGCGAGCGGGCCTTTGCTTTGACGGGTCGAGGCACGGCACCTCCGCAAGGTGCATCCGCAGGATGGGTGACGCGGCGGTCCCATGCGGTTGGGACGTTCGGCGGCCAGACCTAGCCGCGCCAGAAGCGAGCTTACCAGTAGCCCGCACCTACCGCGATTGTCCCCGCTCCCCGGTTTTCACGGTCGCCTATGAGGCACCGGCTACTCGTCCTTATCGGACCGCTCTAGAGGAAGGGCTGCAAGGATTGCAGCCAATCTCGCCTCGGCCCTCGCGTTCGCTTCGTTGCTGGATTTGGTGGGCGGTAGCGCACCCGCCGGCCGCAGCATCACTTTTCCCGTGATCGGGCTAACATCGTCGCGCCGGCGCCGCCGTTGGCCGGGGTCCTGGGGGCTTCGCATTCCAAGAGGATTCGCCAGTTGGTCCGGCAATGGCAAGCGCCAAGGCCAACCGGCCCGGATTATCGCATAACCTGCATTACGGAAAATTGTTTTTCTTTTAATATCAGCGAGTTATGAAGTTTCTGGGATTCTTTTCCGGATCGACTTCTATCTACCCTGAGACGGGAGCGCCCGCCCCATGAGGGAGCGGGCGCCGGGCGTCGTTATTCGTCGCAGCAGGGCATTGCGTCTTCGCAGCAAGGCCCGCCATCGCAGCAGTCCGCTGCGTGAGCCGCTGTTCCGAAGGCGAACAGCAGGACGAGAGTCGAAAGAAGTGTGCGTAGCATGTTGTTCTCCGTTGAGTTTGAGAATGGTTGGACGACGGAGACGGATCAGCGGGGAGGCGGTTCGGCCGGGACCGGGCTAACGCCGGTCGTTTCCGAGGCGACGTGCACGGACCAGGCCGTCGTGACGACCAGATTTCTGGCGGGCCGTGGGCTTCCCGTTGGAACACCGACCTGACAGCCGGGACAGGCGACGCCACCCCCGATGGCCGGTTGTTCGTCGCAGCATGAGCACGGAACACGCTCGGCATGCGCGGGCGTCACCGTCGTCAGGACAACGGCGGGAAGGGCCACCCAAAGGCCCGCCGCGACGAAGGCCAGAATCGCGAGGAAATTTTTAAAGAACCCGGACACCGGTCTAGCGTATCGCGGCCCGGCCTACCTGTCAGGTGTAGGCATAGACAGAAGCGGGGCCGGTGCCGCAAAGGTTACCGGGGGCAGCGCACCACGGGAAGTCGCTACGGCGTGCGTAGCTTCATGACCTTTCCTGCCGCGCTTGGTGCCGCAGGTGCAACTGCCAAGCGCGGTGATGTCCGATCCGCGACGGCGCGGACTGGAGCGAGTATACCGCTGGTCGTTGACGCCCGCGTATGACCCCAGCCCTTTGCCCACCAGCTAGAGCGAGTCAAACCTCGCAACCCACTTACCTCATTCCTAGACGGCTAAGTGCCTAGTGTATCGGCCACATTGAGCAATTGAGACACCGCCGTAAGCACCTGCGCTGGCGCAAACGGCTTTGGGACCAATATGCTGTTCGGCACCCCCAATGATGACCATTCCTGACCTTCGGACCCGGTCATATAGACCACGGCCAGATCCGGCTTCAGCTCTCTAGCGTGCCTCGCCACCTCCCAACCTGTGACATCTGCACCAAGCTTTATGTCGGTCACGAGGGCCCGAACCTCCTGAGCCCGGGCGTCGAGGACGGCAATTGCGTCCTTGGCCGTCGACGCCAGTTCGACTGCGAACCCACCATCCTCGAATGACGCTTGCAGAATGTTGCGAATGTCCTCTTGATCTTCAGCAATCAGAACAAGAACAGATGATTTGTCCACACCAATTCCCCCAAGCACCTGCCCACAAACTCTTAAAAGACTTCCCTAGCAGCGAGGGAAAACGACACGAGCGCAGCTAAGTTCCCCCTGCGCATTTCACAACAATGTCATAACCTCACTAAGCGGATCAGCAAGATCGCGTCGTCGGGTGCCGGCTTCTGCAGCTGAATCGCCTCCTCTGCCGGGGCATCGAGCCACTGCTCGGCCTCTTCCTTCGTGCGAATAAGGACAGGCATCGCCTTCTCGTGAATCGGCTCGGCGACGCCGTTCGGCTCGGTCGTCAGGAACGAGAACAGCAGGTGCTTAGGGATGAAACCGGGGGCGGAAGATCTGACGCGTAGAAGAACGGCAACTTTCTGCCGCGTGCATGCAACCGATTAGACTAGACTCCCGCTTCGGTTGTACCGACTGTACTCGCTCAGCACCGCCCTATTACCGCGCCTTCAGCGAAGGGGCTTGGCTATGGATTTATTGAAGCTCACGGAGCGGGCCACTCGCGTCCTCGAATATTGCGAGAGACTGCAGTCAGACCCAGCCAGCGAACACTACCGTCTAGAACTGGAGGCGGCGCTTGCCGCGTTTGCGACGTCCCGGCCCGCGTCTCCACCTATCATGGTCGGGCTCTTCAACCAGGCAATAGCCTTGGGCGATGGGGTGGTCTTTCGCATTGCCGAAGCCCGTAAGTCGTCTACCCCGGAAGCACTCGATGCGATTCGGCGCGCGGTGTTGTCGTTGCGCGTCTGCACATTCGATTTGTATGGAGCATCGCTCCGCAGGGGATCCGGTCGACCGGGCTCGGTGAACGTGCATCGGGCGGAGGTTCGCCGCGATTTAGCGCGCCCTATTGACCGGCCCCCAGGCAGTTGGCGTCGGGACTGAACGAACCAGAAAGATAGGCAAGAATTAGCCCGCCAGCCGCCGGCCTGTATCCGTGAAGCAGATGCTGTGCCTAGCGTACGCTATCTGTTTTGAAAGTTCGCTAGATTTGATGATCTCGTGCCTTGGGGAGACCATCGGCAGTGGATCCCAGCGCTGTCCCGCTCGTCTCAGCATGGGGAGGATTCATGAGCGATGTGGAAAGCCGAGTAGCTGAAATTATCGTTGCCATCCTTGGAATGCCGCACGACGAGATCAAGTCAACCTCTCGCTTTCGCGAGGATCTGGAGGCAGACAGCCTCGAGGTCATCGACATGATCATGTCTGTTGAGGATGGTTTTGGCATCGTAGTCCCGGACGAGAAGGCCGGAATCTTGCTCACCGTTAGCGATCTTGTCGCCCATATTAAGGCGGCCCAAAGCGCCTGACCGACGGAGTCGGCCGCTTACCGCGATACCGGTACCGACTATCGCCTCCAGATTTGGAGCGGCCACCACTTCACCGCAATGGAACCGACAGGGTTCCGGGGCGTAGCCCACTATGGCGGTAGCATTTCGGCAGTGACGATCAAAAGGGCCGTCCTATGGACACTATCGGTGATCGCGTCAGACAAACCATCGCGGACAAACTCAAGCTACCTGCCTCCGCCCTCACGGACGAAGCTCGGTTCGTGGAGGACCTGAAGGCGACGAGCCTCGATACCATTGAAGTGGTCATGGCGGTGGAAGATCAATTTGACGTCGAGATTTCCGATGCGGATGCTGGCAACCTACAGAGCGTTGGCGATCTCATCGCCCACATTAAGGCGAAGCGGTTTTCTTAGCTCCGACCCGTCGAGCCTACGCAACCGCCCTCCTTATCGCTCCCGGCATTCGTGCGCCAAAAGATCGGTTCGGCCGCGTTCCAAGCTCACGTAATAGAGTGTTTGCTCGTTCTCAGCGTTGAGAAAACCTGGACCAACAGTGAAACCCAGTCGATCGATCAACCGTCGCAGAGGATCCCGTCTGCCACTTCAAGCGGCTCGCCCCGAGAGCGCAACGCTAGCGGGCAGCATTCCGACCTCCGAGACCATGTTCAATCTGGCCGCACGCTGGTCCTGAACCACCTTCACGGATCTTGCCGGCCTCATGCCGAAGAAAATCTAGCGACTGTCGCGGACCACCCAGCCCTTGACCTGTCTCAAGGAGCGTCACGCCGCCAGCCTGTATTCTCGAAAGGTGGCGCCGAACCGCCGCCAATCGAAGGATGTTGTGCATGACCAATGTTACGACGTTGCGCGCCAAGCCAATGGTCCCCGAACTGGCCCGTCCCGTGCACTCGGTGCCGGCCGACGACCTGGTCGCCGCCGGCAAGCGCTTGCGTGACACGGTTCCGCGCGCGAGCCAAGGCCAATGGAAGCGCCCCAGAGACCGTCGCGATCCGCTGGAGATTCTCCAGGTCTCCGACGAGGGACGTCAGATCGATCTCCTCCCGATCCGCTACGGCCGCATGCTGCAATCCCCTTTCACCTTCTATCGAGGGGCAGCCGCCGTGATGGCCGCTGACCTTGCGGCCACTCCCTCGACGGCCGTTCACGTGCAGGCCTGTGGCGACTGCCATCTTCTGAACTTTGGCGGCTTTGCCACACCCGAGCGCAGCATCAACTTCGACATCAACGATTTCGACGAGACCCTGCCGGCGCCCTGGGAATGGGACCTCAAGCGTCTGGTCGCCTCGTTCGTGCTGGCGGCGCGGTCAAACGGACTGTCGGAAGCGGCGGGTCGGGAGGCGGCGGTGGCCGCGGCCCGAAGCTATCGCGAGCGCCTGCGCGAGGTTGCCGAGATGAGCCCGCTTGAGGCCTGGTACACCAAGATCGGACCAGAGGAGCTTTTCAGCCTGACCGACGACCCGCAGATCCGGAAACGCGTGCAGCGCCGGATCGAGGCGGCGCAGGAAGAGCGCTCGGCCGACATTGATTTTCCCAAGCTGGCGGAAATGGTCGGCGGCCAAGTGCAGATCAAGGACCAACCTCCCCTGATCTTCCATCCCGAGTTCGCGCGCGCGGAAGGCTTCAGGGAGGCGGTGAACAAGGCCTTCGCGGGCTACCGAGATACGCTCTCGGACGATCGCAAGGCGCTGCTCGACCGCTATCGCCTGGTCGACGTCGCCATGAAGGTGGTCGGTATTGGCAGCGTCGGCCGATACTGCTCGATCGGCCTGTTGATGTCGTCCTCGAACCAGCCGCTGTTCCTCCAGTTCAAGGAGGCCGTACCTTCAGTCTTGGAGCCCCATGTCGGCAAGAGCGGCTACGGTCATGCCGGGCAGCGCGTGGTCCAGGGCCAGCGCTTGATGCAGTCGTCGTCAGACATCTTCCTGGGCTGGACGACGGGACTGCGGGGCAACGACCTCTACGTTCGCCAGCTTCGTGACGCGAAGATCAAACCGCTGGTCGAGACCTTCGATCGGAAGATGCTGGTGCTCTTCGGCAAGGCTTGCGGCTGGGCCCTGGCGCGGGCGCACGGGCGCGCCAGCCATCCGTGGCTGATCGCGGGCTACCTCGGCCGGAGCGAGGCCTTCGACGAAGCCATGGCAACATTCGCGGTGAGCTATGCCGACCAGACCGAGCGCGACCATGCGCTGCTGAAGGCGGCGGTCTCCGCAGGCCGGATCAAGGTCCATCTCGAAGAGGACCGGTAGCGCGTGCGCGGGCCATGACTCTCGACATCGACAACTACTCCCTCCTGGTCATCTTCCTGATCAGCCTGGTGCTGATCCTCTGTGCCGGCGAAGCGGGCCATTGGCTCGGCGTGCGGGCCGCCCGCAAGGGCGCGGCCGTGGTATCGACCCTCGAAGGCGCCATCCTAGGCCTGCTGGCGCTCATGATCGGGTTCACCTTCTCGATGGCCCTGTCGCGCTTCGAAGCGCGGCGCGACGCGGCCGTGACCGAGGCGGCCGCCATCGGCACGACGGCGCTGCGCGCCCGCCTGCTGCCCGCGCCGCACGACCGCACTTCCGTGAAGCTACTGCGCGAGTACGTCCAGATACGCCTCGATCTCGCCCGCGGCTCCGTCGGCCGCGCCGAGTTCGACCAGGCGATCGCCCGGTCCAACCTCCTGCAGGAGGCGCTCTGGCAGCAGGCCTAGGCGGTGGCGGCCCGCGACAATGCGATGGTGCCGACCGGCCTCTTCATCCAGTCGCTGAACGAGATGATCGACGACCAGGAGAAGCGCCTGTCGGCGATGACCAACCGCCTGCCCCTCGTCGTCGTCGCCGCCCTCTATGCCGTATGCATCATGGGCATTGGCTTCGCCGGCTACGGCAGCGGCGTCGAATCGAAGCGGACGCGGGTGCCCGTCCACATCACCGGCATCCTCGTGGCGGCGATGGTCCTGCTGATCCTCGACCTCGATCGGCCGGGCAGCGGCTTCATCCGGGTGAGCCAGCAGCCCCTGGCCAATGCGGCCGCCACGATCGACGCCTTCCCGACCGGCGGGCCATGACGCCGCCGGTGCCGCTGACGCGCGGCAGGCTGCGCACGCCACGGGCGGCGGCGGTCGCCGGCATCCTGTTCTCCGGCCTGCTGATCGCCGCCTTCCTGCTGTTCCTGTCGGCGGTACCGAGAGACTCGCTGGAGCACGGCACCTGGCTCGCCACCGGCCTCGACCGGGTCGTGCTGGCGATCAACCTGATCCCGTTCGCCGGCGTCGCCTTCCTGTGGTTCATCGGCGTGGTGCGCGACCGCCTGGCCGAGGCGGAGGACCGGTTGTTCGCGACGGTCTTCCTGGGCAGCGGACTTCTCTTCCTCGTCCTGATGTTCGCGGCCACCGCGGTGTTCGGGGCCATCGTGCTCGTGCACGTCGCCCATCCGGAGGCGCTGCGCGACTCGCCCGCTTTCGCCCTGGCGCGGGCCTTCGCCTACACGCTGGTCAACGTCTATGCGATTCGGATGGCGGGCGTCTTCATGCTGATCACCTCGACGATCGCGCTCCGCACCGCCTTCATCGCACGCTGGATGGCGGCACCCGGGTTCGCGATGGGACTCTTCCTGCTGTTCGCCAGCCCCTGGATCGACTGGAGCTTCATCGCTTTTCCGATATGGGCCCTGCTGATCAGCCTCTACCTGCTGATCACCAACATGAGGAACGATGCTGCAGGATGACCCGGCGGGCGGGCGGGCCCGTCGGCGAAGCCGTTGCCCCCTCCGTCCATGCCCGATCGGCGGCACAGGCTTAGTGAGGCGTCAGATTAGCCGACTTGATTCATTCAAGCGCTTGCCGCGAATGAGAATCCGAATGCCTCCAATTGCCGGCCTTGTTTCCCCCGCAATACAAGATGCTGCGCGCATGACCGCGCAATCGCGCGAGCACAGAATGGGAACTGGCATCGACCAGCATGGAGGTGACCTCTCGCGCTCAGCGTCGTTATCAGATGGCACTGCAAAGAGGTCTGAAGACTTTGGCCAACCTTGCATCCTTTGCTGATCCCTCTTCGTTACCGATCGGGGTCGCGAAGTACCCCGGGGCGTAGCATCATTTTTCCCATGATCTTCCGAACATCGACGTGACGTTCTCCCTATTGTCGCTACCGGCAAGCGCGCCTGCCAGACGACGGGAAGTCCGGTCCGCCACTGCGCGCACCGGGTCGAGCTGCAGGTGAGCATATCGCTGAGTCGTCGACGCTTGGGTATGGCCCAACACCTTGCCCACCAGGTAGAGCGAGTCCCCATCTGCGACCGCGAAGCTGGCGAAGCCGTGGCGAAGATCGTGCAGCCGCACCCCCTCCAGCCCGGCCAGCTTGACGAGTTTACGCCAGATCGCCGGCACCCCAAGGTGATAGCCCTTCCCTCTCGTAGCCGGAAAAACCCATGTCGAGGCGGCGGAGCGCGGCAACTTGGCCAGCACGTCCAGCGCAGGCGCCCCCAGCGGGATGATCTTCGCCCCCGTCTTGGAATCGGGGAGCCGCAACGCCCCGCGTTCGAAGTCGACGTAATCCCAGCGGAGGGAGGCAATTTCGGTCCGTCGCGCACCGGTCAGGATCAGCAGGCGGACGATGGCCAAGCTACTGCGGTTGGCCCCCTGCCGCTCAAGTGTGGCCATTGCCTCGCCCAGCCTCGCCAACTCCTCCCCGGACAGAAAGCGCTCGCGCTTGGTCAGCTTGTTGAGGCGCACGCCCTTGGCGGGGTTGTCGGCCCGCATCCCTCGCCCCACGGCCCAGGACAGCATGCCAGCCAAGACCACCGTGGCCCGCCACGCCGTCCCGGAACCGCCCCGGACACGCAACCGCCCCCGCTTCCGGGCGCCATTGCCCTCCGCCTTGGTCTTGCCATCCGTAACGGCCCGCTGAAAACGCTGCACGTCCGCCATTGTCACCGATGACAGGGATTTCCTGCCCAGGATCGGCACGACATGGCGGCGGAGGTTGCTGGCGTCGATTTCCCAGCTGGAGGCTTTCTTGGTCGGCTTGTCGGCCGGCCCGTCCGCCAGATACCGCTCCACCAGCTGGGTGATGGTCAGGTCCGCCCGCTCCGCGTGGCGATCCGCCGATGGATCTTCGCCCTTGGAAGCACCCGCCAAGGCGTTCCGGGCCCGCTGACGGGCTTCCTCGGGGGTCAGCACTCCGACCTTGCCCAAGGCCAGCTTTCGCGTCCTGCCGGCCTTGTTTCGGTACTGGACGACCCAGGTAAGCACGCCGGATGGCTTCGCCCTCAGTCCGAAGCCCATGAGGTCGCTATCCCGATAGAGCGTATCGGTCGTGACGGGCTCCAGCGCGTCGACAAATCGCTTCGTGAGCTTGGGCAAGGCAGCCTCCGCAAAGAGCTGCCCCGATGGTCCAATTTGGCCGGGGACACACCGGGGACACACACGGCGGAAATTGCCCGCCATTTCCGCTGTTTACCATTACAAGCCGAAAGAGGCCACAACATAAGGGTTTTATTGAGCTCATCTACGCCGGGAAAGCGCGGGGACACTCGGGAAAACCCGGCAAAATTACAATGGCATTGTAGAGGTCAACGGTTCGATCCCGTTTGGCTCCACCAACTAAAACAAGGGCTCAGTCGGAAACGACTGGGCCCTTCGTTTTTCCAGGGACACGGCGACTTCAGTTCACCAGTTCGCAGGCTTGACGATGGGTGTTCCGTTAGGTCGGGACACAGGATCGGGCAACTGCGATGCCGCCAGGTCTGAAGGCGTGACATGGCGTACGAACGTGATCGGCCTCCACGAGCTGGTCCGAAGTTAAGGTGATTGGAAGCCGTCGTTTGAAGCCAGCGTGAGCATTGCCCTCGCCCACGCCGGCCGCAGCATCACTTTCCCCGTGATCGGACTGACATCGGCGCGGCGGAGACACCTTTGGCTTGTGTCTTGAGGGCTACGCATTCCAGAGCATTTCCCGCGCGCGAGAACTGACAAGCGGGAAAGCCCGAGCCGGCCGGAGTTGTCGAATAAAGGGCAAAAGGAGTTTCAGTGCTTGTGCCCAGTCAATATTTACTCGCTATATGTGCAAGTAACTCTTTGGGGACTCGCAGATGGCAACGATTATTCAAACGACGGATACGCACGTCTCGACCAGCCCCGCGTACACGCTAAACCCTGGCGACTATTTCTACCAAGTAGCCGGCATCAATTTGACCACAACTGATGGGAGTCTTCCGGCCATCCTCGCGACCGGAAATGGAACCGTCGACATCCACGGCACAGTATTTTCGCCGAACGTTGCGATCGGCGGACCTCTCACAGCGGTGATCATCGCATCTGGCGCCGATGTCACCGGCGGTTCGACCGGTCTGCAGACACTCAACACAAGTACTCAAAACCACTACGCGATCAACGGGAGCCTGACTGGAGGAACATACGGCCTCAATTCCTCGGGCTCGAACATGCTTTATCTGCACGTCGGAGCGACCGGTATCGTGACCGGGTTAGACTCGAACGGCATAAATCTGAATCATGACACCGTGTTCGCTTCCATCGATGGCAGCGTGTCCGGCGTGCAGGGCATCGGGCAGTCGTCCACCAACGGCTTCTTCGTACTCAACATGACTGCGGGCGCGAAGGCCACGGCCACGTCTTCCTATGGCATCAATTTCGCCAATAGCGGCTACCTGGCGATCAATGGACAAGTAGCCGGCACAACCGGCATCGGCAGCACAACGGTTCAACAAGTTACGATCACGGTAGGTACCAGCGGCAGCGCCGCCGGGTCGTGGGGTGACGGTATTTCTTTCATGTCGCAGTCGGCAACGATTGCGATCAATGGCGACGTGAACGGTTCGTTCAATGGTCTGCGCGGTGCGGCGAGCATGGGCACGAGCAGCATTGCGGTCGGTGCGGACGGCTTTGTCAGCGGTGGCTACTACGGCATTTACGTGGACAACAACGCGACCGTCAGTGTCGCAGGCACTGTGAGCGGCATCAATTCCTGGGGCATCCAGACCGGGACATACAGCGAGGCCGGCGAAATCTATGTCCATGCCGGTGGTCTCGTCACGGGCGGCGGCGGATCCAGCGGCGGCGCCGTCAGAACCCGTGGCACGCATGTCATCACCAATGACGGAACGATCTCGTCGACAGACGGGGTCGGCGTACTCGCCGACGGTGCTGGCTACCTGCTCAATACCGGGATCATCTCGGGCAGCACGGTCGGCATCCTCTATACCGATACCTTCAGCACCAGCGACGTGCTGACGACCGTGAACACGGGAACGATATCAGGCGGCCCGGATCCGGCGATCGCGGTCGGTCCGAACTTCTTCGCCTACGACGCGACAGGAAGTATCGGAACCGATCGCTTCATCAATGAGGGCGATATCATTGGCGACGTTCGACTGGGGCAGCATGCCGGCAGCAACTTCGTCAATGCGGGAACGCTCACCGGCAGCGTCTATCTCGGAACTGGCGGCCAAGTCGCCAACTCGGCCCTTGGGACCGTGTCCGGGATGATGGTTGGCGGCACGGGGAACGACGCCATTGTCGGCGGCCAAAACGGCGGCTTGCTGCTGGGCAATGCCGGAAATGACATGATTTACGCCAATCCGACGCAAGCCGCGGCAGACAATCACGCGACGGCCACGCTCGCGGGCGGTACGGGGACCAACGCACTCTACGGGGGCGGCGGGTTCAACGTATTCGTCGGTGGAGACACCAATGGCGGATACAATCAGATCTGGGGCGGTGCTTCGGGGATGTCCGGGCTTTCGTTCGACTTCACCAACAACACCATCACCTTTGCCTCTCTCAGTCCGAGCCAGAGCGTTTATGTCGATCTGTTGAATGGCCACAACGCCTATATCAACAGCGGCCCCAATCAGAGCGGCACCTATGTCTACGAAGATTCGATCATCAACGTGCCGAATGTCATCGGATCGTCGAGCGGTGACGTGATCATCGCGGACAACGGAATTGATCGGATCCAGGGAAATGGCGGTGCCGATGCGCTGTATGCCGGCACCGGTCTGTCGAGCCAGGATACGTTTGTGTATACATCGTACGCAGACAGCAATCTCAACACCGGCTACGACACCATCGTCGGCTTCAAACTTGGTATCGATAAGATTGACCTGTCGGCCCTGTTCACCGACGGCTCTCATCTTGCGATCTCAACGGCCGGCACATCCAATACGCTCTACATCGAAGTCACACCCGGCACGTTCAATCCCGCCACGGACCTTGCCTTGATCGTCAATGCGACGACGAATCTGGGCCTCACAGCGGTGGATTTCATATTCTGAACATCGGAGATTCATGCCTTCAAGTGTTTCAGAAGGCATGAACTGAACACGGCAAGGGCTTGTCGCGCTTGAGACAAGCCCCCAATTGCTGGACGCGCGCGCGAACGTTGAGCCGCTTGTCGTTCAGGTTTTGGTCCGGATGATTTGCCGAGCTATTATCAAGTCCAGGTGGATTGACAAAATTCAGGCGGGAGGCGGTCCAGGAGGCGGCTCCCGAAGAGGCGGGATCGGCGGGACTGGTTTCGGCCTGGAGCCGGGCGGCGGCTCTCGGGGCGCTTCATTTGGCGGCCTGGGGATGCGTGCCATGCTCAGTCTCTTTGATCTACGCCGCTGAAGGTCCAGGCAGCCTCTTTGTCATTGTCGCGCGCGTGCGGAGCACCCGCAATCGAGATCGTTACCTCTTGCAGTCGGGCGGCTCACTTCTGCGTCCCGCCGCCCGCGAGTAAACATGCAACGGTAACACGCCCTCCTCAATCTCAGGGCACGGGCTTGCCGGCGTCGATTGCAGCAAGCATTCGAGCCATCTCCTCGACGATCGAGGTGTTATCGTAGGGCTTGGAAAAGAATTTCGAGCCGGACGGAAGCTGGCTCTCCTCCTTGATCTCCTTGCCGGAAGCCACGATGAGATGAATGGGCGGCCAGCGCTCGCGGATGTAATGGGCGAGCTTCACGCCGTCGATTGTGCCGGGCATTTCGATATCGGTGAATACCAGCTTCACGTCCGGCCGCTTTTCCAGGATGGCAATGGCCTCATCGGCGTTGGCGGCGGCGAGACCTTCGTAGCCAGCCGTCGCAACGAGGTCGAGCGCACTCATCAGGATGAGATTGTTGTCTTCAACCACCAATACTACGGCGCCGCTTGCGGGTTCGGATCTGTTTGGAGACATCAAGTGCCCGGCGTCGCAGCAGCGGGCGCAAGCTCCGCATGGACAATCGAGACGAATGTACCCGGGCTTGCGTCCGAAACCTCGACTTCCGCCTCCAGGCGCTTTGCAAGAGCTTCGACGATGTTCGTGCCGAGGCCCGGCTTGCCACTGTACGGTTCGGTAGGCATTCCGACCCCGTTGTCGCTCACCGACAGCGTCCAGTTCCGGCCCTCAGACTTATACTGAACGACGATTTTTCCGGCGCGATGGCCTGGGAATGCGTGTTTGAGAGAGTTGATCACCAGCTCAGTGACCACCAGTCCCAGGCTGACGGAAACGTCCGCATTCGTAACGCTATCGTCGACGATGACCTCGATCGACAAAGCCTTTGGGTCGAAAATCATCGATGCGCCGAGGCTCTTGCACAACTGGACGAGATAGGTGCGGATCTCGACTTCCCCCAGCCGTGACGCCGCGAGATGCTGCTGCACGGCTGCAATGGACATCAGGCGACTATGAGCGTCCTGGAGGTGCCCTCGGGATTCGTCCGACTGCACCTTGCGCGCGCTTTGCATGAGTATGCTGGCGATGATCTGGAGGCTGTTCGCGACGCGGTGCTGAACTTCCTGCAGAAGAATGGCCTTCTCGCGCAGCAGGTTGTCCTTGAGCTTTTCGCTGGCCCGGGCATCGGTTACATCGGCCACCGCCAGGAGCAACCGGATTTGCACCTTGTCGATGTAATCGAGCTTGCGAGCGTTTATTACGAGCAACCTGGGTGCCTGTCCCTCGCGCTTGAGGTCGAATTCATAGGCCTGAACTTCTGCCACCCCCGAGGCAGTGCCTTCCAGGAGAGAGGTAAGCTGAGGGACATTCCATTCGCCCCGCCCCAACCCGGAAAACTGGCCTTTGGGAACGCTTGCGGGTTCGAGTTGAAAGGCGCGGCAAAAAGAGGCGCTGGCCGCAATTACACGCAAGTCGCCGTCGAGCATTAAAAGCGGGGTGTTGGAGGAAGAGATCACTGCCAGCATCAGGCTGAGCGCAGTAGTTTCCGGATCCAGACTACGCATCTCAACCATCAGGCATGCTCCGCTTTGGGGTTTCGCGTCTTCGCGCCGACCCCAAGATTAAACAGGCGATGCCGGAGGCAGGGTAACGTCTTGTAATGCGACCGCGCGTGAAAGGTTCCCCCTCGCTCGAATATTGGCCGTAAGAGCGCTCGACCCATTGGCGCACTCTGATGGTTCAGGCGTTGCGATCGCGCCGAACCGCCCTCGTCGACCGAGCCTGATCGCTCCTCGCCACGCCGGACTTTCTGTTAAAATCATATCTTCGCGGCCGACGGGCCTTGCCAGCAGGATGCCGACCTCCCGCAAGCCCAGGAAGAAGAGGGGCGACCGCCAAAGCCCGACAGAGCGGCCGTGCTCGTCGCCGCCCGGCTCCCGCCGACGCTTGCCGCGGCGGTGGACCTCTATGCCAACCGCACTGAGATCGCATGCAGCGAGGCCGGTCTCCTGGCAAAGCTGCGCGGCCGATGACGGCGCAGCGGCGCTAGCGGACGCCCATCCTCGACACGAGATTCAGCCGCTCCAGTTCACGCAGCACCAGGCCAGCCACGATGCGGTTACCCTCGGCCGAGTGATGGTCGGAGCGATAGAGTGCGTCGACGCCCTTCGCTTCGACAATAGGCTGCATCGGCCGGGCGAGATCGAAGGGGATTAGCCCCGCCGTGCTCGCGCAGCCCATCACCCTGTCGACGGACCGCTGGTCCTCGGCGCGGCGCCCCGCGCTCTGGGTCCAGTACTCGCGGCTGTATTGCGCCATGACCACGACCGGCACGCCGAGCGCGGCGAGCCGCGGCATCAGCAGGCAGACGATCGCCTCGCCGCTGCCGGCGGGCGCGCCGCGGACTTCGTCGAAGTACCAGCCACGCTGCAGGCCCAGTCGCTGGACGGCGAGATCGGCCAGCGCGAAGCGGCCGAGCCACCGCGCCGGTTCGGGCAGCGGCACCGGCGCATTCGGCTGGCCCGGGACCGGCACGTTGTGCTCCTGGAGCTTGCCGTCGGTCACGATGAAGTACGGCTTCTCGCGGCTCCACGCGACCTTCAGTTCGCTGCGCCGGATATCGCCGGGCGTGAAACTCATCACGACGAACAGCGGCTTCACCTTCGGCACCAGCCGCTCGGTGCTGAGCGCGCTCTGGTCGAAGGCGTAGCCGCTGACGCCGGCATTCACCACCTTGCGCCCGGTGAGGCTCTGCAGGTCGGCCGGCCAGGTCTCGTCGTCCTTCACCTCGTCGCCCTTGGCGAAGGACGAGCCGGTCACCAGCACCGGCGGTTCGGCGAGAGCGGATTTGGGGCTGGTACGGCGGAAGCCGTCGGCATCGACATTGTAGGTGCGCGAGACGCAACCGGGCGGCGACGTCCAGCCGATCTCGGCATCGAAGGCGTACTGGCAGCGGATCCTCGCGACGTCCGGCCCCGTGCCCATCCGTTCGCGCGCCAGGTTCGGCCAGTGAGTCAGGCTGCCCGGACCTGACAGCAACACGCGACAGGCCAGCTCAAGCAGTACCAGCGACACCAGGACCGAAACCGCTACCAGCAGGAGGGTCGCAAACCTGCCGGTCGTGATTGTATCCGAACGAAGCTTTCGCTCGTCTTTCGGAGCGGCCTTCACCGCCTCGCGATCGACGCTCATGTCTTACCTCTCATGACGAGCGGATTTACTCGAAGCCCCATCCGAAGGGGATGTGACGCTCCGTCGTAGGATTAGGCAGCCCGGAAGGCGAAATTTGGGCTGCGCGGGCTTGCCGTCGCCTCTGTTAAGGTGGTGGCCATTGCCTTTGCATGAGGACCAGACGCGTGACCGATGCCGCTCGCGGCCGTGACCCGGCATGGGCCGCCGCTCGACGGCGGATCGAGCAAGGCGACCATTATTGCGGTCCCGACGGTCCTCGGCCGCGTCGCCGCAAGGTCGTCTTCACCCGCCTGCTCGATCTGTTCGCCTGGGGATTGAAGCTCACCCCCCTATACCGCCGGGGCGTGCACAATGCCCTCGACCTGCGGCGCACCGAGTTCGAGGTCGCGGTTCCGGGCCTGCCGGCGGCGTTCGACGGCTACCGCATCCTCCATGTCAGCGACACCCATCTCGACGTTCTGCCGGACCTGGTGCCGGCCGCCCGCCGCCTGCTCGACGGTGTCGAAGTCGACCTGCTCGCCCTCACCGGCGATGTCCACGGCGACCACCATGCACCCGTCGCCCTGTCAGCCGATCATCTGATGGAGGTGCTGCGCGACGTCCGTGTGAACGGACCTCGCCTCGCCATCCTGGGCAACCACGATTCCGAGCCCATGGCCGACACGCTGGAGAGGCTGGGCTTCGACGTGCTGATCAACCGCTCCATCGTCATCGAGCGAGGGACGGACCGGCTCGGCATAACAGGGCTGGACGATGTGAACAGCTTCTATACCGATGCGGCGCACCGGGCGCTGGGCGATTCGACCGAGGCCTGCCGCATCGCCCTGATCCATTCCGCGGAAATGGCCGATCACGCTGCCGAGGCGGGCTATGCGCTTTATCTCGCGGGGCACACCCATGGCGGCCAGATCTGCCTGCCGGGCGGACGGCCCGTGTTCAGTACGCTGACCCGGTGCCACCACGGCGCGGTCGGACTCTGGAAGCAGGGCACGATGACCGGCTACACGAATTCGGGCCTGGGCGTCGCCTATCCGCCGGTGCGTTTCAATTGTCGCGGCGAGGTCGCGATCATCACCCTGCGAGGTGGCCGCTGACGGGCTTCAGCCCTACGTGCGGTCGGACGGCATCGTATGCAGGCACGCGAAGCCCGCCTCGGTCAGTTGCGGATAGTCGCGGTTTCCCGTCACCAGGCCCAGCCGCGCCAGGCTCCCCAACTCCTGGCGGATTCCGAGGCCGGTCAGCGTCAGGCCGAGGGCGAGGCGGCGGACGATGATCTGCTGCGCCGGATTGAGTTCGCGGAACTTCATGACCGCCGCACGTTAGGCGGCGTTGCTTACGAGGCCCTGACGACGCCAATTCTAGCCGCCGGAGCGTCCCAGCCGCGCCGCAGCGGTGGCCAGGGAACCGTCCGCTGCCTCGAGTTGGTCCATGATCGAGAAATGGTTGAGGCCGGGCAGCGGCAGCAACTCGCTGGTGAGCCCGGCCGCCTGCCGCGCCTCGTGATAGGCGATCGACTGCCGCTGCAGCTCGGGCAGCTCGCCGGTGCCGTAGGCCAGGACGACCGGCGCACTCTTCTTCGGCAGGTGAAGGATCGGACTGGTTTCCGCCGCCTGCGCCGCGGTCAGCCGCAGATTGTCGTTGAGGTAGTTCAGCCGGCAGGGCTCGACGTCGTAGATGCCGCTGATCGCGAGGCCGGCATCGACCTCGTCCATCGCCAGCGTCGTCGCGGTAAGATGGCCGCCGGCCGACCAGCCCGACACGACCAGACGCCTTTGCCCGACACCGTGGCGGGGCCCCTCGCGGCGCAGCCAGCGGATTGCGTCGGCGATCTCCCCGACGATGGCCGGCAAGGTCGCCTCGGGCGCCAGCGTGTAGCCCAGGAAGGCGACGTCCATACCGTTGGCCAGGGGACCCGCTGCCATGCAGGCGAAGGTCTCCTTGGCATTGCGCTGCCAGTAGCCGCCATGGATGAAGGCGAACAGCGGCGCCCTGGCCGCGCCGCAGCGGAACAGATCGAGCTTGTTGCGGGGCAGCGGACCGTAGGCGAGATCGAGGCTCTCGGCATGTTCGGCGCGGAAGCGTTCGCTGCGGGCGACCCAGCCGTCGCGCCGCGTCCCGGAATCCGCGACGGCGTCGGTATTGTTGTAGCCCTTGTCGAGCTCAGCCCGCGTCATGCCCCGCCACACGATCTCGCTCATTCCAGCCTCTTTCGTTTCAGGCTCTCTTCTTAGCACGGCCCTTCCCCGCTTTGCCGTTCGGTGCGAACGTTGGCGCAATGAGTTCTCTTTCGCGTCCGACCGCCCTTCGCGGCCCCGCCCTCACCTTCAGCGGCGATCCTTACCGCGACGGCCTCGACCGCACGATGGTCCACGAGCCCGATGCGATCGTGGCGATGCAGGACGGACACATCACCCATTTCGGCCCCGCCGCCCGCATCGCGCCGCTTCTGCCGCCCGGCACCGAGATCCGGGACTTCGGCAAGGACGCGCTGATCTCGGCAGGCTTCGTCGACACGCACGTCCATTTTTCCCAGATGCCGATGATCGCGAGCTTCGGCACGCAGCTCCTCGACTGGCTCGAGCGCTACACATTTCCGACCGAGCTGAAGTTCGCCGACCGCACCTACACGCGGCAGGTCGCGCGCCGGTTCCTGCAGGAGAGTCTGCGCAACGGCATCACCACGAGCTGCGTCTACTGCACCGTCCACGCGCATTCGGCCGACATCCTGTTCGAGGAAGCCGAAGCGCTCGGCCTGCGGCTGGCCGCCGGCAAGGTCCTGATGGATTGCAATGCACCCGAGGCGCTGCGCGACACCGCCCAGTCCGCCTACGACGATTCGCTGGCGCTCATCCGCAAGTGGCACGGTCGCGGACGCCTGCTCTATGCGATCACTCCGCGCTTCGCCTGCACCAGTTCGCGCGAGCAACTCGCCGCCGCCGGGGCGCTGTGGAGGGAACATCCCGATTGCCTGATGCAGACGCACATCGCCGAAACAGAGGCCGAGGTCGCGTGGATCAAGGAACTGTTCCCAGAGCGCAGTTCCTATCTCGACGTCTACGACCACTACGGTCTCTGCCGGAAACGCGCCGTGTTCGGCCACGGCATCTGGCTGGGCGACCACGAACTGCAGCGCCTGCACGAAGCCGATGCCGCGATCGCCCATTGCCCGACCTCGAACTTCTTCCTGGGCAGCGGCATGTTCGACATTACCCGCGCGATCCGTGCCGACCGGCCGGTGCGCGTCGGTCTCGGCACCGACATCGGCGCCGGCACATCGTTCTCGATCCTGCAGACGCTGAACGAGGCCTACAAGGCGGCCCAGCTCAACCGCCATCCCCTGTCGGCCGCCCATGCCTACTATCTGGCGACGCGCGGCTCGGCGGCGGCCATGCATCTCGAGGACAAGGTCGGCAGCATCGCGCCGGGCATGGAGGCCGATCTCGTGGTGCTCGACATGCGCTCCACGCCCCTGATCGCCTTCCGCATGGACGAGGCCCGCGACTTCGCCGAGCAGCTCTTCATCCAGATGATCCTGGGCGACGACCGGGCGGTGCAGGCGACCTACGTCGCCGGCCGGCCAGCCTATGCCCGCTGACGACGGATTGCTTTCCCTAGCGTTAATTCTCAGTGTCAGACCATAAATATGGTGGAAGAGGGTCCGGTTTCGGCTTACGCTTTCTTCGGTAACTGAGGGAGGGTTTTTATCCGTTCGAGGACATGTCCCCCGACGGAAACTGGTTCACCGGTGGAACGTCCACCGCGTGCCCTATCGGCCTCACCCTTCAGCCAGACCATCGATCGCCAACGCCTCCGCTCACCGGGGGCGTTTTTGTTTTGGGCGATCGGTCCCGCTCCCCTGACCAAGACACCGGAGTAAGAATATGGCCAAACGCGCCGCACGCCGATCCAAGCTGCACGCCATCGACAGCGCCCGTATTCACAACGTCGTTTTCGACAACGCTCCGGCCAATCAACGCGATCAGAGCTACATCAAGAAGGTCAGGCCGCGGACCGACAACCAAAGGGTCCTGATGGAGGCAATAGAGACCAGACCGCTGACCGTGGCGCTGGGACCGGCAGGGACCGGCAAGACCTACCTCGCGATCGCCGCCGCCGTCGAAGCCCTGGATGCAGGCACCGTCTCGCGCATCGTGCTGTCGCGGCCGGCCGTCGAAGCGGGCGAGAACCTGGGCTTCCTGCCGGGCGACATGCGCGAGAAGCTCGACCCCTACCTGCGCCCCCTGTGGGACGCCCTGAACGACCGGATGGGGCCGAAGCGCCTGAGCCAGCATCTCGACGACGGCACGATCGAGATCGCGCCGGTGGCCTTCATGCGCGGCCGCACGCTGAACAACGCTTTCGTGCTGATCGACGAAGCCCAGAACTGCACCTACGGCCAGCTCAAGATGCTGCTCACCCGTCTCGGCTGGCACTCGACCATGGTCATGACGGGCGATCCGGACCAGACCGACCTGCTGCCGGAACTCTCCGGCCTGGCCGCGATCGGCACCAAGCTGGACGGGCTCGACGACGTCTCCGTGGTCCGCCTGACGCAGCAGGACGTGGTGCGCCATCCGCTGGTCGGACGCATGCTGTCGGTGCTTTGAGGTCTCTGAACTTATCCACATATCGAAGCGCGCCAGCCAAATGGCCCGAAACGGGAACAAAAGGGAGTGCCAGCTTTTTCTGACGTGAAGCCAGATCGTTGAAAACCAAATGGATACATGAGGTTAAGGGAGGGGTGGCGGGCGACTGCCACCCCTCCTACATTGAGTCAATATGGTGACTCTCCGCGAGCCTTCGAAGGGCATCGGGCTTGTTCACAGACTTCCCCACATGCCGCCGATTGCCTTGTGTGGACGTGCCGGCGACACCATTCTCCGCCTCCCGTGAACGACGAAACCGACATCGACCTGCCCCCGAGCGAAGGCTCCCTTGCCGACGGCATGCGGATCATCGCCGACTTCGTGCGGACCCTGCCGCGCAAGCCGGGCGTCTACCGCATGATCTCGGCCGAGGGCGAGGTCCTGTACGTCGGCAAGGCGCGCTCGCTGCGCAGCCGCGTCGCCGCCTATACCCAGCCGACGCGGCTGGCCACCCGCCTGATCCGCATGGTTTCCGCGACGCGGACCATGGAATTCGCCGTTACCGACAGCGAAGCGGAGGCGCTGCTCCTCGAGAACAACCTGATCAAGCGCTTCCGGCCGCGCTTCAACGTGCTGCTGCGCGACGACAAGTCGTTCCCCTATATCGTGATCCGCCGCGACACCGACTGGCCGCAGCTTGCCAAGCATCGCGGCACGCGCGAACCGGCCAACGAGTATTTCGGACCCTTCGCCTCGGCCACGGCGGTCAACCGCACGCTCTACGCCCTGCAGCGCGCCTTCCCGCTGCGCTCCTGCTCGGACGGCGTCTTCTCGACGCGCACGCGGCCCTGCCTGCAGTACCAGATCAAGCGCTGCACGGCGCCCTGCGTCGGCCGTATCGAGAAACCCGAGTATGACGCCATCGTGCAGGAGGTGCGCGGCTTCCTCGGCGGGCGCAATCGCGAGATCCAGCAGAAGCTGTCGCAGCGCATGGAGCAGGCCTCGGCCAATCTCGAATTCGAGGGCGCGGCCATCCTGCGCGACCGCATCCGCGCGCTGGCCCACATCACCTCGCACCAGTCGATCAGCCTTCCGTCGATCGACGAGGCCGACATCTTCGCCGCTCACGCCGATAGCGGCCAGATCTGCATCCAGGTCTTCTTCCTGCGCGCCGGCCAGAACCTCGGCAACCGCGCCTACTTCCCGAGCCATGGGCGGGACCTCGACGAGCCGCAGGTGCTCGAAGCCTTCATGGGCCAGTTCTACGAATCGCGTCAGGCACCCAAACTGGTCCTGACCAGCCATGACATTCCCGAGCGCGAGCTGATGGAAAACGCGCTGTCCCTGTCGGCCGGCCATAAGGTCGAGATCCGCCAGCCCAAGCGCGGCGACCAGAAGGACGCGCTCGACCAGGCGGTGAACAATGCGCGCGAGGCGCTGGCCCGCCGCATGGCCGAACGCGGCACGCAGCGCACCCTGCTCGAAGGCGTGGCCCGCGTGTTCGGCCTCGACGCGCCGCCCGAGCGCATCGAGGTTTACGACAACAGCCACATCCAGGGCACGGCGGCGATCGGCGCGATGATCGTGGCCGGCCCGGAAGGCTTCAACAAGAACGCCTACCGCAAGTTCAACATCAAGACCGAGGGAGCGGCGGGCGACGACTTCGCGATGATGCGCGAGGTGATGACCCGTCGGTTCGGCCGCGCACTGAAGGAAAATCCCGAGCGCGACGACGAGCATTGGCCGGACCTGCTGCTGATCGACGGCGGCCAGGGCCAGCTCGAAGCGGTGCGTGGGGTGATGGCCGAGCTTGGCCTCGAAGACATTCCCCTGGTCGGCATCGCCAAGGGGCCCGACCGCGATGCGGGCCGCGAGCGCTTCTTCATGGCGGGCAAGCCGCCCTTTTCGCTCGAACCGCGCGATCCGGTTCTCTATTTCCTGCAACGGCTGCGGGACGAGGCGCATCGTTTCGCGATCGGCACGCACCGTACGCGCCGCGCAGCCGACATGACGCGCTCGGCGCTCGACGAGGTGCCGGGGATCGGCGCCGGCCGCAAGCGCGCCCTGCTCAATCATTTCGGCAGCGCCCGTGCGGTATCGGGAGCCACGCTGGAGGACATCAAGTCGGTGCCGGGAATCTCCAGCGCACTCGCCCAGAAAATCCATGACCACTTCCGGGGCGGCCGGTAAGGTCGGGGTGATGCTGTTCAATCTTCCCAACATGCTCACCCTGTCGCGCATCGTCGCGATCCCGCTGGTGGTCGCCTGCTTCTGGCTCGATCGCGGCTGGGCGCAGTGGTTCTCGATGACGCTGTTCGTGGCAGCGGCGGTAACCGACTGGTTCGACGGCTATTTCGCGCGGCGCTATCACCAGATCTCGCGCTTCGGACGTTTCCTCGACCCGATCGCAGACAAGCTGCTGGTCGCCGCCGCCCTGGTCATGCTGGTCGACAACAGCACCCTGACCGGCCTGAACGTGCTGGCGGCCCTCATCATCCTGGCGCGCGAGATCCTGGTCTCCGGCCTGCGGGAATTCCTCGCCGAGCTGCGGGTCGGCCTGCCGGTCAGCGCGCTCGCGAAGTGGAAGACCGCCGTTCAGATGGTGGCGATCGCCGCACTGCTGGTCGGCGACGCGGCAGCGCACTGGGTGACGCAGGCCGGCATCGTGCTGATCTGGATCGCCGCCGCGCTCACCCTGATCACCGGCTATGACTACCTCCGTACCGGCCTGCGCCACATGGCGGAGGATCCGCCCACCACCGGTGGCCAGAAGTGAAGGTCCGTTATTTCGCCTGGATGAAGAAAACCGTCGGCGTGCCGGAGGAAGAGGTCACGCCGCCGGCCGACATCGACACGGTGGGCGATCTGATCGTGTGGCTGCGCGGCCGCAGCCCCGGCCATGCCGAGGCGCTGGCGGAGGGCGCGGCGTTCGGCGCCGCCGTCGACCAGCGCACGGCGACCTTCGACGTGAAGCTCGCGGGCGCGCGCGAAGTCGCCTTCTTCCCGCCCTTCACCGGGGGCTGACATGACGGTGCGCGTCCAGGAAGCCGATTTCGATGTCGGCGCCGAACTGGCCCGCCTCACCGACGGCAACAAGCGCATCGGCGGCCTCGCCGTCTTCGTCGGCCTGGTGCGCGAGATGCACGTGCGCGAGGGCTATCATCGCGATCGCGTCGACGCGCTGACGCTCGAACACTATCCCGGCATGACCGAGACGGCTCTGGAGGAGATCGAGGCCGAGGCGCACAGGCGCTGGCCGCTGGAAGCGACGCTGATCGTGCATCGCCATGGCCGCATGGAGCCGGGCGAGCGCATCGTGCTGGTGGCCGTCGGCTCGCCGCATCGCGAGGCCGCCTTCGAGGCCTGCGAATTCCTGGTCGACTGGCTGAAGACCAAGGCACCGTTCTGGAAGCTGGAAGACACGCCGAAGGGCGAACAATGGGTCGGCGCCCACCAGGACGACGATGCCGCCGCCGCGCGCTGGGAGAAGAAGTAAATCCCGTCGTCCTGAGCGAAGCCACCCGAAGGGTGGCGTAGTCGAAGGACCTCTTTTCCGACGCACAATACGTTGAAGCGAAACGAGGTCCTTCGACTGCGCGCCTTCGGCGCTTCGCTCAGGACGACGGGATTATTATCCCAACGCCACAAGCGCGAGGTTCGTGACGCCGCGTTCGCGCAAACGGTCAGCCGCCATCAGTGCGCGCTGGCCGCTGCGGCAGGCCAGCACGACGCGGCCATCAGGTGTGCCCAGTTCGTCGATCGTGTCGACCACCAGCCGGCGAGCGCCGGCGAAGGGCGAGACCGGCGCCTCGTCGAGGCCACGCAGGTCGACCACGATGTCGTCGGAGCGCACCTGGTCGGGCGCGATGAATGCCACCTGCTCCTCGGGTTCGGGACTGTCGGCGAAGGAGAACCCGCCGAAGGCCACCCGCTTCGCATCGAAAGTGACGACTCGACCCAGCACCGAGGGTTCTAGGCCCAGCAAGTGATGCAGCGTGAGATGCGCCTGCAGGCTGCCCAGCATTGCGACCGCGGTGCCGATCACTCCGACCGTCGCGCAGGTGCCGCCATCGACCGAGACTTCGGGGAACACCGCACGATAGCTCGGGCCGCCGCCGCAGAAGACGCCGGCATAGCCGGTCATGCCGATCACCGACGCGCTGACCAGCGGCTTGGCCGTCGCATGGCAGACGTCACTCAGCATGTAGGTGACGGCGAAACTGTCCGCGGCGTCGACCACGATGTCCGCTTCCGCCACGAGCCGCGCCGCATTCTGCGGCGTCAGGCGCTCGGGCACCGCGTCGATGCGGACGTTCGGATTGAACCGTTGCAGCGTGGCACGCGCGGCCTCGACCTTCAGCTTGCCGATGTCCGGCATGCCGTAGAGCGGCTGGCGATGCAGGTTCGTCTCTTCGACCGTGTCGTGATCGACGATGGTGAGATGGCCGACTCCGGCACCGCTGAGATACTGCAGCACCGGGCAGCCGAGACCGCCGGCGCCGACGACCAGCACCGAGGCGGCGGCGAGACGCGCCTGCCCCGCGTCGCCGATCTCGGGCAGCACGGCCTGGCGGGCGTAGCGGTTGGTCACGGTCTTCTCGTCGCGGCGATCCAGGCCCTGGCCTGAGCGACCGGATCGGCATGGTTCACGATGTCGCCCACGACCGAGACGATGTCGGCGCCCGCCTTCAGGCAGAGCAGCGCGCGCTCCAGCGTGAGGCCACCGATCGCGACCAGTGGCTTGTCGCCGATCAGCTTCTTCCATTCGGCCAGACGCTCGGTGCCCTGCGGTGCCCACGGCATCTGCTTCAACACGGTCGGCCAGACCGGTCCCAGCGCGACATAGTCGGGATCGATGGCGAGGCCCTTGTCGAGTTCGGCATGGTCGTGCGTGCTGACGCCGATCCTGATGCCGGCGCGGCGCACGGCTTTCACATCGGCATCGACCAGATCCTCCTGGCCGAGATGGACCCAGGAACAACCTTCGTCGATCGCGACCTGCCAGTAGTCGTTCACGATCAGGTCGGCGCCATGTTGCACGCACACGGCCTTGGCCTCGCGCACCTGCCGGCGCACCTCGGTCTCTTGCTGGTCCTTGATGCGCAACTGGATGAGCTTCGTGCCGACGGGCACAAGCTTCAGCACCCAACTCGAATCGGGCACCACGGGATAGAAGGGATCGAGCATCTCTCTAGTCTCCAAGGGCGGCTTTGCCGATCACCGGCGTCGACGGCACCGCCATGTCGCGCGGCTCCATGGGCTGCGCAAGATAGGCGGCGCGGCCGGCTTCGACGCCCAGCGCGAACGCGCGCGCCATCTCGACGGGATCGCCCGCTTCGGCAACCGCCGTGTTGAGCAGCACCGCGTCGTAGCCCAGCTCCATTGCCGCGGCCGCATGCGAGGGCACGCCGAGCCCGGCATCGACCACCAGCGGGATGTCGGGGAAATGCGCGCGCATTGAGCGCAGGCCATAGACGTTGTTCAGGCCGCGCGCCGAGCCGATGGGAGCGCCCCACGGCATCAGCACCCTGCAGCCGGCTTCGACCAGTCGCTCGGCGACCACGAGATCCTCGGTCGTGTAGGGAAATACCTCGAACCCGTCCTCGGACAGAATGCGCGCGGCTTCCACCAGACCAAACACGTCGGGCTGCAAAGTGTCGGCCTCCCCGATCACCTCGAGCTTGATCCAGGGCGTGTCGAACAGCTCGCGCGCCATGTGGGCGGTCGTCACCGCCTCCTTCACCGAATGGCAGCCGGCGGTGTTGGGCAGCACGCGCACGCCCATCGACTGGATCAGCGACCAGAAGGCCTGGCCGGCCTTGCCCGCGCCGCTCTCGCGACGCAGCGAGACCGTCACGACTTCCGCGCCGGATGCCTTGACCGCGCGCTCGAGGACCGCCGGCGAGGGATAGCGCGACGTGCCCAGCAGCAGGCGCGATTTCAGCTCGACGCCGTAGAAGGACGACACGGTCTTAGCCTCCCTGCATCGGCGCGACGACTTCGATCCTGTCGCCGTCGGCCAGCTCGGTGCGCGGCCGCGCGGCAGCGGCGACGAAGCGGCCGTTCACCGCCGTCGCAATCTTGCGGCCGCCGAAGCCCAGCGTTTCCAGAGCCGCGGCCAGCGTGCCGGGCGAGACCTCATGCATGTCGTCGTTCAGGAATATCCGCATCTCTCGTCTCCAGAAGAACGGCATCGGCCACTTGCCGCGCCAGCCAAGGCGCGAGCAGGAAACCATGCCGGAAAAGACCGTTGGCGTGCAGCACGCGGCCCTTGCGCCTGATGCACGGCAGGTTGTCGGGAAAGGTCGGCCGCAGGTCGGCGCCCAGCTCGACGATCTCGGCCTCGCCGAACGCCGGGTGCAGCGTGTAGGCCGCGTTCAGCAACTCGATCGCCGAACGCACGCTGACGGCGCGGCGTTCCTCGCTTTCGATCATGGTGGCGCCGATCATGAAGATGCCGTCGCCGCGCGGCACGATGTAGAGCGGGATGCGCGGATGCAGCATCCGCACTGGCCGCGCCAGCGATACGTCGCTGGTCCGCACGACGATCATCTCGCCGCGCACGCCGCGCAGGTCGGGCAGCTCGTCGCGCGCGGCCAGACCGCGGCAATCGACGACGAAGTCCGAGCGGGCCTCGGAGGGCTTCACGTCGACTCCGAACCGGATCGGTACGCCGCGCGCCGCGAGACCGGCCGCCAGCGCCACCAGCGCCTTGCGCGGTTCGAGATGGGCCTCGTCGGGAAAGAACAGCGCGCGGCGGAAGCGGCCGGCGAGATCGGGCTCGAGGGCCGCGATTCCGTCGGCGTCGAGCCATTCGTGGCGCTCGGTCCGGGAGGCAAAGCGTGTGAGGTCGGCGGCGTCGCGCGGTGGCGTCAGCACGAGGCTGCCCTTGCTGACAGTGCCGGGAAAATGCCGGCGCCACCAATCGATCGACGGCTCGCCCAGCCGGGCGACGATCTCATCGGTGGTCGCGCGTTCGCACCAGGGCGCCAGCATGCCGCCCGCCATCCACGAGCAGGCACCTTCGCCGAGATGGGCGGCACGCTCCAGCACCTCGACGGCCACGCCACGCGCGGCAAGCTCCGTCGCACAGGCAAGGCCTGCGACGCCGGCTCCGATGATTGTTACGACACGTCGATCCAACGCTGACTCCCGTTCCTTCGCCGGCATGACCCGGATCAGGTTCAAAGGGTTCAGCCGCTAAGGCTGTCTCAGCCCGTCTTCCCGCAGGAAGATCGGGCACCCCTCGGACGCCATCGAGAAAAGGGGATTGCCGCCCCCGATGTCAAGCCATGCAGTGCGCTCAGGCCGCCAGCGACGACGCCGGCGTCATGAGATGCGTGGCCTCGCCAAAGCCCTCGCTGTCGGGTTCGCGCACCAGCTTCTGGAAGTCGGACATCAACGTCTTGGCGACGGGGCCCGCCTGGAAATGGTGCCCGTCGATCGAGCCGACCGGCACGATCTCGGCGGCGCTGCCGCAGAGGAACACCTCGCTCGCCTGGGCCAGCTCCTCCGGCATCACGTCGCGCTCCTCGACGGTCCAGCCACGCGTCCGGGCCATGCCCATCACCGCACGGCGCGTGATTCCATCCAGAAAGTTGTGCGGCGTCGGCGTGACCAGCCGGCCGTCGATCACCAGGAAGATGTTGGCGCCGGTCGTCTCGGCGATGCGGCCCTGCCAGTCGAGCATCAGCGCATCGTCGAAGCCGGCCTTCAGGGCGCGGTCCTTCTCGATGCCGCAGATCACGTAGAGGCCGGCCACCTTGGCGTGGCCGGGCGCGGTCTCGGGCGAGGGCCGGCGGTATTTCGCCATGGTGACGTTGATGCCGGCGTCGCGCGCCTGCACCGACAGGCGGCCTTCCTGTGCCCACGGGGCGATGGCGAGGTGGACCGTCGTGCCGATCGCCGACACGCCCAGCACTTCCGAGCCGCGCCAGGCGATCGGACGGATGTAGCCGGCGGTGAGGTCGTTGGCCTTCACGACGGCGCGGGTCGCCTCGTCGATCTCCTCCCGCGACCAGGGCAGGTCGTAGTCGAGCAGGTTGGCCGAGCGGATCAGGCGGGCGCTGTGCGCTGCGAGGCGGAAGACGCGGCCATCATAGATGCGCTCGCCCTCGAAGACGGCCGAGCCGTAGTGCAGCGCATGGGTCAGCACATGCATGCGGCTCTCGCGCCACGGGACCAGCTTGCCGTCCAGCCAGATGAAGCCGTCGCGGTCGTCCATGGTTAAGGACATTGCGATATCCTCCTTCGTTTTATTCCGATCAGGTCTTTGCGGGCAGTCAAAACACAACTATCCGCCCATTTAGGTCAATACTACTGACATTGTCAAACACACTGACCCTATGGGGATCCCTGCAGGAAAAAATCAGGTCAGGAGGAGCGGCATGCCCGGGTCGCCCTTCTCCATCGCGCGCCGGTAGGCCGGGCGAGTGGCGATTCGCTGCAGATAGGCGAGGATCGCGGGATAAGGCGAAAGATCGAACGGCAGGAAGTAGCGCATGGTCGTCAGGGAGAAGACGGTCATGATGTCGGCAGTGGTGAACGCAGATCCGGCCAGATACTCCGCCTTCGCAAGCCGGGCTTCCAGCAGGCCAAGCGCGAGATCGAGGCGGGCCTTCATCGCCTTGAGCATCGGATTGTCGGCCGGAAGATCGAGCCGCCCCAGGATCATGTTGCGGCCGGTCGCCGGCTGGAGCGTGCCGTTGGCGAAATGGAACCAGTAGAGGAAGTCAGCGAAATCGGGATGGTCGGGCGCCAGCACCAGCCGGCCCTTGCCATGCTTCGCGATGATCCAGTCGACGATGGCGCCGGACTCGGCCAGCAGCACGTCGCCGTCCTGCATCACCGGCGCCGCGCCCAGCGGATGCAGCGCCTTGTACTCGGGCGGCGCCAGCCGCGTGACCGCATCGCGGTCGTAGACCTTCAGCTCGTAAGGGATGCCGAGTTCCTCGCAGAGCCAGACGATCCGCTCGGATTGCGACTTGCCGAGATGATGGACCGTCAGCATGGCGTCCTCGCACTAAGAAAGAAAATGTCGGGGAAAAGCGTCGCGCCGTAACATCGGCCCGCGCGGGGTGTCAACGCAACGCGCCCGCTCTATAAAGATGGCGTGGAATCCAGAGCCCCCGCCAACCCCCTGTTCCTGCGCGACGAAGAGCTGCGTCAGGGCATCGAGCTGATGTTCTATGCCTATCGCGACTTCACCTTCGAGTCCGACCAGCAACTGCGGCACTACCAGCTCGGCCGCGCCCATCACCGGGCGCTCTACTTCATCGGCCGCCACCCCGGCCAGACGGTCGGGCACCTGCTGTCGATCCTGAAGGTGACCAAGCAGTCGATCAGCCGCGTCCTGAAGGACCTGCTGGAACAGGGCTATGTCGAGCAGAAGAGCGGCGCGCGCGACCGGCGCGAACGTCTCCTGTGGCTCACGTCGAGGGGCCAGGAACTGGAGCGCGACCTGACGGACCGCCAGAGCCAGCGCTTCGCCCGCGCCTATCGCGAGACCGGCGCCGAGGCCGTTGAGGGCTTCCGCAAGGTCCTGCTCGGGCTGCTCGATCCCGCGGAGCGGCAGGTGGTCGACAAGCGAATGCGCGGCGGCAACCGCTAGCGCTCATGGACGCCTCGTCCGACAAGCCGCACATCCTGGTCGTCGACGACGACACGCGCTTGCGCGAACTCCTCAAGTCCTTCCTGTCGCGCAACGACTTCCGCGTCACGACCGCGGCCAGCGCGGCGGAGGCGCGGCAGCGGCTGGGTTCCCTCGATTTCGACCTGATCGTGCTCGACGTCATGATGCCCGGCGAGACCGGCCTGGAATTCGCCGGCGAGCTGCGCCGCACCGACGACGTGCCGATCCTGATGCTCACCGCCATGGTCGAGACCAAGGATCGCATCGCCGGCCTGGAGAAGGGCGTCGACGACTATCTCGGCAAGCCGTTCGAACCGCGCGAACTGCTGCTGCGCATCCAGAGCGTGCTGCGCCGCGGCCGGCCGCCTGCTACCGCCGCCGCCGCCGCGGCCGAGACGCCGCGACAGGTGACGTTCGGCCCGATGCAGTTCGACCTCGAACTCGGCGAGCTCACCGACAAGGGCAAGCGCGTGGCACTGACCGATGCGGAGATCGCGCTGATGCGCGCCTTCACCGGCCGCATCGGCGAGGTGCTGAGCCGCGATACGTTGTGCAAGACCGTCGGCGCCAACGTGAACGAGCGCGCCATCGACGTGCAGGTCACGCGCCTGCGCCGCAAGATCGAGCCCGATCCCTCGTTCCCGCGCTATCTGCGCACCGTGCGTGGCCAGGGCTACCGGCTGGTCGACGCATGAGGTGGAGCGCCATCAGCGACGTGTTCGAGCGCATCGCGCAATGGTCGGACAAGCATTCGCCGCAAACCCTGTTCGCGCGCGCTTTGATCATCATCGTCGTGCCGATGCTGCTGCTGCAGGCGCTGTCGGCCTGGTGGTTCTACAGCCAACGCGGCGACAACGTGACCAACCGGCTGGCCATCCTGCTGGTGCGCGACCTGCGCCTTCTGATCTCGCTGCGGTCGGACTTCCCCGACGACGAGCATCGCAACTGGATCCTGCGCCGCTCGGCGCAGGACCTCCTGCTGTTCGTCTCCTTCCGCAAGGGCATCGTACGGCCCTTCAAGGAGCCCGAGTATTTCGACATCGTGGCCCGCGAGGTCCAGGGCGCGCTCAATGCCGACCTCAAGCGGCCTTTCTTCCTCGACAACAATATCGGCGGCGGCCAGCTGCTGATCGAGATCCAGCTTTCCGACGGCGACGTCATGGAGGTGCTGGTGCCGCATGTGCGCCTCACCTTCGGATCGAGCTTCGCCTATGTAGTGGCGCAGCTCGGCCTCGCCCTCGTCCTGTTCGGCCTCGCCATCTGGTTCATGCGCCGCGAGCTCGTGCCCATCGAGCATCTCGGCGTGGCGGCCGACGCGCTCGGCAAGGGCCGCGACGTGCCCGATTTCGCCTTCTCCGGCGGCACGCGCGAGGTGCGCAATGCCGCGACCGCTTTCCACACGATGCGCATCCGGCTCCGCCGCTCGATCCAGCAGCGCACCGAGATGCTGGCCGGGGTCAGCCACGACCTGCGCACGCCGCTCACGCGCATGAAACTGTCGCTGGCCCTCCTGCCGGAATCGCCCGAGACGAAGGAGCTGGCCGACGACGTGGCCGACATGCAGCGCATGATCGAGGGCTATCTCGCCTTCGCCCGCGGCGAGGGCGACGAGGAGCCGGTCGTGACCGACCTGTCCGAGATCCTCGAGGACGTGGCGGCGGGCGTGCGGCGCGACAATGCCGGCCTCGACCTTGGCTGGAACGGCGACATGACGGTCGAGCTGCGCCCCGTGGCCATGAAGCGCTGCCTGACCAACATCGTGTCCAATGCGCTGCGCCATGCCAACCACGTGAAGGTCGAGGCGGTGCGCGGCCGAACCTCGATGGAGGTCACGGTCGACGACAACGGCCCCGGCATCCCGCCCGAAAGGTACGAGGACGTGTTCCGCCCCTTCTACCGGCTGGACGAATCGCGCAACGCCGACACCGGCGGCGTGGGCCTCGGCCTCAGCATCGCCCGCGACGTGGCCCGCAGCCATGGCGGCGACGTGACCCTCGCCGCCTCGCCGTTCGGCGGCCTGCGCGTGATTGTGCGAATTCCGCTATGAGCGATGCTCCGGGGCTTGCGGCGCGGCCGCCTGTGATAGAGTGAGAGAAATACTCAAGAGAGAAATGTCCAAGACAATGTCCACGCTTCAATTCACCAGCGTTCCGCATCCGTCGCCGGTCTCCGCCGAGAAGCGCGCGGAATTGCTCAAGAATCCGGGCTTCGGCCGGGTCTTCTCCGACCACATGGTCACCATCCGCTATCATGAGACCAAGGGCTGGTATGACGCCAAGGTCGAGCCGCGCGCGCCGATCCCGATGGATCCGGCCGCGGCGGTCCTGCACTACGCGCAGGAGATTTTCGAGGGGCTGAAGGCCTACCGCACCGCCGACGGCGGCGCGACGCTGTTCCGTCCGCTGGAGAATGCCCGCCGCTTCCAGCAGTCGGCCGAGCGCCTCGCCATGCCGATCCTCCCAGAGGACGTGTTCCTCGAGGCCGTCGACCAGCTCGTGAAGATCGACCGCGCCTGGATTCCGGACGGCGACGGCAGCCTGTACATCCGGCCGTTCATGTTCGCCAACGAGATCTTCCTCGGCGTGAAGCCCTCGTCGGACTACCTGTTCATCGTCATCGCCTCGTCGGTCGGGGCCTATTTCAAGACCGATGCGCCCGCGGTGTCGGTGTGGGTCTCGCAGGATTACACGCGCGCGGCTCCCGGCGGCACGGGCGCCGCCAAGTGCGGCGGCAACTACGCCTCCAGCCTGCAGGCGCAGGCCGAGGCGACGCGCCATGGCTGCGACCAGGTCGTGTTCCTCGACGCCGTCGAGCAGCGCTGGATCGAGGAGTTGGGTGGCATGAACATCTTCTTCGTGTTCGACGACGGCTCGATGATCACCCCGCCGCTCGGCGGCACGATCCTGCCCGGCATCACCCGCAACTCGCTGCTGACGCTGGCCAGGGACAAGGGCATCAAGGTGAGCGAGGAGCGCTACTCGATCGACCAGTGGCGCAAGGACGCCGCCAGCGGCCGCCTGCGCGAGGCCTTCGCCTGCGGCACCGCCGCGGTCGTCACGCCGATCGGCACGGTGCGCAGCAACGACGGCGAATTCCAAATCGGCAACGGCGGCTCCGGCGCCAAGACCGAGGAACTCAAGGCCGCCCTCGTCGGCATCCAGCGCGGCCGCACCGCCGACCCGCACGGTTGGATCCACAGGGTTTATTGAGCGGAGCCTTGCTACTTTATCCGCTTCCCCATTCAGATGGGGAAGTGCCCCGTCATACGGGGCGATGGGGTCATGGCCATCTCAAAGCCCATGACCCCTCCGTCGCGTAAGACGCGACACCTCCCCATTTGAATGGGGAGGAGAGTGATCTGCGTCACTTCTGGACGTCGTGCAGGAGCCGGCCGACATTGTAGCCGTCGATATCGTCGGCGCTGACCGCCATGACGAGGCGTGTGCGACGGGGCGTCGTCCAGACCGTGACGTAGTGCACGGGCGCGCCCTCGCGGTTGTGTACAAGCCGGTCGATCTTGAGCGTCGCCGAATTGATCTCGACGTCGAGCGCGCGCGCGACGAACGGGTCGGCGAGCGCGGCGTTGACCTCCTGCGCCACATCCCCCAGCCGCTCGAAGCTGCCGGCGATCAGCTCGTGCAGCGGCGTCGTCTTCAGCCCCTCCTCCGTGACGGCCTGCGCGAACGGCATCGGAATCCAGCCGTCGAGCAAGGTCACGGGCTTGTTCTCGAACGACCTCACGCGCACCAGGTGCAGGGCCTGCTCGCCGTCGGTGATGCCGAGATGGGCGGCGATCGGCCGGGGACAGCGCTCGACCTCGAGCGCCAGGATCCGCATCGTCGTCTCTTTCAGCGTGCGCCGCAGGTCGCCGATGAACCCGAAGTCCGGCCCATGCTTCGTGTCGATGGTCTTGGCCGTGACGAAGGCGCCGACGCCCTGGCGATTCTGGACGAAGCCGTCGTCGGCCAGATCGGAGAGCGCGCGTCGCACCGTGATCCGCGAAATCGAGAACTGGCGGCAGAGCGCTTCCTGGGTGGGCAGCGCCTCGCCCGGGCGATAACGGCCCGACACGATCTGCTCCTTCAGCAGGACATAGAGCTGTCGATGCAGCAGCGCGCCATCGGCCTGCAATTTCATATCGGCGCCCGGTTTCGCCTGCCGGCCCATGCCGCGCGGTCTGCTTGCCTCGATGTCGATTGCCATATTGTATTAACTATATACCAACAAAAAGAGGAGGAACGAGGATGGCCAGAAGTATCACAGCGGCGTTCGCCGGCATCGCCCTTGCGTTGGGTGTTGCAGCAACGGCAATGGCCCAGAACGCGGCCCCCGCCAAGTCCAACTTCGCGCCCACCAGGACCGTCACCATCATCGTTCCCTACAGCCCCGGCGGCGGCACCGATGCCGTCGGCCGCCTCATGGCCAAGGCGCTGGAGGAAAAGTGGGGCCAGACTGTGATCGTCGACAACCGAACCGGCGGCAATGGCTCGGTGGGCGCGGCCATCGTCGCGCGTGCCCAGCCCGACGGGCACACGATGGTGCTGGCGGTGTCGGGCATCGCCATCAACGCCCACCTGATGAAGCTGCCCTACGACACGACGACGGCTTTCGCGCCGGTCACCGCCGTCGCCTATCCGGTCGCGACGCTGCTGGCGACGCCCGACCTGCCGGCCAACGACCTCAAGGGCCTGGTCGAGCTGGTGCGCAAGGAAGGGCCCGACAAGCGCACGTCGGCGAGCCCCGATCCGGGCAGCCGCCTGATGGCCGAGCGCATCTTCGACAGCGCCGGCATCAAGCTGCTGAACGTGCCCTACAAGGGCGCGGCCTCGTTCGTCGGCGACATCTCCGCCGGTCGCGTCGATGTCGGCATCGCCAGCGTCACCTCGGGCCTGGCCCTGATCAACGGAGGCAAGCTCAAGGCGCTGGGCATCATGGGCACGCAGCGCATCCCCGCCTTGCCCAACGTCGCGACCTTCAAGGAGCAGGGCTTCTCCGGCCTCGACGAGAATTCCTGGTACGGCCTGTTCGCGCCGGCCGGGACGCCGCCCGCCACCGTCGATGCGATCCAGAAGGACATCGCCAGCGTGCTCGCGGTGCCGGAGTTCCGCGCCAAGATCATCGAATACGGCTCCCTGCCCGGCGGCGATACGCCGGCCGCCTTCAGCGAACGCTTCCAGCGCGACATCAAGGTGTCCGGCGAGACGATCCGCCGACTCGGCATGACGGCGGACTGACGGAGGACACCATGACAAAGACCGCTCCCATTTCGTGGACCGTCGCCGACGTCGCGGCGGACAAAGGCTGGATCTATGCGCTGTCGCCGACCGAAGGCGCCGGCCTGATCGCGACGGTGCGCAAGGCCGGACCGGCCGACCGGCCGATCCTGTCGTGGCGCCGCGAGGATTTCGATCTCGGCTCGGCGGTCCCGACACTCGCCGCTGCCTTCCGCGAAGTGCGCGACGGGCGTGGCATGGCGCTGGTGAAGAACCTGCCGCGCGCCGGCGTCACGCCTGACGAGTTCAGGCTGATGACCTGGGCGATCGGCCTGCATTTCGGCGTGGCGCGGCCGCAGAACAAGGCCAGCGACTACATCACCGAGGTGAAGAACGCCGGGATGAACTACCGCAGCCCGACCGGCCGCGGCTACAACTCCAACGCCGAGCTCGACTTCCATGTCGACGGCTCCGACGTGGTGCTGCTCTCCTGCTACAATCAGGCGCCGGTCGGCGGCATGAGCATGTGCGCCAGCGCCGCCACCGCCTACGACATCGTCAAGCAGGAGCGGCCCGACTATGCCGCGGCCCTGACGACCGACTATCCGTTCAGCCGCAACGGCGAGCAGTCCGAGGGCGAAGCGCCTTGGTATCCGGCGCCGATCGTCACGGAGGAGAACGGCCGGGTCTTCTGCAAGTGGAACCGCAACCGTATCGTCAACGCCCTGAAGCTCGACGGCGCGACGCCGCTTACGGAACTGCAGCAGGAGGCGATGGAGTACTTCGACACGGTGCTGCGCCGGCCCGAGAACATGTTCTGCATGAATCTCGAACCCGGCGATCTCCAGATCCTGTGCAACCAGACGATGCTGCACTCGCGCACCGGCTTCGAGGACCATGAAGACGAGGCGAAGAAGCGCACGCTCTACCGGCTCTGGCTGGCCCGCCCCGATTCGCGGCGCCTGCCGCAGAGCTGGGAGGTCTTCTACGGCACGGTCGAGCCCGGCGCGGTGCGCGGCGTGATGAAAGGCCAGAACTACGACGAGGTGCGGCGCGGCTTCGACGAGCGCCAGGCTGCGGCCATGGGAATGAAGGCCGCCTGAGAAGGAGAGCGACATGTCCAAGGGCAAGATCTTCCGCGACGCCATGAAGCGCGGGATGGTGGCCGCACCCGGCTGCTTCGACTGCATCACCGCCCGCTCGATCGAACGCGCGGGCTTCGAGGCGGTCTACATGACTGGTGCCGGCACCGCGGCCAGCCTCGGCTATCCCGACTACGGCCTCGTCACCATGTCGGAGATGGCCGACAATGCCGGGCGCATCGCCACCGCGATCAAGTTGCCGGTGATCGCCGATGCCGACACCGGCTATGGCAACGAGCTGAACGCGATCCGCACCGTGCGCGAGTACGAGAAGCGCGGCGTCGCGGGCATCCATATCGAGGACCAGGGCTTCCCCAAGAAGTGCGGCCACCTCGAGGACAAGACCATCGTCCCCATCGAGGACTATGTCGCCAAGATCCGGGCGGCGGTGAGCGCCAAGGTCGATCCGAACTTCCTCATCATCGCGCGCACCGATTCGCGCGCCATGCTGGGCTTCGAGGAAGCGATCCGCCGCGCCAATGCCGCCATCGAGGCCGGCGCCGACATGGCCTTCGTCGAAGCGCCGCAGACTCTGGACGAGACGGCCTCGGTGCCGAAGCTCGTGAAGGGGCCCTGCCTGCTCAACATGGTGTGGAAGGGCAAGACCCCCGACCTGTCGATCGACGAGGCCGGCAAGATGAACTACGCGGTGATGATCCTGCCCGGTGTGCTGACGCGCACCGTGGTCGGCGCCTGCGACGCGGCGCTGGCCGATCTCAAGGCCAAGGGCCGCCATCCCGCGCCGCTGTCCGACATCACGCCGCAACAGGGCTTTCGCCTCTCCGGCGCCGACGAATGGGACGGCTACCGCACCCGCTTTCGTGAGCCGGTGCCGAAGGCGGCGGAGTAGTCGAGATTTCCGTCTAAGGTTGACCTACTGACCTCATCCTGAGGAGGCCGCGAAGCGGCCGTCTCGAAGGATGGGCAACTAACGTGGTGCGCGCGCCCACCCTTCGAGACGCGGCCTCGCGGCCGCTCCTCAGGGTGAGGTCATTGTGTTGGGCCCAGCGTGATTCCATCACGCTAGAAAAGCTTGCCGCCGTTCGGAACGGCCTTGGTCGGCGCGATCAGCACCACGCTGCCGTCGGCGGCGGGGAAGCCGAGGGTCAGCACTTCCGACATGAACTTGCCGATCTGGCGCGGCGGGAAGTTCACCACGGCGGCGACCTGACGGCCGACCAGCTCCTGTGGCGTGTAGTGGACGGTGATCTGCGCCGAGGATCTCTTCGTGCCGATCCCGTCGCCGAAATCGATCAGCAGTTTGTAGGCGGGTTTGCGCGCGCCTTCGAGTGGTGCGGCTTCGACGATGGTGCCGACACGGATGTCGACGCGCTCAAAATCTTCGTAAGCGATGATGGCCATGCGCGGACAGTAGAGTCGCGCGCGCAAAAGAAAAGGGGCCCCGTACGCGGCCCCTTTCCCGGATCGGCAACAGGCCGACCCACGCTTGCTCGAAACGCTTACTTCTTGGCGATCGCGGCCTTGACCTCTTCGGTCAGCTCGGCGACGCGGGCGCTCAGCGCCGTCACGGCGTCGGACTGGCCCTTGGTGTAGAGATCGGCCAGCTCCTTGGAGTTGGTGATCGCCGACTCGTACGACTTCTTCATGAAGTCGATCTGCTTGGCGGCCTTCTCCTCGACGGTCGCGGCGGCGAGGACTTCGCTGCCGTGCTTGGAGAGGTCTTCCATCGCGGCGCGGACCATGTCGCCCTGGCGCTGCGCGATCGTCTTCATCTGCTCGACGGCGGCGGTGTTGAGCGAGGTGATGGTCGCGAAGTTCTTGCGCGCGGTCTCGACGAAGCTCTCGACGTTGACGGCCGGCAGCTTGAACTCGCTGGAGATCTTGCTGAAGTCGAAGTCGGTGAAGGGGTTCTTGAAGGCGCCGTTGGCGTACATGGATGTTCTCCTGCAGGGTCTAACAAAGGCTAAGCATGGGTGCCCCGCCTTTGCTGCGGTGCACAACGAAGCCTAATTTAGGGATGCACTGCAGCGAGTCAAGGGGTGTTTTTGTGCACTGCACAAAATCTTCACGCCACAGGCGAAACCGGCGGCTCCTGCGGCGTCCGCGAACGCGGTGATTTTGTATATTTGTCAAACAGTTGCGACCAGCGTTCCGCGGTCTTCAACCGTCCGTCGAGGGCCGCCATCGTCTTCGACATATCGCCCGTCTCGTCCCCGTCGAAGACCCGGGAAACGGCATAGTGAATGGCCAGAAGGCCGTTTTGCCGCAATGCACCGGGGAGACCGTCGCTGGGCACGGAGGCCGCCTCGAGCATGGCGGACATCGAGCGCCGCAGGGCCGGTCCCATAGCCAGGGCGACCATGGGATCGCTTGTACCGGCGCGGCGCAGGGCACGGAGCGCCGCGCGGTGCGGCTTCAGCGCGTCGTAGCGGCGCATCATCACGTCGAACAGCCGGTCGCGCACCGTCTCCTCGGGATCGATCGCCGACGGCGTCCCGGCCAGAACCTCGGCATCGATGCGCGCCATGAACGCGGCCGCCAGGGACATCTTGTCGGGATGCAGGCGATAGAGGTCGGCAAAGCCCAAGCCGGCGGCCTGAGCGACCTCACGAAGGGAAACCGCCGCAAAGCCCTTCTCGGCGATCAGGCCGAGAAAGGCGTCGAGGGCTTTGTCTTCCACTTCACTCATCCCGCCAGCTCCTTCGAGCGATGCGAGGCGGCGGCGAGCGCCTTGTCGAACACGGGCTGGATGCCGTCATCTGCCATCAGGACCTGCAGGGCCGCGGCCGTGGTGCCGCCGGGACTGGTGACGTTGACGCGGAGCTGCGACGCGGGCTCCTTCGATTGCTTCAGCAACTCCCCGCTGCCGGCCACGGTTGCGCGGGCGAGCTGCATGGCCATGTCGGCCGGCAGGCCCGCCTTCACGCCCGCCGCGGCCATCGCCTCGACCAGCAGGAAGACATAGGCCGGCCCGCTGCCCGACAGGGCCGTGACCGGATCCATCAGCGCCTCGTCGTCGGCCCACAGGACCTGGCCGACCGCTTCCAGCAATTCATGGCAGCGCTTCTTTTCGGCCGCGGTCACGCTGGCCGCCGCCGTCGCCACGGTGATTCCCTGGCGCACCGCCGCCGGCGTGTTGGGCATGGAGCGCACGATCTTGGCGGCATGGCCGAGACGGGCGGCGAAATAGCCCAGCGTCTTGCCGGCCGCGATCGAGAGGAACACCGAGCCCTGCCCGGCGAAGCGCCGGAGATCGACCAGCGTCTCGTCCATCGACTGCGGCTTCACCGCCAGCACGACGATCTCCGGTGTCTCCGCCATCTCGGTCGAGGAGGAAACGACACGGACGCCGGCATGCCGGGGACGGATCGCCTCGACCGGCTCGGCCACGACGATGTCGGCAGCCACGAGGCCGCGCGCCAGCCAGCCGTCCAGCATGGCGCCGCCCATCTTGCCGCATCCGACCAGCAGCAGCTTGCCCATCGTCCTAGCGTCCCTTGAACTTCGCGGCCCGCTTCTCGCGGAAGGCGGCGGCGCCTTCCTTGCGGTCCTCGGAATTGGCGATGGTCTCTAGTTTGTAACGCTCCGGGATGAAGTTCTCGGCCGGGCCTCGCGGCAGGGTCTGGTTGGCGAAGTCGCGCAGGGTGCGGATCACCAGCGGCGCGGACTGGGCGATGATCGTGGCCATGCGGCGCGCCTCGGCCCGCTCCTCGCCCAGCGGCACGACCTTGTTCACGAAGCCCACGTCGTAGGCACGCTTCACCGAGATCTCCTCGCCGAGCAGCAGCAGTTCCATGGCCACCTTGTGCGGCATGCGCGAGACGATGCCCGGCATCAGGCCGCCGAACACGCCGACCTTGGCCTCGGGATACATGAACTTCGTGGTATCCGCAGACACCATGAGATCGCAGGTCATCACCAGGCAGATGCCGCCGCCGATCACCCAGCCCTGGGTGGCGGCGATGACCGGCTTGGTCAGGGCGTGGCTGACATGCGGCACCGCCTTCCACATGGCGGCGGGCGGGGCCGTGAGGTCGGCGCCGACACAGAAGGCCGGGCCGTCGGCCTGCAGCACCGCGACCTGATCGTCGCCCGCCTCGAAGGCGCGATAGGCGTCGTAGAGCCCGTCGCACAGCTCCTGGGTCAGCGCATTGCGCTTCTCCGGGCGCATCATGGTGATGGTGGTGATACCTTCGCTCGACTCGACTTTGACCAGACCCACGGCGTCCTCCAGTGCTTCTTGCGCCGGATGCTACCAGCCGCCCATACTCGCCGCATCAGGAGAGCTGCCATGCAAACCCGCAATCCCTTCATCGACGACCTCACCAAGGTGGCCAACGGCGCCATGGGTGCGCTGACCGGCGTGAAGGGAGAGGTCGAGGCCCGCGTGCGCGACCAGATCGCGAAGATCCTGGACGGCATGGACATTCCGCGCCGCGACGAGTTCGACGCCGTGAAGGCGATGGCCGCCAAGGCGCGCGAGGAGAACGAGGAGCTGAAGAAGCAGATCGCCGAGCTGCAGGCCAGGCTCGGCAGCCCCTCCGGCCCCGAAGCGTAGGGCGCCCGGAAGATGCGCGTCGGCGTCGAGGTTGGGGGAACGTTCACCGATCTCGTGGCCGTCGAAGGCGGCCGGTTGGTCGTCACCAAGGTCCCGAGCACGCCGAAGTCGCCCGATGTCGGCGCCTTCGCTGCCCTCACCGCATCGGGCATCGACCTCGCGAGCATCGAAGATCTCGGCCACGGCTCGACCGTCGCCACCAATGCCGTGCTGGAGCGCAAGGGCGCGACCGTGGCTTTCATCGCGACGGCGGGCTTTCGCGACCTGCTGTTCATGCAGCGTCACGACCGGCGCAACATCTACGATCTCTTCTACGCCAAGCCCGCGCCGCCGGTGCGCCGCAAGGATTGCTTCGAGGCGGTCGAGCGCCTGCGCGCCGACGGCTCGATCGAGAAGCCGCTCGACGAAGCGAAGGTGAAGGCCGAGCTGCTGCCCGCACTCAGGGACGGCGGCTATCGCGCCGTCGCGATCTGCCTGCTGAACGCCTATGCCGATCCGGTGCACGAGAAGCGGCTGGCCGCGCTGATCGGCGACGCGCTGCCGGGCGTTCTCGTGACCTGCAGCCATCAGGTCGCGCGCGAGTTCCGCGAGTTCGAGCGCGCTTCGACGACGCTGCTCTCGGCCTATGTGCAGCCGGTGATCGACGGCTACCTGCACCGCTTCGAAGGCAAGCTCGCCGAGGCGGGCTTCAAGGGCCGTTTCACCGTGATGCAATCCAACGGCGGACGCCTGCCCGCCGAGGCGATGCGCCAGAGCGCGATCACGGCGCTCTATTCCGGTCCCGCCGCCGGCGTGGTCGGCGCCACGCGGCAGGCCGCGCGCTCGGGCTACAAGGATCTCATCACCTTCGACATGGGTGGCACCTCGACCGACGTCTGCCTGGTGCAGGATGGCCGCCCGTCGCTGGCCGCCGAGACCGAGATCGACGGCCTGCCGATCCGCACGCCCGTGCTCGACATCGTTTCCGTGGGCGCCGGCGGCGGCTCGCTCGCCTGGGTCGACGATGGCGGCATGCTGCGCGTCGGCCCGCAAAGCGCCGGCGCCGATCCCGGCCCGGCCTGTTATGGCCGCGGCGGCACCGAGCCCGCGACCACCGACGCCCATATCGTCATCGGCACGATCCGGCCGGGTGCCTTCCTCGGCGGCCGTATGCAGCTCGACGGCGAAGCCGCACGCCGCGCCTTCGAGCCGCTGGCCGAGCGCTTTGCGCTGAGCGTCGAGCAGGCCGCCTCCTCGGCATTGCAGCTCGCCGACGCCAACATCGTGCGCGCCATCCAGCTCGTCTCGACCGAGCGCGGGCGCGATCCGCGCGACTACGCGCTGGTGCCGTTCGGCGGTGCGGGCCCGCTCCATGCCGCGCGCATCGCCGAGGAGCTGGGCATCTCGACCATCGTCGTGCCGCCCAATGCCGGCGTGATCTCGGCCTACGGCCTGGTCGCGTCCGACTACACCAAGTTCGACGCCGTCACACGCAAGATGAAGCTCGACGACGCGGCGGCGCGCGACGCCGGCCGTATCTTCGGCGAGATGCGTGACCGGCTTGCCGCGCAGTTCGCCGACATGAAGCTGCCGGGCGAACTCGACTACACGCACACGCTCGACATGCGATTCGTAGGACAAGCCTTCGAGGTCGGTGTCGAGATCCCGGCCGAGCGTCTCGATTCGCTCGACGCGACCTATCTGTCGGGCCTGTTCGCCGACGCCCACCACCGCACCTTCATGCACGGTGCCACGCTCGACCGCCCGGTCGAGATCGTGACGCTCCGCGTGGGCGCCACCCTGCCGATCGGCGGCGCGCCGAAGCTCGATCGCGAAAAGCTTGAAGCCCGCGCGCCTGAGCAGGCCAAGATCTTCCACGGCGAAGCCTGGCTCGATTGCGCCCGTCACACCGCCGAGTCGCTGGACGCGGACGAGCAGATCACAGGCCCCGCCGTCATCGAAGGCTACACCGCGACGACCTGGGTACCGCCCGGCTGGACGGCCGGGCTCGACGAAGCGGACAATCTGATCCTCCGGAGATCGCCATGAGCCAGCTCGGTCCGATCGACTATGCCGTGATCAGCCAGGCGCTGATCGCCGGCGCCCGCGAAATGGGCGTCAAGCTGATCCGCTCCGCCTACTCGACCATCCTGCGCGAGGCGCGCGACGGCTCGGCCGGCCTGATGGACCGCGACGGCAATACGGTGGCGCAGGCCGAGCTGATCCCCATGCAGCTCGGCCCCATCGGCGAGACGCTGCGCGCCTGCCTGCGGCGCCATCCCGTCGAGACGCTGAAGGAAGGCGACTTCCTCATCAACAACGACCCGTTCGAGGGCGGCCAGCACATCCCCGACGTCTTCATCTTCACGCCGATCTTCGTCGAGGGGCGCGTCGTGGGCTTCGGCGCCTCGGTGGCACATCATCTCGACCTCGGCGGCGGCGCGCCCGGCCTCAACATCCATGCCTCCGACGTCTATCAGGAAGGGCTGCGCTTCCCGCCCTCGCGCTACAGTTTCGAGCGCGACTGGAACGGCGGCTCGTTCGAGCGCCTCGTGACGGCCAACGTGCGCGTGCCCGACCTCACGATCGGCGACTTCAACGCCCAGTTCGCCGCGAATGCCATTGGGGTGTTGCGGGTAAAACAGCTCTGCGAGCGCTACGGCACCGACAAGGTCGAGGCCGCGATGCGCGAGATGCAGGACTACTCCGAGCGCCGCGTGCGCGCGGCCATCGCGCAGGCCCCCAAGGGCACCTTCTACGGCGAGGACGCGGTCGACGATGACGGCCTCACCGACGAGCCGCTGGTGGTGAAGGCCAAGGTCACCATCGCCGAGGATTCGGTCGAGATCGATTTCGAGGGAACCTGCGCGCAGGTGAAGCGCAACCTCAACTGTCCCTACTCCAGCACGCTGTCGGCGGCGCTCAGCTGCGTGAAGTCGGTGCTGACCAGTCCCGATATTCCCTACAACGAGGGCATGGCGCGGCCGATCACGATCAAGGTGCCCTACGGCTCGCTGCTCAACCCGCGACCACCGGCACCTGTGCGTGCGCGCATGATCCCGGCCTATCGCGTGTTCAACGCCGTGATGAAGGCGCTGGCCCAGGCGCTGCCAGACAAAGTGATCGCCACCGGCTTCGACTGCACCACCGCCTTCTGCCTCTCCCATCTCGGCGAGAAGGGCTACAGCGTCTATCTCGAAATCTTCGGTGGCGGCTACGGCGCCTCGCGCGATGCCGACGGCTGCGACGCCGTCGATTCGCCGCTTAGCAACTGCTCCAATGCGCCGGTCGAATCGCTCGACATCGACTACGGTTTCTTCCGCATCGTCGGCTACGAGCTGGCGCCGGACTCATTCGGCCTGGGCGCACGACGCGGCGGCGCGGGCTTCACGCGGCGCTGCGAGATCCTGCACGACGACGTGCAGCTCGCGATCTACTCCGACCGTTTCCGCCTCGCCCCCGAGGGCCTTCTGGGCGGCGAGCCCGGCCAGCGCGGCTACTGTCGCGTCTTCCGCGCCGACGGCAGCGTCGAGGAGCTGAAAAGCAAGGCCGCCCTCGATCTCGGCAAGGGCGACATCGTCGAGATGTTCGTGGGCGGCGGCGCAGGCTTCGGCCGTGTCGTGGAGCGCCCCGATTCGATGATCGATCGCGACCTGGCCGACGGCCTTCTGACGCGCGATCCTCGCACGGCGCGGAAGCTTGCGGCGGAGTGAATTCAAACGCCTCCCCATTCAGATGGTGAGGTGTCGCTGTCTTCAGCGACGGAGGGGTAATGCCCCTCACGACGACTCCTCTGCCCCCTCCGTCAGCGTATGACGCTGACACCTCCCCATCTGAATGGGGAGGAGATTCAATTGCTACACGTAGCAGTGCAGTCGCTTGCCTGGCAGCAGGTCATAGGGCGCCTTCCAGCCGGGCAGTGACGCCATGCGCTCAAGCCACGCATGCACCGCGGGATGGCTGACCGCGAGGTCATAGCCGGCTTCGTGCTTGGGGAACGATAGGTAGGCCATCATAGAGATGTCGGCGATGGTCGGCCGGTCGCCGATCGCGAAGGCGCGCTTCGCCAGGTGGCCGTTCAGGATGCCGAGATAGTCGTCGATGCGCTTGCGCATGAAGTCGAGCACGACGGGATCGACCGCGCGCAGGAAGGCGCGGTTGTAGCGGTATGTCGCCATGAAGCCGGTGAGCTTGTGGTTGTCCCAGAACAGCCAGCGCAGGATCTCGAATTTCTCCGCCTCGTTCTCTGCGCCGAAGCGGCCATGGCGTTCGGCGAGTCGCAGCAGGATCGGCGCGGTCTGGGTCAGGCGCTCGCCATCCTCCTCCAGCACGGGGATCTCGCCCATCTCGTTGACCGTGGCGCGCCATTCGGGCGTGCGCGTGACACCGCCGCCGAAATCGGTCCAGACCGGCTCGAAGGTCTGGCCGCACAGGGTCAGCATCAGCGCCAGCTTGTAGCTGTTGCCCGACTCGGGGAAGTAATGGAGGCGATAGGTCGGTGACGGTTGGCTCATGGCGGCACGGTAGACTGCGTCGCGGTGGAGTAAAGGTCCCTCGCTTACGCTCGGGATGACAATTGCGCGCTGGCGCACAACGTGCGTCCCAACAACGTTGTCATCCCGAGCGTAGCCGAGGGACCTTTGCGTTACAGTGCCCCGACCGACTTGAGGTAGAGGTCGCTCGCTTCCTTCGTCACCTTGCCGGCCGTGCCGTCGCCGATCAGGCGGCCGTCGATCCTCGTGGCCGGCGTAACGCCACCCAGGGTGCCGGTCACGAAAGCCTCGTCGGCGGAGTAGACCTGCGCCAGCGTGAAGTCGCATTCCTTGGCGATATTGCCGGCCGCGCGCCAGGCGTCGATCACGTTCTGCTGGGTGATGCCCTTGAAGCTGTAGAGGCTCGTGGATGTCCACAGTTCGCGGCCACGCACGATGAAGAAGTTGGTCGAGTTGCACGAGGCCACGAAGCCGCGCGGATCGAGCATCAGCGCCTCGTCGGCGCCGGCCTTGATCGCCTGGATCAGCGCCTGGATGAGGTTCAGTCGCGAATGTGAATTGAGGCGCAGGTCGAACTGGTCGGGCTGGGTCGTGCGGAAGGTCGAGGTGAAGAGCGCGTAACCCTTGGCCTTGGCCTCGGGGATCGGTGTCTTGTATTCGGCGACGCAGACGATCGTGGCCTTGCCGATCACGAAGCGCGGATCCTGGTTGGGAGTCTTCTTCAGGCCGCGGGTGATCATGAGGCGGACATGCGCGCCGTCGGTCATGCCGTTCTTCGCCAGCGTATCGGTCACGACCTTCGCTACGCCCGCACGGTCTAGCCCGATATCGAGATCGATCGAGCGCGCGCCCTCGAACAGGCGATCGAGATGGGCTTCGAGACTGATCAGCTTGCCTTTTATGAGGCGCAACCCCTCCCACACGCCGTCGCCCAGCACGAAGCCGGAATCGAACACCGATACCCTCGCCTCGTTGCGCGGGAAGAACGCCCCGTTCACGTAGACCAGCACCTGGTCGTTGCGCGCATCGGCCAGATAGGCCTGGGCGCTCGCCTGCTCGTTGCTCATGACGTTTCCCTAGAAGCTGAATTGCCTGTGGCTGGCGAGGAAGGCGCGCGTGCGCTCCTTCTTCGGGTTCTTGAGCACCTCGTCCGGCGTGCCCTGCTCGTGAATCGCGCCGTCCGCCAGGAAGATGATCCGCGTCGCGACGTGGTAGGCGAACCCCAGCTCATGCGTGACGAGAAGCATGGTGCGGCCCTCTTCGGCGAGGGCGAGGATGACGGCCAGCACCTCGCCGACCAGTTCCGGATCGAGCGCCGAGGTCGGCTCGTCGAACAGCAGCATCTCGGGCTCCATCGCGAGCGCCCGCGCGATGGCGACGCGCTGCTTCTGCCCGCCCGAGAGATGTGCCGGGTAGGTGTCCGCCTTCTCGGCGAGTCCGACCCGCGCCAGTTCCTTCCGCGCCCGTGTCTCGGCTTCGGGCCTGGGCAGGCCGCGCACGGTACGCAGCCCCTCCATCACGTTGCCGATCGCCGTCATGTGCGGGAAGAGATTGAACTGCTGGAACACCATGCCCACGCGCTGGCGCACCTGGATCAGCTCGTTCTCGCGATAGGTCCGCTCGCCGGTTTTGCCCTCGCGGCCGAGCAGCTGGCCGTCGAGCGCAATCGTGCCGCCGCCCGGACGCTCCATGAAGTTGAGGCACCGCAGCAGCGTGCTCTTGCCCGAACCCGAGGCGCCGAGGATCGCGATGCGCTCGCCGCGCACCACCTCGAGATCGATGCCGCGCAGCACGTCGGTGGCGCCGAAGCGCTTGGTGAGGCCGGAGACGCGGAGGATGGTCATTCGTCCCGCCTCAGCCGGCGTTCGAGGAAGTAGCTGAATTGTACCAGCGGCCACAGGAAGACGAAGAATATCAGCGCGACGGCGGTATAGGCCTCGATCGGATTGTAGTTGAGCGAGGCGATCAGCTTGCCCTGCTGCAGCAGCTCGACATAGGCCACGGCCGAGGCCAGCGTCGACATCTTGAAGATTTCTATGGCGCGGTTCGTCAGCGCCGGCAGCATGCGCTTCAGGGCCTGCGGCAGGATGATGCGTCGCATCGCCTGGCCCCAGCGCATGCCGAGTGCCCGCGCCCCGTCCCATTGGCCGGTCTCGATCGACTGGATGCCGCCGCGATAGATCTCGGCCGAGAAGGCGGCCGAGTTGAGCGAGATGCCGAGCGAGGCGGCGGCAAGCGGCGAGATCTGGAAGGGCAGCAGGATCGGCAGCGCGAAGTAGAACCACAGGATCTGCACGAGCACCGGCGTGTTGCGGAAGAACTCGACGAAGATCGTGGCGGGGATGTGGAGCCAGCGGTTGCGCGAATAGCGGCCTAGTCCGACCAGCAGGCCGAGGCTGAGCCCCAGCACCAGGCAGATGGCGAAGATGCGCAGGGTGCCCGCCGCGCCGACCAGCAGCGCATCGGTGTTCTCGAAGACCGAGGCGAAATCCCAGCGCATCAATGCACCCCGCTCAATGCACTGTGCTTTCGCCGCTGCGTGCCAGCCGCAGCTCGACCAGTCGCGCGATCTGGCTCGCGAGGAAGATCACCACGAAGTAGATCAACGCCACGACCGTATAGGTCTCGAGCGGCCGGAAGGTCTTCTGCGAGACCTCGTTGGCGGCAAACAGCAGGTCGGCATAGGAGATGGTGGCGATCAGCGTCGTGGTCTTCATGAGCTCGATGGCGCGCTCCATGAAGGCCGGGATCATGCGCTTCACCGCCTGGGGCAGGATGATGCGACGCATCGCCTGGCCGTGGCGCATGCCGATCGCCCGCGCGCCGTCCCACTGGCCGCGCTCGATCGACTGGATGCCGGCACGAAACACCTCGGCGAAGAACGAGGCCGACTGGATCGAGAAGGTGACGGCGCCCGCAACGAACGGCGTCATCTCGATGCCGACCAGGATCGGCAGGGCGAAGAAGAACCAGAAGAGCTGGACCAGCGGCGGCGTCGTGCGGAACACTTCTATGACGAAGCCCGCGGGCCACGACAGGAACCGCCGCTGCGAGAGACGCAGCAGCGCCAGCCCCAGACCCAGCACGACGCCGCACACCAGCGCCGTGCCCGTGATCTTGAGGGTGTTCAGCAGGCCCTCGGCCAACAATGGTGCGTTGGCGAGGACCGGCGAGAAGTCCCACTGGTAGGCCAAGAGGCGGCGCCGCCTACTTGATCATTTCCTTCATGACCGGCGGCGCGAGCTTGGGATCGAGGCCGAAGTCCGCGAGCGCCTGATCGTAATATTTCTGCGTCTGGCCGCTCTTGTAGTAGCCCGCGATCTGCTTATCGACCCATTCGGTGAACGCTGTGTCGCCCTTGCGCAGCGCCACACTGGAGGGCTGCGATTCCGCGGGCAGCGGCACCACGATCTTGCCCTTGCCGAGCCGCTGGCGCGCGGCGAGCAGCGGCGGATGGAAGAGCAGCACGGCATCGACGCGGCCCGACTGGAAGGCCGCGATCGCCTCGGCATTGCCGGGGAAGCGCTGGATGTCGGCCTTGGGCGTGTGCTGCGTGGCCCAGCGGTCCATGGTCGAGGCCTGCGGCACGGCGATGCGTACGCCCTGCTTGTTGAGGTCCTCCCAGGTCTTGGCGTCGAGGTCGTCGCGCGCCAGCACGGCGAGCGAGTACCAGAGCAGCGGCGACTCGGGGAAGTTGGCGGCCTGTTTGCGCTCGGCGGTGGCGTCGAGCATGAACATCAGGTCGATCTTGTCGCCCTGGAGTGCGGCGATCGCGTTGCCCCACGTCACTTCGACCGGCTCGAACTTCACGCCGAGCGTCTGCGCCATCGCCTTGCCCATCGCGATGCCGAGACCGGACGCCCATTCGCCGGTCTTGGGATCCTTCGAATACCAGGGCGGCGCCTGGGTGACGCCGACGCGCAACACGCCGCGCTTCTTGATCGCGTCCAGCGTGCCGTCGGCACGGGCCGCGAACGGAATTGCCAGGGCCGCGCCACTCGCGGCGGCGACGGCAAACAGCGAACGTCGATTGATGGTCATGAATTGTCTCCCCTTCTTGGCTTCCCGGACGAAGTCGGAATCGAGCGCAGGAACCTCTCCGTGGTTTCCATGCCCCGACGCATGTGATCGGCGATTTCGGCCTTCATCGCCTCGAAGTCGGGCCCGAAGGCCGCCCTGATATAGCTGTCGTGGCTGTCGCGCTTCGGACCGCGCCGTCCGTGCGCGCGATGATGCGCCGCCCAATAGAGTTGCAGCCGGCCGCGCAGGCCGTGCCAGGCGCGCTGCAGGAGCTTGTGGCCGCTCGCCTCGTAGACGAGGCCGTGGAATTCGAGTTCTGCAAGGATGCTGGCGCGATCCTCGCCGGCATCGATCGTGGCGATCAGCGCCTCGTTGCGGCGCTTCAACTCGGCACGGAAGCGATCGTCGCGCCGCGGCCAGACCTGCTCGAAGGCGAAGGTCTCCAGCACCGTGCGCAGCGAATAGATTTCGTGGACGTCCTCGACCGAGAGTTCGGCAACGCGCGTGCCGGTATAGGGCACGGTCACGACCAGCCCCTCCTCGATCAACTGCCGCAGCGCCTCGCGCAACGGGCCGCGGCTGACATCGAAGCGTTCCGACAGCGCCGTCTCGACCAGCGGCGCCCCCGGCGGAATGTCACCGGCCAGGATCGCGGACCGCAGCCGCTCGACGATATGCGCGCGCAACGTCGCCTTCGGCACGCGCTCAAGATGCACGCCCACGTCCCGCATCGAGACATCGGAAAGAGCCAACTGACGTCCTCGCAAACTCAATCGTCGATTGTTGACAATCTGACATAGTGAAAGGCCGCCGCACAAGGAGTGCGGCGGCCGGCCGATCAGTAGCTCTTGTACCCCAGGAACTTGCCGGACATCGCGATCTTCACCCGGTCGCCCTTCTGGTCGGGCTGGCGCTCCATGGTCATGTCGAAGTCGATGGCGCTCATGATGCCGTCGCCGAATTCCTCCTGGATCAGTTCCTTCCAGGTCGTGCCGTAGACCTGCACCAGCTCGTAGAAGCGGTAGATCAGCGGATCGGTCGGCGGGATCTGGGGCAGCGAACCGCGGTATGGGACTTCCTGCAGCAGCAGCACTTCTTCCTTGCCGAGACCGAACAGCTTGCCGGCCTTGGTGGCCTGCTCCTTGGTCATCTTCATCTGGCCCATGCAGGCCGCGGTGACGATGATCTTCGAGGCGCCGCCGATCTTCTTGGCGATCTCCTCCCAGCTCAGCTCCTTCATGCGCTTGGCCGTCAGGATCTTCTCGGTGACTTCAGCCCGCTTCATTGTCTTCTCCCGTCGATGTTGGCTTCGGTTGACTGTCAGTTGCTGTGCCGCAGGGGCACCACGTCGGCCGGCGGATTGACCGCCGACAATCCGGGCTTCACCAGCTTCGGCCGCTTCGGGTCGTAGCCGTGCTCGGCGATCTCCGTGTCGAAGGCCTTCGAGCGGTTCACGAGGAATTCCACGAGATGGTTGCGGATCGCGTAGTACTGCGGATGGCGGTGCAGGTCGTTCCGGTGCCGCTCGTTCTTCGGCATGGTGTTGACCACGATCTCGGCGATGCGCGCGCCCGGCCCGTTGGTCATCAGCACGATCTTGTCGGCCAGCAGGATCGCCTCGTCGACGTCGTGGGTGATCATGAACACGGTCTGCTGCGTGTCGGCGCAGATGCGCAGCACCTCGTCCTGCAACATGCCGCGCGTCAGCGCGTCGAGGGCGCTGAACGGCTCGTCCATCAGCAGCATCTTGGGCTGGATCGACAGCGCGCGGGCGATGCCGACGCGCTGCTTCATGCCGCCGGAGAGCTGCGCCGGCCGCTTGCTCTCCGCACCCGCGAGCCCGACCAACTCGATGAACTTGCGCGCATGCTCCTGCACCTTGGCGCGGTCCCAATTCGGCCAGCGCGAGGAGACGGCGAAGGCGATGTTGCCCATCACCGTCATCCACGGCAGCAGCGCGTGGCCCTGGAAGATCACGGCGCGGTCGAGGCTCGGCCCGTCGATCTCGCGATTGTCGACGATCACGGCGCCGCCGCTCGGACTGTCGAGGCCGGCCAGCACGTTCAGGATCGTGGTCTTGCCGCAGCCGGAATGACCGATCAGGCAGCAGAACTCGCCCTTGTCGACGCCGAACCAGATATCCTCGAACACGGCGGGCTGGCCGGTCTCGCCGAAGCGGCGCGCGAGCCCTTCGACGCTGATGAGCGGACGATTCTCCATGGCGCGCCTATTCCGGATAGGTGACGAGCCTGGCGAGATACGCCAGGCCCTGGTCGAGCAGGAGACCGACCAGCCCGATCAGCAGGATCGCGGTCACGATGTTGGCAATCGAGAGGTTGTTCCACTCGTTCCAGACGAAGTAGCCGATGCCGGTGCCGCCCACGAGCATCTCGGCCGCCACGATCACCAGCCAGGCGATGCCGACGGAGATGCGCATGCCGGTCATGATGGTCGGCGCCGCCGCCGGCAGGATCACCTTGAAGGCGGTGCGGAAGGGACCGACTTCGAGGGTACGCGCCACGTTCAGCCATTCGCGGCGCACGCTGCCCACGCCGAAGGCGGTGTTGATCAGCATCGGCCAGACCGAGCAGATGAAGATCACGAAGATCGACGAGATGGCGCTGTCCTTGATCGTGTAGAGCGCCAGCGGCATCCAGGCGAGCGGCGACACCGGCTTCAGGATCTGGATGAAGGGATCGAGCGCGCGATAGACCAAAGGCGACATGCCGATCAGGAAGCCGAGCGGGATCGCGACCAGCGCCGCGAGGCCGAAGCCCAGCAGCACGCGTCCCAGCGAATAGGCGAGCTGGATGCCGATGCCCTTGTCGTTGCTGCCGCGCACATAGAAGGGATCGCTGAGATGCTTCCAGATCGTGGCGCCGATGTCGGCCGGTGTCGGCATCGCCGACTTCGAGCCGGTGGCCGCCGCGGCGCCGACCAGCCTGGCATATTCCGGATCCAGGGCCGGACCGCTGGCGGCCGTCGGCAATGTGGCGACGTGCCAGATCGCGACGATCGCCACGAAGATCAGGAGCGACAGCAGGCCAGCCCGCATGCCGAGCGAGGCTTTCAGCATGCGTGTCCCTCACGCACCAAAAGCAGAGACCTCATCCTGAGCGAGCGCAGCGAGCGTCTCGAAGGATGGACCAAGAATACCGCGCCTGCTGCCCATCCTTCGAGACGGCTGCTGCGCAGCCTCCTCAGGATGAGGCTGGTGTTTGATAGAGCCGACAAGATCAGGTCCGCTTGATCGCGAAGCTGTTGACGTACTCGGCGGGCTTGGACGCATCGAAGGGCTTGCCCATCACCACGATCGTCTTCTTCGACGGATCGGGCGGCGTCAGGCCCATCTCCTTCATCATGCTCGCCGTGTCGGTGGCGAGATAGACCTCGGACGCGACCTTGGCGTAGTCGACGTCGGCCTTGAGCTGCCCCCAGCGCTTCATCTGGGTCATGATCCAGATCGCGAACTGGTTCCACGGGAACGGGTCGAAGTCGATGCGGTCGGGATCCTTCTTCACCCCGCCCAGCCCGTCGGCATAGGTGCCGGTCAGGATCTGCTCCAGCACCGTCTCGGGCTGGTTCAGGTAGTTGGCCGGCGCGATCGCCTTGGCGATCTCCTTGCGGTTCTCCTGCTTGTGGGCGTAGGCGGTCGCATCGATGATCGACTTCAGCAGCGCACGATAGGAGTTCGGGTTCTGGGTCGCGAACTCCTTGCTGACGGTGAAGGCGCAGCACGGATGGCCGTCCCACAGTTCCTTGGTCAGCAGGTGGATGAAGCCGATACCGTCGAACACGGCGCGCTGGTTGAACGGATCGGGGCCGAGATAGCCGTCGATATTGTCGGCGCGCAGGTTGGCGACCATCTCGGGCGGCGGCACCGAGCGGATCGAGATGTCCTTGTCGGGATCGAGCCCGTGCTCCGCCACGTAGTAGCGCAGCAGGTAGTTGTGCATCGAGTAGTCGAAGGGCACGGCGAAGCGGAAGCCCTTCCAGTCCTTCGGGTTGCGCTTGTCCTTGTGCTTGTTGGCGAGGGTGATCGCCTGGCCGTTGATGTTCTCGATCGCCGGCATCGTCCACGGCACCGGGTTCGAGCCGACGCCCAGCGAGATGGCGATCGGCATCGGCGAGAGCATGTGCGAGGCGTCGTATTCCTTGGCCAGCGACTTGTCGCGGATCACCGCCCAGCCGGCCGTCTTCACCACTTCGACGTTGAGGCCCTGCTTGGAATAGAAGCCCATCGGATGGGCCATGATGATCGGCGTGGCGCAGGTGATCGGGATGAAGCCGACCTTGAGGTCCTTTTTCTCCGGCGCGCCGCCCTGGGCGAAGGCCTCGCGGGCGGCGCCGAGCGGCAGGACGGAGGAGATGGCGGCCATCGCGGTGGCCGCGCCCACGGTCTTCAGGAACTGCCGGCGCTGGGCATCGACCGGGAACACCGCGCGCAGGACGGCGGTATCGACCACGCGGTTCCAGCGATCCTCTTCCCCGGCCGGGACGGCGGCGGCGGTCAGGCGGTCGTGGTCGCGCTGGGCATGATTGCCGCCGCAGCTGCAGGTCCCCCGGCCGAGCAGGGCCTTGGGATCGAACGGGTCCTTGAACATCGAAGCCTCCTCCACGTCTTGTGCCGGCAGCGCCGGGGTACTTGGAGGCCGAAGAGGCAAGGCGTGTGCCAACCGCCCGGAAGCCGCGCAAACGCCGGTCAAACCGCAAGCGGAGCGCAGGTTTGCTCAAATTTTCGGCAGTCTTTTCCGATTCGTCCTGCGGAATCTCCGGACTCGAATCTTAACGTTGGGGATTAAATTCATGGAATCCCTGACTCTTTCCCCGTTTTACACGGGCCTTTCTTATTGCGTGGCGAGATAGGCTTATGGCAGGCTACCGCTAGTGGGTTGTTGGGTGCCCACCACGATATGTCGACCACCCGCCTCAAGAATGGCTCCGATGAGCCGCACGGCGGAATGGTTGGGGAGCGGGTCGATGGCGTTAACGCGACAAGAGCGGACCAGGCGGAAAGCCGACCTGAACCCGCTCGAAATGATCGAAAGAGTCGTCTCCGCCAACGATTGGCCGTTCGACCGGACTTCGGACCGGGAAATCGCCGTCGAAGTCGCGGGCCGCTGGTGCGACTACCGCATGTTCTTCAGCTGGCGGGACGATGTCGAGGCGCTGCACTTCACCTGCGCCTACGACGTCCGCATTCCGGCCGAGCGCCACAGCGACATTCACTGCCTGCTCGGCCTGATCAACGAGAAGATGTGGCTGGGCCACTTCGATCTGTGGAGCGAAGAAGGCCTGCCGATGTTCCGCCACGCCATCCCGCTGCGCGGCACCAATGGCTTGATGGCCGAGCAACTCAACGACCTCGTCGAGGTGGCGATCACCGAGAGCGAGCGCTTCTACCCCGCCTTTCAGTACGTCGTGTGGGCCGGCAAGAGCCCCGCCGACGCGTTGACCGCCTCGATCCTCGAGACGGTCGGCGAAGCCTGAGCCGACAAGGACCTTCCGACGCCCCCTCTCTCTCAAAACCAATAAACGACAGTTCGGATAGTCCCCAGCGGCGCCGGTCCTCCAGGATCGGCGCCGCGACGATTTTGAGGACAGGTTTCCCCCGCTATAAGGGTCGCCCTCATGAACAGCCTCTCCGCGATCCTCCTGGCGATCCCCTACCCCCAGATCGACCCCGTGCTGGTGCAGCTCGGGCCGTTCGCCATCCGCTGGTACGCGCTGGCCTACATCGCGGGCCTGGTGATCGGCTGGCAGGTCATGCGGCGGGTCTGCGACCAGCCGCCGAAGGTGCTGTCGCCGCTCAAGATCGACGACTTCCTGCTGTGGGCCGCGCTCGGCGTGATCCTGGGCGGGCGGCTGGGCTACGTGCTGTTCTACAAGCCGGGCTTCTACATCGAGCATCCGCTGGCGGCGCTCACCCTGTGGGAAGGCGGCATGTCGTTCCATGGCGGGCTGCTGGGCGTCATCGCCGCCATCCTGCTCTTCGCCATGCGCAACAAGGCCGACCCCTTCATGCTGTCGGACCTCGTGGCGATCGTGGCGCCGCTCGGCCTGTTCTTCGGCCGCCTCGCCAACTTCATCAACGGCGAACTGTGGGGCCGGATCAGCGACGTGCCATGGGCCATGGTCTTCCCGCGCGGAGGGCCGCTGCCGCGCCATCCCAGCCAGCTCTACCAGGCCTTCTTCGAGGGCGTGCTCCTGACGCTGATCGTCGTCGCGGTCTGGAAACTGACCGAAGGCCGCCGCCGGCCGGGCCTGCTGACCGGCGTGTTCTGCGCCGGCTACGGCCTCGCCCGCATCGTGGGCGAGCTCTTCCGCGAGCCCGACGCGCACCTTGGTTACCTGTGGGGGTCGATCACCATGGGCATGCTGCTGTCGCTCCCCGTGCTGCTGTTCGGCGTGTGGTTGATCTCGCGCGCCTACCGGAAGCCCGTCTTGCCATGATTGGGCCGTGACCGAACTGGGCGGGCTGATCGCGCGCCGCATCGCGCTCACCGGCCCGATCTCGCTGGCCGACTTCATGGCCGAGGCACTGGGCCATCCGCGGCTCGGCTACTATCGCCGTGCCGTGCCGGTGGGCGCCGCCGGCGACTTCACCACCGCGCCCGAAATCTCGCAGATGTTCGGCGAGCTGATCGGCGCCTGGCTGGCCGAGCGCTGGCTGGCGATGGGCCGACTGTCGCCCGTGCGGCTGGTCGAACTCGGCCCCGGCCGCGGCACGCTGATGGCCGACGCGCTGCGCGCGACGCGCGGCGTGCCGGACTTCCATGCCGCGCTCGACCTTCACCTGGTCGACACCAATGCGCCGATGCGCGAGGCCCAGCGCGCCGCGCTGCAGGCCTATCGCCCGACCTGGCACGAACGCTTCGACGAGGTACCCGAAGGGCCGCTGCTGTTGGTCGCCAACGAATTCTTCGACGCCCTGCCGGTGCGCCAGTTCCATCGCACCGCGGCGGGCTGGCGCGAGCGCATGGTCGGCCTCGACGAGCACGGCGAACTGCGGCTCGCCCTGGCGCCCGGCGCTACGCCCTTCGCCTCCGTGCTGCCCAATGCCGAAGAAGGCGCCGAGGCGGAACTGAGCGAAGCCGGCCGCGCGCTGGCCGCCGCCATCGGCGGCCGGATCGCCCGCGACGGCGGCTGGGCACTCATCATCGACTATGGCCTCGAGAGCGCCGGCCGTGCGGCGTCGCTGCAGGCGGTGCGCGGCCACCAGGGAGCGGGCATCCTCGACCGGCCCGGCGAGACCGACCTCAGCGCCCATGTCGATTTTGCTGCGATTGCCGCCGCATCGGGGGTCGCGTCTTTCGGTCCGGTGGGCCAGGGCGACTTCCTGCGAAGGCTCGGCCTCGCCGAGCGGGCGCAGGCCCTGAAGCAGCGCGCGAAGGCGGCGCAGGCCGATGCCATCGATGCGGCATCGGCCCGCTTGATCGCGCCCGACCAAATGGGCACCCTCTTCCGCGTGCTGGCTCTCGGCGACGGCAAGAGCGCCCCGCCGGCCGGTTTCTCGGATGCCCCCTCGGACTGATACCTCGGACGAATAGATGATCCAGGCCCAGACGCTCGCCGCCCTCGACGGGGTGCAGCATCGTTTCTTCACGCGACAGGGCGGAGTCAGCGCCGGTCTCTACTCCTCGCTCAACTGCGGCTACGGCTCGGGCGATTCGCCCGACAATGTGCGGGAGAACCGCCGCCGCGTGGCCGAGCAGTTCGGCCTCGACGAACCCGACCTGCAGACCGTCCACCAGACCCATTCGACGGACGTGCTGACGGTCGCGGAAGGCCGCTGGAGCTCACCAGGCGCACCGAAGGCCGACGGCCTCGTGACCGACCGGCCCGGCGTGGTGCTGGGCGTGCTGGCTGCCGATTGCGCGCCGGTGTTGCTGGCAGACGGCGACGCCTCGGTGATCGGCGCGGCGCATGCCGGCTGGAAGGGTGCGCTGGGCGGGATCGTCGACGTCACCATCACGTCGATGGAGAAACTCGGCGCCCGGCGCGAGCGCATCAAGGTCGTGGTCGGCCCCTGCATCGGCCCGCAGTCGTACGAAGTCGGGCCGGAATTCCCCGCCCCGTTCCTGGCGCAGGACGAGGCCAACGGGGCGTTCTTCAGGACCGCCGCGCGTGCCGGCCACTTCATGTTCGACCTGCCGGGCTATCTCGTTCACCGCATCGCACGCAATGGCGTCGCGGTGACGGCGACGGGACACGACACGCTGACCGGCACCGACGATTTCTTCAGCTACCGTCGCAACACGCTGCAGGGTGTGCGCGACTACGGGCGCGGCCTGTCGGCCATCGCCCTCGCGGCCTGACGTGCCCTACTTCATCATCCTGATGTTCTGTTGCCTGCTCGGGGTCGTTGCGACATGCGCCATGTTGTGATGCTGCTCTGCCTGCTCGCCCTTGCGGCGTGCGGCGGAACACCGAGGCCCTTCGAGCACGACCCATCGAAAATCTCCTACGGCCGGCAGCTGCGCGACAAGGTCGAGGTGGCAATCAGCCCGCCGCGCAACATGCCCCCGGAAATGGGCGAGCGGGTTGCCGCGGCCCTCGCGATCGAACTCCAGTCCTACGGCATCGTCGCTGCCGTGGCGCCGGCCGAGGCGCCCATCCAGATCGAAGGCGTGATGAGCACGCGCGACGCCGGCATGTCGATCGAGGTCCAGGTCGACTGGCGCATCCATGGCAGGCCGCGGACCGACGAGCCCGCGACCGTCAAGACGCGCGCGCCGCCCGAAGACTATGCCCAGCAGGCCGAACGACTGATTTCGCGCATCGCCCAGCAAGCCGCGCCCCGGGTCGCGACCCTGATCGGCAAACCACCCAATTTCATTCCAAAAGCGCCGGGCCAGGTCGCCGCCGGCATCACGATCCCCTACGAATTCCCGCCCGATCCGGCGGCGGCGCCGCCGCCCGACGGCGCCGTGCCGACGAGCACGACCACCCCCACGCCGGTCGCGGCCAAACCCGCCGAGCCGCAGCTGAAGGTGTTCGTGGCGCAGGTCACCGGTGCGCCCTCCGACGGCAATCGCCAGCTCACCTCGGGCATGCGGCGTGCCCTGGGATCGAGCAAGCTGGTGATCGTCGACCAGGCGGACAGCGAGGCCTTCTCCGTCGCCGGCACCGTGAGCCTGACCCAGATCGACGAGCGCACCGGAAGGCTCGTCGTCAAATGGGTCGTCAAGGACCCGGCCGGCAAGGTGATCGGCGACATCGAACAGTCCAACCCCGTGCCGATGGCGGCAGCCAAGGGATCGTGGGCGGGATTCGGCGACATCGTTGCCTCGGCCGCGTCCGAAGGCGTGCTGGAACTGCTCGAAAAGGCGATCAACCGGCGGCGCTGACCTCCGCGCAGCGTGTGAATCGGCTTGTCAGAGGGGGGCTCCCGGCTGCTACTGTCTCTCGGGGCGGCTCGATTCTTGCAAGACTTCACAACGCACGAACGGGGCGCGAGACAGGGAGCACAACAAGCATGTTTTCGTTCAGGAAATCGGCATTGGCGATCGTCGCCGCGGCCAGCGTCGGCGGGCTGATGGCCACTGCGCCGGCACAGGCGCAGACACTCAAGGTCGTGATGCACTCGGACGTGAAGATTCTCGATCCGATCTGGACCACTGCCTACATCCAGCGCAACCACGGCTACATGGTGTGGGACACGCTCTTCGCGATGGACGAGAAGTTCGACGTGAAGCCGCAGATGGTCGAAAAGTACGACGTGTCGGCGGACAAGCTCACCTGGACCTTCACATTGCGTGACGGCCTCGAGTGGCACGACGGCAAGCCGGTCACCGCCGAGGATTGTGTCGCCTCGATCAAGCGCTGGGCCGCGCGCGACTCGATGGGCCAGAAGATGATGGCCTCGGCCGAGGGCCTCGAAGTCGTCGATGCCAAGACTTTCAAGCTGAAGATGAAGGAGCCGTACGGTCTGGTGCTCCAGTCGCTCGGCAAGCCGTCGTCGAACGTGCCGTTCATGATGCCGAAGAAGACGGCCGAAACCGATCCGATGCAGCAGATCAAGCTGGAGGACGTGATCGGCTCCGGCCCGTTCGTGTTCAAGGGCGACGAATGGAAGCCCGGCGAGAAGATCGTCTACGTCAAGAACACCAAGTACAAGCCGCGCAGCGAGCCCGCCAACGGACTGGCCGGCGGCAAGGTGGTCAAGGTCGATCGCGTCGAATGGATCGCGATGCCAGACATCCAGACCCAGGTCGGCGCACTGCAGAACGGCGAAATCGACATGATCGAATCGCCCGGCCATGACCTGCTGCCGCTGCTGGCGAAGGACAAGAACGTCAAGCTGGTCAGCTTCAACCCGACCGGCAACCAGTACACGTTCCGCTTCAACAGCACGGCCAAGCCGTTCGACAATGCGAAGATCCGTCACGCCGTGTTCGTGGCCTTCGCGCAGGAGGACTTCCTCAAGGCCACGATCGGCGACCCGCAATGGTTCAAGGTCTGCAAGGCGCCCTTCGTGTGCGGCACGCCGCTCGCCACCGATGCCGGCATGGCGGACGTGCTGAACGGCAACGCCGCCAAGGCCAAGCAGCTCCTGACCGAGGCCGGCTATGACGGCACGCCGATCGTGCTGATGCACTCGACCGACCTGCAGGTCCTGACCAACCTCGCGCCGGTCGCCAAGGCGCAGCTGGAGCGGGCAGGCTTCAAGGTCGACATGGTGTCGATGGACTGGCAGACGCTGGTCGCGCGCCGCGTCAAGAAGGACCCGCCGAATGCCGGCGGCTGGCACGCCTTCCTCACCTCCTGGGTCGCCGCCGACATCCTCAATCCGGTGATGGCCGGCTTCTTCAACGCCTCGTGCGACAAGGCCATGTTCGGCTGGCCATGCGACGCGACGATCGAGAAGTTCCGCGACCAGTTCGCCAAGGAGACGGACCCGGCGAAACAGAAGCAGATCGTCGAGGACCTGCAGAAGTATTGGGTCAATCATCCGACGCACATCAACGTCGGCCAGTGGTATGCGCCGCTGGCACGTCGCGCCAACATCGACGGCAACCTGACGGCCCCCGTTCCCGTGTTCTGGAACGTCACCAAGAAGTAGCCGATCAGCGCGCGGGGTCTCCGGGCCCCGCGCGCCCATCGACGAAGGCGGGCGATCCCCGCCTTTCTCGATGGGGAAGAAACCCGAAGGGGGCACGATGAAAAAAGTCATGAAGCGTACGCTTGCGGCGATGCTTGCCGGAGCGATCCTGTCGAGTGCGGGGCCAGCGCTGGCCCAGGGCAAGGTCATCAAGTTCGTCCAGAACGGCAACCTGACGATCCTCGATCCGATCTGGACGACGGCCTACGTCACCCGCAACCACGGCTACCTCGTCTACGACACGCTGTTCGCCTCCGACGAGAACAATGCCATCAAGCCACAGATGGTCGACAAGTACGAAGTCTCCGCCGACAAGACGGTGTGGACCTTCACCCTGCGCGACGGCCTCGAATGGCATGACGGCAAGCCGGTGACGTCCGAGGACTGCATCGCCTCGATCAAGCGCTGGGGCGCGCGCGACTCGATGGGCCAGAAGCTCATGGACTTCGTGAAGGAGTTCAAGGAGGTCAATCCCAAGACCTTCCAGATGGTGCTGAAGGAGCCGTACGGCCTGGTCCTCGATTCGCTGGGCAAGCCGTCGTCACAGGTTCCGTTCATGATGCCGAAGCGGGTCGCCGACACCGATCCCTTCAAGCAGATCGACAGCCAGATCGGCTCCGGCCCGTTCATCTACATGAACGCCGAGTCCAAGCCCGGCGAGAAGCACGTCTACACCAAGAACGCCAAGTACAAGCCGCGCGCCGAGCCGCCCTCGGGTCTGGCCGGCGGCAAGGTCGTGAAGGTCGACCGCGTCGAGATCATCGAGATGCCCGATCCGCAGCAGCAGGTGAACGCCATCGCCGCCGGCGAGATCGACGTCATCGAGCAGCCGCCGCACGACCTGATCCCGATCCTGAAGAAGGAAAAGGGCGTCACGCTCTTCAACTGGAACCCGCTCGGCCACCAGTTCATCTTCCGCATGAACTGGCTCCAGCCGCCGTTCAACAATCCGAAGATCCGCGAAGCCGCGCTGCTGAGCATCCGCCAGGAGGACTACCTCAAGGCGACCGTCGGCGAGCCGGAGTTCTACAAGGTTTGCACGGCCGCGTTCATCTGCGGCACGCCCAACGCCGTCGATGCGCCGGGCGACCTGTTCGTGAAGCCGAACTTCGAGAAGTCGAAGGCACTGCTTAAGGAAGCCGGCTACGACGGCACGCCGATCGTGCTGCTGCAGTCGACGACCCTGCCGGTTCTCACCAACATGGCCCCTGTGACAAAGGCACTGCTCGAACAGGGTGGCTTCAAGGTCGACATGCAGTCGATGGACTGGCAAACCGTCGTCACGCGTCGAACCAACAAGGGTCCTGTGAGTCAGGGCGGCTGGAACCTGTTCCACACATTCTCGGTGGCAGCGGACATCCTGAACCCGATCTCGACCTCCTACATGGTCGCGAACGGCGACAAGGCATGGTTCGGCTGGCCGACCGATCCGGAGATGGAAAAGCTGCGCGACGCCTACGCCAAGGAAACCGACCCCGCGAAGAACAAGGCGCTCGCCGCCGCCGTTCAGGCCCGGGCCTTGCAAACGGCGCAGTATGGCTGGGTCGGCCAATGGTACGGCCCCGGCGCCATGCGCTCCAACGTCTCGGGCTGGCTGAAGGCGCCGGTTCCGGTGATGTGGAACATAGAGAAGAAGTGACGGCGGGGCCGCCAGCCGGCGGCCGCACCGTTATCTCCCGAGCGAAACGAGACCTCTCGCTTCGCTCGGGGTGACAAGTAGAGGGAATATGCTCGACTTCATTGCTCGTCGTCTCATAGCCATCATCCCGGTGCTCGCGGTGGTGGCTGTCTTCGTCTTCCTCATGCTGCGATTGACGCCGGGCGACCCCGCCGCGGTCATCGCCGGGGACAACGCCACCTCGGACCAGATCGCCGACATCCGCAACAAGCTCGGGCTCGACGAGCCGATCTGGACGCAGTTCGCCATCTGGATCGGCAACGTGCTGCAGGGCAATTTCGGCGAAAGCTTCTTCTTCAAGAAAACCGTCGCCGAGCTGATCGCCCAGCGCGTCGAGCCGACGCTGGCGCTGGCGATCTGCACGCTGGTCTTCGCCGTCAGCATCTCCGTGCCGATCGGCGTCATGGCCGCCTACCGCCAGGGCTCCCTGATCGACAAGGCGGTGATGGGCTTCTCGGTGCTGGGCTTCTCGGTACCCGGCTTCGTCATCGGCTACTGCCTGATCTACGTCTTCGCCATCGAACTCGGCTGGCTGCCGGTGCAGGGCTATGTGCGCATCGGCGTCAACTTCTGGCAGTTCGCCGAACGCATGGTCCTGCCGTCGCTCACCCTCTCGGTCGGCTTCGTGGCGCTGATCTCCCGCATCACGCGCGCCTCGGTGCTCGAGGTGCTGAACGAGGATTATATCCGCACCGCCCGCGCCAAGGGCCTGTCCAACCGTGTGGTGCTGATGCGCCATGCGCTGCGCAACGCCGCCGTGCCGATCCTCACCGTGATCGGCCTCGGCATCGCCATTCTGATCGGCGGCGCTGTGGTCACGGAAAGCGTCTTCGGCCTGCCCGGACTCGGTCGTCTCACGGTCGAGGCGGTGCTGAGCCGCGATTTCCCGACCATCCAGACCGTCATTCTTCTCTTCTCCGTCGTCTATGTCGTGATCAACCTGCTCATCGACATCAGCTACACCCTGTTCGACCCGAGGATCCGGTATTGAGCGCGATCACAGAAGAAGTCGTCGACTCCGCCTCCATTGCGGCGGCAGCGACCAAGCGCAAGAGCCTCTGGCTCGTTGCCCTCCGCAACCCGAACGTCATCTTCGGCGGCGTCATCCTGCTCACAATGCTGCTGATCGCCATTCTGGCGCCGTTCCTCGGCACCGTGGACCCGACCCGCATCGACCCGGCGTCCCGCAACAAGAAGCCGGGCACGGAGATCACCTACCGCCTCGACGACGGACAGACCGTCAAGCGTGTGGCGATCATGGGCACCGACAGCCTGGGCCGCGACATATACAGCCGCGTGCTCTACGGCGCGCGCGTCTCCCTGGCCGTCGGCGTCGCCGTCTCCGTCATTTCCGTCGCCATCGGCATGGTGATCGGCCTGGTATCCGGTTACATCCGGTGGGCCGACGGGATCATCATGCGCATCATGGATGGGCTGATGGCGATTCCAGGCATATTGCTCGCGATCGCCCTCGTCTCGATCTGGCGAGCCGGCCTCATCACCGTGGTCTTCGCCATCGTCGTGCCCGACGTGCCCAGGGTCGTGCGTCTGGTGCGGTCGATCGTGCTGACGGTCCGCGAAGAACCCTATGTCGAAGGCGCGATCTCGGTCGGTACGCCGACCTGGATCCTGATGTTCCGCCACATCCTACCCAACACCGTGGCGCCGCTGATCGTGCAGGGCACCTTCCTGGCCGCCGCGGCGATCCTGACCGAAGCCGCGCTGTCGTTCCTCGGCATCGGCATCCCGCCGGAAATCCCGAGCTGGGGCAACATCATGGCCGAGGGTCGCACGCTGTTCCGCGTATTCCCGCACAACATCCTCTATCCCGGCATCTTCCTTGCCTTGACGGTGCTGGCCATCAACATCATGGGCGACGGTCTGCGCGACACGCTCGATCCCAAAATGAGCAAGAAAGTCTGATGTCGACCGAAACCAAGAGACCCGTTCTCGAAGTCCGCAACCTGAGCGTCGCCCTGCCCAAGGGCGGCGACCGCGTGCACGCCGTCGAGAAGGTGAGCTTCACCGTCAATCCCGGCGAGATCGTCTGCCTCGTGGGCGAATCGGGCTCGGGCAAGTCGGTGATCGCCTTCACGGTGATGGGCTTGCTCGCCAAGGCCCTGAAGCCGACCTCGGGCGAGATCCTGCTCGAGGGCGAGAACATCCTGTCAGCCAGCGAGGACAGGCTGCGCGAACTGCGCTGCACGCGCATGTCGATGATCTTCCAGGAGCCGATGACGGCGCTCAATCCCGTCATGACCTGCGGCGAGCAGATCGACGAGGTGCTGAACACCCACACCAACCTCGACCCCGAGACGCGCAAGGCCAAGATCATCGCCATCCTGGCCCGCGTGAAGCTGCCGGAGCCCGAGCGCATCTACGGCTCGTTCCCGCACCAGCTCTCGGGCGGCCAGCGCCAGCGCATCATGATCGCCATGGCGCTGGTGCTCGACCCCGTGCTGCTGATCGCCGACGAGCCGACCACGGCGCTCGACGTCACCACTCAGGCCGAGATCCTGAAGCTCGTCGCCGAACTGCAGGCGGGCCAGGGCACCGGCGTGCTGTTCATCACCCACGATTTCGGCGTCGTTGCCGAGATTGCCCATCGCGTCGCCGTCCTGCGCTGGGGCGAACTGGTTGAGATGGGTCCGACCGAGCAGATCCTGTCGCGGCCGGTGCAGGGCTACACCAAGATGCTGATCTCGTCGGTGCCGTCGATCACGCCCGTCCACCGCGGCGTGCGGCGCGACGGCGTCACCATCCTGCGCACCGAGAAGCTCGGCAAGACCTACTCCGGCAACGCCTTCTTCCAGAAGGCGCGCGTCGTGAAGGCCGCCGTCGACGTCGACCTCGACATCCGCCGCGGCGAAACGCTGGGCATCGTGGGCGAATCCGGCTCGGGCAAGTCGACCGTGGCGCGCTGCATCGCGCGCCTGATCGATCCGTCGGAAGGCAAGATCTATATCGGCGACACCGAGATCGCCACCATGTCGGCCAGAAAGCTCCGCCCGCATCGTCGGCGCGTACAGATCGTCTTCCAGGATCCCTACCGTTCGATGAACCCGCGCATCACCGTGGGCGAGTTCATCATCGAGGGACCGATGAACTTCGGCATCAAGCGTGACGAGGCGATGGCCCGGGCGCGCAAGCTGATGGAGACGGTGCGTCTCGATCCCAACTCGCTCGACCGCTACCCCCACCAGTTCTCCGGCGGCCAGCGCCAGCGCATCTGCATCGCGCGCGCGCTCGCCATGGAACCGGAGCTGCTGATCGCCGACGAGGCCGTCTCGGCGCTCGACGTGTCGGTGCAGAAGCAGGTGCTGGAGCTGCTGGACGAGATCCGCGTCCGGCTGAATCTCGCGGTGCTGTTCATCACCCACGACCTGCGCGTCGCTGCGCAGATCTGCGACTATGTCGCCGTGATGAGCAAGGGCCGCGTCGTCGAGTACGGCTCGGCCGAGCAGGTCTTCGGCTCGCCCAAGGACGACTACACCAAGGCCCTGTTCGCCGCCGCGCCCGGCCGCCACTGGGAATTCGGCAAGTTCGCCGCCTGATCTTCTGCGCCGCCCTCCCCTGCAAAGGGGGGAGAGCGGCGTGAAGCGACCTACTTTCTCGCGAGCAGGCCGGCCAGGCCGGTATAGGTCTCCGGCCGGAGCAATCGCAGTCGTGCCTTCAGGTCGGGGCCGACATCGAGCCCGTCGATGAAGGTCGCGAAGTCCTGCAGCGTGACCTGCCGGCCGCGCGTCAGCGCCTTCAGCTTCTCGTAAGGCATCTCGACCTCGGCCACGCGCAACATCGTCTGGATCGCTTCGGCCAGGACTTCCGGATGCGCCATCAGCGCCTCCTGCAGGGCCGGTTCGTTGACGCTCACCTTGCCGAACCCGCGCAGCAGCGCGCCATAGCCGATCAACGCATGCGCGAAGGCGGTGCCGAACGTGCGGGCGACCGTAGAGTCCGAAAGATCGCGTTGCAGGCGCGAGATCGGCAGCTTGCGCGACAGATGCTCGAACAGAGCGTTGGCCACGCCGAAATTGCCCTCGGCATTCTCGAAGTCGATGGGATTGACCTTGTGCGGCATGGCCGACGAGCCGATCTCGCCTTCCTTCGGCTTCTGGGTCACCCAGCCGTCGGAGATATAGCGCCACATGTCCTGCGACAGGTCGATCAGGATGGTGTTGATGCGGCGGAGCGCATCGAACATTTCCGCAAACGTGTCGTGCGGCTCGATCTGGGTCGTCACTTCGTTCAGCGCGAGGCGCACGGAGTGCTCGCCGGCCGATCCCGGACGGTTGAGGCGTTCCACGAAGGTGTGCGCAAACGCCAGCCAGTCGACCTGCGGCAGCGCCACCATCTGGGCGTTGTAGTTGGCCGTGGGGCCGCCCCACTTCACCAGCACGGGGTTGCTGCCGAGATAGGCGACCTGACGGGCAAGACGCGTCGCGAAGACGTTCATCTCCTTGCCGAAGGTGGTGGGCGTCGCGCTCTGTCCGTGGGTGCGCGCCAGCATGGCGGTGTCGGCGTGCCGCCGGGCGAGGCCCTCGATCTCCTTCGCGACCTTCGCGAGCGACGGCAGCATGACCATCTCGACGGCGCCGCGCAGGCAGAGCGCGTGGGCGGTGCTGTTCACGTCCTCGGAGGTGAGCGCGAAATGCACCCATTCCAGCACGTCGGCCAGGCTCGATCCCTTGAGCTTCAGCTTGATGAAGTACTCGACCGCCTTGACGTCGTGGTTGGTGGCGGGGATGCCGGCATGGCCCTCGCGCTCGAATTTGCGGATGATCCGCGCATCCTCGATCGAGATGTCGGGCAATGCCTTCAGCAGGGCCGTCTCGGCCGCCGTGAGCGGGCGCATGCCGACGCCCCAGGTCTCGGAGAGGGCGGCGAGATATTCGCACTCCACGACGACGCGCGCCTTCATGAGGGCGTACTCGCTGAAATAGCCGGCCAGCGCCTCGGAGGTGGTGCGATAGCGGCCGTCGATAGAGCTGACGGCGGTAAGGGAATCGAGCTGCATGCCGGCCACATAGCACAGCCGGCGGCCGGCTGCTTGCCCTCCCCGGGACAGGGGGTTCAGACTGGCCCGATGAGCATCTCAGGCTTCCTCGAAGACGCCTCGTTCAACCAGTCGCCGGCCTTCGGCGACTTCGACCTGTTCTCGGCCGACCGGCCTTTGGCCGACGCGGCGATGCGGGCGGGCCTCGACCTCGCTTCCCTGTCGGCCTGCGGAAAGGACTACGGCGCCAGCGACACGCTCGATCTCGGGCGGATGGCCAACGAGAACCCGCCGAAGCTCCGCACCATGGACGGCAAGGGCAACCGCCTCGATCTGGTCGAGTTCCATCCCGCCTATCACGCATTGATGCAGAAGAGCATCGGCCACGGCATCCATGCCTCCGCCCACGACGGCAGCGACCGTCCGGCGCCGATGTCGGCCCGCGCGGTCCGCCTCTATCTCGCGACGCAGGCCGAGAGCGGCCATATGTGCCCGATCACCATGACGCATGCCTGCGTGGGCGCGCTGCGGTCCGAGCCAGCGCTTCTTGCGAAGTGGCTGCCGAAGATCCAGACCCGCACCTACGATCCGCGCCGTCTGCCCTGGTGGGAGAAGAACGGCGTCACGCTGGGCATGGGCATGACCGAGCGCCAGGGTGGCACCGACGTGCGCGCCAACATCACGAGCGCCACCGCACACGGCGACCATGTCGAGATCAGCGGCCACAAATGGTTCATGTCGGCGCCGATGTGCGACGCCTTCCTCGTGCTCGCCCAAGCAGAAGGCGGCCTCACCTGTTACCTGATGCCGCGTTACCGGCCGGATGGCTCGCAGAACACGATCCGCTTCCAGCGGCTGAAGGACAAGCTCGGCAACAAGTCGAATGCCTCCTCCGAGGTCGAGTTCCACGGCGCCTGGGCGGAGAGAGTCGGCCCCGAGGGCGGCGGAATTCGCACCATCATCGAGATGGTTAACCTGACGCGCCTCGACTGCGCCATCGCCTCGGCCGGCCAGTCGCGCATCGCGCTCAGTCAGGCGCTGCACCATATCCGCAACCGTTCGGTCTTCCAGCGAAGGCTGGCTGACCAGCCTTCGATGCGCGCCGTCACGGCCGACATGGCGCTGGAGCTCGAAGCGCAGGTCGCGCTGGTCTTCCGACTCGTTCGCGCCGCCGAGCACGCCGCCCACGATCCGCGCGAAGCCGCCTATGCGCGGCTGCTGACGCCCGCCGTGAAGTTCCTCGTGTGCAAGAGCACGCCGCAGCTCGTCTCCGAATCGCTCGAGTGCCTGGGCGGCAACGGCTACACCGAAGACCTGCCACTGGCGCGCTACTTCCGCGAATCGCCGCTCAATGCCATCTGGGAAGGCTCTGGCAACGTCATGGCGCTCGACGTGCTGCGCGCCGCTGGCCGCCATCCCGAAGCCGCCACCGACACGCTCTCACGGCTGGTGCGCACCGCCGACCAGGCCTTCAAGGCCGGCCCGCTGGCGCAAGCGCTGGAGCAGGTGTTGAAGTCGGGCGAAGCCGAACGCCGCGCGCGTTTCGTCTGCGAGAGCCTGGCCAAGCTCGCCGCCGTGGCGGCGCTGGTCGAAGCGGGCTCCCCCTTCGCCGCCCTCTATGCCGAGACACGCCTTGGCGGCTCGCCCTTCGCGCAGTTCGGCAGCGCCGATCTCGTGGGCAGCGAGACGGCACTGATGGACCGCGCGCTGGCCGCCTAGCGCTTCGCGGGAAGGCGCGATTGCCAGGGCCGCAGCAACAGCATGCCGCCCATCACGACGCCGTAGACGGCGAGCCCGATCCCTATCGCCCAGAACAGCGCGTCGAGCCCCTGCCCCAGCTCGATCGCGAGCCAGCCGCCGCCGACGGTAACGACCAGCCGCACCAGCACGGCCGCGACCGGCACGGTCATGCGGCCAGCGCCCTGGCTGCCGAAATGCAGCGTCAGACCAAGACCGTAGAGGATGTAGAAGGGCGCCGCGCGCGTTAGATAGCCGACGCAGGCGGCGATCGTTGCGGGATCGCTCGTGAACAGCAGCGACCATTGCTCCGGCAGGAGCGCGATCGCGCCGCCGATCGTGCCGATCACCCCGGCGGCAAACAGGCTGCCGGTCCAGGCGACGCGACGCGCCCGCGCCCAGCCGTCGGCGCCGGCGGCGACGCCGATCAGCGTCAACATTCCGGTGCCAATGCCGTAGGAAATCGCGCCCATCAGATTCTCGAGCCTCGAGCCGATGGCGTAGCCCGCCAGCGCCGACGTGCCGAAGCGGCCGACCAGACCGGTCAGCACCATCGTGCCGATGCCGCCGACCACCGTGACGGCCGAGGAGGCGAGGCCGACGCCCATGATTTCCGCGAACAGGCGGCGCTGCAGACCGCGCCCGCCGAGCGACGGCATGAAGCCCAGCCGGCCGCCCCAGATCGCGCGTACCGACAGCGCGAGCGACACGGCGGAGGCCGCTACGCCGGCCGCCGCGAAGCCCGCGAGCCCCCAGCCGGGCCAGCCACCGATGCCCAGCCCCAGCAGCGCCGACAATGGCACGTAGACCGCCGAGCCCACGACGCCGAACCGCGCCGCCAGGACCGTGTTGCCCACGCCCCGCAGGATGGCCGACGTGAAGTTGGTCGCCCAGACGAGCACGCCGAGGCTGAACCAGAGATCGCTGTAGGCGCGTGCCTGCTGCAGCACGGCGCCCTCGCCGCCCATCATGCGGTAGAGGAGCGGCGCCGCCGTCCACGCGAACAGCGTGCAGAGCGCGGCAAAGACAAGCGCCAGCAGCAGCGAATGGATCACCAGCGCCTGGGCGTCCTCGCGCCGGCCGCCGCCCAGCGCGCGCGCCATGGACGCGGCGACGGCGCCGCCCAGCCCGCCCGAGGAGACGTTCATCACCATGACGACGAAGGGATAGACCAGCGCGAAGGCCGCCAGCGCCCCGCTGCCCAGCCGCCCGATCAGCCAGATCTCGGCCAGCACGACGGCGATCTGCACCACCATGAACGCCGTCGTGGGACCGGCGAGCCGCAGCAACGAACGCCCGATGGGCGCGACGAGGAGAGGATGGGACACGAGAGATTCCGGCGAGAGAGGCAGCGGCGGCGGCGATGCGCCCGGCCCTTGGCGGGACAGGCGAGGAAGGATCGTTAAAGTCGCCAGCTCATGTGCGGAGTCTCCAGAATGAACGGTACTATGACCCTGGCCGTGTGTACCGACAACCTGCGCGCTTTGCCCGCCGGTGCCACGCCGGTACACTTCGGCCCAGCGTTCCAGCCAATGTTCAGCGAGTAACTCGTTCCAATGAAGAAGATCTTCACCGCGTGCCTCGGCACGGAGACCAATACCTTCGCGTCGATCCCGACCGGGCACGGCCTGTTCGAGGAGACCTGCCTCTTCCGCAAGGGCAGCTACGGCAAGAACGTCCCCATGTTCGGTGCACCGCTCGACGTCTGGCGCAAGCGCTCCGAGGCCAAGGGATGGCAGGTGGTCGAGAGCCTCTGCGCCTTCGCCCAGCCGGCCGGCAAGACCGTGAAGAAGGTCTACGAGGCGTTCCGCGACGAGATCGTCACCGACCTCAAGGCGGCGATGCCGGTCGACGCGGTGTTCCTGTCGATGCACGGCGCCATGGTGGCCGAGGGCTACGACGATTGCGAAAGCGACCTGCTGGCCCATGTGCGCAAAGTGGTCGGGCCGGACGTTCCGGTCGGCGTCGAGCTCGACCTTCATTGCAACATCGGCGAAGGCACGATGCGCGACGCAACGGTGCTGGTCCTGTTCAAGGAATACCCGCATGTCGACGTGTCGGACCGCGCCGACGACCTGTTCAACGTCATGGAAGGCGCCATCGAGGGCCGCACCAGGCCGGTGATGGCCACCTGGGACTGCCGCATGATCGGCGTGTTTCACACCACGCGCGAGCCGATGCGCGGCTTCGTCGATAAGCTGATGGCAATGGAAGGCAAGGACGGCGTGCTCTCGCTCTCCGTCGCCCACGGCTTCCCGTGGTCCGACATCAAGGAGATGAGCAGCCGCATCATCGCCGTCACCGACGGCGACAAGGCGAAGGCCGAGAAGCTGGCCAAGGAACTCGGCCAGGAATTCTTCGCCATGCGCCAGGCGACGCAGCCGCCCTACGTGACGCTGGAGGCCGCCATGGCGAGGGTCAGCTCGCACAACCTGCCCAAGCCGATGGTGCTGGCCGACGTGTCGGACAATGCCGGCGGTGGTGCTGCCTCGGATTCGACCTTCATCCTGAAGTCGCTGCTCGACGGCAAGGTGAAGGATGCGGCCATCGCCATGTTCTGGGATCCCGGCGCCGTGAAGCTCGCCTTCGAGGTGGGCGAAGGCGCCGAGCTCGACATTCGGCTGGGCGGCAAGCTCGGGCCGCAGTCCGGCCCGCCGATCGACGCACGCGCCAGGGTGCTGAAGCTCGAGAAGGACGTGTTCATCCAGTTCGGCGGCGCCCGCAAGGGCACCAACCCGATCGGCGACGTGGCCGCGCTGCAGATCGAGGGCGTGACCGTGATCGTCAACACCAAGCGCTCGCAGTGCCACAGCCTCGACTGCTTCACCAAGCTCGGCATCGACCCCTCGACCAAGAAGGTCGTGGTGGTGAAGTCGATGCAGCACTTCCATGCCGCCTACGCCCCGATCGCCAGCGAGGTGGTCTATGTCGCCGCCCCCGGCGCGCTGGTGCCGGACTGGTCGCTGCTGCCCTACACCAAGGCCGACAAGACGCAGTGGCCCTTCGTCGCCAATCCGCACGCGTGAGGCTTTTAGCCCTCGCAAGCTTCCTGGCTACGGCGACGGCAAGCCTCGCCGCAGCGCAGTCGCCGCCCACCCTTTCGCCCAATGGCGTGCGGACACTCAGCCCGCCCGGCGCCATCAAGGCCGAGGGCACCTGGAGCCTCGGCGCCCGGGCCGGCGACTTCGTCTTCGTCGCCGGCATGCAGGGCGTCGATCCGGCGACCAACAAGCTGGTCGAGGGCAACGAGGCGCGTATCCGCCAGGCCTTCCTGAACATCAGGCTGATTGCCCAATCCGAAGGCGCCAGCCTGCAGGATTGCGTGCGGCTCACGATCTATGTGAGCGACCTCGCCAAGGTCGCACCGCTGGTCGACAAGGTGCAGGCCGAACTCTGGGGCAAGTCGCCCTACCCGCCGCGCACCATGTTCGAGGCCAGGAAACTGTTCGACGGCGACATCATCGAGATAGACAGCATCTTCTACGCACCGCAGAAGAAGTGACTTCGGCTTTCCGCGAGGCGGCGAAAGCCCCGGTTTTCAGGGCGTTTACAGACCTTCGACTCATTGGTATGTTCCGCCCCGTCGCGGCCCGGGATGGCCGTTTTGTCGTTTTAGATCAACGACTTAATGATGTCCCGCCCCGGCGCGAGGGACGCGATCCATGAAGATTCTCACCGGCAACAGCAATCGACCGCTGGCCGAAGCCATTTCCGCCAAGCTGGCCCTGCCGCTGGTGAAGGCCAATATTCGCCGGTTCTCGGACAACGAGATCTTCGTCGAGATCCTGGAAAACGTGCGCGGCGAGGATGTTTTCGTCATCCAGTCGACCAGCTTCCCGGCCAACGATCATCTGATGGAACTGCTGATCACCATCGATGCGCTGCGCCGCAGCTCCGCCCGCCGCATCACCGCAGTGATCCCCTATTTCGGCTACGCCCGCCAGGACCGCCGCACCGGCTCGCGCACGCCGATCTCGGCCAAGCTGGTCGCCAACCTGATCACCCATGCCGGCGCCCATCGCGTGCTCACGCTCGACCTGCATGCCGGCCAGATCCAGGGCTTCTTCGACATCCCGCTCGACAATCTCTACGCCGGGCCGGTCTTCTCGAAGGACATCAAGGAGACCTTCTCCAACCGCAGTCTGACCGTGGTGTCGCCCGACACCGGCGGCGTGGTGCGCGCCCGCGCCATCGCCAAGCGCATCGACGCCGACCTCGCGATCATCGACAAGCGCCGCGAAGCCGCCGGCGTCAGCGAAGTGATGAACGTGATCGGCGACGTGAAGAACCGCGACTGCATCCTGATCGACGACATCGTCGACTCGGGCGGCACGCTGTGCAACGCCGCGGTCGCGCTGATGGACCAGGGCGCCAAGTCGGTTTCCGCCTACATCACGCATGGCGTGCTGTCGGGTGGCGCGGTGGCCCGCGTCGCGGCCTCGCCGCTCGAGAAGATGGTCATCACCGATTCGATCATGCCGACCGAGGCGGTGCGCGTCTCGCCGAACATCCGGCCGCTCAGCATCGCGACGCTGATGGCCGAGGCGATGAAGCGCATCACCGACGAGGCATCGGTTTCGAGCTTGTTCGACTGAGGAATTTCAAGAGATCCGGCGATGGGCACCCCTGGAGGCCACGCCGCGATAACAGAGCAACCCAAGGAGATGTGAGATGGCAGAGACGACCAAAGTCGTCGCGAAGATGCGGGACCGGGCCGGTAAAGGGGGCGCCCGTTCCAGCCGTCGCGATGGACTGATTCCCGCCGTGATCTACGGCGACAAGCAGCCCCCGGTGATGATCGCCGTCGAGCCGAAGACGATCGAGCGCGAGCTTCACAAGGAAGGCTACTTCAATCACCTGATGAAGATCGCCGTCGATGGCACGGACTTCGACGTCCTGCCGCGCGACGTGCAGGTCGATCCGGTGACGGACAAGCCCCTCCATCTCGACTTCCTGCGCATCGGGCCTGAGTCGATCATCACCGTGCAGGTGCCCGTGCACTTCCGCAACGAGCTGGCGTCGCCCGGCATCAAGCGCGGCGGCGTGCTGAACGTGGTGCTGCACGAGATCACCGTGCGCACCAAGGCCAGCTCCATTCCGGAGTATTTCGAGGTCGACCTGACCGGTCTCGAGATCGGCCATTCGATCCACATGTCGACGCTGAACATCCCCGAGAGCGTCCGGGTCGTGACGCGCGACAAGAACGCGACCGTGGCCTCGATCGCCGCCCCGACCGTGGCCCGCGAAGCGGCCGCGACGGAAGCGGCTCCGGCCGATGGCGCGGCGCCGGCGGCGGGTGCAGCGGCGGCGGCTCCGGCAGCAGGCGCCAAGGCGCCCGCTCCGGCGAAGAAGTAACAGGCGGGCGAAGGCTCCGCTCCGTCGATGCTTCTGCTGGTCGGGCTCGGCAATCCCGGGCCGCGCTATGCGGGGCACCGGCACAACGTGGGATTCATGGCGGTGGACGAGATCGTCCGCCGCCGTGTCTTCTCCCCGTGGCGTTCGCGTTTCAACGGCGAGGTGGCCGAGGGCCATCTGGGCGGCGAGCGCGTCATCGCCCTGAAGCCGATGACGTTCATGAACGAATCGAGCAAGGCCGTGGGCGAAGCCGTGCGCTTCCTCAAGGTGCCGCTCGACCGGCTGGTCGTCTTCCACGACGAACTCGACATCGCACCGGGAAAGGTGCGCATGAAGAAGGGCGGCGGCGCCGGCGGGCATAACGGCCTGCGCGACATCGACGCCCATGTCGGCAAGGATTACCGCCGGGTGCGCATCGGTATCGGCCACCCCGGCCACAAGGACCTGGTGCTGCACTGGGTGCTGCGCGACTTCGAGCGCGACGAGCGCGACCCGAAGGACGGGTGGCTGCCCAAGGTGCTGAATGCGCTGGCCGAGGAAGCGGCGCTGCTGGTCGAAGGCGGCGCCAAGGCCGACGAGAAATACATGAGCCGGGTGGCGCATCTCGCGCCGCCTCCCGATCTTCCGGCCCGCCTCGACATCAAGGGCGCCCAGGACAGCAAAGAGTAGAACATGGGTTTCAATTGCGGAATCGTCGGCCTGCCCAACGTCGGCAAGTCGACCCTGTTCAACGCGCTGACCGCCACGCAGGCGGCGCAGGCGGCCAACTATCCGTTCTGCACCATCGAGCCGAACGTCGGCCGCGTCGCCGTGCCCGATCCCCGGCTCGACAAGCTCGCGGCCATCGCGGGCTCGGCCAAGATCATCAACACCCAGCTCGAATTCGTCGACATCGCCGGCCTGGTGAAGGGCGCTTCCCGCGGCGAGGGGCTGGGCAACCAGTTCCTGGGCAACATCCGCGAGGTCGATGCGATCGTCCACGTGCTGCGCTGCTTCGAGGACGGCGACGTCACGCACGTGAGCGGCAAGGTCGATCCGGTGAGCGACGCCGAGGTCGTCGAGACCGAGCTGATGCTGGCCGACATGGACAGCCTCGAGAAGCGCCTGCCCAACCTCGAGAAGAAGGCAAAGGGCGGCGACAAGGAATCGGGCGCCGAAGTGCCGGTCGTGAAGAAGGCGCTCGATGCGCTGCGCGACGGCAAACCGGCCCGCGAGGCCAAGCTCACCGACGACGAGCGCCCGATCTTCGCCCGCCTGCAGCTCATCACCGCCAAGCCGATGATGTACGTGCTGAACGTCGAGGAAAGCTCGGCCGCCACCGGCAACGAGCACAGCGCCAGGGCCGAGGCTTTCGCCACGTCGCGGGGCATGCCGTCGGTCGTGATCTCCGCCGCCATCGAGGCCGAGGTGGCCCAGCTCCCGGCCGAGGACCAGAGCGACTACCTGTCTTCGCTCGGCCTCGCGGAAACCGGCCTCGCCCGCGTCGTTCGCGCGGGCTACGCGCTGCTCGACCTTGTGACGTTCTTCACGGTGGGCCCGAAGGAAGCGCGCGCCTGGACGGTACGCCGCGAAGCCACCGCACCACAGGCGGCCGGCGTCATCCATACCGACTTCGAGAAGGGCTTCATCCGCGCCGAGACGATCGCCTATGACGACTACATCGCCCTGAATGGCGAGGCAGGAGCGCGCGATGCCGGCAAGCTCCGACTGGAAGGCAAGGAATACGCCGTGAAGGACGGCGACGTGTTTCATTTCAGGTTCAATGTCTGAGGCGCCTCAGCGCCTCAGACATTGAACCGGCGAGCGGCAGCGCTTGTCATCAAGCGCGAGAGCTCGCACCAAGCAGAATGGATAAGAACCCTCTTCCCCATTCAGATGGGGAAGTGCCCCGTCATACGGGGCGATGGGGTCATGCGCGTCGGCACCGACCACTCTGACCCCTCCGTCGGCGATTACGCCGACACCTCCTCATTTGAATGGGGAGGCAAGCACGGAGTCCGTCGCTACGTACCGATCGTCCCCCCGCCCTTCTTCGTGATCGCGATCACCGACGGCCGCGGCGGCATGCCGTCCTTGAAGTCGGGCCAGCGCGTCGAGGGCTTCTCGTAGCTCGAGCCGCGATCCTCGCCGGGATGCTGGATGGCGAGGAAGAGCGTCTTGTCGTCCGGCGTGAAGATCGGCCCGCACACTTCGGCGCCCGTCGGTGCCTGGTAGAAGCAGCGCGTCAGCGCCCGGCCGAAGCCCACCGTGTCGGCGGCATAGAGGCCGTCGGCGATGCCGGCGGCGGAAGGGCCGCCGTCGGTCGCGATCCAGATGCGCCCCTTGCTGTCGAAGGCGATGTTGTCGGGACAGCTCAGCCAGCCATTCTCCGACGTCGCGCGATGATAGCGGGCGCCGGCGTCCTGGCCGGGCTTGCCTCCCAGCAGGAAGATCGACCAGGTGCCTTCCGGCGCGGCATGGTCGCCGTCCTTGGGCGCGATCTCGAGGATATGGCCATGATCGTTCGAGGCCCGCGGATTGGCCTTGTCGACCTGGTCGGGCTTGCGCCGGCCGTTGTTGGTCAGCACGACATAGACGCGGCCGTTAACCGGATTGGTTTCGATATCCTCCGGCCGGTCCATCGGCGTCGCCTTGAGCAGGTCGGCGGCCAGCCGCGTCCTCACCAGCACGTCGCCCTGCGTCGCGAAGCCGTTCGTGGCCGTCAGCGGCCCCTGCCCCTGGACCAGCGGCAGCCACTCGACCTTGCCGTCGGCATCGAAACGCGCGACCGAGAGCGTGCCCTCGTCCAGCAGGTTCCTATTGGCCGCCCGATCGTTCGGGTTCCACGGCTTGGACGTGACGAACCGGTAGACATATTCGAACCGCTCGTCGTCGCCGCTGTAGAAGACGACCCTGCCGTCCTTCGCCAGCGCATAGGTGCAACCCTCATGCTTGAAGCGGCCGAGCGCGGTGCGCTTGATCGGCACTGCCGCGGGATCGTAGGGATCCGTCTCGACCACCCAGCCGAACCGGTTGGGCTCGTTCGGTTCCTTGTCGAAGTTGAAGCGGTCGACATGCTGGCCCCAGGCATTGGTCGCCTTGGCCACTCCGTAGCGCTTGCCGAGCTCGGTATCGGCCAACCGCGCCGCGTCGCCATCGAAGTAGAAGTTGAAATTCTCCTCGCAGGTCAGCCACGTGCCCCAGGGCGTGCTGCCGCCGGCGCAATTGCCGAACGTGCCCAGCACGCGCGTTCCCGTGGGATCGGTGGACGTCTTCATCTTGTCGTGGCCCGCAGCCGGCCCCGAGATCTGCATCGGCGTCGTGGCCGTGAGGCGGCGCGCGAACCTGCTGTCGGGCACGACTTTCCAGCCGGCGCCCTCACGCACGATCTCGACGATCGCACCGCCGACCGACGCCATCTCGACCGCGACCTGCTCGCGAGTGGCCTTGAGCGCGGCGCTGCGACCGGCGCCGAGGCCGGGAAACATGAGGTTGGCGTTCGTGTATTCGTGGTTGGCGACCATCAGGAAGCGGTCGCCGCTGCGGCTGCCGGCCGGCATCGGGTAGAGGCCGAGATAGTCGTTGTTGTAGCCGAACCGCTTCTCCTGCTCCGCAGCCGTCAGAGCCGCCGGATCGAAAGCCGCGCCGCCGCCGATGAGGGGATCGCCCCAGCGGATCAGCACCTGCATCTCGTAGCCTTCGGCGACATGCTGCGTGTCGTCGAGCGTGTGCGCGAGTTCCTTGAACGTGAGCGTCGAGGGACCGTTCACCTGCGCCTGCGCGTCGGTGCTGGCGAACGGGCTGCCGAGCGAGGTGGCGACGCTCACGCCTGCGAGACCGCGCAACGCGTCGCGCCGGCTGAGGCGCCGCTCGATCAAATCGCCGATCGACGGCTCGGTACTGGCATTCACGCCGATATCGTCGGGATCGATGAAGTCATCGCTGTGCGCGGCCATGCCAACTCCTGGAAACAGCCTGTCTGGTAACCGGCGATGGTGGCGTTTCCGTTACGAGTTTGCCCGGCCTCCGGCGCGATCCACAAGCACCGTCAGCAAACCGTAGCGCGATGCCTGTAGCAGGCGGATGTCACACCTCATGAAGAGACCGACATGAAAACACATCTGCTGCTTGCGACCTCCGCCACCGCCTTGCTGCTGGCCGCGTTCCCCACCTCGGCCCAGACCAAGTTCCCGGCCACGCTTGAAGGGCACGCGATCCTGCCGGCCATGACGCTCGTTCCTGCCCCGGCCGACGCGCCGCAGGAGCTGCAGATCTCCGGCCGCTACGCCGGCCCGGCCGGACGGAGGACCGACACGCCCGAGAGCGTGCAGGCTTTCTCCGCCCTCTCCGACAAGGCAGCACCGCGCCCGACCGGCCTCATGCTGCCGCTGAAGGGTCAGGCCGTGCAGGGCCTGTCCGGCATCAGGAACATGAAGGACGGCACCTTCCTGACGCTGACCGACAACGGCTTCGGCTCGAAGGCCAACTCGCCCGATTCGATGCTGATGTTCCACGTGCTGAAGCCGGACTGGAAGAGCGGCGCCGTCGAGCGCGTCTCGACCACCTTCCTCAGCGATCCCGACCGCAGGGTGCCGTTCCGCATCGTCAACGAGAACACGCCCCGGCGCTACCTGACCGGCGGCGACTTCGATCTCGAATCGGTGCAGCCGATCGGCGACGCGCTGTACTTCGGCGAGGAATTCGGCCCTTACCTGATCAAGACCGACAAGAGCGGCAAGGTCCTGCAGGTCTTCGAGACCAAGGTCGACGGCAAGGTCGTGCGCTCGCCCGACCATCCCGCGATGACCCTGCCGGGCGCGCCCGGCGCGGTGAAGTTCGAGGTCCGGCGCAGCAAGGGCTTCGAGGGCATGGCGGCCTCGCCTGACGGCAAGTTCCTCTATCCGCTGCTCGAAGGCCCGCTGGTGACCGAGTCGGGCGAGATGGAAGCGAAGGACGGCAAGCGCTTCCTGCGCATCCTCGAATTCGACGTGGCCAAGGGCGAGTACACGGGCAAGAGCTTCAAGTACACCCTCGAGGCGCCGGCCAATGCCATCGGCGACTTCAACATGATCGACGCCAGCACCGGCCTGATCATCGAGCGCGACGACACCGAGGGCGACGCGGCGCAGGCCTGCAAGGACGGCACCGTGAAGGCCGACTGCTTCAACGTGCCGGCGAAGTTCAAGCGCATCTACAAGATCGACATGAGCCAGGCCGATACCGACGGCTTCGTGAAGAAGGTCGGCTACATCGACCTGATGGACATCCAGGATCCGAACAAGGTCGCGCGCGCAGGAGCCAAGGACGGCAAGCTCACCTTTCCGTTCTTCACCATCGAGAACGTCGACCTGGTCGATGCCGACCACATCATCGTCGGCAACGACAACAACCTGCCCTTCTCGTCGGGCCGTGCGCTGGGCAAGTCCGACGACAACGAGCTGATCCTGCTCAAGGTCACCGATCTGCTGAAGGCAAAGTAGCTAGTCGGTCGCGTCCAGTGCCACCTTCTCGCGCTTCTTGCGGAGCGCGGGAAGGAGCGGCGCGATCAGCAGGACCACCGCAACCAGCAGGCAGACCAGGGATATCGGGCGGACCACGAAGATGTCGAAGGTCCCCTCGCTCAAGATCAGCGACTTCCGCAGATTGTTCTCGAGCATCGGGCCGAGCACGAACGCCAGCACCAGCGGCGCCGCCTCGTAGCCGAACTTGCGCATCAGGTAGCCCAGCACGCCAGTACCGATCATCACGAAGACGTCGAACACGGCATTGCCGGAAGCGAACACGCCGACGATGCAGAACATCAGGATCAGCGGGAACAGAATCCTGTAGGGCGCCTTGAGGACCTGAACCCACATGCCGATCAGCGGCATGTTGAGCACCAGCAGCATGATGTTGCCGACATACATGCTGGCGACGATGCCCCAGAAGATCTGCGGATTCTGGCTCATCATCAACGGTCCGGGCTGCAGCCCGTGGATGACGAAGGCGCCCAGAAGCAGCGCCATCACCACATTGGGCGGAATACCCAGCGTCATCAGCGGTATGAACGCGCCACCGGCGGCGGCGTTGTTGGCGGACTCAGGCCCGGCCACGCCCTCGATGGCGCCCTTGCCGAACCGCTCGGGCGTCCGCGACAGCTTCTTCTCGATCGCGTAGGACGCAAAGGACGAGATCACGGCACCGCCGCCCGGCAGAATGCCCAGCAGGAAGCCCAGCACCGTGCCGCGCGCCACCGGGCCGGCGCTCGCCTTCAGGTCCTCCTTCGACGGCCACAGGCTGCCGATGCGCGACTGGACGATGTCGCGACGGATCTGCTGCTCGATGTTCGTCAGAATCTCGGCAACCCCGAACAGGCCCATCACGACCGGAATGAGGCCTATGCCGTCGACCAACTCCAGCCGGTCGAAGGTGAGTCGCGGCATGGCATTGATCTGGTCGAGGCCGATCAGGCCGATGACCACGCCAACGGCCGCCATCAACAGCGCCTTCGCCATCGATCCCTGCGTCAGGAAGCTGAGGATGGAAAGGCCGAGCACCATCAGGCTGAAATACTCCGGCGGGCCGAACGCCACCGCGACCCTGGCCAGCATCGGCGCCACCAGCATCAGCGCGACGATGGAGAAGGTGCCGGCGACGAAGGAGCCGAGCGCGGCGATACCGAGCGCCGGACCGGCGCGCCCGCGCTTGGCCATCTCGTGGCCGTCGATGCAGGTCACGACCGAGGCGGCCTCGCCCGGGATGTTGACCAGCACCGCCGTCGTCGATCCGCCATACATCGAGCCGTAGTAGATGCCCGCCATCATGATGATGCCGGACTCCGGCGTGCCCGAGAGCGTGACGGGCAGCAGCAGCGACATGGCCGAGACGGGGCCGATGCCCGGCAGCACGCCGACCAGGGTCCCGATGAAGACGCCGATGAAGCAATAGAGCAGGTTTATCGGATCGAAAGCGACCAGAAAGCCCTGGCCCAGGCCGGCGATGACGTCCATTTCAATCGCCCATCAGAACGGGATGAAGTCTTCGATCCATATGCCCTTGGGCAACTGGACGAGGAGTACTTTCTCGAGGACGTACCAGACCCCGACGGCAGCGATCACGGAAATCGGGATCGAAAGCGCAGGTCGCACCGGATCGACCACCGTCATCAGGAAGAGAAGCAGGGCGAGGCTGCAGATCACGAAGCCCAGCCGCTCGAACAGGAATCCGAAGGCGATCAACGCGAGGACGACCAGCAGGACGTTACGCCACCGGGCGCCCCGCCACAGGTCGTCGAGCAACGGCCCGCCGCCCCGCGCGCCCCCGATCGCGATGAACGTGGCGAAGGCCGAAATGATGAGACCCAGCCAGAAGAAGACGAACCCAGAGCCCGGCTCCCGCAGCGTGCCGAGTTCGAGAAGCCAGCCCTGCCAGGCGACGAAGGCACCCACCGCCAGCCAGAACAGTCCACCCCAGAACTCAGCGCGTCGCAGCATCATCAGTTCTTCTTGGCGAGGCCGAGCTGGTCGACGACGCCGCGCTGCTCGTCGAACTGCTGTTGGGCGAACTTGGCGTAATCCGCCGTGTTCATGTAGCGCTTGGGATAGTCGTACTTCGCCATCAGTTCGACCACCTTGGGATCTTCAAGCGCGGCCTTGAAGGCGTCGTGCAGCTTCTGCACCACCGCCGGGTCCATGCCTTTCGGGCCCGCGAGGCCGAACGGCGAGTCGAGGATCAGGCCGAAGCCCAGCTCATTCAGCGTCGGCGCGTCTGGCCAACGGGGATTGCGCTTCTCCGTCCAGATGCAGAGCAGGCGAAACTTGCCGGCATCCACCAGGGGCGCCCAGCCGGTGGCATCGGCGTCGGCCATGACATGGCCGCCCTCCAGCGCCGCCCAGCCCTCGGGACCGCCCTTGAAGGGCACATGGGTGAACTTCACGCCGGCCTTCTGGGCGATCTGCTCCATGCCGATATGAAGCGACGTACCGGCGCCCGGCGTGGCGTAGGTGAACTTGCCGGGATTGGCGCGCGCGAACTCGATCACATCCTTGAAGGACTTGAATTGCGAATCGGCACGAACGACGACGCCGAACGTGTAGCCCGACGTGTGAAGGATCCAGGTGAAATCCTTCATCGGGTCGTACGGCGTCTTCTGCATGTGCGGGAGACGGAACAGCGTCACGGGCATCTGCGCGATCGTGTAGCCGTCCGGCTTGGCGGCGGCGGCCATGCCGGCCGGACCGCTCGTGCCCGATCCGCCGACACGGTTGTCGACGACGACCGGCTGGCCCAGAAGCTTGCCGGCGGCATCGGCCATGGCGCGGTGCCAGAGGTCGACGCCGCTGCCCGCCGGCCATGGCATGATCAGGGTAATGGGCTTGTTGGGAAAATCCTTGGCACCCTGCGCCTGCAGGACCGATGGGGCGAGGAAGCCGGCGGCAAGGACTCCGGACGAAGCGATGAGAGAACGACGGCGCATGGCGATCTCCCCCCTAGCTCTTCGCCAGGCCGAGCTTCTCCAGCGCGACCTTTTCCTCGGCATAGAGCTGGCGCGCGAACTTGTCGTAGGCCGCGGCGGGCATGTAACGCGGCGACATGTCGTATTTCTCGAGCGTTGCGATGACTTCCTTGTCCTCGAGCGCGATCTTGAAGGCCTCGTCGAGCTTCTTGACCGTTGCCGGGTCCATGCCCTTCGGGCCGCCCATGCCGAACGGCGAGTCGAACACCATGTCGAAGCCGAGATCCTTCAGGGTCGGCACATCGGGCCAGTTCTTGGTGCGCTTCTCCGTCCAGACGCAGAGCAGGCGGAGCTGGCCGGCGTCGACCAGCGGCTTCCAGCCCGTCGAATCGGCCTGCAGCGTGGTGTGCTTGCCCAGCACGGCGGCGTTGGTTTCAGCACCGCCCTTGAACGGCACCATGGTCCACTTGATTCCGGCCTGGGCGGCAATCCGCTCCATGCCGATATGCAGGGAGGTGCCCGCGCCCGGCGTACCGTAGGTCACCTTGCCCGGATTGGCCTTGGCGAACTCGATGACTTCCTTGAACGTCTTGTAGGGCTGGTCAGCCGCCGTCGTGACACCGAACGTGTAGCCGCTCAGGTGCGAGACGTAGGTGAAATCCTTCAGCGGATCGAACGCCGTCTTCTGCATCACCGGCAGGCGGAACACGGAAATCGGGAGCTGCGAGAGGGTGTAGCCATCGGGCCGGGCCGTGGCGGCCATCGTTGCCGGTCCCAGCGTGCCCGAGGCACCGCCCTTGTTGTCGATCTGGAACGGCTGACCCAGCACCTTGCCGGCGCGCTCGCACATGGCGCGGAGCGTGATGTCGCTCGATCCGCCGGCGGGCCACGGGACGATGAACGTGATCGGCTTGCTGGGGTAGGTCTGCGCGCGGGCGGCCGGCAGATAGAGCGGCATGCCGACGCCGGCAGCAATCACGGTTCCCAGACCCCGCTTCACGAGACCACGGCGACGAATCGTCATTTTGTTTCCTCCACTGTTTGCGAAGGAAATTGGCCGATGGCTTACACGATGTAAAGCGATTGCAGGGCGTGTGTTACGGCAGCACCCGCTTCATCCAGCGGGCGGTGGCCTGTGCGTCCTGGCTGTCGCTGGCGTCCAGCCGGTCGATCACGCGCTGCCGGTCTTCGAGGTCGCGGTTCTGGCTGAGCTTGATCTTGGTCTGGAGTCGCGCGAGCGGCATGCGGAAGGCGACGATGCCGCGGGTCTGGGCCTCGGCATTGCCCGGCGGCAGGCGATCGAGATTCCATGAAGAAGCATCGGCGCCCTCGTAGGCCGTCGATAGCCGGGTGAGGATGTCGAGCACCCCCTGCGTGTCCTCGACGATCTGCGGCCGGCCATAGGCATGGACGGTGACGTAGTTCCAGGTCGGCACCTTGGGGCCTGGGGCGTACCAGGTGGGCGAGACATAGGCGTGCGGCCCCCAGAACAGCGCCAGCGATTCCGCCGGCCGCTCGAACAGCTTCCAGTGGGGATTGGCGCGGGCCAGATGGCCGATCAGCGCGCCGTGCTCGCTGCCGTCGTCCTGCCAGAGCAGCGACAGATGGGTGGCGAAGGGCGCGCCGGCCTCGTCGGTCGTCATCAGCAGCGCCCAGCTATGGGCCTGCATGACTTCCCGGCCGACCGCTTCGTCGCCTGCGAAATGCTTGGGGAGATACATGGCTCTGATTCCTTGAACGGCGCGGGCTTACCATGGTCCAATGCCGGCCACAGAGGGAGGATTATTCATGGGCGACGATATCCGTCTTAAGTCTGCCGCCGGCGAAATCGGCGCTTACCTGGCCACCCCGGCGAGCACGCCGAAGGGCGGCATCGTGGTCATCCAGGAGATTTTCGGCGTCAACCAGCACATCCGGGCCGTGACCGACAAGTTCGCAGCCGCTGGCTACCTCGCCCTCGCGCCGCGCTTCTTCGACCACATCAAGCCGGGCATCGAGCTGGGCTATACGCCCGACACCATCGCCGAGGGCCGCGGCTACGTCATGACGCCGGGCTTTACCGACAAGGCCGTTCAGGACGTCCAGGCGGCGATGGACGAGCTGAAGAAGCGCGGCGTGAAGAAGGTCGGCGTGACCGGTTACTGCTGGGGCGGCACGATCAGCTGGCTGGCCGCGACCCGGCTCAAGCCCGACGCGGTTTCCGCCTACTATGGCGGCGGCATCCATGGCGCGAAGGCTGAGAAGCCGACCGTGCCGACGCAGCTTCATTTCGGCGACAAGGACATGCACATCCCGATGGCGCACGTGAACGAGCTGCGCGCGCTGCATCCCAATGTCGAGATCTTCGACTATCCGGCCGATCACGGCTTCCATTGCGACGAGCGCGGCAGCTGGGATGCCGCCGCCTCCAAGAAGGCGATGGAGCGCACGCTCGAATTGATGGCCAAGCACGTCGGCTGACGCACGACACCGTTCCCACCACCATTGTCATCCCGAGCGTAAGCGAGGGACCCTTCCAGGCATCGCCAAGGGTCCCTCGCTGCGCTCGGGATGACAGGATTTTCGTTCCAAGATGCCCAGCAAACGTCCCGCCAAGAAATCATTCACCCCCGAGGCGTGTGGCCCGTTGAACGGGGTCCGCGTCGTCGACCTGTCGCGACTGGTCGCCGGCAACGTGCTGACGCTCCAGCTCGCGGACTTCGGCGCCGAGGTCATCAAGATCGAGCCGCCGGAGGGCGACACGCTGCGCTCGTGGAGGGTGAAGGGTGTCGAGACGGCGTGGAAGGTCTACAGCCGCAACAAGAAGAGCGTCGGGCTCGACCTGCGCTCGGATGCCGGCCGCACCATCGTGCGCGAACTGGCGAAGACCGCCGCCATCCTGGTCGAGAGTTTCCGGCCGGGCGTCATGGAAGACATGGGCCTCTCGCCCGCCGAGCTGCACGCGATCAACCCGAAGCTTGTGATCCTGCGCATCTCCGGCTGGGGCCAGGACGGGCGCTATCGCCACAAGCCGGGCTTCGGCACGCTGATCGAGGGCTATAGCGGCTTCGCCTCGATGAACGGCTTCGCCGACCGCGAGCCGGTGCTGCCGCCGATGTATCTCGCCGACTGCATGGCCGCGCTGAACGGCTACGGCGCCGTCCTGGTCGCGCTGCGCGAGGTCGAGATGAACGGTGGCAAGGGCCAGGTGCTCGACCTGCCGCTGTTCGACCCGCTCTTCTCGATGCTGGGTCCGCAGGCCGCCAATCACCGGCTGACCGGCGAGGTTAAGATCCGCACCGGCAGCCGCTCGACCAATGCCGCCCCGCGCAACGTCTACCAGACGAAGGACGGAAGCTGGGTCTGCCTCTCGGCTTCGACGCAGGGCATGGCGATGCGCGTGCTGGCCAAGATCGGCCGGCCGGAGCTGGCGGAGGATCCGCGCTTCTCGACCAACATCGAGCGGGTGCGCAACGGCGTCGAGCTCGACCGGATCATCGGCGAGTTCATCGGCGCCCGCGATCTCGGCGAGAACCTGCGCTACTTCGACGAGGCCGGCGTCACCATCGGCCCGGTCTACGACATCTCGCAGATCGTGCAGGACGATTATGTGCTGGAGCGCGAATCGCTGATCGAGATCGAGGACGAGGAGATGGGCGAACTGCCCACCCATCCGGTCGTGCCGCGCATGTCCGGAACGCCGGGCGCCCTGAAGAACGCCGCGCCGAAGATCGGCGAGGACAACGAGGCGCTGCTGAAGCCGATGCTGGGCGCCGCCGAATACGACAGGCTCTGCGCGTCGGGCACCATCTCGCGCGGGAAGAAGAAGTGAACCGGCCCGTCCCACCCGTCTGGCGCTCGATCCTCTACGTTCCCGGCAACGTCCCGAAGTTCATCGACAAGGCACACGAACGCGGCGCCGATTGCGTGCTGGTCGATCTCGAGGACAGCGTGCAACCGGCGCAGAAGCCCGAGGCTCGCGCGATGCTGCCGGAGACGATGAGGAAGGTGGTGCGCGGCGGCGCCGACGTCGCCGTGCGCATCAACCGGCCGCTGCGGCTGGCGATACCCGACATCGAGGCGGCGGTGCGGCCGGGCCTGTCGGCCCTGTTCGTCACCAAGACCGAGGGCGTGCAGCATCTGCGCCTGCTCGACGAGGTGGTGAGCGACCTGGAACGCGAGCGCGGCATGCCGGTGGGCGGCATCGGCTTCGCGGCCATGATCGAGCATCCGCGCGCCCTGCCCGAACTCGCCGACATCGCAGAGCGCGGCCCGCGCCTCGTCGCCATGATGCTGGGCGGCGAGGATTTCGCGCTGGAGACGGGCTCGGTGCCGGGCGACGAGACGCTCGAGTTCCCGAAGCGCATGGTAGCCTTCGCGGCCCAGGCGCATGGCGTGTCGATGATCGGCATCCTGGGAACGGTCGCCGACTATTCCGACCCCGCCGCCTACCGCAAGAGCGCAGAACGGGCGCGCCGCTTCGGCTTCTCGGGCGGCACCTGCATTCATCCCGGCCTGGTCGGCGCGCTGAACGACGCGTTCACGCCGACGGCCGACGAAGTGGCTTATGCGAGGAAGCTGATCGCGGCCGACGAAAAAGCCGCGGCTGAGGGCCGCGGCTCGTTCTCGGTGGATGGCAAGATGATCGACATCCCGGTGATCGATCGCGCCCGCCGGCTGTTGGAGCGGCACGCAGCGATCGAGCGGCGTCTCGGGCGTTAGCGCCGGGCGGCGCCAACGTCCCCGGCAATCAGTGCTTGTCGGCCCACACCATGCGCTTCACGGCGTACATCAGGCCGGCCAGCGCCAGGAGAAACAGGATGACGCGAACGCCGGTGCGCTTGCGGTCTTCCATGTGCGGCTCGGAAGCCCAGGCCAGGAACTCGGTGACGTCGGCGGCTTCCTGATCAAGCGTGGCCTTGGTGCCGTCGGCGTAGGTCACCTTGTCGTCACTGAGCGGCGGCGCCATGGCGATCTTGTGGCCCGGGAAGTACTTGTTGAAGTTGTCGTCCTTCTTGACGTCGAACTCCTTGATCTGCTCCGGCGTCAGCTTGTCGTACGGAACGTAGCCCGTGAGGATGCCGTAGATGAAATCGGGGCCGTACTGGCGCGCCTTGACGATGACGCTGAGGTCGGGCGGCGCCTTGCCGTTGTTGGCGGCGGCCGCAGCGGCCATGTTGGGGAACGGCTTCTTGAAGCGATCCGAGGGACGGGCCGGGCGGTCGACCGGCGCGCCGTCGTCGTTGAGATCGGAGACGGAGATGTCCTTGATCAGGCCCTTCACCTGGTTCTCGGTCAGGCCGAGGTCGGTGAGGTTGCGATAGGCCACCAGCGACAGCGAATGACAGGCGGCGCAGACTTCCTGGTAGACCTGGAAGCCACGCTGGGCCGCAGCACGGTCGTAGGTGCCGAACGGACCCTGGAAGTGCCACTTCCTGGCAGGCGGCTGCTCGGTCCCGCCAGCCGCGATGGCGACGGTACCGGTGGCGAAGGCTGCGAGCGCGATGGCGCCAGAGACCAACAGATTGCGGGCGAACGGCTTGCGCATGGCTCTTATACCGCCTTCTTCTTGAGTACCGCGTCGGCGATGCTGGGAGGCAATGGCAACGGCCGTTCGATCTTGCCCAGGATCGGCAGCAGCACGAGGAAGTGGGCGAAGTAATACAGCGTCGCGAGCTGCGACAGCGGCACCCAGAAGCCTTCCGCCGGCTTGGAACCGCAGATGCCCAGGACGATCACGTCGACCACCAGGAACATCATGAACCACTTGTAGATCGGCCGGAACGTGCAGGAGCGCACGCGCGAGGTGTCGAGCCACGGCAGGACGAACAACACCGCGATAGCTCCGAACATTGCCAGCACGCCGCCCAGCTTGTCGGGAATGGCGCGCAGGATCGCGTAGAACGGCAGGAAGTACCATTCCGGCACGATGTGCGCGGGCGTGACCAGCGGGTCGGCCGGAATGTAGTTGTCCGGATGGCCCAGATAGTCTGGCGCGAAGAAGACGAACGCGGCGAAGACGATCAGGAACACCATGACGCCGAAGCCGTCCTTCATCGTGTAGTACGGATGAAAGGGGACGGTGTCCTGCGGGCCCTTCGGGTCGATACCGGTCGGGTTGTTCGAGCCGTGCACGTGCAGCGCCACGACGTGCAGCGCGACCACCGCCACGATGATGAACGGCAGCAGGTAGTGCAGGGCAAAGAAGCGGTTGAGCGTCGGGTTGTCGACGGCGAAGCCGCCCCACAGCCAGACCACGATCGACTCGCCGACGACCGGGATCGCCGAGAACAGGTTGGTGATGACGGTGGCGCCCCAGAAGCTCATCTGGCCCCACGGCAGCACGTAGCCCATGAAGGCCGTCGCCATCATCAGCAGGAAGATGACGACGCCCAGGATCCACAGCAGTTCGCGCGGCGCCTTGTAGGAGCCGTAGTACATGCCGCGGAAGATGTGGATGTAGACGGCGATGAAGAAGAACGACGCCCCGTTCATGTGCAGGTCGCGGATCAGCCAGCCCTGCGGCACGTCGCGGTCGATGCGCTCGACGGCGTCGAAGGCCATCAGCACGTGCGGCGTGTAGTTGGTCGCGAGCACGATGCCCGTGGCGATCATGAGGACCAGCATCACCGTGGCGATCGCGCCGAAGTTCCAGAAGTAGTTGAAGTTCCGAGGCGTCGGGAACGTGTGATATTCCTTCTCGATATACGAGAAGATCGGCAACCGGTGATCGATCCAGGAGATCACCTTGTTATTGAAGACCGGCGGCGTGCCGTGAGACGAGGCCATTCTGGGAACTCCAGCGAGATCTGAGCGGGCGATCTGGTCGATCAGCCGATGCGGACGAGGGCGTCGGAAGTGAACAGGTAATCCGGAACCACGAGGTTCTTGGGCGCCGGTCCTTTGCGGATGCGGCCCGACGTGTCGTAGCTCGAGCCGTGGCAGGGGCAGAACCAGCCGCCGTACTCACCCTTGGGATCGCCCGCCTTGTTGCCGAGCGGCACGCAGCCCAGATGGGTGCAGACGCCGATCATGATCAGCCACTCCGGCCGGACCTTCTTGGCGGTGTCGGTCACGCGCTTGTTGTCGGTCTCGGGATCCGGAAGCTGCGACATCGGCACGGCCTCGGCTTCCTTGATCTCGGCCTCGGTGCGGTGCCGGATGAACACCGGCTTGCCGCGCCACTTCACGGTCACCGCCTGGCCGACCGCGATCGGCGTGACGTTCACCTCGATGGTCGACAGGGCCAGCGTGTCCGCGGCGGGATTGAGGTTATTGATGAAGGGCCATGCGACGGCCGCGGCACCAACGGCGCCAAGAGCGCCCGTCGCGACCATGAGGAAGTCGCGCCGTGTCGGTTCGCTGTGCCCGTGGGCTGTCGTGCTTGAAGAAGCCATGATTACTCTCTTCCGTCCCCCCGAGGAGATGGCGGGTATATAGCCGGGAAAGCCCCTTTTGTTTCAAGGCTCTGTTGGTCGCAGGCCCGATGAGCGGCATTCTGTGACAGCGTGCCGCAGAAAAGTCACTTTCGCCCTGCGGTCTGTTTGGGAAAGTTCATGCGTTTGGCCCTTTTCGAGCCGGATATTCCGCAAAACCTCGGCGCCTTCATCCGGCTGTCGGCTGGGATGGGCGTTCCGTTGGACGTGATCGAGCCCTGCGGCTTCCCGGTCGACGACAAGAGAATCCGCAGAGCGGCCATGGACTACTACGATCTGGCCCGCCTGACCCGCCATGCGTCCTGGGCGGCATTTTGCCGGGACCGGCCCGCCGGCCGGCTGGTCCTGTTGTCCACCGCCGGCGCGACCCGGCTTCCTGAGGCGGTTTTCCGGCCCGACGACATCCTCCTGCTCGGCCGCGAAAGCGCCGGGGTGCCGCCCGAGGTCCATGAGAGGGCCGATCTGCGCGTGCGGGTCCCGCTCCAGGCCGGGGCGAGGTCGCTCAATGTCGCCCTGTCGGCCGCGATGGTATTGAGCGAGGCCCTTCGCCAGACCTCGGGATTCGAAAAGCTCGCATGACCGCCAAGCCAAACCGCACCGCCACCAGCCCCAACGGCCCCTCTCCGCTGCCCGACGAGGCGACCATCGCCCGCCGCAAGGAGGAGGCCGCGGCCTGGTTCGCCCGCCTGCGCGACCGCATCTGTGCCGAGTTCGAGAAGATCGAGAACGAGCTTCAGGGCACCCACAGCGACAGGGCGCCCGGCCGCTTCGAGCGCAAGACTTGGCAGCGCGACAAAGGCGAGAACGGCGAGGATCGCGGCGGCGGCACCATGTCGTTGATGCGCGGCCGCGTGTTCGAGAAGGTCGGCGTCAACATCTCGACCGTGTTCGGCGAGTTCAGCCCCGAGTTCCGCGCCCAGATACCCGGCGCCGCGCAGGACCCCCGCTTCTTCGCAGCTGGCATCTCGCTGGTCGCCCATATGCAATCGCCCAAGGTGCCGGCGGTTCACATGAACACGCGCTACATCGTGACGACGCGCAGCTGGTTCGGCGGCGGCGCCGACCTCACGCCGATGGTGCCGCACGAGCCCGACACGCGCGACTTCCACTCAGCGCTGCGCGCCACCTGCGACGCGCACGATCCGTCCTGCCATCCGAACTTCAAGGAATGGTGCGACGAGTACTTCTTCCTGCCGCATCGCAACGAGCCGCGCGGCGTCGGCGGCATCTTCTACGATTATCTCGACAGCGGCGATCATGCCCGCGACTTCGCCTTCACGCGCGCCGTCGGCGAGACCTTCCTCGACATCTATCCCAGGCTGGTCCGCCGCCACATGAACGAGCCGTGGACCGAGGCCGAGCGCGCGCACCAGCTGACGCGCCGCGGCCGCTACGTCGAGTTCAATCTGCTGCACGATCGCGGCACGCGATTCGGACTGATGACCGGCGGCAACGTCGAGGCGATCCTGATGTCGCTGCCGCCGGAAGTGCGCTGGCCGTAAGTTCTATCGCCCCGGCCAGTTCCACATCGGGCGCTCCTCGCCCTCGGCGACCGTTTCGCCCAGTTCCTTGGCGAGCGTGATGCGTCGTCCGCCGGCTTTTGTCAGCGCCGCGACGAGACGCTCGGCGTGCGAGACCACGATGACCTGCGATCGCTTTGCCGCGCTCGCGATGAGGCGCGCCAGCGGCGCCAGCAGGTCGGGATGCAGGCTGGTCTCGGGCTCGTTCAGGATCATCAGCGACGGCGGCCGCGGCGAGAGCAGCGCCGCCACCAGCAGCAGATAGCGCAGCGTTCCGTCCGACAGCTCCGTCGCCTTCAGAGGCCGCAGCAGCCCGTGCTGCAGCATCTCGACTTCGAAATAGCCGTCGCTCACCGCGACATCGACCGAGCCGCCGGGAAAGGCATCCGCGACGGCGGCTTCGAGTTCGCCCTCGATCCCGATCTCCTCGATGGTCGCGAGGGCGGCGGCGAGATCGGCACCGTCGCCGGCGAGTACGGGCGTGCGCGTGCCGACCTGCCGGCGGCGGGCCGGTGCGTCGATATCGGTGCGGAAGTGGTCATAGAAACGCCAGTCGCGAAGCTGCTCGCGCAACGACAGGAGTTCGGCGCCATCCTCGGGATTGGCGCAATGGGTGAGCATGCTGTCGAACGGCTGGAGGTGCGTGTAGGCCTGCCGGCGCTGCCCCTTGCGATCGCGCAGGGTAACCGAGGGACCGAGCCGCTCGGCGAAGGCGTTGGCGCGTTGAAGGACCAGCCCGGTCCAGAGAGTTTCCGTCTTGATCACGGGATCGCGGCCGAACAGGCCGCCCGGGATCGGCAGGCCGAGGTCGATCGCATAGCCATACGACTCGGACGAGAAGCCCAGCTTCAGGCTGATCGACGCCTTGCGCACGGTGCCCTGCACGGCCTGCTCACCACGCTTCATGCCGCGCGAGAACTGCTCGGGCCCTGCCCACAGCACGGAAGAAATGCCGCCTTCGAGCGCCAGCGACGGGATGATACGGCCCTGCGCGACATCGGCCAGCAGCCGCAGCGCGCGATAGAGGCTCGACTTGCCGCTGCCGTTGGCGCCGGTCACGACGGTCAGCGGCTCGATCTCCAGCCGCACGTCGCGCAGCGAGCGATAGCCCGAGATGCAGAGCCGCGAGACGATGCTCATCGTCGTGCGGTCAGCGCCCATCCTGCAACGACGGGCGCCGCGAACAGCACGAGCACCAGCAGCGGATAGGGCGCGCCCCACCAGAAGCCGAGACGGTCGAAGAAAGCCTCGGCACCCTCTTCATAGGCGAGGCGGGCATAGAGAAAGCCGGCCAGCATCGTCGAGGTCGGCCACAGCAGCGCCGCCAGCAAGGACGCCTCGAACCAGCTGTCGCCCCGCGTGCGCCCCGCATGGATGATCGCCATCATCGCGACATAGGGAATCGGCACCAGCGCCTTGTACCATTCGACCGCGCGCACCGAGAGCGTGGCGGCGATCCAGGTGTCGCCCACGAAGTCGTTCAGCACGACGAAGATCGCGATCGCCAGCCAGAGCGCTAAGGTGACGGCGGGCCGGATCATGACGCAGCGCGGACCAGGCGCTCGAGTTCGGCCAGGCAGGCAGCGCGATCGGCCGTGAAGTCGCCGTCGATCCACCAGCGCTCGACCGTTTCGATCAGGCCGCCGACTTTCGGGCCGGGCTTCAGTCCGAGCTTCAGCGCGTCACCGCCGCTCACCGGCAGTTCGGGCGGCGTCCAGCCGCGCGCCATCGCCAGCGCGCCGCGCCAGTCGCCCGGCGCCTCGGTCGCCAGCAGCAGGCGGTCGGCATAGAGATTGCCGCCCAGATCATAGATCTGCGCTCGCCAGGCCTTCGGTCCACCGGCCACGTCGATGACCGGATCGGCGGCGAGCATGACCTCGAGCCGCAGCGCCTGCTGGGTCGAAAGCCGCAGCCGCTTGCCGATCGCCGTCGCATCGGCGTCGGACGACAGGATGGACGCCAGGCGGCGCACGGCGGCCGGTTCGTCCTCGCGCGCGATCAGCACCCGCAGGCGTGCGACGCCGATACATTCCGGCAGCCAGTGATCGAGGATGGCGGCTTGGCGCATCGCTTCGACCGTGTCGGCCGGTGCCGGCGCTTCGAGCAGGCGCAGGAATTCGTTGCGCACACGCTCGCCCGACAGGCCGCGCAGGCCGCCAGCGTTGCGGCGGCAGGCCGTGAAGCCCTCCGGGTCGAACGGCAGCCGCCCGTACCAGGCATGGAAGCGGAAGAAGCGCAGGATCCGCAGCCGGTCCTCGGCGATGCGCTGATCGGCATCGCCGATGAAGCGCACGTGCGCGGCGGCAAGATCTTTGCGCCCGACGAACGGATCGTAGAGCGTGCCGTCGGGATCGGCATAGAGCGCGTTGAAGGTGAAGTCGCGCCGGCTCGCATCCTCCAGCCAGTCGTCGGTATAGGCCACGACGGCATGACGTCCGTCGGTCTCGACGTCGCGACGCAGGGTCGTGAGTTCGAAGGGACGACCCGCAATCACCGCCGTCACGGTGCCGTGCTTCAATCCCGTCGGCACGACCTTGATGCCTGCCGCCTCGAGAACCTCCATCAGGGTCTCCGGCGGCCGGTCGACCGCCAGGTCGGGTTCGCCCCGAATCGGCGCATCGCGCACGGCATCGCGCACCCAGCCGCCGACGAAGCGCGCGGTGATGCCGGCGGGGCCCAGCACCTCGAACAGCTTGTGGACCGCCGCGTCGCTTGCCCACGGCGGAAACTCCAGGCGGCCGGATGGCTTCATGACGCGAAGAGCCCGCCGTAGCCCTGGTCCTGGGTGAAGAACATGACGATGAAGCCGACGATGGCGCAGGCGAAGCCCGCGATGCCCAGCCAGGTCATCGGCATGTCCTGCCACGATGGCAGCGTGCCGGCGATCCTGCGCTCCTGCTTGATCTTCACCGCCCAGGCCCAGAGAAAGAAGGCGCAGAACGGCGCCAGCACCAGGGCGAGTATCAGAAGGACGACGCGCATGAAGACTCCCGGCCGGCGTCAGGCGCCGGCGGTCAGGATGAAGTGGAGGTTCTTCAGCATACCCGCCGTGGCGCCCCAGATGTAGCGTTCGCCATAGGGCATCGCATAATAGCGCCGCTCGCGGCCCTGCCAGACCCTGCTGTCGATGCGATGATTGCGTTCGTCGAGGAAGTGGGCCAGCGGCACCTCGAACACGTCGGCAACCTCGCGCGGGTCTGCACGGGGCGTGAATCCCGGCGTGACCATGCCCACGACCGGCGTGATCTCGTAGCCCGTGCCCGTCCTGTACTGATCGACCGTGCCGATGACCTCGATGAAATCGCGGGTCAGGCCGACCTCTTCCTCGGTCTCGCGCAGCGCCGTGGCGATCGCGTCGACATCCTCGGCCTGCCGGCGACCGCCGGGAAAGGCGATCTGGCCGGCATGGCTCGGCATGTCCTCCGTGCGCTGGGTCAGCAGCACGGTGAGTCCGGGCTCGCGGCGCACCAGCGGCACCAGCACGGACGCGGGACGCCAGACCTGCGGCATCGACGCGACGCCGTTCAGTGAAAAGTCGCTGCCGAGGGGCGGCGTCGCGACGGGCAAGCCGGATGCCAAACGCCGGCTGCGCTCGCTCACCCGCCGCACAATTTCGTCAACTGTCATGCCCTTGTTCCGGCCTCAATTCTGGGCTTCCCTCAATTACAATTCCCATCGACGACAGGAGCGCCCTGGTGGCCCCCGATACATCGACTGCTACCGACGCCGACGCCCAGGCCGCCCTCGCCGACATCGAACGGCTGGGCGGACAACTCCGCGCCGCCCGCGCCTCCATCGGCAAGGTCATTTATGGCCAGCAGGACGTGATCGATCAAACGCTGGTTGCCCTCCTGTCGGGCGGCCACCTCCTTCTGATCGGTGTCCCGGGTCTCGCCAAGACCAAACTCGTCGACACGCTGGGCGTCGTTCTGGGCATGGAAGCCAAGCGCATCCAGTTCACGCCCGACCTGATGCCGGCCGACATCCTGGGCTCCGAGGTGCTCGAGGAGAGCGAAGGCGGCCGACGCACCTTCCGCTTCCTGCAGGGTCCCGTCTTCGCCCAGCTGCTGATGGCCGACGAGATCAACCGCGCCAGCCCGCGCACCCAGTCGGCGCTGCTGCAGTCGATGCAGGAGCGGCACGTGACCGTGGCCGGCAAGCGCTACGACCTGCCCGCGCCGTTCCATGTGCTGGCGACCCAGAACCCGCTGGAACAGGAAGGCACCTATCCGCTGCCCGAAGCCCAGCTCGACCGCTTCCTGCTGCAGGTCGACGTCGGCTATCCGGACGAAGAGGCCGAGCGCCAGATCATGATCGGCACCACCGGTGCCGAGCAGGCGGTCGCCACGCAGGCCCTGTCGCCCGGCGACCTGATGGCCGCCCAGGCGCTGGTTCGGCGCCTGCCGATCGGCGAAAGCGTCGTCGACGCCATCCTGAAGCTGGTGCGCGCCGGCCGTCCCGAACACACCGATCTCGACATCGTCCGCCAGCGCGTCGCCTGGGGTCCCGGTCCGCGCGCCAGCCAGGCCTTCATGCTGGCCTGCCGCGCCCGCGCGATCATCCAGGGCCGCCTCGCGCCGTCAGTCGACGACGTCGTGGCGCTGGCCGGGCCGATCCTGCGCCATCGCATGGCCGTCAACTTCTCCGCCCGCGCCGAAGGCGTCACCGTCGAGTCCGTCATCGCCCAGATGTGCGCCCGCCTCGGGTAAACGTCTGGCCTAGGCATTGCACTGCGGGTGTTCATGGCTTCGCCTTCAACCCTCCATCGGTCGCTAGAACTCGCCGGCACGCTGCCCGCTCTGATGGTGGCCGCCGATCGCGTCGCCGCGACCGTCATCCAGGGCGTGCACGGGCGTCGTCGCGTCGGCCAGGGCGATGCCTTCTGGCAGTACCGGCCCTATCGCGACGGCGACAGCGCGAGCCAGATCGACTGGCGCCAGAGCGCGCGCAGCCGTCATCTGTTCGTGCGCGAGACCGAATGGGAGGCCGCCGCCAGCATCTGGCTGTGGCGCGATGCATCGCCCTCGATGCAGTACGCCTCGCTCAAGAACATCGACACCAAGGCGGTGCGCGCCGAACTCATCACGCTGGCCGTCGCCAGCCTGCTGGCCGATGCCGGCGAGCGCGTCGCCGTGCTGGGCGGCGGCATGCGCCCCGCCTCCGGCCGCGTCGCGGTGCGGCGCGTCGCCGAGACCCTGCTCGACGAAAGCCGCGATACCACGCGCACGCCGGCCAGCCTGCCGCCGATGGTGCCACTGCCCGCCCACGGCACGATCGTGCTGGTGTCCGACTGGCTCGACCCGCTCGAGAAGATCGAGGAGATCATCCGCTACTACGCCAGCGTCGGCGTGCGCGGCCATCTCGTGCAGATCCTCGATCCCGCCGAGGAAGAGCTGCCGTTCGACGGTCATGTGAAATTCGAGGGCCTCGAAGCCGAGGGCCAGCACACGATCCGCCGGGTCGAGGCCGTGCGCGCCGCCTATGGCGCGCGACTCGCCGCCCAGAAGGAAGGCCTGCAGCGCCTGACGCGACCGGCCAACTGGACGGTGCATCTGCATCGCACCGACCGCTCGCCGCAGACCGTGCTTCTGTCGCTTTACCTCGCTATGGCCGACATGGGTCGGCTGAACATGGCCTGATGACATGCTGAGTCTCGGCGCGTTCGCCTTTGCCGCTCCCGGCATGCTGGCCCTGCTGGTGGCCCTGCCGGCGATCTATTTCCTGCTGCGGCTGATTCCGCCGCTGCCCAAGCTCGTGCGCTTCCCGGCGATCCGGCTGCTGGTCGGGCTCGAGCCCGCCGAGCAGACGCCGATGAAGATGCCGTGGTGGCTGCTGCTGCTGCGGCTGCTGCTCGCCACCGCGCTGATCCTCGCCGTGGCGCGCCCGCTACTGAACCCGCAGGCCGACCTGCCGGGCCGCGGCCCGCTGCTGCTGGTGATCGACGATGGCTGGTCGAGCGCGCCAGGCTGGGCCACGCGCACCGCCCATGCCGAGCGGCTGATCCAGCGCGCCGAACGCGCCAACCGCCCTGTCGTGCTGGTCGGCACCGCGCCGGCGCCGCTCGATGCCCCCGCTGTCCGCCGTGGCGCGATGCGGCCCGACGAGGCGCGCACGCTGCTGCGCGCCTTTCGCCCCAAGCCCTGGTCGACCGATCGCACGGCCGCGGCCACCGCCATCGAGCAGATGCAGATCGATCCGGGTGCCTATGCCGTGTGGCTGAGCGACGGCCTCGAGGACGAAGGAGCGACCCGCCTCGCCGAACGCCTGCGTCGCTTCGACGGGCTGCAAGTTCTGCTGCCCGACCAGGCAACGACGCCGCTCCTTCTGCTGCCGCCTGTCGCCGAAGGCCGCGACCTCAAGGTGCGGGCGCTGCGCGCCGCGGCCGACGGCCCGCGCAAGACCGCGATCCAGGCGTCCGACGAGCAGGGCCGTGTCGTGGCCCGCATGGATCTCGACTTCGCCGCGACCGCGACGCAGGGCGAAGGCGTGCTGGCCATCCCGCCCGAGCTGCGCAATCGCATGGCCCGCCTCGACATCGAGGCCCAGGGCGGCGCCGGCAGCACGATCCTGCTCGACGAGCGTCATCGCCGCCGGCCGGTCGCCATCCTCGGCGAACGCGCCACCGCGGGGAACCAGCCGCTGCTGCAGGAAATCTACTTCCTCGAACGCGCGCTCGATCCCTATGTCAGCCTCAGCATCGGTGATCGCGAATCGGTCCTGACGCGCAACACCGCCGTGCTGCTCATCCCCGACGGCGCGGCACCGTCGGCCAACGACCGCGAGGAGATCGCCAAGTGGGTCGAGCGCGGCGGCGTCGCCGTGCGCTTCGCCGGCCCCAACCTCGCGGCCGGCGCCGACAACCTCGTGCCGACCAAGCTGCGCCTCGGCGACCGTGCGCTGGGCGGCATCATGAGCTGGGGCCAGCCCAGTTCGCTGGCCGAGTTCCCGCCCAACAGCCCCTTCCTCGGCATTCCGATCCCCAAGGACGTGCGCATCTCCCAGCAGGTGCTGGCCGAGCCGACGCCCGACCTCGCCGACAAGACCTGGGCGCGCCTGGCCGACGGCACGCCGCTGGTCACCGCCGAGAAGCGCGGCCAGGGCTATCTCGTGCTGATCCACACCACCGCGAACACCGGCTGGAGCAACATGTCTTTGTCGGGCCTGTTCGTGAATATGCTGCAGCGTCTCGTGACCCTCTCGCGCGGCGTCGCCGGCGACGGCGTCAACAAGGCGCTGAAGCCGTGGCGGACGCTCGACGGCTTCGGCCGCCTCGGCGCGCCGCCCGCCGGCATCCAGATCCTGCCGCCCGACGCCGTCGAGACCTTCCAGCCCAGGCCCTCCTCCCCGCCCGGCCTCTATGGCGACGAGAACGCCCAGGTCGCCTTCAACATCGGGGGCCGCATTCCCGCGCCGAAGCCGCTGGCGCTGCCGAGCGGCATTTCGACGGACAGGCTCTCCGAAGGCGGCGAGACCGATCTTTCCAAGTGGTTCCTGCTGGCGGCGCTCCTGCTGCTGCTCGCCGACCTGCTGATCTCGCTGTGGCTGCGCGGCCTGCTGCCCAAGGCCGTCCGCTTCGGTCGCGCCGCACCGGCCGCACTCCTTCTCGGCGCTCTCGCCTTCACGAGTTCACCCGACGTTCAGGCGCAGCAGCCCGCGCCGCCGCAGCGTCCCGGCACGGCGGCGACGGCGCCGGCGGCAAGACCCGGCCCGCCACCGCTCACCGACGAGCAGGCACTGAAGGGCTCGCTCGACATCCGCCTCGCCTACATCGTCACCGGCGACAAGGAAGTCGACGACATCAGCAAGGCCGGGCTCGAAGGGTTGAGCGAGATCCTGCGCAGCCGCACCTCAGTCGAGCCGGCCGATCCGGTCGGCCTCGATCTCGAGCGCGACGAACCGCGCCTCTATCCGCTGATCTACTGGCCCGTGACCTCGACGCAGCCGCCGCTGTCGCCGCGCGCGCAGGCCGCGCTCGACCGCTACCTGCGGACCGGCGGCATCATCTTCATCGACACGCGCGACCAGCACATGACGTTCGATCGTCCGGCCGGTGGCAATCCCGACCTCAAGCGCCTGCTGGCCGGCGTCGAGACGCCGCCGCTGGTCGCCATGCCGCCGGACCATGTGCTGAGCCGGGCGTTCTATCTTCTGTCAGACATGCCGGGCCGCTGGCAGGGCGGAAAGCTCTGGATCGAGTCGGGCGGCGGCCGCGTCAATGACGGCGTGACCACCATCCTGATCGGCTCCAACGACTATGCCGGTGCCTGGGCCACCGACCAGCGCGGCCGCGGCCTCAATCCGGTTTCGCCGGGCGGCGAGACGCAGCGCGAGATGTCGTATCGTTTCGGCGTCAACCTCGTGATGCATGCCCTGACCGGCAACTACAAGGACGACCAGGTTCACCTGCCTGACATCATGCAGAGGTTGAGGCGATGAACATGACATCGGCCGTCTCGGTCGCCTTCGATCCGCTGCTGCCGTGGACAGTGCTCGCCGTGCTGGGCGCGGTCGGACTCGTGCTGGTGCTGCTTGGCCTGCGCGCCGGCGCGCGTGGCACGATCTGGCGGCTGGGCTCGCTCGTCGTCGTGCTGGCGGCACTGGCCAATCCCTCGCTGATCGAGGAGCAGCGCAAGCCCATCGCCGACGTGGCGCTGGTCGTCGTCGACGACAGCGATTCCATGGCGATCGGCGAACGCCGCCAGCAGGTCCAGACCGCGCGCGAGTCGCTGAAGCGCAAGCTCGGCCAGCAGGACGGCTTGGAAGTGCGCGAGGTCGTGCTGCCGCCGTCGCAGATCCAGTTGGGCAGCGAGCGGCCGGGCGGCACGCGCCTGATCGACACGATGCGCTCGGCGCTGATCGAGATTCCGCCGGAGCGACTGGCCGGCGTCGTTCTCTTGAGCGACGGCCAGGTCCATGACGTGCCGGCCGGCGTGCCGCCGGAGCTGGGCGGCGCGCCCGTGCATGCGCTGATCGCCGGCAAGAAGAACGAACGCGACCGGCTGATCGTGCTGGAACAGTCGCCGCGCTTCGGCGTGGTCGGCCGCGACGTCGTCGCCAAGTTCCGCATCGACGATCCCGCCGGCGGCACCGCGCCGGTGACGCTGTCGGTCGGCGGCGAGGTCGTGAAGCGCATCGACGTGCCGGTCGGCCGCTCGGTCGAGCTGCCGATCACCGTCGGCAACCCCGGCGCCAACGTCGTCGAGCTGGAAGTCGGCCCCGGCCAAAACGAGCTCACCCTCGACAACAACCGCGCGCTCTTCACCATCAACGGCGTGCGCGACCGGCTGCGCGTGCTGCTGGTGTCGGGCGAGCCCTACCAGGGCGAGCGGGCATGGCGGAACCTGCTGAAGAGCGACCCCGCGGTCGATCTCGTGCACTTCACCATCCTGCGCACGCCGCAGAAGGACGATTTCACGCCGGTGCGCGAACTGTCGCTGATCGTCTTCCCGATGCGCGAGCTGTTCGAGCAGAAGCTCAAGGAATTCGATCTGATCATCTTCGACCGCTACGAGTCGGGGAACCTGATCACGCGCGACTACTTCCGCAACATCACCGAATACGTGAAGGGCGGCGGCGCCCTGCTCGTCTCGGTCGGTCCCGTCTTCGCGACCCAGCGTTCGCTCTATCGCACGCCGCTGGGCGCCATCCTGCCCGGCGCACCGACGGGCGACGTGGTCGAGACCGGCTTCAAGCCCAAGGTCACCGAGATCGGCCAGCGTCATCCGGTGACGGCCAATCTCCCGCAGGCCGGCGATCCCAACAAGGAGCCGGAATGGGGCCGCTGGTTCCGCCTGATCACGTCGCGCACCGAGCGCGGCAACGCCGTGCTGGCCGGTGCCGAGGAGAAGCCGCTGGTGATCCTCGACCGCGTCGGCGAGGGCCGCGTGGCGCAGCTTCTGTCCGATCACCTGTGGCTGTGGAATCGCGGCATCGACGGCGGCGGCCCGCAGCCCGAACTCGTACGCCGCGTCGCGCACTGGTTGATGAAGGAACCCGATCTCGAGGAAGAGGCGCTGCGCGCCACGGCGATCGGCGGCCGCATCGAGGTGACGCGCCGCACGCTGGCCGCCACCTTCCCGCAGGTCACCATGACCTCGCCTGGTGGCGCCACGCGCACGCTCGACCTGCGCCAGACCGCGCCGGGCCTCGGCCTCGCCGTGGTCGATGTCGACAAGCCCGGCCTCTATCGCTTCGACGACGGCACGCTGCGCACCGTCGCCGCGGTCGGCAGTCCCGATCCGCTGGAATTCTCGGACGTGCGCGCGACCGACGCGAAGCTGAAGCCGCTGGTCGAAGCAACGGGCGGCGGGCTGATGTGGATCTCCGACCAGTCCGAGCCCGACATCCGCACCGTCCGCCCCGGCCGCGCCGCCGGCGGCTCCGACTGGATTGGCCTGCGCCGCAACGAGGGCTACACGGTCGCCGGCATCAACCAGCTCCCGCTGCTGCCCGGCATCCTCGTGGCACTGGCCTTCCTGACGGCCATCGCCAGTGCCTGGTGGCGCGAAGGGCGCTAAGCTGAGCGAAGGTCGGCAGGGCTGAGCGAAGCTCAGCCCCAAGAGCGTCAGGACATTGCCTTTGGCAATGTCCGGAAGCGCCGAAGGACGAACGATCAGTTCTGACCCCTCCGGCCTGCGGGCCACCTCCCCATCTGAATGGGGAGGCAAGGATTCAGTACGTCGCCCGCCCTCCGGAGATATCGAACGTCGCGCCGGTCGAGAAGGAACAGGCGGGCGACGACAGCCAGAAGGCCAGCTCCGCCACTTCCTCCGGCCGTACCATGCGCGCCATCGGGACGTTGGCCAGCAGCTTCGCGCGCCGCTCATCCGTGAGCTCGCCGAAGATCGCGGTCTCCGACGCCGAGGGCGAGATCGCGTTGACCAGCACGCCCGACGTGGCGAGTTCCTTGCCCATCGACTTGGTGAGCGCGATGACGGCGGCCTTCGAGGCGACATAGGCCGCGACGTTCGGATTGCCGTCCTTGCCCGCGATCGAGGCGATATTGACGATGCGGCCGTAGCCGCTCGCCACCATGTCGGGCACTGCCGCCTGGCAGCAGCGGAACGTGCCGTTGAGGTTGATGTCGAGCACCCGGTGCCACTGCTCCTCGGGATAGGAGGCGATGCCCGCCGAGGGACCGAGGATGCCGGCGCTGTTCACCAGGATCGACGGCGTGCCGAGCGCCGCCTTGGTCGTCGACCAGGTCGCTCTCACCGCCGCCGTATCGGTGATGTCTACGGCGAACGGCGTGGCGAGCCCGCCGATCTCATGGGCGGCGCGCTCTGCGCCGGCGCGGTCGACATCCCACAGCGCGACCTTGATGCCTTCCTTCGCGAACCGATGCGCGATGGCGCGGCCCAGTCCGCTGGCCGCGCCCGTGACGACGGCCGCCTGCTGCTTGATGGGGCTCACGGCTTGATGTTCGCCTGCTGCGCGATCTTGCGCAGGGCCGCGATGTCCTTCGCCGTCTGGGCCTTGAGATCGTCCGGGCTGATGGTCGAGGCGGTCATGCCGAACTCTGCCCAGCGCTCCTTGATGTCGGGCATCGCCAGGATCTTCATCAGCTCGGTGTGCAGGCGCTGCACGATCGGCTTGGGCGTGTTGATCGGCGCCATCAGGTCGTAGCGCCAGACGAAGTCGAAATCGACGCCCTGCTCGACGAAGCCCGGCACGTCGGGGAAGTTGATCGAGCGGCGCGTGCAGGAGACCACCACCTTCACCTTGCCCGACTTCACCATCGGCACGGCCGACTGAACGTCGGAGAAGCCGAGCTTGATGTGGCCCGCCGCCACGTCGTTCAGCACCGGCGCGGCGCCCTTGTAGGGCACGTGGGTCATGTTGATGCCGGTGCCGGCGCGGATGATCTCGGCGCAGAGATGCCCCGTGGAGCCGTTGCCCCAGGTGCCGTAGTTCATTTCACCGGGCTTGGCCTTGGCCAGCGCGATCACGTCGCGCAGGTCCTTCACCGGATAGTCAGGGCTCGCCACCATCACGACCGTGGCCGAGCCGATGTCGGCCAGATGCTCGAAATCCTTCACCGGATCGTAGGGCAGGTCGGGCAACACCGCCGGATTGACGACGACGGTGCTGGCCGATCCCAGGACCAGCGTATAGCCGTCCGCCGGCGCCTTCTGCGCCGCCTCCATCGCAATGATGCCCGAGGCGCCCGGCTTGTTGTCGACGACCACGGTCTGGCCGAGCGCGGTGCCGAGTTTCTCGGCCAGGGCACGCGCCACCAGATCGGTGCCGCCGCCCGCGGCGAACGGCACGATCAGACGGATCGGCTTGGTGGGCCATTTGGCGTCGCCCGTCTGCGCCAGTGCCGGTGTCGCGAGGCCCAGAGCCAAAGTCAGGGCAAACGCCCTCCGCAGCAGTCTCATTCTTTCCTCCACATGGTTCTTGATTACGTCGTCTTCGGCGGCCCGCAGGACTCCCGCAGCACGAGGTCAACCGGAAGCAACGCCCGCGACTGTCCCTCGCCCGAGGCGCCCTTCAGCCGTTGCAGCAACAGCTCGGCAGCCGCGCGACCGACATCTTCCAGGCTCCAGCGCAGCGCCGTGATCGCCGGCGTGTGCACGGCGGCGAGATCGGTGTCGCCCACCGCGATTACCGACAGGTCTGCCGGGATGGAAAGCCGGAGGTCGCGCGCGGCGCGCAGCGCACCGGCCAGAATGCGGGTGCCGAGCGCGATGATCGCCGTCGGGCGCCGCTCGCGTTGCAGCAGCGCGAGAGCGTCGCCCTGCGCGAAGTCCATCGATGATTCCTGGAGGCAGATCTCGGCGCCCGCCGGATCGATGTCGGCCTCGGCGAAGGCCGCGTGGAAGCCCGCGATGCGCTCGCGGCCCGGCCGCATGCGCGCGCCCGGCGTCAGCAGCGCGATACGGCGATGGCCGAGGCCGATCAGGTAGCGTGTGGCCGTCCGTGCGCCCTCGCGATGATCGACCAGCACCGCAGGCCACGGCGAACCCTCGTCTTGAGGCACGTCGCGATCGAGGATGACGACTGGCGCGCCGCCGGTGGCGAGGTCGCGCCAGGCGCGGTCGTTCTCGTCGCTGCCGGGCGCCACCAGGATCCCGTCGAGGCGGCGGCTGCGGAAGGCCGCGACCATCGCCCGCTCGCGCGCTGGATCGTTCGCGGTGTTGGCCACGACCATCAGCAGCCCGGCATCGCGCAGCCGCGCTTCGGCGGCCTGCACGATGCTGGCGTAGAGCGGATTGGCGACGTCGGAGACCAGGCAGCCGACCATGCCGGTGGTGCGCGTCCTGAGGCTGCGCGCCTGGAAATCCGGCTGGTAGCCGAGCTTCTCCGCCGCCGCGGCCACGTCGCGCGCCACCCGGGCGCTGACGTTCTTCCCGCCGTTAAGCGCGCGCGACACCGATCCCACGGACACACCGGCGGTTCGGGCCACGTCGCGAATGGTCGCTCTGGAAACGATTTCCGTCATACGAAGCGCCATATTTGACATCATGGACGCTCCTTGCAAGGTTAAATTGGAAACGTTTCCATTCGAGGAGTTTGCGAAGTCATGGCCGTCCAGGAACGCGTGCATGCGGTCGAGACAGGCATCGAGTGCGACGCCGTCGTGGTGGGAGCCGGCTTCGGCGGCCTCTACGCGCTGCACAAACTGCGCGAGATCGGCCTGTCGGTGCGAGGCCTCGAGGCAGCGCCGGACGTCGGCGGCACCTGGTACTGGAACCGCTATCCCGGTGCGCGTTGCGACGTGCCGAGCCTGTTCTATTCCTACAGCTGGTCGCCGGAGCTGCGCCGCGAATGGCGCTGGACCAACCGCTACGCCGGGCAGGAAGAGATACTGAGCTACGCCCGGTTCGCGGCCGACCGCCTCGACCTGCGCAAGCTGATCCAGTTCGACACGAAAGTCGCCCGCGCGACCTTCGACGAGAAGAACGAACGCTGGATCGTCGAGACCGATCGCGGCGGCCGCCTCAGCACCCGCTTCGTCGTCATGGCGACCGGCGGCCTGTCGGTGCCCAACACGCCCGACATTCCCGGCGTCGCCGACTTCAAGGGCGCGATCTATCACACCGCCCGCTGGCCGCAGGAGCCGGTGAGCTTCGAGGGCAAGCGGGTCGGCATCGTCGGCACGGGATCGTCGGGCATCCAGGCGATCCCGATGATCGCCAAGGCGGCGAAGCAGCTCGTCGTGTTCCAGCGCACGCCCAACTTCTCGGTGCCGGCGCGCAATCGTCCGCTGACCGACGAGGACCACAGGAGCTTCGATGACGGCCTCGAGGCCTATCTCGCCAGTCTCGAGCAATCCGACTTCGGGCGCGTGCCGCCGACCGCCTTCACCGCCGAGGTGCCGCCGCGCGACGTCCAGTGGAAGCACTATGAGAAGCTCTGGCAGGACGGCGGCAGCGGCGGCTTCCTGAAAGCTTTCCCCAACATCCTGGTCCATCCCGAGGTCAACGAGGTCGCCGCCGACTTCGTGCGCGAGAAGATTCGCGAGACGGTGAAGGATCCCGAGGTCGCGGCCGCCCTCTCGCCCGAGGGCTATCCGTTCGGCGTGAAGCGCCTGTGCGTCGATACCGACTACTTCGACACCTACAACCGTTCGAACGTCGAGCTCGTGAACCTGCGCGAGGAGCCGATCGAGAAGATCACGACCGATGCCGTCGACACGGCAGCGCGGCACTTCGAGCTCGATGCCCTGGTCTTCGCGACCGGCTTCGATGCGGTGACCGGTGCCCTGCTCGCCGTCGACATCCGTGGCCGCAAGGGTGTCATGCTGAAGGATGCGTGGTCGGAAGGGCCCAAGGCCTATCTCGGCCTGACCACGGTGGGCTTTCCCAACCTGTTCGCCATCACCGGTCCCGGCAGCCCGTCGGTCATCGGCAACGTGATCACCAACTGCGAGTATCACGTCGACTGGATCGCCGAGTGCCTGACGCATATGCGCCGGCGCGGCCTCGGCACGATCGAGCCCGAGCGCAAGGCGCAGGACGACTGGGTCGAGCATGTCGCCGAAGTCGCCGACCGCACGCTCTTTCCCAAGGCAAACTCCTGGTACCTGGGCGTCAACATCCCGGGCAAGCCGCGCGTCTTCATGCCGTATATCGGCGAAGGCTATCGCACGACCTGCAGGGAGATCGTGGCCGACAATTATCGCGGCTTTACCTTCGGTACGTCGGCCGTCCGCGAACAGGCGGCCGCAGAATGAGCCGGCTCTTCGGCCCCGTCCGTCAGAACGGCTACGTCGTGCGCGACATCGAGGCGGCGATGGCACACTGGATCGACGCGCTACAGGTCGGCCCATGGTTCTACATCGATCGCGTGAAGACCGACTGGTTCCGCCATCGCGGACAGGACTCGGCCCTCGAACTCAGCATCGCACTGGCCAATTCCGGCGACCTGCAGATCGAGCTGATCCAGCAGCGCAATGACGCGCCCTCGATGTACAAGGAGTTCCTCGATTCCGGCCGCGAGGGACTGCAGCACGTCGCGTTCTGGTCGACCGACTACCAGGCGCTCTACGACCGCGCGCTGGCGCAGGGCTACAGGCTCGGCCACGAAGGCCAGATCGGCGGCGAGAAGGGCCGCTTCGCCTACTTCGACACCGGCGCCCCGGCCAATCCCCATGCCGGCACCGTGATCGAGATCTCCGACATCAGCGGCAGCAAGGGCCGGTTCTTCGAATACGTCCGGGAGCGGGCAAGGACCTGGGACGGGTCGGATCCGATTCGAAAACCCCGTTAGGGATCGCCTCCCCATTCAAATGGGGAGGTGCCCCGCAGGGGCGGAGGGGTCATGAGCTTCGGGTGATCGCTCTTCCTTCGACGCTCTCGGACATTGCCAAGGGCAATGTCCTGCCGCTCATGGGGGCTGAGCTTCGCTCAGCCCCGTTACCAACCCGAAACTTGATCGCATTCCTTGTAAGGCCATTTTGGGGGCAAAGGAGATCAACCATGATCGAGCTCAGACCCTTCGATAAATTGGGCAAGTCGGACCACGGCTGGCTCAAGGCCAACTTCCACTTCAGCTTCGCGGACTACCGCAATCAGGACCGTGTCCACTGGGGCGCGCTGCGCGTCTGGAACAACGACCGGATCGCGCCGCAGTCCGGCTTCCCGCCGCACCCTCACCGCGACATGGAAATCGTGACCTACGTCATCAAGGGCGCGATCACGCACAAGGACCATCTCGGCAACGAGGGCCGGACCGAAGCGGGCCAGATCCAGGTGATGAGCGCGGGCAGCGGCATCCAGCACGCCGAGTACAACATGGAGCAGGCCGAGACCGAGCTGTTCCAGATCTGGATCCTGCCCAACAAGCAGGGCGTGCCGGCGCGCTGGGAGACGGTGCAGTTCCCCGCCGACGCGCGCGACGGCAGGCTGGTGCCGCTGGCTTCGGGGCGCGGCGACGACGGGGCGATCCCGCTCTATGCCGACGGCTCGCTGATGGCCGGTACGGTGAAGGCGGGCCAGTCGACCCGGCAAACGCTGAACGGCAAGCCCGCCTATCTCGTGCCCGCCAAGGGCCGCATCGAGGTCCGCGGCAGCGACGGCACGGTCGTGACGGCCAATGCTCGCGACGGCGTGGCCGTCGTCGACCAGGACGAGATCGAGATCGTGGCACTCGAGGATGCCGAGATTGTGCTGGTCGAAACGGACCGCCTGAACTGAGCCCTTCTTTCCCTCCGCTCTCTCCCGCTAGGATGCCCCGGCACCTGCGCGGAGAGAGCGTGAAGGAAGTCGAGTATTTCTATGCGGCGCATTCCGCGTTCGCCTATCTCGGTTCGGAGCGATTCAGGGCGATTGTCGCGGCGGCCGGCCGACGGATCGCGCACCGACCAGTGGACCTGCGTCGCGTCGTGGCTGAAGCCGGTGCCGTACCTTTCGGCCGTCGCACCAGGGCACACGCGGCATATTACTTCGGCCGCGAAATCGAGCGCTGGAGCGAGGAGCGCGGCGCGCCGTGGCTGGGCCGGATACCCACCCATCACGCCAACGACATCACGCTGCCCAACTGCATGCTGATCGCGGGGCTGGTGCGCGGCATCGAGATCGATGATCTGGCTCATGCGATGCTGGAAGCGCATTGGCGAGACGACGCCGATCTGGCCGACCGGGACACCCTGGCTGCGATCGGACGAGGAGCGGGCGTCGATCCACTGCCGTTGCTCGATCTTGCCCTCTCGCCCGAGGTGAAGACGATCTACCAGGCCAATACGGACGAAGCGATCCGCCGCTCGGTATTCGGTTCCCCGACATACTTCGTCGATGGCGACATGTTCTATGGCCAGGATCGCCTCGACATGGTCGAACGGGCGCTAAGAAAGCCCTATGCGGGAGTCTGGCCGCCGGCATAGGCCCCGCCCCGAGATCCAAGATCAATTGACGATAGAGACCGGGCGGGCTTTGATCCCGCCCGGTTTTCGTTTGGGAGAGACGCATGGCCTACAAGGGCTTCGATCTGACGGGCAAGGTCGCGCTGGTGACGGGCGGCAATGGCGGCATCGGCCTCGGCATGGCCGACGCGATGGCGCAGGCCGGCGCGGGCGTCTGTATCTGGGGGACGCGCAAGGAGAAGAACGACGCGGCCGTCGAGCAGCTCAAGAAGCATGGCGGCAAGGTCCACGCCCAGATCGTCGATGTCGGCGACGAGAAGCAGGTCGCGGACGCCTTCGCCGAGACGGTGAAGGTGATGGGCCACGTCGACAACTGCGTCGCCAATGCCGGCGTCTCGGGCCGCGGCAAGGGCTCGATCCTCGAGATGGACTACGCCGAATGGCGCCGCGTCCTGCAGATCAACCTCGACGGCGTTTTCTTCACGTTCCGTGCAGCCGCCAAGCACATGGTCGAGCGCGGCCAGGGCGGCTCGCTGGTGGCGATGGCCAGCACCGCGGCCATCGAGGGTGCGGCCCGCTCCAGCCACTACGGCGCCAGCAAGGGCGGCGTCACCGCGATGGTGCGGGCGCTGGCCGTCGAGCTGGCGCGCTACAAGATCACGGTGAACTCGATCCTGCCGGGCTGGATCGAGACCGAAATGACAGCCAACGCCGTGGCCAATCCGAAGTTCGCGGGCAACGTCCTGCCGCGCATCCCGGCCCGCCGCTGGGGCAGCGGCGCCGACTTCGGCCCGATCGCGGTCTACCTGGCGAGCAGCGCCTCCGGCTACACGACGGGGCGCGACTTCGTCATCGATGGCGGCTATACGTTGTTCTAGCCCGTCGCCACTACAGCATCAGCCTTTGGGGAAATACTCATGATGAATCGGTTTGCAACCGGCCTCGCCGTCGTCCTCGCGTTCGGCGCCCTGCCCGCCCTCGCGCAGCAGCAGCCCAAGCCGACGGCCGCCGCGGCGACCCCGAAGGCCGACGAGGACCGCTATGTCGGCTACTACTACCCGAAGCCGACGGCGATCGAGACCTACACCTCGCCGATGCAGACGATCGCCGGCGCCGAGCGCGCCCAGCGCGTGCAGTTCGCCACGGTCGTGTCGCAGGGCACCATCCAGTCGGCCTATCGCGTTCCCTACGCGGTCTTCGTGAAGGGCGAGAAGGCCGACAAGATGATCATCGTCGGCCTGCAGCCCGGCGAAATGAGCACGATCTTCCGGGCGCGCGCGATCCTCGCGAACATGACGACCATGTCGCGCCTGTCGCCGTTCTTCCAGGAGCGCACGATCGCCGAGGACGCGAACTTCTTCGACCTGCTGAAGCTGCTCGGCTTCCACCAGATCACGATCAGCGACGGCGACAAGTTCACTCATCAGGTGAATATCAAATAAGTCGGGATTGCTTCCTTCCCCTTTGCGGACTCCGCAAAGGGGAGGTGCCGGCGTCTTACGCGGGCGATGGGGTCATCCCCCCTCCATCGCGCGAAGCGCGACACCTCCCCATCTGAACGGGGAGGAATCTCATATTGCGTTCATCCCCCCGTCGATCACCAGCTCGGCGCCGGTCATGAAGCGGGACTCATCGGAAATCAGGTAGAGCACGCCGTAGGCAATGTCCTCCGGCGTGCCGAAATGGCCCACCGGCACGCGCTGGCGCGTGCGCTCGCGGGCCTTCTCGCTCGGCAGGATGCTCTCGCCCATCGGCGTCATGATGATGCCGGGATGGACCGAGTTGCAGCGCACCTTGTAGCCCTTGCGCGCGCAATCCATCGCCACCGTCTTGGTGAACTGCCGCACCGCGCCCTTGCTGGCGCCGTAGGCCGAGAGGTCGGGCGTGCCGAGGAAGGCTGCCAGCGAGGACAGGTTCACGATCGAGCCGCCGCCCGAGGACCGGAGCGCGGGAACGCCATGCTTGCAGCCGAGGAACACGCCCTCGACGTTGATCGACAGGATGCGGCGCCACTGCTCGAGGCTCTCGCCCTCGAAGGTCGAGGGAAATGGCCCCGCGATGCCGGCATTGTTCACGAGCCCGTTCAGCCGGCCCTCGCGCGCCATGATGTCGTCGATGATGCGCTTCCAGTCGGCTTCCTTCGACGTGTCCTGCTCCTCGAAGCGCGCCTGGCCCCCTATCTGCTGCACCGTCTCCAGCCCGCCGACGCGATTGACGTCGGTCACGATCACCGTCGCGCCTTCCGACGCCAGCATCTGCGCCGACGCGCGGCCGATGCCAGATCCCGCGCCCGTCACCAGCACGACCTTGTCTGCAACGCGGCCCATGCGCCCCTCCCTTGAACATTCTTGTCGTGAAGCTAGAAGCGGCGCAGGCTCGCCACAAGCAAGGAGGAACACATGGCCCGCACCCTGGAATTCTACTTCGACTACGGCAGCCCCTACAGCTACCTCGCCGACACGCAGGTCGAGGCGATCGCGCAGCGCGCGGGCGCGACGCTGGTGCGCAAGCCGATGCTGCTGGGCGGCGTGTTCAAGGCGACGGGCAACCATTCGCCGGCCGAGCTGCCGCAGAAATCCAAATGGAGCGGCTTCGACATGCCGCTGTGGGCGCGCCACTACGGCGTGCCGTTCCAGCGCAATCCCTTCTTTCCGGTCAACACGCTGGCGCTGATGCGCGGCGCCGCGGCGGCGCAGATCGACGGTACGTTCGAGCGCTATCATCCCGCGGTCTACAAGGCGATGTGGGTCGACGGCCGCAACCTGAACGACATGAAGGAGATCGCCGCCGTGCTGTCGTCGGCCGGCCTCGATCCGGCGAAGGTCGGCGCCCGCATCCAGGACCAGGACGTGAAGGATCGGCTCAAGGCCACGACCGACGAGGCCGTCGCACGCGGCGTGTTCGGCGCGCCGACCTGCTTCGTGGACAACATGATGTTCTTCGGCAACGATCGCCTCCCCTTCGTCGAAATGGCCCTCAAGGGAGAGCTCAAGTGAAAAGAATCGGCGCCCTCCTCGCCGGCGGCATCCTGCTCGCCGCCACGCCGTCCTTCGCGCAGACCGTCGGCACCTGCCCGCGCGGCGGCGGTAGCAGCCAGCCGCAGCCGGTTCGCATCCTGTTCGACCTCAACAGTTCGCATCTCAGGCAGGCCGAGAAGCCGGCGATCGCGCAGGCGGTGAAGATCGCAAAGGATCGCCAGGTCTCGGCCGTCTGCCTGATCGGCCATACCGACAAGCTTGGCGACAAGGCCTACAATCTGAAGCTCGCCCGTGCGCGCGCCCAGACAGTGGCTGCCGAGATGATCCGCGACGGCTATCCCGCGAAGAACATCACCATCGTGGCCGATCCCGAGGCCTTCGGGAACATGAGCTTCGGCAGCGACAACGCCTCGGACATCGACCGCAAGGTCACGATCTTCTACGCGCGGTAGAGCACCGTCTCTCAAGCTTTCCCTCCCCATTTGAATGGGGAGGAAAAGAGCCGTGAACGCTCGGTCTTGCTAGGCTCCCGAACCCATCTCGATCGCGACCTTGCCGACGACCTTGCGGTCGATCAGGACCTGAAAGGCTTCGGCCGCCTGTTGCATCGCGAAGCGGTGCGAGACGTGCGGGCGCATGACGCCCAGCGACGCGAGCCGCGGCAATTCCTCGACATAGTCGCGGCCGAGTTCGGGCGAGAGGCGCAGGATGGTCTCGCCGGCGCGCACGCCCAGGACCGACAGGCCCTTGATCAGGATGTGGTTGGACATGAGCCTGCTCGGCCCGCCCGAGGTGAAGCCGACGACCAGCAAGCGCGCGCCGTAGGCGGCGGCTCGCACCGACTTCTCCAGCACCTCGCCGCCCACCGGATCGTAGATCACGTTGCAGCCCTTGCCGTTCGTCATCTCCTTCACGGCGGCGACGAAGTCGCCGGTACGATAGTTCACGACCTCGTCGGCGCCGTTCGCCCGCACGACGGCCAGCCGCGCATCGTCGCTGCCCGTCGCGATCACGCGCGCGCCGATGTGCTTGCCGAGCTGAACGGCCGCGAGACCGACACCGCCCGAGGCGCCGTGCACCAGCAAGGTCTCGCCCCTCTTCAGCGCGGCGCGATGGACCAGCGAGTGATAGGCGGTCTGCGCGGCGACCCGGAAGCCGGCGCCCTCGGCAAAGGACCAGCCGGCCGGCAGGCGCATGAGGTGGCCGCTCGCCTTCACCTTCACGTACTCGGCAAAGGCGCCGGGACGCACGCCGAAGATCACGCGGTCGCCCGCTTTCCAGCCCTCGACGCCGGCACCGATAGCATGGATCGTCCCCGCGCCTTCCATGCCGGGCACGAAGGGCAGTTCGGGCTTGTGCTGGTAGCCGCCGGCCACCATCAGAACGTCGGGAAAATTGACCGAACCGGCGCCGACCCTGACGACGATCTCGCCCGGTCCCGCGTCGGGGATCGGGCGTTCCTCGATATGGAGAACGGAAGGATCGCCGAGGCGATCGCAAACCAAGGCTCTCATGAGGGGCGCGCGCATTACGGAAGCGCCCACCTGGCTAGTCGAGCTCGAAGGCGTTCTTGTAGTCGAGCTTCAGCGACGGATCCTGGTCTTCCTTGCGCAGCAGGCAGTTGCCGACCACGAGGACCTCGATCTCGCTGCCCATGAAGCAGCGCCACGCATCCTCCGGCGTGCAGACGATCGGCTCGCCGCGCACGTTGAACGAGGTGTTCACGATCACCGAGCTGCCGGTCTTCGCCTTGAACGACGAGATCAGGTCATAGAACGGCTTGTTGGTCTCTTCGTGGACCGTCTGGATGCGGCCCGAATAGTCGACGTGCGTAACCGCGGGAATGTCGGAGCGCGGCACGTTCAGCTTGTCGATGCCGAACAGCGCTTCTTCCTCCGCCGTCATCTTGCGGCGGCGTTCCTCGACGACCGGCGCGACCATCAGCATGTAGGGGCTGTCGGTGTGGAAATCGAAGTACTTGTCGACGTCCTCGCGCAGCACCGCCGGCGCGAAGGGGCGGAACGACTCGCGGTATTTCACCTTGAGGTTCAGCGTCTTCTGCATGGACGGCGAACGCGCGTCGCCCAGGATCGAGCGGGCGCCCAGCGAACGCGGACCGAATTCCATGCGGCCCTGCATCCAGCCGACCGCCTTGTCGTCGGCCAGCGCCTGGGCGGTCTGGTCGATCATCTCGTCGCGGCTGAGGCGCGAGAACTTGGCGCCGACGGCGGTGAGCCGCTCGGCGATCTCGTCGTCGGTGAAATCCGGGCCGAGATAGGAGCCGGCCATGCCGTCCATGTGGCCGTTGAGCTTGCGCGGCTGGCCGAGGAAGCCGTGATAGGCGGCATAGGCCGCGCCGACCGCGCCGCCGGCATCGCCGGCCGCCGGCTGCACCCAGATGCCGTCGAAGATGTTCTCGCGCAGCAGCTTGCCGTTGGCGACGCAGTTCAGCGCCACGCCGCCGGCGAGGCAGATGTTCTTGACGCCGGTTTCCTTCTTCACCGACCGGCCGAGGCGGATCACGATCTCCTCGGTGACGGCCTGGATCGACGCCGCGAGGTCCATGTGATGCTGCGTCAGCTGTTCCTCGGCCTTGCGACGCTCGCCGCCGAACAGATCGCCGAACTTGTCGTTCGTCATCCGCAGGCCGGTGCAATAGTCGAAGTAGCTCTGGTCGAGGCGGAAAGTGCCGTCTTCCTTGAGGTCGACGATCTTGTCGAGGATCAGGTTCTTGAACTTGGGCTCGCCGTAGGGCGCCAGGCCCATGACCTTGTACTCGCCCGAGTTGACCTTGAAGCCGGTGTAGTAGGTGAACGCCGAGTAGAGCAGGCCGATCGAGTGCGGGAAGTGGATCTCGCGCAGCATCTCGAGCTTGTTGCCGCTTCCCATCGCCAGCGACGTCGTTGCCCATTCGCCGACGCCGTCCATGCAGAGGACCGCCGCCTCTTCATAGGGCGACGGAAAGAAGGCCGAGGCGGCGTGGCTCTGGTGGTGCTCGCCGAACAGCAGGCGCTTCTGCCAGTCGAAGTCGGGCTCCCACTTCTTCATCTCGTCGCGCAGCAGCATCTTCTGGAAGAGCTTCTCCTTCAGCCACAGCGGCATGGCCATGCGGAAGGACGTGAAGCCCCGCGGCGCGTAGGCGAGGTAGGTCTCGAGCAGGCGCTCGAACTTCAGGAACGGCTTGTCGTAGAAGGCGACATAGTCGACGTCCTGAAGCTTGATGCCGGCGCGATCCAGGCAGAACTGGACCGCGTTCTGCGGGAAGCCCGCATCGTGCTTCTTGCGGGTGAAGCGCTCTTCCTGCGCGGCACTGACGAGATGACCGTCCTCGATGAGCGCAGCCGCGCTGTCGTGATAGAAGGCCGAGACGCCGAGCACCCGCATGGAAGAGTCCTTAACCGCCTAGAACAGCGTGTAGATGAAGGGCGCGATGGCCGAACCCTTGGTGAGAACGATCAGGCCGCCGAAGATCACCATCATGACCAGGATCGGCAGCAGCCAGAACTTCTTGCGCTCGCGCATGAAAGCCCAGAGTTCGACAAGTATGGAGCCCATTGCTCTGTCCTTTCGCGATCAGAATTGGTTGCGCATGGATTGCGGCGGCGGCCCCGGAGGCGCGCGCTCGATCCAGTAGGTCTTGGCGTTGCGGTCGAGCTTCAGCCGCAGGAAATCCTTGCCGAAGGCACGCATCACCAGACCGATCGGCATGATGGTCACGAAGAACAGCAGTCCGAGGATCAGCGGGTTCATCACCTTGTAGAGGAGAAGGCCGAACTTCAACCACAGCCGGTTCAGCGGGCCGAGCGCCCTGGGATAGACCAGCGCCACCACGAGGAAGGCGGCCGCGACCGGAAGCATCCACTTCCAGGCGGCGCCCTTCTCCATCCCGTGGTTCCACAGGTTGATCGCCGTCAGGATTCCGAAGAAACCCGCGAAAACGAACCCGAAACCGCGATCGGTGCCCGCCTTGACGTGCTCCTCACGCGAAAAGTCTTCATGAAGCTGGCTGGTCGCCATTTACCGAGGTTTCGTCAGTTGATTGGGGCTCTTAACTCTCTGATCCCAAACGCCAAGTCAATCGGCGACCAGCAGGGAAAGGCTATTCCGCCGCAACCGAAGCGAACCGATGCGACAGGAGGGCCTGGAGCGTCATCCGCCAGACGGCCGCCGCCCGCTCGAAGCTGAGGTTGTCCCGGCGACGCAGCACGATCCACGCATCGAGGGAGAGGGCCGCACCGATCGCGTCCGCCAGTTCCTCGCGGGCCGGCTCGCTCAGGCCGGCAAACTCGGGCGCGAACGTCTCGAAGGTCGAGTTCCGCAGCTCCTGCTTGAAGGCTTGGCCGCGCTCGATCAGAGCCGGGTGGCCGACGAACTGGCCAGCGGCGACGCGCAGCGGGACGATCCCGTCGAACACTTCGGCAAGGTTCTGGACCACCGAGGCGATGCGGTCCGACAGCGGGCGGGTGTTGGCCGTCGGCGGCGGAACCACGATGTCCTGCCGGATGGCATCCATGACAGTTACGAAAAGTGACTCAACGTCGCCGAAATGCTGGAAGACCGAGCGAACCGATACATCGGCGCGGCGCGCAACGGCGACCACGGTGGGGGCCGTGCTGGTTTCGGCGATCATGAGCTTGGCGGCTTCGATGATCTTCCGACGGGTCTCGGCAGCCCGCCGATTGCGCCCGTCAGGACGAGCCGTCTGGTTCGTGTCCGCCGCTGCCGCCACTACCGCCACTGCGTTGCCGCGCGGCATCACCGCTGCTTCGCTCATGTGTAAATTCCTAATCCGGAGTTCAGGTCGATGGTCAACGAGCGACCAGTCGCCTATGGAGGGCGTGAGATAGGGGCCGACTGCGGCAGCAACAAGGTAAAGACCGTCGCACCACCATGAATACGAGCCATGCAAAAACCCCGCTCGCGGTCCTCTGGGACTTCGGCGGCGTGATCCTCTCCAGCCCCTTCGAGGCCTTCAACCGCTACGAAGCGGAGGCTGGTCTTCCCAAAGATTTCCTTCGCGGCCTCAATGCGCGCAATCCCGATACGAATGCGTGGGCGAAAATGGAACGAAGCGAGGTTTCCCTCGACGGCTTCGTGACGCTCTTCGAGGAGGAGGCCCGGCTCCAGGGGCACCGGGTCGAGGGCCTGAAGATTTTGCAGGCACTGAGCGGCGACATTCGGCCGCAGATGGTCGAGGCACTCCGCCGCTGCAAGGCGGCGTTCCGGGTGGCCTGCATCACCAACAACGTGAAATCGGGCGAAGGACCCGGCATGGCGCGCAGCCCCGAAAAGGCAAAAGCCGTCTCCGAGGTTCTGTCTCTTTTCGAGCATGTCGTCGAATCGAGCAAAATCGGCCTGCGCAAACCCGATCCGCGCATTTACCAGCATGCCTGCGACCTGCTGGGCGTGCCGCCGGACCGCTGCATCTATCTCGACGATCTCGGCATCAACCTGAAGCCGGCGCGCGCGATGGGCATGCGTACCATCAAGGTCGGCGATCCCGACGTCGCGATCGACGAACTGCAGGCGATGGTGGGCATCCCGCTCAGAGGCTGATGCCGTGAAGCGTACCGCCTCTCCGATCACGGCGAAGTATCTGCAGAACGCCGCCGTGTTCTATCTCGAGCGGTACGCCAGTTCGGCAGAGGGATTGCGGCGCGTCCTGCGCCGCCGGGTCTCCAAGGCCCGGATGCTCGAGGCCCCGGTGATGGAGAATGTCGAAGAAGCAATCGAAGCCGTCGTGCAGAAGTTCGTGACCGCCGGTCTTCTCGACGACAAGGCCTTCGCCCAGACCAAGGCGCGGTCGCTGCACCGTCGCGGCATGTCGGGCCGCCTCACCCGCCAGCGGCTGCAGGTCGCGGGCGTGGGTCGTGAGGATGTCGACCAGGCCATGACTGCGCTCGACGACGAACTCGGCACCGATCCCGCGAAGCGCGAGCTTCAGGCCGCCTTGGCCTTCGCCCGCCGGCGGCGCCTCGGTCCCTTTCGCCTGAAGGACCGCGACGACAACAAGGCGCGCGACCTCGCCTCGATGGCCCGCGCGGGCTTTGCCTATGCGCTGGCCCGCAAGGTGATCGAGGCCGCCGACCCCGATGCTCTGGACGAAGGCTGAAGGGCTCGCCATGGTTCGGCCAACGAGGAAACCATGACCGTCACGATCTGGCACAATCCGCGCTGCAGCAAGTCGCGGCAGACACTCGACCTGCTGAAGAGCAAGGGTGTCGAACCCACGGTGCGCGAGTACCTGAAGGAGCCGCCGAGCAAGGCAGAAGTAGAGAAGCTCATGACGCAGGTCGGCGGCGATCCGCGCGAGCTGATCCGCGACGGCGAGGCCGAGTTCAAGGCGCTGAAGCTCAGGAAAGCGGACCTCGCCAAGGCCGACATCGTCGACGCCATCGCCGCACACCCCGTCCTGCTGCAGCGCCCGATCGTCGTGAAGGGCAGTCGCGCGGCGATCGGCCGGCCGCCCGAGGCGGTCCTGACTCTGCTGAAATGACGCCATGACCGGACGGCTTCGCCTCTGGTCGGGCTACGTCCTTTTCTTCTACGTCGTCACCCATCTCCTCAATCACGCGCTCGGGCTGATCTCGCTGCGAGTCCTCGAAGCAGGCCGGCATTGGTTCGCGGCCCTATGGAGCAATCCCGTCGGGCTGACGGTGCTCTACGGCGCGATGCTCGTTCACTTTCTCCTCGCGCTGTGGTCGCTCTACCGACGGCGCGCGCTGAAGCTGTCGCGCTGGGAATGGGCCCAATGGATCCTCGGTGCCTCGATCATCCCGCTGGGCGTGATCCACGTGGTCGGCACGCGGCTCGCCGAAACGCTCTACGACGTCCAGTCGGGCTATCCCTGGGTGCTGGGCTCGCTGGTCGCCGGCGGCTGGCCGGGCATCGTGCGGCAGTTCTCCCTGCCGCTGGTCGTGTGGATGCATGGCTGCATCGGCCTGCACTTCGCGCTGCGCCTGAAGCCCTGGTATCGCGACTGGCTGCCACTGCTCTACGGTCTCGCGCTGCTGATCCCCGCCGCCAGCCTTGCGGGCGCGGCTGTCGCGCTGCGCGATGTCGCCGAGCTGGCGCAGCGCCCCGGCGTTCTCGAGATGCTGTTCCAGCAGGCGCGTGTTCCGGGCCCCGCCCAGATCGCCAATCTCTATTCGATCGCGTCCGGACTGGAGTACACGGCCCTTGCGCTGCTTGTCGGCGCGATCGCCGCGCGGCCCTTGCGCGACCTCTGGGAACGGCGGGCCGGCGTCGTGCGCCTCGATTACGACGAGCGTCGCAGCGTGACGCAGCCCGCCGGCCTAACGGTCCTCGAGATCAGTCGAATTGCCGGCATTCCCCATGCCTCGGTCTGCGGCGGGCGCGGTCGCTGCTCGACCTGCCGCGTGCGCATCACCGGTGACGACCGCCACAGGCTGCCGCCGGCCTCGCCGGAGGAGGCGAAGGTACTGGCGCGAATCGGCGCTCCCGCGAATGTCCGTCTCGCCTGCCAGCTGCACCCACCGCCGGGCCACTATCGCGTGACCCCGCTGTTGCCGGCCGCTGCCGGACCCGTCGAGGCCTATCGCCGCCAGCCGCAGGCCCATGGCGGTGAGCGCTACATCGCGGTGCTCTTCGCCGACATACGGGGCTTCACGACGATCTCCGAAGGCAAGCTGCCCTACGACGTCGTGTTCCTGCTCAACCGCTACTTCCGCGCCACAGGTCAGGCGGTCGAAGCCGCCGGCGGGCGGCTCGACAAGTTCATCGGCGACGGCGTCATGGCGATCTTCGGCCTCAACCAGGATCCCCAGACCGCCTGTCGTCAGGCGCTCGATGCGGCACGGCGCATGGCGCTGGCGCTCGACGATCTCAACGAGGCGATGTCGGGCGATCTCGACGTGCCGCTTCGCATCGGCATCGGCATCCATGCCGGCCCCGCCATCGTGGGCGAAATGGGCTATGCGCGCGCCGCCCAGATCACGGCGATCGGCGATACGGTGAACACGGCAAGCCGGCTGGAATCGATGACCAAGGAATTCGCCGTCGAGCTGGTCGTGTCGCAGGAGCTGCTCGATCGTGCCGGCATCGATCTCGGCGACGCGCCCCGGCACGAGGTCGAAATCCGCGGCCGCCAGAGCCGGCTCGCCGTCCGGGCCGTCGCCAAGGCCGGCGATCTCACGGCAATGTCATAATATTTTCGTTGTCCGGCGGACGGTCCCGGCGACAATCCAGCGTTATTCAGGAGGTATTCCCATGCGCGCCCTTTTTGTTGCTGCAGCGATGACCGTGACGGCCCTTGGCTTGTCCTCGCCCGTCCTGGCCGCGGGCGGCGGCGGCTCCATGGAAACGCCGGCCAAGCCGGTCGATGCCAATTTCACGCGCGCCAAGGCGATGATCGAGGCGCGCGACTACAGGGGCGCGCTGCCATTGCTGCAGCAGGTCGTGACGAAGGACCCGAAGAACGCCGACGCCTACAACCTGATGGGCTTCGCCACCCGCCAGTCCGGCGATGCCAACGGCTCGCTGCAATACTACCAGCAGGCGCTGGCCATCGATTCCCGCCACATCGGCGCCTACGAATATCTCGGCCGGGCGTACCTGATGCTGGGCCGGTTGCCGGAAGCCGAGCAGCAGCTCGCCCGCCTCGACTCGCTCTGCACCTTCGGCTGCGCCGAATATCGCCAGCTCAAGGCCGCCGTCGCCGACTACAAGGCCGGCAAGCGCCCGACCAACTAGACGGACTCTCCTGAGCGAAATTCGGGGTGGCAGAAGCCTCAACGGGCTTTTGCGCCAGCGGCTCCGCCCGCTATGCTGCGGCGAATAAACGCCCGTTCACGCCGCCGCATCGGAGGGCTCCCGCCATGAGCACCGTCACCCCAGTTCCGCTCGTCTTCGGCGACTACGCCCTCGAGGACCGCTACCGGCTCGGCAAGGGCCGCGTCTACATGACCGGCATCCAGGCGCTGGTCCGCCTGCCGATGATGCAGCGCCAGCGCGACCTCGCGGCCGGGCTCAACACCGGCGGTTTCATCTCCGGCTATCGCGGCTCGCCGCTCGGCATGTACGACAACGCGCTGTGGGGCGCGAAGAAGTACCTGAAAGAGAACAACATCCACTTCCAGCCCGGCCTCAACGAGGATCTCGCGGCGACGGCCGTCTGGGGCAGCCAGCAGACCAACCTGTTCCCCGGCGCCAAGGTCGATGGCGTCTTCTCGATCTGGTACGGCAAGGGGCCGGGCGTCGACCGCTCGATGGACGTGCTGAAGCACGGCAATGCCGCCGGCACCTCGCCGCATGGCGGCGTGATCGCGCTCGCGGGCGACGACCATGGCTGCCAGTCATCGACCCTGCCGCACCAGAGCGAGCAGGTCTTCGCCGCGGCGATGATCCCGGTCGTCAATCCGGCGACCGTCCAGGAATATCTCGACTTCGGCATGCTGGGCTTCGCGCTGTCGCGCTATTCCGGCTGCTGGGTCGGCTTCAAGGCGATCTCCGAGACGGTCGAGAGCGGCGCCTCGGTGTGGGTCGATCCCGAGCGCATCCAGATCGTGATGCCGACCGACTTCCAGCTGCCGCCGGGCGGGCTCGGCATCCGCAATCCCGATCCGCCGCTGGAGGCCGAGCGTCGCCTGCACGGGCCGAAGATGGCGGCCGTGAATGCGTTCGTGCGCGCCAACGGCTTCGACCGCACCGTGATCGAGCCGACCGAGACCGGCACGAAGGCCCGCATCGGCATCATGACGACGGGCAAGGCCTATCTCGACACGCGCCAGGCGCTGGAAGATCTCGGCATCGACGACGCGCGCGCGCGCGCGCTCGGCATCCGCCTCTACAAGGTGGGCGTCACCTGGCCGCTCGAATCCGAAGGCGCGCGGCGGTTCGCCGAGGGCCTGCAGGAAGTGATCGTCGTCGAGGAGAAGCGCTCCAACCTCGAAGACCAGCTGTTGCGGATCCTCTACCACCTTCCGGCCGACCGCCGCCCGACGGTGATCGGCAAGGCCGACGAGACCGGCCGCATCATCCTGCCCAGCGAGGGCGAGCTGACTCCGACCGGCGTCGCCATGGTGATTGCCTCGCGCCTGATGAAGCACCAAGGCGAATCGCCCGAGCTGCGCCAGCGTCTCGCGCGTCTCGAAGCGAAAGAAAAGCTCCTGTCGGCGCCGCCGCCCAAGGTCGCGCGCACGCCGTTCTTCTGCTCGGGCTGCCCGCACAACACCTCGACCAAGGTGCCGGAGGGCAGCCGCGCCATGGCCGGCATCGGCTGCCACGGCATGGCGATCTGGATGCCGGAGCGGCGCACGTCGCTGATCTCCCACATGGGTGGCGAGGGCGTGGGCTGGGTTGGGCAGGCGCCGTTCCATTCCGACAACCACATCTTCCAGAACCTGGGCGACGGCACCTATTACCATTCCGGCCTGATGGCGATCCGCCAGTCGGCCGCCGCCGGCGTCAACATCACCTACAAGATCCTGTTCAACGACGCGGTCGCCATGACCGGCGGCCAGCCGCACGACGGCCCGCTGACGGTTCCCGAGATCACCCGGCAGGTCGAGGCCGAGGGCGCCAAGAAGGTGATCGTCGTCACCGACGAGCCGGACAAGTATCCGATGAACGCCGGCTTCGCGCATGGCGTCACGATCCGTCATCGCGACGAGCTCGACGCCGTGCAGCGCGAGCTGCGAGAGATCCCGGGCCTCACCGTGCTGGTCTACGATCAGACCTGCGCCGCCGAGAAGCGCCGCCGCCGCAAGCGCGGCACCTTCCCCGATCCCGATCGCCGCGTGTTCATCAACGACGCGGTCTGCGAGGGCTGCGGCGACTGCTCGGAAAAGAGCAACTGCGTGTCGGTGAAGCCGCTCGAGACCGAGCTCGGCCGCAAGCGGCAGATTGACCAGAGCAATTGCAACAAGGACTTCTCCTGCGTGAACGGCTTCTGCCCGAGCTTCGTGTCGGTGCGCGGCGGCGTTCCGGCTAAGGCCCGGCGCCCGAAGCTGGCGCTGGTTGCCGAGGATCCATTCGCGTCGCTGCCGATGCCGACACTGCGGCCGCTCGACGAAGCCTATGGCATCCTGGTGACCGGCATCGGCGGCACCGGCGTCATCACCGTCGGCGCGCTGATCGGCATGGCCGCGCATCTTGAAGGCAAGGGCTGCACCGTCCTCGACTTCACGGGCCTCGCCCAGAAGAACGGCGCGGTGATGAGCCACGTGCGACTCGCGCCCAAGCCTGAAGACCTCCACGCCGTGCGCATCGCCGCCGGCGGCGCCAACCTGGTGCTGGGCTGCGACATGGTCGTGGCCGCCTCACCGGCCGCGCTGTCGCGCATCGAGCAGGGCATCACCAAGGCGGTGATCAACGGTCACGTCCAGCCGGTCGCGGCGTTCGTGATGAACGGCGACATGGATCTTGGCGCGGAATCCATGATGAAGGCGATCCGCGAAGCTGCCGGCGACGAGGCCACTTCGTTCATCGACGGCACCGGCCTCGCCACGGCGATCTTGGGCGATTCGATCGCCACCAACCTCTTCATGCTGGGCCATGCCTGGCAGAAGGGCCTGGTGCCGCTGTCGTTCGAGGCGCTGATGCGCGCCATCGAGCTGAACGGCGTCGCCGTCGAGAGCAGCAAGCGGACCTTCAACTGGGGCCGCCTCGCCGCGCACAACATCGCCGCCGTGCAGGCCGCCGCCAAGCCCGCGCTGCGCATTGAGAAGCCGGTTGCGCGCACGCTGGCCGAGATCGTGTCGAAGCGCGTCGAGCTGCTGATCGCCTACCAGGACAAGGCCTATGCCGAGCGCTATCGCGCGCTGGTCGACCGCGTCGCCCAGGTCGAGAAGGACAAGGCGCCCGGTCGCCGCGGCCTGGCCGAAGCGGTCGCCAAGTCGCTCTACAAGCTGATGGCCTACAAGGACGAATACGAAGTCGCCCGCCTCTACAGCGACGGCGAGTTCCACAAGAAGCTGAGCCAGCAGTTCGACGGCGACTACAAGATCACCTTCCATCTCGCACCGCCGCTGTTCGCCGACCGCGATCCGGTGACGGGCGAACTGAAGAAGAGCGAATTCGGCTCGTGGATGATGCCGGCCTTCCGCATCCTCGCCTCGCTGAAGCGCCTGCGCGGCGGCACGTTCGACATCTTCGGCTACAGCGAGGAGCGTCGCATGGAGCGTCGCCTGATCGGCGAGTACGAAGCCACGGTCGAAACGCTGCTGGCGACGCTCAGCCAGGACAATCACGCGCTCGCGGTGCAGATCGCTTCCGTGCCGGAAACGATGCGCGGCTTCGGCCACGTGAAGGAGAAGAACGTGAAGGCGGCGAAGGAGCGCGAGGCATCCCTGCTGGCCGCCTACAGGAGCCCCGCAACCCAGTCGATCGCCGCGGAGTAGATTCCGGCGAGGACGGGACGCCCGTGTTCCCTATTGGGGTTGGGGAAGGAACGCGGACGTCCCGGGTACGCGCGTCGTCCGCGAAGGGAGGCAGGCGGGCGACGTACCTGCCGCTATAGGCCCGTTGCCCTGGGGAAGTGAACTACAATCCAGGCGCGAGGACGCACACCTGATACACCGCAATGCATACGGGTGTTCGCGGCCGAAAGGTCAGGCTCGTCCGGACTGGGGCGAAAAGGATGCGAGGTCGAACTTGGCGCCCGGGCCGCCACGGCCCAGCCTGTCGAGTGCGCGCTGCCACTTGGCGGCCAGGTCGACGTCGAACACCAGCTCCGCATCGCCGTCCACCACCAGCCAGGCATTGTCCTGCATTTCGCGGTCGAGCTGGCCGGGCGCCCAGCCCGAATGGCCGAGAGCGAGCCAGGCATTCTTAGGGCCGCTGCCGCCGGCCATGTCCTTGAGGATCTCGAGCGAGGCCGTGAGCGCCATGCCGCCGTCGATCAGGAGGGTTTCGTCGCGCTTGTAGTCGGCGGAATGCAGCACGAGCCCGCGCGACGTCTCGACCGGCCCACCGAACAGCACCGGCCAGTCGGCCACGGTCTTCGGCACGGCGATTCCGAGCTGCTTGTAGACCTGTCCCAGCGGCAGGTCGTCGACCTTGTTGTTCACGATGATGCCGAGCGCACCGTCGTCGTCGTGCTTGCAGATGAAAACGACACTCTTCTGGAAGCGCTCGTCGGGCATCGACGGCGCGGCTACCAGGAAGCGGCCAACCAGTGTGGCGGCGGGAGAGCTAGACCCGGGCATGGTGAATCATCTCCTGAATCCATGGGGATTGTCCGGTCAAAACACAAGGCCCCACCTGGAACTCGCGCGGGCCGGACACGCCTCGCATGGACAAAAACCCCACCCCGGCCTAGGGTCCGCCGGTCTGAAAAGCCGCGGTTGGGCGGCGTATATTAAGGAGCTAATAATGGCGAAAGTCGGCGACAAGGTCCCCAGCGCCACGCTGCGCACCATGGGCCCTGAAGGCCCCAAGGCCGTGACCACCGAAGAGCTTTTCGCACCCGGCAAGAAGGTCGTCGCCTTCGCGCTGCCCGGCGCGTTTACCCCCACTTGTTCAGCAAAGCACGTGCCCGGGTTCGTGGCCGAAGCAGCTGCTCTGAAGGCGAAGGGTGTCGACACCATCGCCTGTATTTCCGTGAACGACGCGTTCGTGATGGGCGCCTGGGGCAAGGACCAGAAGGCCGGCGACTCGGTGATGATGCTGGGCGATGGCAATGCCGAGTTCACGCAGGCGATGGGTCTGACGATGGACGGTTCCAAGTTCGGCCTCGGCACGCGCAGCCAGCGCTATGCCATGGTCGTCGAGGACGGCGTCATCAAGCACCTGTTCGTCGAGAAGCCCGGCGCCTTCGAGGTCTCCGCAGCCGACTACGTGCTGAAGAACCTCTAGCGCCGCACCGCTCGCGCGGCCAAGATCGACGGCGGAGCTCAGGCTCCGCCGTTTTCTTTTGAGGGTCCCATGAACCCGGCCGAACCCCAGCTCTTCAACGGCCTGTTCCAGGTCAACGGCGCCACGCGCCTCTACGGCACGATCGGCGATCCCATCCGCCAGCTCCGCATGACCGGCGTGATGCCCCAGGTCTTCGCCGCCACCGGCGCCAACGCGGTGTGGCTGCCGTTCGAGGGCGGCGCGGACCTGCTGCCGCTGATGCTCGATGCGCTGACCAAGATGCGCAATCTCGGCGGCTTCACCGTCACCATCCCGCACAAGACCGCGATCATCGACCTGCTGGGCCGCGCCACGCCGCGCGCCCGCGCGGCCGGCAGCGTCAACCTCGTGCGCCGCGATCCCGACGGCGTGCTGGCCGGCGACAATGTCGACGGTGTGGGCTTCGTGCGAGGGCTCGAGGCGCAGGGCCATCGCGTGAAAGGAGCCAGCGTCTGGCTGGTCGGCCTGGGCGGCGCCGGCGGCGGCATCGCGGCCGCGCTCTGCGAGGCCGGCGTAGGGCGCCTGCTCGTCACCGAGATCGACGACGCCCGCGCGAGCACGGCGATCGACCGGCTGCTCGCCCACTATCCCGACGTGCCGGTCGCCGAAGTGCAGACCCCACCCAAGGGTATCCACATCGCGATCAATGCGACGCCGCTCGGCCTGCGCCCCGACGATCCGCAGTCGTTCGATCCGGTGACGCTCGACGCCGATGTTGTCGTGGCCGATGTCATCATGAGCCCGGTCGAGACGCCCCTGCTCCAGCGCGCCCGGACGCACGCACGCCGCATCCATCACGGCCGGCACATGCTCGACCATCAGGTCCCGCTCTACCTCGACTGGTTCGGCATCGACGCCAAGGGCGTCGACATCATCCGGCTGGTGCGATCGATCGGCTGAGGAACGGCTGATCCCGGAATGCCGCAACTTTCGCGCGCATTCCCATGCCCGGGGAACATCGATACGAGACTCTGCCGCCCTCCGGCCCTACACTCCGGTCCCCGGCTGCGCTGGCCACCCTCAGAGAGGGGGCGTGATGCCTCATACGATCCGCTTCAACAAAGACCTCGGCGTGATCGTGCTCCGCGCCAAACGCAGCATGGACATCGCCGAACTGGAGCACACGTTCGACGAACTCGTCGGACTTCCCGGTTTCAAGGTAGGGCTGAGCCTCATCTTCGACTTCCGGGGGAGCACCACGCCCCTCACCTCCGCCGACCTGCGGCGGCTCGCCACCTACGCGGAACGGACCGACGCCAGCTGGGGCAACACCAAATGGTCCTTCCTTGCCTCGTCCGACGTAACCTTCGGGCTCAGTCGCATGTTCATGGCACTAACGGCCAAGCATCAGGTCGAGACGCATGTCTTTCGGACGCTCGTCGAGGCCAACGACTGGCTGGGCCTGGGCGTGGACATCGACGAGATCCTGCTGCGTACGCCCGACTGATCGCGGGTGCGCGACCGCTTCACGCTCTGACAAGATCAAGCGCCTCGCGGACATGTCGTGCAAGATCATGCTTGCGGAACGGCTTGGTCAGCAGGCTCGACGCCACGATACCCTCCGAATAGCCCGACATGAACGCGATGGCGGTTGCCGGCCACCGGCGTGACACCGCCTCCCCCAGGGCCTTCCCGTTCAATGCGCCGGGCATCACGACGTCGGTCAGCAGCAGGTCGTAAGGAGTGGCGGCGGCCTCGAATGCCGCGAGAGCGGCCATGCCGTCGGCTGCCTCGGACACGTCGTATCCCAGGCTCTTGAGCTGTCGGGCGACGTCGCTTCGGACCAGGGGCTCGTCCTCGACGACCAGGATTCTCTCGCTGCCCCTCGGCATGACAACGCTTTCCGAGGCCGTCGCCGATTCCACCCGCTTGTCGCTGCGGGGCAGGTAGAGGTTGACCGCAGTGCCTTGCCCTACTTCGCTCTCGATGGTGATGGCGCCTCCCGACTGCTTGATGAAGCCGTAGACCATGCTGAGGCCAAGACCGCTCCCCTTGCCCACATCCTTGGTCGTGAAAAAGGGCTCGAAGACCTTGGCGAGAACATCGGGCGGCATGCCGGTTCCGGTATCCGTGACGCTCAGTTTCACGTAGTCCCGATCCTCGATATCGGCGGTTTCCGATGCGATGCCGGCCTCGTAGCCAATGTTCCGGGACTGGATGAGCATCCTGCCGCCCCCGGGCGTCGCGTCGCGGGCATTGACGCATAGGTTGATCAGGGCCGTCTCGAGTTGGGCGCGGTCGATGTTGACCGTCCAGAGATCGGCGGCGAGGTCGACGACGAGATCGATATGACCGCCCAGGGTGCGGCGCAGCAGCTTGCCCGTCATGGCGACCAGCTCGTTTAGATCGGTCGCCTTGGGATTGAGGGCCTGCTTGCGGGAAAAGGCCAGCAACTGGCTCGTCAACTCGGAAGCTCGGAGGACGGCCTTGGCGATCTGCTCCAGGCGCGCCTTGATGCGCGGATCGAGACCCTCTTCTTCCTGAACCTCGTCTGCATTGGCGAGAATCACCGTCAGTAGATTGTTGAAGTCGTGGGCCACACCGCCCGTGAGCTGACCCACAACCTCCATCTTCTGCGCCTGACGGAGCTGTTCTTCTGCCGCCTCGCGCCCCTGCTCCATTCGAATGCGCGCGCCCACGTCGGTGACGATCGTCAGAGCGGCAGCTTTGTGCTGGTATTCGATCAGCCGAACCGTCATCTCGACCGAGATCAGGCTTCCGTCATGCCGGAGATGCCGCACACCCTGGACGACGGACGTGGCGTCTGACGAGAATTTGCGCCGTCGGACCGTCATCGAAGGACGATCCTGGGGAAGGTAGAATTCGTCGGCCGTCTTGGCGAGCAACTCCTCTCTCGTCCCGCCATAGAGGCTCACGGCGGCATCGTTCGCCGCCAGCACCCGAAGCGAGTCGAGGTCGGTGACCAGAGCGGCATAAGGGGCGGCTTCGAAGAGAGTCCGGTAGCGCGCCTGGGACTCGCGCAGCGCCTCCTCGGCGACCTGGCGCTCCTGCTCCGCCCTGATCTGCCCTGTGACGTTCTGCGTCATGACAAGGGTCGCGGAGACGTTGCCGAACAGGATGGGCCGCGATCTCAGCTCGACGTCGATGATCGTGCCGTTCTTCCGGCGGTGCCGCTGCCCCGTAATGACGCGACTGCGGTTCGAGGCACCGGCCTCGAGGATAGCCACCTCTTCGAGCACATTGCCCGGAGCGTAGAAGTCGCTGGCGGACATTCGAAGCACTTCTTCTCGCGACCAGCCGTATTCCCGCAGCGCGGCATCGTTCACCGCAAGGAAGCGAAGCGAGACGCGGTCGAGAACCGCCATGGGATAGGAGTTTGCGTCGAACAGCATCAGGTATCGTTCCTGCTCGGCGCGACGCGCGTCCCATTCGGAGACCAGCCACATCCCCAGTGCGCACAGCGTCGCCAGCGAGACCGTCCATCCGGCTACGGCGAGGCGGGCGATGTGGCGCCAGGGCTTGAGCGCCTCATTCGCCGTCTGCGTCACGGAGATGACGAAGGTGGGAAACGCAGCAATGCGACGGTAGGCGACCAGGCGGTGCGCACCATCGACACGGCTTGTGATCTCGAATGTTCCCTGCACCTCTCCCGCGTTCGTCAGGCGCACGAGTTCCGGACTGGAGGCCGTGATACCCATGGCATGTGCGGCGAAGGGGCTGCGCATGATCATCGCGCCGTCGATCCGCCAAAGCGCCGTGGATTGACCCTTGATCGTCTTCTCCACGGTCCAGACCCGATCGAAGAAGTGCGGGTTCACCGCAGCAACAATCACGCCCGCGAACTCTCCGGTGGCGAGGTGCACGCTGCGCGTGACGGGAAGCAGCCACTCTCCGGTCCTGCGGGAGCGGACCGGCGTACCGATCTGGAACCGATCTTCGGGGCTGTTGCGGCTGTCGATGAAGTAGGCCCGGTCGGAGAGGTCAACGTCCGCGACGTCCCACTCGCTGCTCAGGAGAACATGGCCCTTTCTGTCGGCCACGGTAATCGCCCTCAGGAAAGGACGGCCCTCGACCAGACGTCGAAGCTCGGCATTCAGCGAGCCTGCATCGGCAAGACCCATGCGCATCGATGCCATGAGCTGGGTCTCTACAACCTCCGTCGTCTGCTCGACATTCTGCAAAGTCCGGGTCGTCTGTTCGTCGCTTAGTTGAGCAAACGCCGTCAGAATATTCTGGCTGGAGAGAATCACGTCCGACCGGAGCTGCTGCAGGATGACGGCGACCACGGTTGCGCTGATGACGGCGTAGGTCGCCAACATCAGGACGATACGCGTTCGGAACGAAAGCCGCCGACTCAACGCCGAAACGGCCCGCCGGATGGATGCCAATGTGTTGCCTGCAGGCGCTCGGGTTCCCGGAGCCAAGATCGGACCGGGTCGACGACGCTAGTTCGACAGCGCCTCGCTGACGCTCTGGGCGAGCTGGTGCTTGCGATAGGGCTTTGCGAGGACCTGGGCGTTGGCGTCAAGAGTCCCATCCCGCACCAGCGCGACTTCGAAGTAGCCGGACGTGAACAACACCTTGATCCCCGGACGAAGTCGTCGGGCCTCGACGGCGAGCTGGCTGCCATTCATGCCGCCCGGCATGACCACGTCCGTCAACAGCAGGTCGATGTCGCCCGCCCTGGACAGTATCTCGAGAGCCGCGTTGGCATCTGCCGCGACGGCCACCTTGTAACCGAGGCTGGTGAGTTGAACGCTGACGGTCTCGCGGATCTCGGCATTGTCGTCGACCACCAGAATCCTCTTCGGCCCCGGCAGACTGATCACCTTGGCCGAGGCGGCAAGCGCGGGCACCGCCCGTGCGAACCCGGCAGGGTCCCGGATCACGACGCCATAACCTGACATCGCCCCGTCCACGTCGCGAAGCGCGACCAGCACGGTCTGGCATTCGAACTCGGTACCGTCCCGGCGTAGTCGCGCGGCGATTTCCTCGTGGCGTCCGCGCGCCGCAGCCTGCTCCTGCGACTTAGCAGGCTTCCCTGCTGCAATATCCTCTGTCGTATAGAGCGATGAAAAGTTCCGGCCGATGATTTCTTCGGATGAGTAGCCCAGCAGCCTGGCGACTCCGACGTTCCAGCTCAGGATCTTCCCGTCCACATCGAGGAGAACCATGGCAAGGTCCGGCAGACCGTCGACGAAAAGCGCGAGTAGTCCACCGCGATCCTTGTCGTCCATGCGGGTAGCGACCCTCCTTCAACGATCTGTTGCACCGCCACGCCAACGGGCATCGATCGTAAAGGTTGCCGGAGGGGGACGCGCCCCGTCGCTGACCGGACCTACAAGGTGACGCCGCCGTTCACATGCACCGTCTGGCCGGTGATATAGCTGGCGGCCGGCGAGCAGAGGAAGGCGATCAGCGCCGCCACTTCCGCGGGCTTGCCGTAGCGACCCATCGGGATCGACTGGTTCACCTTCTCCATGCCGGCTCGGGGCACGGCGGCGTGGGCATCGGGATCCTTCTCGATGAAGCCCGGCGCGACGCAGTTGACGGTCGCCCCAGAGCCCGCAATGTCCACCGCAAAGGCCTTGGCGAAGGCTTCGACGCCGGCCTTGGCCGCAGCCGAGGCCGGGAAGGTCATGAGGCCACGCGCGAAGGCATGTGCCACGAAGGACGAGACGCCGACCAGGCGACCGGCGGCGCCCGCCTTGAGCAGCCACGGCTTGGCGGCCGTCGCCAGTTCGAAGAAGGCCGCCGTCATGGCGTTCTGGCTGGCATCCCACGTCGCGCGGTCGAGTTCGCCGACCTGGGTTCGGTTGGCGAAGCCCGCGTTGCTGACGATCACGTCGAGATGGCCGAACTTCTTCACGGTCTCTTCGACGAGGCGCGCCGCCGTACCGGTCTCGGCCAGGTCGCCCTCGAGGAGAAGCGTCTGGGCGCCGGCGCCGGTCGCGAACACCGAGACGCGGTCGAGGCCCGCGCGATTGCGGCGCGCATGCAGGGCGAGCGCGGTGTCGGGCGCGGCCAGTGCGCGGGCGGTTGCGGCGCCGATGCCCGACGAGGCACCGGTGATGAGGATGACGCGGGACGGAGAAGACATGCGACAGGAGTAGAATCCCGCGCCGCTAGCGGCAAGCCTCCCGCACGACGGGGGCCAGGAGCGCCGCGAGGCGACGCGCGCCGGCGGCGGAGAAATGTCCTTCGTCGACGAAGTCGGCTGCTCCGAAGGCATCGGCGGGCAGCGCCACATAGGTGTCGCCCAGCGCCTTCGCCGTCCGTTCGAGCAGGGCGTTCGATTGCTGCAGTAACGGCCAGAGATCGCGATCGCGAACACGGGGCAGCCAGCCGTACAGGCCATCGCCCTTCAGCCGATCGCGGTTGACGACCTGTCCGACCCAGAGGGTCGGCGTGCCGCGCGTGCGGTTGATGGCGGAGATCGAGCGAACGTTGCGCTCGAAGATCGCCGCCTGCGCGGGATCCGACCCGCCGGCGGGCGGCAGCGCGTAGGGATCCTTGCCGTAGCGCACCGTGTCGACCTCGGCCGACACGAGGCGCGCCAGTACCGTGAGCAGCGGGGAGATCGTGACGTTGGAGCCGCCCACCCGGCGCACCTTCAGCGAATCGACCTGGCTCGGAAGATGGAAGTCGGCATAGGCGGGATCGAGGTTGGGAATGTGCGCGTTGCGCAGGTCGTTCCAGCCCACGAAGTAGATCGCGCACCGCGGTGCCTTGCCGAACTTCTCGGGATAGAAGGCGGTCTGCAGCACATGCTCCGCCGTCGTATAGCCCGGCACGCCGTGATTGACGACGAGCAACCGGTCGTCGCGCAACGCCTCGTCCAGCCGCTCGGGCCAGGTATCCCCCTCGCCGTTGCCGATATCGTAGGTCGCCGAACCGCCGAAGGTCGCCACGACGCCGCTGGCGGCCAGCCGCGCGGGATCGGGATCGCGACCGCGCGTGCCCTGCGATGAGTGACGGATGGCAAGGCCGGTCGCGCTCCTGAAGGCGAGGCCCGGAACGGGTGCAGCCTGCAGGACGGGATGCCACTCGAAGCGCGGAGGTTCGGCGCTGACCGGCGGCAGCAGCGAGGGCGATCCCGGGGGTGATAATGCCCATGAGCCAAGTCCCCAGGCGAACTCGACACAGGCCAGCACGAGCAGCGTTCCCGAAAGGCGCGGCCAGCGGGCCACGAGTATTCCGGCCACCAGCAGGGCGACGAGATAGAGGAAGTAGTCGGTGCGCGGACCAGCAGCCTTCAATTCGTCGATCCGGACCAGCCAGAAGGCGGCGCCGGCCACGACGAGAAGGCCCAGGAGGCCGAGGGAACGGAGGAACTTCGACACGCTGGCCAAGTCTAGGCCAGGCCAGGGCGTTTGGGCAGGCTCGCCGTCTGTGCCAGAAAGGCGGCATGTCTCTGTGGCAACGCCTGCTTGGTGCGACACTGTCCGGCCGCCGCCGGCATGTCTTCTTCGATTACAGCTACCAGCCCCGCGAGCGGGACTGGACCATGTCGCCCGGCGTCAACGCCCTGACACGCAAGGCGTACGAGCAGGCGGACGAGTACAAGGCGCTGCTCGCCCGCTTTGCGGGCCATCGCGCCTGGCTCGAGAAGATTCCGGTCCGCGCCGGCGCGAACGATCCGGCGCCGCGCTGGATCAACGGCTCCTTTCCGGCCCTCGACGCCGTGTCACTCTACGGGCTGCTCGCCCTGCACAATCCCTCGACCTACGTCGAGGTGGGATCGGGCAGCTCGACCAGGTTCGCCCGCCGCGCGATCCAGGATCACGGCCTGCGCACCCGGATCGTCTCGATCGATCCGCAGCCGCGCCGCGAGATCGACGCAATCTGCGACGAGGTGATCCGCCGCCCCTGCGAGGATGTCGACATGAGGTTCTTCGCCGACCTACCCGGCGACACGCTCCTCTTCGTCGACAATTCGCACCGCTCTTTCCAGAATTCCGACGTCACCGTCTTCTTCATGGAGATCCTGCCGGTGCTACGGCCCGGCACGATCTGGGGCCTGCACGACATCTTCTTCCCGCTAGATTATCCGCAGGCCTGGCGTGGCCGCTTCTTCAACGAGCAGTATCTGCTGATGAGCTACCTGATGGGCGGCGGCGGCGCCGACCGGATCCTGCTGCCCAATGGGCTGATCTTCACCAGTCCGGCGCTTCGGCCTTCGGCGCTGGCGATCTTCGAGGGCCCCCGATTCGACGGCATCGAGAAGCATGGCGGCTGCTTCTGGATGCAACGCACGTGAGGCACTCCGGCGCGGTCTAGGAGACGTTCCGGTACGTTCCGACCGACGGATCGAGGAACTGGTTGTTGGCCTCGCGGATGCGGGCCGCCGCCTCGTCGTAGAGGAACGGCAGGAAGGCGTAGCGCCGCCCGCGTAACACGGGCGAGACGGCATGCATCAGCGAGCAGGAGAAGACGACCGCGCCGCCGGGCGGCGGCTTGAAGCCGCGTGGGCCATATTCGGGGAAGCTCACTTCGCCGCCGTCGAAATCCTCGTTGAGGTTGATCGAGACCGCGAAACGACGATGCGCCGTGCCCTTGGTCGTGTTGTCGCGATGGGCCGCGAAGTGGCCGCCATCCTCGGCCGTGTAGCAACCCACCAGATAGCGTTCGATACGGGTCGCGTCGAAGAAGTGGAGGCGCGCGATCTCCGGCACGATCCGCCGCTTGATGCGCTGCTGGATGGCCAGGATGATCTTCTGGTCCTCGACGAGGCAGTCGCGCCGCCGCTTGCGTGCGGGATCGACCCGTTCCACGGTCTTCCCGTCGACTTCGTTCATGAAGCCCGTGTCGCGGCCGCCCGTCACTTCGTGCAGGGAGATGAGGCCGCGGCAGAACGCCGGTTCGAATACGTTCGGCAGGACGAGCACGGGCGCGTGCAGCGCCCCGCCCGTGTGCAGGTGGGGCGGCGGCAGGGCGTCGAGAAAGGCGAACAGTTCGGCGCAGTCGGCGCCACCGGGCTTGAAGGGAATGATCTCAAGCACCCTCAGGGTCGGATCGAGCACGACCCAGAATTGCCGCGCCTCGACCTGCGTGCCGGCCGCCGCCTCGCGCGGCAGCGCGCCATAGGCCTTGGAAACCTGGCCGTCGAAATCCCAGAAATGGCGGATGCCCGGCAGGTCCTGCCGGACACGGCCGGTATCGCGGTCCGACGGATCGACGGACACACCGAAGAAGCAGATGCGCTCGTCGTCGAACTTTTGCCGATGGGCGGCCACGGCGGCGAGCGCGGCGGCGCCCCCTGGCGTACTGCCCGACACCAGGAAGCACAGCACGACATAGCGCCCCGCGACCGTGTCGAAGATGTAGCGCGGATTGCCCTCGGTCGCGGCCTGGAAGCGAGGCGCGGGATCTCCCCGCAGAAGCGTGACGAAGCTGTTTTCCATCCCAGCGCAGGCTATTCGGCTTTGATGCCGGATTCAAAAGCCGCCGCACGAAGCCTTGACCCACATCAAGGTGGAACGCGCGTTCCGCCCGCACAGTCCGCCGCGAGAACGGGAGCACCAATGACGCACAATCACGCAATCGTCTGGATGGACAGCAAGGAAGCCCACGTCTTCCACTTCAACGCGGTGGACGTCGAAAGCGAGGTGCTCAAGGCGCACAATCCCTTCCGCAAGGTCCATCACAAGGCCGGCGCGATCGGGTCCGGCCATGCGGCGATCGAACTCGATTTCCTGGATCGCATCGTCGACGCCGTTCGCGGTACGACGAGCTGGCTTCTCGTCGGGCCCGGGCAGGCCAAGCTGGCGCTCGTCCGGCACCTGGAGGCCCACCTTCCCCACGACCTGAAGCGGCTGGCCGGCGTCGAAGCGATGGATCACCCGACCGACGGCGAGTTGGTCGCCCATGCCCGGCGCGCCTTCAAGGCCATCGACCGTATGGGCGGCCCCGTTGCCGAGGCCGGTCGCACACCGCAGTGAGCGGGCCCGGATCATGAAGATGCGCTCGGCGGATCACCCGTCGAGCCACGCGTGCGCGAGCAGGAACAGCGCGCCGAGCATTCCCGAGAAGATCCCGATCATCCACACGAACGCCTCGAACTCGAAGCGATAGAACAACAGCAAGCCGAGACCGAAGGCGATCGCGCCGAGCCCGTCGAGCGACACGACCCATCCCCGTTCGACTGCTCCCCGGATCTTCAGCGCGATCCAGAGCTGCAGCAGGCCGGTACACACGGCCCAGGCCGAAACCAGCGGCACCAGATAGCGGCCCACGAGCTCGGGCGCCACGATCACGGAAGCGGCGCAGGCAACGCCCGCGCCTCCCATCAAGCCCAGCCAGACCCGCGGCGTACCCGGTCCGCCCCTGATGGCCACCGCCCACGTGAGAAGACCATCGACGAGGGAGTAGCCGCCCCACAGATAGACCAGGTGGACGGCCGCCAGGTGCGGCCAGAAGAAGACGAGCGCCGCGAAGGCGATGGCCGCGATCCCCCGCCACTTCAGCAGCGGAGGATCGTCGGTCGGCACCGCCGTCGGTACACTCTCGTCGCGATCCGGAGACACGAGCCCCGCCGATCTCCGGCTACTTCGCGGCCCGTAGCTCCACCTCGGCGATGCCGGCCGCCACGTTCAGGCCCACGCTTCCCTCGACACTGACCGGTTGCAATGAAACCTGGTTGTTGCTGCCCCCGACCAGGACATTGGCGCCGACACCCGCTCCGACCGCGGCCGAGGCGGTCGCGCCGGCATAGACGCCCGCCAGCGCGCCGGCCGAGAGGCTACCGGGGGCGAACACCAGCCAGACGATCTGCGCCTCCTTGGTGAAGCCGACGTCCAGGCCGAATTTCTTGACGGTACCCGTGTAGCGCTCCGCCACGCCGTTGCTGCGGCTGAACAGACAAGTGAGGTCCTTGGACGAGCCGAACACGAAACCGACGCCGCCGGAGACGGTGCAGGTGAGCGATCCGGCATTGACGCCGGACTTCGTCTGCGCCGAGGCCGGGGCAGCGAGAGCGGCGAGAACAGCCATTGCGGCCGATACACAGAAAGTGCGGGCGAACATTGTGGACTCCATTCCAAGGGTGACCTGATGCAGCGAGCCTAGTCGATGCTCGCGCGATCACCTTGAGACAAATCAAGAAACGCCGATCTTCCTCGTGACCTACATCAAGGCCGGCTTCTTCCTGCCGTGCGACCAAGGCCGGGACGAACTGGGGAGGTGGCCATGGGTTTCAAGACCATTCTCGTTCACTGCGATGCGGCCCCCGAGGCCGGCAGGCGCCTCGCCCTTGCGGCCGGAATGGCCCAACGGGAGTCGGCGCACCTGGTCGGCGTGCATGCGCGACCGCCCCTCCAGGTATCCGCCTTCTTCGAAGGCGGCGTCGCCATGGATGCGCTGTTCACGAGCTACGATGCCGCCCTCAAGGCGGAGGCCGGCACCGCCAAGGCCGCTTTCGAAAGCGCCGTCAGGGGACGCCAGCTTTCCCATGAATGGCGGGTCGCCGACGGTTATGTCGACGCCGTGCTCGCCAGCCAGGCGCGATATGCAGATCTTCTGGTCATCGGACAGGCTGATCCTGATGCCGGAACATCGACCCCGACCGACCTGCCGGAGGCGGTTGCCCTGTCGGCCGGACGGCCCTGCCTCGTCGTTCCGCGCGCCGGTGCCGAAAGGACACCGGGTACGAACGTCCTGCTTTGCTGGAACGCATCGCGCGAAAGCGCGCGGGCGGCGGCCGATGCGCTGCCTCTCCTGCGCGGTTCCAAGAAGGTGACGATCCTGGTCGTCGATCCCCGCAGTTCCCCCGATGGCCACGGCGCCGAGCCGGGCGCCGACGTCGCGGCATGGCTGGCGCGCCACGGTGTTGCGGTGACGGTGCTGCGGGAGGTCGCCACGGACAATGACGTCGGCGGCGTGATCCTTTCACGGGCCTCGGACGTCGATGCCGATCTGATCGTCATGGGGCTCTACGGGCATGGCCGGATGCGCGAAATGATCCTCGGAGGCGCCAGCCGGGCGGTGCTCGCCCGAACGACCGTTCCGCTCTTCGTCTCCCATTGAGCCCGCCTGCGCCGCAGGGCGATCTTGCCCGCCGCGAGGGCGAGCGCGGGTTTGCTCTGGATCAATGCCCGGCCGCGCCCGGTGGAGAACCATACGACATGGGAATCGAGGCGCCTCTTGTCCTGGTGGTGGACGACGACGACGCGGTGCGCAGCGCACTTGCTTTCGCTCTGCATGCGGAGGGCTTTTGCGTCCGCAGCTACGCCAGCTCCGCCGGACTCCTCGCCGAATCCATTCCCTGCCGGAACTGCCTTCTGATCACCGACTACAGGATGCCGGAGGTCGACGGGCTCGAACTCATCGAGCGCCTGCGCGGCAGCAAGCCCGACCTGCCGATCATCCTGATCAGCGGCCTGGTCAACCGGGCGCTGCGAGGCCGGGCCGCCCGGCTGGGCGTGAGTGCCGTGCTCGAAAAGCCTCTCAGCGGGCCGGGTCTCGTCGAGACGATCCAGCACATTTTCCATGGCAGTGCCTGAGCCCGGCACCTTGCTGCCGCGGCGGGTCGCCGGATACGTCGTAGCCTACTCGGGTCGCCATCAGATCGGTCTGGCCGCGCTTTCGGTGGCGGTCTTCGCGCTGGCCGCTCTGCCGCTGGAGCTTCAGCGCCGCCTCGTGAATACGCTGGTCGACCACGGATCGTTTGCGACCGTGATGTGGCTGGCGGGCGGCTATGCAGGGGTAGCGCTCGCTGAGCAGGTCCTGAAGCTCCTCCTCAACGTCTACCGCGGCTGGGTCGCCGAGGACTCGGTGAGAAACCTGCGGAGCATCGTGTCGCTGGCCGCCGAGCGGACCGATCGCACCGACTCGACCGAGGAGATCGGAGCGCAGATATCGATGATGCTGGAGGAGGCCGAACCGATCGGCGGCTTCACAGGCATCAGTCTCTCGGAGCCGTTGTTGCAGGCGGGCATCCTGGTGAGCCTGATCGGATACATGGTCATGCTCGACTGGCGGCTGGCCCTGCTCGGCCTTGCGTTCTTCCTGCCGCAGACCGTCTTCGTGCCGCTCCTGCAGGCCGGCATCAACCGCAGGGCACGCGAGAGGATCCTCGTGAAGCGGAGCATAAGCGCCGGCGTGGTGGACCATGTCGTCGCCCGGACGGCGGGATGGGCCTGGGCCCGCGGGCCAATCGGCCGCGTCTTCACGCTCAACATGGGAATCTACCGGCGGAAGTTCACGCTCAACCTGCTGATGAACATGATGCACCACCTGGGCGTCGCCTCCGCTCTGTGTCTGGGTGGATGGCAGGTGCTGGCAGGCCGCATGGAGGTCGGTACCGTCGTGGCCATCGTCGGCGGCCTCGCCAAGCTCAACGATCCCTGGGGCGACCTGGTGAACTGGGCCCGCGAGTTTGCCGTCGTCAGCGTGAAATACCGGCTTTTCTCAGAGTTCGTGAACGGTCTTTCGCGGCGGCCTACGTAGAATCCCTTAGTCTAAGACCCGAATAGCAGCCGCCATGAACTCAAGGTACCCAACTGACGGTTCGATCGAGATCACCGTCAGGGGGACAAGATGCAAACAACCGCCATTCGTCCGCAGCACTCGACCCCAGCGATCGTCTTCAAGGGCTCAGCCGCCCCCGCCCGTCGCTCCGGCGCAATCGGCCTCACGCAGCATTTCGCCAAGGGTGACGAGTTGTTCGCCGAAGGCGACGAGGCCGACTACTTCTACAAGGTCGTTTCGGGCTCGATCCGTTCCTACAAGCTGCTCAGCGACGGCCGGCGCCAGATCGACGCCTTCCACCTGCCCGGCGACATCTTCGGCCTGGAGGCCGACAGCGACCACCGCTTCACCGCCGAGGCCGTCGAAGCCACGTCCGTGATCGCTTTCCGGCGGTCCCGCCTCGTCGAACTGACGGCCGACGATCCGGCCTTCGGCGAGCAGGTCATGATGTCGATGATGCGGAGCCTCGAGCGGGCGCAGGACCACATGCTGCTGCTCGGCCGCAAGACGGCACAGGAGAAGCTCGCCAGCTTCCTGCTGGAAATGGCGGAGCGCCTCTCGCAGGAAGATGGGCATGTCGTCCTGCCGATGCAGCGCGCCGACATCGCCGACCATCTCGGCCTCACCATCGAGACAGTATCGCGCACCCTGACCCAGCTGGCGCGCAACCACCTCATCGGGTTGCGCTCGGGAAGCCGCGACGTGGACCTGTGCGACATCAAGGGTCTGCGTGACCTCCAGGGCTGCTGATCGGGCTCGACTTTCCCACGCGGCACGCCGCTTCAAAGCGCGCCGGAACAGTTTTCCGATCCCTGACGATCGCCGGCGGCCCGGGCAAGCGGGCCGCGTCCATAGACATCCGGATGATCGATCACCCGCCCCGCGGCATCGGGAAAGCGCGTCCGGTAGACGATGCGCGTGGGGATCTCGGCGGCCAGTGGCACACGTCGCGTCGCGCCTGCGGCAATCGACGAATCGATTTCCTGTCGCGTCATATCCAGGGCCCAACCGGCAAGCTCGCGCGCCTGCTCCACGCGGATGCATCCATGGCTGAAGGCACGGCTGGCCTTCTCGAAGTACGACCGGTCGTTCGTATCGTGCATGAAGATCAATTGATCGTTGTCGAGTTCGAAGAGCACCCGGCCAAGTGGGTTGTGCGGCCCGGGCGGCATGAAGCGGGCGCCCTCCCATCGCACCATCGCGGGCGTGGGGGTCCAGGACGGATTGAATTTCACCGCGACGATGGCCGTCGCCAGCTCGGGCGTGGGGGTGGCGCGCCTGCCCACGACCACACGGCTGCGCAGAACGGGGGTGCCGTTCTCGAACGCGACGAGCTCGAACGACGGGATGTTCACCACGACGAACTTGCCACGGACCGGGACATCGACACCGACCGCCCGCAGCGCGGCATTCCTCTCGTCGCGCTGCGGCGGCGCCGCACTCTCGGCGGGCACCGGCTGGTTGCCGCCGCAAGCCGCAAGCAGGAGCAGCGCAGCTCCGGCGAGGATTAGTGTGAAAGAAAGGCGCATCGCTCTCCCGTCAGAAGCTCTGCCGTGACGCCGCCCAGCGTCCATTTCCCTTCGCGGCTGTATCCGTAGGCGCCCGCCACGATCAGGTTGGCATCGCCACCCCGCGCAATCTCCAGAAGTTGCGACGCGTTGGCCTTCATCGTGGGAACGACCAGGGTTTCCGCCTTGATGTCATGGCGTGCCAGCCAGTTGGCCACGCGCGCGACACTGGTGCGGGCTAGCGCCTGGTCTTCCGCCGCATCCATCGTGACGACGGTCACTCTGGTGGCTGCCTTCAGCAGGGGCAGCGCGTCGGCGATCGCCCGCCGGGCCTCGCGCGAGTCCTTCCACGCCACCAGAATGCGGTCGAAAGACGCCGGGTCGCGGGATTGCGGCAGAAGCAGCACCGGTCGGCCCGCCTTCATGACCAGATCGCAGAGATCGGGCTGTCGGGTGGCGTCGAACGGATCGCCCTTCTTGGCCGTTCCCGCGATGATGAGATCGGCGGCGGCGGACTCCGCCGCAAGATGGTCCGCCAGCGGCTCCAGGCAGCTGCGCCCGCTCCAGTCGATCGGCTGCCTCAGGCTCGCGGTAGCCGTCCGGAAATCCGCCTCCGCTTCCAGCAGATGCCGCTCCCGTTGCCGGCGGTCCTCTTCGAACAGGCCGGCGGGAACGGGATAGTCGTGGCAAAGGCAATGGATCGGCCGACACGCGGCGCGCCCGAGAAGGACGGCGCCGAAGCGCTTCGCCAGATCCACCGACGCCGCCATCAGCCGTCCGTTCGCGCGGCCCGGTGGCAACGACACCAGTATCGTCCGATAGTTCATGGGATTGCCTCCGCCGCTTCCGATTGCCGAAGCCCGTTCAGCGGCTCGATCGTTCGCGTCGGTCACCCGACTGGAGGATCAGGGCGAAGACGAGCGCCGCCACGAGATAGACCGCGCCGAGAATCAGGCCGGCATACGAACTGTCGAGCCAACGCGCGAGGAAGCTGAAGGCGGCGAAGCTGAAGAAACCGACGCTGACCGTGCAAAGCATCGCCACCACGCTCCACCCGCCGATTCGCCGGGCGGTCCTGCGGGCGGCGTTGCCTGCCATGGTGGCAGCCATCAAGCCGAGTATCCTCAGCGCCACGCTCATGACGGACGTAGCGCCCGGCAATGCCGCCTTTGTGTCGCTCACCGGCGCACCAACAGGACACCCAGCAGCAGGCCGGCAGCCGCGGCGCAGGCCACCGACGTCCAGGGCCGTTCACGGATCGACCGTTCGAGCTCCTGGCGCCCATCCCGAGCGAGGGCGGCCGCTTGATCCACATCGATCTTGTCGGCGAGCGCCCTGGCCTTGGCCAGCAAGCCGCGGGCGGCCTCGTCGGCGCTGTGCAGCGCCTCCTTGCTCTCGGCGTTCACCATGGTCTCGAGGGTCGCCGCCAGCTTCTCCAGCTGCTCGCGCAGCACAGCCGGTTCGACGCCGAGATAACCGTAGGTATCCTTCGTCACGGCAGCCTCCTCTCATGGACGCATCATCGTCGCATGCGCGGAAAGCCGGCCCCTTGACGTACATCAACCCCGCGATGCCGAACGCTACCGTCGCGGAGCTGCAGGGCCTGCAGCACGAGGATACAGGACCACAAGCCGGTCGATCGCCAGCAACAGGACGCCGACGCGGCTGGCGGACGAGGCCCATTCGGCCAGTCTCGGATAGTTGTCGACGAGCCAGTTGAACGCGATCTGGACCGCCGCGAACGCCGCCGCGGCCTGCGTCACCTCCCCCAGCGACAAGGATCGGTCGATGTACTTCGGCACGCAGAGGATCAATCCGATGATCGGCGCGAGCAGCGTGTTGCCATGCGAGACGAGCGTCGTCCGCACATGCTGGCCGCACAGCGAAGCCCAGGTGCGCAACACCTCTTCCAGAGCAAACCCCACGGGCGCGGCCTGGGCGATCGCGCCAGGTGCCCGCTGATCGCCCTGTGCCGCGCGGAGCCGGGCCACGGCGAACTTCAATTCCGATTCCGCCTGGTTTTTCCGCTCGATGACATGCGCCATCCGGCGCCCCACGAGGATCATCATTCCCGTCGTCAGGGCTGCATAGAAAACGCTGGCGAAGACCAGGTACCCCGGCAACTCGAAGCCCAGCTCGCGGGGACCGACCGGAAGGCTGCCGCCGATCGTCCAGAGGACGACCACGAAGGTCGACGCGGTCAGGACCGACGACAGGAGTCCGGTGACCAGATCGATCGGCGCATCCGTGGCGATGCGTGCGTCCTCGGCGATGCGGTACTCCGGCAGCTGCGGTTCGTCCGCGCCGGCATCGAGCCGACGGCAGTTGTCGTTGTCGAGCCAGAGCTCGAGCAGGCGATTGGTCAGCCAACCGCGCCACCGCCGCTGGAAGGTCATCCGCGCCCAGACCGCGAAGGCGGCCAGCGCGATGCTGGCGGCCGCGAACTGCGGCAGGAGGTAGGTCTGGTTCCGAATCTCCAATCCGTTGCGCTGCTCCAGCGCATCGAAGAAGTCGCGGTTCCAGATGTTCAGTCGGTATTGCACGAGCAACTGGGCGATCACGCAGACGACGAGCGCCCCGATGAGAAGCCAGGGCAGCCAGCTTCCCGCGCCGATTCCGAAACCCGCGGCCGTACGCCAAAAACGCCGCAGCGATCCTCGCCCCACGGCGGAGGGCGCGTCTTCCCTCACGTCCCGCTTCTCGTCGCCAGGACTTTGAGACCGAGGAAGGTCGGCTCCGGACGGACGATGACTCGGGTCGCGATCCGGGCGGCGTAGGGCTCGAACCGGCCCTTGCGAACGAACTTCGCCCGGAACGCCGAGCGCTGCAGCACCGAAACGAGGCGAGGCCCGATGCCGCCCCCAAGCAGGACGCCGCCTTTGGCGCCGAACAGAAGCGCCAGATCGCCGGCGAACGACCCGAGGAAACCGCAGAACATGTCGACCGCCTTGGCCGCCTGCGGGTTGTCGCCCTGCAGGGCACCCCGAACGATCTCCTCAGGGGTGAGCACCTCGGCGCCGCCCTCATGGCCACCGAGCGCCTGATGGAGATTTACCAGCCCGCTTCCCGAGAGCACACGCTCGGCGGACACGTGATCGAAGCGATGGCGCAGGAATTCGACCACCGAGGCTTCAGCCGCATCGCTCGCAGCCAGGGTCGCGTGCCCGCCTTCGCTCGACAGGACATGCGGGGCTTCCGCGCCGGGAATATAGCAGGCCACACCCAGTCCGGTGCCGGGCGCCAGCAGGACGACCGGACTGCCCGGATCGCAATAGCCTTCGCCGATGGTGACGACTTCGCCGTCCGTGAGGTTGGGCACACCCCAGGCGAGAGCGGCGAGATCATTGACGAGCGTAACGTCGCGCAGCGACAGGAGGCGCTGGAGTTGCTCGCTCTCCAGCACCCAGGACGCGTTCGTGAGCTTGCAGCGTCCACCCGAGACCGGACCCGCCACCGCGATCACGGCCTCCTCGACGACGACGCCCTCCGCCTGGCCGTTGAGAAAGTGACGGAACGCATCGACGGCGCTCGAATAGGCGCCCGTCGGCACCGATTCGATGGCTCCCAGCCGGTCGCCGTCGAGAAGCGCGAACCGGGTGCGCGTCCCGCCGACGTCAGCCAGGAGACGGCAGGTCACGCCGTCGCCTTCGCGCGGTGCGACGCGATTCGCGCCGCGTACCATCTGGCCGACGCCTTGGGGGTGCGCGCCTGTGTGGCGTAATCCACCCTGACGATGCCGAAGCGGTTCGAATAGCCGGCGCCCCACTCGAAATTGTCGAGCAGCGACCACACGAAATAGCCTCGAACGTCCGCACCGAGCACGGTCGCTTCTTCGAGCGCCTCGAGATACGCCGCGAGATACGCGATGCGCTCGCGGTCGTCGATGGCGCCGGAGGCATCCGCCAGTTCGACCGCGCCCGCGCCGTTCTCGGTGACGTAGATCGGCAACCCGTAGCGGTCGCAGGCATCGAGCAGGACGTCGCGAAAGGCGGCGGGGTCGATCTGCCATCCGATGGGCGAGCGCGGCGCGTCGGCCGGCGCGTCGCTCCACGCGAAACCCAGCCTCGACGCGGAATCGGCCCGCGCATAGACCGGCGAATAGTGATTGATGCCCAGCCAGTCGACCGGGCGATGGATGCGCTCCAGGTCGCCGTCGCGGCAGAACGGCGCCATGCGGGACGCGATGGCATCTGGATAGGCGCCCAGCATCTGCGGATCCGCGAACGCGCGATTCCAGTAGCAGTCGAGCATCCTCGCGGCTGCCCCGTCTTCAGGCGTCGCCTGCACCGGACGCGCCGGCTGCATGTTGTGGATGGCGCCAAGCGATGCGCCGATCACGTAGTCGCGCAGCACGTCGATGGCCATCCCGTGCGCCAGGTTGACGTGATGGATCGCCGCGTGATGGCTGGCCGCATCGTCCACTGCCGGCGGGTGCCAGCCGAAGGCATAGCCGAAGAGGGTGAAAACGCTCGGTTCGTTGAAGGTCGCGAAACGCTTGACGCGATCGCCGAGGCGGCTCGCGACGACGCGCGCATAGTCGGCGAACCAGCTTGCGCAGTCGCGGTTGGCCCAGCCTCCCGCCTCCTGCAGGGCTTGCGGAAGGTCCCAATGGTAGAGGCAGACCCACGGCTCGATGCCGGCGGCCAGCAAACTGTCGACGAGCCGATCGTAGAAAGCGAGCCCCGCTTCGTTCGGAGATCCCCTGCCGGACGGAAGGACACGCGGCCACGCGATCGAGAACCGGTAGGCCCCGACGCCGAGGTCCCTCAGCAGGGCGACGTCTTCGCGATACCGGTGATAGTGATCGCAGGCCACGTCGCCCGTATCGCCATTCTGGATTCGTCCCGGCTGGCGGCAGAACAGGTCCCAGACGCTCTCGCCGCGGCCGTCTTCCCGGGCAGCGCCCTCGATCTGGTACGACGATGTCGACGCGCCCCAGACGAAACCCGGGCGCAGCGGATCGCGGGGCATCGGGGAGGGCGTCGGCCGTGCGGCCGGGTCGGTGGCGTGGGTCATGCCGGCCTCACGGCGTGATCGCCACTTTCAGCACACCGTCGCGCTGATGGGCGAAGAGGTCGTAGGCCATCTCGATGTCGGCGAGCCTGAACCGGTGCGTGACCAGTGCCTCCAGATTCGCCCGGCCCGAAGCGACCGCAGCCATCAGGCGGCGCATGCGTTCCTTGCCGCCCGGGCACAGGGACGTGACGATCTTGTTGTCGCCCAGTCCGGCAGTAAAGGCGTCGAGCGGAATGCGGAGGTCGCCCGAATAGACACCGAGACTCGACAGCGTCCCGCCGGGACGCAGCACCCGCAGGGCGTTCTCGAAGGTCTGCTGGGTGCCGAGCGCCTCGATGGCGACATCGACGCCGCGCCCGTCGGTGAGTTCGCGGATCGCCACGACCGGATCGACCTTGCGGAAGTCGATTACGTGATCGATGCCGAGCTTGCGGGCGACGGCCATCCGCGCCGGAACGGTATCGACGCCGATCACGGTAGTCGCGCCCATCAGCCGCGCCCCGAGCGCCGCGCAAAGCCCGATCGGGCCGAGGGCGAACACCGCAACCGTATCGCCGATCCGGACCTGGCCGCTCTCGGCGCCGGCGAACCCCGTCGACATGATGTCGGGACACATCAGAACCTGCTCGTCGCTGAGATTGCCCGGCACCGGCGAGAGGTTGGCCATCGCGTCCGGGACCAGCACGAACTCCGCCTGGCAGCCGTCGATCGTATTGCCGAAGCGCCAGCCGCCCGCCGGCTTGAAGCCGTGCCGCGTATCGGGTCCATCCTGCGAAGGCTGGCCGCAGAGGCACGCATAACTGTGCCCGCTGGGCGTGATCGCACCGGCGATCACGCGCTGGCCTTCCTTGTAGCCCTTCACCTGCGAACCGAGCTTCTCGACGATCCCGACCGGCTCGTGGCCGACGATGAGTCCTTTGCGGACGGGATACTCGCCGCGAAGAATATGAACGTCGGTGCCGCAGATCGTCGTGGTCGAGATGCGAACCAGCGCATCGGAGGGCCCGACGTCAGGTACCGGGCGTGATTCCAGGACGATGCGTCCCGGTTCGGCAAAAACGGCCGCCATCATCCTGGCCATGACTTCCTCCGCGTTTCACGCACGACGATAGTCTCGTGCCGGTCACGGCGGATTGATCTGCCTCAACCAGCCGGAGATCAGGCGACGAGCGCTGCCGACTCCTGCACCTCGTCCGATGTGGCGGGCGCAGCGGCCAGCAGTTCCATCTGCCGCCGGATCTCGCCCTGGTAGTCGGACGAGAACTGCAGGGCCCAGTCCTGCTGGGCTTTGTGCAGCTCAGCCGGTGTCCGTGCGCTCATGAAATCCTGGCAGCACTGCAGGTTGCGATTGAGGCGCCGGAAGGCGAACTCGGTCACGCCGCGCTGCCATTCGACGAACGAATCGCCCGCAGCGGACAGGCCGGGCTCGGGGATGATGGATGACCATGGTGCGGACATGTGGACCTCCTTGGAATCAGGGCACCCGTTGCCGTCAGCGACGAAGGATGGCGGGCTTCACCTCGACGACGCGGAACGGTCTCGCAACGCCATCGTGCTCGGTGACGGTGATGTAGTCGCCGACGGTGAATTGATGCCGGTCGAGCTTGAAGATCGGCTCGTCGTCATCCGGGCCGGGCGCATAGGAGAAAACCCAGCCGCCCCGCGTATGGATCAGCGAACCATGCTCGTCGTCGGCTCCGTCCCAGAACCGGCGAACGGTGCAGGCCGACTTGGCATCCGAGAAGCCCGCCGAGTCGAGATGACCCTTGCCATCCAGGGGAGCCACAAGCTCGTAACCGTGCACCGCGCTTCCGTTGGGGAACTCGGGCGTCCGGGCAAGTTCCAGTCGAATCTGTTTCAATTGCATCTGTCATCTCCCGTGTCTCGGTGCGCCCGTCGGGCATCGTCGGCATCCTTCATTCGCCACCACCAGAGCAGTACGGCCAGCAGGCTGAACGGAAGGCAGATGACGAAAACGCGAACGTCGCGAGTAAGACCCGCCAGGATCAGCCCACCGAAGCCCAGAACGCCAATCGAGCAGAAAGCGCTCCAGCGCAGCATGGGTTGCTCCGTGCCGGATACACCCTCCCCATAGGCCGGAAAGCGGGAGCGGCCCTTGATGTGGCTCAAGGCCCGGCTCTTTCGCAGGGGCCGCGGCCCGCCTACATCAAGACGAACATGGCCACCGAGGCGGCACCCATCACCGCGAAGGTGAACCATCCGAGCACGCGCTGCCACCAGCTCGCAACGAACGCTCCCATGATGTCGCGTCTCGACGCGACGACCATGATGGCGGCAATGAACGGGACGACGATCACGCCGTTCAACACCGCCGACCAGACCAGCGCCTTGATGGGATCGAGGGCGAGATAGTCGACCGCGAGGCCGATCCCGATCGCCGCGGCAATGATGGCGTAGAATGGGAGCGCATCGCGCGGACGGTTTTCGAGCCCCGTGGTCCAGCCGAGCACCTCGCCGAAAGCGTAGGCAGCCGATCCGGCCAGCACCGGCACCGCCAGCATCCCCGTCCCGACGATGCCCAGGCTGAACAGCAGGAACGTTGCCTCGCCGGCAATCGGCCGCAGCGCCGCCGCGGCCTGCTCCGTGCTCTGGATATCCGTGATGCCGGCCGCATGGAGGGTCGCGGCGGTCGTCAACATGATGAAGAAGGCGACGAGGTTCGACACCGCCATGCCGACGGCGGTCTCGCGGTTGATGCGGGCGATTTCACGCCCGGCGTGTTCGGAGGATACGATCAGGGGCGCCGCTCCAGGGTCGGCTTCCTCGTCCTCGACTTCCTGCGATGTCTGCCAGAAGAACAGGTACGGTGCGATCGTCGTGCCCAGCACCGCCACGACCAGCATCAGCGTCCGGCCGTCGAGATCGAAGGCCGGCACCAGGGAACCGGTCGCCACCGCGGCCCAGTCGAGCCGAACCGTGAACACGATTCCGGCATAGGCCAGCAGCGAGAAGGTCAGCCATTTCAGGAAGCCGACATAGCGGCTGTAGGGGACGAACACGATCGCCAGCAGCGAGACGGCGGCAAAGCCCAGCGTGTAGCCATGCCGGTCCCACGGCAGCAGCATGTTCACGGCAGCGCCCATCGCCGACAGGTCCGCGCCGATGTTGACGGTGTTGGCCACGAACAGCAGGGCGACCGCCAGCAACACGAGCGGGCGTGGAAACACCCGGCACAGATTGGCCGCGAGTCCCCGCCCGGTGACCCGGCCAATCCGGGCGCTGACCGACTGGACCGCCACCATCAGGGGCCAGGTGAGGACGACCGTCCAGAGCAGGCCGAACCCGGCCTGGGCTCCGGCCTGCGAGTAGGTCGCGATACCGCTCGGATCGTCGTCGGCGGCGCCGGTCACGATACCGGGTCCGATCCGGCCTGCCAGCCGCGGCGCGGGTCGATCCGTCGATGAAGCGCGCGGCATGTCGGGCTTTCCGTCTGATAAGGGACGCCCCTGCTCGCTTCGGAAGCGTGACATTCGGCGGGCGCTTGTGTCCCACCCCGAAAGCGAACCGTCGTTGATCTGGATCATGGGGACCGGTCTCGCCGTCTCTACCGTATCTCTGCGCCGAGCCACGAGTGGCGCAGCCCCGCGTTTCGAGACCGGAGGATCAGGAGATGATGCATCAGCCCGAGCCACCGGCTCTCGTGCGACTGGGGTGGACGCTATGCGTCCGCGTCGCACAAGCCATCGTCGTGCTTTTCGCGCTGGCCCTGTCGCTGGATGTCCGTGCCGAGCCTGCGGACAACGCGCCGGTCCCCCTGCTTTCGCGGTGCGCCGGCAAGGCCGGCGGCAGCGTACGACAGGGCGATCCGGCCTTCATGACGCTCGCCCTCGACGGTCGCCCCTGGATGACCATAGACAAGACAGAAGATGCGGACGCGCAGGCCATCCTGACGACGATCACGAGCAACGGCTGGGCGAAAAGGCGCGACGGCACGTCGTTCCTCTTTCGCTTCACCTGCGTCCTGAACGCCCAGGGTCAGGCGACGATGTTTCACGCGAGCGCGTTGCTGCGAGACCTCGGCGACCGCCTGCCGCCGGCGATCGTGATCAACGGGTCCGCGACCTATCCCTTGAAGGAGCCGCTGCAAAGAGGCACCGAGCTGCAGCTTCAGTTGCTCGACATCTCGCAGGATCCGCCGGCGATCCTGACCGAACAGGTCGTACGAAGCGGCTGGCATCTGCCGATGGGCTTCTCGCTGCGCCTCCCGGCCGGCATATCCCTGGAAGGCCGGCCGCTCGCCCTGGCCGCCCGCGTCGTGCTCGCGCGCCAGACCCTCTTCGAACTCGTCGAACCGCGCAAACTCGCCCCGGGCGAGCTGACACGGTTCATCGAGCTGACCCTTCTGCCGGTCGGCGACGGCCGACGCTGAGCCACGCAGCCGCGATCAGGGGGACGGGGCAGTGCCCGGATCGGGTGTCTTGTCGGGCGGCGCGGTCGCCAGCACCATCCGCACCAGCGCCGACAGGCTGTCGGCCTGCATCTTGGTCATGACGTTGGCGCGGTAGACTTCGACGGTCCGGGCGCTGATACCGAGATCGTAGGCGATCACCTTGTTGGGCTTGCCGTCGACCAGGCCCTTCAGCACGTCGCGCTCGCGCTCCGACAGGAGGGCGAGACGTGCACCGATGGCCGAGACACGGGACTCGTGCTCGCTGTCGCGGGCATGACGCGCCAGCGCGGAACGGATCGCGGCAAGCAGGACCTCGTCGTCGAAGGGCTTCTCGATGAAGTCGACGGCGCCGGCCTTCATGGCCTGCACGGCCAGCGGCACGTCGCCATGGCCGGTCATGACGATCACCGGCAGACGGGGGCGCAGTTCGGCGAGCCGCTTCTGGAGCTGCAGCCCGTCCATTCCCGGCATGCGGATGTCGGTGACGACGCATCCGTCCTGGATGTCCTGCAGGAGCTGCAGGAACGTGGTCGCCGAATCGTGGACGCGCACGGCCAGTCCCGCCGTGCTGAGCAGGAAGGCCAGCGACTGGCGGACGTCGACATCGTCGTCGATGACATGGACCACCTGGCTAGACATCGTCGCCCTCCTCGCGTCCGGCAATCGACGGCAGGGTGAAGCGAAAGGCGGTGCCGCCGCCTTCCCGTCCGGCGACGGATATCCGGCCGCCATGCGCCTCGACGATCGTGCGGCAGATCGAGAGCCCGAGTCCCATTCCCTTGCGCTTGGTCGTGACGAACGGCTGGAAGAGGTTGCGCGCCACCTCGGGAGCGAGGCCGGGGCCCGAATCGGCGACCGAGACCTCCACAAAGCCGCCCTCCCTCAGGACGGTTGCGATCTCGAGCGAGCGCGGCGGCGCGGCCTCGGCCATCGCCTCGATGGCATTTCGGATCAGATTGACCAGCACCTGCTGGATCTGGATGCGATCGGCAAAGACCTGCGTGGCGTTCGGATCGAGCCGGAACACGGTTTCGATACCGCCTTCGCGCGCACCGACCAGGGCAAGCGTGCTGGCATCCTCGATCAGCTTGGGCAGGTTCTCGATCGTGCGCTCGCTGTCGCCGCGCGATACGAACTCGCGCAGGCGCCGGATGATCTGGCCGGCCCGCAGCGCCTGATCCGCGGCCTTGCCGATCGCGTCGCGCAGCACCGCGACCTCCTCGCCGTCGAGCCGCTGCAGAATGCGCTGCGAACCCTTGAGGTAGTTGCTGATGGCCGTGAGAGGCTGGTTGATCTCATGGGCAAGCGTCGACGCCATTTCGCCCAGCGCCGTGAAGCGCGACATGTGCGTCACTTCCGACTGCAGCTCCTTCAGCCGCGACTCCGTCATCTGCTGGTCGGTGAGGTCGCGGATGAAGCCCGTGAAATGATGACGGTCGCCGGTGCGCAACTCACCCACGGTCAGGTGCATCGGAAAGGTCGAGCCGTCCTTGCGCTGTCCGACGACGATGCGACCGATGCCGATGATGCGCTTCTCGCCAGTCGCCAGATAACGCTCGATATAGGCGTCGTGGCGCTCCCGATCGGGAGACGGCATGAGAATGCTGACGTTGCAGCCCACGACCTCGGCATGCTCGTAGCCGAACAGCCGTTCAGCCGTCGTGCTCAGCGACTCGATCAGTCCCTTCTCGTCGATGATTAGCATGGCGTCCGGCACGGTCTGCAGGACCGAGCGCAGCCGTGCCTCGGCCGCCTCCAGCGCCAGCGCTAGTGTCGTTTCGCTCATGGAAATGGGTTCTGCATCGATCGGCGGCGCTTGTCGCCGACGATAGCACGCCCGAGGGGCGGGACGAAACTCAGGGCCGGATGAAGGCGAGCGGCGCATCCTCGTCGAGATTGTCGATCGCCGCGCCGAGCTCTGCGGCGATGTCCCCGGCCGAGCGGTTGAGCCGGAAGATCCGGATCGCCTCGGACAGCAGGGACCGGGCCACGACATCGCCGTCGATACCCTTGGCCGCCGCCTCGGCGAGTGCGGCCTCGACATGGCGCTGAACGAGAAGGTAGGTGCTCATCGAATGACTCCGTCAGATCCCGCTGGAATGGCGTCCCTTGCCTTGGGCAAGGTATTGGTCGAAGGCGGCACACACGAACCGCACCAGCGGCTGCCCGCGATCGGTGACATGCAGCCGATCGCCGTCGAGGCGCACGAGGCCGTCATCGATCAGCGCCGGCAGTTCCGCGATGCCGGCCAGGAAGGGTCCAACCGCGAACTCGTGTCGGCGGCAGATCTCGCCCAGATCCGCAGAGAAGTTGCACATCAACCGGTCGATGATCTCGGCACGCAGCCGGTCCGCGGCATGGGTCGCCACGCCCCGCTCGGTCGCAAGCAGGCCCGCCGCGATGGCGGACTGGTACCGTTTGGTATCGGATGCGTTCTGGACGAATCCCTGGGGCAGGCTCGAGATCGCCGAGGCGCCGAGGCCGACGACCGAGGGCAACGCCTCGGCGACGTAACCCTGAAAGCTGCGACGCAGCTGGCCGCGGCCCGCCGCCGTCGCCAGCGGATCCGCCGGCAGGGCGAAATGATCGAGACCGATCCGCTTGTAGCCGGCCGCGACGAGCCGCTCGGCGACAAGATCGGCCATCGCGGCGCGCTCGGACAGGCCGGGGAGGGTCGACACGTCGATGAGTTGCTGCCGCGTCTTCATCCAGGGCACGTGCGCGTAGCCGAACACAGCGAAGCGTTCGGGACGGATCGCGAGGGCGACATCGAGCGTGCGCGACAGCGAGTCCAGCGTCTGGCGCGGCAGTCCATAGACGAGATCGATGTTCACGTGCCGCACGCCGGAGTCCCGGAACCGCCCGATGGCCGCGCCCGTGACCTCGACCGACTGAAGCCGGTTGATGGCCGTCTGCACGTCGATGTCGAAGTCCTGCACGCCGACGCTCACCCGCGTGACGCCGGCATCGACCATTGCCGCAACGAAGGCCTCGTCGCAGAAACGCGGATCGACCTCGACCGACGTTTCGGCGCTGCTGGCCCGGTCGAACCGCCCCGCCAGATGCCGCGAGACCTGGGCCAGGCGCGCGGCGCCCAGCTGCGAGGGCGTGCCGCCGCCCCACTGGATCGTGCCCACCAGCAGATGCGGAACGGCATCGGCAACCAGGTCGATCTCACGCATCAGCGCCTGCGCATAATCGTCGAGCGGCTGCGTCCGGCTCATCGCCGACGTGTTGCAGGCACAATACCAGCAGAGCTGCTTGCAGAACGGCACATGCAGGTAGACCGTGGCGCGGTCATCGGGCAGGGCCGCGAGCCAGGCGCGATGATCCGACGGCCCCACTGCCGCATGGAATTGCGCGGCGGTCGGATAGCTGGTGTATCGCGGAACGGGCCGGTCGTACGCCGCCAGGCTCCGCCGCGTGAGGTTGGTGCCGTCCACGATCGCCCGCCTCAATGCGAAATGAAGACCGGAACCGTCATGCTGGCGAGCAGCGTGCGGCTGGCGCCACCCAGCACCATCTCGCGCACCCGGCTGTGTCCGTAGATGCCCATCACGATCAGGTCGACGTCGAGATCGGCGGCGCGCGACAGGATGACCCCGCCGACATCCGTGTCTGCCGCGACGTCGCGCTGCACCGTCACCTTCACGCCATGACGCGCCAGCCAATGCGCGGCGTCGGCGCCCGGCTCGGCGCCGTGCCCGTTGGGTGAAGTGCGCGGGTCGACGACGAGCACCGTCACCTTGCGGGCGGCACGCAGGAACGGCAGCGCATCGGCCGCCGCCCGTGCGCTTTCCCGCGTGGCGTTCCAGCACAGAAGCACGTTCTGTCCCGGCGGCTTGCGGACGCCCACATGCGGCACGACGAGGCAAGGACGGCCGGTCGAAAGAACCACGGATTCCGGCAGGTCCGACGGTGTCGGCGTCTGCGCCTCGGGATCGGTCTGGCCGACCACGAGCAGGTCGGCGTAGCGCGCCTGCACGGCGAGTTCGGTATCGATGAAGCCCTCCGTCACGCGCCATTCGGAGGAGAGGTGCCGGCCCTTGAGCGCCTTGTCGAATGCCTTGCGCGCGGCGCCCTCGTCGGCCTTGGCGCCGGCTTCATAGCTGGCGAAGAGACTGTCCATGGGCATGCCCTCGAAGAAGACCGGGGCCTCCAGCGGCGGACTTGCATGCAGGCCCACCAGATGCGCGGCGTGCAGCTCCGCGAGGTCCGCGGCCACGGCGAGGCGCTGGGCGACCTTCGGGCCGGCATCGCAATGGACCAGGATCGTCTTGTAGGTCATCGGCAGCTCCTTGGCAGGCATCGAAATCTGCGGCCCCACGCCCCTGCCCGCCTTGATGCAGGTCAAGACGCCGGAGCCGCCGACCGTGTCCAATCAGGACATGGAAATCGTCTCGCGCCTCATCGCCCTGTGTAGCGAAGGCCTGCATCCTTTGGCGTTCGCAGCGTCCCTGCCGCTGGCCTTGTTCCTGGCCGGCCTCGCGGGCGGTGCGCTGCATTGCGTCGGCATGTGCGGACCCTTCGTGCTGGGCCAGGTGATGGCCACCGCCGACACCACGCCGCTGGCGGGCTACGGCGAATGGCGCCGCCTCTCCGGCGCCGCGCTGGCGCCCTATCATCTGGGGCGGGCCACGACCTACACGGTGCTGGGCGCCCTGGCGGGAAGCGCCACTGCGCTCTTCACGGCGACCACCGGCTTTGCCTGGGCCTCCGCGCTCCTGCTCGCGGTCGCGGCGTTGTTGCTGATTGGGCAGGCCGCCGGCCTCGCCATCGGACGCGCGACGCCGTGGAGCGCCGCGCTGTCGCGCCTCGCTGCGCCCCTGTCGCGCTCGCGCCATCCGGCCGGTCGCTACGGATTCGGCGTCCTGCTGGGCTTCCTGCCCTGCGGCCTGCTCTACGCCGCGCTCGCGGCAGCGGCCGGCACCGAATCGGCGGCGCAGGGCGCCTTGGCGATGGCGGGATTTGCCTTGGGCACCGTGCCCGCGCTCGTGGCCGTCGGCTGGGGCGGGCTGATGATGCGCCGCCGGCTGCGCACGGCCGCCGCATGGGTGAGCGCTCCGCTGCTGGTGGGCAACGCCTTGGTCATGCTCGCCCTGGCGAGTCAGCGGCTGTAGTCGGCGATCAGCTCAGACGGCGGCTGTGAGCGCCTTGCCCGTTCCGCCTCGATACGCCTGACAGTCCGTGCAGCGGGACTTGCACGCGGATTGAGCCACCGTCGCCCATGCTTACGCAGGTGACCTCACACCGTAACGAGCGCCTCGAGGGCTGCGGCGATCGCGAGCACGAGCAGGATGGAGGCGTACAGCCACAGACCGATTCCGCTCACGTCCTGGACGAACTCCTGAGGAGTCATTGGCTTCGGATATCTGCTCATGTCCCCTCTCTCGACCCGGCTTCACTTCTGCCGGGTCCGCAAGCATCGATACGCCCTGTCCCGCCCGTGGGATATTCAGGGATTCGACTACGGATAATTACGGAGGGCAGCAGCGGTGGCCTCACCGGGGACGGGAGCCGGCTCGAAGATCACCACGTCGCGATAGGCATGCCAGGTGGCATGCGCCACCACCGGCAACACGACGACCAATCCGAGGAGCCCCGGTACCATCGCCATGGCCACGAGCATGACGATCAGGCCCGCCCACAGCAGCATCGGCCGCGGGTTGAGGCGCACCGCGGCGACCGAGGTGGCGATCGCCTCGAACACGTTCGAATGCCGGCGGTCGAGCAGAAAGGGAATGGAGAAGGCGCCGATGACGAATGCGAGCGCCGCCAGCGCCGCGCCGATCGCCACACCGGCCGTCAGGAACGGAAGGCTGCGGGCGGAATGCCAGAGGACGTCGGAGAAACGGTCCCACGACGGCACGCCTTGCCCTTGGAACAGTGCGAACAGGAGCTGCGCGGCGCGCATCCAGGCCAGGTGCAACAGCAGCAGCACGACACCCATGAGGGCGATCTGGTCGGGATTGCGCCGCCACGCCCCGAGCGTTGCCCTGCCGTCGACCGGCAGGCCCGCGCCGAGCCGGCGGCTGGTTTCGTAGAGGCCGACCGCCATGAACGGCCCCACGAAGAAGAAGCCGGCGCTGAGCGGCAGGACCAGCCAGGGCTGCTCGAACCACAGCAGCAGCGCGATGGAGGCCCAGCCCGCCGCGACCGCCCCAGCGCCCCAGGCGAGCCCGCTCGCCGGCGCCGCCCAGAGATCGTTCCAGCCTGCGGCAAGCCACACCCAGGGCCGGTCTATGGGCACGCGCCGGATCTGTGGCGACGGGCCCTGAAACACTGCAACAGGTTCGCTCATGGTGAGTTTTTCCCGGACATGATGCGACACTTCATACCGGCCGGCGGCGCGAAGCCTTGACCCACATCAAGGGAGGCCGCCGCCCGCCTCCCTAGTCTCCCCGTGTCAAAGCGGGAGAGATCATGTCGAGTCCAGCCGTCCTGTCAGCCGGCGCGCGAACAACGCCGCACTATGTCGAGGATCCGATCCGGGCTGCCGTCGTCCTGACGATGTTCTGGGGCATTGCGGCCTTCCTTGTCGGCGTCATCATCGCCGCCCAGCTCGTCTGGCCGCAGCTCAGCTTCGACAGCCCCTACCTTACCTTCGGGCGGCTGCGGCCGCTGCACACCTCGGCGGCGATCTTCGCCTTCGGCGGCACCGCGCTGATCGGCACCGCCTTCCACGTCGTGCAGCGCACCTGCCGCGCCCGCCTGTTCGGGGGCGAGCCGCTCGCCTGGTTCATCCTGCTCGGCTACCAGTTCTTCATCGTCATGGCCGCCACCGGCTACCTGCTCGGCATCACGCAGAGCAAGGAGTACGCCGAGCCCGAATGGTTCGTCGACCTGTGGCTGACGATCGTGTGGGTCGCCTACCTCGTGGCCTATCTCGGCACCGTGCTGAAGCGCGAGGAGCCGCACATCTACGTGGCCAACTGGTTCTATCTTGCCTTCATCGTCACCATCGCGATGCTGCACATCGTCAACAACCTCGCGCTGCCGGTGTCGATCACCGGCACCAAGAGCTACGGCGCCTGGTCGGGCGTGCAGGACGCGATGATCCAGTGGTGGTACGGCCACAACGCGGTCGGCTTCTTCCTCACCGCGGCCTTCCTCGGCATGATGTACTACTACATCCCCAAAGCGGCGAACCGGCCGGTCTACTCCTACCGCCTGTCCATCGTGCACTTCTGGTCCCTGGTGTTCATGTACATCTGGGCCGGCCCGCATCACCTGCACTACACGTCGCTGCCCGACTGGGCGCAGACGCTCGGCATGGTCTTCTCGGTCATGCTGTGGATGCCGAGCTGGGGCGGCATGATCAACGGCCTGATGACGCTGTCGGGCGCGTGGGACAAGCTGCGCACCGATCCCGGCCTGCGCTTCTCCGTCACCGCCGTCGGCTTCTATGGCATGTCGACCTTCGAGGGCCCGGTCATGTCGATCAAGGCCGTCAACTCGCTCAGTCACTACACCGACTGGACGATCGGCCATGTCCATTCCGGCGCGCTCGGCTGGGTCGCCTTCATCGTGTTCGGCACGCTCTACTACATGGTGCCGAAGCTGTGGAACCGTTCGGGCATGTGGTCCACGCGCCTGATGGGCTGGCACTACTGGGTCTCCACGATCGGCATCGTGCTCTATATCACGGCAATGTGGGTGAGCGGCATCATGCAGGGCCTGATGTGGCGTGCCTACGACGAACTCGGCTTCCTGCAGTACTCGTTCGTCGAGACGGTCGCGGCCATGCAGCCCTTCTATGCGATCCGGCTGCTGGGCGGGCTCTTCTTCCTCACCGGCGGCCTGCTGATGGCCTACAACATGTGGCGCACGATCCGCGGCGAAGCAACGCTCGCCGCCCGTCCCCGCCCTGCACTCGCAGCCTAGGAGACGCGCGATGTTCATCCGTCACGAATGGATCGAGAAGAACGCCATTCTGATGCTCGTCCTGACCCTGGTCACCGTATCGATCGGCGGCCTGGTGCAGATCATCCCGCTGTTCACGATCGAGACGACGATCGAGCGGGTCGATGGCGTGCGGCCCTATACGCCGCTCGAGCTGCTGGGCCGCAACATCTACATCCGCGAGGGCTGCTACCTCTGCCACAGCCAGCAGATCCGGCCTTTCAAGGACGAGGTCGAGCGCTACGGCCACTACAGCCTGGCCGCCGAGAGCATGTACGACAAGCCGTTCCAGTGGGGCTCCAAGCGCACCGGGCCTGACCTGGCGCGCGTCGGCGGCCGCTACTCCAACGACTGGCACGTGGCGCACCTCGCCTCGCCGCGCGCCGTGGTGCCCGAAAGCATCATGCCGGCCTACCCGTTCCTGGCCGACAAGCCGCTGGACTACGGCGACATCGCGCAGCACCTCAAGACGCTGCGCATGGTCGGCACGCCCTACACCGACGAGATGATCGCCAACGCCAAGGCGGACCTGGAAGCACAGGTCAATCCCGACCTCGATCCGACGGCCCTCGAGAAGCGCTATCCGCGCGTCGTCGTCGGCAAGTTCAACGGCAACACGACTTCCATCACCGAGATGGATGCGCTGGTGTCGTACCTGCAGATGCTCGGCACGCTGGTCAGCTTCGGCGACCTGCCGCCCGAGCGGCTGCGGCAGTAGGAGGCGGCCATGACCCTGCAATCGCTGGGTGAGTTCCTGGGCTCGCTGTGGACCGTATGGGCGCTGATCGTCTTCGCCGGCATCGCCTTCTGGGCCTGGCGGCCGCGCAACAAGAAGCGCTTCGAGAAGGATGCGCAGATTCCCCTCAAAGACGACGACCGCTGAAGGACCCGTCATGCCGACCAAGATCGAGAAGGACACACTGTCGGGCCGCGACACGACCGGCCATGAATGGGATGGCGTCAAGGAGCTGAACACGCCGCTGCCGACCTGGTGGGTCTATACCTTCTACGCCACCATCGTCTTCGCGGCCGTCTACTGCTTCCTCTACCCGTCCTGGCCGTGGCTGAACGGACATACCGAGGGCTCTCTGGGCTATTCGAGCCGGGTCGAGCTGACCCAGGCCCTCGAGGCCCAGGCCAAGTCGCGCGCGGTCTATGTCGACCGCATCCGTGCAACACCGCTCGCCCAGATCGCCAAGGAGCCGGAGCTGCTCAACTTCGCGATGGCCGGCGGCCGCTCGGCCTTCCAGACCAACTGCATGCAGTGCCACGGCGCGGGCGGCGCCGGCAGCCCGGGCTTCCCCAACCTGGTCGACGACGACTGGATCTGGGGCGGCAGCCTCGACCAGATCTACACCACCATCCGGCATGGCATCCGCAACGCCGACGACAAGTCGCGCCAGTCGATGATGCCGCGCTTCGGCGTCGACGGCCTGCTGACCGGCGCCCAGGTGGCCGCCGTCACCGACTATGTCCTCAGCCTCTCGGGCAAGGCGAAGGCCACGCCGGAAGGCGCGAAGATCTACCAGGAGCAGTGCGTCGCGTGCCACGGCGCCGAGGGCAAGGGCAACCAGGAGCTGGGTGCCCCCAATCTCGCCGACGGGCTGTGGCTCTATGGCGGCGACCGCGATTCGGTCTACCGGTCCATCTTCTACGCGCGCAACGGCAGCATGCCGGCATGGAGCGGCCGCCTCGACGAGGCGACCATGAAGATGCTGGCCATCTACGTCCACGCGTTGGGCGGCGGCCGCTAGGCGCGATGCGGGCAGGCGTACCATGGACAATCGCGTCCACGACGACGAAGCGGTTTCCCTGCGCACGCAGAAGGAAGCGTTGCCGCTCTACGTCACGCGCATCAAGGTCTACCCGCGCGCCATCGCCGGGCAGTGGCGGCGCATCAAGTGGGGCGTCCTCGTCCTGCTTCTGGGCATCTATTATCTCGTGCCGTGGATCCGCTGGGATCGCGGCCCGGATGCGCCCAGCCAGGCCATCCTGATCGATCTCGACGGAAGGCGCGGCTGGTTCTTTGACACGGTGATCTGGCCGCAGGAAGTCTACTTCGTCACCGGCCTGCTGATCCTGGCCGCTTTCGGCCTGTTCCTCGCCACCTCGCTGTTCGGGCGCGTGTGGTGCGGCTTCACCTGTCCGCAGACCGTGTGGACCGATCTCTTCATGTGGGTCGAGCGGCTGATCGAGGGCGACCGCAACGAACGCATGCGGATGGACCGCCAGCCGATGTCCGTTGCGAAGGCGGCGCGCAAGACGCTGAAGCATGCGGCGTGGCTCGTCATCGCGGCGGCGACCGGCGGCGCCTGGGTCTTCTACTACGTCGATGCGCCGACCACGCTGGTGAAGATCTTCCGGGGCGAAGCCTCCGCCGAGGTCTACGTCTTCGTCGGACTCCTGACGGCGACGACATATGTCCTGGCAGGCTGGGCCCGCGAGCAGGTCTGCACCTACATGTGCCCGTGGCCGCGCTTCCAGGCCGCCATGCTCGACGAGCAGAGCCTGATCGTCACCTACCAGAAGTGGCGCGGCGAGAAGCGCGGCAAGCACAAGGCGGGTGACAGCTGGGAGGGCCGCGGCGACTGCGTCGACTGCAACCTGTGCGTCGCCGTTTGCCCGACCGGCATCGACATCCGCGACGGCCAGCAGATCGAATGCATCGGCTGCTCGCTCTGCGTCGATGCCTGCACGCAGACCATGGACAAGGTGGGCCGCCCGCGCGGCCTGATCCGCTGGGACACGCTGGCCAACCAGCAGGTCAAGGAACGGACCAAGGGCGGACAGCAGGCGCGCTGGCACCCCATTCGGCCGCGCACGGTGCTCTATGCCGGGCTGCTCTTCGTGGTGGCGGCGATTTTCCTCACGGCCTTCGTGTTGCGCACCACCGCCGAGCTGACGGTCCAGCGCGATCGCAGCCCGAACTTCGTGCGCCTGTCGAACGGCGACATCCGCAACGCCTATACGGTGAAGATCCTGAACAAGCAGCGGCAGGAGCACCGCTACCTACTGTCCGTGTCCGGCCTGCCGCAGGCGACGCTGGGCGTCGTCGGCGCCGGCACCGAGGGCGGCGAAGCCGAACTCGCCGTGCATCCCGACACGGTCGGCACCTATCGCGTCTTCGTCACGGTGCCGGCTTCGGCCGCGCCGGCCGGCACCCGGCCCATCGCCTTCGACATACGCGAGACCGGAAGCAGCACGCGCGCCGCGCACGATGCGGTGTTCGTCGGACCAGCCCGCTGAGGAGACACGCCATGACAACCGCCACCACGACCGTCGGCCGCGATCGCCATATCCCCTGGCTCTTCGTGCTGGGTTTCGCGATCGTATTCGCGGTCAACGGCACCATGATCTGGTTCGCGGTCGGATCCTTCTCCGGCCTCTACACGCCGAAGCCACGCGACCGCGGACTGCACTATAACGACGTCGTCGCCGCCCAGCAGGCCCGCGACACGCTGGGCTGGCGCGTCGCCACTCTCTGGCATCCGCAGAGTGATCGCCTCGAACTGACCTTGTCTGACCGGTCCGGCGCACCGCTGGCGGGTGCCCGCGTGATGGTCGAGCTGGTGCGGCCGGCCGAGAAGCGCCCGCCGCTCGGCGTTGCGATGGCCGCGGTCGACGCCGGCCGGCACGAGGGCCACGTTGCCCTGCCCGCACGCGGCAACTGGGACGTCGACATCGTGGTGGAGCGCGACGGCGAGCGTTTCGCCCAGACGCAACGCATGTTCCTCAAGTGACCGACGCCGCCCTCTTCGCCGCACCGACCGCGAGCCGCACCGCGCAGGCCTGCGCGCATTGCGGCGCGCCGGTGCGCGGGCGGGGCGACGACGCATTCTGCTGCAGCGGCTGCGCGAGCGCGCACGCCATCATCGGCGCGGCAGGCCTGGATGGCTTCTACGCCCGCCTCGAGGAGCGGCGTGCCCGGCGGCCCGAGCCGCTGGAGGCCGACTTCGCGACCCATGCGCGTGAAGCCGGCAAGGACCAGTGCACGCTCGAACTGCTGGTCGACGGACTCGACTGCGCGGCCTGCGTCTGGCTGATCGAGAGCCTTTTGGCCCGCAACCCGGCCGTCACGAAGGCGCGGGTGCATCTGTCGACGCGGCGCCTGTCGCTCGCCTGGCACGGCTCCCCGGCCGAGGCCAATGCCCATGCCGGCCTGGTCGCCGCGCTGGGCTTCCGCCTCGCCCCCTACGATGCGCTCGCCGTCACGGCGGAGGACGACCGCGAAGCGCGCGAACTGCTGCGGGCCCTGGCCGTCGCGGGCTTTGCCGCGGCCAACGTCATGCTGCTGTCGGTCGCCGTCTGGTCGGGCCATGACGGCTCGATGGGCGAGGCGACGCGCACGCTCTTCCACTGGCTGTCCGCGGCCATCGCCCTGCCCGCCGTCGCCTATGCCGGCCAGCCCTTCTTCCGCTCGGCCTTCGCCGCGCTGCGCGCCGGCCGTACCAACATGGATGTGCCGATCTCGATCGGCGTCACGCTGGCCTGCCTCGTCAGCCTGCACGAAGCCTGGGCGGGCGAGCAGCATGCCTATTTCGATTCGGCGATCACGCTGCTCTTCTTCCTGCTGATCGGCCGCTATCTCGACCGCCGCGCGCGCGGCCGGGCGCGGCATGCGGTGCGCGCGCTGATGGCGCTCACCACGCGCACCGCCACGATCCTGTTGCCGGACGGCGGCACGGCATCGCGGCGTGTCGATGCGCTGGTGCCGGGCGACGTGCTGCTGGTCGCAGCCGGCGAGCGGCTGGGCGCCGACGGGCTGGTGAGCGAAGGCGCCTCCACACTCGACGCCTCGCTGGTCACCGGCGAGAGCCTGCCGCAGGCGGTGGCGCCCGGGTCGCGGGTCTTCGCCGGCATGGTCAATCTCGGCGCCGCCCTGCGCGTGCGCGTCACAGCCTCCGGCGAACGCACGCTGCTCGCGGAAATCGTGCGACTGGTCGAGGCGGCCGAGCGCGGCCGCTCGCGTTTCGTGGCGCTCGCCGACCGCGTCGCGCGCGCCTATGCGCCGGTCGTGCACGCCACCGCGCTGCTCACCTTCCTCGGCTGGTTCCTCCTCGGCGGCCTCTCGTGGGATCGCGCGCTGCTGGTCGCCACCGCCGTGCTGATCATCACCTGCCCCTGCGCCCTGGCACTCGCGGTGCCGGTCGTGCAGGTCGTGGCCAGCACGCGGCTGCTGCGGTCGGGCGTCCTGCTGCTCTCGCCGACGGCGCTGGAGCGGCTGGCGCAGATCGACCATGTCGTGCTCGACAAGACCGGTACGCTGACGCTGGGCCGGCCCGAACTCGTCGAGATGCCCGCCGATCCGGACGTTCGCCGTCGCGCGGCGTCGCTGGCAGCCGCCTCGCGCCATCCGCTGGCCCGGGCGCTGGCCCGCGCCCTGCCCGACGTGGCACCCGCCGACGGCGTCGTCGAGCATGCCGGCCAGGGACTCGCCACGCATGACAGCCGGCTGGGATCGGCCGCTTTCTGCGGCGTCGCCGCACCGGTCGACGACGGGCGCTCCGAACTGTGGTTCGTGCGCGACGGAGCCCCGCCGCACCGCTTCGCCTTCGCCGACCGGCTGCGGCCCGACGCGGCCGCCACCGTCGCGACGCTGCAGGCGCGCGGCCTGCATGTCGAACTCCTGTCCGGCGACCGGCCGGCCGTCGTCGCCGAGGCCGGGCGCGCCGCCGGCATCGCGACCTGGCAGGCCGAGGCCACGCCCGCGGCAAAGGTCGCGCGCCTCGCCACGCTCGCCGCCGAGGGACGCAAGGTGATGATGGTCGGCGACGGGCTGAACGACGCGCCGGCGCTCGCCGCCGCGCATGCCTCGCTGTCGCCCACCAGCGCCGCCGAGGCCACGCAGAATGCCGCCGATGCCGTGTTCCAGGGCGAGGCGCTGGCGCCGGTAGCCGAGACGCTCGACGTCGCCCGCCGCGCCGACCGCCTGGTGCGCCAGAACCTGGTGCTGGCGCTTCTTTACAATCTGAGCGCCGTGCCGCTCGCCATCCTGGGCGAGGTCACGCCGCTCGTCGCCGCGGTGGCGATGTCGTCTTCCTCGCTGCTGGTGATCGGCAATGCCCTGCGCCTCGGCGCGGGACACCCGGCAAAGGGACCGCGCTGATGGACAGCCTGCTGGTCCTCGTGCCGGTCGCCCTGCTTCTCGGGCTTCTCGCGCTCGCCGCCTTCCTGTGGGCGCTGCGCAACGGCCAGTACGACGACCCCGACGGGGCCGCCGGCCGCATCCTGTTCGACGACGACGACAAATAGAGGAGAAACGACATGTCTCACTGGATCATGGGAATCTTCGCCGGCCTGCTCGGCCTCGCCGGCCTGCTGATGGCGGGCGCCGCGCGCGACTTCGGCATCCTGGCCTTCGGCCTCTCGCTCAGCCTGTTCGGGGTCCTGTTCTGCTGGTGGATGATCAAGAACGCCTTCGACGAGGCTGAACGCGGCACCGACACCGCGCGGGAGCAGCCGTAGGCAGAACCCCGGCGACGATGCGACAACCCTGTACTCGCGTAGGCGACTGCAGGCCGTCAGTGTCTTGTCGATTGAAGCGGGATGGCGCACCCGCGACGAGTCGAACATCCAGACATTCCTAAGGGTTCCTCCTTGCCTGCAAGGCAGCGAACACGCACTCGGCGAACATTCGGTCGACGTCCGGGGCTTCGAACATTCGCCAATGGTCTCCGGCAACAGGGACCACGTCGACACGACTGGTACGGTTCGACCAGCCCATATCCTGGGGAACCTCGGCGGGCCGGGGCTCATCCGAGCGAAAAAGGACAACCGGAACGTCGCACCGTACCGGCCTCAGCCGGTTCAGCCACTCGGTGTGGAGGCGGTGAAACAGGCGCAGCAGGATGACGGTCGACAGGGTCATCCTCCACGACTCCGGCAGGGGCGGATCGAGCGCCATCAGCGCCCGTAGCGCCGCACGGATTCCTCGCCTGGTGAAGAGATCGTCCGAGAGGATGGCAGCTGCCAGTGTGACCCAGTAGCCGCGCCGGAACCCTCGCCGCAGGCGGGCCACCTGGTCCAGCGGACGACGGCGCGGCACAGGCTCCGCCGGATAGATGACGCCGCTCACGTCCGTGTCGAACACGCCCAACAAGACGACTTCGCGGCCTTCGGCGATGAGCTGGGTCATCGTCGCGTAGGCAACGTCACCCCCGGCGGAATAGCCGGCGAGAGCGAGAGGACCGCGCGGCTTTTCGCGGGTGATCTGCTCGACGGCGAGCCTGGCGATGGTTTCGAACCGGGTGTCGGCCTGAGCCAGCAGACCGGCGCTTGGATAGCGCACCAGCCTCAGAGAAAGGCGTTCGGCAAGGGCGCGGCAGAAGCCGGCGAGCAGGCCGTCGGTGCCGCCGGCTGGCGGGAAGAAGAAAATCGCGGGTTCGTCCTCAGCAAGCTCACGCGGCTTCTCCTCGAGAAAGCTCTCGACAGCACGTGCGATCCCTTCTCCATCCAGCCTGCCATGGAACCTTTCCAGCGGCAGCGCGCGGCCGGCCAGCCGTTCGAGATGGAAGATCATCTGCAGGAAAGCAAGCGAGTCCCCACCGGCATCTTCGAAGGACTGTCCGGAGCGCGGCGCCCGGCCGACCGCTGCACGCCAGGCCCGGTTCACCATTGCCCTCGCCCGCAGGCCGGCGGCCGGCGAGGGTGTGGGCGCCGGGACGTCGACGTCGACGGCGGCGCGGGCGAGCAGCGCTGCTTCGTCGACCTTGCGGCCGGGCAGCAATGGCAAGCTGTCCATGACGTGAACGGCCCGCGGGCGCATGTACGGTGGCAAGGTTCGGGCGAGACTGTTGCGGATTTCCGCCGGGAATTCCGCCGTTGCGGAACCGCGCGGCACCACGAAGGCGAGCAGGTGAGGCTCGTCGTCGACCATCCGCGCGACCACCGCGGCATCCGCGACGGACGGGTCGCGGCGCAGCGCCGTTTCTATCTCGGCGAGTTCGACACGATTGCCACGGATCTTGATCTGCCGGTCGCGCCGGCCGAGCATGACGAAAAGCCCGTCGGACCGGCGCCGAACGAGGTCGCCGGTGCGGTAGGTCTTGAGATGCGGCCGGGAGGAATCGAATTCGAACGGCCCCGGCGCCACGTCGCCGTCGCGCCACAGGCCGAGCGACATGAAGGCACTGCGCACGACGAGTTCTCCCTCCCCGCCATCGGCCACCGGCTGGCCGTGTTCGTCGATCACACCGAAGTCGATGTCGGGCAGGGGATAGCCGACCGGCACGCGGGCCTCGTCGTGCGGCGGCTCGGTCACGAACCACTGCAGCAGGGCCGGTGCTTCGGTCGCGCCGTAGACCGACAGTATCGCACAGTTCGACGGCAGTACTTTCCGCACCAGCTCGTGGTCGACGCGGAGCAGGACGTCGCCCGAAGTCTGGATGCAGCGCAGACTGGTCAGCGCCTCGCGCGCACCATCGAGTTGCATCACGCTGCGCCAGACGGCAGGCGTGGAAAACATCATTGTGATGCGCCGCTCGGCGACCGCCCGCAACACCTGCCCCAGACCGATGCGCTGCAGGTCAAGTTTCACGAGGGCCGCGCCGCACAGCATGACTTCGAATATCTGCTGCAGACCACCGATCGTTCCGGGTGACGCCAGCGACAGCACCTTGTCATCGGCGTGCAGGTGCACGGCATTCACCAACTCCGCCGCGCGATGCAGGACCGCGCGCTGGCTGAGAACGATTCCCTTGGGCTGACCTGTGCTGCCGGACGTGTAGACGACGAAGCTGGGGGAGTCGGCCGACGCCGGCACAGCCGGCATCGCAGGCGGAACCTCTGCGGCAGCGAAGGCATCCTCGATGGCGAACGGACGCACCCCTGCCGGCAGCAGATAGCCCGAAGCGATATCGGCGCGGCTCATGACGACGGCCGAAAGGCCGGCATCCCTCATAACCGCCGCAACCCGCTCGTGAGGATAACTCCGATCGATCAGGATGCAGGGACGCGATGCGCCGAGGCACGCCAGTACGGCCGCGGGGTACGATGCCTGATTGGACAGCAATACGCCCACCGCCCCGCCGGAAGGAATGGCCGTATCGATGAGTCCCGCGAGCCAGCACGCGGCCTTCCACATCGCAGCGAAAGTGAATCCGCCATCGCCATCCTCGCAGGCAACGGCATCGGGTCGTCGCACGGCGATCTCGGCGAACAATTCGATCGCCGGACGCTCGACCCAGCTCTCTTCGAAGCGGCAAAAGGCTACGTCTCGCGGCCCGTTCAGATCGAGATCGGGCACCGGGTGCCGCTGCCATCGGGGACCTTTTGCACTTGCATCAGCCGCAGCAGACGAAGAGGAGGCTGACATAACCGCTTTCTTCCGATTGGCGATTGGAAGCCGCCCGAGCAGATGTTGCCAATATAGTTGTTCTGCAGAACGGCGGCATCAACGTCGTTATGAGTGAGCAGAACGTGCCGCCGGCGCTGGAATACGCCGAGCGGGCCTGTATCTTCGGCGCCTCTCCCTGGGCTATTGAAGCACCCGATGACAGGCTCCGACCTCGGCCGACTCTTCACGCCACGCTCGATCGCGGTTCTTGGTGCTTCGGCCAGCGCCGACAAGCTGGGAGGCCAGGTGTTCGGGCGTCTCGCCTCTTCGTTCAAGGGTGACCTGATCGCCGTCAATCCGTCGGAGACCGCCATCGCCGGCCGGCCAGCCGTGCCGTCGCTACGCGACATGCCATCGCCGGTCGATCTCGTCGTCGCGCTGCTTCCGGGTGAAGCGCTGGTCGAGGCGATCGAGCACTGCCCGCAAGGACAGGCAGCCTTTCTGCTGGCCATTCCCAGCGGCTTCGGCGAGGTCGCGCACGAAGGTCCCGCGCTTCAACGGCGCCTGGCCGAGGCCGCGCACCGAGTTGGCATGCGTGTCGTGGGGCCCAACTGCGTCGGCGTGCTGAACATGGACGCCGGCCTGAATGCCTCGATCATTCCGCTGATGCCACCGGGTGGGCGTCCAGGCCTCGGCATCGCCACCCAGAGCGGCGGCTTCGGCATGGCGACGGCCATGTATGCCTGCGACAACGGGCTGGCGATCTCCTCTTTCTGCGACGTCGGCAACACGGTCGACGTCTCATTGGCCGATTGCGTGGACCACCTCGCAGCCGATCCCGCGACCGGCGTGATCGGCCTGTATGTCGAATCGGTGCGCGATACCGCCGGGTTCCAGCGTGCAGTCGAGCAGGCGGCCCGCCGCAAGCCCGTCATCCTCTGTCCACTCGCGCGCTCTCCGGCAGGCCAGGCAGCTTCGCTCTCTCATGTGGGCATCGCGGCCGATGGGGTCTTGCTGGTGCAAGCGGCACGCGCCGCCATTACGGTCGATTCGGGTCTCGATCTGCTGCACGTCGCCAAGATGCTGCTGTGGCAGGCTCCACGCACGCTGCACGGCCGTCGGCTTGCCGTCGTCACCGGGACGGGCGGGATCGGCACCGAGATCGCCGACCTCGCGAGCGAGCGAGGCCTCGCGGTGCATCGCTTCTCCGAACGCCTGACCAAGGCGATCGCCCACCATTTGCCGCCCTATGCCGCATCGGGCAATCCGGTCGACCTGACGCCGGTATGGCGCGACTATCCGGAACTCTATCCGCTGGTCATCGGGGAGATTGCCCGTTCGGGCGAGGCCGATCTCATCGCCGTCTCCATCACCGACGTTCCAACCACCCGGCCCGACCTCGCAAGAAGCCTCGCTCGGACTATTCCCCGGCTCGGCGTTCCCACGGCGGTCTACTGGGCGTCGCGCGATTGCGACGTCGCAAACATGGCGCCGCTGCAGGCGGCCCGGGTGCCCTGCTATCGGGCCACGCGAGAACTCGCGCTGGCGCTCGCTGCTTTGGCGCGCTCCGACACAAGCGGCACCGAGGGCCCCGAGTGACATGTCCGTCAGCTTCGCCGAACGACAGATCGTCGACCTCGCTTCAGGCAGCCGCCCGACGCCGAAACAGGGGGGCCGTGTTGCCCGTGCGGTGCAGGCAGAGCGCCTTCGCGCTCGCGCGCGGCTGGAAGTAGACAACGCGCCCCGTTTCCCGCCATCCGAGTGCGCGCAATCCCTTGAGGGCATCCGGCCGATCGAACTGCCCTATCGTGAAGGCATGGCGCGCGCCTTGGGCGCGCGCATCTCTCAGCATTGTCCCCAGCACCAGCGCATGTATGCCCTGGCCGCGAAAGGCCGCCGGGGTAAAGGCATCGGTCGTATAGACCTCGCCTGAGCCCAGCAGAAGCGGTCGGCCGGGCAGCGCATCGCCCCACCGGTAGCAGGTCCAGTTCACGTGGGCGAGATGGTCGCCGACGAACGCCAGATAGCAGCGCTCGCCCCGCAGCAAGCGGTCGCGATAGAGCTGTTCTGCAGCCTTGTCTCCCGGATGGGAACCCAGCCACAGCCAGGGATCATCGGCGTAGAGGCGGCAGATCGCGCCGAGGTCCTCCTCCTTCGCGAGGCGGATCGTGGCGTCGAGCCGATTGGGTACGACGGTCACTGGCTCGACGAGGGATCGTTCGAAGAACAGGACGCAGCACAGATCGCCGAGGGGTGCGATGGCTCTGCGAGCGAACTGCCAAACGCGCGCAAGGGTGCCGTGTTGTTCGGCCACTCCCGGACTGGTCACCGTTCGGGTCCCTGTGAGGGGACTTGGCTGCACGCCGACAACGGAGGCCGAGGGGAAGCCAAAGAGGCTCTTGGAGCCTCATCAGCATAGGCAAGTGAACGAGGAGAAATGGCGCGCCCGGAAGGAGTCGAACCTCCAGCCTTCTGATTCGTAGTCAGATGCTCTATCCAGTTGAGCTACGGGCGCACGGCCAAGCCCCGTTGGGCCTAGCGAAGAGGGGCGCACCCTAATGAAAGTGGTCCGGCGTTGCAAGCCGAGTAGGACGGGTTTTGGGGCTGCGACGCGGCGCCCCATGTCGGCGGATTCGGGACCCCGAAAACGGCCCCGGGCGCGGATGCGGGACATCTGCCAAGTCGTTCTGCCGCCTTTGGAAACCGCTCTTGTCGGTTTTGCTTGCTTTAAGTTAGCATGACTGCCATCTGGATTTAGGGGCACGTGCCCCGGCTCGGCACGGCCTGTAGCCGGGCGCCGGATCGGAGCACCTGATCGATGGTACCGGGGCAGGTTCGAGGCCGAAGATGGCGCTAAGTTTTCAACGGTCTGCGCTTGTCCTGGCGATGATCGTTCTGGCCGGCTGCGACCAGGCCAACGTCTTTGCGCCGGCCGGCAGCCCACCGCCGTCGAATTCCAATCCCGCCATCACCCAGACCGGCACGCTGACGGTTCGCAAGAGCATCGAGCAGCTGCGCAGCGACCAGGCCGCGCTCAGCAACGGCATCGCCGCGCAGCAGGCCCAGTTCAACGCCACGCGCGGACAGCTGGCCGGCGACGCGCGCAGCTATGCGGGGCTGGTGAGCGGCATCAATTCGCGCCTGCAGGCCGGCACGACGCCGGGCAACCCCGATCTGGTGAACCAGTGGAACGCCGCGCAGGGCAAGCTCGACGCGGTGACGATCGGCGTGGGTTCGCTGAACTCGCTGGCCAGCCAGGTAACCACCCAGGCGTCGGTGGCGGGCTATCTGCTCGAGAACGTGCGCGCGACCTACCGGATCGGCGGCGCCGTCGATGCGGACCATCGCAACCTGCGCGCCATCGAGGCCGAGACCCGGCGCTCGATGCAGCAGATCGACCGGCTGATCGTGGACCTCAACGCCGAGATCGGCCGCGAGAATACCTTCCTCGGCCGCGAGCGCGGCAACCTCGCCGCCCTGTCCTACAACGTTAACATCGGCCGGCTCGGCGCGCCCCCCGGCGCGGGAGCAGGCGGGCAGCCCGGTACCGTCACGCCGCAACCGACCCGGCGTCCCGTCCCCCTTCAGTAACCAGCCGCTCGCCCGCGTTCAGGGCTGATCTGCCTCGCCGACAGTCGCGCATCCGGGGTCCGGGGCGTACAGTCGCGTGCATGGCTCTTCGCTTCCTCCTGCTTCTCGGCCTGATCTTCGGCATGACCCTCGGCCTGGCGCTGCCGGCCGCAGCGCAGGTCTCGCCCGCCGACCAGACCGCGATCCGCGGCGTGATCGAGGGCCAGGTCGAAGCCTTCCGCCGCGACGACGGCGAGGCCGCCTTCGGCTATGCCTCACCCAACATCCGCAGCCTGTTCGGCACGTCCGAGACCTTCATGGACGTCGTGCGCCAGGGGTATCGCCCGGTGTACCGGCCGCAGGTCTTCGAGTTCCGAGAAATCGTCACGCTGCACGGCATGCCGACGCAGAAGGTGCATGTGGTCGGGCCCGACGGGCGGCCGGTCACCGCCTACTATCCGATGACGCAGCAACCCGACGGAAGCTGGCGCATCGAAGGCTGCTACCTGCAGGCGCCTGAAGATCACCAGGCCTGATCGCTCCCATCCGCCGATGTCCCGCGTTTCGCCCAAGGTGCTGGCTCTGCTCGGCGCGCTCACCCTCGTCTGGGGGACCAACTGGCCGCTGTTCCGGATCGCGCTCGACGAGTTGCCGGTCTTCACTTTCCGCACCCTGGTCCTGTCGTCCGCGGTGATCATGCTGACGACGATCCTGCTGGTGCGCCGCGAGAGCTTCGCCGTGCCGAAGGGCAAGTGGCCCGCGCTGATCCTCGCCTCCGCCATGAACATCGGCATCTGGAACATCGCGACGTCGCTGGCCGTGCTCTACATCCCCTCCGGCCATGCCTCGGTGCTGGCCTACACGATGCCGCTGTGGGTCGCGGTGCTGGGCTTCGTCGTGTTCGGCCAGAAGCTCACCGGACGATTGCTCGCGGCCATCGCGATCGGCGCGGGCGCCGTCGTGGCGCTGATGATCCCCAACTTCCAGAGCTACGCGTCCGCGCCGCTCGGCCTGTTCTGGGGCCTGCTGGCGGGCTTCTGCTGGGCCGTCGGCACCTTCGTCGTGAAGCGCACGAACTGGTCGGGCATGGGCCTCTCGCTCACCTTCTGGCAGGTCCTGATCACGCTGCCGCCGATCGCTCTGGGGGCGCTGGTCTTCGACGGGCTGCCGACGCACTGGCCCTCGGCGCAGGCGCTTGCCGCCACGATCTACACCGGAGCGATCCCGATGGCGCTCGGCACCGCGACCTGGTTCACCCTGGTCAAGCTGTTGCCGGCACAGGTGGCGGCCCTCTCCTCGATCGCGATTCCCATCGTGGCGATCGTGAGCGGAATCCTGATGCTGAACGAACCGCTGTCGGCGTTGCAGGCGGTGGCCATCGGCTCCACGGTGATCGCGCTCTGGCTCGCTCTGGTGCCGGGCCGACAGCGGTAGTTGCCGCCGGCCGACCCAATTCCCACATTGGGGTGGGTATTGGAGGCCCGGTTGATGGCAAAAGGCGATCCGAGAGACTGGATGTGGGCCGAAGCGCTGCAGATGCTGGCGCAGGCGGAACGCATGCATCATCAGGTCTTCCGGCCGCAGACGGCCGGCCGGCTGCGGCCCAGCTGGGAACCGCCTGTAGACGTGCTCGAGACCGAGCGCGAGGTGCTGATCCTCGCCGCCCTGCCCGGCGTCGACGTGCAGACAGTCGAGGCCGTGATCGAGAACGGCACACTCGTTCTTTCGGGCGAGCGCACGGTTCCGGCCGAACTGCGGACCGCGAAGATCCATCGCATGGAACTGCCGCAGGGCCGCTTCGAGCGCCGCATCGAGCTGCCGCCCGGCCATTACGGCGAAGTGCGCCGCTTCGAGGTGAACGGTTGCCTGGCGGTGACGCTCGCCAAGGCGGTCGTGCGGAGGCAGCCATGAGCCCGCAGGACGAGGCCGGACAGGCCATGACCCCCGCCATGCCCGAAACGAAGCCTGAGATGAAGCCGTTGCCGTCCGACGCCCTGATCGTCGTGCCGGTGCGCGACCTCGTCCTCTTCCCCGAGATGGTGTTCCCCGTCAGCGTCGGTCGGCCCTCGTCGGTCGCCGCCATCCAGCAGGCCGTGCGCGAACAGCGCCAGATTCTGCTGGTGCTGCAACGCGAGGCCGCCAAGGAAGATCTCGTGCCCGCCGACCTTCACCCGGTCGGCACGGTCGTGAACATCCTGCGCTACGTCACGACGCCCGACGGCAATCATCATATCGTCTGCCAGGGCGTGCAGCGCTTCCGTATCACCGACTTCGTCGACGGCCATCCCTTCATGATGGCGCGCGGCCTGCATCTGGCGGAGCCGACCGATACGGGTGCGGAGATCGAGGCGCGCTTCCTCGTCCTGAAGCAGCAGATCCGCGACACGCTCGAACTGCTGCCGCAGGTGCCGCAGGAGCTGCGCCAGACTGTCGAGAACACGACATCCGCCGGCGCGCTGGCCGACCTCGCCGCTTCCTATCTCGATTCCAAGCCGGACGAGAAGCAGGAGATCCTGGAGGCGATCGATCTCGTGCCGCGTCTCGACAAGGTCACGCAGCTGCTGTCCAAGCGGCTGGAGGTGCTGCGCATCAGCAGCGAGATCGGCAACAAGACCAAGAACTCGCTCGACGCGCGCCAGCGCGAGATGGTGCTGCGCGAGCAGATGGCCGCGATCCAGCGCGAGCTGGGCGAGGACGATTCGAACAAGCAGGCGATCGCCGATCTCGACAAGGCGATCACCGAGGCCAAGATGCCGCCGGAGGCCGAGACCGCCGCGCGCAAGGAGCTGCGGCGCCTGCAGCGCACGCCCGAGGCGTCGGCCGAGCACGGCATGATTCGCACCTATCTCGACACCTTGGTCGAGCTGCCCTGGGCATTGCCCGAGACGCGGCCGATCGACATCGCCGAGGCCCGGCGCGTGCTCGACGCCGATCATTTCGGCCTGGAGAAGATCAAGAAGCGCATCGTCGAGTATCTCGCTGTGCGCAAGCTGGCGCCCGAAGGCAAGGCGCCGATCCTGTGCTTCGCGGGGCCGCCGGGCGTCGGCAAGACCTCGCTGGGGCAGTCGATCGCCCGGGCGATGGGCCGCAAGTTCGCGCGCGTGAGCCTGGGCGGCGTCCACGACGAGGCCGAGATCCGCGGCCATCGGCGCACCTATATCGGCGCCCTGCCGGGCACGATCATCCAGGCGATCCGCAAGGCGGGCTCGCGCGACTGCGTGATGATGCTCGACGAGATCGACAAGATGGGCAGCGGCGTGCACGGCGATCCGTCGGCGGCGATGCTCGAAGTGCTCGACCCCGAGCAGAACGGCACGTTCCGCGACAACTATCTCGACGTACCGTTCGACCTCAGCCGCGTGGTGTTCATCGCCACGGCCAATATGCTCGACACGATCCCGGGCCCGTTGCGCGACCGCATGGAGATCATCTCGCTCACCGGCTACACCGCCGGCGAGAAGCTGCAGATCGCCCGGCGCTACCTGGTGCGCCGCCAGCTCGAGGCCAACGGCCTCACGGCGGACCAGGCGGGCATCGACGACGCGGCGCTGAAGCTGATCATCGAAGGCTACACGCGCGAGGCCGGCGTCCGCTGGCTCGAACGCGAGATCGGCCGCGCGCTGCGCCATGTCGCGGTGCAGGTGGCCGAGGGCTCGGCGACCAAGGTGCAGATCGGCACGGCCGACATCGAGGAGCTGCTGGGGCCGATCCGCTTCGAGAACGACGTGGCGATGCGCACCAGCGTGCCCGGCGTGGCCACCGGCCTCGCCTGGACGCCCGTGGGCGGCGACATCCTGTTCATCGAGGCGACACGCTCGTCCGGCAGCGGCCGGCTGATCCTCACCGGTCAGCTCGGCGACGTGATGAAAGAGAGCGCGCAGGCGGCGCTCAGCGTCATCAAGAACAAGGCGAAGTCGATCGGCATCGACGCCGCCCTGTTCGAGAAGAACGACATCCATGTGCACGTGCCGGCCGGCGCCACGCCCAAGGACGGGCCGAGCGCGGGCGTCGCGATGTTCATGGCGCTGGCCTCGCTGATGACCGGCCGCACGATCCGCAGCGACACCGCCATGACCGGCGAGATCAGCCTGCGCGGGCTGGTGCTGCCGGTCGGCGGGATCAAGGAGAAGGTCGTGGCCGCCGCCGCCGCGGGCATCACCCGCGTCATGCTGCCGGCGCGCAACAAGCGCGACTTTGACGACATCCCCGAAGAAGTCCGCAACACGCTCGAGTTCATCTGGCTCGAGAAGGTCGACGACGCGGTCGCTCAGGCGCTGACGCCGGATGCCACGGACGAAAGCAACGACGGCTGACTCGCCTCCCCCGTCATCGGGGGAGGTGTCGTCGTCTTACGACGACGGAGGGGTCATCTGTCGCCAACGCGCTTGACCCCTCCGCCCCATAAGACGGGGCACCTCCCCATTTGAATGGGGAGGATGAACGATCACGAAATCGGCAGCGACAGCGGTGAGATCTCGTCGCCGGGACGGTTCGCGTAGTCGAGCTTGACCGAATCGCGCAGCATGCGGGCCTGCGCCTCGGCGACGCGCTCCATGGCGGCGGCCGGATCGAGATGGACCGGGTCGCCGTCCTTAAGCACCACCTCGCCGTCGACCAGCACGGTCTTCACTGCGCGATCGGCGGCGTGGAAGACGAAGGAGCGCAGCGGGTCGCGGGCCGGCTGCATGAGCGGATGGTTGAGGTCGACCAGCACGATGTCGGCCGACATGCCGGGCGCCAGCGCGCCGATATCGTCACGCCCCAGCGCGGCCGCGCCGCCGAAGGTCGCGGCCTCGAAGGCGCCGGCGGTGTCGAGGCTGCGGATATCCTCGCTCATCAGGCGGCCGGCGACGATGGCCAGCCGCATCTCCTCGATCAGATTGTGCGGCGCGCAATCGGTGCCGAGGCCGACATTCACGCCCTTTTCGCGATAGCGGCCGACATGATCCATCGCCAGGCCGTAGCGCGCGAAAGGCTGCGGACAATGCGCCACCGAGGCGCCGGCCTCCGCGATCAGGTCGAGGTCCTTGCGCGTGTGCCAGTTTATCTGCGGATGGTCGTCGAGCAGGATGCAGTGCGCCATGATCGTGTCGGATTTCATCAAGCCGTTCTGCGCCGCCCACTGGATGGGCGTCATGTTGTGGCGGCGGATCATCTCGCGCACCTCGACGACCGACTGGCCGACATGGGTCGAGAAACGACGGCCCGTGTCGTCGGCATGCTTGCGGCCGGCCGCGAACAGCTCCGGGGTCACCGTGTCGATCTGGGCGGGGAAGACCACGGCCGAGAGACGACCCGAATTGTGCGCCTCCGCTTCGTCCATGACGCGCTTGGCCTTCTCGAACTGGGCGAAGCCCGCCGCCTCGTCCCATTTCCACGTCACGGTCTGCGGCGAGGCCATGCCCCAGCGCGCCGATGCGAAGGTGGGCGCCGCATGGAAGCGCATGCCGCTCCGCGCCATCGTCTCCAGCCAGCCCTCGAACGGCACGGTGACGTCGCAGGCGGTCGTCGTTCCGGCGCGCAGCATCTCCGAATAGGCCATCGTCGCGGCACCCTGGCGGCCGTCGTCGTCCAGGCGAAACGCCTGCAGCCGCTCCATCAGGCCCGTCATCTGCTGTTCGGGCACGCCATGATCCTCGCGGACGCCGCGATAGCCCGGCTCGGTCGAGGGATGGGAATGGATGTTGACCAGGCCCGGCAGCGCCAGCATCCCGCGACCGTCGATCACGATCTCCGCCGGTCCCGTGGGACGGGCGCCAGCGGGCGTGACCTCGACGATGCGGCCGTCCTTCAGGTGAAGATCGACTTCGCGGCGATAGACGTGGCGCTTCTCGGCGCCGTCCCGGACGACGGCCCAGGAGACGTTTCTGATCGAATCAGGCCGCTTATCCATGATTTTGCACTCCCGCAAGGCATGCCTGTTGCATAGGCACCGCAACAGGACGATAGAATCGGGATAACGAGAGAACAAGGAGGCAGGTCATGCGAAAGATGAAGTGGGCGGCCCTCGCGGCTGCGACGGCGGCGCTGGTCTCAGGGGCGGCGGAGGCGCAGACGCTGAAGGTGGTGATGCATTCGGACGTCAAGATCGTCGACCCGATCTGGACCACCGCCTACATCGTCCGCAATCACGGCTACATGGTCTACGACACGCTGCTGGCAGTCGACGACAAGCTCGAGGTCAAGCCGCAGATGCTGGAAGGCTGGAAGGTGAGCGACGACAAACTCACCTACACCTTCACGCTGCGCGACGGGCTCAAGTTCCACGACGGGGCGCCCGTGACCGCCGAGGACTGCATCGCCTCCATCAAGCGCTGGGCCTCACGCGACGCGATGGGCCAGAAGCTCATGGGCTTCACCAAGGGCCTGGCAGTCGTTGACGACAAGACCTTCACCCTCACCCTCAACGAGCCCTACGGGCTGGTGATCGATTCGCTGGGCAAGCCCAGCTCGAACGTGCCGTTCATCATGCCCAAGCGCGTGGCCGAGACGCCGGGCAACACGCAGATCAAGGAGTTCATCGGCTCCGGCCCGTTCGTATTCCGCGCCGACCTGTGGCGGCCGGGCGAGAAGGCGATCTACGACAAGTTCAAGGACTACAAGCCGCGCGCCGAGCCGCCCTCGGCCCTGTCCGGCGGCAAGGTCGTCCATGTCGATCGGGTGGAGTGGGTGAACATTCCCGACCCGCAGACCGCGGCCAACGCGCTGATGACCGGCGAGATCGACATCCTCGAGCAGCCGCTGATCGAGATGCTGCCGCTGATCGAGAAGGACAAGAACATCGAGGTCAAGGACCTCAACCCCCTCGGCAGCCAGTACAGCCTGCGCTTCAACGTACTGCACAAGCCGTTCGACAATGCGAAGATCCGCCAGGCCGCGCTCTATGCGCTGAACCAGAAGGACTTCCTGCTGGCCGGCATCAACGACCCGCGATACTTCAAGGAGTGCAAGGCGCTCTTCATCTGCGGCACGCCCTACGCGACCGACGCGGGCTTCGAGGACAAGCTCGAGTCGAACTTCGCCAAATCGAAGGAGATCCTGAAGCAGGAAGGCTATGACGGCACTCCCGTCGTGCTGCTGTTCGCCACCGACACCAACACCGGCCGCCTGACGCCGATCGCCAAGTCGCTGCTGGAACGCGGCGGGTTCGTCGTCGACATGCAGGCGATGGATTGGCAGACGGTGCTGTCGCGCCGCTCGCGCAAGGAGCCGCTGAACGCCGGCGGCTGGAGCGGCTTCATGACGTCCTGGGTGTCGGCTGACCTGCTCAACCCGATCGTGTCGGCCTTCGTCGGCGCCGCCTGCGACAAGGCCGCGATCGGCTGGCCGTGCGATGCCAAGATCGAGGAACTGCGCGACGCCTTTGCCAAGACGACCGATCCGGCCAAGCGCAAGGAGCTGGCAACCGCCGTCCAGGTGCGCGAATCGGAGTATCCGACCTTCGCGCAACTCGGCCAGTTCAACATCCCGATGGCGATCCGCAAGAACATCACGGGCAGCCTGACCTCGCCGGCGCCGGTCTTCTGGAACATCAAGAAGGCGCAGTAAGTCTCGCCTGCAACACCGACAGACCTGACCCCTCCGCCCCTTCGGGGCGCCTCCCCATTTGAATTGGGAGGAACGAAGATTCATTTGCCTCCCCATTCAGATGGGGAGGTGTCGGCGTCTTACGCCGAAGGAGGGGTCATGTCGTTGGCAAGAGAAGTTCAGCCGAGTTCCAGGCTGGTCACGCCGAACAGGCCGGCATAGTCCACGTCGGGATCGGCGCCCGTGTACATGCGCGCGGTCTCGAAGGAGGGCTTGAGGCCGATCTGCTGGGCGAGCGTCACGGCCGGCTTGTTGCGATCGGGCACGTCGATCGCAACGGCGCTTGCCCCGAGCTTCGTTGCGAGGGCGCCGACCAGCGCGGAGGCTATTTCCGGCGTCTCACCATAGAGCGGTCCGACGCGCGAGGCTGCCGCGCAGGCGCGCATCACCGCAAAGCCCACGATCTCGCCATTCCGCAACGCCACCAGCGCCGCGCGTTCGGGCAGGGAGATCCACGTCGCAAGGAAGGAATCCCGCGCCTCGGGGAAGAAGCGGCGATCGTAGGCGGCGAGCCGGTCGAAGCCGATGCGACGCGCATCGACCAGGGTGACGCCGGCCGGCGGCTTGGGCGACGGCGGCGCGCCTTCGTGGCGGATGTTGTTCCAGGCGAGCCGGAAGCCCGACTTCTTGTAGTTGCCCTGCTGCGCCACGACGCCGTCGAGCCCGACATTGCGTCCCTGCAGCCGCGCCATGCCGGCGCGCCAGACCTGGATGCCGTAGCCCTTTGCGCGCACCGGCGGGCGCGCGATGTAGAAGCCCAGGAAGCCGAAGCCCGCACCGTATTTCACGACGGAGATGCAGGCCTGCGGCTCGCCGTCGAGACGGCCGATCAGGAAGGCGGACGGATCGGCGGCGAAGAAGGCATGGGCATCCGTATTGCCCGGGTTCCAGCCTTCGTCGTTGGCCCAGGCGGCCATGCGTTGGACGTCGTCGGCGCTGCCGACCGTGATTTCGAAGCTCATGGGCGCGGAGTTTACTCCGCAGCCGTCGCTTTTTCCGCGAAAAAGCGGTTCTCGGGACGCGGCAGGCCGAGATTCTCGCGCAAGGTCGTGCCCTCGTACTCTGTGCGGAAGAGGCCGCGCCGCTGCAATTCCGGCACGACCTTGTCGACGAAGTCGTCCAGCCCGCCCGGCAGGTAGGGAAACATGACGTTGAAGCCGTCGCAGGCGTTTGTCACCAGCCACTCCTCCATCTGGTCGGCGATCATCGACGGCGTGCCCAGCATGCCGAGCCCGCCATAGCCGCCCAGGCGCCCGGCGATCTGGCGCACCGTCAGGTTCTCGCGTTTGCCGAGCTCGATGACCCGGTCGCGGCCGCTCTTGCTGGCTTCGGTCTCGGGAATGTCGTCGGGCAGCGGCTTGTCGGGATCGAACTGGCGGGCATCCACGCCCAGCGCCATCGAGACGGCGGCGATCGAGCTGTCGTAGTTCACGAGGCTGTCGAGCCGCGCCCGCTTCTCCTTCGCCTCGTCGAGCGAATCACCCACCACCACGAAGGCACCGGGCAGGATTTTTATGTGATCGGGATTTCGACCGACCTTCGCCGCGCGGCCCTTCACATCGGCATAGAATTCGCGCGCGCCCTGGATTGGACCGCCCGCAGCGAACACCATCTCGGCGGTCTCGGCCGCGAGCTGGCGGCCGGCATCGGATGCGCCGGCCTGCACGATGACGGGCCAGCCCTGCACCGGCCGGGCGATGTTCAATGGTCCACGCACCTTCAGGTACTTGCCCTTGTGATCGAGCACATGCAGCCGCGACGGATCGAAGTAGAGGCCGTTCTCGACGTCGCGCACGAAGGCGTCGTCGGCCCACGAATCCCACAGCCCCGTCACCACGTCGAAGAACTCGCGGGCGCGCGCGTAGCGCTCGGCATGGGGCATCTGGTCGTCCATGCCGAAGTTCAGCGCGGCATCGGGATTGGACGTCGTCACGAGGTTCCAGCCGGCACGGCCCTCGCTGATATGGTCGAGCGAGGCGAAGCGGCGGGCAATGGTATAGGCCGGCTCGAAGGTGCTGGAAGCCGTGGCGATCAGGCCGAGATGCTTCGTCGCCATGGCGAGCGCCGGCAACAGGGTCAGCGGATCGAACGAGGTCACCGTGGCGCTGCGCTTCAGCGCGTCCATCGGCATGTTCAGGACGGCCAGGTGATCGGCCATGAAGAAGGCGTCGAACTTCCCACGCTCCAGCGTCTGGGCATATTTCACCAGAGCCTTGAGATTGAAGTTGGCATCCGGCGTGCCGCCGGGATAGCGCCACGCGGCGGTGTGGATGCTGACGGGGCGCATGAAGGCGCCGAGGCGAAGCTTCTTCTGGGTCATGGCGGATATGTTGCGCCCGCCGGGCGGACCGGCAAGGCCCGCTCGGACGACAAGAACTAATTCAACGAATTATTTCCCCGCTCACCCGATCGCGGGGTGCTTTTTGTCCGTGCCCGCCGCGCGTTCCCAGGCACGCGCGGCCTGGAAGACGGTCGCCTCGTCGAAGTAGCGGCCGACGAACTGGACCGAGACCGGGAGGCCGCCCTTCGACAGGCCGGCCATCATCGCCAGCGCGGGATGGCCGGTGACGTTGAACGGCGTGCGGGCCTGGCGCGGATAGGTGCGCGCGACCTCCGCCGTATCCTCGATGCGGCAGGCCGGATCCATCGAGCTGGCGCAGAGCAGCACGTCGACCTCGCGCAACGCCGCCTCGACCTCGGCGATCATCTGCAGACGGCGGCGGCTTGCCAACATGTAGTCGCCCGCGCTCATGAAGGCGCCCGCCATCAGCCGCTGACGCGAAAGCTGGCCGTAGTCGCCGGGACGTTCGCTCAGCCATGGGCCGTGAATGGACCAGGCCTCGCTCTGCAGGATCACGCGATTCACCGCGCCGAACTCGACGAGCGTCGGCAACTTGATGTCGCGCAGGTCCGCGCCTTCGAGCTGAAGGCTGCGCGCGACATGCTCCAGCGCCGCGGTGACTTCCGGATCGGCCGGCGTGTCGATCTCGTGGAAATGACGCACGAAGCCCACCCGCAGACCGCGCAGGCTGCGGTCGAGCGCGGCGCCATAGTGGCCCTGCGACGCGGTCGCGCTGCCGGGATCGAGCGGATCGTGGCCGGCGATCGTCTCCAGCATCAGCGCATTGTCCGCGACGGTGCGGGTCATCGGCCCGACATGGTCGAGCGTGAAAGAGAGCGGGAAGACGCCGCGGCGCGAGACCAGCCCGTAGGTCGGCTTCAGTCCGACGATGCCGCAGCAGCTCGCGGGATTGCGCACGCTGCCACCGGTATCGGTGCCGAGCGCCATCGGAAACAGGCCCGCGGCCACGCCCGAGCCCGAGCCGGAGGAAGAGCCGCCGGGATGATGGTCGGGGTTCCAGGGATTGCGCGCCGGCGGCCACGGCAGGTCGAAGCTCGGCCCACCGATGGCGAATTCGTGCGTCGAGAGCTTGCCCAGCACGATGGCGCCTGCGCCGCGCAGCTTCTCGACGCAGACGGCGTCGGCGGTCGCCATGTTGTCCTGCAGCACTTTCGAATGGCAGGTCGTCGGGAGGCCTGCGACGTTGATGATGTCCTTGATGCCGACGGGCACGCCGTGCAGCGGACCGCGCAGCCGGCCCGACCGGGCCTCGGATTCGGCAGCCTTCGCCGCCGTCATCGCGGCCTCGCCGTCGACGCGAATGAAGGCGTTGAGCGTCGGGTCGAGCTTCTCGATGCGGTCGAGCAGCGCCTTGGTGAGATCGACGGGCGAAAGCTCCCGGGTCGCGATGGCGCGCGCGGCAGCCGCCGCCGTCATCCAGTGCAGGTCGCTCATAGCGTGGTCCCCGCCTTCATCGGCGGCCATGGTTCGGCCGTCGGATCGGCAGGGCGCTTGATCTTCTGCGCCACGTCGGCCGCCTGCTTCGCGGCGACGGTCACGTCCTCGGGAAATTCCGTCAGTGCCTTGGCGAGCCCGGCGGAACGCGCAAGCATTTCAATCGTTTCCTTGTTCACGCATTTCTCTCCTTCAGCCCGGATAAGGTCAGCACGAGTCGTGCCAGCCGTCCATCCTCGCCAGGACAAGATGTAGGCGTGACCGGGGGAACGGCGTGGCAGATCATACGACGGCAATCTTCGCAGCCGAGCTGATCCTGCTGCTGTTCTTCGGCCGCCTGATCGGCGAGTTGATGACGCGGATAGGCCAGCCCGCGATTTTCGGCCAGCTCCTGGCGGGCGTGGTCCTCGGTCCCTCCGTCTTCGGCCTCCTGCTGCCCGACCTTCGGGCGATCGTCTTTCCCGACACACCCGCGCTGAAGAGCATGATCGATGCCGTCTCGCAGATCGGCGTTCTGCTTCTGCTGCTGCTCACCGGCATGGAGACCAACCTCGCGCTGGTGAACCGCAAGCGACGGGCAGTGATCTCGACGTCTCTACTGGGCATCGCCGTTCCCTTCGCCTGCGGCGTGGCGCTCGCCTATCTGTTACCGGTCGAACTGATCCCGTCCCCGGCGGCACGGCTGGTCACTGCCCTGTTCCTCGGCACGGCACTGTCGATCTCCTCGGTCAAGATCGTGGCCATGGTGCTGATGGAAGTGGGCGCCATCCGCCGGGATCTCGGCCAGCTCATCCTGGCGACCGCCATCCTCGACGACACGCTGGCCTGGGTCATCATCGCCGTCATCTCGGGCATCGCCGCCCATGGCACGGTGAGCCTGGCCGATGTCGGATCGAGCCTGGCGCTGACGGCGATCTTCATTGCGGCCAGTCTCACGGTCGGCCGACGCCTCGTGGCGCGCATCATCCTTTGGTGCAACGACAACCTCATCATCGAGATGCCCGTCATCAGCGCGATCCTGGTGATCACGCTCTCGATGGCGCTGATGACCGAGCTGATCGGCGTGCATACGGCGCTGGGCGCCTTCATCGCCGGCATGCTGATCGGGCAATCGCCGATCCTCACCGAGCATATCGAAGGCGAACTGCGCGGCTTCATCATCGCCTTCTTCAGCCCGGTCTTCTTCGCCGTAGCTGGTCTCGGCATGGACCTGCGCACACTGTTCGACCCCACGCTGGCTCTCTTCACATTGGCGATCATCATCGTGGCGAGCGTTGGCAAGTTCCTCGGCGCCCTCGTGGGCGGCAAACTGGGCGGTCTGACCGGACTCGAATCCCTTGCTCTGGCGACCGGCCTCAACGCGCGCGGCTCGACCGAGGTCATCATCGCCAGCATCGGCCTGTCGATGGGGGCGCTCAGCAACCAGCTCTACACGATGATCGTCGCCATGGCGGTGGTGACGACGATGATCATGCCGCCCACCCTGCGCTGGGCGATGGCACGCGTGCCCTTGCGCGAGGACGAGTCGAAGCGACTCGACAAGGAGGATGCCGAGCAGAACCAGATCGTGCCGAAGATGGAGCGTGCGCTGGTGCTGGCGGACGACAGCGCCAACGGAAAGTGGACGACCGCCGTCGCCGGCCTCTTCGCTGGCCGCCAGCGGGTGCTTACGACGGTACTGCAGCCGGCAAAGGGCGATACCGCGGATGAAGAAGAGCCTTCGGTGAAAGACAGGCTGGCGGAGGCCATGCGGACGGCGCTCGACCGCGGTCCGCCGCTATCGTCGAAGACAGCGGCACCCGACGCCGCCATAGCCGTCCGCATCCCGGTCGAGGAACTGCTGCAAGTGCGCGAACCGGCCGCCGAGGGCGGCATCGAGAAGGAAGCCGCCAAGGGCTACAGCATCGCCTTCGTCGGTCTCGAGCAGCCGATCTCGACCGACGCGCCGCGTTTCGAGGAACGACTGCAACGCCTGGTCGCCTCGTTCGACGGCCCCATCGCGATCCTGGTCAATGGCGGCGGCACGCCGGTTTCCACCGGGCCGCTCGACATCCTGGTCCCGACCGGCGGCAGCCCCGACGCCCGCCTCGCCACGGAGATTGCGCTCGCCGTGTCGGCCGCCAGCCACGGCAAGCTCACGGCGCTGCATGTCTTCGATCCCAGCGAGGATACGCTGCTGCTGCGCGGCCGCGCCCGCCGCCTCGGCATGTCGGTCCTCGTCGACGTCCACCGGCTGGGCAAGCACGGTGGCGTGCCGGTGCGCGGCCTCACCGCGACGAACACCCACCCGGAGCGGGAAATCCGTCGCGCGGCCTTGCGCGGTCGCTACGATCTCGTCGTGCTGGGCACCTCGCTTCGCCAAGGCGACGCGAAGTTCCTGAGCTCGCGCAGCCTGGGCCTCATCAAGTCGATCCGGAGCCCGGTGCTGCTGATCGCCCGCTGAACGGAGGTCAGCGGGACGGCACGCCGGCGGGCGAGCCGAGGCCCGGCGGGTGCTTGTGCCAGGCGCGGCCCTCCACGATCTCGCGTACGCCGTATTCGTAGAGCGCGTTCATGTAGGCCTGGTCGAACTCGCCCTTCTTGGGCGCATCGAAGTCGCGTCCGATATAGGCAAGGTTGTAGTCGACCTTGTCGCGCTGCGAGACGAAGTAAGTCCTGAGCACGTCGTTGACGCCGCTGGCCGCCAGCATCGTGCTGATGGCCCGGCCGGCGATGGTGATGGTCCGGCGTTCCGCCATCGCATAGTCGGGATCGAGGCGGGCATTGCGGATGATGTAGGCGTGGCGCTCGCGCTTGATATTGGCGGCGGACATGTCGATGGAGGGCGGATAGAGGAAGAGCTGGGCGATGGCGCCGCCATCGACATGCAGCTCCTGGTACTTCCTGCCGTCGAGTTCGACGTCGATCAGCACGGGCTGAAAGGCGCCCGGAATGGCAGCCGAGGCGCGCAGGATCTTGCGGAATAGATCGAGCGAGCCCGGATGGCCGCTGGCGGCAATCGCGCCGATGTTCCAGATCACCGGCCGCTGGGCGTCGAGATCTGTCGTACCGATCATCAGCAACCGGCCCTTGTTGTATTCCTCGGCGATCGCCTTCAGCAGCTTCTCGTCGGCATACTTGGCGATGATCTCGGCGAGAGGCCCGGTATCGGCCATGGCGTCGTCGAACAGCGCTGCGGTGAGGCCGCGCACGCGATACACCTTGTCCGGCGTCATGGTCGTGTAGACCTCGCGCAGCTGGGCATCGTAGTCGGAACCCAGGAAGGCGAACGGGGCGATCAGCGCGCCGGTGCTGACACCGGTGACCATCTTGAACGTCGGCCGCGTACCCACCGCCGTCCATCCGTTCAGCAGGCCGGCGCCAAAAGCCCCGTTGTCGCCACCGCCGGATACGGCGAGGAAATAAGCGGGCGGCGCTTTCGTCGGCAGGGGTCCCTGCGCGCGCAGAGCGGCCGCCTCGCGCCGGCCGGACAGCAGGCCCTCCTCGACCATCGGCTTGGGATCGCCGTCGGCATAGAAACGCGCATTGGGAATTCCCAGCGGCAGGGCCCGCACCGTGTCGACGCGAGGCACCGCCTCTCCGCGGTCGGGAATTGAGCAGCCCGTGCCGACCAGGCACATCAAGGCCACCGCGAGCAGCAAGCGATTTATCGACATGTTCCCCTCCCCCGAGGTCTCCGATCAGTCGAGTTGAAGCACCATGGCTTTCAGATAGGCGGTTTCCGGCAGGCTCGGATGGACCGGATGGTCGAGCGCCGCACCGCTGCTGAGCAGGATGCGTCCGTTACGCTGCGCGTCGCGCAGGCCGCGGCGGACCTGCTCGGCGAACAGCGGCGGATCGACGAGATGCGAGCACGAGGCCACGAAGAAGAAGCCGCCGCGCGTGACGAGCGGCGCCGCCAGGCGTACCAGCTTGCGATAGCCCTGCGCGCCAGTCTTCAGGTCCTTGCGGCTCTTCACGAAGGCCGGCGGATCGCAGATCACGACCTCGTAGCTGCGCGGCTTCTCCTTCTCCAGCGTCTCGAATACCTCACCCTTCTGGAAGGACACGATCTTGTCGACCTCGTTCAGGGCGGCCGCCCGCTGGGCCGCGTTGAGCGCGGGCTGCGAGCGGTCTAGACACACGACCGACTTCGCGCCGCGCTTCGCGGCCAGCACGCCGAAGCCGCCGCTGTAGCAGTAGGCATCGAGAACGCGCGCGTCCTTTGCCAGCCCCGCCATGAAGCGCCGGTTGTCGCGCTGGTCGTAGAACCAGCCGGTCTTCTGGCCTTCCGCCAGATCGGCCACGAAGCGCGCATCGTTCTCGATCAGCTCGATGCTGCCGGCCTCGCCCTTGGCCACCACCACTTCGCGCTTGAGACCCTCGAGCTCGCGCACCGGCGAGTCGTTCTTGAGCATGATCGTGGACGGCGAGAATTCCGCCTCCAGCGCCTCGAGCAGCACCGGCGTCAGCGCATCCATGCCGGCGGTATTCACCTGGACCACGAAGGCATCGCCGAACCGGTCGATGATCACGCCGGGGATTCCGTCGGCCTCGGCATGGATCAGCCGGTAATAGGGCACGCCGACCAGACGGTCGCGCAGCGCGGCCGCCCGGGTCAGAATCCGTCCGAAGAACAGGGCATCGGCCTGTGCTTCAGGGTTCGTGCTGAGAAGGCGCGCGGCAATCAGCGAATGCGGGTTGAACGTGCAGACACCCAGCGCCTCGCCGCCCGGCGCGCGCAGGGTGGCCAGGCTGCCCACCGGGATCGCCTTGGCGTCGGCATCCATCAGGATTTCGTTGGAAAAGGCCCAAGGATGGCCGCCGCGGACGCGGCGATCCTCGCCGGCGCGGAGGATGACGGTGGGAAGTTTCTTCACGGCCACGTTCTACTCTCCTCGGGCGACGCCATCGCGTCGCGGGTCGGCGCCGCCTTCCCATCCGTCGCCCGTGCGCCGGATGGCCGTCAGGCCGCCTTCATGCCGGCGGACTTGTACTTCATGGCCCAGCTTGCGCAAGGCGTCCGCCTGATCGGCGATCGGCGTGCCCTCCTCCAGCTCCGTCGCGCCGTTGAGATTGGCCACCCGCGGAAGGTCGACCGCGGCCTGGGCCGAAAGGTCCCAGTCGAGCAGGCCGATCAGGGTCTGCAGCGTGTCGCCGATGATCCGGGCGCCGCCGGCCGAGCCCAGCGCCGCGACCAGCCTGCCGTCGCGGTCGAGGACGAAAGTCGGCGACATCGACGAGCGCGGTCGTTTGCCGGGCTGCACGCGGTTTGCGACCGGCTTGCCGTCCAGCTCTGGGCGCGGCGAGAAATCGGTCAGCTCGTTGTTCAACAGGAAGCCCCGCACCATCATGTGAGCGCCGAACGGCGCCTCGATGGTGGTGGTGAAGCTGACTGCGTCGCCCCAGCGATCGACGATGCTGATATGGCTGGTGCCGCGCTCGACATAGCCCGGCGGCACGCCCGGCCCGACCTTGCCCATGCTGCGGTCCGGCGACATCAGCTTCCGCCGCTCGTCGAGATAGCCGGGCGACAGAAGGCCGGCCACCGGCACGTCGACGAAGGCCGGATCGGCGACGTAACGGTCGCGGTCGGCGAAAGCCAGCCGGCTCGCCTCGGCGATCAGGTGGACCGCCCGCAGGTCGTTGGGGGCGTCGCGCTGGATATCGAAAGGCTGGAGCAGGCCCAGCACCTGCAGGACCGCGATGCCGCCCGACGAGGGCGGCGGCATCCCGCACACGATCCACACCCGGTAGGCCCCGCAGACGGCCTCGCGCTTGATCGGCTTGTAGTCTGCCAGATCGGCGGCGGAGAGCGTGCCCGGCCGGCGATGGCCGCGCACGCGTCCGACGATCTCGGCCGCGATCGGGCCCTGGTAGAGGACGTTCGCGCCACGCGAGGCGATCAGCCCCATCGTGTCGGCGAGCGCCCGATTGACGATGCGGTCGCCCCGCTCGCGCGGCGATCCATCGACATGGAAGTAGGTCTCGCGGATCGCCGCCTCATCGCGCAGCGCCGGCATCCGCTGCAGCCAGGCCGCGAGCCGAGGCGACACGGGAAAGCCATTGCGTGCAGCGGCGATAGCCGGCTGAAACAAGTCGCTCCACGCAAGCTTGCCCTGCTCCCGGTGTGCGAGTTCCAGCATGGCCATCAGGCCGGGCACGCCGACCGAAATGCCGGAGGCGACGGCCTCGCGATAGCCGAGCGGCCTGCCGTCGGGTGCGAGGAACATGCCGGGCGTCGCCCCGGCCGGCGCCGCCTCGCGGCCGTCATAGACGGTGATCGCGCGGCTTGTCCCATCGTAGTGCAGCAGGAAGCCGCCGCCGCCGATTCCCGAAGCGTGCGGCTCGACGACGCCCAGCACCATCTGCACGGCGATCGCCGCATCGACGGCGGTGCCGCCTCGACGCAGGATCTCCACCCCCGCTTCGACGGCCAGCGGATGAGCCGCGGCGACCATCGACTGAGGCGCCGCCTGCACGGCCGGCACGCGCGCGACCGCAACCAGCAGCAGCGCGACACCGAGCAGGCGGCGAAGTGTCATGCGCGGCGCGCCACAATGAAGAGGCGGCGGAAGGGAAACAGCGTGATGCCGTCGGCGCGTGTCGGATAGGCCTTCGCCAGCAGCGCCGCATACGCGTTGTAGAAGTCCGTGCGCTCCGGCTCCTGCAGCAGTTCGAGATAGGGCCGCAGACCGGTCGACGAGGTGTACTGCGCCACCGGATCCTTCCCGGTGAGCGGCTGCTGGTAGATCGTTTCCCAGACTTCGAGGTCCGAACAGAGCGGCTTCAGCGCATCGTAGTAGCGCGCCGGCTCCAGGACCGGCGCGATGGGACGCACCCCGGCGAGCCTGTCGCGCCACGGACCGGCCTCGGCCGCCTGCTTCATCGACGCGTGCGAGGGCGCCTCGTGGTTGCGCGGCATCTGGATCGCGAGCTGGCCGCCGGACGGCAGAAGCTTCAGCAGGACCGGAAACATGTCGATATGGCCGTCGAGCCAGTGATAGGCGGCGTTACTATAGAGAATGCCGGGCGGCCGATCCGGCTGGAACTGCGCGAGGTCACCCTTCTGGAACGTGACGCGCGCATCGACCGTCTGACTGCGCGCCTTGGCGAGCATTTCCTCCGAGGAATCGATCCCGACGACCGGCGCCTCGGGGAAGCGCTCGGCGAGGATGCGCGAGATGTTGCCGGCGCCACAGCCCAGGTCGTAGATCGCGTGACCGGGCCGCGCGCCGTTCGCCGGATCGAGCCGGCCCATCAGATCGAGCGCGGGCCGCATGCGATGGTCGGCGAACTTCAGGTAGAGATTGGCATCCCATGTCGTGGACTTCGGCTCGCTCACGTCACTTCTCCTCGAACGCCGCGTCGACCGGCACACGATAGGCCGTCGCGATCTTGTTGCCCTTCTGCGCCGCCAGCACGACCGCCATGAATTCCCCGAACATTTCCTCGGTCATGCCCTTCCCGCGCGCCATGGCGCCGTGCGAGGCGATGCAGTAGTCGCACTGGTTGGCGACCGACACGGCGAGATAGATCAGTTCCTTGGTGAGCCCGTCGAGCGCGCCCGGCGCCATCACCGCCTTCATCTCGGCGGCGAAACGCTCCATCGTGTCGGGATGGCGGGCGAGCGCCTTCCAGACGTTGTTGATGTTGGCAGGATCGCTGCCGCGTGCCTTGGCGATTCCCTCGACCACCGCCTTGGCCCGCGGGTTCATGTCCTTGTACTCGGTCAGCTTGGCCATGCTTGGTTTGCTCCAGGAATGAAAAGGGCCGGCAATCTGCCGGCCCCATCTTGGCGTTTTCGCGCCGTTTGGTCAGTACATATGCTGGCCGCCGTTGATCGACAGGGTCGAGCCGGTGATGAAGCCGGCATCATCGGCGATCAGGAACATCACGCCACGGCCGATCTCCTCGGCCTTGCCGAGACGGCCGACCGGGATCTTGGCCACGATCTTCTCCAGCACGTTGGCCGGCACGGCCGCGACCATGTCGGTCTCGGTGTAGCCCGGCGCGATGGCGTTCACGGTGATGCCCTTCGACGCGCCTTCCTGGGCCAGCGCCTTGGTGAAGCCGTGGATGCCCGACTTGGCGGCGGCATAGTTCACCTGGCCGTACTGGCCGCCCTGGCCGTTGATCGAGCCGATGTTGACGATGCGGCCGAAGCCGCGCGTGTTCATGCCTTCCCACACCGCCTTGCTCATGTTGAAGCAGGAGCCGAGGTTGGTGTCGATGACGGCATCCCACATGTCGCGCGTCAGGCGGCGCATCGTGGAGTCGCGGGTGATGCCGGCATTGTTCACCAGGACATCGACGGGGCCCATGTCCTTTTCGATCTGCGTGACCACCGCCTGGCAGGCGGCGAAGTCGCCCACGTCGAACTTGTAGACGTCGATGCCGGTCTCCGCCTTGAACTTGTTGGCCGCCTCGTCGTTGCCGGCATAGGTCGCGGCGACCTTGTAGCCCTTGTCCTTCAGCATCCGGGAGATGGCGGCACCGATGCCACGCGTTCCGCCCGTCACGACTGCTACCCGTCCGGCCATTTTTTCCTCCCTGATGATAACGCCCACACACTCTAGCCGGTTATCCCCCGCCCCCGGCAAGCGTCAGATGCGTGTCGGCACGATGACCGAATTGGTCGACGCCGCCGGATAGAGGCGACCGGCGGCGCGCGCCTAGAACGGCGGCATGAAACCTTTCACTGCCCTGCTCGGCGCCGCCGCCGGAACCCATGCCGCCGACCAGATGGCGCTCGCCACCCTGCCGCTGACGGCGACCCTCGTGCTGGGCGCCGGTCCGGACCTGCTCGGCCTTCTGGTCGCCGCGCAGAGTGCATCCTGGCTGCTGGTCTCGCTCCCCGCCGGCGCATGGATCGACCGTATGCCGCGCCGCCGCATGCTGATCGTGGCCCTGACGCTGGGGCTCGCCGCATCGATCGTCGCCGTCGCGGCGGCAGCCACCGGCTACGTCTTCCTGCTGGGGCTCGCCGCCATCGCCGGCGCCTCGGGCACCGTGGTCTATGTCCTGACCTCGGTGTCGCTGCTGCCGAGCCTCGTGGCGGCGGGCGACCTGCCCCGCTCGAACGCGCGCCTCGAACTCGCACGCGCTGTCGTGAGCCTCGCCGCACCTTTCGTGGCCGGTCTGCTCGCACAGCATCTGTCACCGACCTGGGGCTATGCGCTGGCGGCCCTCGGCGCCTGCCTCGCGCTGGCCTGCGTGCTCGCCCTGCCGGAGGGAAACGCACCCGCCGTCGCGGGCGAGCGCCCGTCGCTCGCCAGCGCCATCCGCCTCGGCGCCTCGTTCGTGGTCCGCAACGACCTGCTGCGCGGCATCAGCCTCTGCGCGATCTTCTGGAACTTCGCCTTCTTCGCCCTGCTGGCCATCTGGGCACCTCTGGCATTGGGACCGCTCGGCCTCGACCCTGCGCAGATGGGCCTCGCCCAATCGGCCTATGGCGCCGGCCTGATCCTCGGCACCGTGGTGGCGCCGATCACGGCGCGCCGCCTGCCACCTCTCGTGACCCTGATCTTCGGGCCAGCCGTATCGATCGTGGCGGCGCTGATGTTCCTGGCCGCGCCCTCGGGCAAAGGCCTCGTCCTGGCAGCCGGCGGATACTTCCTGGTGGGTTTCGGGCCGATGCTCTGGCTGATCTGCCAGACGACAGTGCGCCAGCTCGTGACGCCGTCGCCGCTGATGGGCCGGGTCAACGCCACGGTCCAAACCGCGATCTACGGTATCCGGCCGCTCGGAGCGCTGGCGGGCGGGCTGGTGGCCGCGCACGCGGGCATGAACGCGGCCCTGCTGCTGATCGCCGTCTCGTTCGCGCTGGCGACCCTCGTCATTGTCCTGTCGCCGCTGGCGCGGCTGCGCGCCATGCCGGCGCCGGTGCAGATTCCCGCACGGGCTTGACCCGCACGCCCGTCCGTCGGACTTTGCCGGCGGAGGTCGTTGCATGATGAAGTTTCTGGGCGCCGCGTTGCTGGCGCTTTCCCTGTCCGCTTGCCAGAGTTCGCCTTCGCCCTGGTACCAGGCCTACGGCACGAACTCCTTCCCGGTCGCGAAGGACGGCATGGCCGCCCTCTACATCGTGCGCGACGCGGCGCCGGCCGACGCACCGAACATCCTCGTTTCCATGAGCCGCCATCCCGTCGGCGGGCTGGCGGGGTCGACCTGGATGCGGCTGGACCTGCCGCCCAATCCCTACGACCTGCGCGCCTTCGGCAGCAGCGAGAGCACCCAGCTGATCATCACTGTCGTGCCGGGCGAAACGCGATTCCTGCTGGCACAGCCCAAGGGCACCACCGACGCCGAACTCACCTGGCTTTCGCAGGAAGAAGGGCGCGAACTCGTCCGCAAGGGCACGCAGGTCGGCAGCTACTACAATCCGTAGGATTCTCGCCGCTTCAGGTTCACCGAACCACCCCATCCCAATGAAAACGCCCGAAGGATCTCTCCTTCGGGCGTTTTGATTTCCGGTACCGACCGAGATCAGTCGCGCTGGACGCACATGGCGATGCCCATGCCGCCGCCGATGCACAGCGTGGCGAGGCCCTTCTTGGCGTCGCGCTTCTGCATTTCATAGAGCAGCGTCGTCAGCACGCGCGCGCCCGAGGCGCCGATCGGATGGCCGAGCGCGATCGCGCCGCCGTTGACGTTGAGCTTGCTGTCGTCGAGGCCGAGCTGCTTGCCGACGGCCAGCGCCTGGGCGGCGAAGGCTTCGTTGGCTTCGACCAGGTCGAGATCCTTGACCGTCCAGCCGGCCTTCTTCAGCGCTGCCTGCGAGGCCGTGACCGGGCCGATGCCCATGATCGACGGATCGACGCCCGTGGTCGCCCACGACACGATCTTCGCGAGCGGCGTGACGCCGCGCTTCTTGGCTTCGTCGGCGCTCATCAGCACCAGCGCCGCGGCACCGTCGTTGATGCCCGAGGCGTTGCCGGCAGTGACCGAGCCGCCTTCCTTGGCGAAGGCCGGACGCAGCTTGCCCAGCGCCTCGACCGTCGTGCCATGACGCGGGAATTCGTCGGTATCGACGACGACGTCGCCCTTGCGGGTCTTGATCGTGACCGGGACGATCTCGTCCTTGAAGCGGCCGGACTTCTGCGCCGCCTCGGCCTTGTTCTGCGACGAGGCCGCGAACGTGTCCTGCTCGGCGCGCGTGATCTGGAACTTCTGCGCGACGTTCTCGGCGGTGTTGCCCATGTGATAGCCGTGGAAAGCATCCCACAGGCCGTCCTTCAGCATGGTGTCGACCATCTTGAGTTCGCCCATCTTGGTGCCGTCGCGCATGTGCGCGGCGTGCGGCGCTTGGCTCATGCTCTCCTGGCCGCCGACCACCATGATGCTGGCGTCGCCGTTGCGGATTGCCTGCCAGCCGAAGGCGACGGCGCGCAGGCCCGAGCCGCAGAGCTGGTTGATGCCGAGCGCGGTCTTCTCGACCGGGATGCCGGAATTGACGGCCGCCTGGCGCGCCGGGTTCTGGCCCTGACCGCCAGTCAGGATCTGGCCCATGATGACTTCGTCGACTTCCTCGGGCTTCACCTTGGCGCGCTCGAGCGCCCCCTTGATGGCGACCTTGCCGAGATCGTGCGCCGGCACCGAGCCGAACGCACCGTTGAACGAGCCGATTGGCGTGCGCGCAGCACTCGCGATAACGATGTCCGTCATTGAAATCCTCCTTGGCAGGCCGCCCTCGCGGATATTTATAGGCCTGCCGCGCGGCGGGGCAAGGACCGCCGAGCCGCCGTGCCGATCGCCTTCATTCCGAACAGTGGCCGGATCCAGGGCAACGGACGCACCAGCCCTGCGTAAATCGCCCAGGTCCCCGCGAAGGTCGCGACGACAGCCGCCATGAAACCGGGGAGCGGCGGCGCGCCGGCCTTCAGGAGCCAGTAGACCGCCACGACGGTAACCGTCTGGTGGATCAGGTAGAACGGATAGACTGCCTCGGTCGCCTTCGCGAGGAAGGCCGGCCTCCGTGTCAGATGGCGGTGCGCGAATCCCACGATGGCGAACAGCCAGGCCATGACGTTGATGCCGGACAGCAAGGCGAAGACCGGCCGGGCCTGCGGCTCGATCACCGCCCGCACCGTGCCCTCGAAATAGCCGAAGTAGAGGCATGCGTAGGCCGCGATCCCGACGAGCAGCGAAACGAAACGCTGCCGCTGCAGGGCGCCTAGAAGATCGGGCGATCCGAAGAGAAAGGCGCCGTAGAGCAGCAGCGCACCGTAGGAAACGAGCCCGTTCCAGTCGCCCACCAGGCCGTTGATGTTCCACGAGACCGGCACCAGCCAGAGCGTCGAGGCGGCCAGCGGCAGAACCGTCAGCCACTGCAGGCCATAACGCGCCGCGATCGCGCCGGCCTTCGTCACGGCGGCGCTGCCCCGCCCGGACCGCGCCCACAGGAAGACCGGCAGCAGCACCAGCGTCAGCACGAGGACGTAGGCCACGAACCAGAGATGGTGCCAGCTCGTGTTGCCCTTGGGGTAGACGCCGTCGAAGGCGTGCGGCAGCCACTGCAGGAACGAGCCGGTGAACTGACCCGTGTAGAGCCGCTCAAGGTAGACCTGCGGCGGCACGATCACGACCATGCCGAAAGCCAGCGGCAGCAAGAGGCGCTTCAGCCGGTCGCGCACGAAGGCGCCCGGGGTCCGATCGCCCAGCGCCAGCATGATGGCTGCACCCGACACCAGGAAGATCAGCGGCATGCGCCAGCGGTTCAGGAACCGCATGGCCTCACGCAACCCTTCGAGACTGTCGGGATTGGTGATGTGCCAGGACCAGCCCGACCAGGCCATGCCGGCGTGATAGAAGATCAGCAGGCCGAAGGCTGTGACGCGAAGCCAGTCGAGATCGGCGCGGCGGTCGGCAAAGATGGCAGGCGGCATGGCAGGGCTCCAAGGATGGACGCCGCGACTTACCCTGCAAACCCTTGATTTCTCGTCGTTTTGTGACGACCGGCGCGACGGGTGGGACGACCGGCAGGCACTACGGGACGTCCGGTCGGCCTTTGGCTACCGAATATGATCGAGGATCCCTCGCTGCGCTCGGGATGACAGCTTTTTCTGCATCGGCGCACGGCGCAAATCCCACCAAAAGTGTCATCCGAGCGCAGCGAGGGATCCTTGAGTCAGGCCCTCACGGGCGCCAGGGCCTCAAAGCGCTGGCGGTAACGGCGGCTCAGGTTCACCTCGGCGCCGCCCTGCAGGCGGATGCGCCAGTCGCCGTTTACCCAGGGCGTCACCTCGACCACGCGGGCGATGTTGACCAGATGAGATTTGTGCACGCGCACGAAGCGTTTCGGGTCGAGTTCGCCTTCCAGCCTGGTGAGCGAGGAGCGGATCTCGAAGGTCTCGTCGCCGACATGCAGCACGGCGTAGTTGCCCGAGGCCTCGATCCAGTCGATGTCGGCGACCTCGACCATGATCTCGCGGCCCTTGCGGCGCACGGCGAAGCGTTCGGGCAGAGGAACCTGTGCCACCTCGGCGGCCGGAGGGGTCGGCACCGGGCGCGTCAGATAGTGGCGCAGCGCGACCGACCCGGCGCTGAGCAGGCCGTAGGCGACGATATCTTTCGCGAACTCGTAGAGCATCCGGTCGGCGGTGAGCGGAAAGCTGTGCGGTTCGTCGACGATGCCGCCGAACCACAGAAGCCGGAGCGCCGCCATGCCCAGCGTATGGGCGATGCTGAACGGCACGACCGCCGCAATATGGATCAGGAGGTTGCGCGGACGAGCAGGGATCGGGAAGCGGCGATGCAGCCAGTAGATCGCCGGCAGCAGGGCCGCGACCACCAGATGGCTGGAAATCTGGATCGCGAGCGCCGTGCCATAGGACATGCGGACGCCACGCGCCGTCTCGTTCGCGATCTCGACATGGGCGTGGGCGAATACCGAGACCGTGAGCAGCGCCGCCCAGATCGCCGGCACGCGCCCGTCGAACGACCTAGCCGGTGACGACACGGGACCGCCGGGTCGGAAGATTGCCCAGCCACTCGATCAGCGGCGTCCAGCAGAGATCCCGCGCGCGGCCGCTCACCACCATGCCGATATGGCCGAGCGGCAGGTCGATCCGCGTCGCGTTCTTCAGGCCCTTCTTCGGATCCGCGAGCGCCGCGGCCGAGAGCGGCGGCACGATGCGATCGCCCGAGGGGATCATGACCAGCGACGGCACCTTGATCTTCGATGGCACGATCCGGCGGCTGCCGACGACCCACTTGCCGTTTCCGGGAATGTTGTCGCCATACCAGCCGACCAGGCATTCGCGCGCCGTCGGACCAGCCAGCGGCGCGCCGCCGTTCAGCCAGTCCTCGAGCAGCACGAATTCCCGGGCGTGGTCGCCGTTCGGATCGAGGCCCAGGAACCGGCCGAATTTCTTCACAGAAAGCCAGGGATCGAGCGACCAGAAGAGCGTCTGCAGGATGTCGACCGGCAGTTCGCCGACCTTGTCGGCGACTTCGGCCAACAGCGGCCCTGTCGAGAGCAGGAACGCCTGGCCCGTGCGGTCGGCATGGAAGTCCCACGGCGCCGCCATCAGCGCGAGGCCGGCGACACGGCGCGGCCGGCGCGCGGCCAGCGCGACGGTGAGCGTGCCGCCCATGCAGTAGCCCAGCACCGCCGGTGCCCGGCGCGCGCGTTTGGCAACGAACGCCAGGGCCCGTTCGAGGCGCGCGACGTAGGCCGTGGTGTCGAAGCCGCGCTCCTCTTCGTTGGGCGTGCCCCAGTCGACGAGATAGGGCCGCAAGCCCTGCGCCGCCATGGCGCGCAGCAGGCTCTTCTCGGCGGTGAGGTCGAGCACTTCCCAGCGGTTGATCAGCGACGGCACCACCAGCACCGCGCGCGTCCCGCGCCGGCGCGCCGCGCGATGGGTGGCACCGTAGTCGAGCAGGCGCGTGTTGCCTTCGCGCCAGACGGCGGGCGGCTCGTCCAGCGTGCGGTGGACCTCGTTGCGCTGATAGGCGAGGACGCCGTCGGCCAGGCGCCCCATGCGCCGCAGGATCTCGCGCTTCAGCGCCTCTTCGAATTTGCCGGCGCCAGCTTGCGCCTCGAGAGCGCCGATCTCCGGCAGCAGCGCCGCCAGCGATTCAGGAGGTTGGCGCGCGGGACTCGAGTTCTGCGAGCCGGGCTTCAAGAGCTTCCACGCGCTTTCGGAGCTCGCCCAGGTCATCAGCGCCGTTCCCAGATGGAGAGGCAGCGGGCGGGGGCCTAGTCGTGCCTGCATGAGAAGCTCCTTGGGCGACCTGCATCGCCGAGGCGACCTGCGTGTTCGCGGCCGCGAAGAGACGGGCGATCTGCTCAGTCACGGCCTGGTCCGATGCGAGCCCGGCAAGCTGGGCCTGCCACAGATCGAGATAGCGGCGTGCCAACCTGTCGAAATCAGCGGTGGAATCGCCTGTCGTACCGCCCGTCGCATTGTCGTTTTCGGAGGCCATGAACACACTATAGCGCATCGCTGCGCTTGTGCTGCTTTCGCATGAGCAAAGCGTACCTTGTCGCACTGCGGCATCGGCGCTAAGGTGACCGATCCCAGTAAACGAGCGTTCACCGCGCGCGGGAGCTAGAGGAGCGAAGCGTAATGGCCGATCAGGCAGTACCCGAAGGCGGACCGAAAGCGGCGCCTGTGGTGATCAAGAAGTACGCGAACCGGCGGCTCTACAATACCGCGACATCGGCCTATGTGACGCTCGATCATCTTTCCCAGATGGTGAAGGACAAGACCGACTTCGTGGTCTACGACGCCAAGACCGGCGACGAGATCACGCGTTCCGTCCTGACGCAGATCATTTTCGAGGAAGAGAGCAAGGGCGGCCAGACGCTGCTGCCGATCCCGTTCCTGCGCCAGCTCATCTCCTTCTACGGCGACAGCCTGCAGGGCGTGGTGCCGCAGTATCTCGAAATGTCGATGACGCAGTTCGCGCGCAATCAGGACCAGATGCGCCGCTACATGCAGAATGCCTTCGGCTTCAACCCGTTCCAGCAGTTCGAATCGATGGGCAAGCAGAACATGGCGATGTTCGAGAACGCCATGCGCATGTTCAATCCGTTCGGCACGGCGCCCGGCGGCCAGGCCCCCGGCGGACCGGCATCGGGTGGACAGGCAACAGGTGGACAGGCAACGGGCGGGGCGCCGTCCGCGGCCAACGGCCACGAGCCGCCGAAGGGAGCCGAGCCGGGAGCGCCGGCCAACGACACCGCGATCGACGATCTGAAGCGCAAGCTCGACGAGTTGCAGAACCAGCTCGCGGAACTCGGCAAGAAGTCCTGAAGCCTCCATGACCACGTCGGCATCGTCGATGACCCGCCGGGTCATGTCGCCCTGCATCGGCATCTGCAAGCTCGACCAGAAGAGCGGCCTCTGCATCGGCTGCAAGCGCACGATCGAGGAGATCGGCCGCTGGGCCATGCTCGACGACCCCGCGCGTCAGGCGATCGTGGACCAGCTCCCGACGCGGAAGCTCTGAAGCCTGCCGACGAAGGCGGTCGCTCCTCAACTCAGTCATCCTGAGCGAAGCGAACGATCTCGCGCCAGCCATGTAGTACTTTGGTCGTTCCGCCAGGTCCTTCGCTGCGCTCAGGACGACAGACGATTAGCTACTTCCCCTTGAAGGACGGCTTGCGCTTCTCGCGGAAGGCCGAGGTGCCCTCCTTGTAGTCTTCGGTCAGGCCGGTCAGCACGTTCTGGTCGGCGTCCATGTGGCTGCCGAGATCGTCGAGCGCGTGGGCGAGGCGATTGACCGTGCTCTTGGTCATGCGCACGGGGATCGGCGGCTGGCGGGCGATGCGCTCGGCGAACGCGATGGACGCGGCCAGCGCCTGTCCGTCTTCGACGACGTTCTCGACGAGACCCCAGTCCAGCGCTTCCGCCGCGCCGATCCGGTCCGACGCCAGGATGACCGCCTGCTTGGTGCGTGCCGGGCCCATCAGCGCCAGCATGCGCGGGATCGAGCCCCAGCTCATGTTCATGCCGAGCTCGACCTCGGGAATGCGGAAATGCGCCGAGCGGCCACAGGTGCGGAAGTCGAGCGACACGACCAGCGCCGCACCGCCGCCGACGCAATGGCCCTCGATCGCCGCGATGGTGATCTGGTCCATGTCCTGCCAGGCCTTGCACATCTTCGGGCCCATGCGCTGCTTCTGGATGCGCTCGCCGACCGGCAGGGTCGCGCGCGCCCATCCTTCCGGATCCTTCAGGTCGAAGCCGGCCGAGAAGGCCTTCGCCGAACCGGTCAGGATCACCACCGTCGTCTCGATGTCGTCCTCGAAATCGCGCGGCACGTCGCGCAGCTCACGCATCGCCTGCTGGCTCAGCGCATTGATGTTGTCGCCGCGATCGAAGCGCACGACGGCGATGCGTCCCTGCGGACCCAGACCCTTCTCGACCTTCACGAACCGACGATCCATCGCGCGCTCCTCCGTCATTTTCTCGAAACTACCGGCTCGCCTTTACAAGCGCGAGCCGCTTCGATTGACTGGCCTGCATGTCGAAAGCCATTGAATCCGCCGTCTTCGAGCGTCGCGTCGCCGCGTTGTTCTCTCCCTACTCCAAGCCCGGTTCGCCGGGCGCCGTCGTCGGCGTCATGCGCGACGGCGAAGTGGAGTTCTGCAAGGGCTTCGGCCTGGCCAGCCTCGAACTCGGCGTCCCGATCCGCCCCGACACGCGCTTCCGCATCGCCTCGGTCAGCAAGCAGTTCACGGTGACGGCGGCGCTGATGCTGGCGGCCGAAGGCAAGCTCAGGCTCTCCGATCCGCCGCACAAGTACCTGCCCGAGCTGGCGCCGCTGCCGGTGACGATCGACCAGATGATGCGCAATTCGAGCGGGCTGCCCGACTTCCTCGAACTGCTGCGGCTGGGCGGACACGGTCTCGACAGGCCGGCCCGGCCCGAGGACCTGTTCGACGCCTGCACGCGCAACCGCCATCTCAACTTCTCAGCCGGCAGCCGCTTCCTCTACAGCAATACCAACTTCCTGCTGCTCGGCCTGATCATCGAGAAGCTGGCGAAGAAGAAGCTGGGAGACGTGCTGACCGAGCGCATTTTCAAGCCGCTCGGGATGGCGCAGACCAGACTGGAGGCCGAGATCGACGCCGTGATCCCCGGCCTCGCCACCGGTTATCTCGGCGACCGCGAGCAGGGTTTCCGCCGCGCGGCGCACGCCTATCCGCAGGGCGGCGAAGGCGGCCTCACCTCGACGGTCGAGGACCTGCTGATCTGGAGCCGGCACTTCGACAAACCCACTCTGGGCAAGACGATCCCCGCGCAGCTCGCCGCCATCGCACCGCTGACCGGCGGCAAGGCCAACAACTATCGCCGTGGCGTCGCCGTCGAGGAACTACGTGGCCTCGCGACCGTCGGCCATGGCGGCCTGTGGCCGGGGTTCCGCACCGAGTTCCTGCGCGTACCGAAGGCCGGTCTCACGGTCGTCGTCATCGCCAACCTGGGCAGTATTGATCCGTGGCGGCGCGCCCGTGCCATCGCGGCGCTCGCCCTGGAAGGCGACAGGAAGATGAAGCCTGCGCCGGCCCCGATCACAGCGGCCGAGATCAAGCCGATCAGCGGGACCTGGTTCAACGCCGCGGAGCCCTCGCTGTTCGACCTGGCCTGGCGCAACGGCGAGGCGACGGTGACGCAGAACGGCATGCCCTTCGCGCTGGGCCGCCGCGCCGGCGGCTGGCTGGCGGCGGAGCGCGGGTCCTACGAATTCGCCCTGAAGCCCGGCCCCAAGGGCACGCTCAAGGTCGATCTCGGCGCCGGCCGCGTGCTCACCTTCGACAAGATGGGCAAGCGCGCCGCGGTGCCGGCCGCGATCGTCGGCACCTACGTGTCGTCCGATTGCGCCGCGGTGTGGCGGATCTCGCGCGAGGGCGATGACTGGAAGATGGAAGTCGGCGGCCCGCTGATCTCGGGCGGCGCGCCGTGGCTGCTGCGCGGTCTCGATGGCGACACGGTGGAGATCGAATCGCCGGGCAGCTGGATCAAGGCGACCCAGCTCGCCCATCTCGTGCGCGACCGCGCGGGCAAAATCGTCGCGCTCGAAGTCTCGACCGGCCGCATCAAGAAGATGCGATTCGATCGCGAGGACTGAGCTTTCGGACTCTTCCCCTTTGCGGACTCCGCAAAGGGGAAGTGCCCTCGTCTTACGAGGGCGATGGGGTCATGACCCCTCCGCCCCTTCGGGTCACCTCCCCATTTGAATGGGGAGGAAAAAACATCAGCGGAACGGGATCGCGTACATCAGGCCGCCGTTGGTCCACAGCGCGTTCTGGCCGCGCTCGAGCTTGAGCGGCGTGGCCGGGCCGACGTGGCGGTCGTAGCTCTCGCCGTAGTTACCGACCTGCTTGATGACGTTGTACATCCACTTCTCGTCGACGCCGACGGCCTTGCCGAAGCCCGGCGTGACGCCGAGGAAGCGCTTCACGGCGGGATCCTCGCTCTTCAGCTTCTCGTCGACGTTCTTCGACGTGATGCCCATCTCCTCGGCCTCGATCATGCCCATCAGGGTCCACTTCACGAGGTCGAACCACTGGTCGTCGCCATGGCGCACGATCGGGCCCAGCGGCTCCTTGGAGATGCGCTCGGGCAGGATCACATGCTCGCCCTTGCCGGCGAGCTGGCCGGCGCGCACCGCGGCGAGGCCGGACGCATCGGTCGTGTAGGCATCGCAGCGACCGGCGGCATAGGCCTGCAGCAGCTCGTCGAGCTTCTCGATCAGCACCGGCTTGAAGGTCATCTTGTTGGCGCGGAAATAGTCCGCGAGGTTGAGCTCGGTCGTGGTGCCCGGCTGGACGCAGATCGTGGCGCCGCTCAGCTCCTTGGCGCCCTTGATGTTGCTCTTGGCCGGCACGATGAAGCCCTGGCCGTCGTAGAAGTTGACGCCGGCGATGTTGAAGCCGAGCGAGGTGTCGCGCAGCAGCGTCTGGGTGGCGTTGCGGGTGATGACGTCGACCTCACCCGACTGCAGGGCGACGAAGCGCTGCTGGGCGGTGGTCGGGGTGAACTTCACCTTCTCGGCGTCGCCGAACATCGCCGCCGCGATGGCCTTGCAGAGATCGACGTCAAGGCCGGTCCACTTGCCTTGGCTGTCGGCGAAGGAGAAGCCGGCCAGGCCGGTGTTCACCGCGCACTGGACGAAGCCCTTGGCCTTGATCGCGTCGAAGGTCTGGCCGGCCGACGCCGGCCCGGCGGCCAGCGCCACACCCGACAATACGGCTGCGACGGCGATGGATTTGAGTGTCATTGATGAAGCCCCTGATCTGTCCCAGTGGGCTTCAGCATAGCAAATTACGAGCCGCTCAGATGGTGCGTTCGACCATCAGCTTCTTGATCTCGGCGATCGCCTTGGCCGGGTTCAGGCTCTTCGGGCAGGTCTTGGTGCAGTTCATGATCGTGTGGCAGCGATAGAGCCGGAACGGATCCTCGAGATTGTCGAGGCGCTCGCCCTTGGCTTCGTCGCGGCTGTCGGCGATCCAGCGATAGGCCTGCAGCAGGATGGCCGGTCCCAGATAGCGCTCGCCGTTCCACCAGTAGCTGGGGCACGAGGTCGAGCAGCAGAAGCACAGGATGCACTCCCACAGGCCGTCGAGCTTGGCGCGCTCCTCCGGCGACTGCAGGCGCTCGCGCGTCGGCGGCTGGGTCGAGGACTTCAGCCACGGCTCGATCGAGGTGAGCTGGGCGTAGGGCACGTTGAGGTCGGGCACCAGGTCGCGCACCACCGGCATGTGCGGCAGCGGGTAGATCTTGATGTCGCCCTTCACCTCGTCGATGAACTTGGTGCAGGCGAGCGTATTGGTGCCGTCGATGTTCATCGCGCACGAGCCGCACACGCCTTCGCGGCAGGACCGGCGGAAGGTCAGCGAACTGTCGATCTCGTTCTTGATCTTGATCAGCGCGTCGAGAACCATCGGACCGCAGGTGTCCATGTCGACTTCATAGGTGTCGACCGACGGGTTCTTTCCGTCTTCCGGGGTCCAGCGGTAGACCTTGAACTTCTTGATGTTCTTGGCGCCCGCGGGTGCCTTGTAGGTCTCGCCGACTCCGATCTTGGAATTGGCGGGGAGAGCGAACTCGGCCATGTCTTCCTCTCGAACTCAGTACACGCGGGCCTTGGGCGGGAACGACTGAACGTCGTTGCTCATCGGCTGCAGGTTGACCGGGCGATAGTCGATCCTGGTCTTGCCGGTCTGCTCGTCGACCCAGACGACCGTGTGCTTCAGCCATTCCTTGTCGTTGCGGTCCGGGAAGTCCTCCTGCGCATGCGCACCGCGGCTTTCCTTGCGGTTGGCGGCCGACCGGATCGTGCCCTGTGCCTGGAGGATCAGGTTCTCGAACTCCAGCGTCTCCATGAGGTCGGAGTTCCAGATCATCGAGCGATCCTTGACCTTGATGTCGTCCTTGCCGGCGAACACCTTGTCCATGTTCTCGCAACCCTCGTTCAGGGTCTTGGTCGTGCGGAACACCGCGCAGTCGTTCTGCATGGTCTTCTGCATGGTGGCGCGAAGCTGCGCGGTCGGCGTGCCGCCGTTGGCGTGCCGCGCCTTGTCGAGGCGGGCAATCGCCTCCTCGCCGGCGCGCGGCATGTCCTTGTGCGGCTGGCCGGGCGTCATCTGCTCGGCAACGCGGTTGGCGGCGGAGCGGCCGAACACGACCAGTTCGAGCAGGGAGTTGGAGCCGAGACGGTTGGCGCCGTGGACGCCGATCGACGCGGCCTCGCCCAGCGCCATCAGGCCGGGGACGACGGTGTTGGGATCGCCGTTCTTCACCGTCATGACTTCGCAGTGATAGTTCGCCGGGATGCCGCCCATGTTGTAGTGGCAGGTCGGCAGGATGGGGATCGGCTGGCGGGTCACGTCGACGCCGGCGAAGATGCGCGCGGTCTCGGCGATGCCCGGCAGGCGCTCGTGGATGATCTTGGGATCGAGATGCTCGACGTGCAGCTCGATGTAGTCCTTGTTCGGGCCGCAGCCGCGGCCTTCACGGATCTCGACAGTCATCGAACGACTGACGACGTCGCGCGAGGCGAGGTCCTTGGCCGACGGGGCATAGCGCTCCATGAAGCGCTCGCCTTCCGAGTTGGTAACGTAGCCGCCTTCGCCGCGCACGCCCTCGGTGATGAGGCAACCCGCGCCGTAGACGCCGGTCGGATGGAACTGCACGAACTCGAGGTCCTGCAGCGGCAGGCCGGCGCGCAGCGCCATGGCGCCGCCGTCACCGGTGCAGGTGTGGGCCGAGGTCGCGGTCTGATAGACGCGGCCGTAACCGCCGGTCGCCAGCACCACCTTGTGGGCGCGGAAGCGATGGATGGTGCCGTCGTCGAGGTTCCAGGCCATGACGCCGCGGCACACGCCTTCGTCCATGATCAGGTCGAGAGCGAAATATTCGATGAAGAACTCGGCGTTGTTCCGCAGCGACTGCTGGTAGAGCGTGTGCAGGATCGCGTGGCCGGTACGGTCGGCCGCCGCGCAGGTGCGCTGGGCGATGCCCTTGCCGTATTCCGTGGTCATGCCGCCGAACGGGCGCTGGTAGATCTTGCCCTCGGGCGTGCGGCTGAACGGCACGCCGTAATGCTCGAGCTCGATGATCGCGCCGATGCCGTCGCGGCACATGTATTCGATCGCGTCCTGGTCGCCGAGCCAGTCGGAGCCCTTGACCGTGTCGTACATGTGCCAGCGCCAGTCGTCCGGACCCATGTTGCCCAGCGCCGCCGAGATGCCGCCCTGCGCCGCCACGGTGTGGCTGCGGGTCGGGAACACCTTGGTGATGCAGGCGGTCTTGAAGCCCTTGTTGGCCATGCCGAAGGTCGCGCGCAGGCCCGCGCCGCCGGCGCCGACGATGACCACGTCGTATTCGTGATCGATCACCTTGTAGGCGGTGTTGCCGATGTTGATGATCCCAGCGACGGGCGGGTTGCCCTTGCCGTTGCTCGCCTCGGCCATGACTTAGCCTCCGAATCCGATACGCAGGATGGCGACCGCTGCAGCCAACCCGAAAAACACTGCAATGAACTTGACCCCGACGATCATCGCCAGCTTGGCGCCATCGCCGTGGACGTAGTCCTCGATCACGACCTGGATGCCGAGCTGCGCGTGATGCAGGCCGATGACGATGGTGAGGATCAGCAGCACCATCACGAACGGCGAGCCGATCCAGGCCCGGACCATGCTGTAGTCGGCGCCGCTCAGCATCACCAGCGAGACGGCGAACCAGACGACCAGCGGGATCAGCGCGACGGCGGTGAGGCGCTGCACCCAAAAGTGATGAACGCCGCTCTTGGCCGAGCCGAGGCCGCGCGCGCGGCTGAGATGACTTCTGAGATCGCTGTTCATGGGATGCTCCTCAGATCAGCCGCAGGCCGACGATCCACGAGGCGGCCGTCGCCAGGAGGGACACCGCCACCACGATCCATCCGCTGCGATAGGCGTCCTTGATCTCGAAGCCGTAGCCCATGTCCCAGAAAAGATGCCGGATGCCGTTGAACAGGTGGAAGAACAGGCTGAACAGCCACCCTCCCAGCACGAAGCGGCCGACGATCGATCCGTTGAAGCCCTGGAACATCGCGTAGGTCGGGGCGCTCGCCGCGGCGAACACGACCCAGGTCGCGAGGTAGAGCGCGCCCACCGACAAAGCAATGCCGGTAGCGCGGTGCAGGATCGAAAGGACCGAGGTGAGCTGCGGGCGATAGACCTGCAGATGCGGAGAAAGCGGCCGATGCACCGGCCGGTTGGCAACGCTCATCCGTAAAGACCTCAAAATGCCGATATCGGCTGGTGCTGTATGTAGCGTGCAGCCGCATCAAGTCAACGAATGTCGGCGTCGCACGTCCAGTAAGCCCCGGATTTGCAAGCGGAAATCCGCCTGCCGAGCGGCATCTCTATGCAAGGCGCCTGGGCATGAGCACCCAGTAGTCGAGATCGAGCACGACCGCGGGATGATACTTGCCGTCCGCACCCTTGCCAGGCCATTCGCCGCACGGGCAGTCCTTCGCAGCAATGCTTCTCATTCGCAAGGCACCGACATCCCGGCGACCCGGCAGCGGCGCGGTCTCTAGCACCTCCGACCAGGCATAGATGGTGTCGCCGCCGAAGGTCGGGCCGACATGGCTGCCGGCGTTGAAGGCGGCGACCCGGAAGCCGTTGGCCAACCCATTGAACGACAGCGCCCGCATCAGCGAGATGACGTGACCGCCATAGGCTAGGCGGCGGCCGAACCGCGTCTGCTTGCCGGCGAAGGCGTCGAAATGGACCCGCGCGGTGTTCTGGTAGAGCCGCGTCGAGAACATGTGGTCGGAGTCTTCGAGCGTGATGCCGCTCACATGATCGATCCGCTCGCCCGGCGCATAGTCCTCCCAGCGATGCGACGAACCGGCGGCGCCGTCGTCGTAGCCGGCAATCGAGAGACCGGCCGGCACGACGAGATCCTCCGGCTTCACCGACGGCGCGGTCGTCGGCACGACAGTGGGCTGGACCGGTGCCTGCGGATCGCGCTTGTGCACCATCACCCAGCGCACATAGTCGAGCACCATCTCACCCTTCTGGTTCACGCCGGTAGAGCGCACCCAGACGACGCCGCTCGCCTTGTTGGAATTCTCGCGCAGGCCCAGCACCGTCGAATGCGCCGACAGCGTGTCGCCGGGATAGACCGGCACGCCCCAGCGGAACTCCGCGTAGCCGAGATTGGCGACGGCATTCAGCGAGATGTCCGGCACCGTCTTGCCGATGACGACGTGGAAGACGAGAAGGTCGTCGAGCGGGGCGCGCGGCAGGCCGATCGCCTGCGCGAACACGTCCGACGAATTGATGGCGAAGCGCGAGCCGTAGAGCGCGATGTTCAGCGCCGCATCGGCCTCCGTCAGCGTGCGCGGGGTGGCATGCCGGAATTCCTGCCCGACGCGGAAATCCTCGAAGAAATTGCCGTTGCTGGTCTTGTTCATGTGCCCGCCTGCAGTTCCTTGATCGCAGAGGCAAGCGCCAGGGCACGCTCGGCCTGCTCGACGTGAAGGTTCTCGATCATGCGTCCGTCGACGGTGACGACACCCTTGCCCTCGGCCTGCGCGGCCTTGAAGGCGGTGACGATCTTCGCCGCCATGTCGAGTTCGGCGTTCGAGGGCGCAAACACCTCGTTACAGGGCTCGACCTGGCTGGGATGGATCAGTGTCTTGCCGTCGAAGCCCATCTCCAGCCCCTGCTGGCAGACGGCGCGAAAACCTTCGGCGTCCTGAATATCGTTGTAGACGCCATCGAGGATGGTGAGGCCGTGGGCGCGGGCCGCGAGCATGCCGAGCCCCAGCGCCGTCACCATCGGCAGGCGCATCGGCGTATGGCGCGCCCGCATGTCCTTCACCAGATCGTTGGTGCCCATGATGAACAAAGTGAGCCGCGGATGCGAACCCGCGACTTCTTCGGCGCGCAGGATGCCCCTGGGCGTCTCCATCATCGCCCAGACCGCCATCGACGCGGGCGCGCCGGCCGCATCGAGCAGGCCCACGACGCTCGCCACCTCGGCCGCGCTCTCGACCTTCGGGACCACCACGGCGTCCGCGCCCGACTTCGCGATCGCGGCAATGTCGGCCTTGCCCCAGGGCGTGCCGAGACCGTTGCAGCGGATCGCGATCTCGCGCTTGCCGTAACCCTTGCTCTGCGCCGCGGCGACGACGTTGGCGCGGGCGGCTTCCTTGGCATCGGGCGCGACCGCGTCCTCGAGATCGAAGATCAGCGCGTCGGCCGGCAGGGTCCGCGCCTTCTCCAGGGCGCGCGTGTTGGCACCCGGCATGTAGAGAACGCTACGGCGCGGACGGACGGTCATCGACATCTGAAGGTCTCCCCGAAAACGCGGCGGACTATAATGACGGTCTTCCTTGTGGCAAGGTGGAGGCGGCCATGCGCTTCCTGTCCCTCCAGAGCCATGTCGCCTACGGCTACGTCGGCAATCGTGCGGCAACTTTTCCTCTGCAACGATTGGGCCACGAGGTCTGGGCGGTGAACACGGTCGAATTCTCGAACCACACGGGCTATGGCGCCTGGCGCGGCCGCGCCGCCTCGGCCGAACAGGTGGGCGAGATCGTCCAGGGCATCGAGGCGCTGGGCCTGTTCTCGCGCTGCGACGGGCTGCTGACCGGCTATGTCGGCGACGCGGCGCTGGCCGACGTCGTCCTCGATACCGCAGGCCGCGTGCGAGCCGCCAACCCGCGGGCCGTCTGGTGCTGCGATCCCGTGCTGGGCGACATCGACACCGGCGTCTACGTGAAGCCGGGCATCGAGGCCTTCTTTCGCGAACGCGCCATCCCGGCGGCGGACCTCGTCACGCCGAATCATTTCGAGCTGGAGCTGCTGACCGGCCGCAAGGTGTCGACCCTCGACGAGGCGCTGGCGGCGGCGCGCCTGCTGCTCCAGGGACCGCGGCTTGCCCTGATCACCAGCCTGCGCCGCGCCGATGCGCCTGGCGACACGATTGAGATGGTCGCCGTGACCCACGAGGCGGCCTGGCGCATCGAGACGCCGATGATCGGTTTCCCCATCGCACCCAACGGCACCGGCGACGCCGTCGCCGCCCTCTTCACCGCCCACTGGATCTCGGGCGACGAGATCCCCGAGGCGCTGGGCAAGGCCGCCTCGTCGATCTTTGCGGTTCTCGAAGCCACGCAGGCGATGGGCGAGCGCGAACTGCAGCTCGTGGCAGCGCAGGACCGGCTGGTCGCGCCGCCGCGCGTCTTCAGCGCCGAGAGGCTATAGGCGCGCGATGAACGTGCCCCCATGAACGTGCCTGGCTTCGCCTTCAATCCCATCGCGCTCGCCATCGAGGGCGCGGCCATCGGCTTCCTCATCGCCGTTCCCGTGGGACCGGCCGCCGCGCTCTGCATCCGCCGCTCGATCACCGTCGGCGCCATGGCGGGCTACATGACGGGCATCGGCGCGGCGCTGGGCGACGCGGTGTTCGGCGCCGTGGCCGCGTTCGGCCTCTCGTTCGTGCAGAAGTTCGTGATCGAACGCGAAGCCTGGCTGCTCGGCATCGGCGGGCTCGTGCTGGTGATCATGGGCTGGACCACGATGCGTCATCGCCCGCGCAACGTCGGCGATCCCGTCGCCGACGATCGCGAGCACACGTTCTCGACGCACTTCCATTATGCCAGTTCGAGCTTCTTCATCACGGTGTTCAATCCGCTCACCGTGATGGCCTTCGGCGCGGCCTTCGCCGGCCGCAACCTGGCCGGTGTCGGCGCCAGCCTCCCCGACGCCACCCTGCTGGTCGCGTCGGTGTTCTGCGGCGCGCTCGCCTGGTGGACGATCATCTGCACCGCGTCGGTGTCGCTGCGCGCGCGCTTCACCGGCACCGGCCTGCTGTGGCTGAACCGCGGCTCGGGCGCCGTCATCCTGGGCTTCGGGCTGGCGGCACTGATCTCGCTGCTGCCGCTGCCCTGGAAGAAGATCGGCGCTTTCTTCGGGCTCTGAACGCGCTCAGGCGAGCGCGCAGACCTCGTCGAACCCGAAGCGCGGGCTGCGCGCGAACACCTTGCCGTGATCGCCGTAGCCGATGTTGCACAGGAAGTTCGTCTTGAACTTGCCGTCGGGGAAGAAGGCCGCGTCGACCTTGGCGTTGTCGAAGCCGCTCATGGCCCCGCAATCGAGGCCGAGCGCCCGCGCGGCGACGATCAGGTAGGCGCCCTGCAAGGTGCCGTTGCGGAAGGCGGTCGGCTCGGCCGACGGCTTGCCCTTGAACCAGTGGATCGCTGTCTGGTCGTGCGGAAACATCCGCGGCAGGTGCTCGAAGAATTCCGGGTCGTAGGCGAGGATCGCCGTCACAGGCGCCGTCATCGTCTTCTCGGTATTGCCTGCGCTCAGCGCCGGCTTGAGCTTCTCCTTGCCCTCCTTGGTGCGCACGAAGACGATTCGCGCGGGCTGGCAGTTGGCCGAAGTCGGACCCCATTTCATGAGGTCGTAGATTTCGTGCAGCTGCTTGTCGGTCACCGGCTTGTCCAGCCAGCCATTGTGCGTGCGGGCCTCGCGGAAGATGGTGGCAAGCGCCTTGTCGTCGAGCATTCGATTCCCCTTGTGTTGAGCGACCGTAGCGAAGCTTCACCGCACGGTCGAGACGCGCACATGTGATCGAGTTACCGCCCGGAACCCGCCTTCCATTGCACGAACTGTGCTAGGCTTCGCCGTCAACGTGCGTACAGGTTTCAATCGATGCTGCCGGTCCTGCTCGACCCCGCGAAATTCAAGGATGCCTGGATCACGGCCAAGGGCGAGACGCGGGCGCATGTCGAGTTGAAGGCGCTGGAGACGCTGTGGTTCAACACGGGCACGCTGTGCAACCTCACCTGCCGGAACTGCTACATCGAATCCTCGCCGCGCAACGACCGGCTGGTCTACCTGAAGGCGGCGGAGGTCGCCGGCTATCTCGACGAGATCGAGCGCGACGGCCACGCCACGAAGCTGATCGGCTTCACGGGGGGCGAGCCCTTCATGAATCCCGACCTGCCGGCGATGCTCGACGACGTGTTGGGGCGCGGCCTGAAAGCCATGGTGCTGACCAACGCCATGCAGCCGATGCACAAAATGAAGCCTGCCCTGCTCGACCTGCTGGCGCGCCACGGAAGGGACAATCTCACGATCCGCGTCTCGGTCGACCACCATGAGAGAGACCTGCACGAAGAAGAGCGCGGCCTCCGAAGCTGGAAGCCGACGATCGACGGGCTGGTCTGGCTCGCCGAGGCGGGCTTCGACGTCCACGTCGCCGGCCGCCACTTCTCGAATGAGACCGACGAGGAGGTTCGAGCGGGCTATGCGCGCCTGTTTGCGCGGCTGGGCGTTCCCATCGATGCGCTCGATCCCGCGACCCTGGTCCTGTTCCCGGAGATGGACCCGACCGTCGACGTGCCCGAGATCACGACGGCCTGCTGGGGCATCCTGAAGAAGTCGCCCGACAGCGTGATGTGCGCCTCGGCGCGCATGGTGGTGAAGCGCAAGGGCGCAGAACGTCCCGCCGTCGTCGCCTGCACCTTGCTGCCCTACGATCCGCAGTTCGAGCTGGGCGAGACGCTTGCGGAGAGTGTCGGTGCGGTGCGCCTCAACCATCCCCATTGCGCCAAGTTCTGCGTGCTGGGCGGAGCTGCCTGCAGCGCGTGACGACGACACTCGACATCGTCATCCCGACACTGAACGCTGGTCGCACGCTCGGCCGGACCCTGGCGGCGCTTCCCGCTCCTCCCGGCTTCGCGATCTCGACCACGATCTGCGATGGCGGTTCCAGCGACGATACGGTGGCGATCGCGCGCGAAGCCGGCGCCCGGATCGTGACCGCACCACCGGGGCGCGGCGGACAACTGGGCGTCGGCGCCGCGGCGGGCGATGCGCCGTGGCTTCTGTTTCTCCATGCCGACACGCGACTGGGGCCCAGCGCCGGCGCGATCATCGCGCGCTTCGTTTCTTCCGGCGCCAACGACGACAGGGCCGGTTACTTCCGGCTGCGCTTCGACAGTGCCGACCCGCGCGCGCGACGGGTCGAGCGCCTCGCCACCTGGCGCTGTCGGATATTCGGCCTGCCCTACGGCGACCAGGGCCTGCTGATCGCGCGTGCTCGCTACGAACGTCTTGGAGGATTCCGCCCCCTGCCGCTGATGGAGGACGTCGACCTCATGCGCCGCATCGGCCGCGGCGATCTGGTGGCTCTCGACGCCGACGCGCTCACTTCCGCCGCACGTTACCAGCGCGACGGCTGGGTCGCTCGCCCGCTGCGGAACCTGAGCTGCCTCGCACTCTACTTTGCCGGCGCCTCGCCCCACTTCCTGCGGAGACTGTACGGGTGACGAAGCGCCACCTCGTCATCTTCGCGCGCGCGCCTCAGACCGGTCGCGTGAAGCGCCGCCTCGGGGCGGAGATCGGCCTGGGGGAAGCGGCCCGGTTCTATCGCCGGATGCTCTCTGCGCAGATCGAGCGTATGGTGCGCGACCCGCGCTGGACGGTCTGGCTGTTCGTCACGCCCGACACCGCACTCCGGCATCCGGCATGGCGCCTCGTGCCGATGTCGCGCCGACGGCCGCAGCGCGAGGGCGATCTCGGCCGTCGCATGAAGCGCCCTTTCGAGACCCTGCCGCCCGGCCCCGTCGTGCTGGTCGGAAGCGACATCCCGGCGATGCGCCCATATCACATCGCACGCGCCTTCGATCTGTTGGGTCGGCACGATCTCGTCTTCGGGCCGGCACGCGACGGCGGCTTCTGGCTGGTCGGCGCGAAACGCTTGCGGCCCCTGCCCTGCACGCTGTTCGACAAGGTGCTCTGGTCGACGCCAACGGTGCTGGCCGACACGCTGGCCAGCATTCCCTCGCACGTCACGACGGCATTGGCCGACACGCTCGACGATGTCGACGATGCCGAAGCGCTGCGGCGGCTAACGCTCTAAGCGACCACCTTCTTCAAGCCGTCGAGTTCGCGCCGCACATGGGCGAAGACATCGTTCCAGCTTCCGCCGACCGTCTGCTTGAAGAGGCGCGCCGAGGGATACCAGGGGGCGTCGGCGCCGCCGAGCTGCCAGCGCCAGTCGGCGGTCGCGGGAAGCAGAACCCAGGTCTTCACACCCATCGCCGCGGCGAGGTGCGCGACCGGCGCGTCGATCGAGATCAGCAGGTCGAGTTGGGAGAGCGCCGTGGCGGCCTCGGCGAAATCGAAGATGCCGCGGCCGACATCGTGCACCAGCCCGCTCGCGCCGAAGGTCTGGATGTCCTTCTGATGGACGCCGCCCTGCAGGCTGAAGATCAGCAATTCCGGATCGCCCGATAGCGCCAGGAACTGCTCGAACGGGACCGAGCGCTGCCGGTCCTGTGCCTGGCCGGGCATCGCCGCCCAGTAGATGCCGATGCGCAGTTTCGCCGCGTCGAGGTGGCCGAGCTTGATGCGGCTTTCCTCCGGCGGACGAAGATAGGGCGGCGCGCCCGGCAAGGTCGCGAAATCGGGCCTGCAGAGATGCGGCAGCGACACCATCGAGGCATGGACGTCGAACGCCGGCAGCTTCTCGCCCTCGGCCACGACCTCGTCGACATAGTCGACGGCGCGCAGCAATTCCTTCAGCAGCGCCTGGCAGAGCACGACGACCGTGGCGCCGCGCCGCTTCAGGTCGCGGGCGAAGCGGACGAACAACAGCGCGTCGCTCAGGCCCTGCTCGGGATAGAGCAGGATGCGCTTGCCCTCGAGCGGCCCGCCGTCCCAGGCCGGCTGCGCGAACTCGGGCGCCGGCGTCTCGGGCAGGCGCTTGCGCGTCTCGTATGCCGCGAACCCCTCCGCCAGGTCGCCGCGCATCAGCAGCGCGAGGGCGAATTCGACCCTCATCCGGCGGCCGTCGGGATTGAGGGTCAGCGCACGGCTGAAGCAGCCGATGGCCTCGTCGAGGCGGCCGAGATCGCGCAGGCAAAGCGCCAGATTGAAGAAACCTTCGGCGTAGTCGCGGCTGAGCGCGATCGACTGGTAGTGATGCTTCACTGCCTCGTCGAACTGGTGCGCGGCACGAAGCGCATTGCCGAGGTTGGAATGCAGGGCGGGGTTGGCGGGATCGGCCGCCAGCGAAAGGCGATGATGCGACACCGAGGCTTCGAGCTTGCCCGCGAGGCGCAGCGCGACGCCGAGATTGTTGTGCAGCTCGGCGTGATCAGGGCGCACCGAGAGCAGGCGCAGGTAGGATGCGATCGCCTCGTCGAGCCGGCCGGCGCGATGGGCCTGCGACGCCAGGCGCAGCTGCTGCACGAAGCTGTCGGCCGCACTGCCGAACAACGGCGTCGGTGCGCTGGAAGCCGCCGATTCCCGCTTCGTCGGGTGGAAGTTGGGCGTGTCGTTCACGGAACTCACTCGGGACAATGCGGTGCAGGCAGTCTAGCCCAGCCGCGCGTCACAAGCATCCGTCCTCGCATGAAAATGGCGCGGACCGGGAGGTCCACGCCATTCGTTTCACCGCGCGTCGATGGCGCGTGGCTTCAGACGTAGCCCTTGATGAGCTCTTCGGCGATCTGCACGGCGTTCAGCGCCGCGCCCTTGCGAAGATTGTCGCTGACGACCCACATCGCAAGGCCGTTCTCGACCGTGGGATCGGAGCGGATGCGGCTCACGAACACGCCGTCCTGGCCGGTGACCTCCTTCGGCGTCACGTAACCGCCGGGCTCGCGCTGGTCGACCACCAGCACGCCGGGCGCCGCCGAGAGGATGCGCCGCGCCTCGTCGTCCTCGAGCGGCCGCTCGAGTTCGAGATTGATCGATTCGGCGTGACCGACGAAGGTCGGCACGCGCACGCAGGTCGCGTGGACCTTGATCTTCGGGTCGAGGATCTTCTTGGTCTCGACCACCATCTTCCACTCTTCCTTGGTCGAACCGTCATCCATGAAGACGTCGATCTGGGGAATGACGTTGAAGGCGATGTTCTTGGTGAATTTCACCGGGTCGAGCGTCTGGTTGACGAAGAAGCTCTTGGTCTGGCTGACCAGCTCGTCCATCGCTTCCTTGCCGGCGCCGGACGTCGACTGATAGGTCGACACGACGACGCGCTTGATGCCGGCGGCATCGTGGATGGGCTTCAGCGCCACGACCATCTGGATGGTCGAGCAGTTCGGGTTGGCGATGATGCCGCGGCCCTTGTAGCCGGCGATCGCCTGCGGATTGACCTCGGGAACGACCAGCGGCACGTCCGGATCCATGCGCCAGTACGAGGTGTTGTCGATCACCACGGCGCCGGCCTTGGCCGCGCGTGGGCTGTGCTCGGCCGACACCTTGGCGCCGGGCGAGCTCAGCACGATGTCGATGCCCTTGAAGTCGAACTTCGCCAGGTCCTGGACCTTCAGGATCGACTTGTCGCCGAACGAGGCCTTCAGGCCGACCGAACGGGAGGAGGCCAGCGCGACGACCTCATCGACCGGGAAATTCCTCTCGGCCAGGATCTGCAACATTTCGCGACCGACGTTCCCGGTCGCGCCGACGACGGCGACTCTGTAGCCCATGACTATATGCGCCTAGCGTGCGCGCACCCCTGATTGAAGGACACGGGGAGATACGCGCACCGCCCTGCTTTGGCAAGAATGGGCCCGGCAGCCCCTAGTCGGCCGTCGCGCCGGACGCCTTGATGATGGGCAGCCACAGCGCGAGGTCGTCGCGGACCAGCTTCTGCGCCGCCGCCGGCGAGCCCGGCGGCAGCATCTCGATGCCCTGTCCCATCATCTTCTCGCGCACCTGAGGCAACTGGCCGATGCGGTTGATCTCGGCATTGAGACGCGTGACCACCGGCTCGGGCACGCCGGCCGGGACGGCGAAGCCCATCCAGGTGTTCACGACGTATTCCTTGACCCCGGCTTCGATCATGGTCGGTGCGTCGGGCAGGAGGTTGGAGCGCTGTTCGCTGGTCACGGCCAGTGCCTTGAGCTTGCCGCCCTTGATCAGGCCGATGACCGTCGGCGTGTTGAAGAGGCCCATCGCCACCTCGCCGTTGGCGACGGCCTGGATGCCGGCCGGTGTCGCGCGATAGGGCACGTGCTGCAGCTTCACGCCGGTCCGCAACTCCAGCAGCACACCGGACATGTGGTGGCTGGTGCCGACACCGCCCGACGAGTAGGTGAGCTCGCCCGGCTTGGCACGAGCCTGCGCCAGCAGGTCGGCTACGGTTTTGGCCGGATTGTCGGGTGAAACGATCAGGACGTTGGAGACGCCGCCGGTCACTGCGACCATCGCGAGGTCCTTCAGCGGATCGTAGCCCGGAGTCTTGTAGAGGCCGATGTTGAACACCATCGTGCCCTGCGAGACTAGGCCCATCGTGTAGCCGTCGGCCGGGGCGCGGGCCAGCTCGGCGGTGGCGATCGTCCCCCCGGCGCCGGTCTTGTTGTCGACCACGACGGTCTGTCCCAGCGACTTGCCCAGTTCCTCGGCGAAGACGCGCGCGACGATGTCGGCCGTGGCCCCCGGCGCCAGCGGCACGATCATGCGGATCGGCTTGGCGGGCCAGGACTGCGCCAGAGCGACAGTCGAAGGAAGTGCGAGAACCGCCGCGAGAAGCGATCGCCGTTTAAGATGCGACATTTGCCCTCCTGTCATCCTGAGCGAAGCGAAGGATCTCGCGTCCGCTACATCGTACCTGCCCGCAATGTGAGGTCCTTCGCTGCGCTCAGGACGACTGACTAAAGACCAACCGATCTTGCGACCAAAGCGGCGAGCTGCTTGCGCAAGCGCGCGACCAGCCCCTGCTCCGACCGCTTGCCGACCAGATTGCGCATTTCGTAGGGATCGCTCTTGAGGTCGTAGAGTTCGTCGCATGCGACGCCGTCGAGCGATTTCTGCGTCCAGTGGATGTACTTGTGACGCTTCGTGCGGATCGCCTTATAGCTCATGCCCACGAGCCACGGCATGGCGTTCTCGCTGAAGTATTCGCACATGAAGGAGGTGCGCCACCCCTTGGGCTTGGCCCCTTTGGCGAGCGGCTTGAGCGACTGGCCCTGCATCGTCTTGAAGTCAGCCGCCTTGCCGCCTGCCAAATCGACGAGCGTGGGCGCGATGTCGAGCGCGAGGACCAGCTCGTCGTTGGTCGTGCCGGGCTTGAACCAGGCGGGATAGCGGATGAGGAACGGCGACTTGATGCCTTCCTCGTAGGCGAAGCGCCGCTCCGGCCCCAGCCCGTGCTCGCCGAAGAAGTAGCCGTTGTCGCCGAAGAACAGGATGAAGGTGTTGTCGAGTTCGCCGTTCTCTTCCAGCACCTTGAAGATGTCGCCCATGCCCTCGTCGACCGAGGCCATCATGGCGGCGCGCAGGCGGATCTCCTCGTCGGTGCCGGCCAGGATTCCGTCCAGCACCTTGCGCGACGCCTCGTTAACGCGCATCGCATGGGCTTCCGTCCAGGCCGGCTTGTCCTTCACCACATCCGCCGCCGGCAGGGCATTGGGCCGGCGCGGGAAGTGCTCGCCCTTGTAGAGATCGGCGTGGCGCGGCGCCGGGCGGTAGCCGCCGTCGGTGAAATCGATCGTGCCGTCGGCTGCCTGGAAGGCGTCGGGATGCACGGCCTTGTGCGCGAAGAACAGCGCGAAAGGCTTGTCGCGCTTCTTCTTCAGGAAGTCGACGGCGTGACCGTTCAGCAGGTCGGTGATGTAGCCTTCGTACTTCTTCTCCTTGCCGTCGATGTTCAGCACCGGATCGATGATCGACCCATGGCCGGGAAAGCTCACCCACTTGTCGTAGCCCGGTCGCGGCCCGCCGGAGTTGCCCATGTGCCACTTGCCGATATGGGCGGTCTCGTAGCCCAGACGCTGCAGAATCACGTGGTAGTTCGGCAGGCGATGGCTGTGCGCGTCGCGCGCGACGTTGTCGATGATGCCGTGGCGGCTCGCATACTGGCCGGTCAGGATCGAGGCGCGGTTGGGCGAGCAGAGCGGCGTGGTGTGGAACGCCGAGGTGAACATCGCGCCTTCGTGGCCGATCCGGTCGATATGCGGCGTCTTCATGTAGGGATGGCCGCAGATCCCCAGCTCGTCGAACCGGAGGTCGTCGATCAGCACGACCAGGAAATTGGGTTTACGCTTCTTTGCCACGATGAGGTCCCCGCACTTAATTTCCGGCAAGCACACCGCGTGCCGAAATCAGGCTAGCGAGCCCTGTTGACGGAGACCAGAGCCCCGCGCCCATATCGGCCGCGAAAGGGAAAAATCCATGACCGAGACTGCCCTGCCTCTGGCGGGATTGCGCGTACTGGACATCAGCTCGTTCATCGCCGCACCGGCCGCAGCCGTCGTGCTGGGCGACTGGGGCGCCGACGTGATCAAGGTCGAAGGACCGGAGGGCGATCCCAACCGCCGGATCATGCACGATTCGTCGAACTATCCGAAAAGCGAGGTCAACTATCCCTGGCAGATGGATTCGCGCAACAAGCGCTCCATCGTGCTCGATCTGAAGCAGGCGGACGCGCGCGCGGCGCTGGACCGGCTGATCGCGGTCTCCGACATCCTGATCTGCAACTTCCCGCCGCCGGTGCGCGACAAGCTCAAGCTCGCCTACGAGGACGTGAAGCAGGTCAACCCGAAGCTGATCTACGCGTCCCTCACCGGCTACGGCGAGAGCGGCCCCGATCGCGACCGGCCCGGCTTCGACGCCACTGCTTATTTCGCCCGCTCAGGCCTCCTCGATGCGCAGCGCTACGAAGGCGGGCCGCCGGGCGTGCCCGGTCCTGCGCAAGGCGACCGCGCCACGGCGATGTCGCTGGTGTCGGCGATCCTGATGGCGCTGATGCACCGCATGAAGACGGGCGAAGGCTCGTGGGTGGGCACGTCGCTGCTGGGCAACGGTCTGTGGTCGTGCGGCGTGATCGCGCAAGCAGCACTCGTCGGCGCCTTCCTGCCGCACCGGCCGCCCCCCGACCGTCCGCGGTCGGCGCTGGGCAACATCTACCGCACCGCCGACGACCGCTGGCTCCAGCTCACCATCGTGCGCGCCGACAAGCTGTGGGCGCCGCTCTGCCGGGCGATGGGGCTGGAAGCCCTGATCGACGATCCGCGCTTCGCCACCGAACCCGAGCGTCGCGCCCGCGCCGGCGAACTCGCAGGCCTCCTCAGCGACACCTTCGCCACGCAACCCTACGAGCACTGGCGCGAGGCGCTGGCGGCGCACAGCGTCACCTTCGGCGTCATCAGCCGGCCGCAGGACGTGCCGGACGATGCGCAGGCCGTGGCCTGCGGGGCCGTGGTCGACACGGCGATCCCCGACATGCCACGCACCCTGGCCGATCCCATTCGACTGGGCTTCGCCAGTCCGCGCGTGGCGCACCCAGCCCCCGCACTTGGCGAGCATGGCGAGGAAGTGCTGCGCGAAGCCGGCGTCAGCCCGCAGGAAGTGGCGGCGCTCAAGGCAAGCGGGGCGCTGCGATGATACCGGAAGAGCCGTTGCCGCTCGCCGGCCTCACCGTCCTCGACATCAGCTCCTTCATCGCCGCCCCCGCCGCAGCGGCGGCGCTGGGCGACTACGGCGCCGACGTCATCAAGATCGAACCGCCGGTCGACGGCGATCCGCACCGCAACAGCTTCCGCAACGCCGGCTACCCGCAGAGCGACCGGAACTTTCCCTGGCAGCTCGACGGCCGTCACAAGCGCTCGCTGGCGCTCGACCTCAAGACCGACGGCGCGCGCACGATTCTCGAACGGCTGCTGAAGCGGGCCGACGTGATGATCGTGAATTTCCCGCCGCCGGCGCGCGAACGGCTGCGGCTGCGCTGGGAAGACATCGAGCCGATCAACCCACGCCTCGTCTACTGCTCGCTCACCGGCTACGGCGAGAGCGGCCCCGACCGCGACCGGCCAGGCTTCGACATCACCGCCTACTTCGGCCGTTCCGGCATCCTCGACGCCGCACGCTACGACGGCGGGCCGCCCGGCGTCTCGCTGCCGGCGCAGGGCGACCGTGCGACCGCGATGACGCTCGTCGCCGCGATCCTGATGGGCCTGCGGCGGCGCGACCAGACCGGCAAGGGCGGCTGGGTCGGCACGTCGCTCTACGCCAACGGCGTCTGGGCCAACGGAACGACGGCGGCCGGTGCGCTGGTCGGCGCGGAACTCCCGGTGCGCCCGCCACCCGACAGACCGCGCAACGCGCTGACCAACCTCTACCGCACGAAGGACGATCGCTGGCTGCAGCTGCTGATGGTCCGCGACGACCGGCTGTGGGACACGTTCTGCGGCATCGTGGAGCGCCCCGACCTGATGGCCGATCCGCGCTTCAGCGGACGGCCGGAACGGCGCGCCCATGCCCAGGAATTGCACGACCTGCTGGCGCCGGTGTTTGCCAGCCGCCCCTATGCGGACTGGGAGAAGCTCCTGTCGGGGACCGGCATCCCCTTCGGCGTGATCGGCCGGCTGGCTGACGTGGTCGACGACGAGCAGGCCGAGCATGCCGGAATCTTCGCGGATACTGACAACCCCGCGATCCCGCGGACCGTGAACACGCCGATCCGGCTGGGCTTCGCCGTGCCGCGCAAGGCGGGGCCGCCGCCCGAGGTCGGCCAGCACAACGACGAGGTGCTGCGAGAGACCGGGTTCAGCGAAAGCGAGATCGAGGCCCTCAAAAAGGCCGGCGCTTTAGGGTAAGCTCCCCGGATGGCCTCCCGCTTCCGGACCTACGCCGAGTTCTGGCCCTTCTACCTGCGTGAGCACGCGAAGCCCTCCACGCGCGCCGTGCACTATGTCGGCACCATCGCGTCGGCGGCTTTGCTCGTGTGGGCGATCGTCACCCAGAACTGGTGGTGGCTGCTCGGCGTCCCGCTGTTCGGCTACGGACCAGCCTGGTTCGGCCATTTCTTCATCGAGAAGAACAAGCCCGCCACCTTCGAGGCGCCCTTCTGGTCGCTGATCAGCGACTACAGGATGTGCGGCCTGTTCCTGACCGGCCGGCTGGGTGACGAGCTGATGAAACATCAGGTCCGCGCGCCCTGAAACAGGGGTCGGACTGGCCCTTGCTTCCCCGGGGGGCCGACGCCACATTGCAGGCGAACCCCAATTCCGCTTGAGGACCTATGGAAACGATGCTGCAGGGCGCCGCGCCGCAGGCTGCCCCCGCCGACCTGATCAAGGACAGCGACCAGACGAAGTTCGCCAAGGACGTGCTCGAAGCCTCGCGTACCGTACCGGTCATCGTCGATTTCTGGGCGCCGTGGTGCGGACCGTGCAAGACGCTCCAGCCGATGATCGAAAAGGTCGTCAAGGAGGCCAAGGGCGCGGTCAAGCTGGTCAAGATCGACATCGACAAGAACCAGATGCTGGCCCAGCAGCTGCGCATCCAGTCGATTCCGGCCGTCTATGCCTTCTTCGGCGGCCGTCCGGTCGATGGCTTCATGGGCGCGGTGCCCGAGAGCCAGCTGAAGGAATTCGTCGCCCGCCTCATCCAGGCGTCCGGCGGCGCCACCGGCGACCCGGCGGCGGCGGAGCTTGCCGAACTGCTCGAACAGGCCAAGGCCGCGGTCGCACAGAACGACATGGACACCGCCGCGCAGCTCTACAGCGAGATCCTGGGCGTCGAGCCGACCAACGTCGTCGCCCTGGCCGGCCTCGCGCGCTACCAGGTGTCGCTGGGCGACGTCGAGCAGGCCAGGGAGCTGCTTGAGCAGATTCCGGCCAAGGAGCGCACCGGCGCCGACGTCGTGGCCGCCCAAGCCGCGATCGATCTGGCCGAGAAGGCCAAGGACGCCGGCCCGATCGGCGACCTCAAGGCCAAGGCCGAGGCCGACCCCAAGGACTTCCAGACCCGTCTCGATCTCGCGATGGCCTACTGGGCCGGCAACCAGAAGCAGGAAGCCGTCGACGAGCTCCTCGCGATGATCAAGGCCGACCGCAACTGGAACGAGGCGGCCGCGCGCCAGCAGCTCCTCAAGTTCTTCGAGGCCTTGGGCTTCACCGATCCCATCTCGGTCGACGGCCGCAAGCGCCTGTCGACGATCCTGTTCTCGTGAGTGGCGCCTCGTGAGTGACAAGGCGCCCTCTTCCCTGAGTCCGGGGCGCAATCCGTTCGAGCCGAGCTTCGAGCAGCTGCCCGAGACGCTGCCGATCTTCCCGTTGTCGGGCGTGCTGCTGCTGCCGGGCGGCAAGCTGCCGCTCAACATCTTCGAGCCGCGCTACCTCGCGATGATTTCCGACGCGCTGGCCGGGCACCGCATGATCGGCATGGTGCAGCCGCTGCAACCCGGCGGCTTCGCCGGTGACGGGATGCCATCGGAAGACGGCCGGCCCAAGGTCCACCGAGTCGGCTGCGCGGGCCGTATCACCAATTTCAACGAGACCGAGGACGGACGGCTGATGCTGGTGTTGAGTGGCGTCTGCCGCTTCGACATCGTGCGCGAACTCGATCTCGCCCAGGGTGGCTACCGTCGCGTCTCCTCGGTGTTCTCGCCCTATCGCGCCGATCTCGACCATGCCGACGACGTCGTCGATCTCGATCGCGACCGGCTGATGGCCGCCCTCGCCGCCTTCTTCCGCGGCCGCCAGCTCTCGACCGACTGGGATGCGGTGAACAAGGCGGCCGACGCCAACCTCGTCACGTCGCTGTCGATGGTGCTGCCGTTCGGCCCGGCCGAGAAGCAGGCGCTTCTGGAGGCTTCCGACAGCACTGCCCGCGCCAAGCTGCTGATCGCTTTCCTCGAGATGAACGCTTTCGGCGATCCGTCCGACACACCGCCCAGCCGCAAGAACTAAGGGCGTTCGGCCTCAAATTGAAGACGACCTCATCCTGAGGAGGCTGCGCAGCAGCCGTCTCGAAGGATGGGCAACGGGCCTGGTGCTGGTGCCCATGCTTCGAGACGCGCTCCTGTGGAGCGCTCCTCAGCATGAGGTTGGTGTGGGCGGTACCAGCATGCTTGGAGAGACCCTTAGCGTCAGTCGGCGTAGGGCACGGGCGTCGAAAGTACCGGCTCCTCGTGGCGCGCCCAATAGAGTTCCTCGATACGGCGCGTCAGCGGGCCGGGCCGGCCGGCACCCACGGGACGGCCTTCGTAGTTCACGACCGGCATGATGCCGCCGGCCGTGCTGCTGATGAAGATCTCGTCCGCCTCGGCCACCTCGTGCGCGTGCACGCCGCGCACCTCGACACGCACCTGCAGGGCTTCGGCGATCTCCATCACCGTTCGGCGGGTGATGCCCTCGAACATGCCGCGCGCCGGCGTGGCGAGCGTGCCGTTGCGGACGACGAAGACGTTGAAGCCCGGCCCCTCCGTCACCGTACCGTCGGCGGCCGGCAGCAGCGCAATGGTCGCATCGCGGTCGAAGGCCTCGAAGATTCCCATCGTCAGGTCGAGCCAGTGAAAATTCTTGATCCTCTGGTCGAGCGACTCCGGCGGGATACGCTGTGTGTGCGACAGGATCATGCGCAGGCCATCGCGCCGCTGGGCCTCGTCGGCGATCCAGACGAAGGGCTGCGCGAAGGCATAGAGCCGGTTGCGGCACAGGCGCGGATCCCGCGTGCCGGCGGGCGGCAGCCCGCGCGTACACGTTACCTGCACGTAGGCATCGCGCAGGCCCGAGCGGCTGGCGCACTCGATCATGATGTCCGCGATCTGTTGGCCCGTCAGCGGCAGCGACATGCGGAGGCCGGCCATCGACGCCTGGAAGCGTTCGACATGGTCCATGAGCCGGAAGAAGCGTCCGTTCCAGACGTGCGCGACATCGTAGGTCGCATCGGAACGGACGAAGCCGCGATCGAGAATCGGGACCGCAGCCTCCGACAGCTTCATCCAGCGCCCGTCCATGTAGGCCACGCCTCTGATGGCGGCTGTCTCGCTGTCGACGTCCATCGCCAGATCCTCGGTCGATTTGGGCTCTTCAGGATCGACCATTGGCAACGGACCGACAACCGAAGAAGTCCGGGTCGCCACGGGCTAGGGCGGGTATCGGGCTCCATGCTATAAGGAGCGCACAGGAATTCAGGGAAACCCCGCACGATGAGCCCTCCATCGGACGACGCCGCCGTCCCCCGCCGCGCGGGCGTCGACCCCAAGCTGCTCGAAATCCTCGTCTGCCCGGCGACGCATGGCACGCTGGAATATGACGCGGCGGCCGGCGAACTGATCAGCCGCAAGGCCGGTCTTGCCTACCCGATCCGCGACGGCATTCCGATCATGCTGGTGAGCGAGGCGCGTCCGCTTCGCGACGTGCCATGACCGCCGAGTTCGCCAAGGCCGTGCCCGACGAGGGCAACTACGAAGCGACCACGGCGCCGTGGCCGACCGAGCTGCGCGTGTTCAAGGAAGAAGGCCGGCTGGAAGTCGATTTCTCCGACGGCCACGCCTGCGCGCTCTCCGCCGAGTATCTGCGCGTCGAGAGTCCTTCCGCCGAAGTGCAGGGGCACGGGCCGAACCAGAAGAAGATCGTGGCCGGCCGGCGTCACGTAAAGATCGTCTCTGTCGAGCCGGTGGGACACTACGCGATCCGCATCGTGTTCGACGACCGCCACGATAGCGGCATCTATAGCTGGGCCTACCTGCGCGAGCTCAGCGAGACCCACACCACGCGCTGGGCGGATTACGAGGCGGCGCTCGCGAAGCGCGGCCTCAATCGCGACACCTGAGGCCACACCATGAAGATCGTCATTGCCGGCGCCGGGATCGGCGGATTGACCGCCGCGATGTGCCTGCATCGCGCAGGTCACGACGTGCATGTGTTCGAGGCCGTGTCGGAGATGCGGCCGCTGGGCGTGGGAATCAACATCCAGGCTGGTGCCGTCCGCATCCTGTGTGGCCTGGGGCTCGAACCGGCGCTCGCCGCCACGGCCATCGAGACGCGCGAGCTGCGCTACGCCAACCGCCACGGCCAGACGATCTGGGCCGACCCGCGCGGTCGCCATGCCGGCCTGCCCTGGCCGCAATTCTCGATCCATCGCGGCGAACTGCAGATGATCCTGTTGGACGCCGCGAAGGAGATGCTGGGCGCGGACCGCATCCGCCTCGGCCGGCGCATCGCACGTTTCGCGCAGCATCACGGCAAGGTCTCCGCACACTTCGTCGATCGCGACGGAATGCCTGTCGAAAACGCCGAGGCCGACCTCCTGATCGGTGCCGACGGCATCCACTCCGCGGTGCGTGCGCATTTCTATCCCGACGAAGGCCCTCCCAAGTGGCAGGGCATCCTGATGTGGCGCGGCGTCACCGTGGGCAAGCCCTATCTCGGCGGCAACACGATGGTCCAGGCGGGCCATCACAATCAGAAATTCGTCTGCTACCCGATCAGCCGCGCCCATGCCGAGCGCGGCGAGGCGCTGATCAACTGGATCTGCGACCTCCACATGGGCGACGGCGCGTTGCCGTCCCGCGAGGACTGGAACAAGCCGGGACGGCTGGAAGACTTCCTGCCGCGCTTCGCCGATTGGAACTTCGGCTGGCTCGACGTGCCCGAGGTGATCCGCACCGCGCACACGATCCTCGAATTCCCCATGATCGACCGCGATCCGCTGCCGCGCTGGAGCCACGGGCGGATCACGCTGCTGGGCGATGCGGCGCACCCCATGTATCCGATCGGTTCGAACGGCGCCTCGCAGGCGATCCTCGACGGCGAGGCGATCACGCAGGAACTGGCCGTGGGTGACGATCCCGAGAAGGCGCTGCGCCGCTACGAGGAGCGGCGCCTGCCGCCGACCGCGCGGATCGTCGAGAGCAACCGGCGCAAGGGCATCGACGTGATGCTCGACATCGTCGAGCAGCGCGCGCCCCAGGGCTTCACAGACCTCGAAAGCGTGCTGCCGGCGGATGAACTCGAAAAGATCGTCGGCGACTACAAGAAGCTCGTGACCCAGGATCGCGAGACGCTTCTGAAACTGGCTGCCGCCTCGCCGTGAGGGGCACAAAAGAAAACCGGCCCCTCTCGAGACCGGCCGTGGCAGCGGTTTAAACCGACCATCACATCGCCGGCCGCTACCGAGGAAGAATATGCCCGAGTGCGATGACAGAATTATGGCTTTCCCATCAACTCTTCCATTCCTCTCCCCCGCTGGGGGGAGAGGTCGGGCGAGGGGGAATCGACGTGCGTAACCCCCTCGCCCATCCTCTTCCCCCAGCGGGGGAGAGGAGAAAGAGGAAAACGGCATGAGTCTCGCGCGGGCTATCGCGACGGTCGGCGGCTTCACGCTGCTCAGCCGCGTCGTGGGCTTCGTGCGCGATATCGTGCTGTCGGCGGTGCTGGGTTCCGGGGCGGTGGCGGACGCTTTCTTCGTCGCGTTCAAGCTGCCGAACTTCTTCCGCCGCCTGTTCGCCGAGGGCGCTTTCTCCGCCGCCTTCGTGCCGCTGTTCGCGCGCGAGCTGCAGGGCGGCGGTCGCGCCGAGGCGATGGCCTTTGCGCGGCAGGCGCAGGCCGCGCTGCTGCTGGTGCTGATCCCCTTCACCGCGATCCTGATCGTGGCGATGCCCTGGGTGATGGCACTGCTGGCGCCGGGCATGCGCGACGACCTGCCGACCTTCGCCATGGCCGTCGAGTTCGGCCGCATCACCTTTCCCTATCTCCTCTTCATCTCGCTCGCCTCGCTCTATGGCGGCGTGCTGAACAGCATCGATCGCTTCGCGCATGTCGCCGCGACGCCGGTGCTGCTGAACCTCACTCTGATAGCCGCCGTGCTGGGGCTGACGCCGCTGCTGCCCAACGCGGGCTATGCCGCCTCGATCGGCGTGGCGATCGCGGGCGTCCTGCAATGGGTCTGGCTGCTGGTCGCCTGCGCGCGCGACGAGGTCGGCATGGCCCTGACTCGGCCGCGCTGGACGCCGAGGGTGGCGCGGCTGGTGAAACTCGCGACGCCGGTGGCGATCGGCGGCGGCGTGCAACAGATCAGCGTCGTACTCGACGTGGTCTGGGCGTCGCTGCTCCCCGTCGGCACGATCTCCGCGCTCTATTATGCCGACCGAATCGCGCAATTGCCGCTGGGCGTCGTCGGCATCGCCATCGGCACGGCGCTGCTGCCACTGCTGGCGCGCGAGCTGCGCGACGGCAACACGCAGTCGGCCATGACCAATCAGAACCGCGCCCTCGAATTCGGCCTGCTGTTCAGCCTGCCGGCCGCGGTCGCCTTGTGGTTTCTGGCCGATCCGATCATCCGCGTGCTGTTCGAGCGCGGTCGCTTCACCTCCGAGGACACCTGGCGCACGGCCGGTGCGCTGGCCGCCTTCGCGGTCGGCCTGCCGGCCTTCGTGCTGGTGAAGGCGCTGGCCCCCGGCTTCTTCGCCCGCGAGGACACGCGGACGCCGCTCTACATCGCGCTGGCGGCGATCACGGCCAATATCCTGCTCAACGTCTATTTCCTGTTCGCCACGACGCTGGCCCATGTCGGCATCGCGCTCGCTTCCTCGCTCTCGGGCTGGCTGAACGCGGCGCTGCTGGCGGCGGTCCTCTGGCGCCGCGACCACCTGCAGCCCGACGGGCGCCTGATCTCGCGTGCGATCCGCATGGCCGGCGCGACGGCCGGCATGGGCGTCGCGCTGTGGCTCGGCCTCGTCTGGCTGGCCGGGCCGCTGTCGCGCGCCGACATCGAGGGAGGCCTCGCGCTGGCCGGCATCTGCCTGATCGGCGGCGCCGTCTACGCCGTGCTCGGCGCGGCGCTCGGCGTCGTGAGGATCTCGGAACTGCGCTATGTGATGCGCCGCCAGCCGGGCGTCAGGTCAGCCGACCCAGGCGAACAACCGTGACGCCGGGTACGGGTAGCTCACAACAATGTTAGCCAAACTACTTCCGCGCCTTACCCATCTAGACTAACGGAAGACATTCCAGTGTAATTTCTCCATGAAGTTGCATCAGGACTTTCGCGACGCTGCCGCTCTCCAGCGGATACAGGACGCTCTTTGGACGACCAGCGGTGGAACTCGCGCATCGATCATGATCGGCGCAGGATTTAGCAGGTTAGCCAAGCGAGCTTCAGCCGACACCCCAGCCCCGCCGCTTTGGTCGGATTTTACCCGAGAGATGACCGAGTCGTTATATCCTGGAGTTGACGCAAGATTTTCACCGCAGGATCCCCTTCGACTTGCACAGGAGTATCACGCGGTTCACGGTGGCTCAGGCATTGATGGTTTGATTCGTCGCTTGATCCGAGATGGAGATTGGGAGCCATCGGAAGCACATGATCGACTTGTCGCACTACCTTGGGCGAATGTACTAACGACCAACTGGGATACCTTACTTGAAAGGGCAGCCCTCCGTAGTCTCACTCGTAGCTACGACGTAGTTCGGTCGCCAGACGATATTCCACATACTGCCGCACCTCGCATCGTCAAGCTGCACGGCTCACTTCCGTCGAACACACCATTTATCTTCACTGAAGAAGATTACCGGACTTATCCGAGAGATTTTGCGCCGCTTGTAAATCTTGCTCAGCACGTAATGATGGAAAGCGTATGCTGCCTGATTGGCTTCTCAGGAACCGATCCAAATTTCTTGCAGTGGTCAGGTTGGGTCCGAGACTATTTTGGGCCAAACGCCCCTACCATTTACCTTGTCGGAGCGTTGAGTATCTCGTCATCTCAACGGCGAATGCTTGAGGCGCGCAATGTTCATCCTGTGGATCTATCGCCGCTAGTTACCTCCACAGATCGCGACCAGCAGCATGCTGACGCCGTACACATGTTCCTAGAATATCTAGAAAGTTCTGAGCCCAAAGCGACCTATCTCTGGCCTCACATTGATGGACTTCATCCAGCCCTCAGAAAATTCCGCAAGATCGAGACGGAGAAGAACGGTCCGACTGAAAGTGACATTGCACTCGCGGCCCTTCCCGAACTCCAGAAACTGAGAAAAAGATACCCCGGTTGGGTCATTGCACCATCCAGCGCTCGAGTATCCATAGAGTACTCCGTTCTGCCGTGGAAGCCGATCGCCAGTCGTGACTTCTCAAAGCTCGAACCAAGAGATCAGCAACAGATTCTATACGAGCTCGCTTGGCTACGTGCGACATCATTCTTACCTTTGGATGGCCAACTCGTTAGTCAAATCACCGCGATTCTAAGTTCTGAAAGCAATATTGAGATCTCGGAATCTAACGGTCATCAGTTGGCATTTTACTTACTACAAGATGCTAGAGAACATCTCGACCGTCCAAGCTTTGAGAAATGGCTTGCGCACTTAGACAAACAGCCACGCAAGAGTAGTGACCTGAGTGCATCCATAGCGTATGAACGCTGCCTACTTGCACGCGATTCACTTAGACTTGAAGAAGTTGAAGAGCTGATCCCTCAGATCACTACGGAAGACCCAGTATGGTTCATCCGGAAGGCAGCACTCTTAGCGGAGCTTGGTGCCTTTGGCGAAGTGCGAGAAACGCTTAAAAAATGTGCCACAGACTTACGTCGACGACGCTCGGGGGGAGCAAGATCCGTTTGGCTAGACGCTCGGTTTGCTTGGCTAAGTTTGCTGACATCTTCCCTTAGGTATGAACACGGCAAAGACGGAAAGCCTGTCCATCATCAAGAGAATGAGTTCCTCGAAGATGAAAAGTGGAAAGCGCGGTACGCAGAAATCAAATCTGATCCATGGAATGAACTTCGAGCACTTCTCACTCAACTGCGTGATCGGAAGGACAAAATTGAGGAAAGAAAGCCCATATCAAAAAGTCTATTTGACGCTGGCCGCTATCGCCCGGCTCAAAAGATAAGTTTCTTTGGTCGAGAAGCGGACGCTGATATCACTAGGACCAGCCGCCGCATTGTCGACTACGCAGGCGTACCCAGTGTACTCAACACTCTTGCTTATCCAGCCAGAGAAATCCGAACGCAATGCGCAAGCTTGGAGACTACCCACGATGCAGGCACACTTCTTCGTGGAATCTCGACAATTCAAAGGCACGACGATCAGCTTATTGAAGTGTTACTGAATAGAATATCAGTTGCTCAGCTAAGTGGGGAAACCGCCGAACAAGTGAGTGAAGCTTTGTTCAAGGCAGTCAAGTACGGCCTTGCCAAACTGCGCGGAAGCAATAATCATAACGAAGTGTTTTGGACGGAGAAGGTCCGCGCGCAATTAGAGATAGCCTCACGGATTGCGGTTCGCCTATCTGCTGATACAGCCAAAACTTGGTTATCCTTTGCACTCGAGTTCGCAGAATCACCAGAGTGTTCGCGCTGGTGGCTATTTGAACCTCTAAACAATCTTATTAGCAGATCACTCGAGCCTCTGAGTGCTCACGATAAGAAGGCAATTACATTAGGAATCTTCAAATTCCCCCTAGCAACTGAACGTAAGGTTCTCGGACCGGATAGAGAATGGCCCGAGCCTTCTGAGCTTCTTAAGGCGACTCAAATAGACCGATCCGATAACGAAGCGGCATGGTCTATCCGGATCCAACAGCTCATTCAGACAGTTAGACAAGCGGATAGTAACTCAAGAACAAAGGCTGCTATCCGACTTCTTGTTCTCCATGATCATGCCGCGCTAAAGGAAACGGAGCTAAGCGAATTTAGTAACGCTCTATGGTCTAGATGCGATGCTTCTACCGGGTTGCCGAGTGATACAAATCTACTGCCCCACGTATATCTTGATCTTGATCAAAGGAAGATCTCTGTCGTCGAAAGCGCAACAAGAAAAAAATGGCCCCTGTCTAACCCTGTTGAATTTTCAAGCTCTTATCTTGAAGAGGTTATGGGGCTGACAGCAGAATCTCTTCGCCACCCTAAGTTCTTCACTCTCACAGAAAGCGAAATCGCCGCCATCATAGAAGCGATTTTAAGCGCCACAGTCCTCGAAAAGAACGAGGTAGTGGAAGAGAAAATATTTGAAAGAAATCCAAAGACTGACCCTCAAATCCGGCGTCTTGCAGGACACGTGGTAGCTGAAGGGGCGTTGCCCTCTCTACGCATCGAACACAACAGCGCAGACACCTTAACCCGCCTTTTAGAAGCCATCGAACAGCGGAATGCAGCCCATCTGATTCCGGCGCTTCCGGAATTATGCAGAACAATGCCATCTTTGGCACCTCGGTGCCTTTCCGCCTTAAGGAGAGCACTTAAGTCGAATGACGAGATAATAGCTCGGCACGCATACGAGGGAATTACGATATGGCTCAGGCGCCTTGAGCGGGGCGCACTCATGCCAGAATTTCCACTCTGGCTTGCGAGCATCATAGCGACAAATGTATCTCTGCGGCGGCGACCTGGACTTTATGAGTCTCTTTTGTGCGCTTCTAAGCTTCTAAAAATGAAAATAATGACCGGCGAAAGCATAGAGCTTCTTGTCGAGGGGCTTTCTTTCCTCGCAGAAGAAACAAGGTATTCAAATTTCTCAGGGAATGACGATGCAGCTAGAGCGATTACCCTGGAAAGGGAATTGTGCGTAAAGATCGCCAGGTCGTTGATCGCATTCGGCCGAAATGATCCGATCCTGTTCAGTTGGATTGAATACGCAAAGAGTGATCCACTTCCGGAGGTTCGACGCGCAGCGGAAGCGGATCTCTAAACTTCTGGCTTTATGCGCCGCCAGCCGGGCGTCAGGTCAGCCGACCCAGGCGAACAACCGTGACGCCGGGCCGCAGCGGGCGGCTCGACGAGGGCATTACCAGCACGCAATCATCGTAGGGCGTGGTCACCGGCTCGTCGTCGTCGTGGCCGAGCACAGTGCCCGCCTTTGGGATCACATCCTGGCCCTCGAAACGCTGCGCCGGCGTGAAGTTGCCGCGCTTGGTCGCCACGGCATGAGTCACCTCGACGACGCGCTGGCTCGAGGGCGTCGGCTGGCGCCAGCCGGCGGGCAGGTCGCCCTCCTCCAGAACACCCGTCTCGACGAGGAAGCGGGCCGTCACGTCCTTGGCCACGACGACCGAGGAGGCCCGCCAGTGCTGGCCGGTCTCGATCAGCAGCGCGTTCTTCGGGCTCTTCGGATCGCCGAAACCGCCATAGTCGCGCATGCGCATGCCCGCGGCGTGGCCGGCGTCACGCACGATGTCGACGGGCGTGCCGATCGCCTTCGCAAAGGCGACGCCCTTGTCGAGCGGGCCCGACAGCATCAGCGGCACGCAATCGTCATGCATGGAATGAAGGTCGAGCAGCAGGTCGGCGCGCTCGACGAACGGCCTCAGCACCTGCGCCCGCTTCGTCTCGACCGTCGTCGCGGGTTCGTCGACGCGGCCCCAGACGCGGTTGAAGTCCTCGTCGACAAGGCGCGACTTGAACGGCGTCCGGCGATCGAACGAGTGATAGGCCTCGATGTTGTTGAAGGAGAGGATCAGCGTCCCCTTGCGCGGCTTCACGCCGGCGGTCAGCAGCGCATCGACCACGATGGCGCCCGAGACTTCGTTGCCATGCGTCAGCGAGGCGACCATCACCGTCGGCCCGGACTTGCCGCTCTCCAGGACGTGGATGTAGGGCGCGGCGCCCTTCTCCCATTTGCGCAGGTCGGGGAAGGCGAATTCGATCGGCGGGGTATCGGACATGTTCTTGACCATCAGCAGGTTGTGCCGATCCTTCGCATGCTAGTTTGTCGCCGACAAGGAGAAGCCAATGGCGCGCAGCCGGTATCGCTGGTTCATCGTCTTCCTGCTGTTCGCGATCACCGTCGTGAACTACATCGACCGGGCGGCCCTCTCCTACGCCATCCCCCTGATCCAGCGGGACCTCGGCCTCTCGCCGGAGGCAACTGGCGCCATTCTCGGCGCGTTCGGCCTGGGTTATGCCGTGACGACCCTGATCGGCGGCTTCGCCGTGGATCGCTACGGCGCGCGGCTGGTTCTCACCGTTGCAGCCGTGCTGTGGAGCCTGTCCATCGGCGCAACCGCGCTCGCGACCAGCGTCGCCATCCTCTATGCCGCGCGGGTGCTGCTCGGTGTGTCCGAAGGGCCCAACTTTCCCGCCCTCACCGGGGCGGTCAGCCACTGGCTGTCGCCGCACGAGCGGGCGACGGCACTGGCCAACGCCCTGCTGGCGGTGCCGCTGGCGCTGGCCATTGGCGGTCCCCTGGTGACTCAGCTTCTCGGGTGGCTGGACTGGCGGCTCACCTTCGGCGTGCTGTTCGTCCTGTCTGCCGCCTGGATTCCTCTCTGGTACTTCTGCTTCCGGGACGACCCGTCGCAATCGCGCTTCGTGAACGCGGACGAACTCGCGCATATCCGCAAGGTCGATCCCGGCGTCACCGCGGCGCCGCACGCGGTGCTGAAATCCTGGCCGGAGCCCGGCGTCCTCAAGGCGCTGCTGACCAATCGCACGCTGCTCGCCAACTATTGGGCGTTCTTCGTCTTCGGCTACTTCCTGTTCTTCTTCATGAGTTGGCTACCGAGCTATCTCGAGCGCAAGTACGGGCTGAACCTGGCGGCCGTCGGGCTTTTCTCGGTGCTGCCCTGGCTGTCCGCCGCCTTCCTGCTGTGGGCCATGGGCCGCTGGTCGGACCATCTGCTCAAGACCACCGGCAGCATGCGCATCTCGCGGTCCTGGCTGATCGCCGGGAGCCAGTTCGTGGCCGCTCTTGCCGTCATCCCGGTCGCCCTCACCGACAATCTCACCGTGGCGATCGCCGGCATCACCGTAGCCGTCGCATCGTCGATGGGCGCCAACGCCGCCTACTATGCAGTGAACGTGGACATCGTGCCCGAGCGTGCCGCGACGGCGCTGGGCATCATGGATTTCGCCTTCGCCATCGCGGGCTTCCTGGCGCCGGCGATCACCGGCTGGGTGCTGAACCTCCGCGGCTCGTTCGCCGACGGCTTCCTGCTGATGACGGTGCTCGCCCTCTCCTCGGTGCTGGTGGTCCTGCTGTTCCACCATCCCGACCGGGATCGCGAAAAGGCCGTCTGACGATCAGCCGTCGAGGTACCAGTTCGCGATATCCCAGGTGTTGTTGTCCCAGCCGCTGATCTCGGCGACCAGCCTGTTGTTCATGGCGACGGCGCTGGGCCGCATCACCAGCGGAATGGTGACCTGGTTGTTGACCACCAGCTCGTTGCATTTGATCAGCATCGCCGCGCGCTTCACCGGGTCGAGTTCGACCTGGGCCGCCTTGTGGGTGTCGTCGTACTCCTGGTTCTGCCAGCGCGTGACGTTGCGGCCCTGCCACTTGTTCTCCTTGGTGGCAACCTCCCACGAACAGAACTGACGCAGGAAAGTCTCGGGGTCGGGCGCTTCCATGCCGTTGCTGTATTCCTGAAGGTCGGCATAGAACTTGGTGTAGGTGTCGGGATTGGCGACATCGGACGAAAAGAACACCGACGATGTCACCGACTTCAGGTCCATCTCGATGCCCGCCTTCTGGGCCGCCTGCTTGATGATCGCCTGCGTCTTCTGCCGCGGCTGGTTGATCGAGGTCTGGTAGACGAACTTCAGCCGCTTGCCGTCCTTGGCGCGAATGCCATCCGCTCCACGGACCCACCCGGCCTTGTCGAGAAGCGCGTTGGCCTTGTCGACGTTGAACTCGAATGTTGTGCTCTTCGAGCGGAAGCGCTCGGGATTATTGATGTAGTTGGCCGTGGCGATGCCGATGCGGCCGTAGATGTGATCCTGGATCGATTTCTTGTCGACCAGCAGCGAGATCGCCTGGCGCACGGCGGGGTCGGACAGGATCGGATGCTTCGTCTTCAGACTGGAGCGCTCGCCGTCGACTTCCGTCCACGGGTCGGTGTTGTTGAGCTGCATGTGCTCGATTCCGCCGCCCGGCGTGATGACGATCTTTCCCTTGCCGCCCTTCTCCATGCGCACGAGGATCTCGTCCTCGACCTGCATGTTCCAGGCGAAGTGGAACTCGCCGGTCTGCAGGACCGCGCGCGCCGCCGAGACCGCGTCGCCGCCGCCCTTCATCTCGACGGCGTCGAAGTAGGGCCGGTTGGGCACATGGTAGTCGAGGTTGATATCGCCGGTGACGAGATCGCCTGGCTTGAAGTCCTTGAACTTGTAGGGGCCGGTGCCGATCGGCTTGAGGTTGGTGGGGGCGTCGCGCGATTTGGCGCCGACATAGTCGCCGAACAGATGCTTCGGGATGATGCAGCCCATCCACCCGACGAACGTGTCCGCCCAGAAGGGCGTGGGCTGCTTGAACTTCACGACGACGGTGAAGTCGTCGATCTTCTCGACCACCACGTCCTTGTACGAGCCGCTGGTCACGGTCGCCGTCGCGGGGTCGTTGGAATAGGCCCATGTGAAGACGACATCGTCGGCGGTGAAGGGCTTGCCGTCATGCCACTTCACGCCCTGCTTGATCTTCCAGATCACCGATTTGCCGTCGGCGGCGAGCGAGCCGTCCTCGCGGTTCGGGATCGAAGCGGCCAGCTTGGGTCGCAGGTTGCCGTCACGGTCCCAGGCCGCCAGCGGTTCGTAGAACAGGCGCGAACCGTCCCGATCCTTGGTACCGACGGCAAAATGCGGATTGAGCAGGGTCGGGCCCTGCCACCACAGGACCTTCAGCAGGCCGCCGCCGCCGCGCTTGGTGGGTTTGTAGACCGGCGTCGACTGGGCCATCGCCACGCCGGAGAAAGCGAGGAGCTGGGTCGCCATCGGTGCGGTCAGCCCCACCGTTGCCAGCCGTTGCACGAAGCGCCGGCGCGACAGGCCGCCCGCTTTCACCCGGTCGATCAAACCACGCAAGCCACGCTCGTCCATCGGGTGCCTCCATCCAGAGTGTCGAAGCCGGTCCCTGACGCTCCCACTATGCTGCAAGATGCGTGCAATTCGATCGGAGCAGCCGCGCCGGCCGCCGTCAATGCCGCCGCCTTGATTATCGCGGCGGCCTGCGCGATACCCGCGCACCCCATGCCTTCCACCGGCGGGGTGCGCGGAGGTCCAAACCCCGCGCCATCGACCGCATACGGAGTCCACATCCATGAGCGACACGACCACCGGCGCCGCCCAGGCGCCCAACCCGCACCTCGCCGCCTACAACACGCGCGGCCTCAAGGGCCGGATCCTTTCCGGGGTGCAGCCGACCGGCAATCTCCATCTCGGCAACTATCTCGGCGCCATCCGCAACTTCGCGCGCCTGCAGAACGATTACGAATGCCTCTACTGCGTGGTCGACCAGCACGCGATCACCGTATGGCAGGATCCCGCCCAGCTCGCCGCGCAGACGCGCGAGATCGCCTCGGCCTTCCTCGCCGCCGGCGTCGACGGCAACAAGCAGATCATCTTCAACCAGTCGATGGTGCCCGAGCACGCGCAGCTCGCCTGGATCTTCAACTGCGTCGCCCGCATGGGGTGGATGAGCCGCATGACGCAGTTCAAGGAGAAGGCCGGCAAGGACCGCGAGAACGTCTCGCTGGGCCTGTTCGCCTATCCGGCGCTGATGGCCGCCGACATCCTGATCTACAAGGCCACGCACGTGCCGGTCGGCGAGGACCAGAAGCAGCATCTCGAGCTGACGCGCGACATCGCCATCAAGTTCAACAACGATTTCGGCCAGCCCGACTTCTTCCCGATCACCGAGCCGCTGATCTTCGGTGCGGCGACGCGCGTCATGAGCCTGCGCGACGGCACCAAGAAGATGAGCAAGTCCGACCCGTCGGACTATTCGCGCATCAACCTCACAGACGACGCCGATGCGATCGCCCAGAAGATCCGCCGGGCCAAGACCGATCCGCTGCCGATGCCGGACACGCTAGAGGACGCGGAGAAGCGGCCCGACGCCGACAACCTGCTGGGCATCTATGCCGCCCTCGCCGACCAGGAGAAGGACGTCGTCGTCGCCCAGTTCGCCGGCAGGCAGTTCTCCGAGTTCAAGACGGCGCTGACCGAACTCGCAGTCGCCAAGCTCGGCCCGATCGGCGCGGAGATGCAGCGGCTGATGAAGGATCCGGGCCATGTCGACGGCGTGCTGCGCAACGGCGCCCAGCGCGCCCGCGCCATCGCCGCGCCGATCCTCGACGAGGTTTATCGGACGGTGGGATTCCTCAGGCCGTAAGCCTCAGCCTTCCATGCGCGTGAGGGCCCACTTCACCGTGGTGCCCTCCGGCGGGACCTGGCCGACCAGCACGATCTGCTCGGTGCGGCGCACGCGGCCTTCTTCGCCGAGATAGATGCTCTCGGCGAGGCCGATGCCGGCGCCGGTCGCGCGCAGGCGCCAGCCGCGGCCGCTCGGCAGGCGCATCAGCACCGCCTGGCCGCTCTGGGCGAGGGTGGCCTTCACCGTCGGATGCAGGTGGAAGCGCACGATGTAGCGCTGGTCCGGCACCGTCACGGGGCGGCCCTCGTAGCCCAGGAACGAGTCTTCGCCGCGCAGGTCGCCGCCGTCGGGCGAGAGCCAGAGGCGACGGCGGTGGATGATGCCATAGAGCGAGCGATAGCCGTCGTGGCACATGTCGAGCCATTGCGCGCCGCCATCGTCGGCGCGATCGATCAGCACGTTGCCCGCCCGATATTCGAGCGCGCCATGATTGGTGATCTCGGTCGAGTTCACGTCGTCGACCACCGCCGTCGAATGCGCGGCGGTGAAGCGCATGAAATGCTGCCAGTCGCGCGGAGCCCCCGGATAGGTGCCGCAGTTCACGATCAGCCGCTCGTGCGCCGCGCTCATCTCGAAGCTCAGCGTGCCAGCGTGCGCGATGCCGTCCATCCCTCGCCCCGGCGGGCTCCCGGCATCGGCGATCACCAGCGAGGTACCGGCCGACAGCCGCTGGAAACCGCTCGCCAGTGCCATGGTCGGCGCGACTTCGCCCGAACCCGAGCGCGCCAACACGAGGTCGATCAGGCGGCGGTCGCCTTCCCAGGTGCCGTTGAACAGCGACAGGCCGCCGTCGCCGTGGCGGAAGAAGCGCAGCATCGGCGCCATGCGATCGATCGCGGCAACCAGTTCGGCGGGCGCCCGGCGTTCGGCCGAGGCCAGCGCCGCGCGCACGTCGATCAGGTGGCGCAGCACCGCGAGTTGCAGGTGGGGTGCGCGTTCGGAAACGATGCCGTCGTGCAGCACGTAGCGCTTCACGAACTTCGCCAGCCGCGACAGCGACTGGTCGAGGCTCTTCTCGAAGTGCTTGCCGTCACGGATGAAGGCCAGGTCGGCGAAGATCAGCGCCTTGTAGACGGCGACGGCCTCGTGGCCGACCATGCCGCGGCGCGCGACGCGGCGCAGATGGACGCGCTGGCGGCCTAGCGAGAAGACGAAACGCGCGGCGAAGCCGGAGTCGGCCGCCGAGGCCAGCCATTCGTAGTGGCGGATCCAGGCGACCATGCGGGCCGCGAGCACGTCGCGCTTCCACGTCACCGGCGACCAGCGCCATTCGCGATTGGTCCAGTCGTCGACCAGCTTGGCGGCCAGCATCGCGCCGTGCGGGTCGCCATTGTCGCGCAGGTCGCGCAGCCAGGCGAAGCCGTTCAGCGCATCGAGCCAGAGCGGGGCGGCGCCGGGACGCTGCCAGGGGGGATCGTCCGATTCGGGCAGGACCGTCCCGACGCTGCCGGCGGCGGCGAATTCACCGGCCTGGAGCAACCGCTGGCCCAGCACCGGATCGCCCGGCCAGGAATCGGAGGCGACCGCGAAGAAGCTACGCGGCGTGTTGTAGCCCAGCGTGAGCGAATAGAGGGAGGAGCCGAGGAGCCAGCGTCCGAATGCCTGCCGCTCCCGCTTCGCGGCCGCGGAGGGGCGTGCCGGCACCGAGCGGATCGGCCGGGCTCCGGAAACCAAAGGCTCACCGGGCCGTCTTGTGTCAGAGGCGACCAGCGTCATCGTTTCTGTTCTTTGGCCCGGGAGGCTCGAGCGGCCGGGCGGTGGAGGGGTTTTTTTGTATTTTAGCCCAGTCGGAGCCCGGTGGCGATGGGCAGCAGGGCCCGCGACCAGCCCTTGAACCGCAGATCACGCACACCAGATTCATTCCAAGGGAACGCCCGAACGGGGTTCCCGGCCACTCGCTCCACGGAGGAGGGTTACATGAGTCGCGTAACGATGTTCAATTCGCCCTTGTTACTGGGCTTCGACCAGCTCGAGCGGACGCTCGACCGGCTGGCCAAGAACGCCGAGGGCTATCCTCCCTACAATATCGAGCGGATCGGCGAGAACGGACTGAGAATCACGCTTGCGGTTGCCGGCTTCACCAGCGACGGCCTGGCGATCGAACTGGTCGAGAATCAGCTCACGGTGCGCGGCAAGCAGGCTGACGACAGCGACCGGATTTATCTCCATCGCGGCATAGCGGCCCGCCAGTTCCAGAAGGCGTTCATGCTCGCCGACGGGATCGAGGTGGTCGGTGCCCGGCTCGACAACGGCCTTTTGTCGATCGACCTGGTCCGGCCCGTCGTGGAGCCCCGAATTCGAACCATTCGTATCGATGCCGGCCAGGCGGCCGGTGCTGCGGATCAGACGATCGATATTACCGCGCGTCGCAGCCGTTGAGGCGGAGCGCGTTGATGCTGCCAAGGAGGTAGCCATGGAAAACAATGTTCTGAGCTTCACCCCGCTCGCCGACGAGGCTTTCCTCAGCCTGGGCGCGGAGCAGATCGCCTACGTGAAGGCGATCAACCTGCCCGACGGCGCCCATGCGGTCGGCATTTTCTCGGCGGACGGCAAACCGATGGCGTCGGTGCCTTCGATCGAGATCGCGCAGGCGCTGATCCGCCAGCACGAGCTGGAGCCCGCGCTGGTCCACTGAGGAAAAGTCGGCGGAAAGCGGTTCAGGCCGCGCTTTGGGTCTGGACCGTCTCGATGAGCAGCGCATACAGCGCCTCGGCATTCTCGGTCGCGCGCAGCTTCTCGACGAGGCTGCGATCACGCAGCAGACGTGAAACGCGGGCCAGCGCCTTCAAATGGTCCGCGCCGGCACCTTCCGGCGTGACCAGCAGGAACACGATGTCCACGGGCCGCTCGTCGATCGCATCGAAGTCGACGGGATGCGCCAGGCGGGCGAACAGGCCGAGCGGCCGGGTCATGGTCGAGAGCCGCCCATGCGGGATCGCGATGCCGCCACCGATACCGGTCGACCCGAGGCGTTCGCGCTCGAGCAGACGGTCGAACAGCCTGCGCTCGTCGATCTGGAAGAGACCGGCCGCGCGGCTGGCGATCTCGGCCAGCAGCGCCTTCTTGCCGGTCGCCTTGGCGCTGGCCAGAACGGCATCCGGGCCGGTCAGCAAATCGGCGATTTCCACAATGTCACCAACGGGTTAGCAAGCGCGAACTTGAATCCGCCCTGCGAGGGGTGCGCCCCTATAAGCGCCTCCCCCGACCGGGTCAAGCCATCGCTCGGCAGCACGGGTGAGCCCGCCGTGCGTGGCGTGTCAGTCGGCCGGACCGGTCATCGCCTCGATGGCGACGGCGGCGGACGAGAGGCCCGGCATCGGACGGTTCATGCCGAGGCGGCCCAGTCGGCGGCGCTCAGCCGACGAGGGGATGCGCATGGCTTCGCGATACTTGGCGACCGTGCGTCGCGCGATCTCGACGCCCTCGCCCTTCAGCAGATCGACGATGCGATCGTCGCTGAGCGGCTGGTGCGCATTCTCGCCGCCAACCAGGTGACGGATGCGCGAGCGCACCGACTCCGAGGAGACGACCACGCCCGGCGTGCGCGCCGGCAGGGACGAGGTGAAGAAATACTTCAGCTCGAAGATGCCCCGCGGCGTGTTGATGTACTTGTTCGAGGTGACGCGGCTCACCGTGCTCTCGTGCAGCTCGGTGGCGATGGCGATGTCGCGCAGCACCAGCGGCTTCAGCGCGCTGACGCCGTGGCGGAAGAAGCCGTCCTGCTGGCGCACGATCTCGCGCGCAACCTTGAGGATCGTGGTGGCGCGCTGCTCCAGCGTCTTCACCAGCCAGTTGGCCGACTGGAAGCGCTCGGCGACGAAATCGCGATCGGGCTTGGCGCGCGCGCCCTTCATCAGCGTGGCGTGATAGTTGCGGTCGACCAGGACCTTGGGCAGCGCATCGGTGTTGAGTTCGATGTGCCAACCGTCCTCGCCGGTCTCGGGATCCTTGGCCGGCGTAAGATAGAGGTCGGGCTGCACGGGCTGGATCGGTTCGAAATCGAAGGCCTGCCCGGGGCGCGGATCGAGCGTGCGCAGCTCGGAGAGCATGTCGCGCAGGTCCTCGTAGTCGACGCCGCAGCGGCGGCGGAGCTGGCCGAGTTCGCCGGCAGCGACGAGTTCCAGATTGTCGAGCAGGGCCTTCATCGCCGGATCGAGCCGGTTGCGCTCGGCGAGCTGGGCGCCCAGGCATTCGGCGACGGTGCGCGAGAACAGACCGGCCGGCTCCATCTGGCGCAGGCGCGCCCAGATCTTCTCGACCAGCGCGATATCGGTCGCGACGGCTTCGGCCACCGCCGCCGCCTCGAGACGGCAGTAGCCGGCCTCGTCGAGCCCTTCGGCGATCTTCAGGGCGATGCGGCGTTCGGCCGGGTCCTCGAACATGAGTTCGAGCTGCTCCAGCACATGGACGGCCATCGACCGCGGACGCTCGGCCACGAAATTGAGGGCGTCGGGCGCATCCTCGCGCTGGCCGACGCGGCTGGCCGATGCATCGCCGCCGCGATCGGCGTGTTCGCGGGTCCAGCGATCGTCGGCGTCCGCGAGGGCCGGCGCCGCGGCCTGCAGGGCTTCGGCGGTGTCGCGGGGCGCTTCGACGGGAGGCGCCTCGTATTCGGCGGCGGCGCCATCGTCCGCGGAGCCCTCGGACAGCAATGGGTTCTTTTCCAGCTCCTGCTGGATGAAAGCCGCAAGCTCCAGATGCGAAAACTGCAGCAGCTTGATGGCCTGCTGGAGCTGGGGCGTCATCGCCAGGGTCTGGCGCGACGCAAGAATGAGACTCGGACCGATACGCATGTCACCCCGCCCCGAAGGTCGTTGGACCTCCCCGATGGGCAGTCTTATGCAAAAACCATGCCAATGTCAGCATGGTTCATCTTATCAGTGAGCGAAAATATCCGTTTCTGGCCAGCCGGCGACGTCCAGGCGCGCGCGGGTGGGCAAGAACCGGAAGGCGGCGTCCGCCAGTTCGCGACGGCCCTCGCGCTCGAGAAGCGCGTCCAGTCGGGCTTTCAGCGCGTGCAAATGCAGCACGTCGGAAGCGGCATAGGCAAGCTGCTCGTCGGTCAGGGTGTCGGCACCCCAGTCGGAGGTCTGCTGCTGCTTGGACAGGTCGACGCCCAGCAGCTCGCGACACAGATCCTTGAGGCCGAAACGATCGGTGAAGGTGCGCACCAGCTTGGCCGCGATCTTGGTGCAGTAGACCGGCTCGCAGCGCACGCCCAGCGAATGCTCCAGAACGGCAATGTCGAAACGGCCGAAATGAAAGAGTTTCAGCACCTTAGGATCGGCGATCAGGGCGGCCAGCCGCGGCGCCTTGGCCGCGCCTTTGGGCGCCCCACGCGGAATCTGGACCAGATGGGCGTTGCCGTCGCCGCCCGAGAGCTGGACCAGGCAGAGCCGGTCGCGATGGGGGTTGAGACCCATGGTCTCGGTGTCGATGGCCACGACGGACCCAAACGAAACGTCCGCGGGAAGATCGCCGCGGTGAAGGCTGATCGCCATTAGGGGGTGCTCCGACTGACCTGCATGGTGCCCAGGAGAAGACTCGAACTTCCACGCCTCGCGGCGCTAGTACCTGAAACTAGTGCGTCTACCAATTCCGCCACCTGGGCACGGCATGCGGTCTAGTGCGGGCGCTGAGTTAGGGCTGTGCCGCCCGGATGTCAACCGCGCTGCGCTCCCCATGGTCACGCCAGGGCGCTACACCCCTTGCGCCGTCGTGGCTTTGGGCTATAGGCAGCTTCCATGAACATCAAGCAGGTCACGGTCTTTGGTGGCAGCGGCTTCGTCGGCCGCGCCATCGTACGAGCGCTCGCGCAGCAGGGCTATCAGGTCCGCGTGGCCTGCCGGCGCATCGAACTGGCGGAACGCATCAAGACGGCCGGCGATGTCGGCCAGATTACCATTATGCGAACCAATTTGCGCGTGCCCGCGTCCGTGGCGGCAGCCATCGCCGGCAGCCACGCCGTGGTCAATGCCTCGGGCATCGCCTTCCAGCGCGGCCGGCAGAATTACCGGAGCGTCCATGTCGACGGCGCCAGGGCGATCGCGGAAGCCGCGAAGGCCGCCGGGGTACAGCGCCTCGTGCACATGTCGGGGATCGGCGCGGACCAGCGCAATTCGACCAACAAGTACATTCGCTCCAAGGTCGACGCCGAGGATGCGATCGTCGCGGGCTTCACCGACGCCACGATCCTGCGGCCCAGCGTGATCTTCGGGCCCGAGGACGCGATGTTCAACCGCATGGCCCAGATCGCGGCCAAGGCTCCGTTCGTGCCCGTGGTCGGCAACGGATCGGCCAAGGTCCAGCCGGTCTATGTCGGCGATGTCGGCAGCGCCGTCGTGGCCGTGCTGGCGCGACCCGACACCGCCAAGACGGTGTTCGAGCTGGGCGGCCCGCACGTCTACACCTATCGCGAGATCGCGGCCCTGGTGCTGCGCGAGATCGATCGCAAGAAGCGGATCGTCGGCGTGCCGGCCGGCCTGATGCGGGTGGCGGGCTTCTTCGCGGAATTCCTGCCGGTGCCGCCGCTGACGCACGACCAGGTGGATCTGCTGATCACCGACAACGTCGCCCGCCCCGGCGCGCCCGGCCTTGCCGCCCTCGGCATCGAGCCGACCGCCGCCGAGGCTATCCTGCCGATGTACCTCGACCGCTATCGCGTCGGCGGCCGCTACAACCTGCAAGCCCCGGCCTAAGCACGCCAAATCACGGCGTCACAGACGGCGATTATGCTTGACCGAGTCATATAGTCCTAAATCGGTATATTTTTTTGAGACATCGAATCGCACCGCGGCGTGAAAAATTAAGGCGAGGATCATCTTCGCGAAAATTAGGTCAGCATAGTTGACTATCGTCCGTTGGCATGGTTAAACACGCCAACAAAGCAGCAAAGGCGCGATCGGCGCGCTTCTTGCGTAATAAAATTTCACAAAATATTCCGAGGAGGCCGGGGATGGCCGAGAGGATGCTGAAGTTCGTCGGAACGCCGCAAGCCATGCCCGACAAGCGGCCGGCAGCCGAGCGCCGTCGCGACTTCGACGAGATCTATCAGAGCTATGCCCAGCAGAAGGCCGGCGAACAGGCGTCCCGCTGCTCGCAGTGCGGCGTTCCCTTCTGTCAGATCCATTGCCCGCTGCACAACAACATCCCGGACTGGCTGAAGCTGACGGCCGAGGGCCGGCTCGACGAAGCCTATGAACTCTCCTCGGCGACCAACAACTTCCCGGAGATCTGCGGTCGCATCTGCCCCCAGGACCGGCTGTGCGAGGGCAACTGCGTCATCGAGAAGGGCTTCGAAGCGGTCACCATCGGTTCGGTCGAGAAGTACATCACCGACACCGCATGGGAGCGCGGCTGGGTGAAGCCGATCCAGCCGCGGCGCGAGCGGCCCGAGAGCGTCGGGATCGTCGGCGCCGGTCCCGCCGGTCTGGCGGCCGCCGAGCAGCTTCGCCGCAAGGGCTACCAGGTCGCGATCTACGATCGCTACGATCGGGTCGGCGGCCTGCTGATCTATGGCATCCCGAACTTCAAGCTCGAGAAGGAGATCGTGCAGCGTCGCGAGACGCTGTTGCGCGACTCCAAGGTGACCTTCCATCTGAACTGCGAAGTCGGCCGCGACGTCACGCTGGAGGAGCTGCGCGCGCGTCACGGCGCGGTGCTGATCGCCACCGGCGTCTACAAGGCGCGCGACATTGCCGCCCCCGGCGTCGGCCTCGCGGGCATCGCGCCGGCGCTCGACTATCTCACGGCTTCGAACCGCCAGGGGCTGGGCGATACGGTGCCTGCGTTCGAGTCGGGCGTGCTGAACGCGGCGGGCAAGAACGTCGTGGTGATCGGCGGCGGCGACACGGCGATGGATTGCGTGCGCACGGCGGTGCGCCAGGGCGCCAAGTCTGTGAAGTGCCTCTATCGCCGTGACCGCGCCAACATGCCGGGCTCGCAGCGTGAGGTGAAGCACGCCGAGGAGGAAGGCGTCGAGTTCGTGTGGCTGGCCGCACCGCAGGCCTTCCTCGGCAACGAAAAGGTGAGCCACGTCCGGACCGTGCGCATCCATCTCGGCATGCCCGACGCCTCGGGCCGCCAGACACCGCAGGAGATTCCCAACAGCCACGTCAACATCGAGGCCGATCTCGTGCTGATGGCGCTGGGCTTCGATCCCGAGGACCTGCCGGCCGCGATGAACGCGCCGGACCTCGGCGTCACCGGCTGGAACACGCTCAAGATCGACTGGAAGAGCATGATGACGAGCCTCGACGGCGTGTTCGCCGCCGGCGACATCGTGCGCGGCGCGTCCCTCGTCGTGTGGGCGGTGCGCGACGGGCGCGATGCCGCCGAGCGCATCCACACCCATCTGACCACCAAGGCGCTGGCCGCCCAGCGCATCGCGGCCGAGTGAGGATCCGATGCTCAAGGTTTACGACTTCACCGGATCGGGCAACGGCTACAAGGTCTGGCTGCTGCTGTCGCAGCTCGGCGTGCCGTTCGAGCGCATCGAGCGCGACATCCTGAAGGGCGAGACGCGCACCCAGGAGTTCCTGAAGAAGAACCCGAACGGCCGCATCCCGACCCTCGAACTCGAGGACGGTACCTTCCTCTTCGAGTCGGGCGCGATCGTCTGGTATCTCGCCGAGGGCACTGAATTCGCGCCGAAGGACCGGCTGGCGCGCGCGCAGACGCTGCAGTGGATGTTCTTCGAGCAGTACAGCCACGAACCCTATATCGCCGTCGCGCGCTTCTGGAAGCACTTCCTCGACAGGCTCACGCCGCAGCAGGAAGCCAACCTGCCCGACATCATGAAGAAGGGCTATGCCGCGCTCGACGTGATGGAGAAGCATCTCGCGACGCGGCAGTTCTTCGTCGACGACCGCTACGGCCTCGCCGACATCGCGCTCTATGCCTACACACATGTCGCCGACGAGGGTGGGTTCGACCTGTCGGATTACCCGAACCTCACGGCCTGGCTCGCGCGCGTGAAGGCGCAGCCCGGCCATGTCGCGATCGACCACAAGTTCTAACCAAGGGAGAAGAAGAAGATGCCGATGATCAACGTCCAGATGTTCGAGGGCCGCACCATCGAGCAGCGCCGTGCGCTGGCGAAGGAGCTGACCGAAGGCACCTGCCGCGCGCTGGGCTGTACGCCGGACGCCGTGCAGATCGTCCTGACCGACATCAAGAAAGAGAACTGGGCCGAAGCCGGCAAGCTGTTCTCAGACACTTAGACAACATGACCCCTCCGCCCGCGCAAGACGCGGGCACCTCCCCCGATGACGGGGGAGGAAAGCGTGCCTCCCCATTCAAATGGGGAGGTGGCGCGAAGCGCCGGAGGGGTCAGAGGCCAAAGGAAATAGTCCCATGTCCACCCTTCCCTTCGATGCCGAGCAGTTCGTCCGCGACTACAAGAGCGGCACCGAGAAGCTCACCGCCGCCTACGGCTACAACCCCGCCGAGGGACTCGATTCCTGCGGCGTCGGTCTCGTGGTCGCGCTGGACGGCAAGCGACGCCGCGACGTCGTGGCGGCGGGTATCGATGCGCTGAAGGCTGTGTGGCACCGCGGCGCCGTCGACGCCGACGGCAAGACGGGCGACGGCGCGGGTCTCCACGTCGAGATCCCGCAGGACTTCTTCAAGGAATATATCCGCGACGCCAGCGGCGAGCTCCCGCAGGTCGGACGCATCGCGGTCGGCATGGTGTTCCTGCCGCGCACCGACCTCGGCGCGCAGGAGCGCTGCCGCACCATCGTCGAGACCGAGATCCTGCGTTTCGGCCACACGATCCTGGGCTGGCGCCAGGTGCCGGTCGACATCTCGGTCATCGGCGCCAAGGCCAACGAGACACGGCCCGAGATCGAGCAGATCCTGATCGGCCGCGGCGACGCGAGGCTCGACAACCGCGAGTTCGAGAAGCAGCTCTACATCCTGCGCCGTCGCATGGAGAAGGCCGCGCTCGCCGAGAACATCGCCGAATTCTACGTCTGCTCGCTGTCGTGCCGGTCGGTCGTCTACAAGGGCATGTTCCTCGCCGAGCACCTGTCGACCTTCTATCCCGACCTGCTCGACGAGCGCTTCACCTCGCGCTTCGCGATCTTCCACCAGCGCTATTCGACCAACACCTTCCCGCAATGGAAGCTGGCGCAGCCCTTCCGCGTGCTCGCCCACAACGGCGAGATCAACACCATCCTGGGCAACGTCAACTGGATGAAGAGCCACGAGGCACGGCTCGAGCACGAGACCTTCGGCCGCTTCATCGAGGACCTGAAGCCGATCGTGCAGCCCGGCGCGTCGGATTCGTCGGCGCTCGACAACGTGTTCGAGCTGCTGGTGCGCGGCCATCGCAACCTGCCGATGGTCAAGACGATGATGATACCCGAGGCCTCGGCCACGAACCCCAACGTGCCGGCCGATCATCGCGCCATGTACAACTACGTGAACGGCGTCATGGAGCCGTGGGACGGGCCGGCCGCCATCGCCGCCGTCGCCGGCAAGTGGGCGCTGGTCGGGCTCGACCGCAACGGCCTGCGCCCGATGCGCTACGTCATGACGTCGGAGAACCTGCTGATCGCCGGCTCCGAGGCCGGCATGGTGCCGCAGGACGAGGCCAAGATCGTCGAGAAGGGCCGCCTCGGCCCCGGCGAGATGCTGGCCGTCGATATGGACCAGCCCCGGGTCTACAAGGACCGCGAGCTGAAGGACATGCTGGCGGCGACGCACGACTATGCGAGCTGGACCGAGCGCACGGTCGAGCTCGATTCACTGATCCGCCAGGACGCGCCGGCCACCGAGCACTTCCCGGCCGACGAATTGCGCCGCCGCCAGTTCGCGGCGGGCTGGTCGATCGAGGACCTCGAGACGATCCTCCATCCCATGGTCGAGGACGCCAAGGAGGCTGTCGGCTCGATGGGCGACGACGCGCCGCTCGCGGTGCTGAGCGACACCTATCGCGGCATGCACCATTACTTCCGGCAGAACTTCAGCCAGGTGACGAACCCGCCGATCGACTCCTTGCGCGAGCGCAACGTGATGACGATCCGCACCCGGCTGGGCAATCTCGGCAACATCCTCGACGAGACGCCCGACCAGAGCGAGATGCTGTCGCTGCAGTCACCGATCGTGCTCAACGCCGAGTTCGAGGCGATGCGCAAGTACATGGGCGACACGGTCGCGCGCATCGACTGCACCTTCGATCCGAAAGGCGGCCTCGACGCGATGCGCCAGTCGTTCGAGCGCATCTGCAAGGAGGCCGAGGACGCCGTGCGCAGCGGCTGCCTGCACATCGTCCTGACCGACGCCAACATCGACTCCGACCGCGCCGCCCTGCCGATGATCCTGGCGGCCGGTGCCGTGCACTCCTATCTGGTGCGCCAGTCGCTGCGGACCTTCACGTCGCTGAACGTGCGCTCGGGCGAGTGCCTCGACGTGCACTATGCCGCCGTCATAATCGGCGTCGGCGCGACGACGGTGAATCCCTACCTCGCCGAGGAGACGATCGCGGCCCGCCATGCGCGCGGCCTGTTCGGCAAGCTGTCGCTCGGCCAGTGTCTTGCCAACTTCAAGAAGGCGCTGGACGAGGGCCTGCTCAAGGTGATGTCCAAGATGGGCATCTCGGTCCTGTCGTCCTATCGCGGCGGCTGCAACTTCGAGGCGGTCGGCCTGTCGCGCTCGCTGGTCGCCGAGTTCTTCCCCGGCATGCCGTCGCGCATCTCCGGCATCGGCCTGCGCGGCGTGCAGGCCAAGATCGCCGAGCAGCACGCGCGCGCCTTCGACGAGGACGTGATCGCGCTGCCGATCGGCGGCTTCTACAAGGCCCGCCGCGGCGGCGACCGCCACAACTTCGAGGGCGCGCTGATCCACATGCTGCAGGATGCGGTGAACACCGAATCCTATGCGAAGTACCGCAAGTACAGCGAGGCGGTGCGCCGCCAGCCGCCGATCAACCTGCGCGACCTGCTCGACTTCAAGACCGACCGTGCGCCGATCGCGCTCGACGACGTCGAGTCGATCACCGAGTTGCGCAAGCGCCTGGTGGCGCCCGGCATCTCGCTGGGGGCGCTGGGGCCGGAGGCGCACGAGACGCTGTCGATCGCCATGAACCGCATCGGCGCCAAGTCCGACTCGGGCGAAGGCGGCGAGGATTCCGCACGCTACAAGCCGCGGCCGAACGGCGACAATGCCTCGTCGGCCATCAAGCAGGTCGCGTCGGGCCGCTTCGGCGTCACCGCCGAGTACCTGAACAACTGCCGCGAGCTCGAGATCAAGGTGGCCCAGGGCGCCAAGCCCGGCGAGGGCGGGCAATTGCCTGGCCTCAAGGTCACGGAGATGATCGCGAAGCTGCGTCACTCGACGCCCGGCGTCACGCTGATCAGCCCGCCGCCGCATCACGACATCTACTCGATCGAGGATCTGGCGCAGCTCATCTACGACCTGAAGCAGATCAACCCCGAGGCGCGCGTGACCGTGAAGCTGGTCGCGCGCTCCGGCATCGGCACGATCGCGGCCGGCGTGGCCAAGGCCAAGGCCGACGTGATCCTGGTGTCGGGCCACAATGGCGGCACCGGCGCATCGCCGCAGACCAGCATCAAGTATGCCGGCATCCCGTGGGAAATGGGCCTGTCGGAAACGCACCAGGTCCTGACGCTGAACCGCCTGCGCGACAAGGTCCTGCTGCGCACCGACGGCGGCATCAAGACCGGCCGCGACGTGGTGATCGCCGCGATGCTCGGCGCCGAGGAGTACGGCCTCGGCACCGCCTCGTTGATCGCCATGGGCTGCATCATGGTACGGCAGTGCCATTCCAACACCTGTCCGGTGGGTGTCTGTACTCAAGACCCGAAGTTGCGCGAAAAATTCGAGGGGTCGCCGGAGAAGGTGGTGAACCTGTTCAGCTTCGTGGCCGAGGAGGTGCGCGAGATCCTGGCGCAGCTCGGCTACAAGTCGCTGCTCGAGATCGTCGGCCGCTCCGATCTTCTCAAGCAGGTGAGCCGCGGCGGGCGCTATCTCGACGATCTCGACCTGAACCCGCTGCTGACGCGGGCCGATGGCGGCCACGAGGCCGTGCACTGCACGGTCGAGGGCCGCAACGAGGTGCCCGACACGCTCGACGCCCAGATGCTGCGCGACGTGCAGCCGCTTTTCACGCATCGCGAGAAGATGCAGCTCCAGTACAGCGTGCGGAACACCCATCGCGCCGTGGGCACGCGCCTCTCGGCGATGATCACGCGCAAGTACGGCATGACGGGACTTCAGCCGGACACCGTGACCGTGCGCCTGCGCGGCACGGCCGGCCAGTCGCTCGGCGCCTTCGCCGTGCAGGGCATGAAACTCGAAGTGTTCGGCGACGCCAACGACTATGTCGGCAAGGGATTGAGCGGCGGCACCATCGTGGTGAAGCCAACCATCTCCAGCCCGCTGGTGCCGGAAGCCAACGCCATCATCGGCAACACGGTTCTCTATGGCGCAACGGCCGGCAAGCTGTTCGCCTCGGGCCGCGCCGGCGAGCGCTTCGCCGTGCGCAACTCGGGCGCCGATGCGGTGGTCGAGGGACTGGGCTCCAACGGCTGCGAATACATGACCGGCGGCACGGCGGTGATCCTGGGACCGATCGGCGTCAACTTCGGCGCCGGCATGACCGGCGGCATGGCGTTCCTCTACGACCCGGAAGACGCCTTCAAGCTGAAGGTCAATCCCGAGACGGTGACGTGGCAGCGTATCGACCATCCGCACTGGGAAGCCGTGCTGAAGGCGCAGGTCGCCGAGCATGTCGCGGAGACCAAGTCGCCGCTGGGCGCGCGCCTGCTCAACGACTGGAACCGCCAGCTCGAACACTTCTGGCAGGTCGTGCCGAAGGAAATGCTGACGCGCCTGCCGCAGCCGCTCACCATCGCGCAGGAGAAGCGCGCCTAAGCGAGATGGGTTGAGTTCGACACTGGATTTGCCGTCGTCTCGACCGGAGCCGAGCGAAGCGAGGCGTAGTGGAGAGACCTTTTTTCCACGATTTGCCGGCTATTGGTGAAGCTAAGGTCTCTCCGCTTCGCGCTACGCGCTCCGGTCGAGACGACGGGTTTTATTGTATCAACCTCAACTCACCCCGCTCCAAGCGCGTCCAGCAAAAAGACAGCAGGAGGAAACGTCCATGAGCGACGCGCGGCCCTCGCGCGTGGCCTGGCTGCAGCTCGGCCTCGTCGTCGTGCTGTTCGGTCTCGCCTGGCCGGTCATCAAGATCGGCCTCGGCGCCGGCACGCCGATCTGGTTGGCGGCGGCGCGCGCCACGCTGTCGGCCGCGACCGCCTTCGTGCTGGTCGCGGCGCTGAAGCGGCTCGCCTGGCCGGGTCGCGCCGACTGGCCGATCATCCTGTCGGTCGGCGCGCTGCAACTCACCTGCTTCTTCGCCTTCGCCAATCTCGGCGTGCAGATCGTGCCGCCGGGCCGCTCGGGCGTGCTGGCATACACGACCATGCTCTGGATGGTGCCGCTCTCCTGGATGATCGGCGAGAAGGTCGGCCGCCGCGCCTTCGTTGGCGCCGCGCTTGGCGTGGCTGGCATCGTCGTGCTGGTCGATCCGGTGCGCTTCGACTGGAACGATCGCCGGGTGATGCTGGGCCATGCCTGGCTGCTGGCCGCGGGCTTCACCTGGGCGCTCGCCATCCTGCACGCGCGCCGCCATTCCTGGCGCATGTCGCCGCTCGACGTTCTGCCGTGGCAGATGGGCGTCGCGACCGTGCTGCTCTGGATCCTGGCGTTCACGCTCGAACCGGCGGGCCATCTCGACCTGCAGCAGCCATCGCTGTGGATCGCCCTGCTCTATCTCGGCGTGCTGGCCGGTCCGACCGCGACCTGGGCCGCCGTCTCCGTGGCGCGCGCCCTGCCGCCGGTCACCGGCTCGCTCGGTATGCTGGGCGTTCCGCTGCTCGCCATCGCCAGTTCGATCGTGCTGGTGGGCGAGCCCGTGACCTGGCCGCTGGCGATCGGCACCGCGCTGGTGATCGCGGGAATTGCCATCGTGATCCTGGACAGGAACAATTGAGCCCATGTCCCTGATCGAAATCGAACGGCGCGACGCCGTCGCCATCGTCCGCTTTAACAACCCTCCCAAGGGCTACATGAATGCCGCGATGGTCGGCGAGCTCGACGCGGCGGTCGACCGCCTGCTGACCGACGAGGCCGTGCGTGTGCTGGTGTTCACCGGCGCGCTGAAGGGCGTGTTCATCGAGCATTACGATGTGTCCGAGCTGCTGGCGATGTCGGAGAAACTGCGCGCCAAGGGCGCGAGCTTCTCGCTCGACCGGCTCTCGCCCGAGAGCGCCTATCACAGGATCCTGACGCGGCTCGAAGCGGCGCCCAAGCCGGTGATCGCCGCCATCAACGGCACGGCGATGGGCGGCGGCTTCGAATTCTGCATGGCCTGCGACATCCGCCTCGCCGAGCGCGGGCCCTATTGGCTGGGCCAGCCCGAGATCAACATCGGCATCCTGGCCGGGGCCGGCGGGACGCAGCGCCTCGCCAGGCTGGTCGGCGAGGCCCGCGCCCTCGAACTGTCGCTGATGGGCCGAACGGTGTCGCCCGACGAAGCCGCGTCCCTCGGCATGGTTCATGCGGCGGTGGACGGGCCGGTGCTCGACCACGCGCTGGCGATGGCGCAGCGGCTGGCGGCGCAACCGCCCAAGGCGGTGGCACACATCAAGCGGCTGGTCCGGTCGGCGGCTGAAACGCCTTTGTCACAAGGTCTGGCCCACGAGCGGACGCTGTTCATGGACCTTGCGGTGAGCGACGATGGACACCGGCTGATGGGCGAATTCGTCACCGGAAAGCGCACGATTCGCGACTGATTGACAGGCAAGCGCCAGCCCTTCCATATGCCGACACCCCCCGAGTGATTACGGGCCCGCGAGGACGGAACACAGCGATGGCGAACAAGGTCTACAAGGATGCGAAGTCGGCCCTCGACGGCCTGCTGCGCGACGATCTGATGCTGATGTGCGGCGGCTTCGGCCTGGTCGGCATCCCCGACAAGCTGATCCGCGCGGTGCGCGACTCCGGCGTGAAGGGGCTGACCTGCGTGTCGAACAATGCCGGCATCGACGGCGCGGGCCTCGGCCTGCTGCTCGAGACCGGGCAGGTCAAGAAGATGATCAGTTCGTACGTCGGCGAGAACAAGACCTTCGCCAAGCTGTACCTCGACGGAAAGCTCGAACTCGAATTCAACCCGCAGGGCACGCTGGCCGAACGCTGCCGCGCCGGCGGCGCGGGCATCCCGGCCTTCTACACCAAGACCGGCGTCGGCACGCTGGTCGCCGAGGGCAAGGAGACCAAGGTCTTCGACGGCGAGGAATTTGTGATGGAGCGCGGCCTGTTCGGCGACATCGCGCTGGTGAAGGCCTGGAAGGGCGACACGTCCGGCAACCTGATCTATCGAAAGGCCGCGCGGAACTTCAACCCGATGATGGCGACGGCCGCGAAGATGTGCGTCGCCGAAGTCGAGGAACTCGTGCCGGTCGGCGAACTCGACCCCGATCACATCCACACGCCGGCGGTCTTCGTGAAGCGCATCTTCTGCGGTGCGCCCTACGACAAGCAGATCGAACAGCGCACCATTCGCAAGGCTTGAGGAGAGAACGATGGCCTGGACCCGCGATCAGATGGCGGCACGCGCCGCCAAGGAACTGGAAGACGGCTTCTACGTGAACCTCGGCATCGGCATTCCGACGCTGGTGTCGAACTATGTGCCCGAGGATGTCGACATCACGCTGCAGAGCGAGAACGGCATGCTGGGCGTCGGCCCCTTCCCCTACGACAACGAAGTCGACGCCGACATCATCAACGCCGGCAAGCAGACTGTGACCGAGGTGAAGGGCACGTCCTATTTCAGCTCGGCCGACAGCTTCGCGATGATCCGCGGCGGCCATATCGACCTGTCCATCCTGGGCGCCATGGAAGTGGCGGAGAACGGCGACCTCGCCAACTGGATGATCCCGGGCAAGATGGTGAAGGGCATGGGCGGCGCCATGGACCTGGTCGCCGGCGTGAAGCGCGTGATAGTCACCATGGAGCATGTCTCCAAGGACGGCGCGTCGAAGCTGCTGGCCGAATGCACCCTGCCGCTCACCGGCCGGCGCGTGGTCGACATGGTGATCTCAGAGCTGGGCGTCTTCAGCGTCGACAAGAAGGGCGCCGGCGGCGTGACGCTGATCCAGCTCGCCGACGGCGTCACCGTCGACGAGGTCAAGGCGAAGACCAAGGCCAAGCTCTCGATCGCCGCGGGCTTGAAGGTCGCCTAAATCCTCCTCCCCATTCACATGGGGAGGTGTCGCGCTTTGCGCGACGGAGGGGTCATGACCCCATCGCCCTCGTAAGACGAGGGCACGTCCCCTTTGCGGAGTCCGCAAAGGGGAACGGATCAGATCACCACTTCGACAGATACTGCCGGAGCGGCTCGGCGCCCGGGTTGGTGTAGCGGCGGTCGAGGATGACGCCCTTCGCGTTCGCGCCGCCACCGTAGTAGAGCGCGTTCCAGTCGTTGTCGGCGTCGATGTAGGAGCCCTCGATCGAGGCGCCGGCGAACAGGCCCTGCGAGTTGGCGAAGGCCACGATATCGGCGCCGCCGGCGCCGGTCGTGGCGCCTTCGAGCCCGATCCCGACCGCGACCATGGTCACGCCCGCTTCAGCACCGACCTTGAACTTGTGATCGATGATCGCCTGCAGGCCCTTCTCGGTCCGGATGATGAACACGATCTCCGAGACCTTGCCGCCGACCTGGAGGCCGACGCTGCCGGAGCCCATGATGTAGAAGGCCGGGAAGCTCCAGTTGTTCGGCGAGTTGCGGCCCATCAGGACACCGCGGCCGCCGGCGGCGCCGAAGATGAAGCCGCCCTGCACCAGCTCGGGGATGATCAGGACACCGCGCGCCGTGGTCATGAGCTTGGCTGCGTCGGGAAAGTCCGGGCCACCCAGGACCTTGCGCGCCGTGGCGAGACAGGAATCGACCAGCGACTGGCGCTTGGCGTCGGCGCGCGCGGGCATGGACGTGAGAAACGGCGCGGCGAACGCGGCCGCAGTCCCCGAAAGGACGGTTCGGCGATCGAGCTTCATTTTATGCTCCGTGTGGCTGGCGACCGACGCCGAGGGAGCGCCTTGATGGTCACAAGAGCTGAATCATACCATGTTTCGGGCAGCGATTCCCGGGCCCAATTGCGGCGTTCAGCGACCGGGGGCCGGCCGGTCCTTCATCACCAGCGGCAGTCCGGCGGCCATGAAGATCACCCGGTCCGAACGCTCGGCAATGCGCATGTTCATGCGGCCCATCGCGTCCCGGAAGGATCGGCCGAGCGGCGTTTCGGGCACCAGTCCGAGGCCCAGTTCGTTGCTCACGAAGACGACCTGCTGGTTGTGATCATCCAGTGACTGCACCAGTTCGTCGGTCGCCTGGTCCACGTCCTCGCCGGCATGCATCAGATTCGAGAGCCACAGCGTCAGGCAGTCGACCAGGATCGGCTGGCCGTGCGAGGCGGCCTGCTCCAGCACCTCGGCCAGCTTCAGCGGCTCCTCGATCGTGGTCCAGCCGACGCCGCGGCGGGCGCGGTGCGCCATGATGCGGGTCGCCATCTCGACGTCGCCGGCCTCGGCGGTGGCGATGTAGACGGCCGGCCGCGGCGATGCGCCATGCAGCGTGCCGGCGACCATCCGCTCGGCATGGGTGCTCTTGCCCGAGCGCGCGCCGCCCAGGACGAGACTCACCGGCGGCAGCGGAAAGGTCGAGACATGCTCCATCAGCCGGGCCTCGCGCTCACCAGCCAGCAGGCGCCGGGCAGCTTCACTCCATCCGAGGTCGCGTGCGGCGCCAGCGCTTCGCCGATGGCGGCTTTCGCCTTGGCGGCGGCCTCGGGGCCCGCCTCCGCGAACGCGCGGGCGAGCGCACCGAAGCGGCCGCTGTTCTCCACCACCTCGGCCACGTCCTTGCCGATCCAGATCGGCAGGTCGAGCGGCTCGATCGCGAGCGCGCCGAAGCCTGCCGCCTTCAGGATGCGCTCGACCCGCGCGCGATCGCCGAAGGAATACTGGCCGGGATCTTCCGGACCGGGCCGCGGCAGCGGCGGCAGGAATGGCGCGGCGGCCTTTACCGGCACGAGGCCCCAGGGATTTTCCGAAGGCGTCCGCCAGCAGACGAAGGCGAGCCGGCCCGAGGGCTTCAGCGCCCGCCGCAGGTTGGCGAAGGCGGCCACCGGATCGCCGAAGAACATGACGCCGAAGCGCGAGAAGACGAGATCGCGCGATGCCGCTTCGAACGGATGGACCGCCGCATCGCCGACGGCGAAGGTCGCGTTGGCGAGACCCTGCGCTTCCGCGACCTCGATCAGGGGCCGCGAGATGTCGACACCGAGCACATGGCCCGCAGGTCCAATGGACTTCGCCAGCGCGGCCGTCGTGCCGCCCGTGCCGCAACCGACATCGATGACGGTCTCGCCGGGTTGCGCGTCGGCAAGAGCGAGCACGCGCGGTCCGATCTCGACCAGAGACCGTTCGATGCGCGCATAGGCATCGAGCCATCCCTGCGCGCCCGGTCCGTTCCAGAACGCCGCCTGATCGGCCGCCAGTTCGGCGGCGCCCTTCGAACCGGAGGTCACGCAGGTCCGCCGCGGGCGAAGGCGAGCGCGCGCGGCATGTAGTTCACGAAGGCCACGCGCCAGGCATGCTCGGGATTGGCCTGCTCGAAATGCTCGATCATCGTGATCGAGACATTGTCGATCTCGAAGCGCACCGCCGCCTCGGGATGCAGGTCGAACGCATGCGCCAGCGCCGCGCGGATCGTGCCGCCATGCGCCGTCGCCACGATGTCGCGTCCTTTGTGCTCGGCGGTCAGCCGGTCGATGCTGCGCACGGTGCGGTCGCGCAGGTCGACGAAGCTCTCGCCGCCCTCGGGCCGGAATTCCGGCGGCCCCAGCCAGAAGAGATGGTTGTCGGCATGGTTCTCAGCGATCTCGACATAAGTGAGGCCCTGCCAGTTGCCAAAATGCTGCTCGGCGAGATCGGGATCGATGTGGAGCTTGTCCATCTCGGCACCAGCCCTGGCGAGATGCTCGGCGGTCTTGCGCGCGCGCAGAAGGTTCGACGAGTACCAGACCGCGCCCCTGGGCAGCAGCTTCGCCTGGTGGCTGAACAGCTCCTCGTTGCTCACGTCGCAATCCATGTCGGACTGGCCATAGCAGCGGCGCTCCGGATTGGGGACCACGGCATGCCGCACCCACCACCACCGCGTGACCGCTCCGGTGATCTTCGCGCCCGTCGCCATGCTCTTCCTCCGATACTTACAAAGCGGCCGTCTTCTTAGCGGCCGATGAACAGCGCCGCCACCACGAGGAAGACGATCTCGGCCTTCTGCTGGACCGCGCCCAGCGTGTCGCCGGTGTACCCGCCGAGCCGCTTGGCGATCCAGTGCGTGGCGAACCAGGCCGACGCGAGGACCGCGAGCGGCGCCAGGATCGCCACGAACAGGCCCTTGCCCAGCATCAGCAGGAAGGCGAGCCCCGCGCCGATGGCGATGGTGAGCCAGACGTCGTTGTCGGTCGGCTTGCCGGCCATCGAGCCCAGCCCGTTGTCGTGCACGGGCGAGAAGGCGAGTAGCGGATAGGCCAGCACGGCGCGCGACAGCGCATGCGCCGAGATCAGGACGACGAGGCCGGTCGCGGCGCCGAACTGCGCCAGGCAGGCGACCTTGATCAGCACGCCGAGCGCCAGCGCCAGCACCCCGAAGGTGCCGTTGCGGCTGTCGCGCATGATCTCGAGCCGCCGCGCCGGCTCCAGCCCGTGCGGGCCCAGCCCGTCGGCGGTGTCGGCCAGCCCGTCTTCATGCAGGGCGCGCGTCAGGATCACCGCCGCGCCGACCGCCAGCACCGCCGCGAGCCAACCCGGCCCGGCGATGCCGCGCACGATGGCGAAGACCAGGCCCGAGGCCAGCCCGATCGCGGCGCCCACGACGGGCAGCACCGGCAGCACGTCGGCCAGCGGCCAGCGCGGCAGGCCGACATCGAGCTTCAGCCCGGTGAAGAACGTCATCTGCTCCTTGAAGGCCTGCAGCCATTCGTCGAACGACGCCGGCCGGGTCGCGCCGCCACTGCCGCCACCGGGAGGAGACGAGGGGGAGGAAGGTTCGTTGGGACTGGTCATGATCCCCCGAATATAGGATGGTCCGGCCCCTTCCAGAATGCCCCCGGACGAACAATGTCGGCTGCCTCCTTCGACGAAATGCGCCGGATCCTGCGCGAGCTGCCGGGACCCGATCTCACCGCCCAGACCGAGGTGGTCCGCCGCCAGGCCGAGCTGACCAAGCCGCAAGGCTCGCTCGGGCGCCTGGAGGAGATCGCCGAATGGCTGGCCTGCTGGCAGGGCCGCGCCCAGCCGCGGGTCGAGCGTCCGCGCATCGCGGTGTTCGCCGGCACCCATGGCGTCGCCGCGCGCGGCGTCTCGGCCTATCCGCCCGAAGTCACCCAGCAGATGGTGAAGAACTTCACCAACGGCGGCGCCGCGATCAACCAGCTCGCCACCATCATCGACGCCGACCTGCGCATCTACGAGCTCGACCTCGACCATCCGACCGCCGACTTCACGCAGGGCCCGGCGATGGACGAGACGCGCGCCGCCAACGCCATGGCCTACGGCATGATGGCGGCCGAACCCGGCATCGACGTGCTGTGCCTGGGTGAAATGGGCATCGCCAACACCACCGCCGCCGCCACGCTGTGCGCCGCCCTTTATGGCGGCACGGGCGCCGACTGGGCCGGTCCCGGTACCGGCGTCAGCGGCAAGGCGCTGGCGCACAAGATCGCGGTGATCGACGAGGCGCTGGCCTTCCACAAGGACGCGATCGCGCGGCGGGATCCGCTGGAACTGCTCGCGGCCCTGGGCGGCGAGGAGTTCGCGGCCCTGACCGGCGCCATCGTGGCCGCCCGCATGGGCCGCATCCCGGTCCTGCTCGACGGCTATGCCTGCACCGCCGCCGCCGCGGTGCTGCACGCCGTGGACCGCCGCGCGCTCGACCATTGCCTGGTGGCGCATCGTTCGGCCGAGCCCGGCCACACGCGCCTGCTCGACGCGCTGAAGATGCGCCCGCTGCTCGACCTCGACATGCGCCTGGGCGAAGCCTCGGCCGCGGCCCTGGCCGTACCGCTGCTCAAGGCCGCCGCCGCCTGCCACAACGGCATGGCGACCTTCGCCGAAGCCGGCGTATCCTCGAAGGATGCGTAGACGCACCCTGCTCGCGGGTCTCCCGCTTCTCGCTCTGGCTCCTGAAGCCTTCGCCCATCCGCCGCGCCAACCCGATTCGGCGGAAGCCAGGAAGTTCATCCAGGAAGTCACCGACTTCCGCAGCAAACTCGCGAAGGCCGTCCTCGCCAAGGACTTCGCCGCCCTGCGCCCGCTCTACGCCGACAGCTTCACGCACACGCACGGCTCGGGGAAACTCGACAATAAGGATGCACGCCTGGTCGCCGCGATGGCCGGCGAACCGCTGATCGAAGCCGCTCCCGCCTCCGACCTCGTCTTCCGCGTCTTCGCCGGTCCGACTGTGATCGTGACCGGCAAGAGCCCGATCCTGAACGTGAAGGAACAGAAGACCTACGACTTCCGCTGGGTCTGCGTGTACGTGACGGCGCAGGATGGGTGGCAGCTCGCGGTGAGCCAAGCGACCCGGTTGGCGTAATCTGAGCAGCAATATTAGGTATTACGATTCTGGAGTCTTAGCCGTTTCTCGACGAACCAAAACGCAACAGAGCCAGCAATTGCTGGTGCAAGCAGCCGAAGGGCTCGGGAAATGTATTGCTCTTCCAAGGTTGGAGGAAAATCGCTGTCAGCACCCCATGGTAACAACCACAGCGTCACCGGCGTAAGCGAGGCCGCCAAGAGAATACCGAACGTCATGTAGTAGAAAACCGAATCGATGCCCAATCGCCGAGCGAGCAAGGCCGATATTGCAGCCGGAACCAACACCAGCCACAGCGCCAACATTGTGAATATCGACACAGCGAGTATGAACAGCACTACGCAATGGTAGAGGCCTTGGGCTAGCGGGACCGAGCTCGCCCAGCCGAACATCAATTCCTCGATGCCATACTGCGCACCAAAGACGATCGCAGAAGCGCACATCGCCGCTAAATAAGCACCGGCGAAATTTGCCACTTCAATGCCGACATTTCCTCTTACGTTCACTGTCGAGGTGTGATTCGACAACCGCCCGCTCCTGCTTTCTCTGCATCGTTCGCCAAATTCGGCTCCGCCGAGAGGCTAGACAGTGTGGCCGCCGGCGAAGTAGCGAAACACGCCGAAGCACTTCTGTTGACATCGCACCTTCCCGGCCGCTTCCATCGAAGCAACGAATAATGTCGGGCGGAAACAATGGATCTTCTCAGGACGCTGTCGCCATCAGGTGACTTCGCGACGCCGATCGTCGATGCGCATCATCATCTGTGGGACCTGAAGGCCGGGCACTATCCGACCAAGACGGACCAGTACGACAAGAACTTCTTCCTCGGCGACTATCGCGCGATCTGCCGCGATTACATGCCGTCGGATTATGTCGCGGCACTCAAAGGCTTCAACGTCGTCGGCAGCGTGCACATCCAGGCGGCGCGCGCCATGGACGAGCAGGTGGCCGAGACGGAATGGCTCGGGACGATGAACGAGCAGTTCGGCCTGCCCTCCGTCGTGGTCGGCCACGTCTCGTTCATCCAGCCCGATTGCGCGGCGATCCTGGAAGGCCATGCGAAGTCGCCGTTGATGCGCGGCATCCGTTCGCGGCCCACGACGTCGCCGGGGCCGCACGCCTCGATCGCGGGGGCGCCGGGCACGATGCAGGACGATCACTGGCGGCGGAACTTCGCGCTGCTGGAGAAGCACGGCATGTCGTGGGACATGCGCATTCCCTACTGGCATCTCGAGGAAGGCGCAGAGGTCGCGCGCTCGTTCCCGGGCATTCCCATGGTGGTCAACCATACCGGCCTGCCGCTCGACCGCTCCGAGGAAGGGCTCGCGATCTGGCGCAAGGGGCTGGCGGCGCTGGCCGACTGTCCGAACGTGGTGATCAAGATCTCGGAACTCGGCTTGCCGCACGGCAAATGGGACGTGCCGAGCAACGTCCGCGTGGTGCGCGAGGCCGCGTCGATCTTCGGGCCGGACCGCATCATCTTCGCGAGCAATCTTCCCGTCGCGAGCCTCAGCACGACGTTCGGCGGCATCGTCGCGGTGATGCGCGAGGCGCTGACGAAGGAGACACCGGAGACGCTCGCGAAGTTCTTCGCGCGCAACGCCATCCGTTTCTATCGAATTCCGATCCAACTGCCCTGAAGGCAGGCCGACACAACAACCAGTCCCGGGAGGACGAACGATGACCCATCGAGTGACGAGACGAAACCTGCTGGCCGCCACGGCCGGCGGCCTCCTGGCGACTGCTGTGCCACTCGCCGGCGCGAACGCCCAGGATGCCTGGCCCAACAAGCCGATCAAGGTGATCATGCCGTTCGGCGCCGGCGGCTCGATGGACGTGCTGTCCCGCCTGCTCGCGCCGATCGTGTCGGAATCGCTCGGGCAACAGGTCGTGGTCGAGAACCGGCCCGGCGCCACCGGCACGGTGGCGATGGCGGCGGTCGCGTCCGCGCCGGCCGACGGCTACACGCTGATGTTCACCGGCAGCAGCTACTCCATCATCGCGCTGCTGATGCCCAACCTACCCTTCAAGATGGACGCCTTCACGCCGCTGTCGCGGCTCACCGTCGGACCGACGTTGATGGCAGTACCGGCGCAGCTCGGCATCAAGACGATGGCCGAGTTCGTGGCGGCGGCGAAGAAGCAGCCGGGCAAATGGTCCTACGGCAGTTCGGGCATCGGCACGTCGGTGCATCTGGGCGGCGAGCTGTTCAAGATGGCGGCGGGCGTAGACCTGGCGCACGTCCCCTATCGCGCCACGCCCGCGATCGTCGCAGACCTGCTGGAGAACCGCCTGCAGATGTCGGTGCTGGGCGTGGCGGACTGCCGGCAGTACGTCGCCTCGGGACAGCTGCGCGCGCTGGCCGTCAGCTACACCGAGCGGATGCCGGAATTCCCCGACGTCCCGACCTTCGCGGAAGTGGGCTATCCCAACGTCCGCGCCAGCAACGACTTCGGCATCTCGATCCGCGCCGACACCCCGGCCCCGATCAAGGCGCGGCTTGAGGAAGCCTACCGGTCGGCGGTGCGCCGGCCGGAGATCGTGCAGCGGCTGAAGGATTTCGGCCTGATCGTCGTGGCGACGTCCTCGGCCGACTTCACCCGCGTGCTGGCCGAGGACGCCGCGCGCTACAGCGAGGTCATTCGGGTGGCGAACGTGAAGCTGGAGTAGGAAAATCCCGTCGTCTCGACCGTAGCCTCGCGAAGCGAGGCGAAGTGGAGAGACCTTCTCTCCACCGAAAGCCGGTTATTCCTCAAAAGAAGATCTCTCCGCTCCGCGCTACGCGCTCCGGTCGAGATGACGGGATATCAAAAAGCCCGCCGCGGTTTTCACCGGGCGGGCTTTCCGTTCTCTGGTGACGCGGCTCAGGCGTGGAGGTCGAAGCGATCGAGGTCCATGACCTTGGTCCAGGCGGCGACGAAGTCCTTCACGAACTTCTCCTTCGCATCGGACTGGGCATAGACCTCGGCCAGCGCGCGGAGCTGGCTGTGCGAGCCGAAGATCAGGTCGACGCGCGTGCCGGTCCACTTGACCGCGCCGCTCTTGCGGTCGCGGCCCTCGTAGATGCCCTCCTCCGCAGCCGGCTTCCACTCCGTCGCCATGTCGAGCAGGTTCACGAAGAAGTCGTTGCCGAGCGTCTCGGCCTTCGCGGTGAAGACGCCGTGCTTCGACTTGGCGGTGTTGGCGCCCAGCACGCGCAGGCCGCCGACCAGCACCGTCATCTCCGGTGCCGTCAGGGTGAGGCGCTGGGCATGGTCGACCAGCCGTGCCTCGACCGGCTGCTGTGTCCTCGTGCCGACGAAGTTGCGGAAGCCGTCCGCTGTCGGCTCCAGCGGCGCGAAGGAATGGACGTCGGTCTGCTCCTGCGTCGCGTCCATGCGGCCCGGCGTGAAGGGCACCTTCACGTCATGCCCGCCGGCCTTCGCCGCCTTTTCGATGGCGGCGGCGCCGCCCAGCACGATCAGGTCGGCCAGTGACACCTTCTGGCCCGAGGCGTTGAACTCCTTCTGCACCGCTTCGAGCTTCTGCAGGACCGCGGCGAGTTCGGCCGGCTGGTTGACCGCCCAGTCCTTCTGCGGCGCGAGGCGGATGCGTGCGCCGTTGGCGCCGCCGCGCTTATCGGCGCCGCGGAAGGTCGCGGCCGAGGCCCACGCGGTCGCGACGAGCTGCGACACGGTGAGGCCCGAGGCCAGGATCTTCGCCTTGAGGGACTCGATCCCGGCCTCGCCGATCGGCGGATGGTCGGCGGCGGGGATGGGATCCTGCCAGACGAGAGGCTCCTTCGGCACGAGCGGGCCGAGATAGCGCGCGATCGGGCCCATGTCGCGGTGGGTGAGCTTGTACCAGGCGCGCGCGAAGGCATCGGCGAACTGGTCCGGGTTCTCGTGGAAGCGCCGCGAGATCTTCTCGTAGGCCGGGTCGAAGCGCAGCGCGAGATCAGTCGTCAGCATCGACGGCGCGTGGCGCTTCGACTTGTCGAAGGCGTCGGGCACCGAATCGGCGCCGGCACCGTTCTTCGGCCGCCACTGGTGCGCGCCGGCCGGGCTCTTGGTCAGCTCCCAGTCGTAACCGAACAGGTTCCAGAAGAAGTTGCTGCTCCACTTGGTCGGCGTCGAGGTCCAGGTGACTTCGAGGCCGGAGGAGATCGCATCATGGCCCTTGCCGGAGGCATAGCTGCTCTTCCAGCCGAAGCCCTGCTGCTCGATCGGCGCGCCTTCCGGCTCCGGGCCGACCAGGGCGGCATCGCCCGCGCCGTGCGTCTTGCCGAACGTGTGGCCGCCGGCGATCAGCGCCACCGTCTCCTCGTCGTCCATCGCCATGCGCGCGAAGGTCTCGCGGATGTCGCGCGCCGCCGCGACCGGATCGGGATTGCCGTTGGGGCCCTCGGGATTGACGTAGATCAGGCCCATCTGCACGGCGCCCAGCGAGCCCTGAAGCTCGCGGTCGCCGCTGTAGCGCTCGTCGGCCAGCCACTTGCCCTCGGGACCCCAGTAGATGTCCTGCTCGGGCTCCCAAGTGTCGGCGCGGCCGCCGCCGAAGCCGAAGGTCTTGAAGCCCATCGACTCGAGCGCGACGTTGCCCGTCAGGATCAGCAGGTCGGCCCAGGAGATCTTGTTGCCGTACTTCTGCTTGATCGGCCACAGCAGGCGGCGCGCCTTGTCGAGGTTGACGTTGTCGGGCCACGAGTTGAGCGGCGCGAAGCGCTGCTGGCCGCCACCGGCGCCACCGCGGCCGTCGCCGACGCGATAGGTGCCGGCGCTGTGCCAGGCCATGCGGATGAAGAACGGGCCGTAATGACCGAAATCGGCCGGCCACCAATCCTGCGAGTCCGTCATCAGGGCGTGCAGGTCCTTGATCACGGCGTCGAGGTCGAGGCTCTTGAATTCCTTTGCGTAGTCGAACGCCTCACCCATCGGATTGGACAGGTCGGAGTGCTGGTGCAGCACCTGCAGGTCGAGCTGGTTGGGCCACCAGGTCCGATTGGAGGGTCCTTTGGGGCCGCCGCTGAAGGGGCACTTGCTTTCGGTCGTCATGGTCCATCCCTCGCGTTTTGATCGTCCGTACTTTAGAATGATTCCAGACAATACGTCACGTTCATTTTCGAACGGAGCGACGGGCGACGCCACCCGGCCTTGGCACGGTTCTGGCCTTCCAGCGTCCTGCAACGATCTCGCAAGAAGGACAGGAACCGTCGTCATGATCATCCAGAAGAAGGCGCTGCTGGGCGCCGCCGCCGCATTCGCGGCATTTTCCGCCGCGCCGGTGCTGGCACAGGGCACGCTGCGCATCGGCATGACGGCCTCGGATATCCCGCTCACCACCGGCCAGACCGACCAGGGCGGCGAGGGCATGCGGTTCATGGGCTATACGGTCTACGACGCGCTCATCAACTGGGACCTGTCCTCGGCCGACAAGGCCTCGGTGCTGGTGCCGGGCCTCGCCACCTCCTGGAAGGTCGACGAGGCCGATCCGACACGCTGGGTCTTCACCCTGCGCGACGGCGCGAAGTTCCACGACGGCAGCGACTTCAAGGCCGACGCCGTGGTGTGGAACCTCGAGAAGCTGCTGAACGACAAGTCCCCGCAGTTCGACCCGAAGCAGGCCGCACAGGGCCGCTCCCGCATTCCGGCCGTCGCCTCCTACAAGGTAATCGACGACAAGACCGTCGAGATCCGGACCAAGACGCCCGACGCGTTCCTGCCCTACCAGATTTCCTGGATCATGATGTCCAGCCCGGCGCAGTGGGAGAAGGTCGGCAAGGACTGGAACAAGTTCGCGCAGACGCCGTCGGGCACTGGCCCGTGGAAGGTCACGGCCTTCCAGCCGCAGACCCGCGCCGAGCTGTCGCCCAACAAGGACTATTGGGACAAGGCGCGCGTGCCGAAGCTCGACAAGATGGTGCTGCTGCCGATCCCGGAAACGGCGACGCGCACGGCGGCGCTGCGGGCGGGCCAGGTCGACTGGATCGAGGCGCCCTCCCCCGACGCGATCCCGAGCCTGGAGAAGGCCGGCCTCAAGATCGTGAGCAACGCCTATCCGCACAACTGGACATGGCATCTCTCGTTCGCCGACGGCTCGCCGTGGAAGGACGTGCGCGTGCGCAAGGCCGCCAACCTCGCGGTCGATCGCGACGGGCTGAAGGTTTTGCTCAAGGGCCAGATGATCCCGGCCAAGGGCTTCCTGACGCCGGGCAGCCAGTGGTTCGGCACGCCCAGCTTCGACGTGAAGTTCGATCCGGAAGCGGCGAAGAAGCTGCTGGCCGAAGCGGGCTTCAGCAAGGCCAAGCCGGTCACGGCCAAGGTGCTGATCTCCAGCTCGGGCTCGGGCCAGATGCAGCCGCTGGCGATGAACGAGTACATCCAGCAGAACTTGGCCGACGTCGGCATCAAGATCGACTTCGAGGTGGCCGAGTGGAACACGCTGATCAACCTGTGGCGGGCCGGCGCGAAGTCGGACCTGGCCAAGGGTGCGAGCGCGCTCAACTTCAGCTACTTCATCCAGGATCCGTTCACCGCCTTCATCCGCCATCTCGATTCGAAGCTGGTGGCGCCGAACGGCACCAACTGGGGCTTCTACCAGGACCCCGGCATGGACGCGCTGCTGGAAACGGCACGCACCACCTTCGAAGCGAAGGCGCAGGACGAGGCGCTGAAGAAGGTCCACCAGAAGATCGTCGATGACGCGCTCTTCCTGTTCGTGACCCACGACGTCGCCCCGCGCGCCATGTCACCCAAGGTGACGGGCTTCGTGCAGGCCCAGAACTGGTTCCAGGACTTCTCGCCGATCACGATGAAGTAGCTCATGTTCCTCTCCCCCGATCGGGGGAGAGGAACATGAAGAAAAACTACGCCCGCACCCGATCCCACCAGTCGCGGGTGCGGTACCAGGCGCCGACGAAGGGGAGCACCCATTCGGGGTTGCCGCTGTAGAAGGGGACGGTCGGGAAATCCTGGCCGTCGAAGGCGTTGACCGGTGCGTTAGAGCCGCCGGCGATCTTCCGGGCGGTCTGGTAGCCGAGATAGGACATCATCGCGACGCCCGAGCCGTTGCACGCCATCAGATAGTGCATGCCCTGCTCCATGCCCATGTGCGGCAGGAAGTCGAAGGCGAAAGCGACGTTGCCGGTCCAGGCGTGGGTCACTTTCACGCCCTTGAGCTGCGGCCAGCGCTCCAGCATGTAGCCGTGCAGCACCGGTGCGCTGACCTCGGGCGTCACCTGGGTGAAGCGGGCGCGGCCGCCGAAGATCACGCGCTTGTTGTCGGGCGATTGCCGGTAGTAGCAGAGCACCCGCTTGGTGTCGGAGACGACGCGGTTCTTCGGGATCAGGCTCTGCACCAGATCCTCGGGCAGTTCCTCGGTCGCGATGATGTGGCTGGCGACGGGCACCACCTTGCGGCGCAGGGTCGGCGTCAGCTCGGTCGTGTAGCCGTTGGTGGCGATCACCACTTCGCGCGCCTCGATCGGGCCCTTGCTGGTGAGGACGCGAAACCCGCCGGGCTTGCGCTCGATCTTCTCGGCATCGCAGTTGGCGCAGAGCTTCGCGCCGGCGCGATGCGTGGCCTTCAGCAGGCCGCCATAGTAGAGCGCGGGATGGAGCTGGCCGGTGCGCTCCACGACCATGCCGCCATAGTAGTAATCCGAGGCGATCTCCTCGCGCTGGCGCTCGCGCGGGATCATGTAAGTGCCGAGTGCGGCCTTCTCGTTGTAGGTCGCGACCTTGGCCTGCTGCTCGGCGAAATGGCGGGGCGTGTAGGCGCCGCTGAAGCGGCCGTTCATGCGCCAATGGCACTCGATGCCCTCGCGCTGGATCACCGTCTCGACCTGGCTGAGCGAATCGGCGGCGTCGCTCAGCATGCGCGCCATCACCTTCTTCCAGGCCTCCGGATCGCCTCCGACGCCCTTGCCGGAGAAGCCCTTGCCCATGGTGGTGCCGCCGCTGACGCCGCCCCCGTTGCGCGTCGAGGCGCCAACGCCGAAATCGCCGCGCTCCAGCACCGTGACGTCGACGCCCGAGCGCGCCAGTTCCAGTCCGGTCGACAGGCCGCCATAGCCGGCGCCCACCACCAGCACGTCCGTCTTGAGCGGTGGGTCCTGGCTCAGCTCGTTGGAGGGATGCCACCATTCCCACCACCAGGGCATCGCCTTGAAATCCTTGTGGAAGATGCTGTCAGCCATCATCTGCTCCTCGGCCCATCCTTCGAGACGCGGTCCTTCGGACCGCTCCTCAGGATGAGGGTTTCACTACACTCCCACCTCACCCTGAGGAGGCCGCACCGCGGCCATCTCGAAGGGTGAGCAACATCGTCATCTCGCACTATCCTTGAGGCCGCGGCCGAAGCGGCCGATCAGCACCAGCACGACCGACACCAGAAGGATCTGCATCACCGACACGGCCGCGATGGTGGGGTCGATCTCCATCATGATGTTGTCGAACATCTTCTTGGGCAGAGTCATGTTCGCGCCGGCCAGGAACAGCGCCACCACGACCTCGTCGAACGAGGAGATGAACGCCAGCAGCCCGGCCGAGACGAGGCTGGGCCGCAGCAGCGGCAGGGTGATGCGCGTGAGCGTGTTCCAGCGGCTAGCGCCCAGACCTTCGGCCGCCTGCTCCAGCGAACGGTCGAAGTCGCGCAGGCCGGCGGCAATCACCAGCACCACAAAAGGTAGCGCCAGCACGGTGTGGCCGACCACCAGCCCGTACCAGGTGCCGATCAGCTTGAGCTTGGCGAAGAGGCCATAGACCGCAACGGCGAAGATGATGTGCGGCACGATGATGGGAGCAAGCGCCACGCGATCGAGGATCGTGCGGCCGAAGAAACGGCCACGCACCAGCGCGAACGCCAGCGGCACGCCGAGCGCCAGGGCAAGGACCGCGGTGGCACCGCCGATATAGAGTGAGCGCCAGGTCGCATCGATCCATTGTGGATCGTCGAGATAGCGCTCGTACCACTGCCAGGAGAGGCCCGGCGGTGGGAACTGCATGTAGGGCGCCGACGAGAGCGAGATCGGGAAGACGACCAGCAACGGCAGCATCAGGAAGAAGTAGATCAGGCCGCAGGAGATGACGAGAAGACGACGGCTCATCGCGTCGCCTCCACCGGCTGGCTGTAGCGTTGCGCCAGCGCGTAGACGGCGAAGGTCGCGGCCAGCAGCACGGCCGACAGGGCAGCGGCGAACGGCCAGTTCAATGCCTCACGGACCTGCTGCTCGATCAGCACGGCGATCATGATCACGCGCCCGCCCCCCAGCAGGGCGGGCGTTATGTAGAAACCCAGCGACAGCACGAACACCAGGACCGAACCCGCGAAGATGCCGTTCAGGGTGAGCGGCAGGTAGATGCGCCGGAAGATGGCGAAGCTCGACGCGCCGAGGCCGGCGGCGGCGGCCGGAATGGCGGGATCGACCTTGCGGACGGCGCTGTAGATCGGCAGCACCATGTAAGGCAGCAGCACGTGCACCATGCCGATCAGCACGCCGGTGAAATTGTGCAGCATCGGGATCGGATCGGCGATGATGCCGGACTCGATCAGCGTGCGGTTGAAGACGCCGTTGCGGCCCAGCAGCACCATCCAGGCATAGGTGCGCACCAGGACCGAGGTCCAGAGCGGCAGCAGCACGAAGATGAAGCCCATCGTCGCCCAGAAGGGCGTCGTCGTGGCCATCAGGAAGCCGAGCGGATAGCCCAGAAGCAGGCAAAAGAAGGTGACCAGCAGCGCGATCTCGAACGTGTTCCAGAAGACGCGGAGATAGAGCTGCTCGCCCAGCGCCTTGGCATACCAGTCGAACGTGCCGCCCTCGACGCTGAAGCCCAGCATGCGCACGACCGGGAACAGGAAGAACACGAACAGCAGGATCAGCGCCGGCAGCGCGGGGAGGAAGCCGCGGGCCTTCATGGCGCGACGCCTCTCAACCCCAATCGTGTCATCCCGAGCAAAGCGAAGGATCCTTCGCTGCGCTCAGGATGACACGGGGCGGTGTCGTGCGTCCTAGAACACATGGATCGACTCGGGGTCGATGCCGACGGTCACGCGGGTGCCGGCGGCGGGCAACGCACCGCGGGCGGGCTGGCGGACCAGCAGTTCGAGGCTGCCTTCGCAGGCGAGCCGCAGCTTGAACGACGTGCCGAGATAGACCGATTCGATCACCTCGCCGCCGAACGCGTTGGCGCCCGACGGTGCGAAACGCTCGGGGCGCATCAGCACGCCGACCTTCGCCCCCGCCGGCCTGTCGCTGCGCACCTGCAGTGCCCGGCCGCCGTCCAGCGTCACCGTGCCGGGCGCGCTCATCGTGCCGTGGAAGATGTTGCTCTCGCCCACGAAGTCGGCGACGAAATCGTTGGCCGGGCGCTCGTAGATCTCGGTCGTGGTGGCGATCTGCTGGATCGTGCCCCTATTCATCACCGCGATGCGGTCGGACAGAACCAGCGCTTCCTCCTGGTCGTGGGTGATGAAGATGGTAGTCAGGCCGAGGCGACGCTGCAGGCGGCGCACCTCGAGCTGCATCGTCTCGCGCAGCTTGCGGTCGAGCGCGCCGAATGGCTCGTCGAGCAGCAGGAGCCGCGGGTTGAACACGATGGCGCGCGCCAGCGCCACGCGCTGCTGCTGGCCGCCGGAGAGCTGCCGCGGCAGGCGCGCCTCGTAGCCTTTCAGCTCGACCATCGCCAACGCCTCGGCGACGCGACGCTCGATCTCCGGCTTCGCGACGTTCCGCATCTCCAGCGGAAACGCCACGTTGGCCGCGACGCTGAGATGCGGGAACAGCGCGTAGTTCTGGAACACCATGCCGATGTCGCGCTTCGCGGGCGGCAGCGAGGTGATCTCGGCGCCCCCCACCGTCACCCTGCCGCCGTCGGGCGTCTCGAACCCCGCGACGACCTTCAGCAACGTGGTTTTCCCCGAGCCGCTGGGACCCAGGATGGTCAGCAGCTCGCCCTGGGCTACCTGCAGCGAGACGTGGTCGAGCGCGACCACGTCCCCGAAACGCTTTCCGACACCCTCGATGAGGAGGTCGGCCGATCCGCTTGCACTCAAGGGAGGTCAGCCCTTCTTCAGCATCCAGGCATTCCACAGCTCGGCGGCCTTGGTGCCGTTCTCGGCATACCACGCGTCGCTGACCCAGAATTGCTGGTCGAGATACGCGGTCGGCAGGAACGGCTTCACCTTCGGGTCGACGAAATTCAGCGATTCGAGGTTGAGGCCGGGATAGCCGAGTTCCGACGCATAGACCGCCTGCTGCTGCGGCACGGCGAGTTCGGCCAGCATCTTGTTGGCCCAGTAGGGGCTCTTGGCGCCGCGCGGGATCGCAAAGCTGCCCTGCTTCAGCGCGCCTTCGTTCCATTCGATTCCGACCGGCGCGCCCTTCTTGATGATGTCGTAGAAGCGGCCGTTCCAGCCGGTCGCCAGCACGACTTCCTTGTCCAGGAGAAGCTGAGCCGGCTGCTGCCCGGTCGACCACCAGACGGTGACGTGCGGCTTGATCTGGTCGAGCTTCTTGAAGGCGCGGTCGAAATCGATCGGATAGAGTTTGTCCTTCGGCACGCCGTCGGCGATCAGCGCGAATTCGAGATTATCCGTCGGATGGTTGCGCATCGAGCGGGCGCCCGGGAACTTCTTCACGTCCCACCAGTCGGCCCAGCTCTTGGGCTGGCTGCCGTTCTTGAAGACGTCGTTCCGGAATCCCATGATGGTCGTGTAGACGGACGAGGCGAAGACATAGGGGTTCTGCGCCGTCGCCGGATACTTCGAGCGGTCGACCACCCTCGTGTCGATCTTCTCCAGCAGGTTCGCCTTGCCGGCGCGGATCGCGTCCTGGCCGCCGATCTCGGTCAGGTCCCACTCGACGTTGCCGGAATCGACCATGGCGCGCAGCTTGCCGAAGTCGACCGGGCTCGTCTCGACGACCTTGATTCCGTACTTCTTCTCGAAGCCGTTGAAGAAGGCCTTGCGCATGGCCGTGCCCATCGAACCGCCGGAATGGTTGACCACGAGCTGCGCGGGCTTCGGCGGCTCGGCCTGCGCGAAGGCCGAGCCCGTGGCGCGGACGGCGGCGGCACCTCCCAGCAGCGAAAGAGCGTGACGGCGGTGCAGGCGCTTGATGTCCATGGCGGTCCCCTTCGAATTCCCCGCACCGACTGTAGAAGTGAGTTTCATGCGGAGCAACAACCAAGCCCATAACCTTCTGGAATGACCAGAAGGGACGAATGAATTTCTCTCGCGATGCAGGAGGCGTCTAACGTTGCCGCAACGAGACAACGCGGGGGCCTGCGATGATGAACCGATTGAAGGCGCTTATCTGCGGCGCGATTCTCGCCTGCACGGGTGCGGGGGCCGCGCCGGCCCAGGAACTCACCATGGCCGTCTGGGGCGGCGGCGGCGCAAATACCTGGCGCGAAGCCTTCATCAAGCAATTCGCTCCCGGCAACGGTTCCACCATCAAGATGGTCGAGGTGCCCAATCCGGCTGGCGCGCTGCGCTCTCCGGCGGCGGCCAACCAGTACAACCTGGCGCTGGTCACCTATTTCGAGGCGATCGCGCTCTCCAATGCGGGCCTGATCGAGAGCTTCGACGACAAGCAGCTGCCCGGCATCGGCGACGTCGATCCGAAGTACCTGACCAAGGACAAGGCCGGTCGCCATGTCGGCCTGCCGGTGTACTTCACCTACTACGGCATCGCCTACAACACCGACCTCGCCAAGGCGGAGGACTTCGCCTCGTGGCAGGGCCTTGCCGATCCGAAGTGGAAGGGCAAGCTGTCGCTGACGCGGCCGGTCTATCTCGCCCCCTACGACGCGGTGATCATGGCCAAGGCGATGGGCGGCAGCGAGAAGGATATCGATCCCGGCTTCAAGCTGCTCGAGAAGATCGTGCCGAACGTGCTGGCGACCTACACCTCGCTCGCCCACATGAACACGCTGCTGACGCGCGGCGAGGTGGCCGCCGTGCCGTTCTACGCCTCGCGTGTCTGGGCGCTGCGCCGCCAGGGCGCCGCCAATGTCGGCATCGTGATCCCCAAGGAGGGCGCGCTGATGCTGCCCTACGTGGTGGTCGTGCCGAAGGCCGCCAAGAACCAGGACAAGTCGCTGGTCTGGATGAACTACATCGCCGGCGCCGAACCGCAACTGCGCGCCGCCCTGCTCGACGGCTGGCTGCCGATGAACGCGAAGGTCAAGCTGCCCGAGGACTTGCAGAAGACGCTGGGCCAGCCCTACGAGCAGATCGTGAAGTCGCTCTATTCGCCCGACTGGCGGATCGTCGTCGAACACAACGAAGCCCGTGTCGACCGCGCCGAGAAGCTGCTGTCCGGCGTCAAGCAGTGAGCCGAGGCACCATCCAGGTTGCCAGCATCGGCAAGGAGTTCGGCGCCTCTACGGTCCTCGACGGGGTGGATCTCACCATCGCCGGCGGCAGCTTCGTCACCCTGCTCGGCCCCTCGGGTTGCGGAAAGACGACGCTGCTGCGCCTGATCGCAGGCTTCCTCGAGCCGAGCCGTGGCAGCATCGCCATCGACGGTGCGCCCATGGAGGGCGTGCCGCCGCGCCGGCGCCCGCTCGGCATGGTGTTCCAGAACCTGGCGCTATTCCCCCATCTCGACGTGTTCGAGAACGTGGCCTACGGCATGCGAATCCGTGGCATGGCGGCGGCCGAGATTTCCGGCCGCGCCTCGAAGTTCCTGGCCCTCGTCGGCCTCGCCGGATTCGAGAGCCGCCGCATCGGCCAGCTCTCCGGCGGCCAGAAACAGCGCGTGGCGTTGGCGCGGTCGCTGGCCCTCGAACCCGCCATCCTGCTGCTCGACGAGCCGCTGAGCGCGCTGGACCTGCAGCTTCGCCGCCAGCTCCAGGTCGAGCTGAAATCGATCCAGCGCCAGCTCGCCACGACCTTCGTCTTCGTCACGCACGACCAGGAAGAAGCGACAATGCTGTCGGACACGATCGTCGTGATGAACGGTGGCCGTGTGCAGCAGGTCGGCACGCCCGGCGAGATCTATCGCCGCCCCGCCTCGCTGTTCGTCGCGCGCTTCGTGGGCGACATCAACATGCTGGACGGCCGTATCGAGGCGATCGACGCCACGTCGGTCGCCGTCTCCGTCGCCGACCGGCGCATCTCCGTGCCGCGAGCCTCGGTCGTCGGTACCGCATCGGCCGGCCACGCCTGTCAGCTCGCCTGCCGGCCCGAGTCGGTACGCCTTGGAGAAACGCCGGCCAACGCGCTGTCGATCGACGCGCGCGTTTCGGCACTGCATCGCCTCGGGCCGACCGTGAAAGCCGTGCTCGACACGCCGCTCGGGCCGCTCACCGCGCTGATGATGGCGGACCTTCCGCACGTTGCGGAACTGGCCGAAGGAAAGACGCAGCGTCTTTCCGTGCCATCGGACACATTCACCCTATTCGCTTCAACCTGAAAGACCGATCATGCCCGCTCAGGATTTCGCCGGCCGCACCGTCGCGGACCACGTAGAAGCCTTCACCTCCGGCAAGGTCGCCGCGCGCGACATCGTCGAGGGCCTGCTGGAACGCACGAAGAAGGCCGAGCCGTTCAACCCCATCGCGACACTCGACGCCGACGGCGCCCGCGCCGCAGCCGATGCGCTCGATGCGCGGCGAAAGAGCGGCGGCTCGTTCGGCGCGCTGGCCGGCGTGCCGGTCTCGGCCAAGGACCTGATCCTGACCAAGGGCCTGCGCACCGCCTTCGCCTCGGTCACGATGAAGGACAACGTGCCGTCGATGGATGCCGAGGCCATCGCCCAGTGGCGCGCCGCCGACGCCGTCCTGTTCGCCAAGACCACGACTCCCGAGTTCGGCCACAAGGTGCTGACGGACAGCCCGCTGCACGGCATCACGCGCAATCCCTGGAACCGCGAGCATACGAGCGGCGGGTCGAGCGGCGGCGCGGCCGTGTCGGTGGCGCTGGGCCTCGGCCCGATCGCCATGTCGACCGACGGCGCGGGCTCGGGCCGCATCCCGGCCGCCTGCTGCGGCGTCTACGGGCTGAAGGCGACGCTCGGCCGCGTGCCGCACGAAGTGCCGCCGGACCAGTTCGGCCAGCTCACCTATCTCGGCGTCATGGCGCGCCATCCGACCGATCTCGGCGCCGGCCTCGCTTCGATGTCGGGCAGCCATCCCAACGATCCGTGGACGCTGGCCATCGGCCGCGAGCCCTTCGCCTGGCCAGACAAGGCAGGCGGGCATCCCATCGCCGGCAAGCGCATCACCGTGATCCGCCGCATGACCGGTGGCTATCTCGATCCGGACACCGAGGCCCGCCTCGACACCGCGCTCGCCTTCCTCGACAAGCAGGGCGCGAAGATCAAGGAGATGGACGGCCGCGAGATAGATTGGAAGCTCGACGTGGCGCGCATCATCCTGCGCGCCAACCAGATCGAGCGCTTCGCCGACATCCTGAAGAACCGGCGCGGCGATCTCGACCCGTCCTTCGCCAGGACGCTCGACGAAGGCAACGCCGTCGACGTCGTGGCCCTGCGCCGCGCGATCGTCGATCGCACCACCGCCTTCAAGTCCGTGCAGGGCCTGTTCGCCGATTGCGACCTGCTGCTGACGCCCACCGTCGCCACGCCGGCACCGCCCGCCACCCAGAACCAGTTCGAGCCGCTGGTGGTCGACGGCAAGCCGCTCGGCGACCTGCGGTCTGCCTGGTACACTTACACGATCCCCTTCAACATGACCGGCCATCCGGCGATCTCGATCCCGTTCGGCCGCTCGAAGGCGGGCCTCCCCATCGGCATCCACTTCGTCGCGCCGTGGTACGCTGAAGGTCACCTCATCAGGCTCGCGGAAGCCTTCGATGCCGAGACGGGCGCCTCGGCCGAGTTCCCGCCGGGCTTCGCAGCCGGCGCCTGAGATGCGCGGCGCCACCTCCGCCCCTCGAAGCCTGGGTTGGCTGCTGCTGCCGGCCCTGCTCGTGCTCGCCCTCTTCCTGGGTTCGGTGGCGCTGCTCTTCTTCCATGCCTTCTGGGGCAAGGACGGCTTCTCGCTGATTTACTTCCGGCAGATCCTCGATCGCCCGGATTACCACGAGGTCTTCCTGCGCACCGTGTCGATCGCGGCCATCGTGTCGGTTGCCGCGGCGGTGCTCGCCTATCCCATCGCCTGGCTGCTCTGGCGTCTGCCGCGCTGGCGCAACCTCCTGCTGGTGATCGTCCTGGTGCCATGGCTCGTCAGTCTCGTCGTGCGCACCTACGGCTGGCTGGTGATCCTGGGGCCCAAGGGCTTTCTCAACGAGACGCTGAAATGGGCCGGCGTCATCCAATCGCCGCTGCCGCTGATCTTCAACGATCTCGGCGTGGTGATCGGACTGACGCATGTGCTGATGCCCTTCGCCGTCATCTCCACCCTGTCGGTCCTGCTGCAGATCGACAACCGGCTGGAGGAAGCGAGCGAATCGCTGGGTGCCGGCGGCTTCGAGACGTGGCGGCGCGTCGTGCTGCCGCTGTCGCTGCCCGGCGTCTTCACCGGCCTCAGCATCACCTTCCTGACGTCGATGGGCGCCATCGTGACGCCGATCCTGCTGGGCGGCATCCGCCAGAAGATGGCGGGCACGCAGATCTATCAGGAGGTCGTCTACAACTTCAACATGAGCAAGGCCTCGGCCTGGGCGATCTGCCTGCTGCTGCTGAGCGCCCTCGGCCTCGCCCTGCTGCGCGCCGCCGAGGCGGCGCTCGTGCCGAAGGCCGACCGATGAACGCGCCCCTGATCAAGCTTGGCCGTGCCGGCTCCTTCGCGCTGCTGCTCTTCCTGCCGCTGCCCATCGTGGTGATTGGCGCGACCTCGTTCGCGGCCGCCGGCTATCTCCGCTTTCCGCCGGGCGAACTCAGCCTGCGCTGGTACGCCGAGGCCGCCACCGATCCGCGCTGGATCGAAGCCTTCGCGACCAGCCTCGGCATCGCCGCGGTGGTTGCCGTGCTGGTGACCGCCATCGCCTTCGCCGGCGCCTATGCCTGCCACCGGCTGCGGCCGCGCTGGCTGCCGGCCTTCGAGCTGGCAGTCATGTCGCCGCTGTTCTTTCCGCACGCGGCGCTCGGCGTGGCGCTGGTGAACGTGCTCGCCATGGCGGGCTATCTCGGCACGCCGACGGGAATCGTGATCGCCCACATCGTCTGCACGCTCCCCTTTGCGTGGCGGCCGATCGTGGTCGCCCTGCAGAAGATCGACGGCGAGATCGTCGAGGCGGCCTCGCTGCTGGGCGCCGACGAACGGCGCATCGCGTTGGGCATCGCGCTGCCGCTGGCGCGCTCGGGCCTCGTCACCGCGCTTCTCTTCTCCTTCATCATCTCGTTCGACGAGGTGACGGTGACGATGTTCCTCACCGGCCCGCAGGTCACGACCCTGCCGGTCCAGATCTATGCCTTCATCCAGGAGAACGCGTCTCCGGTGCTGGCGGCGATCTCGACCGCGACCGTCGTGGTGACCCTGCTGGTGGTGATGCTGCTGGAGCGTCTGATCGGCCTCGAATTTTTCGTGGCCCATGACCCGGCCTAGCCTTCGAGAATCATCCGCCTCCCCATTCGGATGGGGAGGTGTCGGCGTCTTACGCCGACGGAGGGGTCAGGGATGTAACGTCGGCGAACATGACCTCATCGCCCCGTATGACGGGGCACTTCCCCATCTGAATGGGGAAGACGATGACAATGACTCAGGCCCAACCCTTGGCCTTGAGATGCGCCTTCACCGCGTCGAGAAAGGCGTCGGCCAGCCGCGACGGCTTGCGGTAGCGTGGCCGCATGGCGCGGAACAGGTAGCGGATGCGCGGCTCGAACGGCACGACCGCGATGCCCTGATCGAGATGATCGCGCGCCGTGAACGGCTCGACGATCGCGACTCCGAGCCCGCGCGCCGCCAGGGCGCAGGCGTCGGCCGAGGAATAGACGTCGATCTGCATCTCCCGCTCTATCCGCTCCTGCTCGAAGGCCGCATCGATCAGATGCCGCATGCGGCCGTCGAGCGGGAAGGACAGGAAGCGTTCACCGCGCAGATCGACAGGCCGGATCACCTTGCGCCGCGCCAGGCGATGGTCGCGCGGCAGCACGCAGACGGCGGTGGCCCGACTCAACTCCTCGGTGACCATCGACGGATGCTCGAACGGCATCATCGAGAAGCCGAGGTCGATCTGCTGATCGACCATCTTCTGGTTGATGTAGGTCGAGCTGCGGACGTGAAAAACGATGTGCGCCTTGGCGTGGCGCTTCATGAAGCCCGCCATGACGTCGGGCAGCACGCTGCGCCCGAGCGCCGGTGTCGAGTAGATCAGCAGGTCGCCGACCTGACGTTCGCGGATTTCGCGCGCGACCTCGGTCACCCGTTCGAGGCTGTGGTAGAGCCGCGTCACCTCCTGTTCGAGCAGCCGCGCCTCGCTGGTCGGCGCCAGCCGGCGCTTGATGCGCGTGAACAGCGGATAGCCGATCTCGTGCTCAAGGCCCGCCAGGATCTTGCTCACCGCGGGCTGCGAGACGCCCAGCCGCTCGGCGGCGGCGGTCACGGTGCCGTGCGCCATGATGGCGCGAAAGGCTTCGAGCTGGCGCGACGTGATCATCATAACCTCAAGGACTTAACCACACCGGACAATGACTTTGACCGGATCCGCTCTCAAGCCGTAACTCCGTCCTGTCAACGTTTTGTGTGCGAGCCTGTTCATGCCTGCGGTTAACCCGTCGATCTTTTCCAGCGACTTCAAGGACCAGCCCTACTGGTGGGAGGCGTTCCGGCCGCAGAGCATCACGACGCCCTCGCTGCCGAAGAAGACCGACGTGGTGGTGGTCGGCGGCGGGTATGCCGGCCTCGCGACTGCGCGCGCGCTGGCCGATGGCGGCGTGCAAAGCGTGGTGCTCGAGGCCGACGAGTTCGGCTCCGGCGCCTCGACCCGCAGCGGCGGCGCCCTGAGTGCCGGCCTGTCGATCGGCAAGAGCTTCACCGGCCGCACGCTCGACTACAAACCGGAGCTGGTGCGCGACGTCGTGGGCTGGGCGATCGACGCCTATCGCGCGCTGATCGACCTGGTCGAGCAGGAGCAGATCGACTGCCATCTGGAGCAGCGCGGTCGTTTCCTCGGCGCCTGCGCCGCCTCGCACTACGAGGGGCTGCGCACGCGCTTCGCCAAGCTGCGCGACGGCGGCGCCACCGACTGCCGCCTGATCACCCGCGAGGAACAGCGCGAGGAAATCGGCAGCGACTTCTATCATGGCGGCATGGTCTTCGAGACGGCGGGCAAGCTGCACCCGGCGCTGTTCTACGGCGGCCTGCTGGCGGCGGTGCGCCGGCGCAATTCCATCACCCTGGCCGGTCATTGCCGCGCCACCGGCCTCGCGCGCGACGGCGAGGGCTGGAAGATCACCACCAGCATGGGCGAGGTGCGGGCGCGCCATGTCGTGGTCGCCACCAACGGCTATACGTCCAGCGTGACGCCGCGCCTGCAGAAGCGCCTCGTGCCGATCGCCAGCCACATCATCGCGACCGAGGAACTGCCGGCCGATCTGATCCGCGAGCTTTGCCCCAAGGGCCGCACCTTCTCCGAGACGCGGCGCGTACTGCACTACTACCGGATCTCGCCCGACGGAAAGCGCGTGATCTTCGGCGGCCGCGCCCGTTTCACCGAGATCCCCGGCGAGCTGCGCGCCCAGCTCCTGCACCAGGCGCTGGTCGAGCGCTTCCCGCAGCTCAGGGACACCAAGGTCACCCACACCTGGCAGGGCAACGTCGCCTTCACCTACGACGCCCTGCCGCATGCCGGCGAACTCGACGGGCTGCACTTCGTGGTCGGCTGCAACGGCTCGGGCGTGTCGATGATGCCGTTCCTCGGCAACGCCATGGGCCAATCGATCGCCGGCCGCCTGCAGGGCAAGGTGCCCTTCGCCGAGACAGAGCTGCCCTCCATTCCGTTCTATTCCGGCAAACCATGGTTCCTGCCGGTGATCGGCGGCGCCTTCCGCACCCTCGACTACATCGACGAGAAGATCAGATGAGCGCCGCTTTCTTCTCCGCCACCTACGACGAGGCGCGCCAGCGCTTCCTGGGCGCCGCGACCAAAGCCGGTGCCGCCGTCCGGCATCACGTCCATCCGCTGAAGGGCGCGGTGGGGGAGGAGATCGGTACAGACACCGCGCTCCTGGGCCCGGCCGACGCGGCCAGGCTGTTCATCGTCAGCTCCGGCACGCACGGACCGGAAGGTTTCTCCGGCTCGGCCTGTCAGCTCGCGCTGCTGAACGACGAGCTGGCCAGACGCGCCGCCGATCGCGGCATCGCGCTGTTGCTGATCCATGCGGTCAATCCGTTCGGCTTCTCGCATCTGAAGCGGACCAACGAGGACAACATCGACCTCAACCGCAACTTCAACGACTTCGCCACGCCCTATCCCGACAATCCGGTCTACGAGCAGATCCACGACCTGCTGGTGCCCGCGGCCTGGCCGCCTTCTCCCGACAACGAGGAGCGGCTGAACGCGGCGATGGCGCGGCTCGCCGGGCAGCGCAATCCCGGTGTTTCCAGCGGCCAGGACAAACACCCCGACGGACTCTTCTACTGCGGCACGGCGCCGGCCTGGAGCAACGACACCATCCGCTCGATCCTGCGCAGCTACGGCACGACGCGACGCCACATCGCCTGGATCGATGTCCATACCGGCCTCGGCCCCTATGGCCACGGCGAGAAGATCTTCGGCCGCCATTCCGAGGAAACGACCCGACGCGCCAGGGCCTGGTGGGGCAGCGACCTGATCGTCAGCACCGCGACCGAATCGGTTTCACCACGGACGGTCGGCCATATCACCGGCTGCGCGCCGGAAGAATGTCCCGACGTGGCGATCACGCCGACGACCCTGGAATACGGCACCGTGCCCAATCCCGTCGTGCGGCGCGCGCTGCGCGGCGAAGCCTGGCTGGCGGGCCATCCCGATGCCCCCGCGACACTGGTACGCGAGATCCGGCAGGCGGTGCGCGATGCCTTCTACGTCGATGCCGACGACTGGAAGGGCATGATCCTCGGCCAGTTCCGCAGTCAGGCTCTGCAGACCATCAACGGCCTCGCGGCCGAGCAATAAACAAAGGAAACGTCCATGAAGCTTCGTCATCTGCTTGTTGCCGCTGCCGCCTTCGCTCTTGCGACGCCCGCCGCCGCGCAATCGACGCTCAAGATCGTCATGCATTCGGATCTGAAGATCCTCGATCCGATCTGGGCGTCGGCGCAGATCAGCCGAACCCACGGCTATCTCGTCTACGACACGCTGTTCGGACTCGACGGCGATCTCAAGCCGCAGCCGCAGATGGTGGGGAACTGGACCGTCGATGCGGCGAACCTCATCTATACCTTCACCCTGCGCGACGGGCTGAAGTGGCATGACGGCGCGCCGGTCACGGCCGAGGATTGCGTTGCCTCGCTGAAGCGCTGGGGCAGCCGCGATCCGGTCGGCCTCAAGCTGATGGCGAACGTGAAGGAACTGAGCGCGCCCGACGCGAAGACGATCCGCCTCGAACTCGCCCGCCCCTACGGGCTGGTGATCGATTCGCTGGCCAAGCCGGCCGGCATCGTTCCCTTCATGATGCCCAAGCGGGTCGCCGAGGCGCCGGCCACGCAGCAGATCAAGGATCCAACCGGCTCGGGCCCGTTCGTGTTCAAGGCCGATGAGTGGCGGCCCGGCGACCGGGTCGTCTACGTGAAGAACCCGAACTACGTGCCGCGCGCCGAGCCGCCGGCCAACTTCGCGGGCGGCAAAGTCGCCAAGGTGGATCGGGTCGAATGGGTTTCCATCGCCGATCCGCAGACCGCGGTGAACGCGCTGGAGAACAGCGAGGTCGATGCCCTCGAATCAGTGGCGCACGACCTCTTGCCGCTGGTCGAGAAGAGGAAGGGCATCGAAGTCCAGCGCGGTGCCTATGCCAGCCAGTATGCTCTGCGGCCCAACTGGCTCCATCCGCCGTTCAACGATCCCAGGATGCGGCTGGCACTCGGCTACGCCATCGACCAGAAGGGCTTCCTCGATGCCGCCGTCGGCGATCCCAAGTTCTGGCGCTTCTGCAAGACCTACTATGGCTGCGGCACGCCGCTGGCTTCGGACAAGGGCACCGCGGGCCTGCTCGAAGGCAATGTCGAGAAGGCCAAGGCGCTGCTCAAGGAAGCGGGCTACGACGGACGACCCATCGTCCTGCTGCAGGTGACCGACCTCGCCTCGCTCGCCAACCTCGGCCCGGTCGCCAAGGCCCAGCTCGAGCGGGTCGGCTTCAAGGTCGACATGCGGCCGGCCGACTGGCAGACGCACCTCGCGCGCGTCATGCGCAAGGAGCCGCCGGAGGATCGCGGCTGGAACATCACCCTGTCGAGCACCGGCGTCATCGACGTGGTGAACCCGATCACCTCGCTGTTCCTCAATTCCGCCTGCGAAAAGGCCTCGGCGGGATGGTCGTGCGACGAGAGGATCGAGGCGATGCGCGAGGCCTATGCGCTGGAGGCGGATGCAGCGAAGCGCAAGGCCATTGCCGAGGAAATCCAGGAGCGTGCGCTGCAGATCGGCACGCACTATCCGCTCGGCGAATGGTACAGCGCCTCGGCCGTCAGCGGCCGCACGAAGGGCTGGATCCGCCCGCCCTCGACGATCGCCTTCTGGAACGTCGAGGTTACGAAGAGGTAGATGGGCCGAGCGAAGCTCGGCCTGTTGAGCGACAGGCTGCGGCTTGGTTACAAGCCGCTAAGCTTGCAATGTCCGAGAGCGCCGAAGGACGAACGACGGCCCTGACCCCTCCGTCGTCGCAAGACGACGACACCTCCCCATTTGAATGGGGAGGCGGGACGCCCTACTTCTTCTGGGCGCCCGGCAGGAAGTCGTCGAGCGGCACGCCGAAGCTGTTCAGCGCCCACGAGACGAGATTGTACTGGCCGACCGTGAAGACGGCGTCCATGAGCTGCTCGGTCGAGTAGGTCTTCGAGAGCGTCGCCCAGGTCGCGTCCGACGCGACCGAGTTCTCGAACAGATCGTCGGCGAGCTGCATCAGCGCCGCCTCGTGCTCGCTCCAGCCCTTGGCCTTCGGACCTTCCTTGAGATTGGCGATGTCGCCATCGGTGACGCCGCCGCGCTTGGCGATCAGCTCGTGCTGCGCGAACTCGTATTCCGCCTGGTTCAGCCAGCCGATGCGCAGGATCAGAAGCTCGCGATCGCGGAACGGCAGCGTCTGCTTCGAGAGGATGTGGCCGGCGAACGGCGTCCAGCGCTTGGTCAGCGCGGGGTGATTGGCCAGCACCTTGAAGATGTTGAACACCTGGCCGTTCATGGCGTTCTTCTCGATGGCCTCGCGATCCTCGGGCTTCATCGTCGAGAGGTCACGCAACGGGATACGCTGCTTGCGCTTGATCACTGATTTCCTCCTTGTCGGTCCTGATTGGACTAACGCTCCATCAGGCGACCGACAAGGCGAAAGACATTACTTGGCAAGCAGGCTTTCGCGCGGCGGCTGGAGCCTGGCCGCGGCGAGGCGCGCCTGACCGGGCGTGCTGAACTGATGCCCCTCGAGCTCGAAGAACGGGCGTGTGAAGGCATGGAAGCGGAAGGCATTGCCTTCCTTGAGGACGACACCGGCGGGCTGTCCCCAGATTTCGACGACGAAGGGTTCGGGCATGGCACGGTCTCCTTCAGGCTGAGCGAACTGCGACCCAATGCTTGATGGGCCGGGCTGAGATGGGGGCGGCATGACGGGATGGCAATGACAGGAGCGCCTGAACTGCGAACGGTCACAGCAAACGCTTTGCGTGGGGCATCAATATGGCGGAATCACCTTTCCACGCTGGCGTTGCGGTCATCATTGCTGAACAATGACACTTGCATGTCACGCACTCTCACCCGCTCGCGACTGATTGGCCTCGCCGGTGCCGGCCTGCTGGCCGCTAAGGGCAGCGCCGCCCAGACAGGAGCCCGCATGCATCAGCGCAGGATCCCCGCTTCGGGGGAGATGTTGCCCGTCGTCGGCGTGGGGACTTGGCGCACCTTCGACGTCGGTGGCAAGCCCGAGGATCGCGCACCGCTTGCAGAAGTGCTGCGGCGGCTGTTCGACGCCGGCGGCTCGGTGATCGATACCTCGCCGATGTACGGTTCGGCGGAGGCCGTGGTCGGAGACCTGCTGGCCGCCGCCGGCACGCGCGACAAGGCTTTCATCGCCACCAAGGTCTGGACCACCGGCCGCGACAGTGGCCTCGCGCAGATGCGGGCGTCCTTGCGGCTGCTGAAGACCGACCGCATCGACCTTATGCAGATCCACAATCTCGTCGACTGGCGAGCCCATATTCCGACCCTGCGCGCCTGGAAGGCCGAGGGCCGCATCCGCTATCTCGGCATCACCCACTACACGCAGAGCGCCCACGACGAGCTGGAAAGCGTGATGCGGTCGGAGAAGTGGGATTTCGTCCAGATCAACTACGCGCTCGACGATCGCGCCGTGGAGCGCAGGCTGCTGCCATTGGCGGCCGAGCGCGGCATCGCGGTGATCGTGAACCAGCCCTTCGGCGGCGGCGGCCTCCTGCGCCGGCTCTCCGCCCGCAAGCTGCCCGACTGGGCCGGTGAGATCGGCGCCACGAGCTGGGCCCAGATCCTGCTGAAGTTCGTGCTGGCCAATCCCGCCGTGACCTGCGTGATCCCCGGCACCAGCAAGCCCGAGCACATGACGGACAACCTGCAGGCCGGCTTCGGAGTTTATCCCGACGCGGCGTTGCTCAAGAAGATGATCGCCGACGTTCCGGTCTAGAGCGGCAGTTCGGCCTCGATCCAGCCCGTCGCCGAAGCGTGCTTCGGCTGCCAGCCCAACTCGCTGCGGGCGCGCCTGGCCCTGACGCGGCTGTTGGAGCCGAACGTGTAGGCCGCACTGCTCTCGCCAAGTTCCTTTGCGGCCTCCGCGAAGGGCCAGACCTGTGGCGCCCCCAGATTCAAGCGGCGCGCAATGGCAGCGCAAATGTCGCGATACGAGGCCTCGCCGTTCTCGGCGAAATAGAAGGCACCAGCCGGCGCCCTGGTGAGCGCCAGGCGGTAGATGTCGGCCACGTCCTCGACATGGACATTCGACCAGACGTTCAGCCCCTTGCCGACATGGCGCACCACGCCCGAGGCCCTGGCCCGCTTCGCGAGGCCGGGAATCTGGGCGCTGTCGCGCGCCAGGCCGAGGCCGTTGCCGTAGATCATGGTGGGACACACCACGACCGAACGCACGCCGCGTTGGCTCGCGCTGCGAATCGTCCGGTCGATCTCGACCCGCGCCTTCTTGCCGGCCACCGGATCGAACGGTGTGTCCTCGTCGTAGATTTTGTCCGAGGCGACGTCGCCGTGGGCATCGTCGGCCACGATGCTGGAACCGCTGGTGTGGATGAACGGCTTGTTCGAGCCGGCCAATCCTTCGAGGAATGCCTCCACGGCGCCGCGATGGTCGCTGTTGGCCGTGTTGATCACCGCATCGGCCCGCCTGGCCTCGGCGGTGAGGATCGCGGCATCGTCGAGACCGCCGATCACCGGTTCGACGCCGAAAGCCGCGAGCTTCTTCGACTTCTCCTCGTCGCGCACCAGGCCACGCAGCGTGTGACCCTCATCGAGCAGACGGCGCGCGATGGTTCCGCCGATATAGCCGGTCGCACCGGTCATGAAGATGTTCATGGTCTTGTCTCCTAGAGGGCCAGCGTCATCTGGGGCGGCACCTTGCGTTCCTCGCGCTGGTGCAGGTTATGGAGCGAAACGCCGAGCAGCCGCACTTTCTTTTCCAGCGGGAAGATCGAGCGGACCAGTTCGCGCGCGGTGCGCTCCAGCATGTCGCGGCTGTCGACGCTCTCCTCCAGCGTGCGGCTGCGCGTCACGATCCGGAAGTCGGCATACTTGATCTTCACCGTCACGGTGCGGCCCAGGATGCCCGTGCGTTCGCAATAGGCCCAGACATCCTCGAGCACGGAGGCCACCCCCTCCTCCACCGCCGCTGGCCGGTCGAGATCCTCCATGAAGGTCGTCTCCGAACCGACCGACTTGCGCGGCCGGTTGGGCACGACGCGACGTTCGTCATGGCCGCGCGCGATGGCGTGGTAGTAGGTGCCGGACCGGCCGAAGTACTGTTCGAGGAATTCCAGCGTCTGCGCCTTGAGGTCGGCACCGGTCTGGATGCCGAGCCGGTTCATCTTTTCCGCCGTCTTCGGCCCGACGCCATGGAAGCGGCCGACCGGCAGGCTCTCGACGAAGGCCGGGCCTTTCTCGGGAGGGATCACCGTCTGGCCGTCGGGCTTGCGATGGTCGGAGGCGAGCTTGGCCAGGAATTTGTTGTAGGAGATGCCGGCCGAGGCGGTGAGGCCGGTGCGCTCCAGGATACGGGCGCGGATCTCGCGCGCGATCTCGGAGGCGAGCGGCATGGCCTTGAGGTTGGTGGTGACATCGAGATAGGCCTCGTCGAGCGACAGCGGCTCCACCAGCGGCGTGTAGTCGAGGAAGATCTCGCGGATCTGGCGCGACACTTCCTTGTAGACGTCGAAGCGCGGCTTCACGAAGACGAGCTCCGGGCACAGGCGCTTGGCCGTGACCGACGGCATGGCCGAGCGCACGCCGAACTTGCGCGCCTCGTAGCTCGCGGCCATCACGACGCCTCGCTGCCGCCCGCCGACCGCGACCGGCTGGCCACGCAGCGCCGGGTCGTCGCGTTGCTCCACGGACGCATAGAAGGCGTCCATGTCGACATGGATGATCTTGCTGACGTTTTCCGCCATGGGACAAGTATAGGCTCCTGCAGCCGGCCTGCCGAAAATTGCAACTGACAATCGTTCGCATTTCGGAGTAGTCTGCGGCCATGCCTGACATCACCCATGCGCGCGAGCCTCGCCTGCTCGCCCTCGACCAGTTGCTGGCCCGCCGTTCGGTCGGCCCGCTGCAGGAACCGGCGCCTCAGGGCGCGGACCTCGACCTGATCCTCGACGCCGGCCTGCGGGCGCCCGACCACGGGCGTCTGAAGCCCTGGCGCTTCGTCGTCATTCGCGGCGACGCGATGCTCGCCTATGGCGAGAAGCTGGCCGAAGCCGCCACGGTTCGCGATCTGGTCAACGCCGCCGCGCTCGCCGAGCGCTATCGCGCCTGGGTCCGTCGCACGCCGATGCTGATCGCGGTCGGCGCCGTCATCAAGCCGGGCAACATTCCCGAGATCGAGCAACTGCTCGCCGCCGGCGCAGCGGCGATGAACATGCTGAACGCGCTGCACATGCTGGGCTATGGCGGCATGTGGGTGACGGGCCCGAATGCCTACGACGCCAACGTGAACAGGCTTCTGGGCTTCGAAGCTCCGTCGCGCCTCGTCGGCTTCCTCACCGCCGGCACGCCCGCTCCCTCGACCGCCCCGGTCCCGGCGCGGCCCGACCGGGCCGCGCACGTCGCCGAGTGGACGCCTTGAGCTAAGCCGCGCTCTTCAGCTTGCCGGCCGCATCGAGCGCCTGCGAGAGATCGGCGAGGATGTCGTCGATATGCTCGATGCCGATCGACAGGCGCACATAGCCGTCCGACACGCCCGTCGCGAGCTGCTCCTCGGCGGTGAGCTGCGAGTGCGTGGTCGAGGCGGGATGGATCGCGAGGCTGCGGGCGTCGCCGATATTGGCGACGTGATAGAGCAGCTTCAGCGAATCGATGAACCGGCGCCCGGCCTCCCGGCCCGCCGCCAGTTCGAACCCGACAAGCCCGCCATAGCCGCCCTTGAGATAGGCATCGGCCCGGCGGCGCGTCTCGCCCTTCTGCTGCGACGGATGGATGACCTTCGCGACTTCGGGCCGCTTGGCCAGGAAATCGGCGACGGCCTGCGCATTCTTCACATGGCGTTCCATGCGCAGCGTCACCGTCTCGATGCCCTGCAGGATCAGGAAGGCGTTGAACGGCGACAGGGCCGAGCCGAGATCGCGCAGCAGGGTGGTGCGCGCCTTGATGATGTAGGCCACCGGTCCGATCGGCTTCACCGCCTCGACCCAGACCGCGCCGTGATAGCTCGGGTCGGGTGTGTTAAGTGCCGGCTGACGCTTCGGATGGGCGGCCCAGTCGAAGTTGCCACCGTCGACGATCAGGCCGGCGATCGAGGTGCCGTGGCCGCCGAGATACTTGGTGCCGGAATAGACGACGACCGCCGCGCCATGGTCGAGTGGCCGCGTCAGAATCGGCGCGGCGGTATTGTCGACGATCAGCGGAATGCCGAGCGGCCGGCCGATATCGGCGACTTCCCTGATCGGGAAGACCGCCAGCTTCGGGTTGGGCAGCGTCTCGGCATAGTAGGCGCGGGTGCGATCGTCGGTGGCGCGGGCGAAGGCCTGCGGATCGCTGGGATCGACGAAGCGCACTTCGATGCCCTGGTCCTTCAGCGTGTGGGCGAACAGATTCCACGTGCCGCCGTAGAGATCGGTCGAGCTCACGATGTTGTCGCCGGCCTTGGCGATGTTCTGGATCGCGAAGGCCGACGCCGCCTGCCCCGAACTCACGGCCAGCGCGGCCGCACCGCCTTCGAGCGCGGCGATGCGCTGCTCCAGCACGTCGACGGTCGGATTGCCGAGGCGGGTGTAGATGTTGCCCAGCTCCTTCAGCGCAAACAGGTTCGACGCGTGCTCGGTGTCGCGGAACTGGTACGAGGTCGTCTGGTGGATCGGCACCGCGACCGAGCCGGTCGTGGGATCGGCGCGCCAGCCGGCGTGCAGCGACAGGGTCTCGGGATGGCGGGAAATGGTCATGATCGGCCTCGCGGTTGCAACGAGGCGCCAAACTCATGGGATTGCCCGCCGCAGTCAAAGGGAATGGCTGTCGATGGCCGACAGGTGGCCAAAAGGTCTGCCCTGCGGGTTGCGGCGGGAGGAGAAAATTTTTCTCCCCGGATCACGCCGGAATGCCGGCGGACCGGACCGACGCCTACTGGCGCGGGGCCGTCACGCTGGCGGCGGGCGGCGGAAACGCCGGCGGCGCCGGATTGGCCTGCTTGAGGCCGCCGATCGGCACCGGCGGCGGCAGGTCTTCCTGCCGCCAGCCGCCGCCCAGCGCCTTCACCAGATTGGCGCTGGCGATGAGCCGGTTGAGACGGATCGTAAGCAGCGCCTGCTCCGCCGAGAGCGCGGCGGCCTGTGTCTGCACCACGGTCGTGTAGGGCACGGTGCCGACGCGATACTGGTTGAGCGAGAGCCGCTCCGCCTCGCGCGCGGCGGCGACGGCCGCGCGCTGCACCCGCTCCTGCATCACCAGGATGCGCTGCTGCGCCAGCGCGTCCTCGACCTGCTGGAAAGCCGTCAGGACGGTCTGGCGATAGGTCGCGACGGTGGCGTCATAACCGGCGCGGGCGCCCTGCACCTGTGCCGCCATCGCACCACCATCGACCAGCGTGCCGGCGATCTGCGGCCCGACGGACCAGGCCGCTGTGCCGAGCTGCAGCAGCGAGCCCAGGCCGCCGCTCAGGAAGCCGATGGTCGCACCCAGCGAGATCTGCGGATAGAAGGCGCCCTTGGCCACGCCGATCTGGGCGTTGGCCGCCGCCATCTGGCGCTCGGCGGAAGCGATGTCAGGCCGCCGCTCCAGCAGGGTCGACGGCACGCCGGAATCGACCGTGGGGATCGTGAGGCGCGTGGGCGCCGGCTCGATGCTCACCTCGGAGGGCGCCTTGCCGACCAGAAGCGCGATCGCATGTTCGAGCAGCGCGCGGTTGATGCCTTCGTTCACCAGCTGCGCGCGCGTCTGTTCGTACTGCGTCTGCGCCTGCACGAGATCGACGCGCGAGACGATGCCGGCGTCGACCTGGTTCTGCGCGATCTGCATCGAGCGCAGGTAGGCGGCGACCGTCGCCTCGTAGAGGCGCTTGCGGTCGTCGGAGATGCGCAGCGACGCATAGTTCGTCACGAGATCGGTCTGGGCCGAGAGCCGCGCGTTGGCGAGGTCGGCGTCGCTCGCCTGTGCCGACGCCGAATCGCTCTCGACCTGGCGGCGCAGCGTGCCCCACAAGTCGAGTTCCCAATTGAGGGTGAAGCCGGTCGAGTATTGGCCGATCGTCGAATCGTATCGTGTCACCGTCGACGTGCCGCCGGCAGCCGTGGTGCCGCGCAGGCCGCCCGTGCCGGTCTGCTGCCCCGATCCGGTGCCCGAGAGGCTGGGATAGAGCGCCGACTGGTCCTGCCGGATGATCGCGCGCGCCCGGCGATAATTGGCCTCGAAGATCTTGAGGTTCTGGTTCGAGACGTCGATTTGCGACGCGAGACTGTCGAGCGTCGGATCGTTGTAGACCCGCCACCACTGGCCGCGATCCGCGCCGTCGGCGGGCTGGGCCGGACGGAACACCGATGCCGCGCCCGTCGGAAGCTCGGCTTCCTTGTAGGCAGGCGCAACCGTGCTGGCCGGCGGCGCACGCTCGTAGTCGGGCCCGACGAGGCAACCCGAAACGAGCAGAAGCGGAAGAAGCGACGCAGCGCTACGCCTCATGCCGGCGCTCCAGCGCTACCCATGACCCGGGCGACACGGCTCGGCTGGTCGCGGTCGCGGCGGCGGAAACGGTCGAGATAAAGGTAGATAACGGGTGTGGTGTACAGGGTCAGGATCTGACTCACGATGAGGCCGCCGATAATCGAGATGCCGAGGGGACGACGCAATTCCGCGCCATCACCGTATCCCATCGCCAGCGGCAGGGCGCCCAGGATCGCGGCCATGGTCGTCATGAGGATGGGACGGAAACGCAGAAGCGCCGCTTCATAGATCGCCCTGCCCGGCTCGAGCCCCTCGGCGCGCTCGCGCTCCAGCGCCACATCGATCATCATGATGGCGTTCTTCTTCACGATACCGATCAGCAGCAGCACGCCGATCATGGCGATGATGCTGAACTCCACGCCGGAGAACTGCAGCGCGAGCAGTGCACCGATGCCGGCCGACGGCAGGGTGGACAGGATCGTGATGGGGTGAATGTAGCTCTCGTACAGGACGCCGAGGACAATGTAGACGGCCACCAGCGCGGCCAGCACCAACAGAAGCTGGTTGCCCAGGGATTGCTGGAAGGCGCGCGCCGTGCCCTGGAAGGAACCGTGCAGGGTCGTCGGCACGCCGATCTCGCGCATCGTGTCGTTCACATACTGCACGGCGTCGCTCAGGGTCTTCCCGGGCGCGAGATTGAACGACACGGTGCTGGCCACGAACATGCCTTGATGGTTCACGGCGAGCGGGGTGGTGCCGTAGTCCCAGCGCGTCACCGACGACAGCGGCACCAGTTTCTCCGGTGTCGTGCTGACCGCCGCACCCGTCGAGGCCGAGCCGCGCCCGCTCACGGCGATCTGGTTCGTTCGCAGGTTGCGCACCGCCTGGGCGGGATCGATCGTCACGGCCCCGGCGCCGGCCGCGCCCGTGGATGTCGAGGTCGTGGTCGTGGATGCGATGCTGCCGGTCGACTGGGTGCCGCTGAGTGCTCCGCCTGACGTGCTGACGTAGATCTCCTTCAGCGATTCCGGACTCTCCCACCACTGCGGCGCCACCTCCATGACGACGTGGTACTGGTTCAGCGCGTTGTAGATGGTCGAGACCTGGCGCTGGCCGAAGGCGTCGTAGAGCGTCGCCGAGATGTTGCGGGTCGAGACGCCGAGCCGGCTCGCGGCATCGCGATCGATGGTGAGATTGAGCTGCAAGCCTCGCTGCTGCTGGTCCGAATCCACGTCCGTGATCACCGACGTGTCCGCCTGGAGTGCCTGGGTGAGTTTCGGACCCCAGGCATACAGATCGGGCAGCGAATCGGCCTGCAGGGTGAACTGGTACTGCGCGTTGCCCTGGCGGCCGCCCACACGGATGTCCTGCACGGCCTGCAGGAACAGTATGGCCCCGGGCACTTGGGCGAGCTTGGGGCGCAGCCGCTGGATCACCTGGTCGGCGGTGACGTCACGCTCGGCGAGCGGCTTCAGGGTGGCGAAGATGAAACCCGAATTGGTCTGCCCGCCCCCCGTGAAGCCCGCCACGCTCTCGATGGCGGGATCGGAGCGCACGATCTCGACGAACTGCCGGAACTTCCGGCGCATCGCCTGGAAGGAGATGCTCTGGTCGGCACGGATGCCGCCCATCAGGCGGCCGGTATCCTGCTGCGGGAAGAAGCCCTTCGGAATCGTGACGTACAGGTGGATGTTGAGCAGCACCGTGGCCAGGAAGACCAGCATGGTGAGCAGCGGGTGGCGCAGCACGAAACCCAGGCTGCGGCCATAGAGCCATTGCAGGCCGCCCAGCCCCCGCTCGCTGAAGCGCGCGAAGAAGTTGGGCCTGTGATGCTCGCCCGGCGCCCTCAGCACGTAGGCGCACATCATGGGCGTGGTGGTCAGCGACACGACCATCGAAATCAGGATCGCCACCGACAGCGTCACGGCAAACTCGCGGAACAGGCGACCGACGATGCCGCCCATCAGCAGAATCGGGATGAAGACCGCGATCAGAGAAACGCTCATCGACACGACGGTGAACCCGACCTCGCGGGCGCCCTTGAGCGCGGCGTCGATCCGCGACATGCCGGCCTCGAGATGGCGGGTCACGTTCTCCAGCACGATGATCGCATCATCGACCACGAAGCCCGCGGCGATGGTGAGCGCCATCAGCGAAAGGTTGTTCAGGCTGTAGCCCAGCAGGTACATGCCCCCGAAGGTCGCGACCAGCGATACCGGCACGGTCACGGCGGCGATGAAGCCGGCGCGCGCCGAGCGCAGGAAGGCGAAGGTCACCAGCACCACCAGCACGACGCCGATCACCAGCGCCTGCTCGACTTCCTTGAGGGCGGCACGGATCGTCGTCGTGCGGTCGCTCACCACCTGCAGCTCGACGTCGTTCGGCATCGAGGCCTGCAACTCGGGCAGCAGCGCCTTGATCTCGTCGACCGTCTCGATGATGTTGGCGTTGGGCTGCTTGTAGATGATCACCAGCACCGAACGCTTGCCGTTGGCCTGCCCCTCGTTGCGGATGTTCTCCGTCGAGTCGAGCACCTCGGCCACATCCGACAGCCGCACCGGGGCGCCATTGCGCCACGCGATGATCAGCGAGCGGTATTCCTCCGCCGCGCGGGCCTGGTCGTTGGAATAGATCTGGTAGCGCTGATCGCCGACCTCGATGGCCCCCTTGGGCGAATTGGCGTTGGCGGCCGCCAGCGCGGCGCGCACGCTTTCCAGCCCGATGCCGTACTTGGTGAGCGCCGTCGGATTGAGCTCGACCCGGACAGCGGGCAGCGAGCTGCCGCCCAGCGTCACCTGACCGACGCCGCTCACCTGGCTGAGCTTCTGCTGCAGGATGTTGGAACCGGCGTCGAACAGACGGCCCTGGCCGATCGTGTTCGATGTGAGCGCGATCACCATCACCGGTGCATCGGCGGGATTGAGCTTGCGATATTGCGGGTTGCTGCGCAGGTCGGCCGGCATGTCGGCGCGGGCTGCGCTGATGGCTGCCTGCACGTCGCGCGCCGCGCCGTCGATGTCGCGCGACAGGTCGAACTGCAGCGTGATCCGCGAATTGCCGACCGTGCTCGACGAGGTGATCTCGGTGACGCCGGCGATGGCGCCCAGCCGCCGCTCGAGCGGCGTCGTCACGCTGGTCGCCACCGTCTCGGGGGAGGCGCCGGGCAGGTTCGCGGTGACCTGTATGGTCGGGAAATCGATCTTCGGCAGCGGCGAAACCGGCAGGCCGAAGAACGCCACCAGGCCGGCGAGCGCCAGCCCGATGGTGAGCAGCGTCGTGGCGACCGGGCGCGCAATGAAGGGCGCCGAGAGGTTCACGAGGTCCTCTCACCCGCCTCGGCGCGCACCGGATGCAGCGGCGTGTCGAGCGGCATGCCGCGCAGGCGGCGCCCCAGCCGGTCGAAGGCGAGATAGATCACCGGCGTGGTGAAGAGCGTCAGCAACTGGCTGACGATCAGGCCGCCGACGATGGTGAGGCCGAGCGGCTGGCGCAGCTCGGAGCCGGTGCCGGAGCCCAGCATCAGCGGCAGGGCGCCGACCAGCGCCGCCACCGTGGTCATCAGGATCGGCCGGAAGCGCAGCAGGCAGGCCTGGTGGATGGCCTCCTGCGGTGCCTTGCCTTCGTTGCGTTCGGCGTCGAGGGCGAAGTCGATCATCATGATCGCGTTCTTCTTCACGATGCCGATCAGCAGCACGATGCCGATGATGGCCACGATGCTGAGGTCCTTGCCGGCGAGCATGAGCGCCAGCAGCGCGCCGATGCCGGCGGACGGCAGGGTCGACAGGATCGTGATCGGGTGGATGTAGCTTTCGTAGAGCACGCCCAGCACGATGTAGACGGTCACGATGGCCGCCAGGATCAGCAGGAGCTGGCTGTCGAGCGACTTCTGGAACGCCAGCGCCGCGCCCTGGAAGTGTGTCGTGATCGAGCGCGGCATGCCGATCTCGCGCTGGGCCGCGACGATGGCGTCGACGGCCTGACCGAGCGCATAGCCCTGCGCGAGGTTGAAGGAGATGGTCGTCGCCGGGAACTGGCCGAACCGGTCCAGGCGCAGCGGCGCGGTCCGCTCCTCGAAGGTCGCGATGGCGGAAAGCGGCACCTGCTTGCCGCTCGCCGAACTGGGCAGGTACAGACTGTCGAGCGACTTCAGCGACGCCGCCATCTCGGGCTCGACCTCGTAGATCACCCGGTACTGGTTGGACTGGGTGTAGACGGTCGACACGATCCGCTGCCCGAACACGTCATAGAGCACGTTGTCGACGGTGGCGGCGGTGATGCCGAAGCGGGCCGCGGCGTCGCGGTCGATGCGGATGAACATCGACAGGCCCTTGTTCTGCAGGTCGCTCGTCACGTCGACCAGTTCGGGCAGCTTCTCCAGACGGTCCATCAAGCGCGGCACCCAGGCGTCGAACTCGGCGGCGTTGGCCGTTTCCAGGACGAACTGGTACTGCGTGCGGCTCACGGTCGAATCGATCGTGAGATCCTGCGACGGCTGCATGTAGAGCGAGATCCCGGGTACCGAGGCCGTCTCCCGCTGCAGCCGCCGAATCACCTGCTCGGCCGACAGCGAGCGCTCGCTGCGCGGCTTGAGGTTGATCAGCATGCGCCCCGAGTTCAGCGTCGGGTTGGTGCCGTCCACGCCCACGAACGAGGTGAGACTCTCGACGGCGGGATCCTTGAGGATCGCTTCGGCGAGCACGCGCTGGCGCTCGCTCATCGACGCGAAGGAGACGCTCTGCGGCCCCTCGGTCACGGCCTGGATCAAGCCGGTGTCCTGCACCGGGAAGAAACCCTTGGGAATGACGACATAGAGCAGGACCGTGAGCACGACCGTGCCGACGGCGACCAGCAGGGTGAGCACCTGGTGCCGAAACACCACGATCAGGCAGCGATCGTAGAAGCGGATCACGCCGGCGAACCAGCCGGTTCCGATATCCTCGGCATGGGCGACGGCCGGGCTCTTCTCGGGCGCGGGCGTCGCGGCCGTGTGCGGCCGCTGGCGCAGGAACTGCGCACACAGCATGGGCACGAGGGTGAGCGACACCACGGCGGAGATCAGGATGGTGACCGAGAGCGTCACTGCGAATTCGCTGAACAGGCGGCCGACCACGTCGCTCATGAAGAGCAGCGGGATCAGCACCGCGATCAGCGAGACGGTGAGCGACACGACCGTGAAGGCGATCTGCTTCGAGCCTTTCAGTGCCGCCTTCTTCGGATCCTCTCCGCGCTCGATGTAGCGGGCGATGTTCTCGATCATGACGATGGCGTCGTCGACCACGAAGCCGGTCGCGATGGTGAGCGCCATGATCGACAGGTTGTTGAGGCTGAAATCGGCGAGGTACATCACCGCCAGCGTGCCGACGAGCGACAGCGGCACCGACAGGCTGGGGATCAGCGTGGCACGGGCATCGCCCAGGAAGGCGAAGATCACGGCCACGACCAGGACGACGGCGAAGCCGAGTTCGATCTGCACGTCGCGCACGGAGGCCCGGATGGTCAGCGTGCGGTCGGTGAGCACGGCGACGTCGAGCGAATTGGGCAAGGTCTCGCGCAATGTCGGCAGCAGGGTCTTGATGCGGTCGACCACCTCGATGACGTTGGCGCCGGGCTGGCGCTGCACGTTCACGATCACCGCCTGGGTATTGTCCATCCAGGCGGCGATGCGGTTGTTCTCCTGCCCCTCCTCGACCGTGGCCACGTCGCGAATGCGCACCGGCGCGCCGTTGCGATAGGCGACGATGATGTCGCGGAAAGTGTCGGGATCGGTGATCTGGTCGTTGGCGTTGATGGTCAGCGCACGCGCCGGCCCGTCGAAATTGCCTTTCGGCGTATTGACGTTGGCGTTTGAAATGGTGGTGCGCAGATCGTCGATGTTGATGCCGTAGGCGGCGAGCGCCGTCGGGTTGGCACGGATGCGCACGCCGGGCTTCTGGCCCCCTTCCAGCTTCACCAGACCGACGCCGGGAATCTGGGAGATCTTCTGCGCGAGGCGCGTGTCGACGAGATCGTGGACCCTGGTGAGCGGCTCGGTCTTCGACGTGACGGCCAGCGTCAGCACCGGCGCGTCGGCCGGATTGAACTTGGCGTAGATGGGCGGCGACGGCAGGTCTCCCGGCAGGAGATTGCCCGCGGCGTTGATGGCGGCCTGGACCTGCTGCTCGGCGATGTCGAGCCCGAGCTTCAGGTCGAACTGCAGCGTGATCGACGAGGCGCCGGCCGAACTGGTCGACGTCATCTGATTGAGACCCGGCATCTGGCCGAACTGCCGCTCCAGCGGCGCCGTGATGGACGTCGTCATCACCTCCGGGCTGGCGCCCGGATAGAGGGTCAGCACACGGATGGTCGGATAGTCGACCTGCGGCAGCGCCGACAGGGGCAGGAAGCGATACGCGATGATGCCGACCAGCATGATCGCGACCATGAAGAGCGAGGTCGCGACCGGCCGCTCGATGAAGATCCGCGACGGATTCATGTCGCAGCCGCGTTACTGGTTGGTCTGGGTCGCCGGCTGGCCGGGATTGGGCCCGCCCGTGCCGCCGCCGGCGCCATTGGCCTGCTGCCGACGACGCTGCCCCTCGGCGGGCGCGCCCTGAGGCTGGCCGTCCGGGCCTGCCTTGGGCGGCGGGGCGTTGGCGACCGGCGGGCCCGCCGACGCGCGCGGCGTGGCCGTGGGGCGGCGGATCTTGGCGCCATCGCGGAGGCGGTCGACGCCGTCGATCACCACCTGGTCGCCGACCTGCAGGCCCTTCAGGATCGCCACCTTCTCGCCGTCGGTTTCGCCGAGCTGGACGACGCGGATCTCGACCGTATCGTCGGCCCTGGCGAGATAGACGAAAGTGCCGGGCTGGCCGCGCTGGATGGCGGCAACCGGCACGACGACTGCGTCCTTCACCGTGTCGGCCAGCAGGCGGACGTTCACGAACTGGTTGGGGAACAGGGATTCATCGGCATTGTCGAAGATCGCCCGCAGCTTCACCGTGCCGGTCGTGAGGTCGATCACGTTGTCGGTCGTGTCGAGCCGGCCCACGCCGAGTTCGACCTTCTGCGACCGGTCGAGCGCGCGCACATCCATGGTCTCGCCAGTTTTCAGGCGCTTGCGCACCAGCGGCAGGGAGTCTTCCGGGATCGTGAAAAGGACCGAGATCGGCTGCACCTGGATGATCACGCAGATGCTGCTGGAGTCTCCCATGGTGACGTAGTTGCCCTTGTCGACCATGCGCAGGCCGATCTTGCCGGTCAGCGGCGCCACGATCCGCGTGTAGGCGACATTGAGCTTGGCCGCATCGACCAGCGCCTGGTCGACCACCAGCGCTGCCTCGTACTGGCGGACCAGCGACACCTGCGTGTCGTACTGCTGGCGGGCGATCGAATCCTGCTGCACCAGCTTGCGATAGCGCTCGAGGTCGGCCTGGGCGTTCTTGAGCAGGGCTTCGTCGCGCTGCTGCTGGCCCAACACCTGCTGCAGGGCGACGTCGTAGGGGCGCGAATCGACCAGGGCCAGCAGGTCGCCCTGCTTCACCATCTGGCCTTCCTTGAAAAAGACGTCGACCAGCTGGCCGGTGATCTGGGTCTTCACATTCACGGTCTGGAGCGGCGTGACCGTGCCCAGCGCCCGCAGGACGATGGGAATATCCCCTTTGGCAGCCGTGGCAAGCCCGACCGGCACGGCGGCGCCGGCGGCGAAGCGACCGGCGGAACGCGGCGGCGGCGCAGTGCTCGACTGCGTGATGTACCAGCCCGCGCCAGCGACGATCGCCAGCCCGAGACCGATCCCAAGAAGGGTTCGCAGCCGCTTCATTTTCTCGATTCACCCCAGAAATACAGCTCGTAACACATACGCACTGAAGCCGCGGAGTCTCCCCCACGGAAATGGCGGGCGCAAGGCAGGCGCCCGCCGAACCGGGATCTCAACGTCCGAGGGGCGCAAAAGACCCCTCGGACGCCCGAGAAATTGCTTCAGTCGGCGGCTTTACCCTCCACATAGAGGCTGCCCCCGCCCGCCCGGAATTTGGCGCTCATCTCGTCCATCCCCTTCTTGGCATAGTCGCGGATGTCCTGGGTGATACGCATGGAGCAGAACTTCGGACCGCACATCGAGCAGAAGTGCGCGGTCTTGTGCGCCTCCTTGGGCATGGTCTCGTCGTGGAACTTCTCGGCCGTGGCCGGGTCGAGCGAGAGGTTGAACTGGTCGCGCCAGCGGAAGTCGAAGCGCGCCCGCGACAGCGCATCGTCGCGCAGCCGGGCGGCCGGATGACCCTTCGCCAGATCGGCGGCATGGGCCGCGATCTTGTAGGTGATGACGCCCACCTTCACATCGTCCCGATCCGGCAGGCCGAGATGTTCCTTGGGCGTGACGTAACAAAGCATCGCGGTGCCGAACCAGCCGATCATGGCGGCGCCGATGCCCGAGGTGATGTGGTCGTAGCCCGGCGCGATGTCGGTCACGAGCGGTCCCAGTGTGTAGAACGGCGCCTCGCCGCATTCGCGCAGCTGCTTGTCCATGTTGGCCTTGATCTTGTGCATCGGCACATGGCCCGGCCCCTCGATCATCACCTGACAGCCTCTGTCCCAGGCAACCCTGGTGAGCTCGCCCAGCGTCTCCAGCTCGGCGAACTGCGCGGCGTCGTTGGCGTCGGCATTGCAGCCCGGCCGCAGCCCGTCCCCCAGCGAGAAGGAGACATCGTACTTGCGCATGATGTCGCAGATGTCGCCGAAATGCTCGTAGAGGAAGCTCTCTCGATGCTCGGTGAGGCACCACTGCGCCATCATCGAGCCGCCGCGGCTCACGATGCCGGTGACCCTGCTGGCGGTAAGCGGCACGTGCGCCAGGCGCACGCCGGCATGGATGGTGAAGTAGTCGACGCCCTGCTCGGCCTGCTCGATCAGCGTGTCGCGGAACACCTCCCACGACAGGCTGGTCGGATCGCCGCCGACCTTTTCCAGCGCCTGGTAGATCGGCACCGTGCCGATCGGCACGGGCGCGTTGCGCACGATCCATTCGCGCGTGTCGTGGATGTTGCGACCGGTCGACAGGTCCATGACGGTATCGGCGCCCCAGCGGATCGCCCAGACCATCTTCTCCACCTCTTCCTCCATCGATGAGGAAACGGCGGAGTTGCCGATGTTGGCGTTGATCTTCACCAGGAAGTTCCGGCCGATGATCATCGGCTCCAGTTCTGTGTGATTGATGTTCGCGGGAATGATGGCGCGGCCCGCGGCCACCTCCTGGCGCACGAACTCAGACGTGATGAACGCCGGAAGGGCGGCGCCGAAGCTCTCGCCGTCGGCCAGCCGCGCCGTGGCCTCGTCGAGCACCGTCTTGCGGCCGAGATTCTCGCGGGCCGCGACGTAGATCATCTCCCTGGTGATCACGCCGGCACGCGCCCATTCGAACTGGGTGATCGGCTGGCCGTCGAGCCCGCGCAGCGGGCGCGACGTGTTGGGAAACGGCCGCAGCACCGATTCCTTCACGTTGCCGTTGTCGATCGGCTGGATCGCACGGCCGGCATATTCCTCGACCCCGCCACGTTCCACGACCCAGGCGCGACGCGTCGGGGCAAGGCCCTTGCGCACGTCGATCGCGACCGCGCTGTCGGTGTAGGGCCCGGTCGTGTCGTAGACGCGTACCGGTGGCTCCAGCGGCGACGACAGTTCGATCTCGCGCAGGGGAACGCGCAGGTCGGGCGCGGCTTCAGGCGTCGCATAGACCTTGCGTGAGGCAGGCAGAGGCCCCGTCGTGACGGTCGGGGCAGTGGTGGTGACGATGGTGTCCATGATGGATCTCCCGTGGCTGGTTGGCGGACGGAGATCCGGTGTTTTGTCGTGCAAAGGATGTATCCAGTCCCTTCGCCGGCATGACCCGGATCAGGTTCAAAGGGTCACCGCGCCGACGCCATTTCTGGCGACCATCGGTATCTCAGCCCCTTGTCGGGACCCCCCTTGGACACACGAACACTAGGGCGCGCGACCCTGAAGAGAAAGTGAAGATCGTGGCCGGGTCAGCAAATCGGTCATGTTGGGATGATATCGCTCCCGACAATGCTCATCCGTTCGTTGGCCTTTGCGATTCTGTTGTCGGCGTGGGCTGCCCTGCCCGCGAAGGCGCAGGCGCTGGGGGAAGCGCTCGCCCGCTTCCTGTACGACGGCGCCGTCGCCACGCTGCATTTTCGCAGCTTCTACTTCGACAAGACCAATCCGCAGTGGCCCAACAATGTCGCGTGGGCGGGTGGCGGATGGGTCGGCTACGAATCGGGCTGGCTGTACGACACGCTGCAGGCCGGCGCGGTCGCCTACACCACGCAGCCTTTGTGGGCGCCAGCGGATACCAGCGGCTCGCAGATCCTGAAGACCGGGCAGTATGGCTTCTTCGTCCTCGGCCAGGCCTATGCCTCGGTGCGTGCGCAGGGCCAGACCTTCACCGTCTTCCGCCAGCTCATCGACGAGCTGGAGGTCAATCCCAACGACGATCGCATGGTCCCGATCACCTTCGAGGCCTATGCGCTGCGCGGCAGGATCGCGGCGATCGACTACTTCGCGGGCTATGTCGCGGCGATCAAGCCGAAGGACTATTGGACCTTCATCAACATGGGCGAGCGGGCCGGCGCGCCCAACCACGATGCCGGCATGGGCCTGGTGAGTCTGAAGTACGGCTCTCTGGACGATCTCCGCCTGCGCGGCTCTGTCTACTACGTGCCGGACATTCTTACGTCGAGCTATGGCGACGTCGGCAAAACGTTCGGCATCAACGCCCGTCTGAAAGCGCGCCTCGAAGGCAATGCGATGGTCCAGGGCAGCAACGGCCTGAACCTGCTGACCGGCCAGCCCTTCAGCACCTGGTCGGTGGGCCTTCGTGCGACGCTCCTGCTCGACGGTTTCACCCTCTGGGGGGCCTACACCCAGGTCGGCAGCGCCGCCGCCTATCGCACGCCCTACGGACAATGGATCGGCTACACCAAGCAGATCACGCTGGACTTCGATCGCGCCAACGAACGCGCCTGGCAAGTCGGTCTGGCCTACGACTTTGCCGGCATCGGCCTTCCGGGCCTCACCTTCCTGTTCTCGGCGACGTTCGGCAACGGCGCGATCAACAGCACGACGGGTGCGCCGCTGTCGAACAACAACGAGTATGATTTCGACCTGATGTACCGGGTGGCATCCAAAGACGCCCCCAACTGGCTGCAGCCGCTGCAACTGCGAGGCCGCATGGGCCTTGTCGACCAGAACCTGAACGGCGTCACGACGACGATCAACGACTACCGGCTGATCCTGAACTACGAAGTGAAGTTCGGCGGTAATCGCCGCTGATGGACCGAGAGCACGTCATCGTGGTGGCGAAGCTGTCAGCCTTGCGCGCGGGCGGGGAACCGCGAAAACTCCGCCGGCTACCAAACATCCGGGGAATCCCAGAAAAATGCAGTTCGACGACGTCATCCGCGGCCGCCGCAGCATCCGCGGCTACAAACCCGATCCCGTCCCCAAGGCGCTGATCGAGGAGATCATCGGCCTGGCGATGCGCGCGCCGTCGTCGATGAACACCCAGCCGTGGAATTTCTACATTGTCACCGGCGAGCCGCTGAACCGGATCCGCGCAGGCAACACGGAGCGCATGGTGGCCGGCATCCCTCATTCGCGCGAATTCCGTACCGGCAAGGGCTTTGAAGGTGCGCACCGCGACCGACAGGTCGGCGTCGCCAAGCAACTGTTCTCCGCCATGGGGATCGCGCGGGACGACAAGAACGGGCGCCAGGACTGGGTCCTGCGCGGCTTCCGTCAGTTCGACGCCCCGGTCTGCGTGATCGTGACCTACGATCGCGTGCTGGACGGCAGCGACGATACGCCGTTCGATTGCGGCGCCGTGGCGACGGCGCTGGTGAACGCGGCCTGGTCGCGCGGCCTGGGCGCCGTGATCAACAGCCAAGGCATCATGCAGTCGCCGGTGGTGCGCGAGCACGCGGGGATTGCCGACGATCAGGTCATCATGAAAAGCATCGCCCTGGGCTGGCCGGATGACAGCTTCCCGGCGAATGCGGTCGTGTCGGAACGAAAGTCCGTCGCCGAAGCCACCGTCTTCGTCGGTTTCGACGATTAGAGCCCCCAGTCGAGATGCGCCCTCAGACGACCTCTGCCGCGCGCATCTCGGCGATTTCGGCATCGGAATAGCCGGCTTCCTTCAGCACCTCGTCGGTGTGCTGGCCGAGCGTCGCCGGCGGGCGGTCGATCGAGCCCCCGCCGTGTTCGAGGCGGAAGCCAGAGCCCACGACCTTGATCGGCCCGTGCTCGGTCTCGACGGTCTGCAGCACCGTGCGATGCTTGAACAGGTCGAGCTGCGCGGTCTCCGGGATGCTGTGAACGCGGCCGGCCGGTACGTCGGCCTTGGCGAAGCGCTCGATCCAGGTGCCGGACTCCTCGGTCTTCATCGCGCCTTCGACGATCTCGTGCAGGGCGGTGTTGTTGGCGATGCGCGTGGCCCAGTCGACGAAGCGCGGATCGGCCAGCACCTCCTCGCGGCCCAGCACCTTCATCAGGCGCTTGAACTGCGGATCGGTCATGACGGCCAGCACGATCCAGCCGTCCTTCGTCTTGAACAGATTGCCCGTGGGCTTGCGCGTCACCGACAGGTTGGCGGCCTGGCCGTGGACGCGGCCGGTCATCAAGTGCTCGGTGAACTGCTGGGCGAGATAGCCCATAACCGAGTCGATCATGGCGACGTCGACGAGCTGGCCCTTGCCGGTGTGCGTGCGCTGGTACAGCGCCGAGGCCATGCCCAGAGCGGCCGTGGCACCCGACATCACATCGGCGCCGGCGAAGCCCACGCGCGTCGGGCCGTTGTTCTCGAAGCCGGTGATCGACATCAGGCCCGACATCGCCTGGATCATGCCGTCGAAGGCCGCGGTCTTGGACTCAGGGCCGACCTGGCCGAAGCCCGACACGGCGCAGTAGATCAGCCTGGGATTGATCTTGTTCAGCGTCTCGTAGCCGATGCCGAGCTTGTCCATCACGCCCGGCCGGAAATTCTCGACGACGATGTCGGCCGTCTCGACCAGGCGCTTGACGATCTCGATCGCCTTGGGCTGCTTGAGATCGAGCGTGATCGACCGCTTGTTGCCGTTCACCGCGACCCAGGGGGCCGCCAGGCCGCGCTTTTCCCAATCGTTGGCGCGGGTGCCGAAACGCATGTCGTCGCCTTCGCGCGATTCGATCTTCACCACATCCGCGCCGAGCAGGGCGAGCTGATAGGAGCTGTAGGGCCCCGCCAGCACGCGCGTGAAATCGACGACCTTTACGCCCGTAAACGGCTTGCTCATGTCACTCCTACGCCACGCCCGCCTGCTTGCGCTGGCTGAGCGCCACCTGTTTCACCTTGTCGAATTCGGCACGCCGCTTGGCGACCTCGGCAGGGTCCATGCGCTCGAGATTGTTGTAGTCGTTCTTCCAGTCCCCATCCTCGGTCCAGCGCAACGGCGACTGGACCGTCGTGCGCGGACCGATGGCGCTTTCCAGAACCTTCAACGCGAGATCCAGCGTGAAGCGCTGGGTGTCGGGCTCATGCGGCTTGCCGCAGGAATTGCCGAGCGGGAAATCGCTGAACAGGAAGCGCGGCACGCCCGCCCATTCGACAATGTCCTTCGCCGCCCCCATCACCACGGTGGGGATGCCGTTCCGTTCGAGATATCGTGCGACCAGACTCACGGTCTGGTGACAGACGGGTCATGTAGGGACGAGCAGCGCCGCGTCGACCTGGTCCTGGCGGCAGCGCGCGAGGATTTCCGGCGCATCCGTTTCCAGCGTCACCCGCTGGCTGCGATTGGTCGGCGCGCCGTGGAACCGCGGGGCCAGCTTGAAGCGGCCTTCGCGGGCGAACTCGCGCATCAGCGGCAGCGGGAACCAGGTGTTGCTGTCCTTCGCCGTCGTGTGCTTGCGGTCGTAGCCGATGTGGGAGATGCGGGTGTCGTGGTCCTTGTCCGTATCGCCGGAATAGACCGAATAGAACTTGGCGCTGGCATTGTAGAGCGCACCGGGTCCCTGATCGCCCTTGTCGGGCTGGTAGGGTGCCGCGGTCGAGATCAGCGCCAGCGTGCTGTCCTTCAGCGGCTTCTTCAGCGGCTGGAAGGGCGCATCGACGTAGTGCGCCCAGCGATAGGGATTGTCGTAGCCCAGGGCGAGGTAATACTCGCGCGTCCGGCGCATGTAATCGAGCGGCGCGTCGAAATCCGGCGCGAAATCCATCGTATCGGTCATGACGGAAAGTTGAGCGCTGGGGCGCACGAAGTCAAACAAGCAGCTACAGGCGTTCGCATGACGATATGTCGGCCAGGATCCTTCAAGGCGCGGACGGCGCACCGGCAGGTCGCAAAGGTGACCCCGATGTAACCCCCCGGCCATAGTGCGGCCCAACTCCACCGCGCTATATATGAAGCGAAGTCAGCAGGCTGGGGAGCGCATCGCATGGCGATCAGACGGCGCAGCGTATTGGCGGGCGGCGCGGCCCTTTGGGTCGGCGCGCCGGCGATTCTGCGGGCCCAGACCCCGGCCCCGGCCGCCGCGGGCACGATCCATGTCAGCCATGGCTTCGCCATGCACGGCGAGCCCAAGTACAAGGCCGATTCCGGCCCGCCCGACTACCTCAATCCCAACGCCCCCAAGGGGGGCAGCGTCCGGCTGGGTGCCCGCGGCACCTTCGATTCCCTGCATCCCTACATCGTGAAAAGCGTCCCGGCGGCCGGCATCAGCCAGCTCTGGGACACGCTCTGCTGGAACTCCCGCGACGAGGCCTCGACTGAATACGGCCTGATCGCCGAGACGATCGAGTGGCCGGAGGACCGCTCCTGGGTGGCGTTCACGCTGCGGCCGCAGGCGCGCTGGCACGACGGCAGCCCGATCACGGTCGAGGACGTGATCTTCTCTCTCGACATCCTGAAGTCCAAGGGACTGCCGAACTACGCCTTCTATTACGCCGACGTGCTGAAGGCCGAAAAGGTCGGCGACCGCAAGGTCAAGTTCACCTTCCGCGACAATACCAACAAGGAGCTGCCGCTGATCATCGGACAGCTTCCCATCCTGCCGTCCAAGTGGTGGGCCAGCCGCGACTTCGAGAAGGTCTCGCTGGAGCCCGCGCTCGCCAGCGGCCCCTACAAGGTCGATTCCTTCGATGTCGGGCGCTCGATCACCTACCGCCGCGTCCCGGACTGGTGGGCGAAGGACCTCTGGATGAACCGGGGGCGCAGCAACTTCGACGTGATCCGCTACGAATACTATCGCGACGTCACCGTGCAGTTCGAGGCCTTCAAGGCCGGCGACCTCGACGTCCGGCAGGAGAACATCGCGCGCAACTGGGCGACGGCCTACGACATTCCGGCGGTGCGCGACGGTCGCATCCAGCGCGCCGAGATCCCGCACGAATTGCCGACCGGCATGCAGTGCTTCGCCTTCAACACGCGCCGCGACTATTTCAAGGACAAGCGCGTACGCGAGGCGATCGCCACGATGTTCGACTTCGCCTGGGCGAACAAGAACCTGTTCTACGGGATGTACAAGCGCAACGTCTCGTTCTTCGGCAACTCCGAGCTCGCCTCGTCCGGCCTGCCGACCGCGGCCGAGCTGAAGTACCTCGAGCCGCTGCGCGGCAAGATCCCCGAGGAGGTCTTCACCAAGGAATTCATGCTTCCCGAGACCGACGGCACCGGCAACGTCCGCGAGCTGGCGCGCAAGGCGCTGGCGCTCCTCAAGGAGGCCGGCTGGGAGGTCAAGGACGGCAAGATGACGGAGACGAAGACGGGCAAGAAGCTCGCCTTCGAGATGCTCCTGAACGACGCCAGCTTCGAGAGGGTCGTGCTGCCCTACAAGCAGAACCTGGAACGCATCGGCATCGACATGACGGTGCGCACGGTCGACACCGCGCAGTTCAAGCGCCGCGAGGACGAATTCGACTACGACATGATGGTCGAGGGCTTCGGCCAGTCGCTGTCGCCGGGCAACGAGCAGCGCGACTTCTGGGGCTCGAAGGCCGCCGACACGCCGGGCAGCCGCAATTCGCTGGGCGTCAAGGATGCCGCCATCGACTCGCTGGTCGACACGCTGATCGCCGCGCCCGATCGCGAGAGCCTGATCGCAGTCACCAGGGCGCTGGACCGCGTCCTGCTCTGGAGCAACTTCGTGGTGCCCAACTGGCACAACAACAAGGTCTTCGTCGCCTACTGGAACCGCTTTGCGCGCCCCGAGAAGAGCGCCCGCTACGCGCCCTTCGCCTTCGACACCTGGTGGATCGACGAGGCCAAGGACCGCGCCCTTCAGCGCGAGAGGAAGTAGGCGTCCGGCCGCTCCATGCTTGCCTACATCCTGCGACGCCTCGTGCTGGTGGTGCCGACCCTGTTCGGCATCATGGTCATCAACTTCTTCATCGTTCAGGCCGCGCCCGGCGGCCCGGTCGAGCAGACGCTGGCCCAGATCCAGGGCACGTCGGTCGACGCCACGGAGCGCTTTTCCGGCAGCTCCAGCGGCGGCGAGACGCTGCGCAAATCGGCCACGGATTCCTCGGGCGGCGGCACCTACCGCGGCGCCCGCGGCCTGCCGCGCGAGCTGATCGAGCGCATCGAGAAGATGTACGGCTTCGACAAGCCGATCGGCGAGCGCTTCGTGCTGATGATGAAGAACTACCTGGTCTTCGATTTCGGCGAGAGCTTCTTCCGCAACAAGCGCGTGGTCGACCTCATCATCGAGAAGATGCCGGTGTCGATCTCGCTCGGCCTCTGGACCACGCTGCTGATCTATTTCGTGTCGATCCCGCTGGGCATCGCCAAGGCCGTCCGCGACGGCTCGCGCTTCGACGTGACCACCTCGACCACGCTGATCGTGCTCAACGCCATCCCCGGCTTCCTCTTCGCCCTGCTGCTGGTCGTGCTGTTCGCCGGCGGTTCCTACTTCAAGTGGTTCCCGCTGCGCGGCCTCGTCTCCGACGACTGGAGCTCGCTCGGTACGATCGACAAGGTACTCGACTATTTCTGGCACATGGCGCTGCCCATCGGCGCCATGGTGATCGGCGGCTTCGCGACGCTCACCTTCCTCACCAAGAACTCGTTCCTCGAGGAGATCCACAAGCAGTATGTGCTGACCGCCCGCGCCAAGGGCCTGGTCGAGCGCCGCGTGCTCTACGGCCACGTCTTCCGCAACGCCATGCTGATCGTGATCGCCGGTTTCCCCGCCGCCTTCATCGGCGTGCTGTTCACCGGCTCGCTGCTGATCGAGGTGATCTTTTCGCTCGACGGGATCGGCCTGCTGGGCTTCGAGGCGGCGCTGAACCGCGACTATCCGGTGATGTTCGGCACGCTCTACTTCTTCGGCCTGATCGGCCTCGTCATGGGGATCCTGGGCGACCTCATGTACACGGTGGTCGATCCGCGGATCGATTTCGAGGCGCGCGCCTGATGAACCCGATGAACCGCCGCCGCATCGCGGCGTTCCGCTCCAGCAAGCGCGGCATGATCTCGCTCGCGATCTTCGGGACGCTGTTCTTCCTGTCGCTGTTCGCCGAGCTGCTGGCCAACAGCAAGCCGATCCTCATCCGCTACGACGGCGGCTTCTACTCGCCGCTCCTGAAGGACTATCCCGAGACCACCTTCGGCGGCGACTTCCCGACCAACACCGTCTATTCCGACCCGGAAGTGAAGAAGCTGATCGAGGACAAAGGCTGGATCCTGTGGCCGCCGATCCCCTACAGCTACGACACGGTGCTGAAGGGTGAGGGCCGCACGACCCTGCAGCCCCCGTCCCGCCAGCACTGGCTGGGGACCGACGACAGCGGCCGCGACGTGCTGGCCCGCCTGATCTACGGTTTCCGCATCTCCGTCCTGTTCGGGCTCGCGCTCACGATCGCCAGCACCGTGATCGGCATCGCCGCCGGCGCGGTGCAGGGCTATTTCGGCGGCGTGGTCGACCTTCTGATGCAGCGCTTCCTCGAAATCTGGTCGAGCATGCCGACGCTCTACCTGCTGATCATCCTGGCGAGCTTCATCCAGCCGGGCTTCTGGGTGCTGCTGGGCATCATGCTGCTGTTCAGCTGGATGTCGCTGGTCGGGCTGGTGCGCGCCGAGTTCCTGCGCGGCCGCAACTTCGACTATGTCCGGGCGGCCCGCGCGCTGGGTATGATGGATGCGCGCATCATGTTCCGGCACATCCTCCCCAATGCGATGACGGCGAGCCTGACCTTCCTGCCCTTCATCCTGGCAGGCTCGGTCACGACGCTGACCTCGCTCGACTTCCTGGGCTTCGGATTGCCGGTGGGCTCGCCGTCGCTCGGCGAACTCCTGTTGCAGGGCAAGAACAACCTCACCGCCCCGTGGCTCGCCTTCACCGGCTTCTTCGTGATCGCGCTGATGCTGTCGCTGCTGGTCTTCATCGGCGAGGCGGTGCGCGACGCCTTCAACCCGCGCAAGGTGCTGGCGTGAACGATCCCCTCCTGCTCGAGGTCAAGGACCTCTCCGTCGACTTCGGCACCGGCGACAAGGCCGTGCACGCGGTGCGCGGCGTCAGCTTCGACATCAAGCGTGGCGAGACCGTCGCGCTGGTCGGCGAATCGGGCTCCGGCAAGTCCGTGACGGCCTTGTCGGTGCTGCAGCTCCTGCCCTATCCGTCGGCCAGCCATCCCACGGGGAGCATCCGCTTCCAGGGCCAGGAGCTGGTCGGCGCCTCGACACGGGAGCTGCTGGCTGTCCGCGGCAACCGCATCTCGATGATCTTTCAGGAGCCGATGACCTCGCTCAATCCGCTGCACACGATCGAGCGGCAGGTGAACGAGGTGCTGATCCTGCACAAGGGCCTGTCGCGCGAGGCCGCCCGCAAGCGCACGCTCGAGCTGCTCGAACAGGTCGGCATCCCCGAGGCCGCCAAGCGCCTCGACGCCTATCCGCACCAGCTCTCGGGCGGCCAGCGCCAGAGGGTGATGATCGCCATGGCGCTCGCCAACGAGCCCGACCTGCTGATCGCCGACGAGCCCACGACGGCGCTCGACGTCACCATCCAGGCGCAGATCCTGAAGCTGCTGAAGTCGCTGCAGGCGCGCTACGGCATGGCGCTGCTGTTCATCACCCACGACCTCGGCATCGTGCGCAAGATGGCGGACCGGGTGTGCGTAATGACCCAGGGCCGCATCGTCGAGCAGGGCCCGGTGGCCGAAGTCTTCGACCGGCCGCAGCACAGCTACACCCAGCATCTCCTGTCAGCCGAGCCCAAGGGCCGGCCGGCGGCGGCCGATCCGTCGGCGCCCGAGATCCTGCGCCTCGACGAGCTCAAGGTTCATTTCCCGATCCGCCGCGGCCTGATGCGGCGCACGGTCGGCCATGTGAAGGCGGTCGACGGCGTGAGCATCGCGCTGCGCGAGGGCCATACGATCGGCCTGGTCGGCGAATCGGGATCGGGCAAGACGACGCTCGGACTCGCGCTGCTGAAGCTGGAGCGCAGCCAGGGCGGCATCCGGTTCGACGGCCGCGACCTGCAGGGGATGAGCCAGCGCGAGCTACGGCCGTTGCGCCGCGAGATGCAGATCGTCTTCCAGGATCCGTTCAGCTCGCTGAGCCCGCGCATGTCGGTCGGCGAGATCATTGGCGAGGGGCTGGAGGTCCACAGGATCGGCACGCCGGCCGAACGCGCCACGATGATTGAGCAGGTGTTGCGCGAGGTCGGCCTCGACCCCGCAAGCCGCGACCGCTACCCGCACGAATTCTCGGGCGGCCAGCGCCAGCGCATCTCGATCGCCCGTGCGCTGGTCCTGAAACCGCGCCTGATCGTGCTCGACGAGCCGACCTCGGCGCTCGACATGAGCGTCCAGGCCCAGATCGTCGACCTGCTGCGCGACCTTCAGCAGAAGTACAAACTTGCATATCTCTTCATCAGCCACGACCTCAAGGTCGTGCGCGCGCTGGCCGACGAGGTCGTCGTCCTGCGTCATGGCAAGGTGGTCGAGCGCGGATCGGCGAGCCAGATTTTCGAGGCGCCGCAAACCCCTTACACCCAGGCGCTGATCGCCGCGGCCTTCAACCTCGAGGCGATCGGCGCTGACAATCGGGTCGTCGCGACCTGATTGTTTCAATCGCATAGAAGTTTGTGACGGCTTGCAGGCCTCGCGCGACAAATTTATGAGAAGAGCCTGAAAGGGAGGAACGTCATGATCGGCTTCCGCCGCGCCCTGCTTGTCGCCGCTCTCGTCGTCATGTCTCCCCTTGCCGCCCCAGCGGTCGCGATCGCCCAGTCGCAGAGCCTGACGCTGGGCACTGCATCCGTCGGCGGCACCTATCACGTCTATGGCGGCGTCGTAGCCGCCCTGCTGACCGACAAGGCCGACATGCAGGTGACGACGCAGCAGACGCAGGGACCGAACCAGAACGTCATCATGATCGACGACGGCAAGATCGGCCTCGGCATGACGACCCTGGGTGTCGCCTTGCAGGCGATGCAGGGGTCCGCGCCGTGGACCAAGGGCAAGAAGTACGACAGCATCCGCGCGCTGTTCCCGATGTACGACACGCCGATGCAATGCGTTGCGCTGAAGAAGTCGGGCATCACCAGCTTCAGGCAACTCGAGGGCAAGACCGTCGGCACCGGCCCCAAAGCCGGCACACCCGGCACCTACTTCCCGCTGATCTTCGACGCGCTTGGCATGAAGGTGACGGCGCGCAACGGCCAGGGCAGCGAGGCCGGCAACCAGCTCAACGACGGGCTGATCGACGCCTTCTGCTTCGGCGCCGGCGCGCCGGTGCCGATCTTCACGCAGCTCGATGCCGAGCAGGCGATCAACTTCTTCACGTGGACGCCGGAGGAGATCGCGACCATCCGCGCCAGGATACCGGAGTTCACCGAATCGAAGGTACCGAAAGGCCTGTACAGGCAGCAGACGGAGGACCAGAAGACGATCGGCCTCTACAATTTCGCGATCGCCAGCAAGGACATGTCCGACGCGGTGGCCTACAGGATCACCAAGACCATCCTCGAAAACAATTCGGCGATGGTCCGCGCCCACGCGGCGGCCAAGGAGACGGTCGCGGCCAACGCGGCCCGAAACACGGTCCTCCCATTCCACCCCGGCGCCGTGCGTTATTACAAGGAAAAGGGAATCAAGCTCGACCCGGCGACGCTCCCTAAGTAAAAGGCTGCATGGCCGGAGCTATTGCCTACATCAGCCGCGATACCGACGGCGTCCTCTGGAACAAGGTCCTCGAAGCAGGTCTTGGTCCGATCGATTTCCGCACCCGGGACAATCTCGGGAACAAGGACGACATCGAGGTCGCCCTCGCCTGGAAGCCGGACCGCGGCCTGATCGCCTCCTTTCCGAATGTAAAACTGATCGTGTCGCTGGGCATGGGAGTCGACCACCTGCTGGCCGACGACAAGCTGCCACCGGGCGTGCCGATCACCCGCATCATGGACGACGGGCTGGTCGGGCAGATGAGCGAATACGCCATCTACTTTGCCCTGCGTCACCACCGCGACATCGACAAGTATGCCGAGAGTCAGCGCGCGAAGGCGTGGAAACCCGAGGATTTCGTCGACACCATCCATCGCCGAATCGGCATCACCGGCCTCGGCACGATCGGCCAGGACACGGCGAAGAAGTTCGCGGCCCTGGGATTCCCGACCGCCGGCTGGAGCCGCACGCAGAAGACCGTGCCGGGCGTCGAGACCTTCCACGGCCCGGACGGCCTGGCGGCATTCCTCGCCCGGACCGACATCCTCATCAACGTGCTGCCGCTCACGCGCGACACCCGGGGCCTGCTCGACGCCCGGCTGTTTGCCGCCCTGCCGAAAGGCGCCTACGTGATCAACATGGGTCGAGGCGGACACGTGGTGGACGACGACCTGCTCGCCGCCCTCGATTCGGGCCATCTCTCCGGCGCCGCGCTCGACGTGTTCAACATCGAGCCGTTGCCCGCGGATCATCCCTATTGGACGCACTCCAAGGTGAAGGTCACGCCGCACATCGCCGGCGCCACCAACCCACGCACCGCCTCACCCGGCGTGATCGAGAACATCAGGCGCATCCGGGCCGGCCAGCCGCTGATCAACACGGTCGACCCGGTGACTGGGTACTGAGCGTGACCGAGTCGAATCCGATCAGACCGGCCGCTCAATACACACAAACCTCATCCTCGGGAGGCTGCAAAGCAGCCGTCTCGAAGGATGGGTAACAACGTGGTGGGCGTGCCCACCCTTCGAGAGGCGGTCCTTGCGGACCGCTCCCCAGGGTGAGGTCTTTGTCTGAAGCGGAAGTTTTCGATCACTTCCCGAATTTGTCGGCGATCGTGCGGTAAATCGCGCGCGCAACCTGGGCTTCGCCGCCTTCGGGACGACCGGGCCGGCTCGAGTTGTTCCAGGCCATCATGTCGAAATGCGCCCACGGCACGTCGTTGGGCACGAACTCCTTCAGGTAGAGCGCGGCAGTGATCGCGCCGCCGAAGGCGCCGACCGAGACGTTGTTGATGTCGGCCACCTTGCTGGCCAGCATCTGGCGATAGGGCGCGAACAGCGGCATCCGCCACATCGGATCGGTGATCTGTTCGCCCGCCGCGATCAGAGCATTGGCCAGCTTGTCGTCGTTGCAGAACAAGGCCGGCAGGTCGGGCCCCAGCGCCACGCGGGCCGCACCCGTGAGGGTCGCGCAATCGATCATCATGGCGGGCTTCTCCGAAGCGCCCTCGTCCAGCGCGTCGCACAGGATCAGGCGTCCCTCGGCATCGGTGTTGCCGATCTCGACCGTGATGCCCTTGCGCGTCCTGATCACGTCCATCGGCCGGAACGCGTTGCCAGAGACGGAGTTCTCGACCGCCGGCACCAGCACCCGCAGCCGCACCCGCAGGCCCGTCGCCATGATCATCGACGCCACCGCCAGCACCGTGGCCGCACCGCCCATGTCCTTCTTCATCATCAGCATGCCGGCCGCCGGCTTGAGGTCGAGGCCGCCGGTGTCGAAACACACGCCCTTGCCGACCAGCGTCACCTTGGGATCGCTCGCCTTGCCCCAGGTGAGGTCGATCAGGCGCGGCGCGCGCACCGAGGCGCGGCCGACCGCGTGGATCGTCGGATAATTCTGCTTCAGGAGATCGTCGCCCACGATCACCTTGATTTTCGCCTTGTGCGCCCTGGCGAGCTTCTGGGCCGCCGCAGCCAATTCGGCCGGTCCCATGTCTGACGAGGGCGTGGTGATGAGGTCGCGCGCCATCGAGATCGCCTCGATCGTCGCCGTCGCCCGCTTCTTGTCGGCGCCCGCGGGCCACACGAAGCGCGGGCCTTCCTTGCCCTTGGTGGCGCGATAGCGCTCGAACTTCCAGGCGCCGAGGCCGATCGCCACGGCCACATCGGTCATCGACACCGGCGCGGTCTTGCCTTCCAGCCGCCACGTCGCCACCGGCAACTTCGCAGTCAGTGCGCCGAAATCCCACAGGGTCGGCGCGTCCGGAATCACAAGCACTGCACCGGACGCCTTGCCGTCGCGTCCTGGCAGAACCGCGACATCGGCCGGCGATCCGGCGAGTCCGAGCGATTCGACCCAGCCGCGCGTGGCGCCGGACTGGGCTTTCAACCACGCGCCCCACTTCGATCGAGCAACAAACTGCAGAGGGAGAGAGGAAGAAGAACGGTCGACGAACGGCAGCGACATGGCCATGCTCACAAACATCAAGAGAGCGATTACATTGCCGGTCAAACTCCATGGCTGGCAAGGAGGGCGTAGATGGCCGAATTCACTGTCGTGATCGGCAACAAGAACTATTCGTCGTGGTCGCTGCGCGGCTGGCTGATGGCCAGGATCGCGAATATCGACTTCGACGAGATCGTGATACCGCTCGACCGGCCGGAGACGCAGGCGGCGATCCGCAAGCACTCGCCCTCGGGCCGTCTCCCGGTGCTGCTGCATCGCGGCCTCGCGGTATGGGATTCGCTCGCCATCGCCGAGTATCTCAACGACATGAAGCCCGAAGCCGGTCTGTGGCCGCCCTCAGCCGCGGCGCGCGCTCACGCCCGGTCGATCTCGGCGGAAATGCACTCAAGCTTCCCCGATCTGCGCAACAGCATGCCGATGAACATCCGTGCTTCCTATCCCGGCATGGGCATGACGACAGGCACCCGCGCCGACATAGAGAGAATCACCTCGCTCTGGCGGGATTGCCGCAAGCGCTTTGCCGGCGCCTTCCAGAAGGACGATGGCTTCCTCTTCGGCGCGTTCGGCGCGGCCGATGCAATGTTTGCGCCCGTGGTGACGCGCTTCAAGACCTACGGCGTCACGCTCGACACCGACGCCGACGCCTACTGCACGGCGGTTCTGGGGCATCCGGCGATGAAGGAATGGATCGACGCGGCCCAGCACGAACCATGGCTGATCGACAGCTATGAGCTGAAGTAGCCCGTCGCCCGAACGCGAGTCAGGTGCTCTTGCGGCGCGCGGTCTTGCGCGTTGCCGTTTTCTCCGCTGCCGTCTTGCGCTTGGCGGTTTTGCGATTGGCCGGCACTTTCTTGCCCTTGGCGCGTGCCTCGGAAAGGCCGATCGCGATGGCCTGCTTTCGACTGGTCACGGTGCCGCCCTTGCCGCCGGGACCGCTCTTGAGCGTGCGCTTCTTGCGGCGGTGAAGCGCACTCTTCACCTCCTTGCTGGCGCTGCTTGAATATTTCGCCATCGGAGGTCCTCCTGTCTTTGGCGGTGGTTATGCCTGCGTGTTCCCGTGCAGCGCGGAGTCCTTGGTCGAAATGGCTACGGAAGCCCTGCCGGCCACCGGGTCCCCGGCCCCTTCCTCGGGCGTCAGGAACAGCCGCCAGCGGCGAGCGGCGACGCCGAATTCGCGGCGGCTGGAATAGACGGCGAGCGACGGTGCCAGCAGTAGACCGGCCACCACCGGCAGCAGCCAAGGGAGGAATGCCGGCGCCCAGCTTCCGATGACCAGCACGGCAACGGCGCCCAGCACCACCTGGCCGAGATGCCGCTCCAGCGCCGTGTCCCATTCCATGCCCCGATCACCACGGGCCTGCGGTGGCCAGCCGACGGCGCGCCCGGCCAGAATTCCCAGCACGAACACCGAGTGAAACAGCATCATCACCGGCGCCAGCAGCATGGAGAAGAGCGTCTCGAGCAGCACGCTGACCGTCATCGCCAGCCGGCCGCCCTGGACCCGCGAGGACCCGCCGAGACGCAGCACGAGCGCCAGCAGTTTGGGCAGGAACAGCAGGGCGGCCGTCAGGACGAGGAGCCCGTGGACGTGGCCGGTATTGTATTGCGGCCAGTTGGGGAAGAGCGACGGCACGCGGCCGAAGTAGGTCGGGCCGACGATTTCGTGCTCCAGCACGATGGCCGCACTCAGCAGCAGGGACCCCAGCCACAAAGGCGAAGCCAGATAGCCCATGATGCCCATCACCAGGTGCAGGCGGCTCATCCAGTGCAGGCCACGCGCGCCCACCAGCCGCGCATGCTGCAGGTTGCCCTGGATCCAGCGCCGGTCGCGCACGGCATAGTCCACGACGTTCGAGGGCAGTTCCTCGTAGCTGCCGTTGAGGGTCGGGAGGCTCCACACGAACCAGCCGGCCCGCCGCATGAAGGCAGCTTCGACGAAGTCGTGACTGAGGATCTCGCCGCCGAGCGGCGCCTGGCCGGAAAGCACCGGCAGCCGGCAATGATCGGAGAAGGCCGCCACGCGGATGATGGCGTTGTGACCGAAATAGTTCGCCTCGCCCTTCTGCCAGAAGGCATGGCCCGTCGCGAGCATGCCGCCATAGACACGCGCGGAGAATTGCAGGACGCGGGCGAACAGGGTTTCGCGCCCCATGGGCTCGGCATGGGTCTGCACCATGCCGGTGCGCGGACTAGCCTCCATCAGAGCCGCCAGCCGCACCATCGTGTCGCCGGACATGAGACTGTCGGCATCGAACACGACCATATGGTCGAATCGGCTGCCGTGACTATCGAGCCACTCGGCGATGTTGCCGGCCTTGCGGCCGGTGTTGGCGGTGCGGCGCCGCCAGTGCAGCCGCTCACCGATGCCGAGGCGCTGACGCAGCACCTCGATGCCCTCTTTTTCTTCAGCGGCGATCGCATCGACCGTGGTGTCGCTCAGGACGAACAACGCAAAGGCACCCGCCTGGCCGGTGGCTTCCAGCGACCGCCAAGTGGTCTCCAGCCGTGCAAAGACTTCATCCGGCTGCTCGTTGTAAACGGGAACGAGAATGGCCGTGCGGCCGCGCAGGTCCGGCACGGCGCCATCGCCCGGGCCGACGCGCGACAGTGAGAGTGGATTGAGGCCGAGCGCGTTCAGCAGGAAGCCCAGGATGGCCGCCCAGAAAGAGAGCGCGATCCAGGCAAAACTCAGCGCGAAGAACGCGAGCAGCGCGATCGCGAGGCCAAGAGGCACCTGCGGACCCAAGGCCATCGCCAGCAGGTGGACGCCGGCGGTTGCCGTCATCAAGACCGCCCCGAACAGCACGAGCCGCCGCCAGCCGGCGCCCGTGGCATGGCGATCGAGGTTCCAGCCCGGGTCGCGGGATCTGTCAGACATTGGAGGCGCCCTCCTCACGGGCGAAGCACGATGTTGAAGGTCTCACTCAGCCGCTCGCCACCGACGGTCAGATGAGCCCTGATGTCGGCCGGGCGACGGCCGTCCAGTTCGACATCGAGGAACAGCCGGCGGTTGGTCGAGCCGGGCGGCCGGTCGATGTCGGCGCGCAGGAACCGACCGGCCGATACGGTGACGTTGGACTCGACGAGCCGTTCCGCGTCGAGGGTGGACAAAGCGTCGCCCTCGAACTCCACGACCAGCCGCCGCGCCTTCGAGTTACCCTCGATCGGCCCCTGCCGGGTGGCGATCACGCGCGCCAGAGGCGAGAGGGCCGCGTCGTCGGCAAGAGCGGAGATGCGATACCGGTATTCCAGCGCGTGCCCCTTGGAGACAGGCCAGCGCGAGACCCAGAACGCCACGATATTGTCGTGGTACTCCGAGGGCGTGGGGATCTCGACGAGCCGGACCTCGCCCTCGCCCCAGTCGCCTTTCGGCTCGATCCAGAGGCTGGGCCGAGACTGATACTGGGCCACACCGTCCTGATACCTTTCAAAACGGCGCTCCCGCTGCAGGAGCCCGAAACCGCGCGGATTGTTGTCGACAAAGGTGGAGACCTGGAGCGTTCCCGGATTGCCGAGGGGGCGCCAGATCGGCTCGCCCCCGCCCGTCAGCACCGCCAGTCCGTCGGAATCGTGCACTTCGGGCCGGAAGTCGTCGCGCCACGGTCCGGACTTGCCCGAGAGGAACATGCTCGTGAGCGGGGCGATGCCCAGCATCGACACGCCATGACGCAGGAACAGTCTGGCATCGACATCGACCGTCGTCCGCGGCCCCGGCGTCACCACGAACGCATAGGCGCCACTGGCCCCGGGGGATTCGAGGAGCGCGTAGATCGTCACCGACGCGTCGCCCGGCGCCGGCTCGACCAGCCAGAATTCGCGGAACTCGGGAAACTCCTCGGACCGCGGCTGGGCGGTGTCGATCGCGAGGCCGCGCGCCGACGCACCATAGGTCTGGCCCTTGCCGATCGGCCGGAAGTAGCTGGCCCCCAGGAAGGAAACGATCTCGTCGAAGCGCTCGCCGTGTAGCGGATAGGTGATCTTGAAGCCGGCAAATCCGACGCTGGCCGGCGTCCGACCGCCGCCGAAGTCGAAGAGCGACGGCGACGGCGCCAGCGTCGACACGTGCCCGCCGGTCCGCGCGATGACGTTCAGCTTCACGGGCGTCTGGTAGAGAAAGCCCGTCGGGAAGAACTCGACCCGGAAGTCGCTCCCGCCCTCGCGCCACAGCGTCGATCCAGGCCTGAATCGGATGCCCCGATAGGCGTCGTAGCCGAGGCTCACCGTCCCGGGGTTGGGGGCTTCCTTGCGGTAGGGCTGGGACGCCGACGCCTGCGCGCGATTGACCAGCGTACCGAAGAAGTCCTGCGCATCGGCCGGCGATGCGCCCATACCGACATAGACGATAAGAAGTGCGAACAGTCTGAGCACGGCAACCCTTGAGGATCGAAGGCGCGCGTCCGTCGCGTCGCGCGCTGCCGCAACGCAACGACCGGAATCGCGGTTGCTGCACCGGAGCGGAGGCACCCCATCGGTACGCCACGGTACGCGAACGCCCCCTGAGAAATAATGAAGGAACAGAAATCGACGGGCGCACGTTGGCGGCCTGCAACCACCCCGGCGTCTCGCCGGGGAAGAGATTGCCGAGGGAGTCTACGAATGTCCGACACGCCAAACGCCAACGCGCCGAGGGAGACCAAGCCGGATCTCGGCGCCGCCGTATCCGAGATCAAGAATGCGCTTACGGGAAAGGCCGAGGAGCTGGCCGGGCGCTCCGCCGAGACCGGGGCGGATGCCGTTTCCGCGCTCGGCAAGACGGCCGCCACGCTCGCCGGGAGCTTGCAGGACCAGTCCCCGGCGGTCGCCGACTATGTCCGCTCGACCGGTCAACGCATCGACCGCCTGGCTGACGACCTGCGCGACAAGTCGGCGGGAGAGCTTCTGACCATGGCCACCGACTTCGGCAAGCGGCAGCCGCTCGCCTTGCTGGCCGGCTCGGTCATCGTGGGCTTCGCCCTGTCGCGCATCGTCAAGGCCGGCATGGGCGCCTCGACCGAAGCAGCCGGACCCCGGGCGAACGAGCCCAACGTCGGCCGCATCGACGTCTAGGAGGGCTGCATGAACACCACCGAAAGGCCGGGCGTCGTTGCCCTGGTGACGGACGCGCTGGGACGAAGCGCCGACCTCATTCAGACCGAGATCCGTCTCGCCCGGGTCGAACTGGGGGAGAAAGCCGAGGCGCTGCGAACCAGCCTCGTCAGCGGCATCGTCATGATGCTCGTGGGTACCGTCTTCATGATCGGCGCCCTCATCCTGGTCCTCCAGGCGCTCGTCGCCGCCCTGATCGAAAGCGGCGTCACCCCCGCCGTGGCGATCCTGATCGTCGCCGGCGGATCGGCAGTGGGCGGCATCGTCGTCCTGATGGCCGGCAAGAAGACGCTCGGCGCCGTCGATCCCACACCGACCCGCACCATCACATCCCTGAAGAACGACGCCCGCATGGCGAAGGAGAACCTGACATGAGAGAGAGCGCCCAACTCCAACGCGAAGCCGAGGCCCAGCGCGCCGGCCTGTCCAACACCCTCGGCCAGCTGCGCGAAGGCATGACCACCTCCGCCCTCTCGACCGAGCTGGTCGGCGTTCTGCGCGACAGCAGCCTCTCGGTGGTGAAAAGCCTGGCCGAATCGGCCCGCACCAATCCCGGCGCGGCCCTGCTGATCGGCGCGGGCCTGACCATGATGCTGACGCGCACCACCGGGGCCGACGTGATGGCGACGGCGACCTCCGCGCTCAGGACAGCAACCACCGTCGGCACGGACGCCGCCACGGCAGCGGCCGGCAAGGTGAAGAGCGCCGCCGGCACGGCGGCCGACACCGCCAAGTCCCTCGCCGGACAGGCGACCGACAAGGTCGCGGGAATGGCCACGAAAGCCGAGAAGCTGGCGCTCGATACGGCGGCTTCCCTGACCGATCAGGCCAAGGGAGCGGCCGACGCCGTTCGCGGCGCCGCGGGCGAGCAGGTCGACCATGCCAAGCGGCTGGTCGAAGAGGGCAAGGAGACGGCCGAGCATCTCAACCAGGATGCATCGAAGCTCGCCGCCGATACCCGGCAGGCCGTCACGAAGCTCTTCGAGGAGCAGCCCATCCTCGTCGCCGCCATCGGGACGGCGCTGGGCGCCCTGTTCGGCGCGGCGCTCCCCGTGTCGCAGGCCGAGCGTCAGGTGCTGGGCAAGGTCGGCGCCGAGGCGATCGACAAGGGCCGCGACGTCCTCGAGACCGCAAAGACAGCCGTCGGGGAGCAGATTGCCGACGCCCATCTCGGCGAGAAGGTCGGCGACATGGCCGGCAAGCTCGTCGACTCGATGGTGCCCACGTCGTCTTCCCGTTCCGCCTGATCCGATACCGAAGGAGTTACCATGCCCGCCAAACAGGATGCCGTCGCCCTGCTGAAGGCCGATCACCGCAAGGTCGAAGATTTGTTCGCGAAGTTCGAGAAGGCCAAGGGTCCGGAGCGCAAGCAGAGCCTGGCGACACAGATCTGCACCGAGCTCACCGTTCACGCGATCATCGAGGAGGAGATCCTCTATCCCGCCAGCAAGGGCGAAGTGGAGGACGATCTGCTCGATGAGGCCTATGTCGAGCACGACGGCGCCAAGGTGCTGATCGCCGAAATCTCGGCCGGCTCGCCCGACGACGAGTTCTACGACGCCAAGGTCAAGGTCCTGTCCGAGATGATCAAGCATCACGTGAAGGAAGAAGAGCGCCCCGGCGAGGGCCTGTTCGCGCAACTGCGCAAGGCCGGCGCCGACCTCATGGACCTCGGGGAGCGCCTGAAGGCACGCAAGCAGCAGCTCATGGCAGAGTTCAAGAATGCGGAGCTGCCGCCGCCCGAGACACGCAGCTTCACGGGCCATGAGCTCGTCCAGAGCAAGCCGCTCGAGGCGACCACCTGATCGGGAAGCCCCCCCCGTTCGTCTCCGCACAAAAAAGCCCGGCGAAGCGATTCGCCGGGCTTGTTGCAGGGAGACCGACTAGCGCCTCACGCTCAGGAATTCGGCTTGGGCAGCGATGTGGGGCTGATCCGAAGGATCTTGTAGCCCACCTGTTCCAGTTTGACGGCCTCGGCCTGGGCTTCCACCAGGCTCGAATAGCCGATGCCGATTTCAGATTGGGTGCGCGGGTCCACCGTCCACACCATGTGTTTGCCGAATGCTTCGTTGCTCATTAAGCCTTGTACAGGTCTTTGGGCCGCGAGTCCGAAGCTTGTTGTGTCGCACTCAATGCGCGAGCAGAAGCGGCATGGGACATGAAGCGATCACCTTCGCCGTCGCGCCGCCGAGGCCCAGGAAGTTCGACAGCCCGCCATGCCCATAGGCGCCCATGACCAGCAGGCCGGCGCCTTTCTCCCTGGTGTATTCCAGCAGCGCCCGGCCACGGGCGCGGCCCGACACATCGCCCGGATCCATCGTCTCGACGGCAGCGGCAATGCCGTGACGGCCGAGCGTGCGCACGAGGAACGGCGTTGCGACGGCGTCGGGCGCTGCGCCGGCCACCAGGATCGTCACCTTCTCCGCCTTGACGAGGAACGGCATCGCATAGCCGACCGCGCGCGCCGCCTGGGCGCTGCCGTTCCAGGCCACGACGACCGACGAGATCGGCCGGTGGTCGGTATGAGGCGGTGCGATCAGCACGGGGCGCGCGCATTCGTAGAGCGCGGCATGAACCGTCTCCGGCGCAATGTTCTCGGGGTCGGTGCCGGGCCGCCCGAGCAGCAGCAGGCTCGACTCGCGGCCCATGGCGACCAGCCGCTCGCGCTTCAGGCCGGGACCGGCGAACGTCGCGCCGGCCAGCGGCGCGATCAGCTCGCGGTAAGCGCGCTCGGACTCGCGGGCGCGCGCCTCGACGCGAGTGTCGGAATCGGTCTTCAGGAAGGGCATCGACTGAAGCGCGATGTCGGCGTCGCCGTGCCGGGCCTCCGAGAAGTGCACCGCGTCCACCGTGGCGTCGAACAGCGCCGCGACACGCGCGGCCAGGCGGAACGACAGGACCGCATCGGGGCCGCCTTCGGATATCGCCAAAATGGATTTGTACACGCGCCGTCTCCCCCGCCCTCGTCGACAGGGGAATTAGCACAGACCGGGCATCACCGGGCACATCGAAGGCTGCCGCGCTCCACCGTGCCGCGCCTGAAGTCCTCGACCAGCGCCGCGGCGATGGTCCGGTTGAGAAGTGCTGTCGGATGGCCGTCGTCGGCGATGTAGAAGCGATCGGCCGGCTGCGGCGGTCGTGGCAGCAGCGCGTTGACGTCGAGGACCGGGACGGCAGCCTCGCAGAGCAAGGGCACCATCGTGTTCCGCCAGCCCGCGAGATCGCCGCGCCAGGTCTCGCCGGCGTAATAGAGCACCACCAGTCGGGCGCCGTAGTCGGCCGCGAGCCTCGTCTCGATCTCCCGCAGGATCCGGACGAACAGGCGCCGTTCACCGGGCTCGTCGACCTCGAAGGCCTTCCAGGCGAGCGCGAACAGGCGCGAGCCGACGATCAGCGATTCCACGAAGTCCGACGGATGCACCCAGCTGCCGCGCGCCACCAGCGCGCCGTCGGGCTCGACGACGTAGCGCGGACTGTCGTGCAGCCACTGCACCCGGCCGGCCACGCGCAACACATGGTCGTCGACGATCGACAGCACCGCCCAGGGAAAGCGCTGGTGGCCCGACCGCCGCGGTTCGCCGATCTCGAGCTGCCGCAGCACCTGGTGGATGCCGTAGCCCTTCACCGCGAGGTTCACCGGCTGCAGCTTCGCGCCCGACTCCTCGCGCAGATACCAGGCCAGCGTCTCGTCGTCGGGCAGGCCGCCGCCGAAGGCGAACGAATCGCCCAGGATCAGGACCGGCACGTCGCCGGCCGGCTTCCCGTCGGGCGGCAGGGCGCGGAAGCCGTGGCCGTCGGTCGTGTAGGTGACGTCGTAGATCGTGCGCCCGTCCTTGGCCGCGGTCGCGCGTGCCTTGCGGTCCGGTGACAGGCGATAGGCCAGCGCCGGGTCGGGCACGATCAGCGGCTCCAGCGTCGTCACCAGCCCGCGACGGAACTGGGAGAGATCGCGCTCCTCGACGTAGCGGTTCATCAGGTCGCTGCGCAGCAGCAGCTCACCCGCAAGGAGGCCGACCGAAACCGTGAACAGGAGGAGCGAGACGCTGCGCAGCCGCGGCGCGGCCGCCAGCATCAGCAGGAACCAGACGATGAGGAGCGCCAGTGCGCCCAGCACCGACGAGGCCCAGGTCACCGCCCCCCAGAAACCGAGCGCGGGAACGACGACCAGAAAGAAAAGCGCCGCGACCGCCGCCCTCCACAAGGGAGGACGGCTCGCGGGTTCGAAGTCCGGTCGGCGCGGCCTCAGCCGTCCACCTTGGCGCCGCTCGCCTTGACGATGGGCGCCCACACCGCGATCTCGCTCACGATGCGGTCCTGCAGGGCCTTGGGCGACATCGGCCAGGGATCGGTGCCGAGGGCGGCGAACTTGGCTTTCACATCGGCATCCTCGAGCGCCTTGATGCCGGCGGCGGAGAGCTTGTCGACGATGGGTTGCGGCACGCCCGCCGGGCCGCCGAAGCCCATCCAGACTTCCACGACATAGTTCGGCACGAATTCGATGATCGCCGGCACGTCGGGCGCGGCCTTGTTGCGCTCGCGGCTGGTGACGCCCAGCGCCCGCAGCTTGCCGGCCTGAACATGCGGGAAGCAGCTCGGCATGTTGTCGAACATGATGTGGACGTTGCCCGCGATCAGGTCCTGTATCGCGCCGGCGCTGCCCTTGTAGGGGACATGCAGCATGTCGGTGCCGGTGAGCTGCTTGAACATCTCGCCGGCGAGATGGATCGTGGTGCCCGAACCGGACGAGGCCATGTTGTACTTGCCCGGATTGGCCTTCAGCAGCGCGATCAGTTCCGGCACGGTCTTGGCCGGCACGCTGGGATGGACCACCAGCATGTTCGGCCACACCGACATGCCGGCCATCGGCGAGAAGTCCTTGGCCGAATCGTAGGGCAGCTTGGCGTAGAGCGCCGGCGCCATGCAGAACATGGAGATGGTGACGAGGCCGATCGTGTAGCCGTCGGGGGCTGCCTTGGCGATCGCGTCGGTGCCGATGGTGCCGCCGCCGCCCGCCTTGTTGTCGATCAGGACCTGCTGGCCGAGAATATCGGACACCTTGGCCATCACGATGCGCGAGATGTTGTCGGTCGCGCCGGCCGGCGTATAGGGCACGATGAACTTGATCGGCTTGTTGGGGAACGCGTCCTGCGCATGTACGAGGCCGGGCGTAGCAAGGGTCGCGGCGGCGCCGGCCAGCACGGCACGACGGGTGGGCTTGAACTCGAACATCACTCCTCCACGCTACTTTTCTTGATCTATGGCGCGGACGCTAACAGCCCCTCCGGCAGGCGTCACGCGACGCCGCATCCTCCGCTCGCGCTGCGGCCTTCGAGGTCGCTCAGCGGGCGTCGCTCCCGGAAACCGGTACGACGAACACCTCCACCGGCTCGCCCCGGCCGGGAACTTGGACGGCGCCGACGGGGCGAAAGCGCCTGCTGTCGCCTGCCGTGAAACCTCCCGAATTGACGGCGGCGGCCAGCGTCTCGGCGCTGGCCACGATCGAGGCACCGTGGGCACGCGCCAGATGTTCCAGGCGGCTCGCCACGTTCACCGTATCGCCTACGGCGCTGTATTCGAGCCGGTTGCGGCTGCCGATCGCGCCCATCAGCACGGGGCCCACATGGACACCGACGGCAATGCGCACGGCCGGCAGGCCGCGCGTGCGGCGGCCGCGGTTCCAGTCCTCGACCGACCGCACCATGTCGAGGGCACAGCGCAGCGCGCGGGTCTCGTCGTCGGGCTGTGCGTCGGGCGTGCCGAAGGTCGCCATCACGCCGTCGCCGATGAATTTGTCGAGCGTCCCGCCGTGGCCGAAAATGCACTCCGCCATGCGCTCGTGGAAGACGCGCAGGAAGTCGATCGTCTGCTGTGGCGGCTGCCCTTCCATCAAGCGCGTGAACCCCACGACGTCGACGAACAGGACCGTGGCCTTGCTCTCTCGGGCGACCTCGAAGTCGTGCCGTCCGCCGGCCAGGCGATCGACGAGATTCGGCGAGAAGAAGCGCGCGAGGTTGTTGCGCTCGCCCTCGGCCATCAGCGTGCGCCCGAGATGCGCGCGGGCGCGCCAGACGGCGACGGCGATGAACCCGGTGCACAAGGTCATGAAGATGAGCTGCTGGACGAGGAAGGCCTCGGGCGTGACGAAGCCGGGGCCGATCAGCCGCGCGAAGATGGACCGCGCCACGGGCCAGAGCTCCGACATGCCGGGGAGGCCGAGGCCGGACAGCCGAGCCTGGTCGAGCGCGGTCCAGGCGAAGCTGCTCGCCAATGCGACGAGCGACGCGGCGCCGGTCAGGATCACGGTGCGCACCGAGTAGCTCAGCGCGCTCGCGGTCAGGTAGATCACGAGATAGAGGAACAGCGAGCGCCGACCGAATACCTGTTCGAGCCACAGCCCGTTCTTCGCGCCGGGGATCGGCACGATGGTCCCGATGGTGATGACGGTCACGTCGACGACGGTGACGGCGAGCTGCAACGCACGCGCATGCGGCGAGGCGCGGAAGGCATAGACCAGCCAGGCCGTCGCCATCATCGTCACGCAGGCACCGACACCCACGCCTACGCGTGCCGGCCCGGCGGCGAAGAGCAGCCATACGGCCACGGTGCCGAGGGCGATCAGGCGGAAGCGAAAGGCGAAGGCCAGGCCTGCATGTTCTTCTTCCTCGAGACGAACACGCAGGCGCGCGAACGCGCCGTCTTGGGCAAGGGCTGATGTCATTATCGTCCGTTTCCTGGAGGCTGAACGGCTTACGCGCTTGGCGTGTGCGCGTGAACGGAGTTTCGTTCAAACAACCGTGAAGACCGACCGGGAAATTTTCGGCTCGCGCCCTCGAACGACCACAAAGTCGTTCCGGATTCTAGCGCATCGGCAGCGGGTACATGACGCCGCCGCGGGTCCACAGCGCGTTGAGGCCACGGGCATATTTCAGTGGCGATTCGGCACCGAAGTGGCGCTCGTAGCTCTCGCCGTAGTTGCCCACCTGGGCGATGATCCGGTAGGCCCACTGCTCGTCGAGGCCCAGCGCCTTGCCGTTGCCGGTATCGATGCCGAGCAGCCGGCGCGCCGCGAGCGAGCGCGTGTTGCGGAAGCTTTCGAGGTTCTGCGACGTGATGCCGATCTCCTCGGCTTCGAGGCGGGCATTGTGCGTCCAGCGCACGATGTCGATCCAGTCGTTGTCGCCTGCCCGCACATAGGGTCCGTGCGGCTCCTTGGAGATGATCTCGGGCAGCACGAGATAGTCGTCCTGCTTGCCGGTGCCGAGGATCGCGGTGACGAGCCCGGTCGACTGCTGGGTGACGGCCTCGCAGGCACCCGACACGAACGCCTCGAAGGTGGCCTCTGTCTTGTCGAACAGGACCAGCCTGACCGACATGCCCATACCGGCGAACCAATCGAGGGTGTTCTGCTGATAGGTCGTGTCGCGCGTCACGCAGATCCGTGCCTTGTCGAGCTTGGCGAGACTGTCGATGCCGGACCGCTTGGACACCGCGAAGCTCTGGGCGTCGATGAAGGTGACGGCGGCATAGCGTACGCCGGTGTCGCCGGTGCTGCGGCGCAGGGTGATCGTGGTGTTGCGCACCAGGAGATCGATCTGGCCGCTCTTCAGCAGGTCGAACCGGTTGGTCGCGGTGGCGGGGACGAACTTCACCTTGCTGGCGTCGTTCAACGTCGCGGCCGCGATCGACCGGCAGAAATCGACGTCGAAGCCCGACCACCGGCCCTGCTTGTCGAGGATGGAGAAACCGGGAAGCTCGCCGTTGACGCCGCAGAGGACCTGGCCGCGCTTCTTGATCACGGCAAGCGTGGGCTCGGGCGCCGGCGCATTCTGTGCCGCCGACGCCTGGGAGATGCCGGCGCCCATCTGGCCGGGCGTCTGCCGGGGCAAGTTGGGCTGACCGGGCGTTGCCGCGGGCGGCTGGGTCGCGGGCGGGCGGGCCGAATTCTGCGGCGTTGCGGGCTGTGCCGACACCGTGAGCGGTACGGAACACGCAACTATCGTCGATGCGGCGAGAAGCATTGCCGAGAATCTTGTGTTCATCTCACTCACACCACTGGCCATAAGGACTCGACAAGATGCCGCAGCTTAACAGGATGGTTGAACTTTCCGAAAGAGACATCCCTTATGGCGTTCGCATCGAGGCTAGTTCAGGATGATGGCTTCGAGTTGTAGGGAATCTGATAGGCGATTCCGCTCGTATAGTGATCGAGAGCCGCAGTAACCTTTAACACTTAAGAGCTGCGCGCATTCCGAAGGTTCCAGACTTTTTCTGGCATCCTCGAACGAGTCGCCCCCGAAACAGCTAAATCAAGCCCATTTCGCGCAAGAAGCGTGACGGCTGCCGAGACCAGTTTCCGTACTGATTAGCATACGTAAGAGTAAGGGCTTTCGATGCTCTAGTGATAGCTACAAAGCAGTTTCTGCGCTCTTCTTCCATCTCGATACTTTGAGGGCCTGCTTTCTTACTTTGGAAAGATGGAAGAATATCCTCCGCCATTCCAGCCAAATACACTCGCTCAAACTCATTTCCTTTGGCCGCATGTATAGTCATCAAAGAAATCTCGCCCATTCCAGTTGGTGGTTCTTTCGACCTCATATCAAGCTCTCGAAGAAATTCCTCAAGTCCAGCCTGCCGTCCGACCGCTTGAGTGATGTCACTCCTCAACCCGATCCAAGCTCGGCGATCTTCTTCAAACTTGGAAAATGCATCTTGATCTTCTGTGCTCTGAATACCCTTAAGCCAGTTCACAGCCCAAGTGCTGAATTCATTGTAGTTCGAGGCGTCCACAAGAAGCTTCTTCACATTACTCGCCGCAGTGCGCGCGTCGATCGGAAAGATCGGAACATCGACCGCCGCACACCACAAACGCAACAGGTCGCCGTGCGAGGATTTCGCCTGGGCGACAAGGTCGCTGTCAGACAACTCCAAATGGAACATCGCATTAAATGCACCTATTAGTTTCGCGAAATTCCTTTCGTCTGACCTCGAAATACTTTGCCTAAGCACGGCAGTCATCCACTTGAAGTGTGCGCTTTCGAAATCATCGCGCCTTTGTACAATACGCGCCTGAATTCCAGCCAAGTGGAGTGCAACAAGGATTTTTTCCAAAATACGCTTAGATCTAGCAAGAATGGCGATCCTCTCGCTTTGCGGACTCGTATGAGTTTCAACGTGATGCGCAATGCCCTTCGCTTCGAGGTCATCATTGACAAAGCTAAGCAGCGCAACGCCGTCAGCATCCCCAAATGATTGCTTCTCGGCAACGATTGGCGATTTGTCCTTTGAGCGAGCTAGATTGTGCTGAATCAGGTTATTTGCAATTTGAACTACTTCCGGCGGGCAGCGGAAATTTGTAGGAAGCTGCAGAATCTTCGGTTGAAAATCTGCAGTGAAAGCCATCAGCCGCTCATGCGACGCACCATTCCATTGATAAATGATCTGGTCATCATCGGCGACAACAAACAGGTTCGAGTGGCTAGGGGTTATTAGCTCCTTAACAAACTGATATTGCGCATCATTTGTGTCCTGGAATTCATCAACGCACCAATATCGGTAAACGCGCCGATATTTATTTCCAATAGTCGGGAAAGCCTTGATCAGCCGATAAGCATTATGCATCAACGCTGGAAAATCTTGCGCGTTATTCTTGGCAAGCTCCTGCTCGTACTTTTCATATGCGCGAGACACAAAGGCGTTCACCTCAGTGTCACCAAATCGTTCGGTAACTTGATCGGGTGTCAAAAGCAGGCTGCGCATACGATCAATGATCGGCAACAGCTTCGCCAAATCTATGTCCCGTCCAGATGGGCGCTCCAAGTCCTGGGCTGCAGCACCAAGCAATTCCTGCCGCTCCGCATCTAGCGCATATATTCGGAAACTAGGTTTCACTCCGATGTGTAAACCATCTTGCCGAAGGACATCCGCAGCAAATGAATGGAACGTCCCAACAAAAAGCCTTCTGTCGATATCAGGCAACAAAGCATTGATGCGTGACCGCATCTCGTCAGCAGCGCGATTCGTAAACGTAAGCGCAACGATACGATACTTTTCGCTCTCACCCTCTAATAAAGCCGCAATACGAGCCGTGATCACTCGGGTCTTGCCCGTTCCCGGGCCCGCCAGAAGCAGGAAGTTCCCGCTCTTCCAAAGCGCAGCTCTACGCTGGACATCTGTTAGACCGGCGAAGGTGGAACGGAGACGTGGCGAGATGTCTATCTCGTTCAATTGGCTATTCCCTTAATCTTCTCCAGCAGAGATCGGAAGCTTTCCGGCCATTCTTCAACAGGAATTGGACTCTTCTTGATCTCCTTTGCAATCTGAATAGCAGAAAATACCTTGTCGCGTCGCAGCAGAGCTGCCAATTCTGCATCAGTTTCCGCCCCAGTGGCAGCCAAAGATTGCCTCGCAGCCAGAATAACAAGAGGTTTAAACACCGACATTACGAGTGCCTCTTCAAGATCCGCATTTGCCAACTGGACAATCAAATTATCAATTGATTCTTGGCTAAATCCTTGACCTTTGACTTGCGCTATCTGATTAGTGCCGCCCGTGTCGCCATCGCATACCATACACCAGGGGAATTCAAAGGCTCGCGCCAAAGATGCAAATAGACCAGGCGAGCCATTATTCTGGTAGTCAATCACCGTGACGCCATGAGCATCTAACGGAAAACCAGCGATCTCCATTAGAGCGTGGACAATGTGATGCTCCGCTTGGCCTTCGCAAAGCAACCAAGCTCGTGCAAAAAAGATCTCGCCGCGGATTCGACGAGCATTGGTTTGAATAATAGCCAGCTCATCATCAGACAGATAACTTTCTGATTGTGTTTTAGCGGCCTTAAGCCGCGCTATATTTTCGTTTCGCTTGTCTCGATCGGAGAAGCACGCACAGATTTTTCTATAGTCATCATCTTGAAGTTTTCCCCTTATCTCAAAATGTTCAGTCGTTGGCAGATAGCTGTACTTGTTTTGCCTCGTCGACACGAAGGTCTGTAACTCTTGCGAGTCAGACAGCTTTGCAGAGAAGCGCTCGCGCAAGTAGCAGACGCCAGTACCCAATTCTGACCGGCGCATTAGCCGTATATTTCTAAGCGGGACGTTTTCTAGAAAGTATGGGGAATGCGTCGTGACCACCTTCTGACCAGGAAGCTTGTCTATTTCAGCCCACAGAGCACGCGCCGCTTGTGGATGGAGATGGGCTTCCGGCTCTTCCAATAAAAGTACAGGTTCACTTTCTGCAGCATACCGACTCGCAAGCGCGTGCTTGATGAAGGCTTGCAGCAAAAAAAGAACTGCCAAGCTTTGTACACCGTGACCATGTCGATCAATAGTTAGGGGAGGATCAGACTCCCTTGCTTGGACAAAAACTTGAGCGCTCTCGAGAAGATCCCAAATTGTTAGCGGCACCGCTCGAATATCAATCTCATGAACTGCGTTCTTCCGAATCACCGCCGAAATCTGCTTCAACGTCTGGCGCACCTCGTCAAACTTATCGGCAGATGAAGAGAGCACATTGTTAATCTCTAGCAGAGCCGCTTCGATTCTCTCGGCATTTGCAACCTTAACTGCCTTAAGAAGGCCACCCCATAGCGGGGACCGCGCGGCGAATTCGCGTGAAGCATCTCGTAGGGCTGCGAGAGAAAACAGCGGTATATAGGAGAAGAACGTCGTCAGATTTGTGGACCTTGCGCGTCCGCCGCGAACCGGCGAATGGTCAAATGACAGAAAATCCCACTCTGGCTCGATCTCCATCGTGGTAGCGTTGAAAGAACAACGCGCTCGCAGAAAGATTGAGTAGAGATTTGATTGAACATTCTGCTGAACGAGTTCCGTAAGATCGGCAACGACCTCATCTGACCATTCTGAAGGTCTAGTTTCTGCAAATTCTACTTCTATTGATACCGGATCGCATTTTGACGGATGGTTCTTGACCGCATCCATCCTGAAATCCTGTTCGGCAAATCCCGTTCCCCTTCGCCCCCAGCGGTGACTCAGGCTGATTTTCAAGGCGTCAACAAATGCTGACTTGCCTGAATTGTTTTCGCCAATAATTACAGTCGCATCCGCAAGCGGAACTTCCAGTCGGCCAATGGATCGGAAATTGGCTACTGTCACGGTCGCAATCTTCACAATGTCTTGCCCTTATCTGCAAGCATGACGAGGAGCAGACAGACTATCACAACCGTTCGATGCGCCCAATCGGCGAGCTGGACCGTTGATACTCTACTAATTCTTAGGTAAATGCGCTTCGATCCACGCCGTGATGTCGGCCATCACGCCCTCCTTGCCGGTATCGGCCAGCAGGTCGTGAAAGTGATCCTTGTAGAGCTTCAGCGTCTTGTCGGCCGAGCCGGCGGTGTCGTGGAAGAACTGGCTGCCCTCGCAGACCGTCGCCTTGTCGGCGGTGCCGTGCATGATGAGGACCGGCAGCGTGATCTTCGGAAACTCCTCGCGCAGCCGCTCGTCGGCGCGCACGAGAGCGGCGACGGTGGCGGCCGGCTGGATCTCATGCGCGATCAGCGGATCGGCGTTCAGCGCGGCGAGCGCCACCGGATCGCGCGTGAAATCCTCGTTCTTGAGCTTCAGCACGGGCAGGCGCGGCGCGAAATGGCTCAGCCCCTTGATGGCGGCGAGCGCGAAGCCGGGCGCCGGCACTTGGAAGGCGAAGCTCTCGCAGATGAAGCCCGCGAGTTCGGCCTGGTTGTCGAGCGCGTAGGTCGCGGAGACGACGCCGCCGGCGCTGTGGCCCAAAAGGAAGACCGGCAGGCCGGGATGGCGCGCCTTGGCGATCTTCACGACACCGGCTACGTCGGCGACATAGTCGGCGACGTCGTCGACATAGAAGCGTTCGCCGTCCGACTTGCCGCGGCCGCGCAGGTCGAGCGCGAAGACGGCATGGCCCTTCTTCACCAGCTCGCCGGCCGGCCAGAGATACTGGCCGCCATGGGAATTGACGCCGTGGCAGATGATGACGACCGCGCGCGGCGCGCCGGCGGGCTTCCAGGAACGCAGGAAGATCTTGAGACCTCCCTTGCCGTCGAAGGTCTCTTCGGTCGCGTTCGTCATCGTGTCTCTCCCCGAGGCTGAAATCCAGGGGCAGAGTTTTACTGCACGACGACTGTATCGGCCATTCGACCTAAGACGAGGCGCTACTCCAGCCAGCGCAGGCAGCCGGTTTCGGCGAGCACCGGATCGAGGCGGCGCCGGGCATCGGCGGGCAGCGCCGCGAGCTTCTTGCGCAGTGCGTCGTAGCACTTGGCCTGGTAGCGGAACGGCGCCTGGCTCCACGGGCGACCCACTATGTCGAGATCGACCGACGAGGCGCCCTCTTCGAGCGCGGCGCGGTTGGCGGCCAGGAACGGCAGGTAGGTCTCGCCGCAATGCCTGAGCAGCGCGATCACCGCATCCGGCAGCGGCGCATCGGCCGCGAGCCACTCGCCCTCGACACCCGAGGCGTCGTCGAGGCGCAGCAGCCAGCAATAAACGTCGGGCGCCCGCCGCCGCATCTCCTCCATCGGCGTGGGATCGACCGACAGGATCTGGAGCTGACCGAACAGGCCGAAATCCGCCAGCGACGGGCGCGAGCCGAACAGGAACTCCATCTTTCGGACATGGGTATCGAGCGTATCGAGGATGAAGCGGTAGCTGTCCTCGATGACCGGCCGGTTGGCATCGGTGCAGCCGACCATCGCCATGCGTCCGACCTGGCGATCGTTGAAGGCCTGCATCGCCTCGCGCCGTTCGGCCTCCGGCATCTGCGGATCGCGCGACGTGCTCACCCAACCCTGCGCGAACACGCGATCGGCTTCATAGAACCAGCGATAGTGGAACATCGCCTTGGTGACCCACTCGTCGCCAAAATCCTCCAGAAGGTCGCTGAGCCAGGCGTGCGCCGGATCGTCCGGCACGATCGAGCGCTGGCCGGGATGGGCGCGCTCCAGCGCATGGGCGAGCGGCGTCGAATCGTTCATCACCCTGCCGTCGGGGAACGTCAGCGCCGGGATTACCGGCGGCAGGCCGGCCGCGACCGCGACGTCGCGCGCCGAGCCATCCGCCTTCCACACGAAGGGCAGTCGGCGATAGCGCAGGATGGCCCGCATCTTCACCGAGTAGGGCGACGGGCCGATGCCGTGCAGAATGTAGGGGTTCGCGCTCATGTCACCACTCGTTTCACCACTGGCCGAAGAAGATGCCGTGCTGGCGGTGCTTGGCCGTGCGTGCCTCGACATAGGCGTCGTCGACGGTGACGCGGCTCTTGCGTGCCTTCGCCCAGGCGTTCAGCCGCTCCTCCATCTCGCGGAAGATCGGCGCATAGGTCAGGTCGGCGCCGAGGTCGCAGCGCTCCTTCGGATCGTTGGCGAGGTCGAACAGCATCGGGCGATAGCCCTGCCACCAGACGTATTTCCAGCGGTCGGTGCGGACCATGATGGCGCGGCACTCGTTGGGCTTGCGCCCGAGGATCTTGCGTGCCTCGCGGAAGGAATAGTCGAGTTCGGAGAAGACCGCGTCGCGCCAGGTGTCGAGATGGATCCTGCGCAGCAGCGGCAGCAGCGAGCGGCCTTCCAGCAGATGATCCTGCGGCGGCAGGCCCAGCGTCTCGAGAATGGTCGGCACGACGTCGATCGCCTCGACGAAGCGCTCGTCGACCGTGCCGCGCGTCAGGTCGGCCTCGGGATCGGGATCGACCACGATGAAGGGCACGCGCTGCGCCTCCTCGTAGAACATCTCCTTTTCGCCGAGCCAGTGGTCGCCCAGGAAGTCGCCGTGATCGGCTGTGAAGACGATCAGCGTGTCGTCGATCCGGCCGGCCCGCTCCATGTGCGCGAACAGTCGGCCCAACCAGTCGTCGAGCTGGGTGATGAGGCCCATATAGGCCGGCCGCACGATGCCCGGCGCCTCGGGCCGGCTGAAGGAGACCGATTCCTCCATCTCGCGATACGCCGCCAGCACGGGATGCTCGTCCGCCCTCTCCTGCTCGTCGCGATTGAGCGGCAGCATGTCGGCGGCGCCGTACATGTTGTGATAGGGCGCTGGCGCCATGTAGGGCCAGTGCGGCTTCACGTAGCTGAGATGCAGGCACCACGGCTTCTCGCCCATCTCGTCGATGAAGCGCATCGCCTCGCGGGTCATGTACGCGGTCTCGGAATGCTCCTCCTTCACACGCGCGGGCAGGTGGACGTTGCGCATGTGCCAGCCGGAGGCCTTCTCGCCATTGGGCCCGTCGGCCGCGATCACGAAGTCGCTCCAGGGATCGCCGGACACGTAGCCGTTTTTGCGCAGATAGTCGGCATAGCCGCTCTCCGCACCGGGCGGCGAATGGCCGTCGTATCGGTCCAGCTCCTCGAAGCGGCCGGCGCGCATCAGCGCGTCCAGTGCCGAACCGCCTTCGATGCCGAACCGTTCCAGCGCCTCGAGATCGGGCAGGACATGGGTCTTGCCCGCCAGGGCCACCTTGATCCCGGCTGCCGACAGGAAGTCGCCGATGGTCCTTTCGCGCAAGGACAGGGGCACGCGGTTCCAGGTCGCGCCGTGGCTCGACACGTAGCGGCCGGTATAGAAGCTCATGCGGCTGGGCCCGCAGACGCCCGACTGCACGTAGGCGCGCGGAAAGCGCACGCCGCGCGCCGCCAGCGCGTCGATCGCCGGGGTCTTCAGGTGCGGATGGCCGGCGCAGGACAGATGATCCGCGCGCAGCTGGTCGCACATGATGAACAGAACGTTTCTGGCCTTGCCCAAGGTTTCCTCTCTCGACGGGTTCTTCCTGCCCTGTCTAACTAAGCCGCATGACACAGGCTCCGTCCATCCGCGACATCATCGATTTCTGGTTCCTCCCGCTCGGCGACCCCGACCATGGCAAGCCGCGCGACATCTGGTGGACCAGCACGCCCGAATTCGACGCCGAGACCATCCGCCGGTTCGGCACCTCGATCGAGCGCGCCATCGCCGGAGACCTCGACGCCTGGAAGGGTTCGCCAGAGGGCGCGCTGGCGCTCATCCTTCTGTGCGACCAGTTCACCCGGAACTGTTTCCGCAAGACCGCGCGGGCCTTCGCCGGCGACGCCAGGGCCATCGAGATCGCGCGTTACGCCGTGGCGCGTTTCTATCCGTCGGTCTTCCCGGTCGACATGCGGCTGTTCTTCTACATGCCGTTCGGCCACAGCGAGCAGCTTGCCGACCAGCAGTTCGCCTGCGCCCTGTTCGAGACGATCGGCGGCGAGAACAACATCAAGTCGGCGATCGATCACCGCGACGTCGTCGCCCGCTTCGGTCGCTTCCCCCACCGCAACGAGGTGCTGGGCCGTACGACGACGGCGGAGGAATTTGAGTACCTGAAGAACGCCAACAGGTACGGGCAGTAGAAGAGGTCCCTCCACTCCGCGCGGAGTTTACCCAGAGGTACTCGAGGGGCACTCCGGTGGGGACGACGGAGATAGAGATACAATGCTACCCTTCGTCGTCCCGAGCGAAGCGAAGTCGAGGGACCTCTTATGCGGCAGCCCGTGGTCTATATACTGGCTAGTGCAACAGGCCGGGCCTTCTATATCGGTGTGACGACCAACCTGCCGAGACGACTGGAGGACCATCGGCTCGGCCGCGTGATCCATACGGCCAAGTACAGGATCGACAGGCTCATTTTCGTCGAACCACATGAAACTGCGCCTGACGCCATCGCTCGCGAGAAGCAGCTGAAGAACTGGAACCGCAGCAAGAAGATCGCGCTGATCAACCGCTCCAATCCGGACTGGCGGGATTTGTCCGGTGAGATCGACGGCTAAAAGAGGTCCCTCCACTACGCGCTGCGCGCTCCGGTCGGGACGACGGAAAAAAGCCTGTCGTCCCGAGCGTAGCGAAGCGAAGTCGAGGGACCTTTTAGACGCCCACGATCTCGCGGTAGAGGTCGGCGGTTTCCGTGTCGAAGCAGCAGAAGACGACCTGCTCGATCAGCGGGATCATGTTGACCTCGTGGACGGCGATCTCGGCGGCTTCGCGCTTCGGATAGCCGTAGATGCCCGTCGAGATGGCGGGAAAGGCGATGCTGTGCAGTCCGTGCACGATCGCGAGCGCCAGGCTGTTGCGATAGCAGCGCGCCAGCAGTTCGGGTTCCCCCTGCTTGCCGCCCTGCCAGACCGGGCCGACCGTATGGATGACGTGGCGCGCTTTCAGCCGATAGCCGGCCGTGATCTTCGCCTCGCCGGTCGGACAGCCGCCCAGCGTTCGACATTCGGCGAGAAGTTCGCGACCCGCGGCGCGGTGGATGGCGCCATCGACGCCTCCGCCGCCCAACAGACTCTCGTTGGCGGCGTTGACGATCGCATCGACGTCGAGGCGCGTGATGTCGCCCTCGACGATCTCGATGCGGCTCATGATTTTACCAGTAGCGGACGGGACCCGTGTCGAGATGCACGAAGCCGGAGCGCGGATAGAAGCCGACGCCACCCATGTTGAGCGAGCGGGCCGCCTGGCGGATGCGGAACACCGGGACGCCCGGGAAGCGGATGTCCATGGCATTGCCGTTCATGTGCTGGCTGTCGCGCGCGACGCCGCGGCTGACGCTGGCCAGCCAGGCATTGCTCTCGGGCGAGCGGAAAGCCGACAGGACTTCGATCTGGCCGCCGAAGCCCGCGATGCGGGCGGTGTGCCACAGCACGTCGAACAGCAGCGGGTCCATCTCGGTCACGCCACTGTCGCGGCTGTCCCGAAGGAACCGGTTGAGCTGGTCGAGCGCGCTGCGGTGATAGGCGCCGTTCGACCAGTAGGTGACCGTCATCTCTTCCTTGGTGTTGAAGTTCACCAGGCTCAGGCTGCGCGGGCTGGACAGGTCGAGTTCCGGAGCCGGCAGTGGCGCGGCCAAGGCGGCGGCCGGCGCAAAACCGGCATAGCGGCCGGCGCGGAGCTGCTGCGGGGTGGCGGCCGGCGCCTTCTTCTGCTGAGCCGCAGCCTTCTGGACGTTTGACGACTTGGCCGGTGCGGCGGTCGTCTTTTTCGTGGTAGTGCTCTGAGTGGTTGCGGCGGTCTTCACTTTTGGAGCGCTCGAAGCGCCCGTGTTGGTCTGGGCGAAGCTGGTGCCGGCAAATGCCAACAGTGTCGCCAGGCTCAGTACAAAGCTACGCATCCCTGCCCCGGTGTTGTTGCATTTTTGTCACAGACACCCTTATCAGAGACCCATTCTCGACTCAAAGCCAAATTCCTGGTCGCGACTCAGGGCAAGGCCCACGACCTCACCCACCATGCACAGAGTTGGTCCGGTAAGACGCGCCCGCTGGGCCTGCCCTTCGATGGTGGCGAGGGTGCCGACGACCCGCCGCTCCCGCTCGGTCGTACCATGTTCGATGAGGGCCACCGGGGTCGATGCCGACAGTCCGTGGGCGATGAGCTGCGAAGCGATCTGCTGCAGCGCGCCCACCCCCATGTAGATGACGACGGTCTGGCGCGGCCGCGACAGCATCTGCCAGTCGAGGTCGACGGAACCGTTCCTGAGATGGCCGGTGACGAGAACGCAGGCCTGCGCATGGTCGCGATGGGTGAGCGGAATGCCCGCACTCGACGCACAGCCCAGCGCCGCCGTCACGCCCGGCACGACCTCGACGGCAATGCCGGCCTTCACCAGCGCCTCCACCTCCTCGCCGCCGCGGCCGAATACGAACGGATCGCCGCCCTTCAGCCTGACGACGCTCTTGCCGGCGCGGGCCAGCGCCACCAGCCGGTCGTTGATCTCCTGCTGGGGCACGCAATGGTTCGCCCGGCGCTTGCCGACATAGACGCGCTCCGCGTCGCGCCGCGCCATCGACAGGACCTCGTCCGAAACCAGCCGGTCGTAGACCACGACATCGGCGCGCTGCAGCAGACGGTGCGCCTTCAGGGTCAACAGGTCGGGATCGCCGGGACCGGCTCCCACCAGGTGGACCATGCCGGTCGACGTCGTCTCGTTTCGCACGCCGTCGAGCAGGCGGATGAGTTCGCGGCGCGCGCCGATTTCGTCGCCGGCCAGTGCCAGTTCGCCGACCGGGCCCTCGAAGACGCGATCCCAGAAGCGCCGCCGCGCGCGAGGTACCACCAGCGTTCGCCGCACCTGCTCGCGGAAGACGTCGGCGAAGCGCGCCAGCCGGCCCAGAGCAGCCGGGAGAGTGCGTTCGATCTCGGCACGGATGCGGCGTGCGAGAGCGGGCGCCGTGCCGGCTGTCGAGATGGCGATGGTCACGGGTGCCCGGTCGACGATAGCCGGCATGATGAAACTGGAGAGCGCGGGCCGGTCGACGACGTTGACGGGCACGCACCGGTTCTGCGCCGAGGTCGAGACACGCGCCTGCTCGGCTTCGTCTTCGGTGGCCACGATGACCAGGGAAACCCCGTCCAGTTCGCCATCGTGGAAGGTGCGGCCGGCCCAGGAGATGTGGCCCTCGGAAATGAGCTGGGCGATCTCGCCGCCCACCGTCCCGGCAACGAGGGAGACCTGGGCGCCGGCCTTGAGCAGCAGCTCGGCCTTGCGGGCGGCCGCGTCGCCACCGCCGACGACCAGCGCCCGGCGGCCCTGCAGGGAGAGAAAGAGAGGAAAGGTCTGCATCATGCGGCCTTTGCGAGACGGGCCTTGCGCAACAGCGCGCGAAGTTCGGGACGGCAGGAACCGCAACTGGTGCCCGCATGCGTCTTGGCGCCGACGGCGGTCAGCGAGGCCGCACCGTCGGCAATCGCCGCCTCGACCGCGCCGCAGGAGACGCCGAAGCAGGCGCAGATCTCGCCGCCGCGATGCATGTCGGTGCCGCCATGCAGCAGCTCGTCGCGCTGCGCATCCGTCAGGCGCTCCAGCGCCATGAACGGCGCGAAGCGGTCGCGCGCCCCGGCATCATGCGTCTCCGCCAGAGACATGATTGCCTCAACCTTGCCGTCACCGATGACGGCGGTGACATTTTTCTCGCCGACGAGCCATGGGCCCGGATTGGTCGTGCGCACCGAAGCGGCCAGCGCGCGTTGTGCAACTGCGAAGGACTGCTCGCCTGCAACGACGTAGGCGTGATAGCCGGCGCCCTGCATCCGCGCCCAGTAGGAAATCTCCGGCAGCATGACTGCGCGACGAGCGAGAATCGTGCCATGCCAGCGCATATCCAGACGACGAATCTCGACAGGCGTGTGCTTCAGCTCGGGTTGGCCCGAGATGGGATCGACGGCGGGATTCACTGCAGCGTTTATGCGACCCGCGCGACTCACCTGCGCGGTCCAGTGCATGGGCGCGAACGCCTCTCCGCGCCGCAAGGAGTCCGCCACATGCACACGCAGCACGCCACGGCCCCATGCACTCGTCACTTCGGCGATGTCGCCGTCGGACAGGCCACGCGCCGCAGCGTCACGCGGATGCAGTTCGATCGCGGGCTCGGGACGATGGCCGGCAAGACGCACCGACTTTCCGGTACGAGTCATGGTGTGCCACTGGTCGCGCACGCGGCCGGTGTTGAGGATCAGTGGCCGCGCCCCATCCGGTGCGTTCACGGGGGAGCGTGCCTTCGTCGCGACGAAACGCGCGCGGCGGTCGGCATGGAAGAAGCCACCGTCGCCGAAGAAGCGCTTGTCGCTCCCGCCGCCCCACACGAAGGGCTTCAGCGCTTCGTAGGCCGCGTCGTCCAGCGTGGCGCAGGCACCGATGTCGAAATCGCGCCTGCCCTCGTTCTCGAAACCGGAAAGCGCGGCATGCTCGCGAAAGATGTCGGCAACGCCACGCCACGCAAAGGCCTCGCCATGGCCGAGGCGCCGCGCGACCTCCGAGAGGATCCACCAGTCCTGCCTCGCTTCGCCGGGCGGCGGCAGGAACGGCCGCTGGCGCGAGATGCCTCGCTCCGAGTTGGTCACCGTGCCGTCCTTCTCCGCCCAGGCAAGCGCCGGCAGACGGATGCGGCAGGCATCGACGGTGTCGGTCGCACGGATCGCCTCTGAGACGATCGAGAGTTCGCAAGCCCGCAACGCCTCGCGGACCGCGTCGGCGTCCGGAAGGCTGTCGACGGGATTGGTCGCCATGATCCACAGCGCCTTGATGCGGCCGGCGCGCACGGCTTCGAACAACTCGACCGCCTTGAGGCCGGGCTTGGTCGCCATGCGCGCGGCGCGCCAGAAGCGCCCGACGCGATCGACGTCCGCCGCACCGAAATCCATGTGGGCTGCCAGGGTGTTGGACAGCGCGCCGACCTCGCGGCCGCCCATCGCATTGGGTTGGCCGGTGATCGAGAAGGGCCCCATGCCGGGCCGGCCGATGCGGCCGGTCAGCAGGTGGCTATTGATGATCGCGTTCACCTTGTCGACGCCGGCGCTCGACTGGTTCACGCCCTGGGAATAGAGCGTCACCACCTTGTCGGTGCAGGCGAACCAGTCGAGGAAGGTCGCGATCTCGGCCGATGGCAAACCGCAGGCGGTGGCATCGGTGGCCCGGGCCACGGCGAGCGTCTCGTCGAGGCCCGACGTGTGCCGCTCGACGAAGCGCCGGTCGATCGCGCCGCGCTCAGCGAGACCGGCCAGCAGGACGTTGAACAGCGCCACGTCGCTGCCCGGCTTCAACGCCAGGTGGAGATCGGCGATGTCGCAGGTCTCGGTGCGGCGCGGATCGACGACGACCACCTTCATCGAGGGCCGCGCGCGCTTGGCCGCCTCGAGCCGCTGGAACAGCACGGGATGGCACCAGGCAAGATTGCTGCCGACCAGCACCACGAGATCGGCCAGCTCGAAATCCTCATAGAGTCCCGGCACCGTGTCGCTGCCGAAGGCGCGCTTGTGGCCCGCCACGGACGACGCCATGCAGAGGCGCGAGTTGGTGTCGATGTTGGCGGTGCCGAGGAAGCCTTTGATCAGCTTGTTGGCGGCATAGTAGTCCTCGGTCAGCAACTGGCCGGAGACATAGAAGGCGACGGCATCGGGTCCATGCTCTTCGATCGTCCTGCGGAAGCCCTCCGCCACCGTGTCGAGCGCGCCCTCCCATGAGACCCGCTGGCCGTCGATCTCGGGATGCAGCAGGCGATCCCCAAGCGACAGCGTCTCGCCCAGCGCCGCGCCTTTCGAACACAGCCGCCCCTGGTTGGCCGGATGGTCGTGATCAGCCGCGATGGCGGCTCCCCCCTTGCCGTCAGGCGTGGCGACGATCCCGCATCCGACGCCGCAATAGGGGCAGGTCGTATGGACGGCGCCCGTCATGACGAAAGGTCCCTCGCTACGCTCGGGATGACACCAGGTGCTTGTCCCGACATCGGTGTCATCCCGAGCGCAGCGAGGGACCCTTGCACGCTGCCGCGACCGGAACGAACCCGGGAAGCTTTCGAAAGAAATTCTCCCCTTCCCGCCAATGACCTCACCCTGAAGAGCGCTCCGCAGGAGCGCGTCTCGAAGGGTGGGCACGAGCACTGCGTGCGTTGCCCATCCTTCGAGACGCCGCGCTGCGCACGACTCTTCACGATGAGGTAGGGTCGGTCAACGCGAAGCGGAAGAACCCTAGTAGACATCGCGCTGATACCGGCCGGCCTTGGCGAGGCCGTCGAGCCAGGCCTTCGCTTCGGCGGCACTCTTGCGACCGGGTCCCATCGCGACGTCGAGCAGTGTCGTCTCGACGTCCTTGGCCATGCGCTTGGCGTCACCGCAGACGTAGAAGTGAGCCCCCTGCTCGAACCACGCCCAGAGTTCGGCCGCGTTCTCGCGCATGCGCGTCTGGACATAAACCTTCTCGGCCTGGTCGCGCGAGAAGGCGAGATCGAGGCGCGACAGGACCCCCCGCCGCTGCCAGTCGACGATCTGGTCCTCATAGAGAAAGTCCGTCGAGCGCTTCTGGTCGCCGAAGAACAGCCAGTTCCGGCCTTTCGCCCCGCGCGCATCCCGCTCCTCGAGGAAGGCCCGGAACGGCGCGATGCCGGTGCCTGGGCCGACCATGATGGCCGGCACCGTGTCGTCGACCGGCGGCGCGAAGCCGTGGCTCTTCTGTACGAACACCGGAATGACGTCCCCCGGCTTGGCAAAGTCGGCGAGATAGCAGGAGCCGATCCCGGTCCGGGTCCTCTCCTTGGTATCCCAACGCACCGCCGATACGGTCAGATGGACCTCGCGCGGGTGGGCCTTGGGCGACGAGGCGATCGAGTAGAGCCTGGGCTGCAGCCGGTCGAGCGACTTCAGCAAGCCGGGCAGCGACGGCGAGACCGACGGGAAGGCGTGCAGCAGATCGAGCAGGTCGGCCTCGGCCAGCTCCGGCGGCCCCTCGCCCGCGGCCAGCGCCTGCAGCTTCAGCGCCTCCTCGCCGTCGAAAGCGCGGTTCGCCAGGAACAGCATGCACTCGTCGCTCGGCCGGGCGATGTCGACCTTGCTCAGCAGGGCCTGTCGAAGCGGCAGTGCCTCGTGATCGACGCCGACCATCTCCTCGCCCGTGGCGCCCAGCCGGTCGAGCACCGCCTGCACGAGCTGCGGGTTCTTGCGGGCGAAGACGCCCAGGCTGTCGCCGGCCTCGTAAGTGACATCGCTCGCCGAGAGATCGAGCACGACGTGCCGCACGTCCTTCTCGGAGCCGTTGCGGTTCAGCGGATGGGCATCGACCAGCGTGGCCAGCGCGGGGCGGTCGCGCGAGAAGCCGACCTGGCCGGTGGACTTCACCGCTGGCGCCGCGACGGTCGAACCGTTGCGCAGCGGTTCGAGCGTGGCGACGAGTTCCTTCACCTTGCGCTGCGTTTCCTTGCCACCCGGCACGCAGCGGCCCATGTCGGCCTCGGCGCCGAACCACACGGCTTCGGCATAGGTCTGGCAGAGATAGCCGCACTGGCCGCAATCGAGCTGGGCCATCGCAGCCATGAGCTGGCGTTCGGGCTTTTTATCCTTTGCAAGTTCAAGCCGTTCGCCAAGCGACAGCGCCGCATCGTGCCAGGGGAAATCCTCCGGCTCGGCGGCTTCCGCAGGAGCGCTTTCCGGACCGCCGCCGTTGACGCCGAGATAGGCGGCGAAGAAGCCGTTCAGCCAGGCGCGCTGCTCCGTCGAAAACGGCGCGTTCTCGGGGACGATCTGCGGAATGGGCGCGAGGGCGTTCATGCAGCGAGTGCCAGCACCGGGGCGCGCTCGGCCAGATCGCGGAGCGCGGCAATCTCGTGGCGACGGCAGAACTCGAAGAACGATTCGGTGGCGGACTGACGGTGCGCCAGGTATGTCGCCAGCAACCTCTCGAGGAGCGGCGGCAGATCGTCGAAGGCGATCGAGGTCGCGTAGTCTCGCGCCATCGCCTGCTCAGCGGTCGAGGCCGCACCGCCACCGATGAAGACGTGATAGCCCTCGACGCTGTCCTCGCCGCGCTCGACCCTGGCCGCGATCAAGCCGATGTCGCCGACATAGTGCTGGGCGCAGGAATGGTGGCAGCCGGTCAGATGGATGTTGATCGGCGTGTCGATGGCCAGGCGCATCTCGAGATAGTCGGCCAGCTTCAGCGCATGGCCCTTGGTGTTCGCGGCCGCGAACTTGCAGCCGGCATTGCCGGTGCAGGCCACCAGGCCGCGCCGCAGCGCGCTCGCCTCGACGCGGAAACCGAGGGCGGCGAGGGCTGCGATGCAGACGCCCACGTCACGATCAGCCACGTCGGAGATCAGCATGTTCTGCCAGACCGTGAGCCGGATCGTGCCGCTGCCGAAGCGGTCCGCGATCCCGGCGATGCCGCGCATCTGCTCCGAGGTCATGCGGCCAACCGGGAGGACGAGGCCGAGATAGTTGCGGCCGGCCTGCTTCTGGCGATGCACGCCGATATGGCCGTGCTTGTCGGCCAGCACGCGCGGCGCCACCTGCGCACCGGCCGCGCGCCGCAGCTTGCCGCGATATTCCTTCTCGACCTCGGCCACGAAGGCCTCGCGGCCCATGCGGTCGATCACGTATTTCAGGCGCGCCCTCTGGCGGTTGGTGCGGTCGCCGTGGATCGCGAAGGCACGCACCACCGCGCCAGCCACCGTCACGCATTCCGCGGGCTTCAGCAGGATTCCGGTCTCGAAGGCGAAGTCGAGATGACCCGTGATGCCACCGAGCTGCAGGCGGAAATAGATGCCGGGCTCGAAGCCCGCGCCGCCCGTCACCTCGGTCGCGACGAAGCCGATGTCGTTGGTGTCCTCCAGCACCGGCACGCGCCCGCCGCCGTCGAAGGCGATGTTGAACTTGCGCGGCAGGCCGTACATCTCGCGATGATTGAGGATGTAGTGATGCATGGCGCGGCACAGGGGCCGTGTGTCGTAGAGTTCCTGCGGGTCGATGCCGGCCGTCGCGCTGCCGGTGATGTTGCGGATATTGTCGGCGCCCGAGCCGCGCGCCGTCAGCCCGAGATCCTGCACGGCGAGCAGCAGGTCGACGGCATGCCGCGCGGGGATCTCGCGGATCTGCAGGTTGGCGCGCGTCGTCACATCGGCATAGCCGCCGCCGAAGGCATCCGCGGCTTCGGCCAGGCCGCGCATCTGCCAGGCGTTCAGGATGCCGTTGGGCATGCGCAGCCGGCACATGAAGGAATTCTCCGCCGGCGCGACGAAGAAGAGTCCGTGATACTTGGTGAGGAAGACGTCGATGCCCTTGGGGAACTGCCCCGCCTCGGCGCGGCCCACCACCTCGTCCCAGCGATCGAGCGGATGGCGTGCGCGCTTGGCGGTCTCCTCGGCGACCAGCTTGCCGCCCGACGCCACGGTACGGTCCTGCGCGGCATGCTGCAGGGCGTCGGGACCGATCGGCTGGCCTTCGGAGGACGATCCCGCCGTGCGCGAGGCGAGCTTGTCCGCCGCCTTGCGGGCTTCGATCCCGCTGACGAAACCCTGCAGCCATTGCTTCTGGGCGTCGTCGAATTCTTCTTTCATGCACCTCCCCATTCAAATGGGGAGGTGTCGGCCTCACAGGCCGACGGAGGGGTCATCGCCAACTCACGATGCATGACCCTAACGTCGCCGTATGTCGGCAACACCTCCCCCGCTGACGGGGGAGGCACGCTGCTAGGCCGCGACACGCGCCGGCACCCTGTGACGCGCGTAGAGGAATTCGAGCACGGCGGCGCGGCAGCGCGCGTACTCGGGGTCGGTGGCGAGTTCGAGACGGCGGCGCGGCCGGGCAAGGTCGATCGGCAGGATCTCGCCGATCGTGGCGGCCGGGCCGTTGGTCATCATCACCACGCGGTCGGACAACAGCACCGCCTCGTCGACATCGTGGGTGATCATCATCACCGTGTTGCCGAGACGCGCATGGATTTCCATGACGCTGTCCTGCAGGTGCGCGCGGGTCAGCGCGTCGAGCGCGCCGAACGGCTCGTCCATCAGCAGCACCTTGGGCTGCATGGCGAGCGCGCGGGCGATGCCGACCCTCTGCTTCATGCCGCCCGACACTTCGTGCGGCCGCTTGTCCCTGGCCTGGGACATCTGCACCAGTTCGAGATTGTGCATCACCCAGTCATGGCGCTCGGCCTTGCTCTTCGAGCTGCCGAACACCTTGTCCACCGCGATGGCGATGTTGCCGTAGACGGTCAGCCACGGCAGCAGCGAATGGTTCTGGAACACGATGGCACGGTCTGGACCCGGATCGTCGACCACCTTGCCTTCGAGGAAGACCTCGCCGCTGGTCGACTTCAGCAGGCCGCCCAGGATGTTGAGCAGGGTCGACTTGCCGCAGCCGGAGTGGCCGATCAGCGAGACGAACTCGCCCTGCTCGATGCGCAGGTTCACGTCACGCAGCACTTCCGTCGCCATCTGCCCGCGGCGGAAGCTCATGCCGACCTGTTCGAACTTGAGATAGGGTTGAGTGGTCATGGCCGGTTGCTCCTACTGCGCCGAGGCGCCATGCGACACGAAGTGACCGACCACGGCGATCAGCTTGTCGAGCAGGAAGCCGACGATGCCGATGTACACGAGCGCCACGATGATGTCGGAGATGCGCGAACTGTTCCACGCGTCCCAGATGAAGAAGCCGATGCCGACGCCGCCGATCAGCATCTCGGCCGCCACGATGGCGAGCCAGCTCAGGCCGACGCCGATGCGCAGGCCGGTGAAGATGTAGGGCACGGTGGCGGGCAAGGTGATCTTGTAGAAGACCTCCCACCAGGAGAGCCGGATCACCGCCGCGACATTGCGATAGTCCTGCGGGATGTTCCGCACGCCCACCGACGTGTTGATGATGATCGGCCAGATCGAGGTGATGAAGATAACGAACAGGGCCGATGGATCGGCATGGCGGAAGCCCGCCAGCGACAGCGGCAGCCAGGCGAGCGGCGGCACGGTGCGCAGGACCTGGAAGATCGGATCGAGGCCGCGCATCGCCCAGGTGCTCTGGCCGACCAGCACGCCGAGCGCGATGCCGACGACGGCGGCGAAGCTGAAGCCGATCGCAACGCGCCCGAGGCTCTTGGAGATCTGCCAGAAGGCGCCCTTGTCTATGCCGCCATTGTCGTAGAACGGATCGGCGATGAAGTCCCAGGCATCCGAAACCACCTTGGTCGGCGGCGGCAGCCTCGCGCCGGGCTCCGAGCACAGGAGCTGCCAGACGAACAGCGTGATCGAGAGCACGATGAGCGGTGGCAGCACGACGCTCGCGACATGGCGCGCCATTTCCAGAGTACGTTCCAGCGCCGGCCGCACGGGCGGCCGGAACGTTACGATTTCCGCCGAGCTCTCCGGAACGGGCGTGGCGACAGCCACCGAGGCGGCGGCCCTTGCAGCAGCCGGCATCACGCCACCTTCTTGATCTGGAGAGCAGCGAGGTAGGCCTTCGGGTCGGCCGGGTCGAAGACCTTGCCGTCGAAGAACGTCTCCTTGCCGCGCGACGTCCCGGCCGGCATGTCGGCCGCGGCGACACCGATGGCCTTGGCGGCCTCGCGCCACAGATCCTCGCGATTGACCTTGGCGATGATCGCCTTGGTGTCGAGATCGGCGGCCATCATGCCCCAGCGCTGGTTCTCGGTGAGGAACCAGAGCTCGTGGCTCTGGTAGGGATAGGAAGCGTGGTCACGCCAGAACTTCATCGACAGGTCGCGGTTGTCGATCTTGCGACCGTCGCCGTAGTTCACCTTGCCTTCGATGCGGTTGATGATGTCGGAGGGGGGACAGTTGAACCACTGGCGCTTGCCGACGATGTCGGCCAGTTCCTTGGCGTTCTCGCGCTTGTCGCACCACTGTGCCGCCTCGAGCACCGCCTGCAGGACGGCCAGCGCCGCCTTCGGATTCTTGTCGACCCACTCGGCGCGCATGGCGAGGCTCTTCTCCGGATGGTCCTTCCAGATGTCACCCGTGGTGCAGGCGGTGTAGCCGATGCCCTGGTTGACGAGCTGCTCGTTCCACGGTTCGCCGACGCAGAAGGCCTCCATGCTGCCGACCTTCATGTTGGCCACCATCTGGGGCGGCGGCACGACGATGGTCGAGACGTCCTTGTCGGGATCGATGCCGCCTGCGGCCAGCCAGTAGCGGATCCACATGTCGTGGGTGCCGCCGCGGAAGGTCATCGCGCACTTCGGATCCTTGCCGGCGGCCTTCATCTTGGCAAAGGCCTCCTTGAGCGGCGCCGCATTGACGGTGGCGCCGGTGCTCATCAGGTCCTTGGCGACCGAGATCGCCTGGCCGTTCGTGTTTAGGCGCGACAGGATGTACATCGGCACCGGCTTGTTCTCCGGCGTCGTGAGCCCCAGCGACATCTGGTAGGGCTTGGGCGTCAGGATATGGGCGCCGTCGACGCCGCCTGAAGACGAACCCAGCACGGTATTGTCGCGCGTCGTGCCCCAGGACGCCTGCTTGGCGACGTTGGCGTCGGTAATGCCGTACTTGTCGAACAGCTTCTTTTCCTTGGCGATGATCAGCGGCGAGGAATCGGTGAGCGCGATGAAGCCCAGCGTGACCTTGTTGGTCTCCGGTCCGCTCGTCTGCGCGAAGGCACCGCCCGGGAAGGAGGCACGCACGGCGCTCATCAGGGCGGCCGTCGCCGCGACGCCCGAGGCGCTCTTGAAAAGGTCGCGCCGTCCCAGGCCCTTGCGGCCGTTCCTGTTAGCCATGATTGCTCTCCTGCTGTTTGAAGGTCCTTGACGTTTCTGTGCGGGGGTCGAACACCGACCCATCGAGGAAACTGTCCGGTCCCATCGCGACCGGTGCGCCGTTGGTCGGGATGATCCAGGGATCGGGATGCGCGCCCTCGACCTTGCGATCGTCGAGCGGGCACGGCAGCCCCAGTTCGCTGGCAGCGGCGCGGTAGATGTCGCTGCGGAAGACACGGTCGGCGACGGCGCGCATGTCGCGGCGTGGCGCGACCTGTCCCCACCGCACCATCTGCGACAGGTACCAGTCGGCGTGGCTGCGCCACGGGAAGTTGGCGAGCTGGCGATGGAAGATGTGGAAGTCCGGCTGGCTCAACGAGCGGCCGATCACCTCCGCCGGCACGTTGAGGAAGCGCGGCGTCGACAGGATGCGCGCCGCCTCGGGCCTGTTGGCCGGCTCGTCGAGCCAGGCGCCGGCCTCGGTGATGGCCTTCACCAGCGCGATCAGGGTCTTGGGGTTTTGCTGCGCCCAGGCCTCGGTCGTGCCGAGGATTTTCTCCGGCATAGAGTCCCAGATCTGCCGGCTGGACGCGGCGATGCGGCCGATGCCGAGGCTCGCGGATTGCTGGTTCCACGGCTCGCCGACGCAGTAGCCGTCGATCGTGCCGCCCGAGAGATGCGCCACCATGTGCGGCGGCGGCACCACCGTGAGACGCACGTCGCGGTCCGGATCGATCCCGCCCGACGCGAGCCACAGACGCAGCAGATGGTTGTGCGAAGAAAAGGTGAAGACCGACGCCAGCGTGATCGGGGCCCGCCCCTCGCGCGCGCGGCGCGCGACGACCGCCGCCAGCGCTCGGGCATCGAGTGGGGCGCCGGCCGGGCGATGGTCGCCGACATGCTCGGGCGCAGCGTCCTCGATCTCCCGCCACAGCGCGTTCGACAGCGTGATCGAGTTGCCGTTCAGATGCAGCGTCATCGCCGCGATCATCGGGACGTTGACGCTGTCGATGCCCAGCGTGGTCGCGAGCGGCATCGGCGAGAGCATGTGGGCCGCGTCGAGCAGGCCGACCGCGAGCTTGTCGCGGATGTTGGACCAGGAGACTTCGCGGAGCAGTTCGACGTCGAGACCGTGACGCTCGTAGAGGCCGAGCACCTCCGCGAACAGCACGGGCGCGCAGTCGATCAGGGGAATGAACCCCACCCTCACCTTCGGTCGCTCGACTTGTCCCACCAGACTCGACTCCAAAAAAAAGACGCCCCAAGCGGCCGCGATTAAGCGACCGTGTGGGACGTCATTGTCCGGGAGGGCAGACCGCCATTGGCCTGCCCGAAATTCAGGAGCCGCCCGTCATTGGGCGCCTCGCCTGTAGTTCAGCAGGAAACATGCCAACCGCCGAAGACGCCGCCGCGATCGGCCAAGTGGCTGATCCATCGATGAAAGTGTCGACGACCTCGAAAATCACCCCTTTGGGGTCGTGTTATCGAGTGCTCGCAAATGCAGCATGGCCGCCAAAGAGGCAGGCATCTCGCCTGCCTAGAACTTCAGCGCCTTCGCATAGGTGAGAAGGTCCTGCGCCACTTCGCCAATGCGCTTGTTCTGATCCATGGCGAGCTTGCGCAGCAGTTTGTAGGCGGCCTCCTCGCCGATCCCCTTCTGCTCCATCAGGAAGCCCTTGGCGCGATCGACGGTCTTGCGTTCCACGAGCGACAGGCGCGCGCGGTCGAGTTCCTCGCGCATCGCGTGATAGCGATTGAAGTGCGCGACCGCGACGTCGACGACCGGCTGCACGCGGTCCTGCGTCAGTCCCTTCACGACATAGGCGGACACGCCCGCCTCCATGCCTGCCGCGATGATCGCGGGATCGGAGCGATCGGCGAACAGGGCGATGGGGCGCGGCTGCTGTTCCGTCGTGCGCCGCAGGTCCTCGATCGCGTCACGACTGGGACTGTCGATGCTGACCACGATGACGTCGGGTTGCAGGACATTGACGCGCGTCGCGAGGTCGTGGGTGCCGTCGAGCCGCGCCAGGAGAACATAGCCGGCATCGCGCAGTCCCAACTCCACGATCTCGGCGCGGGTGGGATTGTCGTCGATCAGCACTACGGACAGTGGCTTTGACACGGATGGCAGATGCTCTCTTGAACCCCGCAGGGCGCAACATCCGTGCCATCAATCCTGGAACGCGACTAAGGCGCTGATTCGACGAGCTTTCCATCGGCCCAGCGACCCGGACGCATCTTGCCCTCGGCGTCGGTGTACTGGCCATAGCCGTTGCGCTGGCCGTTGCGGAAGCCGCCCTCGTAGCGCTCGCGTTCGCCGATGCGTTCGACTCCCGGCCCATCGAGAAGGTCGGCATGGAACTCTCCGGCCCGCACGACATTCGGTTCGGCGAGCGTGCGCTGCAGCCCGAAGCCTTCGAGCCGGCCGCCGACGAAGTTGCCCTCCGACCGCTCGACGCCCGGTTTCTCGCGGATGCCGAGGCCGGTCGACTGGCCGTCCTTCCACTGACCGGCATAGCGCGTGTCGTCGGCCAGCCGGACCGTGCCGAGACCGTTCATGCGGTCGGCACTCCAGTCGCCGGCCTGGCGTTCGCCGTTGCCCAGTTCGGCAACCCCGAGACCCTGTCGCTTTCCGTCGGCAGCCTGGCCGACATAGCTCGCGCCGCCGCCATAGGTGAGACGTTCGCCGTTCTCGAGATCGGGCCGCCCGGCACGCGCCGCCACGATGCGCGCTTCGCCTGCCATGGCACGGGCGGCCCGGGCCGCTTCGTCCGCGCGTTCGGCCAGAGCCCGGGCCTCGCCCGCGGCACGCTGCGCCTGGTCGACGAGTGCCTTCTGCGCGGGGGTATCGGACGTGGCCGGTGCCGGCACCGGTGTCGGGGTCGAGGGCACAGGAGCGGGAGGGGAAGCCGCCGGCGGCGCTTCCTTCGACGCCGGGACCGGCACGGCAGCGGGCAACGCAGCCTGGGTCTCGACCGCAGGCGTCCCGAGAAGACGCTCGCGAATCTGCGGCTGGTACTTCCAGAGCGCGACGGCCCCCAGCACGAGAAGTATGTAAGGCCACCGCCGGCGGGAACGCGCCCTGCCGGAAGATGGCGGTGCCGGCGGCGTCGCCGTATCGCCTGCCTCCTCTACCGAACGGTTCACCCCGCCGAGCCGTGGCGATGCGGAGATGGGACCCGGCATGCGCTGCGTCGGCGCGTCCTCGGCCCGTGGCAGCGAGGCGCCGAACAGGGTGCGCCATTCGGAGATCGTCTGCGGCCGCTGCTCGGGCGCGAAGGCGAGTCCGCGGTCGATCGCCGCGAGCATCGAACCGTCGAAACGGTCGGCATGGGTCACCGCGAGCGGACGATAGGGATCGCTGCCGACGCGGCTCACCGCCTCGGGCGGGGGCGCGCCCGCGATGGCGTGATGCAGCACGGCGGCGGTCGAATAGATGTCAGTCCACGGACCCTGCTTGCCGTCCATCGCATACTGCTCGATCGGCGCGTATTGCGGCGTCAGGATGCTGGTGAGCGTGCGCGTGCGGCCACCCATCGCCTGCCGCGCGGCGCCGAAGTCGATCAGGATCGGCACGCCGTCGCGGCGCACGATGACGTTCGACGGCTTGATGTCGCGGTGCAGGAAGCCCTGGGCATGCACGGCGCCGAGGCCGCTCAGCATGCCCTCCGTGAGGCTGCGCACCTCCTCCGGCTGCAGGCGCCGGCCGGGCTGGCGCAGGATCTGCGCAACGCTGTGGCCGTCCTCGAACTCCATGACGGTGTAGGCCGTGCCGTTGGCTTCGAAGTAGCGCAGCACCGGCACGATGTGGACATGTCGGAAACGCGCCAGGGCGCGCGCCTCGTCGAGGAAGCGCTCGCGGCCCCAGGCGAAATCGTCGCCGTAGCGCGCGCTGCGCGGTGCGACCGTGCCGTCCGGCCGGCGCATCGCGAACTCGACCGGCATGTATTCCTTGATGGCGACGAACTTGGCGAGCTGGGTATCGAAAGCCCGATAGGTGATGCCGAAGCCGCCATGGCCGATCAGCGCATCGAGGCGATAGTCGCCGAGCTGCGTGCCCACCGGCAGGGCCTGATCGTGTTCTGCTGTCATGGGTACGCGCAACCTCGGCCCCTAGATGCGCGCTCTTGCTCAGCCGCACAAGCGGCCGGACGCCCGCTCAGCGGCTGGTGTTCGAGGCGGTGATCACAGCTTGCGGCCCGGTGTCGCGAATTTCCGGCATCATCTGCATGATCATGAGGAGGAGGCAAAGGCCGATCCCCGTGAGCATCGTGGCAGGCCCCGTGCGCAGATAGGGTGTGGGCATCGAAGCCCGTCGTTCGTCCGCCATGTCGGACAACTCCAAAAAATAAGCTTCGTCAAAATAACTACGGCCGAGCGACCCTGAAATTGGGCCAAGCCTGAAGGAAGCTTAACTCAACTCGCCTTAAAAATCCAACAAACCTATGGAATCACAATGGGTTAATAGATGATGTGAAGAACAAAAGCGAACCCACAACTCCTTGCATCGCCCGTCGCGCGAATCGGACGCGAAGTCGGCCCACAGGCAGGGTAGGATGAGCGTCATGGATACAGCCCTTCCTCGCGACAATGTCCGCACCCTGGTTCTGACTGGTGCAAGCCGAGGCATCGGCCATGCGACCGTGAAGAAGTTCAGCGCCAACGGCTGGCGGGTGATCACGATCTCCCGCCAGCCGTTCAGTGCGCTGTGCCCCTGGCCGAGCGGTGGCGAGAACCATGTCCAGCTCGACCTCGCCGATCCCGTCGACATCGGCCGCGGCATCGAGCAGATCCGCTCGCGCCTGGCCGGCGGCCGGCTCGATGCGCTGGTGAACAACGCCGCCATCTCGCCCAAGGGCAAGGACGGCGAGCGGCTCGGCGCGATGGACACGCCGTTCGACCTGTGGCGGCAGGTCTTCAACGTCAATTTCTTCGCGCCCGTCGCGCTCGCGCGCGGCCTGGTCACCGAGCTGTCGACGGCGCAGGGCTGCGTCGTCAACGTCACCTCGATCGCCGGAAGCCGCGTCCATCCCTTCGCAGGATCGGCCTATGCCACGTCCAAGGCGGCACTCGCCGCGCTGACCCGCGAGATGAGCCACGATTTCGGGCCGCGCGGCATTCGCGTCAACGCGATCGCCCCAGGCGAGATCGACACGGCGATCCTGTCGCCCGGCACCGAGAAGATCGTCGAGGAGCAGATCCCGATGCGACGGCTCGGGACGCCCGACGAGGTCGCCGACGTGATTCACTTCCTTTGCGAGAAGGGATCGAGCTACGTTTCCGGGGCCGAGATCCAGATCAACGGCGGCCAGCACGTCTGAGATTCCTCCCCATTCAGATGGGGAGGTGTCGACGTCATACGGCGACGAAGGGGTCATGAGCCGCAGCAGGTTGCCCCTGCCCCCTTCGTCGCGGATTACCGCGCCACCTCCCCATTCGAATGGGGAGGCAGTAAAAGTAACAGGGAGACCGTCATGGACACGATGACCAACCTCAAGGGCGAGACCGGCCGCGACGCGCGCCGCCGCATCCGCGCAGGCGCCGCCCGCCTGCCGACCTCCGGCATGGCGCCGGGCTTCGTGCAGGGCAACCTCGCGATCCTGCCCAAGGCGCTTGCCGCCGACTTCGCACGCTTCTGCATGCTCAACCCCAAGCCCTGCCCCCTGCTGGGACAGTCCGAGCCGGGAGACTGGAGGCTGCCGACGCTGGGCGAGGATCTCGATATCCGTACCGACATCCCGCTCTATCGCATCTGGAAGAACGGCGAGATGGTCGAGGAAGTGACCGACCTCAAGGGCGTGTGGCGCGACGACCTCGTCTCCTTCGTGCTGGGCTGCTCCTTCTCCTTCGAGGAAGCGCTGATCGAGAACGGCCTCGAGCTGCGGCACCAGAGCTGCAACAGCAACGTGCCGATGTTCCGCACCAACATCGAATGCGCGCCCGCCGGTCCCTTCCACGGGCCGATGGTCGTCTCGATGCGTCCGTTCAGGCCGGCCGACGCGATCCGCGCCGTGCAGGTCACGACGCGCTTCCCCTCGGTCCACGGTGCGCCCGTGCATCTCGGCAAGCCCGAGATGATCGGCATCAAGGACATCGGCAAGCCCGACTATGGCGACGCTGTGCCGGTGCGCGACGACGAATATCCCGTGTTCTGGGCCTGTGGCGTCACTCCGCAATCGGTCGTGGCGACGGTGAAGCCGGAGTTCTGCATCACTCACGCGCCGGGCTACATGCTGATCACCGATCTGCTCAACTCGCGCCTGGCCGTCCTCTGACGATGGCGCGCCTGGAATTCGAGGGCCACGCCAAGGGCGCGGTCGAGCAGGTCACCGTCGACATCAACGATCTCGTCATCGCCGGCTGGACCGGGCGCGACGTGACCGCGCTCAACCATCACATCGAGGAGCTGAAGGCGATCGGCGTACAGCCGCCGTCGCGGGTGCCGATCTACTATCGCGCCTCCGCGCAGATGCTGACGCAGGCCGATCGCATCCAGGCGCTGGGCGAGGACAGTTCGGGCGAAGTCGAGCCCGTCCTGATCGGCGCCGCCGACCGTCTCTGGGTCACGGTCGGGGCCGACCATACCGATCGCAAGGTCGAGAGCTACGGCATCGCCGTTTCGAAGCAGATGTGCGCCAAGCCGATCGGCCGCACCGCCTGGCGTTTCGAGGAGGTCGAACCGCACTGGGACCAGCTGATCCTGCGCAGCTTCGTGCAGGAAGGCGGCAGGAAAGTCCTGTATCAGGAAGGTCCGCTGGCTCGGATTCGCGACCCCCGCGAGCTGATCTTCGGATGGAAGGACAACAAGCGCCTGCCCATGGGCAGCGTGATGTTCTGCGGCACCATGCCGGCAATCGGCGCCATCCGGCCCTCCTCGCGCTTCGAGATGGAGCTCGACGACCCGGTGCTCGGTCGCAAGATCACCCACGCCTACGACATCGAGACGCTGCCGGTCATCGCCTGAGGCAGGCTTTGCGTTTTTCAAGGATAGCGAAGGATCCCTCTCTATGTTCGGGATGACACCGCTTTTTGTATCGGCGCACTGCGCAAACCCAAGCAGTCGTGTCATCCCGTACATAGTGAGGGATCCTTGCTCATATGCGACCGTCCTCCCGCGGACGCGGGAGGGATACAAATACGACGCATGGCTTTGATGCAGGTCCGGCCTTGCGTGAAAGGCGCCGGTAAACGTACGTTCAGCGCCTTCGGGAGGAACAAGTGACCACGATCAAGGGCGCCTACGACGGCATTACCGTTCTCGACTTCACGCAGGGCATTGCGGGGCCGCACGCCTCCATGCTGCTCGCGCTGCACGGCGCCGACGTCATCAAGGTCGAGCCGCCCGAAGGCGACTGGGGCCGCGCGCTGGGTGAGCTGAAGGGCGATCACTGCGCCCATTCCGTCGCCTTCAACCGCGGCAAGCGCTCGATCGCGCTGGATCTCAAGTCCGCCGACGGCATTGCCGTTGCCAGGAAGATCGCCGCCAAGGCGCATGTCGTGATGGAAAGCTTCCGCCCCGGCGTGATCTCGCGGCTCGGCTTCGGCTACGACGACATCAGGAAGATCAATCCGAGCGTCGTGTATTGCTCGGTGTCGGGCTTCGGCCAGACCGGCCCCTACAGCAAGCGTCCGACCGTGGATGGGCTGATTCAGGCATTCAGCGGCATGATGGTGATGAACAAGATGCCCGATGGCACGCCGTGGCGTCAGGGCATGATCGCCGTCGACGTGACGACCGGCCTCTACACCTTCCAGGCGCTGTCGACCGCGCTGATGCGCCAGTTCCGCTACAACGAAGGTTGCTTCATCGATTCGAGCCTGATGCGCGCCGCAGCCGCCTTCCAGGGCGCCAAGCTGATGGAGTGGGTGTTCTCCAAGGGCGCACCGCCGGTGCTCTACATGCCGGCCGGCAGCTACAAGACGTCGAACGGCTACATCATGGTGAGCGCCATGCGGCCGCACCATTTCCGGCTGCTGTTCGAGCTGATCGGCCGCCAGGACATCGCCGACGACCCCGACCTGCAGAGCCATGAGAACCGAATCAAGAATGCGCCGAAGATCATCAAGGCGCTGAACGAGACGATGCCGACCAAGACGACCGAGGAGTGGATCGCGATCCTGCAGCCCAAGGACGTGTTCTGCGAGCGGGTGAACAATTACTCCGACTATCTCGACCATCCGCACGTCAAGGAATCGGGCGCGATCGACTGGATCGAGCAGGACGGATTCGGCCGCATGCCGGTCGCCAACATCGCGGGCCTGCCGCCCGCCTCGGAACACGCGCCGCAGCAGCACGCCCCGCATATCGGCGAGGACGGGCCGGACATCCTGAGCGAGCTGGGCTACGCCGCGTCCGACATCGACGCGATGTTCGCGCGCGGTGGCGTGCGGGCGCCGTTGCCCGCGGTCAAGGCAGCGGACTGAGCGCGAAGCGCTCGACGTCGCGACGGCTGCGCAGCCGCACGACGCGTTTCTCCGCGGCGAGCGCTTCGCATTCCTGCGCGAAGCGCTCGCGATTTCGGTGATGCGTCTTCAGCGCATAGAGCAGGATCGAGTTGCGGCTGAGAAAGGCGTTGCCGAGCGTCTCGCGATTGCCGGTGCCCCACAGTTCCTCGCGGGTCACGGCGCGCTTCACCGTCCGCCGCAGCAGGCGCCCCATGACGACAGGCAGTGGCAGATCGAGCCAGACCAGCGTGTCGGCCGGACGCCACACCAGGTCGCGCACCTGGCCATAGTTGCCGACGACGATCCAGCCTTCCTCGCAGGTCTCGCACTCGACGCGATGGCGGAACAGCTCGGCCGGCGCCGGCTGCCAGTCGCGCCCCCAGAACAGGGCGTCGAGCTCGACCACGCGCAGGCCGGTGCGGTCGGCGAGCCGTTCGGCCAGCCAACTCTTGCCCGATCCTGTCGTTCCGAACACGACCACCCTCTGCATGGTCGAAGTCTAGCGGTCGCGACCACCGTCTAGCAGGGACGCTTTTCGCCACACCCTGCCAACGTCGGGGCTGTTGCCGCGCGGCGGCGGATCGGAGACAGTCGCCCATGCATATCGGACTTATCGCCGGCATCGGACCGGCCGCCACCGACTTCTACTATCGAGGCCTGATCGAACGGCACGTCGCGGCCGGCACTCGGCTCGACCTCACCATGGCGCATGCCGACGTGCGCGAGATGAGCCGTAATCTCGTGGCCAAGAATCCCAGCAAACAGGCGGAGATTTTCGCCGGTCTCGTCGGTCGCATGAAGGCCGCTGGCGCGCAGGCCGCCGCCATCACCTCCATGGGCGGCCATTTCTGCGTGAACGAGCTGATGGCGATCTCGCCGCTTCCCATCCTCAACGCCATCCCCGCGGTCGACGCATCGCTGGCCAAGGGGAAGTTCAGGAAGATTGGCATCCTGGGCACGCGCACCGTGATGGAGACGAAGCTCTACGGCGGCATTCCGTCGGTCGAGGTCGTGCCGACCGAAGCGCTCGACCTGGTTCATGACAACTACGTTGCGATGGCCACCGTCGGCCATGTCACCGAAGCGCAGCGGCGTGTCTTCTTCGACGCCGGCCGCGAGCTTTGTTCGCGCGGCGCCGAGGCCATCATGCTGGGCGGCACAGACCTGTTCCTGGCTTTCGCCGGCCACGAGCCCGGCTTCCCCGTGATCGATTGCGCCGACATTCATGTCGACGCGATCTACGCCAAATCGGCCGCCTGAGGGCCGGGAGCATTCAGATGCCCGACGACAATCGCCTACGCCGCTTTGCCGTGCTGATCGATGCCGACAACACCTCGCCGCGCATCGCCGCGGGACTCTTCGAGGAGATCGCCAAGTTCGGCGAAGCGAGCGTTCGGCGCATCTACGGCGACTTCTCGAGCACGCGCCTCAGGTCGTGGGCCGAGATCCTCCAGAAATACGCGATCGATCCCTACCAGCAGTTCGCCTACACGTCGGGCAAGAACGCGTCTGACATCGCCCTCGTGATCGACGCGATGGACCTGCTGCACAGCCGCCGCTTCGACGGCTTCTGCCTCGTCTCTTCCGACAGCGACTTCACCCGCTTGGCCTCCCGCCTGCGCGAGGAGGGCGCCGACGTCTATGGCTTCGGCGCGCAGAAGACACCCGAAAGCTTTCGCCAGGCGTGCCGCCGCTTCATCTATACCGAGAACCTCCTGCCCGAGGCCGCAGTAACGACACCCGAGGAAGGAAGGGCGCCAAACTCCCTGCAATCGACCAGTGCCGCTATTCCGTTCCTGACGAAGGCGATTGCGCAGATGGAGACGGAGGATGGTTGGGTCAGTCTCGGCGCGGTCGGCCAGCGGCTCGCCAATATCGCCTCCGATTTCGACCCGCGCACCTACGGCTTCCGCAAGCTCAGCGACCTGATCCGCAAGACCGGCGCCTTCGACATGGAGCAGCCCGACGGACGGACCGTGCGCATTCGCGCCAAGCCGGTTCAGGCGCCCAAGGAAGGTACCGGACGGAGCACGGGACGAGGCCGCGGACGTCGCAGAGGCACGACTGTCGCCACCCCTCGGTCACAATCGGAGTAATCTCCGAAGATTCGCATCGCTGGGCCATTTCGCTCGTTGCTTTTGCCAGCAACGGCACCTAAGGCCGAAGGGCGGTTAGCCGACGCCCGCACCCTCTCTCAAGGAAATCCACTCGTTTGAGCACCCTTCCGGAAGCCGCCGGGCCGCGCGCGCAGATGGCGAAAGCCGCTCGCGCCTGGACCCAGGTCCTGGCGCGCTATCGCCAGCCCAGCAACGGCCGCAGCATTTATGAAATCGCCGTGACCATCGTGCCACTGGTGGCGCTGTGGACATTGGCCTGGGCGACGCTCGACATCGGCTACTGGCTGGCCCTGCCGCTGGCCATCGCCGCCGGCGCCTTCATGGTGCGGCTGTTCGCGATCCAGCACGATTGCGGGCACGGCGCGTTCTTCAGCAAACGCTCGGCCAACGACTGGATCGGCCGCATCGCCAGCGTCCTGACGCTGACCCCCTACGAGGTCTGGCGGCGCATGCATGCGACTCATCACGCTAGCACCGGCAATCTCGACAAGCGCGGCTTCGGCGATGTCGACACGCTGACGGTCGAGGAATATCGCGCGCGCTCATTCTGGGGCCGGCTGCGCTATCGCCTGTATCGCCATCCCCTGATCATGTTCGGACTGGGGCCCGCCTATCTGTTCATCGTGCAGCATCGCCTGCCCATCGGCCTGATGCGCGACGGCTGGCGGCCGTGGATCAGCACCATGGCGAACAACCTGGCGATCGTGCTGGTCGCCGGCCTCCTGATTTGGCTGGTCGGCATAAAGGCCTTCCTGCTGATCCACCTGCCGGTCCTGCTGCTCTCCGCCTCCGTCGGCGTCTGGCTGTTCTTCGTCCAGCACCAGTTCGAGCACACGAAATGGGACAGCGATCCGGACTGGAACCTGCATGAAGCGGCGCTGCACGGCAGCTCGCACTACGACCTGCCGGCCTTCCTGCGCTGGTTCACCGCCAATATCGGCATCCATCACGTTCATCATCTGAGCAGCCGCATTCCCTATTACAGGCTGCCGAACGTGCTGCGCGACTACCCCGAACTGCGGGACGTCGGACGACTGACCCTGATCCAGAGCTTCCGCTGCGTCCGCCTCGTTCTGTGGGACGAGACCCAGCGTCGCCTCGTGTCATTCCGCGACGCCCGCGCTTCGGCCCGCTGAAGCGCGGCTCTTCAACAGGTTCACGGCCGCAGCACCGCTGGCGTCGAGTCTCCCCTGACGAGCCCCGCGAGCAGGAGCTGTTCGACCTTTCGCTTGATCGAAAGACCGGCCTTTCAGCCGGTCAGGTGTTCTGCCACAGCCGCGTCGTGTAGGCGCCCTCGACATTGGCGTCGATCTGGGCCGCGACGGCATCGCTCTCGCCGATGCGCGGGGCGATGATCTTGCCGAACGAGATTCGCGCCGGCGCCGGCCACGCCTCCGGGCTCCACAGCTTGGCGCGCACGATCGAGCGGGCGCAGTGGAAGTAACAATGCTGGATGTGGACCCGGGTCGCCAGCAGGGCGGGCTTACCCAGCGAGCTCAGCGAGGCGACGAGCTCGGCATCGTCATGGATCTCCGCCGTGCCGGAAATGCGCAGTGTCTCGCCGGTCGCGGGGACCAGGGCGATAATTCCGATCTTTCCGGTCGCGATGATGTTGTTCAGACCGAAGGCCAGGTTGTTGCCCACCCGCTCCGGAATCAGCAGGGTCCTGGCATCCTCGATCCGGATGAATCCCGGCTCGTCGCCCTTGGGCGATACTTCGATGGTGCCGTCCGGCGAGGCCGTGCTGACCAGCGCGAAGGGGCATCGCTTCAGGAATTCGATCGACTGCTCGTCGAGCGCGTCGAGAATCTTGGCGCGCGTGGCCGGCCGCGGCTCGGCGATGATGCGCCGAAGTTCTTCCTTCGTGTTGATGCGAGCCATGAACAAACTCCCCGTGGAAACGCGTCCCGGGAAACATCCGCCACTTGCGAACGACTTGCAACTGCGATTGCGGTGCGACTTCCCGTCTGCGCGGCTCAGGAGAAATGCGGTGCCACCTCGAGCATGAATCGCTGCATCTGCTCCTTCACCATCGCATGCGGCTTCTGGCCGTAGTTGAAGTAGAGGATCACCTCGGCGACGCCGGCCGCCTCGACCTGCTTCAGCGTGTCGACGATGTGCTGCGGGCTCCCGCACAGGATCGACTTGTCGGTGAGCTTCTCCGGCCGCATGTCGCGCAGGATGTTCACGATGTCGACGAAGTACTTGTAGGTCGGCGGCACCTTCTCGCCCGACGAGGACGGAAACGCCGCGATCAGCGCGTCCTGGAAATAGCGCACCAGCGCTTCCTTGCCGTAGTTCTCCTCCTCCGGCGTCGAGGCGATGTGAACGAAGTAGGAGCACATGGCCCGCCGCATCGGCCGCTTGAAGCCGGTCTCGCAGGTTTCGCGATAGACCCGCACCGCATCGGCAAGGGAGCCGTAGACCATCGCAGCCGCAAACGGCGCGTAGATCACGTTCCAGTCGTTCTTCGCCGCGAGTTCCATCGACGGCCGCGAGAAGCACGCCACATAGGGCCGGAGCGGGCTCTGCGCCGGCTTCGGGCGCACCTCGACGTCGTCGAATTGATAGAACCTGCCCTTGTGGGACCACTTGCCGGGCTCGGTCCAGGCGCGCCACACGATCTCCAGCCCCTCGGCAAACAGCTCGGCCGAATCGTCGAAGGGCATCTGGAACGGATCGTACTCCTTGCGGTCGTAGCCGCGCCCGGCAGCGAAATCGACCCGGCCACCCGACAGGAGATCGAGCGTCGCCCATTCCTCCGCGACGTGCAGCGGATGATGCACCGGCAGCAGCGTCACCGCCGGCGCCAGGCGCAGCTTCGTCGTGGCACCCGCGAGCTGCGCCAGCATCGCGAGCGGCGAGGCGTTGACGCCCAGCAGGTTGAAATGATGCTCGCCGATCCAGGCCGAGTTCAGCCCGACCTTCTCCGCCCATAGCGCCTCGGCATAGATGTCCTTGATGAAGGACTCCGCCGAACGCGGATTGTTGGGATAGCGATTGTCGGACAGCGTGAAATAGCCGAATTGCATAGCGCTTCTCCGCCTTGTTTTACGTCGGTCGATCAGGTCCGACGCGGTTCCGGAACCTGCTCTTCGAGGGACCGTCGTCTGGGTGAAGTTCAAACAAGAACAAGCTGAACGAACTCTTCTCCCGGTGGCTAAGGACTGTCGGGATGGAGGCGCCGCTCGAGCAACTCTGCAACATGCCGGCCCAGGCGAACCAGGTAGCTGCGGGTCTCGCGCTCCGCCGTCGCACCGTCGCCGGCAACGACCGCCGCAACGAACGCGGCGTGTCCCGCCTTGACGAAAGGCGGCAGGTCGCGATGGCCGAAGGCCACCCTGATGAGGAAGTCGCTCTGGTCCCAGAACGACTCGGCGATTCCAATGCTCGGACGCGAGCGTGCCAGGTCGTGCAGCAGTTCGTACCGGCGACGATTGCGCTGCCTCAGTTCCATGAACCGGGCAGCCGGGCCGTCCGGGAGTCCGTCCGGCGACGCCAGGGCTGCGCATCGGCGCTCGAAGTGGGCGGCTTCTGCGGCCGAGCGCCGCTCCGCGGCCAGACGGGCGATGACGCCCTCGGTGGCGCCGAAGATCTCGTAGAGGTCCTTCACTTCGGCCGGAACGGGGCGGACCACGCGGCAGCCGACCTGGGGCAGGATTTCGAGGAGTCCCTCCACCGTCAGACGGCGGATTGCGTCTGTCACCGGCGCGCGACTGATCGAGAGGACACGGCCCACCGCTTCCGACGAGATCTGGTCACCCGGATCCAGCCCGCCACCGAGCAGCAGCCCCTTCAGGTAGGCATAGGCCAGATCGTGGAGCCGCGGCGTGCCCCGCCACAAGGCTTCAGGGGCATCCGGCAAAACCACGTTGAGGATTGTTCGCATGGTCACTATACTAACATACTAGTATGAATAACGCAGCAGCCACCGCTTTGCGAACCTGTGGAGGAAGCGATGTACGACGCCCGAAATGCCCAGAGGATCGTCGAGGCCTTGAAGGAAACCGAGGCCGAGTCGGAGGCCAACCGCCAACTGAGCCCTCGCGCGGTGGCTCTGCTGCATGAGTCCGGCGTCACCCGCATCGTGGCCCCTGCCGCCCATGGCGGTTACGAACTGCCGGTCCGGGCTCTTGTCGAAGCGGAGCGCACCATCGCGCACGGCAGTACGGCCGCGTCATGGGTCCTGATGGTCTGTGCGGCCCACACCTTCATCGCGGGCCGCCTGCCGAGCCTCGGACAGAACGAGATCTTCGGTGGCCATCCCGGCATGTTGATTCCCGGCGTCCCGTCCCTGCGCGGCACCTGCCAGCGCACCCAGGGCGGCTACATACTCAATGGCCGGTGGCCCTATGCCAGCGGGGCCGACCATGGCGACTGGGTACTGGTCGGCTGCAAGGGCATTCGCAACGAAGCCGGTGTCCCCTGTCCGTCCCTGATCGTCGTGATGCCGAAGAAGGACGCTGTCATCGACGACACCTGGTTCACCCTCGGCATGCGCGGAACGGGTTCGAAGGACATCGTGCTCGAAAACACGTTCATCCCCGAACACTACGCGGTGCCCATGCTCGAAGCCCAGCTCGGCACCGTCCCCGGAATAGACATTCCGCTTTATCGCCTTCCGATCCGGCCGACCCTGGCGACCATGCTGCTCGGCACGATCGTGGGAATGGCCGAACGTGGCCTGCAGCTCTTCATCGACAAGACCCGCGGTCGCCGCGACGTCTACACCGGAGCGATGAAGGCCGAGAACGCCGGCGTGCAGCGGCGCGTCGCCGAGGCGAGCGTCGAGATCTCCTGCGCCTGGTCGCTGACGAAGCAGAACTGCGATCTGCTGGAGGAGTCGATGCTGCACGATCCGCCGATGCCCGCGGCGAAGCGGGCGCAGATTCGCTGGAATGCGGCCTACGCCACCGAACTGTGCCGGCGTGCCTGCAACAGGCTCTTCGAAGGCGCAGGCGCGGGCGCAGCGCACGACAGCCACGTCATGCAGATCTTCTTCCGCGACATGAACACGGCATCGCATCACGCGATGCTCGATTTCGATGTGAACGTCGAGATCCAGGGCAAGAGCCTGCTGGGTGTGCATCTCGATGACGCCTGGGTATGACGACAGTCATACCGCAGGGGCCTGCTGATCAGGCCGCCTGTTGCGCGACTTCGGAGAGAGACACGACCCAGTCGCGGAACGCCTTGATCTTGCGTCGCCGGATCGCCTCGGGGGGATAGACGAGATAGTAGGCGAAGTCCGAGGAGCGCTTGAACTCGAAGGGCACGACCAGCCGCCCGGCCTTGAGGTCGGGCTCGACCAGCGGGTTGCGCCCCAGCGCCACGCCCAGCCCGTCCATCGCCGCCTGATAAGCCGCCAGCGCGAAGTCGAACGAGACGCCGCGCGAGGCATCGACGCCCTTCACGCCCGCGGCGGTCAGCCAGACCTGCCAGTCGTCGGGGAAGTTGCCGATGTGGAGCAGCGTGAAGCGCTTCAGGTCGGCCGGCTTCTTCAGCCCGTTCGGTCCCTTGAGCAGCGACGGCGCGCAGACCGGCATCACGTCCTCGGCGACCAGCCGCTCGGCCATCAGGTTGGGCCACTGGCCGCGGCCGTAGCGGATGCCGATATCGACATCCTCGCGCGAGAAGTCGACCAGCCCCGTGCCGGTCGAGATGCGCACGTCGATCTCGTTATTGGCGCGCTGGAAGCCGCCCAGCCGCGGCACCAGCCACTTCATCGCGAAAGAGGCCGTGGTGGTCACGGTGAGATGGCCGCCCTTGTCTTTCTGCAGCAGCTTCTCGGTCGCCTCGTTCAGCTGATCGAACGCGGAACGCACCGCCGGCAGGTAGGCCTGGCCGGCCTCGGACAGAAGCAGCGAGCGATTGCGCCGCACGAACAATTTTAATCCGAGTCTCTGTTCCAGACCGCGCACCTGGTGGCTGATCGCGGCCTGCGTGACGCTCAATTCCTCGGCGGCATCGGTAAAGCTCATGTGGCGCGCGGCCGCTTCGAAGGCACGCAAGCCATTGAGTGGCGGCAGGGATCGTTTCATCGCGTGTCCTTCACATGAGCTATTTTAATCAAAACAGGACAAAGGGTCGTTTGTAAAGGGGCCTCCCCGGGCGCAAATCACCCTCAACAGAGTTCGAACCCCTTCGGGAGAGGTCCCATGGCCAACATATCGCTTCACGACACCTCGCAGGCCACGCTGGCCGGCGCCGTTGCAGCCTTCGCCGCCATCGGCGAGGTGGTTGCAACCTGGCGGCGCCGCGCCCGGGAGCGCCGCGAACTCGCCACCCTCGACCACCGCACGTTGCGCGACCTCGGCATCAGCCCGACCGACGTCCAGTTCGAGGCCGACAAGCCCTTCTGGCGCGGCTGACCTTTCGAGATCCGGAGGGGTCCCGTCCTTACCCTGCGCGGGACCATCCCACTCCGGTACCTGGCCGGCGGTCGCTCCTGCCTCCCTTGCGACCGCCGGCTTTTTCTTTGCGCATCTCCGTGGCTCTGCTAGAGCCGCCGCGTGCCCCTCAACGACCAGCAGATCCAGACCCTCGGCCGCGACGCCCTGCAGCGCGCGGCGGCGGGGGATTTCGCGGCGGCCGAGGAGATGTTCGGCCGCATTGTCGAAGCGCGGCCCAACATGGGCCAGGCGCTTCATCTGCTGGGCCAGTTCCGGCTGAAACTCGGACGCTTCGCCGAGGCCCGCGAACCGCTGGAGCGCGCCGCCCAATTCCTGCCGCGCGAGGTCGCGGCCCAGACCAACCTTGCCGGCTGCCTGCTGCAGCTCGGCCAGAACGAACAGGCGCTGGCCGCACTCGTACGAGCGGCGCGCCTCAAGCCCGACGATGCCAGCATCGCCCACAATACCGGCCGCGCCCTCGAAGCGCTGGGACGAGCCGAAGAGGCCGAGCGCGCCTACGACCAGGCCCTGTCGATCGACAACCGGCTGGTGCCCAGCCTCAGCGCGCGGGCAGACCTGCTGGCGGCGCGCGGCGAATGGGCGGGCGCCCTGACCGATCTCGAAACCGCGCTGGTCAGCCATCCGGCCGATCCGCGTCTTCGCCTGCGTCGCGGGGAGCTGCTGCTGCGCCAGGGCGACTGGTGGCGCGGCCTCGGCGATCACGAGGCGCGGCTCGAGATTGCCGGGGAACGCTACGCGCCCGAACTGCCAAATTGGAAGGGCGAACCGCTGACGGGCCGCCTGCTTGTCTATCCCGAACAGGCCGACATCGGCAGCAGCGAGGCGCTGCGCGACACGCTGATGCTGGCGCGCGGTGTCGATGCCATCATCCAGGGCGCCGTCGTGCAATGCGCGGCCCCGCTGGCCGACTGGCTCGACGGTCCGACGGTGCGCCGCGGCGACCCCCTCGACGGGTTCGTGGCCGCCGCCCCCTTGCGCAGCCTGCCGCATCTGCTGAACTGGTCCTTCGACGCGCTGCCGCCGCCCGCGAGATTGCGCCCGCAGGCAGTCCCATCGTCGCGCGTCGGCTGGTACAGTCTCGTGGAACCGCCGGCCGGCCTCGCGATCACACGCGCGCCGGACGAAATCCCGGCCTGCCGCCTCGTCGTCGGTGACGATGCCTGGCCGGCCCATGCCGCGGCCTCGCTCGGCATTCCCACGGTGATCCTCCTGCCGTGTACCGCAGACTGGCTCTGGGGACCGAGGCTCGGAATATCACCCTGGTATGCGTCAGCGGAATTGCTGCGCGACGATGATCGCGAAGGGCTGGCGGCGCGGCTCGCCCGGTGCTGATATCCGCGTCCCGCGGATAAACCACTCACCCCAAAGGCCAAACCCATGGGCAAGACCCTTTTCGACAAGATCTGGGACAGCCACGTCATCACCGATCTCGGGAACGGCTTCGTGCTTCTGCACATCGACCGGCTGCTGCTGCACGACATGTCAGGCGGCAAGTCGCTGAAGGAAGCCATCGAGAAGGGCTATCCGCCGTCGCAGCCGCGGCTGATCTACGGCACGCCCGACCACACCATGTCGACCAAGCCCGGCCGCACCGAGCACACCCATCCGCCGGGCCTGCCGCTGATCAAGTCGATGCGCGAGACGACCAGCGCCTACGGCATCAAGCTGTTCGACCTCGGCCAGGACGGCCAGGGCATCGTGCACGTCATGGGTCCCGAGCAGGGGCTCACCCTGCCGGGCACGACACTGGTCTGCGGCGACAGCCACACCTCCACGCATGGCGGCCTGGGCGCATTGGCGTTCGGCATCGGCTCTTCCGAGCTGGTACATGTGATCGCCACCCAGACGATGGTCCAGCGCAAGCCCAAGCGCATGCGCGCCAGCTTCGAAGGCAAGCTGCTGCCGGGCGTCACGGCCAAGGACATGATCCTTCACCTGATCGGCGAACTCGGCACCGCCGCCGGCACCGGCTATTCGGTCGAGTATGCCGGCTCGGCCGTGCGCGCTTTGCCGGCCGAAGCGCGGCTCACGCTCTGCAACCTCACCATCGAGATGGGCGCGCGCACCGGCATGGTGGCGCCCGACGACACGACCTACGAGTATCTGAACGGCCGCGACTATGCGCCGAAGGGCGCGATGTGGGATCGCGCCGTCGCTCACTGGCGCACCCTGCCGAGCGATCCCGATGCCGAGTTCGATCGCGAGCATACGATCGACATGAAGAACGTCGCGCCGCAGATCACCTGGGGCACCAGCCCGGAGCACGTGATCGCCGTCGACCGCGCCATCCCCGATCCGGGCACGGGACCGGAGGAGAAGCGTGGCGCCTGGGAAGCCGCGCTCAAGTACCAGGGCCTCGAACCCGGCAAGCCGATCGAAGGCACCAAGGTCGACTGGGTGTTCATCGGCTCCTGCACCAACTCCCGCATCTCCGACCTGCGCGCCGCCGCCGAGATCGTGAAGGGCCGTCACAAGGCCGATCATGTCACCGCCTGGGTCGTGCCAGGATCGGTGCGCATCAAGGCCGAGGCAGAAGCGGAGGGCCTCGACCGCGTGTTCACCGAGGCGGGTTTCGAATGGCGCGAGCCGGGCTGCTCGATGTGTCTCGCCTCCAACGGCGAGAGGGTGCCGCCGGGCCAGCGCAGCGTCTCGACCTCCAACCGCAACTTCGTCGGCCGCCAGGGCCCCGGCGCCCGCACCCATCTCGCGAGCCCCGCCATGGCCGCCGCCGCCGCGATCAAGGGCGCCATCGCCGACGTGAGGAAGATGTAGCGAAAGGCCTCACCCTGAGGAGCGGCCTGCAGGGCCGCGTCTCGAAGGGTGGGAACGAGCACCACATTTGTTGCCCATCCTTCGAGACGCGCTGCGCGCTCCTCAGGATGAGGTGGGAGGAGAAAATTCAAGATGGACAAGTTCACCAAGGTGACGGGCGTCGCCGCGCCGCTGATGCGCCAGAACGTCGATACCGACCTGATCATCCGCATCGAGCGACTGGTCGACAACGTGACGCGCGAGGGTCTCGGCCCTTACGCCTTCGAGCAGATCCGCTTCAAGCCCGACGGCAGCGAGGACCCGGACTGCATCTTCAACCAGACGCCTTATCGCGACGCGCCGATCATCCTCAGCCGCGAGAATTTCGGCTGCGGCTCCAGCCGCGAGGGCGCGGTGTGGGCGCTGAAGGGCATGGGCATCAAGGCGGTGATCGCGCCGTACTTCGGCGACATCTTCAACAACAACTGCTTCCAGAACGGCCTTCTGCCGGTGGCCCTGCCGATCCACGAGATCGAACAGCTCGCCGACGAGATGAAGGCCTCGCCCGGCAACGCGCGCGTCACCGTCGACCTCGAGAACTGCCAGGTGATCTCGCCGACCGGCCGCACCATCCCCTTCCAGGTCGATGCGCGGCGCCAGCATGCGATGCTGAACGGGCTGGACGACATCGCGCTGACCATGTCGCGCCGCGACGAGATCGAGGCATGGCAGACGTCGGACAAGAGCGCGCGGCCCTGGATCTGGCTCTAGGCACTTGAGCCCGTGCACCCCGCAGCGGGCATGAGCCCGCTGCATCTCGCGGCAGCCCTCCTCATCGTGGCGATGTGGGGGCTGAACTTCACGGTCATCCGCTTCGGCCTCGACGAGTTCACGCCCTTCGCCTTCGCGACCTGGCGCTTCCTGCTGGGCGCACTGCCGGCCCTGTTCATCCCGAAGCCTGCCGTTTCCTGGTCCGTGCTGGCGGGAATCGGCGGCCTGATGTTCGGCGGCCAGTTCATCTTCCTGTTCTTCGCCATGCAGGCCGGCCTTCCGCCCGGCCTCACTTCCGTGCTGGTCCAGCTCCAGGGGCCGCTCACGGTCGTGCTGGCCGCCCTGCTGCTGCGCGAGCACGCGACGCGCGGGCAGTGGCTCGGCCTCGCTATCGCAGTCGCCGGCGTCGTGCTGATCGCGCAGTCGATCTCAGGCGATACGCCGCTGCTCGCCTTGGGTCTCGCGCTGATGTCGGCCTTCACCTGGGCGCTGGGCAACCTCGTCTTCCGCTCGGCGCGCGGCGTCTCGATGTTCGCCGTCACGGTCTGGGCCAGCGTCTTGCCGCCGATCCCGCTCGCGCTGGCCTCCCTCGTGCTCGACGGGCCGATGGCGCTGGCCGCACCGATCCTCGCGCCGACCTGGCGCGGCTGGTTCGTGCTCTTCTACACGGTCGTTCCGGTGATGTGGCTGGGTTACCTGATCTGGGGAACCTTGCTGCGCACCTATCCCGCCGCGAAGGTCGGCCCGGTCAGCCTGCTCGTGCCCTGCGCCGCGCTCGCGATCTCCGGCTATCTGACCGGCGAGCCGCTGGAGGGGATGCGCATGGTCGGCGTCGCCGTGGTGCTGGGTGGCGTGGCGCTCGGCGTCTATGCCTCGGCGCGCCGCCTGCGCTGAGCCCCGCGCGCGGTCTTGCCGAACACCGAAGGCGGCACGGCGCGGTTCACGACCTCGCGCAGCGCGAAGCTCGATTCGAGCCGGGCCACGCGCGGCAGGCGCGAAAGTTCGGTCCGGTGGATGCGCTCGAAATCCTCGATGTCGCGCGCCAGCACGATGACGACGTAGTCGTCGCTGCCCGACATCAGGAAGCAGCGCACGACCGAGGGACAGTCGAGGACGCCCGCCTCGAACGCCTTGAGCGCCTCGTCGCTCTGGCTGTCCAGGGTGATCCGCACCACCACCGTGGTGGCCAGCCCGAAGCGGCGGAGATCGAGGACGGCCTGGTAGCTCTGGATAAGACCGTTCTCCTCGAGCGCCCGCTGTCGCCGCGCCACCGCCGTGCTGGAGAGGCCGACGCGTGCGGCCAGTTCGACCTGGCTGACACGGGCATTCCCGGTCAACTCCGACAGGATGGTGGCGTCGATCTTGTCGATATCCATGTTTGCAATCCTGCGCGATTCTGCCTTTCAGCGTAGAGTTCAGGCGAGATCGACGCAATTCGCCTTCAGAATGCCGGGAAACGAACCCGCTTTCCTTGGTTTGATGGTCTCCGGAACAGCCTGGAGATTGCCCGCATGCGCGTCGGTGTACCGAAGGAGATCAAGACCCACGAATATCGCGTCGGTCTGACGCCGGGCGCGGTCCGCGAATACGTCCATTCCGGCCATGAAGTCGTGGTCGAGACCGGCGCGGGCGCAGGGATCAACGCCAGCGACGAGGTCTATCGTGCGGCCGGCGCGCGCATCGCCGCCACGGCGGGCGAGATCTTCGCGACGGCCGACATGATCGTGAAGGTGAAGGAGCCGCAGCCCGGCGAATGGGTCCAGCTCCGCCCCGGCCAGATCCTGTTCACCTATCTCCATCTCGCCGCCGATCCCGAGCAGGCGAAGGGACTGATCGCCTCGGGCTGCACCGCCATCGCCTATGAGACCGTGACCGATCCTCGCGGCGGCCTGCCATTGCTGGCGCCGATGAGCGAGGTCGCGGGGCGTCTTTCCATCGAGGCGGCGGGCGGTGCCCTGCAGCGCCATCGCGGCGGGCGCGGCCTGTTGCTGGGCGGCGTGCCGGGCGTGCAGCCCGCCCATGTCGTCGTGCTGGGCGGCGGCGTCGTGGGCACGCATGCCGCGCGCATGGCGGCGGGCCTCGGCGCCGACGTCACGGTGCTCGACCGCTCGCTGCCGCGGCTGCGCGAACTCGACGAACTGTTCGGGGGCCGCGTGCGCACGCGCTACTCGACCCTTGCCGCGGTCGAACAGGAGGTCTTCGCGGCCGACGCGGTGATCGGCGCCGTGCTGGTGCCCGGTGCCAGCGCGCCGAAGCTGGTGACGAAGGCGATGCTGAAGTCGATGAAGCCGGGCTCTGTGATCGTCGACGTCGCCATCGACCAGGGCGGCTGCTTCGAGACTTCGCACGCCACGACGCACGCCCAGCCGACCTACGAGGTCGACGGCATCATCCACTATTGCGTCGCCAACATGCCGGGCGCCGTGCCGCTGACGTCCAGCGAGGCGCTGAACAACGCCACGCTCCCCTTTGGTCTGGCACTCGCGGCCAGGGGCCTCGCCGCCGTCGCCGCGGACCCGCACCTCCGCGCCGGCCTCAACATCCATCGCGGCCGCTTCACCCACAAGGCGGCCGCCGAAAGCCTCGGCCTGCCCTACGCGCCGGCGGAGCAGGCGATCGCAGCATGATCTCTTACTGTCCTCTCCGCCCACGCAGTGGGGGGAGAGGACGTGGGAGCGGTCAGGCGTGCTCGACGCTCACGACGACACTGCCGCGCTTGCGGCCGGTTTCGACATAGGCATGTGCCTCGGGCATTTGCGCGAAGCGGTAGCGGCGGTCGATCACGGGCTTCAGCGCGCCGGCTTCGGCCAGAGCGGCGATCTCCGGTATGTCGCCAACGCGTTCCTCGGCAGGGCCGGCGATGACGCGTCGGCTGCCGGTCAACGGCGCCCACACTGACGCCAGCATCTCCGGCATCCCGGCCGCCACGGCGAGCAGCCGCCCCTTGTCCTTGAGGACGGACCTGCAGCGCGCGAACGGCGTCTTGCCCACCGTGTCGACGACGATGTCGTAGGTCTCGCCCCGCGCCGTGAAGTCCTCGCGCGTGTAGTCGATCACCCGGTCGGCGCCGAGCGAAGCGACGAGCGCCAGGTTGTTCGTGCTGGTCACACCCGTCACCTGGGCGCCGAAATGCTTCGCGAGCTGGACCATGGCGCTGCCGACACCGCCGGACGCACCGATCACCAGCACCGCGTCACCCGCCTTGATCCTTGCCTTGCGCAGGTAATGCAGCGAGGTCGAAGCGCCGAACGGCAGAGACGCCGCCTCCTCGAACGACAGGTTGGCAGGCTTACGGGCGATGCGCCCGTCCTCGGGCATCGTTCGGTACTGGGCATGGGAACCCATCGCGCCGCCGGGAAAGCCGAACACCTCGTCGCCGACCCGAAAGCGCGTGACGTGCTTGCCAACGGACTCGATCGTCCCGGCCATCTCGGAGCCCATGATGGGCTGGCGGGGCCGCGTGAAGCCGATGGCGAGACGCGCCACCAGCCCGAGGCCGGTGGGCACGTGCAGCGTGCGCACGCGCCAGTCGCCCGAGGTGACCGTCGTGGCGTGGATCCTGACGAGCACCTCGTTGTCCCGCGGCACGGGCTTCGGCACCTCGGCAAGCTCGACGACATCGGGACCGCCGTAGCGGCGGTAGACGAAGGCCTTCATGGTGTGAGACCCGACTCGATCTGGCGACATGGGCGCTTCCTTACGCCATCCGGTCGCGCGCCGGAACGCCCGCATGCTGGCGACATCTGATCGAGCCTCTCGATCCGGACGGGCAGAGATTGACTGCATTAATCCATCGCTCTATGGAATGATGGATAACAGGAGAAGGCCATATGGCCAAGCGGCACAGCGCCCGTCATTTGGAGGTCACGGCCAGCATGTTCGACGCCTTGTCGGACGTAGCGCGGCTGCGGACGCTGGTCCTGCTGGCTGACAAGGACCTCAGCGTGTCGGAGATCGCGGCGGCGGAGGGGGAGAAGCTGACAACCGTCTCAGCGCGCCTGCAGGTGCTGCATGCCGCCCGACTGATCGATCGTCAGCGGGAGGGCAAGAGCGTCATCTACCGGATCGCCGACGATCACGTTCTCACGCTCGTCCGCAATGCCATCGCCCATGCCGCCGAGCGGCACTGAGTTTTTTCACGAAAGGATGAATGTCATGTCCAGCCACGACCACAAGATCCACGCCGACCATCCCCACCAGCACGGTCCGGCCTGCGGCCACACCGCGATCAAGCACGGCGATCATCTCGACTATCTGCACGACGGGCATCTCCATCACCCGCACGGCGATCACATCGACGAGCATACGATCGAGGTGAGCGCCCTGAATCCGGGTGCCTGCACGCCCGAGCACGTCTGCGGCGGCCACGACAAGAACCATAAGCACGGCCAGGGCTGCGGCCACGAGGCGGTGCCGCACGGCGACCACGTCGACTATCTGGTCGACGGGCACCTGCACCACCCGCACGGCGCCCATTGCGACAATCACGGGCCCGTGGAGATCGTCCGGAAGGCCGCGTAACGGCGGATCGATGAAGGGGCGGGAGGTAACTCCCGCCCTTTTCAGTTGGTCTCGACGACATCGGCGGCTTGTCTGTATGCAACGTTATAATGTATCATTATTGGGAGATAATCACAGAACGTCCCGACCCTGCGGGGCACTGCCAAGAGGCATTCATGGATCAGGTCCCCGTCACCGTGCTGACCGGATACCTCGGCGCCGGAAAGACGACCCTCCTCAACCGCCTGTTGACCGAGCAGCACGGCCGGAAGTTCGCCGTCATCGTCAACGAGTTCGGCGAGCTGGGCATCGACAACGATCTCGTCGTCGATGCCGAGGAAGAAGTGTTCGAGATGAACAACGGCTGCATCTGCTGCACCGTTCGCGGCGATCTGATCCGCATCATCGAGGGCCTGATGAAGCGCAAGGGCCGCTTCGACGCGATCCTGATCGAGACCACGGGCCTGGCCGACCCGGCACCCGTCGCCCAGACCTTCTTCGTCGACGAGGACGTGCGCAGCCGGACCCGGCTGGATTCCATCATCACCGTCGTCGATGCGAAGAACTTCCTGCAACGACTGGAAGACAGCCATGAGGCTGCGGAGCAGGTTGCCTTCGCCGACATCGTTCTTCTGAACAAGATCGATCTCGTCCCGGCCGAGGAGGCGACCCGTGTCGAAGCCCGGATTCGCGCGATCAATCCGATGGCCCGCCTGCACCGCACCGATCACTGCGCCTTGCCGGTGGCCGAGTTGCTCGATCGCGGCGCCTTCGACCTCAACCGCATCCTTGAGATCGAGCCCGGCTTTCTCGGCGAGGACGATCACGAGCACGACGATACGATCACCAGCGTCTCGCTGCGAGCCTCGCGCGCCCTGGACCCGGACCGCTTCACGATCTGGATTTCCGAGCTGCTGCGCGTCCGCGGCGTCGACATCCTGCGCTGCAAGGGCATTCTCGACCTGAAGGGCAGCTCCAAGCGTTACGTCTTCCAAGGAGTCCACATGCTGATGGACGCCACTGCCGGCAGACCCTGGAAGGAGCACGAAACAAGGGAATCGCGTTTCGTCCTGATCGGCCGGGATCTCGATGCGGCAGCCCTCAAGGCGGGATTCGAATCGTGTCTGGCGCCGTAAAGGTACGGGTCGTCGAAAGCCCCGATTACGCCGTTCTTCATCGAATTGCCGAGCCCGACGTCGCCCTCGCCATCTGGCACCGGCCACAAGCCGCGGGACTGGCCGCCTGGCTCGATTCCCTGCAGGCGGAACGCCTGCCCGAAGGCCACTTCATTGGACCGGCCGCCTGCGTCCCCGCCCGGCTCGCAGCCTTGTGCGATCTCGTGGAGCTGGCCGACAGCCCCGAGCGCCGCGCGCTGATCGACGACATTGCGGGGCTTGCGCGCGGCTTCGCCGCGCGCGCCGGCAGCCGCGACGTCGACCTGCGTCTCGAAGCGATCGGCCACGATGCCTGCTGGCGGTTCCATCGCGACCATGTCGGCTACCGTCTCAACGCAACCTATCGCGGGCCCGGCACGCAGTGGCCGCCGCTGGAGCATGCAGCCCGCGCGCTCCGGGCCCAGCGCCGCTATCGCGGCCCCCTGAACGAGTTCCCGCGCTTCGCCGCCGGGCTGTTCAAGGGTGTGGTGCGGGCCGGGACGGAGGCCATCGTGCATCGCTCGCCCCCGGTCGCCGGCAGCGGCCAGACGAGACTCTTCCTTTGCCTCAACGAGGTCCATGACGATGAATAGGCTCCCTGTCACCGTGCTGTCCGGCTACCTCGGCGCCGGCAAGACGACCTTGCTCAACCACGTGCTGAACAACCGCGAGGGCCGCAAGGTCGCGGTGATCGTGAACGACATGAGCGAGATCAACATCGATGCCGCCCTCGTGCGTCAGGGCGGCGCCGAGTTGAGCCGCAGCGAAGAGAAGCTGGTCGAGATGTCGAACGGCTGCATCTGCTGCACCCTCCGCGAGGATCTCCTCAAAGAGGTCGAGCGGCTGGCGGGCGAGGGTCGCTTCGACTACTTGCTGATCGAATCGACGGGCATTTCCGAGCCGATGCCGGTCGCCGCCACCTTCGAGTTCGAGGACGAGGCGGGCAAGAGCCTGTCCAAGGTCGCGCGCCTCGACACCATGGTCACGGTTGTCGACGCCCGGGCGTTCATCGAGGACTACAGCTCGGCCGACTTCCTGCAGCAGCGCGGCCAGACCGCCGAGCCCGAGGATACGCGGACGGTCGTCGACCTGCTGGTCGAACAGGTCGAATTTGCCGACGTCATCGTCGTGAACAAGGCCGATCTCGTCTCGCCCGAGGAACTCGGCTTCCTGAAGACGATGCTGCGACGCCTCAATGCCAAGGCCCGGATCGTCACGGGCGAGTTCGGCAAGGTCCCGCTCGACCAGATCATGGACACCGGCCTGTTCTCCTACGAGAAGGCGAGCGAGGCTCCCGGCTGGATGCAGGAGATGCGCGGCATCCACACGCCGGAGACCGAGACCTACGGTTTCTGGAGCTTCGTCTACAAGGCGCGCCGGCCCTTCAATCCGATGCGCCTCTACGCCCTGCTCAACGGTCGCTGGGACGGGGTGATCCGTTCCAAGGGTTTCTTCTGGCTGGCGTCGCGCATGAACTTCGCGGGCTCCCTCAGCCAGGCCGGCGGCATGCTCCGCCATGAAGCCGCGGGCGCCTGGTGGGCGGCAGTGAAGCGTGAGGACTGGCCCCAGGACTCGACCTGGCGCGCCACCATCCGCGACTCCTTCAAGAGCCCCTACGGCGACCGCCGGCAGGAGATCGTGTTCATCGGCACGAAGGGCATGGACCGCAAGGAGCTCACGCGCCGCCTCGACGACTGCCTGTTGACCGATACCGAGATGAAGATGAGGCCCGCGATGTGGGCACAATTCCCCGACCCCTTCCCCGTCTGGAAGATGCCGGGACACGAATGAGCGACCGTGTTCCACCGGGCGCCGGGCGCGACGCCGCCGCTTGTATGAGCCCGGAGGCCCGGATCGCGGAGGTCCATGCCGCCGACGTCGCCAAGGCCCGCGCTTTTCTGAAGGACGCCATCGCGGCGGCACGGGAGCAGTGGCTACCGGGCAATGCCATCGCCGACGCACTGGTCCAGGAACTGATCGACCTCGGGTCGCGCGGCGCTCCGCCGGCCCGGATTTCGGCCTATCTCCGAGGCGTCGCGCACCTGCTCGACGATGCGGCGGCTTCGCCCAAGGCAAACTGAAAAGACGGCAGACATGGCGATTCTGAGCTATCTCACCACCACGCATTTCGACTTCGGCGCCGTCCGCATGCTGCCGAAGGAACTTGAACGTCTCGGCGTGCACCGGCCACTGATCGCCACCGACCGCGGCGTCCGCGCCGCCGGCCTACTCGACACTGTGCTCGGCGTCCTTCCCGGCGCCCTGGACGTTTCGATCTTCGACGACACGCCCGGCAATCCAACAGAGGCGGCCGCGATCGCGGCCTTCGACCTCTACCGGGCGAACGAGTGCGACGGTGTCATCGGCCTCGGCGGCGGATCCGCCATGGACCTCGGCAAAGCCGTCGCCCTGCTGGCCGGCAGCGGCGGCCCCCTCGACCGCTACGATCCGCTCACGGGCGGTGCCCGCCGGATCGACCGGGTCGCACCGGTCATCGCCATTCCCACAACCTCGGGCACTGGCAGCGAAGTGTCGGTCGGCTTCGTGATCGTTATGAGAGACGGTCGCAAGCTCACCTTCGCGAGCCCGAAGATGATCCCCTGCGCCGCGATCTGCGATCCCGAGCTGACCCTTGGCCTGCCCGCTGCGCTTACGGCGGCGACCGGCATGGATGCGGTGACCCATTGCATCGAGGCCATCCTGTCGCCGGTGGTGAATCCTCCGGCGGAAGGGATCGGGTATGACGGGCTGCGACGGGCTTGGCGGCACATCGAAAGGGCCGTCCGGGACGGCGGCGACCGCGAGGCCCGCTGGAACATGATGATGGCCTCGACCGAGGGGGCGATGGCTTTCGTGAAGGGGTTGGGCGCCGTCCACTCGATGAGCCATGCCGCGGGCCGCTTGCCGGAACTCAGGCTGCACCACGGCACACTGAACGCCGTCATCCTTCCCACGATCCTTCGGTTCAACGCCGACACGGCGCCCGACAAGTACGAGCGGATGGCCGAAGCCATGAGCCTCCCCGCCGGTGCCGATCTGGCCGAGGCCGTGCAGGCGCGCAACGCGAGCATCGGCCTGCCCGACGGACTGCGCGCGATGGGCATCACCGAAGCGATGATTCCCGACCTCGTGCCGCACGCCGTGGCCGACCTCTCCAGTCGCACCACGCCGCGGACCGTCGACGCCGAAGTCTATCGCGACCTCTTCCATGCCGCCCTCTAGGCCCGCCGTCTCCCAAGTCGGGGTACAAGCGTCATGAGAATCAGGACCCTGGCCGCTGTTCAGTCGCCCTTCTTCTGGCTCGGCCTTTCCTTGCTGGCGGCCTTGAGTTTCGCCCTTGTCTCCTCCGATGGGCTGGCGTGGCTCGCCCGCCAGTCGGCCGCCTACCAGAGACAGATCCAGCATCAGCTCACGACATCGCTTCAGGATATCGGCAGCGGATCGGGATCGGCGGCCGCTCTGTGGATCCTGCTGTCGCTCTGCTTCAGCTACGGGGTCGTGCACACGCTCGGGCCGGGACATGGCAAGGCTGTGATCGTCGCCTATTTCCTCGATGGTACGGAGCCTCGACGATGGATCGAGGGTATCTTCGCCGGCGCCTGGATCGCCATCACCCACACCCTGTCGGCCCTCCTCCTGGCAGTCGGCCTGAAGCTCATGAGCGTCGTCGGGTTGTTCGGCGCTCTCGCCCACGCCCGGCTGGTCGAGATCGCCTCGTATCTGCTGATCCTCGGCGTCGGACTGTGGCGGCTGCGGGCCGGGTTGCGAGGGGAGGCCGCGGCCTGCAACCATGATCACGGCGGGCATGGGCACGGCCACCACAAGGGCGCGCACGAGCACCATCACGATCATGCGCTCCACCCCGCCGGTCGGGCCGATTCGAGATCAGGCAGATTCCTGCATCGCCGCTCGGGCCTGGTGCTGTTGAGCGCCGCTGGCGCGGCACCGTGCGCCGGCGCGCTGATCCTGGTGCTGCTGTCCCTGGCGCTCGACGTTCTCTGGGCCGGTATCGTCGGCGTGATCGCCATCGCGGCCGGCATGGCCTTGGCGCTCACGGCCATCGGCATGGCGTCCATGCTCGCGCATCGGCTCATCGTCAGCGAGGATCGGTCGGCTGCGTTCGGCCGGGCGATCGCCGTCGCCTAGTCGCTCATGGTGATCGCCACCGCAGCCGTGCTGCTGCTCGGAGCCGTCGCCCGCCAGATGGGATGGAACTGACGGGACGGCCGGCGTCAGAACGTCGGCTCGTCAAACCCTTCGCTCGCTGCGCGGCCCAGGGTCGGCAGGGCCGCAGCGCCCTCATCGAGAGCATCGGCGATCTGACGAAGATAGTCGGCCATCAGGCCATGATCGACCTCGCCCACCGTCAGGCCGATCTCGATCCCGTAGAGAGTGAGAAGCGAGCCGAAGGTGACCCCGTCCACGCGAGGTTCGGCCGCACGCGCGGTCTCGATCAGATGCGTGAGTTCCGGCTCGAGAACCTTGCGGAGCCGCATGATCATGTTGTCCATGTCCGAGGATCGTCCGTGCAGCGGGATTGTCAGATGCGGGTCGGGTTCGGAGCATCGCCATAGACGTCGACGGGATCGAACACCCTGGTGGCCTCTTCCTGGCGCAGGGCGATCGGCTGCTCCTCGTTACGCGGCTCCATCACGATCGAGCGATAGAAACAGGAGCGGTATCCAACGTGGCAGCTCGCCCCCGCGCCGCGGACCCGAACGCGCAGCCAGAGCGCGTCCTGATCGTCGTCAATGCGCATGTCGACGACCTCCTGGACGAGGCCGCTGGTGGCGCCCTTTCTCCAGAGACGCTGCCGGCTGCGGCTCCAGTAGTGGGCCTCTCTCGTGTCGACCGTCCGCAGTAGCGACTCGGCGTCCATCGTAGCCACCATGAGTACTTCGCCGGAGTCGGCGTCGGTGGTGACGACGGGGATCAATCCAGCACTGTCGAACTTCGGGGCGAGAACCAGACCTTCCTCGACCTGCTCGACGAACAGTCGCTTTGCCAAACGGACGCGATGCGGCATCGGGGACTCCTCGCTTGCGGATGATCGTGCTGCGACCTTGACGGAAGCAATTCATATAGGCAACGTTATAACATACTATTGCTTGATACATGACACATCAGGCGAGGCTGTAGTTCATGGTCCAATCTCCCTCGGCGGGCCTCGACATGTCCGCGCAAGTCGACCGGGCCGTTCGCGATGCTCAGAAGGTTTGCGAACAGGCGGAGCTCCGGCTCACGCCCCTGCGCGCCGCAGTCCTGCGCTTCATCGCCCGGTCCAATCGTCCCTTGGGCGCATATGCGCTACTCGTATTGCTCCAGGATGAAGTCGGCCGGAAGCACACACCTCCGACGATCTACCGGGCGCTCGACTTCCTTCTGCAGATCGGCTCGATCCTCCGCGTTGAAAGCCGGAACGCCTACGTTCTGCGCAATCATCCCGATCGTCCCGGGTCGCCCGTGCTCTTTCTCTGCGACACTTGCGACAGCTCGGTGGCGATCGAAAGCCCCGACCTCGCCGAACTCATCGAAAGCAACGCGGCGACCCTCAGGTTCCATGTTTCGAGGCCAGTCATCGAGTGCAGTGGAACCTGCGACCGTTGTGCCGAGGCCACCGCTGCTCCTGCACTGCGAGGCCCTGCCGATGATCGATAGAAAAGGCATGCCCGGCGGACCGCTCGTCCCCGTGTCCCTGCTGACCGGGTTCCTCGGCAGCGGCAAGACGACCGTTCTCAACAGGCTCCTGTCCCGGTCGGAATTCGCGCGCACCGTCGTCGTAATCAACGAATTCGGCGAGATTGGCCTCGATCATGAACTGGTCGAGAGTTCGACCGAGGACATGGTTCTGTTGAAGAGCGGGTGCCTCTGCTGCACCATTCGCGGCGACCTCGTCGACACGTTGCGCGGCCTGATCGCCCGCAGGTTGAACGAAAGCATCGCGCCCTTCGACCGGGTGCTCATCGAAACGACGGGACTCGCCGATCCGGCGCCGATCCTGCACACGATTATGTCCGACCTCGCCCTCACCTCGGCCTATCGCCTGGATGGCGTCATCACGACCGTGGATGCCGCAACTGGCGAGGCCACCCTCGACCGACAGATCGAGTCCGTCAAACAGGCGGCCGTCGCCGACCGCCTGCTGCTGACCAAGACCGACCTTGTCACACCGGCGCAATCGTTGGCCTTGTCCCAGCGTCTGCGTCGCCTGAACCCGGCGGCCCCGATCATCGTCAGCCGGCAGGGCGAGGTCGACCCGGCCAGCCTCCTCGATGCCGGATTATACAATCCGCAGACCAAAAGCCTGGACGTCCAGCGCTGGCTGAAGGCCGAAGCCTATGAGTCCAACGGACACGACGATGAGCCTGGGCACGGGCACGGGCACGGGCACGGGCACGGGCACGGGCACGACATCAACCGTCATGACGAACACATCAAGGCCGTCTGCCTGACCATCGAAGCGCCGCTCCCGGCAGCGGCTTTCGACACATGGCTCGGCCTCCTGCTCGGCATGAGAGGGCCGGACGTCCTGCGTGTGAAGGGGATCGTGAACATCGAGGGATTCGGCGGTCCTCTCGTCATCCACGGTGTGCAGCACGTCTTTCATCCGCCCCTGCAGATGAAGAAATGGCCGGGCTCCGATCGTCGGACGCGCATCGTGTTCATCACCCGCGACCTCGACGAGTCCGCCCTGCGCGACACGTTGCAGATGTTCACCCGCGAGCCGCCGCCGCCCTGCTGAGTCTCCAGAAGGGACGGTCGGCGCCGAAGCTCTCCAGTGTTCTCTCCGTCCGCGCAGGGGCAAAGAGGACGATGAGGGGACGGTCCTCTAGACCTTCTCCAGTCCGCACCATTCGGCGATGAACAGCGCCGTGGACTGCGTGATCTTGCGGATCGATTCGATGTTCACCCTCTCGTCGAAGCCGTGGACGTCGTCCGACTGCGGCCCGTAGACCAGCGCCGGCAGGCCGGCATAGAGGCCGAAGAAGCGGGCATCGGTCGTGCCGGTCGTGCGCCGGTCGTCGAGTTCCGCGCCGAACACCGTCTTGTGCGCGTCCGCCAGGATGTCGCGCACATGCTCGTGGTTCTTGAGCACATAGGGCTCGGCCTGGAATCCTTCCCAGCTCACGGTCGGCAGGTTGTTGCCGAGGAAGGGATCGTTGGCCGCGGCCTGGCGGATCGTGTCCTCGACCTCCTGCCGGCACTCCTTCAGCGTCTGCGTCGGCAGCACGCCCACGCGCATGTCGAAGGTGCACCAGGACGGCACCGAGCTCGCCCAGTCGCCGCCGGCGATCTTGCCGACGTTGAAGTTCACCGGATGGTGGTGGTCGCAGTAGTGCTTGTCGTGGACCTTGAGTGCGTTCCACTTCTTCTCGAGTTCGCGCAACTGCTGGATCAGGCGATAGGCGGACTCGATCGCGTTCGAGCCGGCATCGGCCTTGTAGACATGGACCGGATGGCCGGTGACCTTGACCTGGAACCACATCACGCCGACCTGCGAGACGGTGAGCGTGCAGCCCGAGGGCTCGGGGATCAGCGCCGCCTCGGCGCGATAGCCGCGCTGCAGGCAGGCCAGCGCGCCGTTGCCCGTGCACTCCTCCTCGACCACCGACTGCTGGTAGACGTCGGCCGCCGGCATGTAGCCCAGCGCGCGCAGGGCGCGCAGCGCGAAGACGTTGAGGATCAGCCCGGCCTTCATGTCGCCCGAGCCACGGCCGTACATCCAGCCGTCCTTCACGTAGGCGTCGTAGGGATTGCGCGTCCACATCTCGTGCGGTCCCTCGGGGACCACGTCGATGTGCCCGTTGAGGATCAGCGAACGGCCCTTCGGGTTCGACGGGCGCCAGGCGCCGACGACGTTCCAGGCGTCGTCATAGTCCAGCGAGTGCGGCGAGTAGCCCGGCAGGTGCTTCAGGTCGTCGATCTTGACCTGCCAGCGGTCGATGCCGAGCCCGTCCTCCTTGAACAGGCGCGCCATCATGTCCTGCGCGGGCGCTTCCTGGAAACGGGTGGAGGGAATGCGGACCAGATCGGCCAGCACGTTGGTCTGATCGTCGAAGCGACGATCGACTTCGTCCATGATTTTGGACTTGAGCGATGATTCGAGCATGCGCGGACTTTGGCGTAGCCCCGGTACGGCGTCTATAGTTACGGGCGGAGGAAACAAAGATGTACCCGGGCAAACACGCGACGCAGGCGTCCCATCCTGCGGTGATCATGGCCGGCAGCGGCGAGACCGTGACCTACGGCGAACTGGAGGCGCGCAGCAACCGGCTGGCGCACCTGTTGCGGGCTCACGGCGTGAAGCGGCTCGACCACTATTCGATCTTCATGGAGAACAACGCACGCTATGTGGAGTGCTGCACCGCGGGTGAACGCACCGGCACCTACTACACCTGCGTGAACTCGTTCCTGACGGCCGACGAGCTGGCCTACATCCTGAACAACAGCACTTCGAAAGTGCTCATCACCTCGCAGGCCAAGCGGGACGTGGCCCTCGCCGCCCTGCCGCAATGCCCGGGACTCGAACTTTGCATCGTCGTCGACGGACCCGGCGCCGAATCGAAAGGCGGAGCGCGGATCGTCAACCTGGAAGAGGCGACCGCCGGCTTGCCCGATACGCCGATCGCCGACGAGTCGCTGGGCACGGCGATGCTCTATTCGTCCGGCACGACGGGGCGGCCGAAGGGCATCGTGCGGCCGCTGGCCGAACAGCCGCCGTCGCAGCTCCTGCCGATCTTCTCCTTCCTGCTGAAGCTCTGGCAGTACCGCGAGGGCATGATCTATCTCTCGCCGGCACCGCTCTATCACTCGGCGCCGCAGGCGGCGGTGAACCTCGCGATCCGCATGGGCGGCACCGTGATCGTCATGGAACGCTTCGATGCCGAGCATTACCTCCAGCTCATCGAGAAATACCGCGTCACGCACAGCCAGCTGGTGCCGACCATGTTCTCGCGCCTGCTCAAGCTGCCGGAGGAAACGCGCACGCGGTACGACCTCGGTTCGCTGGAGATCGCCATCCATGCGGCGGCGCCCTGCCCGGTGCAGGTGAAGGAACAGATGATCGAATGGTGGGGTCCGATCATCCACGAATATTACGGCGCCACCGAGGGGCTGGGCTTCACCGCCTGCAACTCGCAGGAATGGCTGGCGCACAAGGGCACGGTGGGCCGCGTCCTGCTGGGCGAGCTGCATGTGCTGGACGACGACATGAAGCCGCTCCCCTCCGGCACGCCCGGCACGCTGTGGTTCAAGACCGCGACGCCCTTCGAGTATTTCAATGACCCCGCCAAGACGCGCGAGGCGCGCTCCGAGGACGGCACGATGAGCACGGTCGGCGACGTGGGTTATGTCGACGCCGACGGCTATCTCCACCTCACCGACCGCGCGACCTTCATGATCATCTCCGGCGGCGTGAACATCTATCCGCAGGAATGCGAGAACCTGCTGATCACTCATCCGAAGGTGGCCGACGCGGCGGTGTTCGGCGTGCCCAACGCCGATCTCGGCGAGGAGGTGAAGGCGGTCGTCCAGCTCATGCCGGGCATACCGAAAACGGCGGCGACCGCCGAGGAGTTGCTCGCCTTCTGCGGCCTGCATCTCGCGCGCCAGAAGGTACCGCGCTCGATCGACTTCGAGAACGAGCTGCCGCGCCTGCCGACCGGCAAGCTCTACAAGCGCCTGCTGCGCGACCGTTACTGGGGCGACAAGAAGAGCCGCATCGTCTGATCCCGGAGTCCTTCCATCTCACATTGAACCACTCACCTCATCCTGAGAGGCCGACCGGAAATGAATTGAGTCGATTCAAACACGTACCTCATCCTGAGGAGGCCCGAAGGGCCGTCTCGAAGGACGGGCAACAGGCAAGGTGCGCGTGCCCACCCTTCGAGACACGCTCCTGCGGAGCGTTCCTCAGGGTGAGGTCAGTGTTGGAATGCTCGGCTCGATTAAATCTTGCCCGAGACGCCCTAGAGCGTTTCACGTTTTGACGAGAGCATATCCGGCGCTGTGAATGTAGTTGCAGCATTCGGATTGTCGGATGGTCTTGAGAAGGTCTCCGATGTACCGCGAGAGGCCTTCGGGGGTG